>ENA-ORCV01000022-ORCV01000022.1-marine-metagenome-genome-assembly--contig:-NODE-22-length-495768-cov-26.193875_pt1 | contig 495768 bp, 382 predicted proteins | sample MGYA00237779_ERZ508509 | MGnify/ENA primary metagenome ERZ508509 (study PRJEB26180, sample SAMN06268772) | marine metagenome | isolation source: Bioluminescent Bay, La Paraguera, Puerto Rico | place... | reverse complement strand
CTTTACGAAAACTTACCTATGTGGCTATGTGGTTTATTCTTTTTCAAAACCACATAGAAACATAGAACACATAGCGGCAAATAAATAATCATGGAGTATAAACTGATTCGCCTATGGCTATGTGACCTGTCTATTTCTTTAAACCACATAGAACCATAGCGATCACAGCTCTTCAAATTAATATCTGTCGTGAAAAATATTTTTCTAAAGGACTCTGAAGTTAATCACCCTTCAATACGCTCAAGAAAAACTAATCTTTCCTCCTTTACGAAAACTTACCTATGTGGCTATGTGGTTTATTCTTTTTCAAAACCACATAGAAACATAGAACACATAGCGGCAAATAAATAATCATGGAGTATAAACTGATTCGCCTATGGCTATGTGACCTGTCTATTTCTTTAAACCACATAGAACCATAGCGATCACAGCTCTTCAAATTAATATCTGTCGTGAAAAATATTTTTCTAAAGGACTCTGAAGTTAATCACACTTCAATACGCTCAAGAAAAACTAATCTTTCCTCCTTTACGAAAACTTACCTATGTGGCTATGTGGTTAATTCTTTTTCAAAACCACATAGAAACATAGCTCTTCAAATTCATATCTGTCGTGAAAAATATTGTTCTAAAGGACTCTGTGGTTAATCACACTTCATTACGGTAAACAAAAACTAACCTTTTCTCCTTTACGAAAACTTACCTATGTGGCCATGTGGTTAATTTTTTTTCAATCTAACATAAAAATTACAACTTGTTGAAATTCAGATATTAAAAAGAATATCTCTTCAAACAACCACTAAATCAACATCTCATAATACTTATTAACAAAAGTTTTTTGGCCTTGATAAAAGATATTAGATACGTTAAAATTTATTAAAATCCCTTTAGGCACCTCTAGGAGATTTATATAGTTTAAAACTTGTGCTTCATGAATCGGCAATACTTCAGAAACGGCCTTGAGCTCAACTACTGGAATATCCTCCACGAAAAAGTCACATCGAAACTGCATGTCAATCAGTCTATCCCTGTAATAGACAGGAACATCCATTTCCTTCTTGTATTTAAGATTACATGAAGAAAGTTCTATTTCTAGGCATTTTTGATAAACACTTTCCAAAAGCCCAGGACCAAGTCGCTTGTGTACTTCGATCGCGGCTCCAATTACCTTGAAAGACAAATCATCTAACTCCTTTTTTGTGATCCGCATGAAAACCAAAATAAACCAGACAATTTAAACTATAGATTTAAAATAGGGAAACCACCTCAATAATCCAATAAATATGGGCTAAAACCGAAATAAATATCTCCCCAAATCACGGAATGTCCGGTCCGCTCTAACTGAGTCGGCTAGAGTATTTTTCAAGTATTCTTCCCAACCCTGCGGATCCTGCAAGTCGAATTTCACCTCCACCAACTTCTCCTCGGAAAAGGAATTCATCCCTCGCTTTTCATCCACCAATCCCAAATAGCTATTTTCCGAAACCCGATAAATCTTCGCCCATCCTTGATCTGCAGATAATTTCAAGCCCAGATTTTCCATCATAAAGTTTTCCATAGGAAGCATGTCTTCATAATACAGCCAAGTAACGGTTGCATAAAAATTCAATTCTTCCCCCAGGCTAGTAGCTTTCGGTTCCAAGCGCTGTAATTCCGGCATCAATACTTCATTCTCAGGATGCTGCCGAAACATCTCAAACTCCAATAAATAGCCTTCCGGGTCTATGGCGACAAATCCATCGTGCGCACCTTCTGGATTTTGCTTGAGTGTATATTTAATGGGTATTTTTTCTTCCTGAACATGTGCATACCAAGCTTCCAAATTATCAGTCAAAAGTGCCAAAGCCACGGATTTATTTTCCTGACCAGAGTAAGCCGAACCAGACACGCTTTTCAACACCAGCCTAGAATCTCCTGCTATCTGAAAAGTGGCCGAGTCCTCATTCTCATCAAGCAAATTCAATCCCAGTTTATTTTGATAAAATGACTTTGCTCGGTCTAAATCCCGATAGAAAAAACTTAATTCCTGCCCTTGAATGCCGAAATCCTCCAAATCCTGAAAGGTGGAATTTGCTTCAAAAAGTTCATTGATTTTCCAGACAGGGTATCCGAGCAATCTTCCGAAACGTCTACTCAAATCCTCCTTGTCTTCCACTGAATTTGATTCCAAATCACTTTTCAGATTTTGGTAGGAATGCAAGAAAATTGGGTTCTGATAGATGATCAGTATCTCTTTCCCTTCGCTTGTTGCTACCGGAAAAAGGTTCGTTTGAATAAGCGCTGATTCCCGATAATACTGCACTTGGTATTTTTCAGCTAGCCGCTCCATCACAGGGATAAAAAGGTCCATTTCCGCCGAATTCATAGGTGGACTAAGAGCAATGGGCTTTACACCCGCAGCAACCATTTCTGCAAATGATTCGACCTGACCTGCTTCCTTTTCAAATGACCTGCTTTGACAGGAAAAAAGGATTAGACCTAGAATCAGAAAGTAGAAAAGTGGCCTGAATTTGTAATTAATCATGATTTTTTCATTTCAGACCTTCTAGTTAAAAAATAATCTGAAAACCAATGCATCCATCCTTATGAAATCCGCATCTAAAACTCAAAGTCTGCAAAATTGTATTTTTAAAAATACTTAAAAATCAATTCTTTATATTGAAAAGACATTAAAACAAATCTTCATGCCATCATAACTTTTAACTTAACAGAATAATCCATGGAACTATCGATCAAGAATCTCTCTAAAACTTACCCCAATGGGGTTCAGGCTCTGAACAATGTATCCCTCACCATACCACAAGGAATGTTTGGTCTCCTTGGTCCAAACGGTGCAGGAAAATCCACCTTGATGCGTACACTTGCAACCCTACAGGAAGCCGATTCAGGCACAGTCACACTTGATGGAATTGACGTCCTGAAGGACAAACAAACCGTAAGAGAGCGTCTTGGCTACCTACCACAAGATTTTGGTTTATACCCAAGAATCAATGCAGAGACGATGCTTGACCACATCGCTCAAATGAAGGGTGTGGGAAATAAAGCAGAGCGAAAGGAACTTGTTGCTTCCCTACTAAACCGGGTCAACTTGTACAAGCATAGAAAGAAGGGGCTCGGCACCTATTCCGGTGGAATGCGGCAGCGATTTGGAATTGCCCAAGCACTAGTAGGCAATCCAAGTCTCATCATTGTCGATGAACCAACAGCAGGTCTTGATCCATCCGAGCGAAACCGATTCTATAATTTACTTTCAGAATTGGGTGAAAATACCATTGTCATTCTTTCTACTCACATCGTAGAAGATGTCAATACACTTTGCTCCAACATGGCAATCATCTGTACCGGAGAGGTACTCATGCAAGGCACGCCTAAAGAAGGACTTGCTCAGGTGAATGGAAAAATCTACCAAAAATCGATCGATAAGTCGGAATTGGAACACTACCGTGAAGAATATCAAGTAATCTCCACCAAGCTAATTGCGGGTAAATTGAGCTTACGAGTGGAAAGTGACACAGACCCGGGCAATGGCTTTGAAAGCACTCCCGCGGACCTTGAGGACGTTTATTTTAGCTTTATTTCAAAGAAAGTAGATCCGATCACTATTTAATCTATCGCCATGTTTAAGGATATCTTTCTCTTCGAGCTCAAATATCGTTTTGGAAGACCGGCAACTTGGATTTATTTCTTCCTTTTGCTGGTCGTCGCTGCTTTGCTAATTGGTTCGGGTAATACTCCTGCTTCCGAAAAAGTCTTTCACAATGCCCCCATTGTCATCGCCAATCTGCTTCTTCTAATTTCAATTTTCGGAATCCTAATTGCTTCTGCCGTTATGGGTGTTCCGCTATACCGAGATTTAGAACACAAAACCGGAACCTTTCTGTTTAGCTATCCGATCACCAAGTCCGGATATTTTATGGGTAGATTTTGGGGTTCCTTTGTGACCCTAATGTTCATTTCTTCCGGCGCACTCATCGGGGTTTATTTGGGCAGTATTTTAGGTCCTCTTTTTGGAACAGAAGCTGAGCGATACGGTCCAAACTCCCTGATCAATTACCTCCATCCTTGGCTCACACTTCTTTTGCCAAACCTCTGGCTTGCGGGATCTTTATTTTTCGCACTGATTGTATTTACCCGAAATATCCGCTCGATCTATTCAGGAGGTATCGTAGTATTCATCATTTACCTACTGGCAAACTTTCTATCTCAGGATATCGAAAACAAGGATCTTGTACAGCTCATCGATCCCTTTGGAGTGAATACCTTTGATCTTCAAACTCGCTACCTAACCCCTTACGAGCAAAACAGCTTTTTCCTTCCCTTGGAGGGTAATCTTTTACTCAATCGACTTCTTTGGGTGAGCATAGGATTGGCCTTGTTTATTGCAGCTTATGCCCGGTTTAGCTTTAATTACTTCTTTCAAACTTCCCAAAAGAAAACCAAGGAAAAGCAAGAGGAGGAATCTAATTACTTCCTTAAAAAACTTGATGTCATCACTGACTTTTCAAAAAAATATCAGTGGAACAGCCTAAAAACCTTGACAAAAATTGAGGTCCAAAACATCACTAAAGATGTCTACTTCCGATCTATTTTGTTGGGCGGATTGATTTTCCTGATTCTGGATTTTTGGATTGGGATCACTCTGTATAGTGTACCAAATTACCCCTCCACTTCCTTTCTGATGGAGTTTAAAACCTTTGATTATAATCTCTTTGTATTCATCATCATTGTGTTTTTTACAGGGGAAGCCCTGCATCGAGACCGATCTACAGGTTACTCCATCATCAATGATACCTTTCCGGTGCGAGACAGTGTGATAATCTCCTCCAAATTCCTCGGAATGGCATTTATTTGTCTGATTCTGACTACTGTGCCAATATTTGTTGGGATTCTAATTCAGACACTCAAAGGCTATTTCAATTATGATCTAAAGGTATATCTGATCGACAGCTACCTGATCTCACTACCCGACTACCTGCAAATGGTCCTACTGGTTTTTGCAGTTCATGTAGTAGTGAACAATAAATTTGCTGGACATGCAGCCGCTATCGGTATTTGGTTGGTGATGCTCATCTTAAGGAATTTTGCAGATTATAACTTCAATCTCTTTTTCTACAGCTACAAACAGGGCTACACTTGGAGTGACATGAATGGACTGGGCCATTTCGGTACATCCTTGTTTTGGTTTAACCTGTATTGGACAGCGTGGGGAATCTTCCTAGTGTTATTCTTCAGCATTTTCTTCAGTAGAGGCACAGAAAACACTTGGAAAAGCCGTTGGCAAATCGCCAAATCAAGACTTTCCAAACCAGCCCCTAGGTTATCCTATGTATTCTTACTCATTGCCTTAGCTTCTGGCGGATATATTTTCAACAATGTCGTCTACAAAAACAATTATAGAACCTCAGATGAAAACACAATCCGATCTGTAGCCTATGAAAAGCAATTGAAAAAGTACGAGGGAATACCTCAACCTAAATTCACGAAAATCAATATTCAGGCTGATCTGTTTCCGATGGAACGCAAAGCAGATTTCCTGGCCGAAGTAGAGCTGGTCAATAAAACAGATAGCCCGATTGATTCAATCCACTTCAATTCCACCTCCTTAAGTGATTTCAAGGTTATTCTAGGTGGTGACACGCTTGATCATCGTTTTCCTTTAGAGTACGAACCAAACAAGTTTCAAATTTTTGGAAAAAAGGCGGAGCGGGAATGGTATAAAATTACTGCACTACCCGAGCCAATGATGCCTGGAGACACCTTACAATTCACCATTGTCAGTGAGGCTGGATATAGTGGCTTCCCGAATTCTGGATATCAACGTGAAATCATCTACAATGGCACATTCTTCTCCGGTGGAGTGCCTGAGATCGGATACAATGCACAAGCAGAGATCTCCTCAGATGAGGATAGAAGAAAATACGATCTGCCAGAAAAACCAGAAGATTTACCTCCGCATGATGACCCTGTTGGTAGGTCTACTCTGCTATTTGCAGACGATGCCGACTTTATCCAATTTGAAGCTGTGGTCAGTACAGTCCCTTCTCAAATCGCAGTAGCACCGGGTTACTTACAACGAGAATGGGAAGAAAATGGACGACGTTACTTTCATTATATTCAAGACACTCCTATTCAGGCCTTTTTCACATTTGTATCAGCCGAATACGAGGTACTTCGAGATGAAGCAGAATTACCCGATGGACAAAAAGTCGAAATAGAGATCTTCTATGATAAGCAACACGCATATAACCTAGATCGCTTTCTGCAATCCTATAAAGATGGCTTGACTTACTTCTCAGAAACCTATGGCAACTTCCAATTCCGTCAAATGCGGCTTTTAGAGTTTCCGCGCTATGCAGGATTTGCTCAGTCCTTTCCAAATACGGTTCCATTTTCGGAGGATTTTGGATGGGTAGCCTACTTCTCAGATCCTAATGATTTTGATTACGTCTACTACGTTACTGCGCACGAATTGGCGCATCAGTGGTGGGGACATCAGATTACTCCAAACTATACTCGGGGATCCAATTTGATATCCGAAGCTCTGGCAGAATTTTCAGCTTTGATCTTGACAGAAAGAAGATATGGAAAGGATAATATGAAGCGGTTCCTAAAAAGTGAATTGGATAATTACCTCCGAGGAAGATCCAATGAAAGCAAAAAGGAAAATGTCTTCATCAATTGCAATCGAGCCTACCAGTGGTATTACAAGGGATCATTGATTCTTTACGGATTGAGAGATTTGATAGGTCCTGAAGCTATGGATTCGGCTTTGTATAAATTCAATCAAGATTTTGGATTGAGACAAGAACCTCCTTTCCCCGGAAGCTCAGATTTATATAATTATTTGGCGGAAGCCACTCCAGATAGCCTAATGTATTATCTGGACGATACTTGGAATAAAATCACACTTTATGATAATCGAGCTGAGGAAGTGACCGCTACTAAGGTGGCTGAGGGTGAATATGACATCACTTTAAACATCCGCTCTCAGAAGCTTTATGCTGATGAGACAGGAAGAGAATCAGATGCTGAATACGAGGCAGATTACATCGATATCGGAATCTTTGCCGAAGATGATACCGATGAAAATGGACGAACCCGAGTCAACCCGCTATACATTCAAAAGCATAAGATCAAACCTGGGCAAAGCACCATCACTGTACGGGTGAAAGGAGAACCAGCCAAAGCTGGAATTGATCCTTACAATAAATTGATCGATCGAATTCCGGATGACAATACTGTCACGGTAGAAATTGAATAGAGAAATCCTAAAGCCTTGAACATTTGCCCCCGAAAAGTTTGAGACTTCTCGGGGGTATTTTTTTCGGAAAAGCTTGAGCGCATTTTCTAGGAAACAAACCCCACTCATGGATAGAGCCAACCAAATGAACAGGAACTATCATTTTCAAAGGTGAAAATTATGTATCATTAAGAAGCAAAAACCCTCACTATGAAACGAGTCATCATCCTTTGGATCTTCACTTTTCTATGTTTTTCCCGCAGCATTGCACAGGAAAGCCCCACCATTCGAATCAACCTGGGAGGCTATCCCTCAGACATGCCCAAACAAGCTTTGCTGCTAAGCAATCAAGCTATAAAGAAACCTGTTTTACTTTTAAAAACTTCTTCCGGAGAATTAGTCAAAGCTTTCGAAGGAACTCAAAGTCAATCTTCCTGGCATCCATTTTCCCATTATTACGCCTTTGACTTTTCTGAAGTCTCCCAAAAAGGTAGCTACTACTTTGAAACAAAAAATGGTAAAATTAAAAGTCAAGCATTTCATATAGGAGCCTACCCTGACTGGCAGGAGGATGTGGTCAGCTTTATTCGTACCCAAAGATGCGGATTTAATCCATTTACAGGAGAATTTTGCCATCAACTAGACGGATTGAGCTTTTTTGGACTACGTGAGGACTCCACTCGAATCGATGCTACCGGAGGCTGGCATGACGCCGGGGATCAATTGAAATACCTGATCACAAGTAGTAATACCACAGCCAGGCTACTGATGACTTATCAAATGGATCCTGATGGGTATATGGATCAAGTCAATGCAAGGGGATTACCGGGGCCAAACCAACTTCCCGACATCCTTGATGAGGCAAAATGGGGTCTGGAGTGGATCTTAAAGCTGCACCCTAGTCCCAATGAGCTCTACCATCAAGTAGCCGATGACCGAGATCACCGGGGATTCAAACTCCCTCATGAAGAAAATGCGGATTATGGATGGGGACCAAACAGCTTCCGTCCTGCCTATTTCGCTACAGGCGAACCGCAAGGCCTTTCCAAGTACCAAAGCCAAGCCACAGGAATCGCCAACCTTGCCGGAAGATCGGCTGCTACATTGGTTTTGGGATATGAAGTTTTTAACCAAATCGAAGGCTATGAAGTCTTTGCCCAATCCTGTCTCGAATCCGCTCATTCGCTGTATGAAATGGGAAAAAAGCAGGAAGGATATCAGCAGGGAAATAGTTTTGGTGCACCCTATCGCTATGAAGAAAATACCTGGGCCGATGATATGGAATGGGCTGCTGCCAAATTGTATAAGGTGACCAAAAAACCTGAATTCTTGGAGGATGCACGAAGGTGTGGAGATCTCATTGCTGCTTGGTCTTGGATGGAAAGGGACAGTGCCAGTCACTACGAAATGTACCCCTATGTCAATATGGGGCACTATGCGCTATGGCAAGTAGGGGATGAAGAAGACAAGGAAAAAATGGTGAATTACTACGAGCAAAATTTGCAGAAAATTCACAGTCGAGCAGACCAAAACCCTTATGGTGTGGGCCATTTATTCATCTGGTGCTCCAATAATTTGGCAGCAGCTGTGGCGACGCAAGCAATGCTCTATGAAGAAATGACCGGGTCGAAAAAATATCGTCCTCTTCTACAAAACCATGTCAATTGGCTATTGGGATTAAACCCTTGGTCGAGTAGTATGATTACCGAAATTCCTGAAAATGCCGACACCCCAGTGGATGTACACATGCCTTTTTGGAAAATTTTGAATAAATCAGTTAAGGGAAGTTTGGTCGATGGACCCTTATGGTCCACTATCCATCAGCAGATGCTAGGAATCAGCCCTTCGAGTCCGGATGAGTATGCACATTTGCAGCCTCAGCATATCAAATATTTGGATGATTGGGCTGATTATAGCACCAACGAACCGACTTTGGATGGATCAGCAGAGCTTCTCTTGATTCTCAAATTTCTCAGCAATGAGTAAGATCGTGCTCCTTTTTCTGGTTTTGGCATTTCACCAACTCAGCTTTGCTCAAAGCCTTTATGATCAAGAAGGGGCTTTGATCAGATCCGATACCTTGAAAAAGGAGATTTACCTATGCCTCACCGGTCATGATTACTTTGAAGGATTTAAGGAAGTATTGGGTGTGCTAGCGCAAAATGAGGTACAAGCTTCTTTTTTTCTCACAGGGGGCTTTATCAGAAATCACCAAAGCCTAACCCAAAAAATAGATCGCCAAGGTCATTTTGTCGGGGCACATTCAGACAAACATTTACTCTACTGCGACTGGAATCGTCGAGACAGTCTTCTGCATTCTGAAGCAGAAATAAAGCAGGATATTCTGAATAATTTAAGTGAATTAAATGCACTGAAAATATACCCCGATTACTTTATGCCGCCTTACGAATGGTATAACAAACAGGTGGTAAAAATAGCCAGAGAATTGGGTCAAATCACAGTAAACTTCAGCCCTGGCACCCGCTCGAATTCTGATTATACTACTCCTGATATGCCCAATTATCTAGACTCTGATACTATATTGAAAAGTATTTATGATCGAGAAGATCAATCCGGGCTTCAGGGCTTTCACCTACTAATTCACCCAGGTACAAGTCCCCTGAGAAAAGACAAACTCTACCATCATTTGGACGAACTGATTCAGGAACTGAAAAATCGAGGCTATTCATTTAGAAGGTTTTAGACTTTTCAATCGAGAATTGAAAAAAAGACCTAGCAATAATTCAATCCGCTGAACCGTTGATAGATAAAGGTTTGGCTGAGTTTTTTTCATTCCTTATCTTCCGACCTCACCCTAAATAAGCGCAAATCTATTCGCATGAAGAAAACCACCCTGTTCTTCGTATTTTCATTTCTATCGCTCTTTTCACTTGGCACCCTTGCCATGGTCAGTTACCGACCGACTCTCAAAAAACAGCTCTCCGAAACGTATGTCAGTCTTTTGAACTTTGCGGGAGAAAGCAATGACCCAGAGGAAATTGTGATTATTGAACCAATACCTATTCCGGAGGAAATCTTTATTGTCCCGGATTTAAAGGATTACAAAGCGCGACTGCGTAAGGACCATTATTCAAATCACCTTTCTGCTGCGGAAGAAAACGGTTCAGGTCTTATCATGGATGAAGAGGGGCTTTTTCAGTTGGTGGAAGAAGGAGCTTTAGTAGAAGTAAATTCTGGAAAAGGCTATGAAGTGGAAAAGCTCACTCATAGTCATCCTTACCTCACTCCTGAGGCAAAAAAAGTATTAGATCAAATCGGTGAAACCTATCAAGCCCTTGCCGGTGGCGACAGTTTTATTACCGTCACTTCAGGTACACGAACTATCGAGCAGCAAAAGAAACTGGGCCGTAGAAACAGGAACGCCACAAAAGGAAATAGCTCTCATTCCTATGGCCTTTCTTTTGATATTTCCTATATCCGATTTAATGGAGAGAAGTCATGGGATTGGAAAAAGCTAAAGCAATTAGAAAAGGTACTGAGCCATTTTCAAAAGCAAAACAAGATCTACGTAATCAAGGAAAGAAAGCAAAACTGCTTTCATATAACTGTTCGTTAAAAAGCTTCTGAATTTAATTCAAGCATACTTTTTGACCTGATACAATCTCCTTTCTTTGATTTTTCACTACCCTAAAATGAATTCGAGCGAAATGTCCAATTAAAATCGAAGGACCAAATCCCTTTGCCAACTCTTTTTTGACTATTTTCACTTTCTTGATTTTCCCGGTAAATCCTACTCCTATGAAAAAAATCCTATTTGGCCTATTGGGTGCATTAGTCCTTTTGGTAGCCGTTATTTTATTTAATACCCTGACAATGAACTCCAAGCAGGTAGATGTAGACCCACTGCCTGAGGTAGCTATTTCGGATAAGGTTTACGAAAACCTCTCAAAAGCTATTCAATTCAAGACCATCTCGTTTAACGAAAATACACCTCCCGACTCAGCCGAGTTTCATGGGTTTCATACCTTTTTGGAAGAGACCTTCCCTTTGACTCATGCCAATTTGAGCTTAGAGAAAATCAGTGATTACACCTTGCTTTACAAGTGGGAAGGAAGTGAGCCGGAGAAGAAGCCGTTGATTCTTATGTCACATCAGGATGTAGTTCCAGTGGATGAGCCCACTTTGATGGACTGGGAAGCACCACCTTTTTCAGGCCAAATCACCGAATCCCATATAATTGGACGAGGAACTATGGATGATAAGGGAACCCTAATTGGAGTATTGGAAGCGGTGGAAATGCTACTCGGGGAATCTTTTCAACCTACCAGAACCCTTTATATTGCGTCTGGACATGACGAGGAAATAGGAGGGGTAAACGGAGCCGCGAAAGTGGCTGAATACCTAAAGTCGAAAGGAGTCCAAGCAGCTATGACCATAGACGAAGGAGGATTTATTACGGAAGGTTTGATTCCAGGCATTGAGAAACCAGTAGCTGTCATCAACCTCTCAGAAAAAGGATATGCTACTTTCAAATTAACGGTTGAAACAAAGGGTGGACATAGTTCAGCCCCTCCACGAGAAAATACCATCGGGATATTAGCCCAGGCCATTGTCGACTTGGAAAACAATCAATTACCCTATAAAATGGTCACTCCGCTTGATTATCAGGTTGAATATTTGGGACCTGAATTACCTTTTTTCTTGCGAATGGCCTTTGCCAATTCCTGGCTACTGAAGGGGCCTATCCTTGAGGGGCTCAATGCTCACACGACCACAGCTCCGACTATTATTTCCGGTGGAATCAAAGACAATGTCATCCCTACCTTAGCTGAGGCACGGGTAAACTTCCGAATCCTTCCTAGTGAAAATATCGAATCCGTCAAAGCCCACATCGAAAACACCGTATCAGATCTGGTCAAAGTGGAGCTTGAAGGATTTGCTACCAATCCCTCGCCAGTATCGGGTATTGACTCAGAGGAATACAAAACGCTGGAAAGAACCATCCGAGGAATGTTTCCGGAGACAATCGTCATTCCCAGTATGATTGGAGGAGGTACGGATGCCCGCTATTTCTATGAGATTTCGGATGAGGTCTATCGTTTTTATCCGCTTCGAATGGACTCCACAAGCCTTACCAGATTTCATGGAATCGACGAAAAAATCGGAAAGGAAAATTATAAGGAGATCATTGAGTTTAGTTACCAATTGATTAAGAATTTCCAATAAATCCTATCCAACTCCGAATGCTTAAAAGAATCATAATTAGTGTAGGAATAGGGATTTTAATCTTTGCCCTTTTCGTTTTATATACCTTTTGGAGTACAGGTTACTTCCGAAAAATTCAGCTAAAAAATAATTTTGGGGAGATCGTTCAGACTATCGAGCTTCCTGGAGTAGAAGATATGGCCTTAGCTCCAAAAGACAGTTTTTTGATTCTTTCGGTGGATGACCGAGCAAAAAGACGTTCTGGTAAAGAAGGCTTGCACGGTCTCTATTGGTTGGATCTGACAAAATTCCCCTTCGAAGCCAGACCAGTCAAAATACCTGATGATTTAACGCTTTTTCCGCATGGAATCAGTCTTTTGGAAATTGCTCCAAATCAGTATCAATTGGCCGTCATCAACCATGTAGAAGGCAAGCATTCCGTTGAGTTATTTTCGATTCAGGATGGAAAAGTAGAATACGACAGAACTTTGCAAGACCCACTCCTGATATCTCCCAATGACCTCTTTTTGGTAGGAAAAGATCAATTCTACTATTCAAATGATCATGGGAATAGCTCTAAACTTGGAGTATTTGCTGAAAATTACCTAGGTGTCGCTGCCGCAAACGTGGGCTATTTTGACGGCAACTCCTTTCGAATCGTAGCTGAAAAAATGGCTTACCCAAATGGCCTAGTCACTGACCTTTCAGGAAAAAAACTGTTTGTTGCCTCTTCAAGAGGGTTTTTGATTCGGGTTTTTGACATCCAAGAAAATGGGGGTTTGGATCAGGTCGAAGATATTCCTGTAAGAACGGGTGTCGACAACTTAGAATTGGATGAAAATGGAAAAATATGGACTGGAGCTCATCCGGATTTGATGACATTTTCAGCTTATGCAAGCGGCAAAAAGGAATTTTCACCATCTGAGATTTTGAAGATCTCTTACAAGGAGGATCAATCTAGCCTTGAGTCCGTATGGGTTGATGATGGTCAGACTCTTTCCGCTACTTCCGTGGCTATCCCATTTGGAGAATATTTGTTCTTGGGAAATGTCATGGACTCAAAGTTTTTGGTGCTTAAAAAGTGACTCTAAGAATTGATCTTCCTCCACTCTTTGGGAGTAATACGCGTAATATTCTTGAAGCTTCTATTGAAATAAGACAGATTCTCAAAGCCCACCTGATAGGCAATCTCAGAAATCCCCAAATCTGTCTCCTGAAGGAGCTTCTGTGCTTCATTAATTCGAAGTTGCAGCAAATATTGAGTAAAGGTCTTTCGAGTTCGTAACTTAAAATAGCGACAGAATGCCTCCTTCGAGAGGTTGGCAACGGCAGCCGTCTCATCCAAACTAATCTTCTGAAAACGACGATCAAGCAAATACTGCATCACCCGATTCATTCGACTCCCATCTTTCTCCGAAAGCCCCTGCAAAAGACCATCCTGATTTAATCTTTGGAGATCATCCTTGGCCTCATCCAAAAGACCCAGCAGTTGAACGGCTAGTTGAAAGCGTTTCAATCCAGCTGACTTTCCGAAAACTTCTAGTAAGCCAATGATTTTTTCCTGTGTTTCACCTTTCACCTGAAAACACAAACCCGCGTATTCCCGAAATCTTTGAAGAGGCGAAAGCTCTTCTAGATCTCCAATCGCTCGACCCAATGCATCGAAGTCAAAAAAAATAGTCCTACCCTCAGAGCGCAAATCAAAACCTTCCTCGAAATACTCCGGATCACTTCGAAAAACATGCGGAACATTTTCACCCAAAAAGAATAAATCTCCAGCTGAAAATCTCCCTACATAGTCACCACTCAAGAATTGTCCTTTTCCATCCAAAATGTAGGTCAATTGTAGGAGAGGGTGCTGATGGAGCTTGTCATAAAAAGTCTTTCCACTATCCTCCTGATAGCGAACAAACTCTTTTTGGGATTTGGGAACCTGAAAGGAAATTACCTTTGCCATATCTCAAATTAATATAAAATTCACTAAAAAAACTCTATTGACCCCAATTATGATCAATATAGTATTAGAATGAACTAACCCTGTGAAAGATTTTCCTCCACACATCTTATACTTTTGAATAAAAATCTCGGTGCCCTAAGTGGTAAAAAATTAAAAAACTATGAACTGGAAAGGCGTATTCCCAGCTGTCACTACGAAATTCCATGCAGACGGAAGTCTGGACATGGATCTCTTTTTCAAAAACCTGGACTACCAATTGGAGTCGGGAGTACACGGAATCATATTGGGTGGAACTTTGGGTGAAAGCTCTGTACTATCTCAGGAAGAGAAAATTACGCTTACCCGAGAAACTGTTAATCACCTTCAGGGAAAAGTCCCTGTAATCCTCAACATCGCTGAAGGAGCGACGCAGGATGCGCTCTTTTGGGCAAAAAAAGCAGAGGAACTAGGAGCTTCCGGATTGATGATTCTTCCACCTATGCGATACGCAGCGGACGCACGCGAAGTCGTCACCTATTTCAAAACGGTCGCCAAATCCACCCAATTACCCATGATGATTTACAACAATCCCGTGGACTACAAGACCTTGGTGACCATCGATATGTTTGCCGAGCTCGCGGAATGCGAAAACATCCAAGCCATCAAAGAATCTACACGGGATATCTCAAATGTCACCCGAATGATCAATCGCTTTGGAGATCGCTATCAAATTCTCTGTGGCGTAGATACCTTAGCCATGGAGGAATTACTGATGGGTGCCGTAGGATGGGTCGCTGGATTGGTTTGTGCCTTTCCCAAGGAAACTGTGACTATTTTTAATCTAGTTCAAGAGGGAAAAACCGAAAAAGCTCGGAAGATCTACCGATGGTTCTTACCATTGCTTGAACTCGACATTCATCCAAAATTGGTTCAGTATATCAAACTAGCCGAACAACACTGTGGCATCGGTTCTGAGCATGTCCGTGCCCCTCGATTGACACTGATCGGTGAAGAGCGGGAAAGAATTGAGAAAATCATTTTGGATGGGATCAAAAATCGGCCGTTATTATAAATTATACAGTGGAAATACAATTGAGATATACTTCGCTTCGCTCAGTGAAATAGGGATCTAGAAATATTTCGCCCAGATTTATCTGGGCTTATTTTCAGGTATTTCCACAGTATTTCTTCTCCTTATAAAAATCAAAAAATCATGAACCTAGACAACCTTTTCAACGCTGCACAAGAAGCATTTCTTTTCTATAAAAATATCTCTGGACGGGAGAAATCAGATTTTTTGACGAACCTAGCAGAGATCCTAGAAGCAAATAGATCCGAAATCGTATCCCTTGCCGTGGTAGAATCCAATCTACCGGATGGAAGAATCAATGGTGAACTAGGCAGAACAGTAGGTCAAATCCGACTTTTCGCCAATCTGGTTAAGGAAGGAAGTTGGGTAGAAGCCACCGTTGATCCTGCCATGCCGGAGCGCACACCCCTGCCCCGAGCAGATATCCGTCGGATGTTGACACCTTTGGGACCGGTGGTCGTATTTGGTGCGAGCAATTTTCCTTTGGCATTTTCCACCGCAGGTGGAGATACCATTTCTGCTTTGGCAGCAGGTTGTCCTGTGATTTACAAAGCACACCCTGCCCATCCCGAAACTTCCAAAAAGGTGGCAGACTGTATCCATCAGGCCATCTCAAAGAGCAATCTTCCCCATGCACTTTTCACCCATGTAGAAGGAGGAATCGCTGAGGGGCAAGCCTTAGTCAAGCATCCCTTGGCAAAGGCCGTCGCCTTTACCGGTTCACATACCGGGGGAAAAGCCTTATTCGATCTAGCCAATCAGCGGGAAGAGCCCATTCCGGTTTTTGCAGAGATGGGTTCGGTTAATCCGATTTTCTGCTTTCCTGAAAAACTGAAAAATGAAAACGAGCCACTTGCAAAAGCTTTCGTGGGTTCCTTGACCTTGGGCGTAGGGCAATTTTGCACGAATCCAGGTTTGATTTTCGTCCCCAAAGACCAAGCTGCAGCATTTGAAAAAGCCATTGCCGAAGAGATGAATGACATCGCTTCTGCCCCCATGCTGCACCCGGGAATAGCGGAGGCTTATTACAATTCCCTGCAGTTTCTACAATCGAGAGAGGAACTTCGATGGGTCAAAGTAGCCGATGCACAGCACCTGATCAACGGTAGTACGGCTTTGGCGGAGATCAAAGCAAGTGACTGGTTGAAAGATTCTGTTTTCCAACAGGAAGTTTTTGGAGCTTTCGCGATGATGGTGGTTTATGAAAGTGAGGCTGAACTACAGGAAATCGCAAAACATTTACATGGTCAATTGACCATCACGGTATGGGCAGAATCTGAGGAGCTCAAGAATCAGCTTTTTCTGATCAACCTACTGGAAGAAAAGTGTGGTCGACTTCTTTTCAAAGGAGTCCCAACCGGAGTGGAAGTTGGTCAAGCCATGCAGCACGGAGGACCTTACCCTTCTACAACGGATGCGCGAAGCACTTCCGTCGGCGCCTATGCGATTAAGCGCTTTGCCCGACCGATCGCCTTTCAGGATATGCCACAGGAATTACTCCCGGAAGCCTTAAAGGATGGAAATCCATTGGGGATTTGGAGAATGGTGGATGGAGGATATAAAAAATGAAACACAATGGAAATACGGTTGAAATACGCCCTCCTTGGTCGGGCGAAACAATTAGAAATGAAGTAGGTCTTTTGAGTATTTCGTCCAGCTTGCTGGACTTATTTCAACTATATTTCAATCGTATTTCAGGTTATTTATTAAAAACCATCTAATCCTCTAAAATGTCATCCCGTCATACTTTTAGTTGCATCGATGCGCATACCTGCGGTAATCCCGTGCGGGTAGTTTCCGGTGGTGTTCCTTTTCTAGAAGGGAAAACTATGTTGGAAAAGCGCCAATATTTTCTTGAAAATTACGATTGGATCCGAACTGGGCTGATGTTTGAGCCACGGGGTCATGATATGATGTCGGGCTCCATGCTATTCCCTCCGCATGATCTGGATAATGATTTTGCCATCCTTTTTATAGAGACTTCCGGTTGTCTTCCCATGTGTGGGCATGGTACCATCGGCACTATTACCATCGCTATCGAAGAGGGTTTAATCTATCCAAAAAATCCCGGTTTCTTGCGAATGGAGGCTCCCGCAGGCTTAGTCTTGGTTGAATACAAACAGGAAGGCAATAAGGTCAAATCCGTAAAGCTGACCAATGTCAAAAGCTATTTGGCAGCGGAAAACCTGGAAATCGAGATCGAAGAACTTGGCAAACTGAAAGTGGATGTCGCTTACGGAGGTAACTTCTATTGCATTGTCGATCCGCAGGAAAACTTTCCCGGTTTGGAGCATTTCAAAGCCGAGCAACTGATCAGCATGGCAAGAAATCTTCGCTCCAAAATGAATGAGCACTATGACTTTGTACATCCGGAGCATGAAAAAATCCGAGGCCTTTCCCATGTCATGTGGACGGGTGAAACCTTGGATAAGAGTAGTACTGCCCGCAATGCCGTATTTTATGGAGATAAGGCCATTGACCGATCTCCCTGTGGGACCGGCACCTCGGCACGTATGGCTCAGTGGTTTGCCAAAGGGAAGCTGAAGCAAGGAGATGAATTTATCCATGAAAGCTTTATCGGTTCGAAGTTCATCGGAAGGATAGAAGAAGTGACCGAGATCGGCGGGAAAGCAGCTATCGTTCCAAGCATAGAAGGTTGGGCGAAGGTTTACGGATACAATACCATTATTCTAGATGAAGACGATCCTTATGTGCATGGATTTCAAGTAATTTAATTGTACAATGTAGAAAGTACCAAGTACGAAGTATTTCATCGCTTCTTGGTACTTTTTACCTCGTACTTGGTACAGATGTTATGAAACCAACCATCATCATCGGCGGAGGAATTGAGGGGCTATTTTAAGCTCACTATATACCACAAAGCCCATGCAGCCTTAAGGAGAAATTGATGAGTCCTAATGTCCTACTTTACAGATATGATTCACAGTGAAAAAGTACGAAAGAAAACTTCTAGACTTCTCTTAATCAACCCAAGGCTTGATACTCCTTCGAACAAAGATTGTCCATAGATTCAGATGTAATGAGGTAGCTGCCCTTTCCTTTTGTAGATAATAAAAAAAAGCCAATTGACTGAAAGAGAACAAAGGTTTGATACGAGACTAATATGCGGTGAGAGCCTATGCGATTCCAAGTTTTGCATTCGCACGATTCTCAAAGCAATTTTTTCTTTGCAAAACCATCCGGCGGGTACATTATCAGATTCGTGAAAATGAAACTCTAGAAAGAATGAGCAGGATAGATTTTAGTTTAGGTTTCTATGAAAACACTCTAACAATTGACTGCAGTATGATTTAGCTACTTACCGGACATCTTTTATTAGACGAATTCCAATCATATCAAGTGGCCTATTCCAATCCGCACCAATCGGTGATTTTCTTTCAGGATCCAGAAACATTTTGGACGAAAAAAAAGCTCCTCCCATAATCTGAAATTTTTGAGTACCTTTTTCTAGAAGAACAACTTCAGCTGCATTGCCTACCAAATCATAAATGCCTAATTCATTAGGTTTTTTAGTCCCGACATCCATTGGGAACCAGCTATCTGTATTCCCCTCATACCAGCCTAATTTGCGAAGATCATTTCCTCCAGGATAAGTATATGGATAATCTTTTTGTCCTGCTTTCACTGCGTGCAACCATTCTTTAAGTGTAGGAATTCTCTTTTTTGCCCAATTGGCATAGGCTTGTACATCACTGGCAGCGAGATGCATTACCGGATGATTTCTAAATTCTGGAATCTTATCCAAGGTTTCTTCTATTCCGTTTTCGTCCAATAAAGTATGCCTATTCCAGGCCTTACCTTCAATAACCTCCCAATTTGAACCACCCTTAAGTCGCATGGTACCTCCTAGCTTTTCTGCCTCGGTAACATAACCCGTGGCCTCCACAAATTCAGCAAACTCTGCAATAGTCAGTTCGTACTGATCCATATAAAAGGACTCAATTTCATCATTACCGGGAACCAATACCATTTTTGACGGCCCTTCCATAGGGTTCTGATGTTGACCCCACCTGAGTAAAACCAGAAATAGAAACGAAATTACTGAACTAATTTTCATAGATGCAGAGCAACATTTTGTTTTCTTGATTCATTAATTGAGGTACAATAGCATTCAGTTTCCTGCTCACCTGCCCATCTATATCTTGCTCCAGAATCTCGTCGAAGTATTCACCGTCTAACAACTTAAAAACTTTTTTATCCTGAACATCAAGATATGGGAGTAAGGGTAAACCTAGGTTGGAATCAAATAAGGATTGAGTGAGATACAATGTGTTTGTACGCTTTTCAAGGACTCCCCATCTTGGATATAACCCATCTTTAATCATCATAAACAATGAAAACTCTTCCGAATCAATATAATTATCTAGAAAGGCTATACCGCGGTCATCCTGCAATTTCTCAAAATATTCCCCCAGATCTTGTAACCCGAACAAATTCTGTGTTTGAGGTAAAGAAGAAAATCGCGTAATCATATAATCTGAGTCATCTTCTTTAATTGAAACGGAGTACGATCGTGATCCATGGGCGGGTGTCAGTATGACTCTCCCATGTTGAAGAGTCAACTCTTTTTCACCCGAAACTTCGGCTCTAAGACCATCAGGAACCTTTAAATACGAGTATACTTTCTCTTCATCATCCAAATCATAAAGCGTGAGCATGCGAAATTCGTCCGATGGCAACTCTTCAGAAGGAAAAGGCAAGGTGTACAGCCACACTTTATTCTCACCGCCATAAGCTATGAAATGAAACAATTCCCCGCCAGGAAATGAAAAGACTTGCAAAAACTCACCCGTGGTACTATATTCAAAAATCTTCCATCCTGTCAATATCAATAAACTGTTTCGATCGGGATGATAAGCAAAATCCTCCATCCTTGGGACTTCCCCAGGACCGTTTCCTCCCGTTTCGATTTGATTGATAAACTGCCCTTGTTGATCCACAATCAGGATAGTATTTTCCAGATCAATGTCACCCAAAAAATACTTCCCATCTCCCGACTGGATCTTATCAGCAGTATAAAATGGTTGTTCTTCTGTTATGTTAATTACCACATAGTTGCTGTGGGAATAGTAATCTTGCAGCGCTATGCGATCACTATCTTCGACAATAGACCATCCCACATCAATGAGGGATTCTTGGATTTTATCTTGAGACAGACAGGAGATAAAGAGAATACTTAGCCCAATGAAATTTAATACTTTCCGAAACATATATTTTAAAAAAGAAAAAGAGGCTGAACAAACCATTTCTCTTGCATAAGTCTGAAACCTCTGCACCAGCCTCTAAATTTAACTATGCTTTGCCGCAACTAGTGGCACTACATTGTTCCATCAATCCCGGTTTACATTTATCCTTTCTTCCTAGGCTGAATTCAAAACCTCCACTTCCAGTGAACTCAAATCCAGACTTAACGTCTATTCCAATTTTAAGCTTGGCTATCACACAGACGACATTTTTGGATGAATAAAGTTCAACCCCCGAGAGACTTTGAGCGTTTGCAATATTTGCTTTAAATGTATTACTCCCAGTACTGAATACTGTCAAGGCAAATACCGGTACGCTTACTTTTAGAAATTTACTTTGCTTCATTTTTTTTATTGTTAAAGTGAGAAAATGAAGTAGACGCCTACCAAATAAACTAATTAGCTTTAGGAAGCTAAAAAATAGTTGTAAAAAAAAACAATAGTCTATTAAAGAAAACAGCCGAAAAGGAGACAAATAGTTAAATAGCATAAACTAACAACCTTTTATCATAAAAAAGTTTTAAAAGACAATTACAAACTGTTAGGAGTCTTTAAAATTCCCAATGTTGAAAATGTACCTTTTTATACATATTGGTGCCTAATCCGTAAATTCCAAACATGAAATCGAGCACGATGCAAGCCACACACACTAGGATGATTGTAAATTGCGACCTGCCTACAGCAGGCAAGGATTCCATGTGGCCTTTGAAAATTAAATTATAAACAGATGAAATCAACCATCATCATCGGCGGAGGAATCGTTGGGCTCTTCACTGCATATTTCCTACAAAAAGAAGGAATTGAAGTCACCGTCATCGACCGCACAGACCTGAAGGACAATTGCTCCACAGGAAATGCGGGCATGATCGTACCCAGTCACATCATCCCACTCGCCGCTCCCGGAATGATTGCCAAGGGAATTTCTTGGATGTTTTCCTCCAAAAGCCCTTTTTACATTCATCCTCGCTTCGATTACAAGCTTTTGCAGTGGAGTTTACTCTTTTTCAAATCTGCCAACCAAAAACAGGTCGAAAAAGCCATTCCTTATCTCAAAAATATCTCCCTGCTTTCAAAGTCCCTTTATTTGGCTTTTCGGGAAAACCACCCGGAGGCAGCCTTGGCTTTTCAGGAGAAAGGTTTGATGATGGTCTATCAGACAGCACCTGTCGAAAAAGAAGAAATAGAATTTGCACATATTGCCAGAAAGCACGGTTTAGCCGCGGAAATCCTCAGCCCTGCCGATATCCAAAGGATCGAACCCAACTTGGAAGTAAAAGCTCGAGGGGCAGTACTTTTTCCCGGTGATGCCCACCTCGACCCGGGTGCTTTGTACAGTTTTCTGAAAAAGTATCTGGAAGAAAAAGGAGTCGAATTTCTAACTGAAACCCAAGTATTAGGATTTGAAAAGTCAGGTGAAAAAGTAGAAGCCGTCTTAACTGACAAAGGGAAAATAGAAGCTGAGAAGGTCCTGCTTTGCGGGGGCTCCTGGTCTGGTGAGTTAGCGAAAAAACTAGGATTTTCCCTTCCCATGATGGGTGGAAAAGGGTACTCTTTTATCCAAAAAAACCAGCCTGAAATCAAGCAAGCGAGCATCCTAACCGAAATGAAGGTCGCAGTGAGTCCCTATGGAAACAAGATTCGATTTGGAGGTACGATGGAGATTGCAGGCACCAATCAAAAAATCGACATGAAACGAGTGCAGGGAATTTTCGAGTCGATCAACCGCTACTATCCGGACTTTCAAGCGCAATTCCCCAATGAAACCGACATCTGGAAGGGACTTCGACCCTGCTCCCCGGATGGCTTACCCTACATCGGTTATGCGCCGGGCTATTCCAATGTCTTGGTAGGCAGTGGGCATTCCATGATGGGAATCTCCATGGCACCCGCTACGGGAAGGCTTCTTGCCGAACTCCATCAGCAAAAAGAACCTACAATGGAATTGGGTGGGTTTGATGTTGGAAGATTTAATTAAGTGGCTGATTAGTAGAAATAATTGACCAAAACTAGTTTCCAATCTTTATGGGTTGGAAGTAGGAAGATGGGAGTTGGAAGCATGTTGCCGATTTCATTTGGATATCCAATCTCCGACTGATGATACCATTCGATTCCTATCAAAGGATTAAAGATTCAACCAACCATCCCATTTTACCCCTTATCAAAAACATTTAACTTCCAACTTTCCCCAATCGTAATATTTTCGGATTATCGATCTTTTTTAAAACCCCTTAATCCAATGCGAGAAACTCTAGAAAAGAACTTAGCACTATTGATCATTCGATTGGGTGCCGGAGGAATGATCCTCACACACGGTATCCCAAAAATCAACCGCCTAATGGCTGATGAAGTCAAGTTTGCCGATCCCTTTGGTTTGGGACCGACGATATCCTTGGGCCTTGCTACCTTCGCTGAGGTCGGCTGTGCCATCTTAGTCATCATTGGGTTTAAGGTAAGATTAGCCGCCATCCCCCTGATCATCACCATGCTCACTGCGGCCTTCTACGCCCATTGGGATGATCCTTTTGGCAGAAAAGAACTCCCCTTACTTTTCTGCACCTGCTTTTTGGCACTCTTGATTCAGGGAGGAGGAAAAATCTCCATCGATGGACTATTTGGCAAGAAAAAAAATATCCACAAGGGTCCGGCTCTCTAAGCTTGACATCATTTACTCTTCTATAAAACTAATCTGAGGCCAAGGCGCTGAATATTCGTCATTGGACTGAGGCAGTCCAGACGTGCTTCTTCCCTCCTGAATGTATTTGATCAAGAGTTTCTTCAAATCGGATACTTTTTCAGGGTATTGGTCTTGAAGGTTTTCACTTTCTCCAGGGTCTGAAGCGAGGTTGTAAAGCTGTACCTCCGGCAATCCTTCCTCGGCGGGATCTCCTGGCTTGGGAAAGCTCCATCCTCCCGAACCCTTCGCCATGATTAACTTCCAATCTCCCTGACGAATCGCAAAACTCCCATCGATAGAATGATGGACTGTAGCTTCCCGAAAGGTTTGTACTTCATTTTGAACATCAAATAAACTCATCAAACTATAGCTATCCTCTCCTTCATTTTCTCCTAACTCATAATCAATAATATCAGCCGCGGTAGCCATCAAATCCGTTAGGCAAATGGTCTGCGTCCTAGTACTTCCTGCTTGAATTTCAGCAGGCCATTTCGCAATAAAAGGGACTCGGTGTCCACCTTCATAAATATCAGCTTTATGGCCTCGGTAGATATGGCTTGAAAAATGCCCCGAAGCCTGCATCACATCCAAACCTGCAGCAGGAGAACCGCCATTATCACTTGTAAAAATCACCAAGGTATTGTCTTCTATCCCTGCCTTTTTGATGGCTTCATTCACTTGACCCACATAGTCATCAATCATCATCATAAAGTCCCCATAAGGAACCAAGCCACTTTTTCCCTCCCAGTCTGCCGGAGGCAAAATTGGGGTGTGGGGTGAAGGCAATGCTAAGTATAGAAAGAAAGGATTAGCTGTTTGTGATTGATCTTTGATGTACTGAATCGAACGCTCAAAGAAATTGGGAGTCACCTGATCATGATCAAAATCCGGAGAAGTAGGTCCCTCTCTCCACCAGGAATACTTCCCCGTATTGACTGTGACTGTATCGGGGATGGCCGTGACCTTCCCATTTTCGACATAGACATAAGGTGCCATATCGAGCGAGCCGGAGTGTCCATAGGCATAGTCAAAGCCCAAGTCATTGGGCGTATGAGTGACATCTTTTGTAAAGTCCAATTGATCAAAATCGCGGGGGTCCCAACCTTCCCCACGGAGGCTATCTCCTTCTTTCAGTCCCCAATTCCAGCCCAAATGCCATTTGCCGATAAAAGCTGTGTGATAGCCTCCCTTCTTCATGACATCGGCGATAGTTGTGCGCTCCTTTTCTATCAGGGCCTTGGACTTTCCAGTCAGGACTCCTGATTTGAGTCTACTTCGCCAATTATATCGCCCTGTCAGCAATCCATAGCGAGTAGGAGTACAAACTGCCGAGGGAGTATGAGCATCCGTAAAGCGCATGCCTTCTTGAGCTAATTGATCGATATGTGGTGTGGGAATCTTACTTTCTGGATTGAAAGCCCCAATATCCCCGTATCCCAAGTCATCTGCTAAGATGATGATCACATTGGGTTGTTTCTTGGCGGTAGGTTCTTCTTGACAAGAACTAAAAATCATCAGGACTAGCAGGAAGCTGATCAGGCACAGAATTCTATTCATAATCATGAGTTTGAAATATCAAGCTAACTTTTTAAAGGAAGAATTTCAAAATAAGGGAAGCCTGTAATTGAAACCCGAAATACGCCTGAGCCAATCTATTACGAATTCTACTGCATATGATCCGGGTTAATAAGGGTGCGAAAAATCTAACTTACTTTTGGTAAGTTACTAAAGGTAAGTTGAGCTAAGTAAGCGAAAAAATAGTATTGAACCTCCATTAACTAATATACCAAATAAGAAATTTAGAATCACTATTCTCAGTAACGAATAACACATTTTTAAATCCCACAAAAAAACCACAACCTTTTCAAGTTGTGGTTTGAATCTATTTTTGTGATTGGGATTAGCTGCCTTCGAGGGCGTTGGCACCGGCCACAATCTCCAGGATTTCATTGGTAATCGCTGCCTGACGTGTACGGTTGTACATCAAGCGAAGCTCCTTCAATAGCTCACCCGCATTCTCAGTCGCTTTATCCATCGCTGTCATTCGGGCACCATGCTCGGAAGCATTGCTTTCCAAGACTGCCTTGTAGACCTGAATCTTCAAGGATGTTGGCACCAATTCTTCGATGATATAGGCTCGAGAAGGTTCCAGGATGTAATCTGTTTCAGCAGTAGTTGCTTCCTCTTCGGTCTCCTCTTTTGCCATTGGCAAAAACTGCTCGGTTTGGACGATTTGTGTAGCTACGTTTTTGAATTCATTGTACACCAATGTCACCTGATCGTAATCACCTGCTGCAAAACCATTCATGGCGAATTCAGCTGCCTCTCGCACTACGTCGAAAGACAAGTCCAAGAATACTCCGTAGAATTGATCAACGAGGGTATAATCCGTCTTTTTGAAGGCTTCAAAAGCTTTCTTTCCCAAAGGAAGGATAGTAATCTCTTTACCTTCAAATTGCTGCCGAATAGTGGCGTTGGTTGCCTTGATAATATTAGAATTGAAGGCACCACAAAGTCCCTTATCCGAAGTGATCGGAATAATCAGGACCTTCTTCACTTCCCGCTTTTGAGCATAAACGATATCTGCCGCTCCCTCAGAAGAGGCAGAGACATTGTTGAGAATAGCGGTCAGCTTCTGCGAATAAGGACGCATCTGAACGATCCGGTCTTGTGCCCTTCTCAGCTTGGCAGCCGACACCATTTTCATGGCTTTGGTGATCTGCTGTGTGGACACTACCGAGGTAATCCGCTGCTTTACTTCCTTCAGGTTAGCCATTCGTGCGTGTTTCTTCTAGTATAAATACCGGAGGCTTTCACCTCCGGATGGATTCTGATTTATTTTGCGAATTTAGGTGCCAATTCTGCGGCAGCTTTCTTCAATACTTCCCCTGCATCGTCAATCTTACCACCTAGGATCAAATCCAAAGCTTCAGGGTAAGAAGTGTCCAAAAGGGTGTAGAAGTCTTTTTCAAAAGCTCTTGCTTTCTCCACAGGAACTGTATCCATCAAACCTCGGGTAGAAGCATAAATGATCGCTACCTGATGCGCTACAGATACCGGAGAGTACTGAGGCTGCTTCAAGATTTCCTGGTTACGACGACCTCTTTCGATGGTACGCTTGGTAGTGGCATCTAGGTCAGAACCGAACTTGGCGAATGCTTCCAATTCACGGAACTGTGCCTGATCCAACTTCAAAGTACCAGCTACTTTTTTCATGGACTTGATCTGCGCATTACCACCCACACGGGATACAGAGATACCCACGTTGATCGCAGGACGGATACCCGAGTTGAAGAGGTTAGTCTCCAAGAAGATCTGTCCGTCAGTAATGGAAATTACGTTCGTTGGGATATAAGCGGAAACGTCACCTGCTTGCGTTTCGATGATAGGAAGGGCGGTCAAAGAACCTCCACCTTTCACCAAAGGCTTGATAGACTCAGGAAGGTCGTTCATTTGCTGCGCAATCGTGTCAGACTTGTTGATTTTCGCAGCTCTTTCTAGCAATCTGGAGTGCAAGTAGAATACATCACCAGGATAAGCTTCACGTCCCGGAGGTCTTCTCAATAGAAGAGAAACTTCACGGTAGGCTACGGCTTGCTTGGAAAGGTCATCATAAACCACCAAAGCAGGACGTCCGGTATCACGGAAGAATTCACCGATTGCCGCACCGGTAAAAGGTGCAAAGAACTGCATTGGAGCAGGATCAGACGCTGCTGCAGATACAACAACTGTGTATGGAAGAGCTCCCCCTTTTTCCAAGGCAGCAACTACACCTGCTACGGTAGATGCTTTCTGACCTACGGCTACGTAGATACAGAATACAGGCTCTCCCTTATCGTAAAATTCTTTTTGGTTAAGGATGGTATCGATTACTACCGCAGTCTTACCAGTCTGACGGTCACCAATTACCAATTCCCGCTGTCCTCTACCGATAGGAATCATCGCATCGATAGATTTGATACCAGTCTGAAGTGGCTCAGTTACCGGCTGACGATAGATTACACCAGGGGCTTTACGCTCCAATGGCATTTCGTACAAGTCACCGGCGATAGGACCTTTACCATCGATAGGCTGACCAAGTGTATCTACTACACGGCCAAGCATTCCTTCACCCACTTGGATGGAGGCAATCTTTTTGGTACGCTTTACTGTATCGCCTTCTTTGATGACCTTAGAGTCACCGAAAAGTACGGCACCGACATTGTCCTCTTCCAGGTTAAGTACCATTGCTTTCAGACCATTGTCGAATTCAAGCAATTCACCGGCCTGCGCCTTAGAAAGTCCATAGATACGGGCTACCCCATCCCCTACTTGGAGGACTGTACCCACTTCTTCGAGTTCGGCTTCTGTTCGGGCTCCTGCAAGTTGCTCTCTTAGGATTGCCGAAACTTCATCTGGTCTTACTTCTGCCATGATATCGATTGATTAATGCTTTTTTGATTAGATTTTACTTTCGTAATGGTTTTCTTGGAATTCCATTTTAAGAATTCTCAATTTGCTGCTTAGAGATTCATCCAACTGACGGTCATTGACCTTCAGGATAAAACCTCCAATCAGATTAGGATCGACTTTTTCGACCAACTGTACGGTCTTTAAGCCGGAAATTTCCTTCACAATTCTCTCAAATTCCGAACGCATCGCATCGTCAATTGGGAAAGTCGTGGTCAAATAGGCTACCTGAATAGACTTATGAAGATTATACTGCGCTTCAAATTCTTTGGCTACATCCAAAAGAATCGCTTCACGGTTTTTTCGAGAAACGATCTCGAAAAAAGTCAAAGTCATAGGTTGAGCACCTTCCGCAAACAAAGCTTTCAAGACTTTGAGTTTTTTATCGGAAGTCAAAACCGGATTTTTCAAGGCAAAACCTAAATCACTGTTGCTTTTCGCAATAGCGCTAAGTTTTTGAAAGTCTGCATGTACTTCCTCCAATACTCCTTTTTCTAGGGCCAACTCCAAGATTGACTTTGCATAACGGGAGGCTACTCGATGATTTGACATGGAGATTGGATTAGTTTAGCTTCAGGTCTTTAACAAACTCGTCAACCAATGCTTTCTGAGAAGCATCGTCAGACAGGTTTTTCTTCAATAATTTCTCTGTTACTTCTAGGGTCAAAGCAGCTACTTGATTCTTCACTTCTGTCAAGGCAGCTTTCTTTTCTGTTTCAATTACAGCTTTAGCATTCTCGATCAGCTGAGCACCTTGCTTTTGCGCTTCGGTCTTAGCCTCTTCGATCATTTTATTAGAAGCTTCTTGAGCTTTCTTCAAGATATTGTCTCTTTCAAGACGAGCTTCTGCCAATAGCTTTTCATTTTCGGCCTTTAGATTAGCCATTTCATTTCGGGCGATCTCAGCCTGCTTAAGAGCATTTTCAATAGTGCTTTCGCGCTCTTCCAAAGCTGCCAGCATAGGTTTCCAGGCAAATTTGATCAAGATGAAAAGCAATCCCAGGAAGCCAATTAGCTGCCAGAAAATAAGACCGGAACCGGGAGTAATCAAATCCATGATGTGTGATTTTTCTGTTTGTCCAATAGATAAGTAAGAAAGGGGAAAGGCCTAACGCCATTCCCCAATCAATTTTTAGCTGATGCCTGCGATATTCAAGGCGATCAACAGACAGATTACCGCTGCGAACAGGGAAACCACCTCGATCAAGGCTGCGATGATCAACATAGCACCTTGGATCTTACCAGCAGCTTCAGGCTGACGAGCAATAGATTCCATTGCCTGACCACCGATACGACCGATACCAAGTCCTGCGCCAATCGCAACAATACCCGCACCGATACCAGCTCCCATTAGAGCGTAACCAGCAGTCAACAAGATAGACATTAACATAGTAGTTATATTTATAAATTGAACAAAGAAATTCTAATTAATGATGCTCATCATGAGCATGTTCGGCTACTGCCCCACCAATGTACATCGCTGTGAAAAGCGTAAATACATAGGCCTGAATAGTGGCCACCAATAATTCGATAATATTAATAAATGTTACCATCACGGTAGAAACTACCCCAATAGCGTAAGACTCGAAGATGAATGCCAAGGCAATGAAACCTAGGATCACAATGTGACCGGCTGTGATCGCGACAAAGAGTCGGACCATTAAGGCAAATGGCTTAGTGAACAAACCGATGATTTCTACCGGCACAATGATCAAAAGCATAGGAATCGGAACTCCCGGTGTAGCAAACACGTGCTTCCAGTAATCCTTATTTCCATTGACATTGGTAATGATGAAAGTCAAAACCGCCAAGGTCATCGTCACTGCAATATTCCCAGTCAAGTTGGCCGCACCTGGAAGTAGTCCAAGTAGGTTACCAAACCAAATGAACAAGAATAGCGTGATCAAATACGGTACAAACTTCTTGTATTTAGGCCCGATGGACTTCTCCGCGATTTCATCCCGCACGAAGATCACAATCGGCTCAATAAGTGCTGCAGCACCTTTTGGTGCAACCGCCCCGTTTTTCTTGTAGTGGTTAGCAGCAGATAGTGCCACGTAAGCTAAAACGAACATGACGATAAACATCATCACGACATTTTTGGTAATGGAAAGCTCGATAAAACTTGCGCCATCTACACGACCCAAATGATCATGCTCATCGATGTAGTAACCTTCATGTGCGTATTCTTTTCCGAAAGCATGTGTATCATGATTTTGGAAATCTGTGGAAGAGAAAAATTCCAAACCTCTGTCAGAAGAATAGACAATAACCGGTAATGGAAGTGTCACATGAGTATGTCCAAAAGTCGCAAAGTGCCACTCATGGGAATCCTTCACGTGGTGCATGATGAAGCTTGTTTTGTCTTCTTCAGAACCTGCGGCGAAAGATGAATTTGTATTGAACAGCAAAAAAGCTGAAAATAAAATACTTAGAACCAGGATTTTGCGCGTCATCAACTCTATTTTTTGAGGGCTACTTCGAAATCGGGCGCAAGTTAGATAGAAAGGCGTAGATATCAAATATTAAGTAGAACAAAAAAATCACAAAGAAATCAGCTATAAACAAAATAATATTCTCCATCCCGGGCCAAACTTCCACTCCAACAAAAACTAATGAGGCAACTAACCTCAGAATCATAGCCAAAACGGAAATATGAAAGAAATTTTCAGCAAATGCTTTTAATAAGACTGAATTCAATAAAGCGATCAAAAATGAAAGGATTAGCAAGAAAAAATAAATGTGCCAGATCCGTTCGTGAATAATTACGGGGAAAAGCACTTGCAGTCCCAAAATCAAAAGGGCAATGATTGCTGATAGTAGAAAGAAGCGGAAATGAATGTTTTGAAGGAGCTTCACGGGGTATTAAATTTTGGGCAAAGGTACCCCAAATCTGCAAATTAACCATCCCGTTTGATTGAAAGCCACAATTGATAAAAGGCAATAAAAACAGAAAGAAAGCTGAAAAACAGAATCCAAACCGGGAATTTCATGTCAGATCGCTGCTGAATCCACCAGCCCAGCCAGGTTCCTCCTCCGATAATAGCAAACAGCTGAAAAGACAAACCGATATATTTGACAAAAGTGGGATAATTCCCCGGGGACTTACCTTTGTTGCCTTTAGAGTCCTTTTGATCTGAATTCATTTTCTTAAACCCGGTTTAGGCATTAGAATCTGTAGTAGCCCGTCCCGTCCCGATTGATCGGGATACGGGAAGAGATCAAACCGCAATAAAATCAAGCATTTAGCGAATGAGGCATAGCACCGCTACGGTGATTGAGCTAAATGCAGCAAAGCGGATTGATTTTGAAGCGGTTTGGACTCGTAATAAGAAGTCTAATGCATATATCGGGTTAAAATTAGGTAAATATTTTTGGCCATTGGAAGCAGTGGCCTGTCTTTTGAAATAAATAGAAAAGCCAAATCGTTCTTCCTTTGTACAATAAAGACTATTTTGCTAGCTCAATTGCAATTGCCCTCATGCGCTTTTCAAAACGCCTGTTTTCTATATCCCTTTTTCTTTTGGTGGCCTGCTCATCCGAACGGGACACCTTTACCAATCGGGCATTTCATAATCTTACCTCCCACTACAATGCTTATTACCTCGCAGATGTGAAAATTCAGGAGGTGTTGGATGAAAATCAACAGAATTACAAGGAAGACTACACCCAAATATTGCCGGTTTTTATCCCATTGGATTCGGGAGTGATTCAATCCTCCAAAGAAAAACTCGAATCTGCCCGCGAGTTGGCTTCCAAGGCCATCGAATGGCACCGTATCTCCAAGTGGGTGGATGATAGTTATTTTCTTTTGGGAAAAATCGACTACATGCAGGCCAACTTTGACGATGCTAAAAACGCACTCAAGTATGTCAATGTAGAAAGCAAGGACGCCGACCTTCGTCACCAAGTCCTAATTGCCTTACTGCGCCTCTATGTCGACTTAGGCGAAATCGAAAACGCAAATTTTACCATAGACTACCTTTCCAAGGAAGAAAAGATCTCCGATGAAAATCGCTACGATCTGTACCGCACCCTAGCTTACTATTACGAAAAGCGAAATGATCAAAATGGTGTCATTGGCTCCCTCGACCGGGCTATCGAATACGCCAAAAACAACAAGGAAGCTTCCAGAATCTACTTCATCTTAGCCCAGCGCTATCAGCGGGAGGGCTTGGATAATTTGGCCTATGACTTTTACAGAAAAGCACTTGAGGGCAATCCACCCTACGAGAGGGCTTTTTATTCCCAGCTTTTTGCCCAACAAGTAGCTGAATTAAATGCATCGAAAGACCTTCGTAAAGTCAGAAACTACTACGAGTCACTTTACGATGATCCGAAAAACAAGGAACTCAAAGATGTAGTCGTATATGAGCGAGCACTTTTTGAAGAGAAACAGGGAGATCTTCCACTAACTGTAGATTTACTTCATCAGGCTGCCAAAGAGCCCGGCAGCAATCCTCGACTGAAAGGATACATCTATCAAAAACTTGCGGAAATCCACCTTGAGGAATATGTCGATTACCGTGCTACTAAATACTACCTGGATTCGGCCCTGACCTTTATCAAGCCTACAGATCCCGCAGCTTCTTCCATTGCCAGCCAAAAAGAAGTACTGGATCAATTCGTATTTCATGTGGAGCGAATTCAGAGTAATGATAGTTTGGTCCGTCTTAGTGGAATGAGTGAAGAAGAGCAGCGCCTCATCGCGGAGCAATTCATTCAGAGAGAAGAGGAACGGCTACTTGCAGAAGCAAGGGCAAAAGAAGAACCTAAAAACAGTGGGATTTTTGACAACCTCCTCGCCTTTGCAGATCGAGGAACAGGATCCTCATTTTACTTTGACAATGCAGTGGCGATGCAGCAGGGAGCCATAGAATTCCGAAGAGTATGGGGCACTCGTCCACTACAGGATAATTGGCGTCGAAGCGCTGCCACTTTTCAAAGCACTCCTGAAACGGAAATAGAGGAGAAGGTAGATTCCACCGCTATCTCTGAAGAAAATAACCCATTAGCTCAATTGCCCGACCTAGAAAGTCTCTTGGCACAGATTCCAAAAACTGAAGAAGATATTGCCCAACTCAACGATGAACTGGAGGAGTCTTATTTCGAACTTGGCAAGCTTCAATATTTCGATTTGGAAGAAATAGAGGCAAGTGTGGACAATCTAGAAACCGTCGTCCGCGAATACCCCTCAAGTAGTCGAAAGCCTGAAGCCTATTACCTACTCTACCTTGCCCAAAAAGACCTCAACGGGAATTTCCAGCAATATGTCAGTCGTCTCAACCGGGAATATCCTGAATCGCAATACACTTTCTCTGTCAATAATCCAGATGCAGCCTCAGGGAATTTGGCCTATCTCGCATCTTCTGAAAATTATGAGCAGGCTTATAATTTATATTATGCAGGAAATTGGAGACAGGCACGAACTATCATTCAACAGACTTTAGAGGAATACCCGCTTACACGGAATACAGAGCGATTGCTGCTTTTGGATATCATGGTGACGGGAAAAATCGAAAGCAAGGATCGCTTTCGGTCCCGCTTGGAATCGTACATTGAAAATTCTCAGGATGAGAGCTTGGTGAATTTGGCAAGGAATATGCTAAATCCCCTACTGACAGCCGAGGAATTGGCGGCGCTGAATCCGGTTGACTCGACGGCCTTGGATTCTGCGGCACAAGCCATGGCTATGGAAGATTCGACAGCAGTAAAACCTGACTTGACGGACTCGCCATTTAAAGTCAATGATTCCCAAACGCATATCATGGTCTTGGTCATGAGTCCGGAGCTTGCAGAGGAGTCTCAAAGTCTAATCGGTGACCTAGAAAACTTCCATGCAAAAACCTTCTCAAATTCCAGGTTGCGAACGGGAAATATGAATATGAATCAGGAGAATGCCATCTTTATCATCAGTCCGTTCAACAATGCTGACAAAGCAAAAGAGTACTATGATATCTTTATGGAAAAATTTGAATCGGACAATTTGACCGAGCAAATCAAGGAGAACAGTTTCTTTATTTCCATAGAAAATTTCCAGACCCTCAACCGGTCCAAAAACATCGAAGAATACCGGGCTTTTTTCAAGGCCACCTATCAGTAAAACATGAGTAAATCAAAACAAGCATCAACGCCCAATTGGGTTAATAAGACGATCAAATTCCTCTGGCTTGCCTTCGCCGCGGGTGTGGTAGGTTTTATCGTATTTATCTGGATGGTCAGCGTCAATTTTTTGGGACTATTTGGGCCATTACCGGATTTCAAGGCGCTCGAAAATCCAGACACAGAAGTAGCCTCTCAGTTATTCTCCTCTGATGGAGTACTATTGGGAACATACTACCGACAAAATCGGAGCCCTGTGACTTATGATGAGCTTTCTCCAAACTTAGTCAATGCACTAATTGCCACAGAGGACGAGCGATTTGAGGAGCATTCAGGAATTGATCTGAAAGCTATGATTCGGGTTTTTGTCAAATCAATCATTCTGAGACAAGACGCCGGGGGTGGATCGACATTGAGCCAACAGACAGCCAAAAACCTTTTCAATACCCGTACAGATGCAAATCAGGGGCTTTTGAGTTCGGTACCAGGGCTTCGCATGCTCATCATCAAGACCAAAGAATGGATTGTGGCCACCCAATTGGAGCGAGCCTATACCAAGAAGGAGATTTTGACGCTTTACCTAAACACCTCCGAGTTTGGATCCAACGCTTATGGTATCAAAACAGCTGCAGAAACTTTCTTCAATAAAAAACCTTCAGAGTTGAATATTCAGGAATCGGCTGTTCTTGTAGGGCTTTTCAAAGCCCCTACCTACTACTCCCCTGTTTTCAACCCTGAAAACTCATTAAGGAGAAGAAATACTGTTCTCGGTCAAATGGTGAAGAACGATGTATTGAGCGAATCAGAATATGATTCCCTTGCTGCGCTTCCAATTGAACTTGACTATAATGTGGCTAACCACAATAAGGGTTTGGCGACTTACTTCCGGGAGGTTTTGAAGGCTGATTTGATCCGATGGACCAAAGAAAACCTGAAATCAGATGGAAGTTCCTATGATCTTTTTGGGGATGGGCTCAAAATATACACCACTATCGACAGTCGCATGCAGCGTTATGCTGAGGAGGCAGTAGCTGAGCATATGGAAGCCCTTCAGCAAAAGTTTTATGATGAAATGCGTGGTCGCGAACCTTGGGTAGATAGCGAAAACAGGGTCATCCCGAATTTTATCGAGAATGCTGTGAAGCGAACCGAAGCCTATCGACTACTCAAGATTCGCTATAAAAACGATGAAGACTCAATCAACATTAAACTCAACGAGAAAAAACCAATGAAGGTATTCTCTTGGGAAGGAGAAGTTGACACTTTGATGAGTACGATGGATTCCCTACGATACTACAAGAAATTCCTTCAAACAGGCTTTATGAGTATGGATCCACATACCGGCCACATCAAAGCTTGGGTAGGCGGTATCGATCATAAATACTTCAAATTTGACCATGTGAAGCAGGGGAAACGACAGCCTGGATCGACTTTCAAGCCTTTTGTCTATGCGGCTGCTATCGAAAATGGATACTCTCCCTGCTACTCCGTAGTAGATCAACCTGTGGAAGTTTATATCCCTGGACAGCCTGCTTGGAGTCCTGCCAATGCGGATGGTGAATTCACCTATGAAAAAATGACGATTCGCCAGGCAATGGCACAATCTGTCAATTCCGTGACGGCTTACATGATGAAAAAATTAAGTCCAAAAATCGTGGTTGAAACGGCCAAGCGCTTGGGTGTGACAAGTGACTTGGAGGAAGTCCCTGCTTTGGCTTTGGGAGTCAATGATGTATCGGTATTCGAAATGGTAGGAGCTTTCGGCACCTTCGCTAATAAAGGAGAATACACCACACCATTCTACATTGATCGAATTGAGGATAAAAATGGAAATGTCATCCAGCAGTTTACTCCTAAGAAGCGCCCTGCTATGAGTGAGGAACATGCCTACTTAATGACATACATGCTTCGGGGAGGATTCGATGAAGCAGGCGGAACTAGCCAAGGAGTGCCGTACAGCCTACGGGAGGGAAATGAACTAGGAGGAAAGACAGGAACGACTCAAAATGCCTCAGACGGTTGGTACATTGGAATGAGTAAGGATTTGGTATCAGGAGTATGGGTTGGCGGCGATGATCGTGCCATCCACTTTAGAAGCTGGATTTCGGGACAAGGTGGTAGAACAGCTAGACCTATTTGGGTCAAATACATGGAAAAAGTCTACGCCGACGAATCCTTAGGATACACCAAAGGCCCTTTCCCAAGACCCGAGCGACCACTCAGCATTGAAATTGACTGTGATGCCTATGAGCAAGAAAGTCAGCGTTTCGTAGATTTTGACTACGATGCCAAGAAAAATGATTTCTAAAATCGATTAAGAAAAACCCAAAATTCAAAAACAGCTTTCATTCAAAGCTGTTTTTTTAATTTAGTCCCATGGAATCCTCTTCATTCAAACCCAAAGATCATCTGATGCTCCCTGACCATCCGGGAGTGTACAAATATTTCAATGAGATAGGGGATTTGATTTATGTAGGCAAAGCCAAAAGCCTCAAAAAACGAGTCAGCAGCTATTTCAATAAGAATACCGGGGTCAATCTCAAAACACGCCGGATGGTTAAAGAAATTGACAAGATTGAGATCACGCTCGTGAATTCAGAGTTTGACGCCTTGCTACTTGAGAATAATCTGATCAAAAAGTCCCAACCCAAGTACAATATCTTATTGCGGGATGATAAGACCTATCCTTACTTATTGATCACTGATGAGCCATTCCCAAGGATTTTTCAGACAAGACGGATGATCCCAAAACGTGGTACCTATTTCGGTCCATTCGCAAGCGTCAAGGCCATGAATAATGTTTTGGACCTTATTCGCTCACTTTTCACCATTCGGACTTGTAAGCTTGACCTATCCCCGTATAAAATCCAGGAGGGGAAATATAAAGTTTGCCTAGAATACCACATCGGAAATTGTCAGGGACCCTGTGTCGGAAAGCAAACAGAAAAGGACTACCTCAAAGACTTAGAGCAAGCAAGACATATTCTTAAAGGAAATCTTGGGCTGCCCAAAGCCCATTTCAAATTGGAAATGCAGGAGTTTGCACAGAATCTGGAGTTTGAAAAAGCACAGCGGGCAAAGGAAAAGTTGGATCTGCTTGAAAAGTATCAAGCCAAATCTTTGGTAGCCAATCCAAGCATTCACAATCACGATGTTTGTACGCTTGTAGTTGATGAAAAGTATGCATATGTCAATTACATGCGCGTGAAAAACGGATCCTTAATCGTATCCAAAAATGTAGAACTCAAAAAGAAGTTGGATGAATCGGATGAAGAATTACTCTTGACCGCCTTGATTCGCTTGCAAGATCAATTCAACAGTGATGCGGAGGAAGTATTGGTGCCTTTTGAGATACAAAACCCGATCGAAGGTTTGAATCTTGTCATGCCTAAGATTGGTGATAAAAAAAGACTTATCGAACTCTCGCTCAAAAATGCAAAATTCTACAAACAGGAAAAGGCGCTTCTTCAGGGTCTCAACAAAGACAAAAAAGACCGAGTCATTCGCCAACTTCAGGAAGACCTGAGCTTACCGGATATTCCTGACCATATCGAATGCTTTGACAACTCCAATATCCAAGGCAGTAGTCCCGTGGCAAGCATGGTTTGTTTTCTCAACGGAAAGCCTGCTGTCAAAGAATATAGACACTACCACATCAAAACAGTGGAAGGCCCCAATGACTTTGCGAGTATGAAGGAGGTAGTAGGGAGAAGGTATAAGCGACTGATGGAAGAGGGTAAGCCCCTTCCTAAATTAATCGTAATTGATGGTGGAAAAGGCCAGCTTTCATCGGCCGTAGAGGCACTTCAGGAATTGGGTATCTATGGTAAAATGCCCATCATCGGAATCGCCAAACGCTTGGAGGAAATTTACTTTCCGGGAGACTCTTTCCCTATTCACATTGATAAAAAGTCAGAAAGTCTTCGATTACTTCAACGAATCCGCGATGAAGCTCACCGCTTTGCAATCACATTTCACAGAAAAGTCAGAAGTAAAAATGCTTTTGGAACCCAACTCACTGCCATACCAGGTATAGGGCAATCCACAGCGGATAAATTACTGAAGCACTTTAAAAGTGTAAAAAAACTAAAGGATGCAAAGGAAGAGGAAATTGCCAAGGTGATTGGTGCCAGCAGGGCAAGAGAACTTGTAGAATGGAGAGAAAAAAATAAAGGGAGCGAGTAAGCTCCCTTTTTATTTTACCATTCCCAAAGGGAATTTTCGAATTCTAGTAATCTGTATTCAAAGGCTAATGCATCGAGATAAGCCTGCATATCCGGATTCGGATGTTCAGGGTTTACCATATCTGCGACCAAAGCCTCATCAGGATTTGTAAACCTTCTTACTACCGATCGGAACAGACGAGTATCGAAAGCTTGATCGTAAGTTAGGCTTTTTGAAAGGTTTTGGAAGTTGATCCAACGCGCCTCGGGATGATCCTTGAAATAGTTGTAGAAGTCCTTGTAGCGAATGAACCCAATGGTCTTTTGACCTGCATCGGCATTGGTAGCTGATGGCATTACCAAATGGATATACTTCACATCAAAAACCATATCCGAATGATGCTTATCAAAAACAAAATCTTCTTTGAAATCCAAGAAATACAATTGCTTGACGAAGATGCTATCCCCAATCGCATTCAACCAGAAATTTTCCTGAAACTCAGCAATAGAAAGAGGCTGGGTAAAATCCTCGTCACCAAAGACTTCTAGCGCATTCTCATCTACTACTGCCTTATAAATCTGATTGATGATACCATTAGATTTAGTATCCCCAGAGCCATACAAGGAAAGATTGTACTTCTCGCGAAGGTCTATTCTTCTCCAAACTCCAATTTGGTACATTTTATCATCCTCCCGAATTCGCTTCGCAGAGAAAATGGTATCCATCTTAAACTGACGGTCGCCATAGCCTGATGGATTGACACTTGTGGCCACTTGAGCATGCCCCTCAAAAGACCATAAGGTGGCTGCCATCAAAACGGCAATAAAGGAATATTGAAGAAACTTTTTCATAATCATCTGTTCTATAGTCAGGCGGGAAAATTATTTCACACCTATACGAATCACTTGATTCAAAGAGGAAGGTATTTTATTTCCTCGGAAGTTTGTACGCGTTACTTGATTGACGACGATTACAATATCATCACCAGCTCTCGCACTTTCTAGAAGCTGACGCATTGCCAAACTACTTCCATTTGATATTTGAATCGTTTGTCTTGGTACGTCATTTCTCAACAATCGAACTTCACCGCCCGTTACTTCGAAATTTGCATCTTTTGCCATTGTTCTTCCGAAGGTAGGCTCAGGTTCTGCGATTACTTTCAATCCAGTCAATGAACCGATAGCCTGTGATTGAGTTTGGTCAAGAGGTGAACCGTTAGAAAGTGTCGGAACAATTGTCGGTGCAGGTACTGGTTTAATATCAAACGAAACGTCATCGATTTTATTTCCTCCTGAACTTACACCGATGGTAACTGATCCAGAAGCTCCCGGGATAATTGTTACCTGTCCTGGAGAGCTACCTTTGATCGATTGACCATTGCTAACTGTGAATTCAGGCGCATAGGTATTTCCCAATGCAGGAACCTCGATCAACAGCTCATTAGCACAGTCTGCATAAAGCTGCTGAACCACTTCAGAAGAAACCTTCACCACCGGCTGAGCTACGAAGTACTCATACTCGACCGGAAGCACTTGATCTTCTCCTCCGATATTTGTTACGATTTCGCCTTTGAGTACTCGTCTTGCAAGACCTCTGTCATCATATTCAGAAGCTGGAGTAGCAGTAAATTCAATACGTCCAAACCCTTTTTCATCTACCTCAACTGATCTTCCGTCCAAGGACATAGAAGGCGCTGCTGAAGAAGAAGAAGAGGCTATAAACATAGTACCTTCGAATTTAGTACCTGCCGCCACAATATTAGAAACTGCAGAGATTTTTGCCTCTGTGATATCTGCTTTGAAATAGAAGGAACCAATGGTGTTGGCAATGCTGGTCAATGCCTCACTTTCAATATTCAAAACCTCATTTTGATATTGAGAAAGCAATGTCATGACAGCACCTACAGGTGACTTCACAAAGTTCAAAGCCTCAAAAGACTTCCCTTTTGCTTCTCTATCATTCTCAAAAAGAGGAATTTCTGAAGCATCCAAAGCAATCTTGTCAAAATTGATATCAAGACCAACGCCTGATAAAATCTCTTCGATTCTTTCAGGATAAGCATTCAATCTATTTTTTAGCTCTTCTCCACGCCCGTTGTTAATAAAAAGGTTACCTGCGATTTCAGTATTTTTCAAAGCTGAATTCACATAGGTGCCTTCTTCTGTTTTAGCATTGGAAACTTCAATCAGTTCCTTTTTCAAAGTAGCTAAATAATCATATGCTTCTTTGGAAGCTGCTCGAACCTCTTGAGCAGCCGCAACCTTCGGCAAATCCTTCTCATTATTACCTTGCTGCTCCACTGTATATTGAATGGATTCAACTGAGGTTTGATTATCGAGAATGTAATTTTTGGAAGTACGCTCTAGTCCATCATTGATGAGGACAAATTTCTGGAGGATCTGATTGCTGACCTGAAGCGCCAATAGCGCTGTCAGTACCAGGTACATCATCCCGATCATCCGTTGTCTAGGTGTCTCTTTTACTCCTGCCATTTTTTGGTTTATCAGTTTAGATGGTAGAAATGATTAACCTTTCATGGCTGATAGCATGCCACCGTAGATTTTATTTAGAGAGCTGACGTTAGCGTTTAATTTAGAAAGCTCAGTTTTAAAAGCTTCAGTTTCTTTGCCAGCAGCTGTGATACCTTCCATGGCTGTAGTCATGTTGGAGTAGAACTTATTAAGTGTCTTCACGTGATTGTTGGCATCCTGTAGTTCCATCTCATATACTGCATTCAATGCAGAAAGATTTTTTGTGACGGTTACTACTTGCGTATGATACGCTTTGGCATCTTGAGAAGCTGCTGACATCTCAGTCAAAGCAGCAGCAGTTTTGCCATACGAAGAGTTCATATCTACCAATGTCTTGGCAGCTGCTTTTACGTTAGTAGCATATTCGTTTGTAGCCACTGCAGCATCTGCAAGATTACCCATCTTCTCAGCTGAAGTAGCTAAGTTTTTCATACCCTTACCTAGGCTATCGATCAATTCTGGGCCAACTTTCGCGTTAGCCAGCATTTCATCAAGTTTTTGAGAAACACCATCTCCAGCAACTGCTTTTGATTTTGCTCCCATTTTTGAAGGACTTACACCCTCTTCTGCTAATTCCGGATAGACTTTAGACCAATCCACTTCTTGAGGTCTTGGTTCAAAAGCAGATAAAAAGAAAATCAATGCTTCTGTAGAAAGACCTACTCCAATCATGATATTGGCAAACTGCCAATCAAGAATTTTAAACATCGCACCTAGAATTACGACTGCTGCACCAATACCATAGATCTTAGGCATGATGTTAGAATAAAAGAAGTTGCTGTTGCTAGCCATTGTTGTTTGTTAGAATTAAGGTTATGGTTTTTTAAGGTTTAGAATAGGAATTATCTTCTTCTTCTTTGGTTGGTTTTTACGTCCATTGATCCAGATCTTCCGATGAATGTCATCGCCGTACGGAATCCAATGTGTGCCTGAGCCACATCCTGATATTCGTAAGTACGAGTTGAAGTCTCTAGATAGTGATTGATATCTTTCCAGCTACCACCACGAGTCACTTTTCTTGGCTCGGTTTCAATATCATATACAGGGTCTAAGTCCCATGTCACTGTACGGGAAGTCGGAGAGTAAGCATCAAGAACCCACTCTGCTACATTTCCTGACATGTTGTGCAATCCAAAACCATTCGGAGCAAAAACATCAACAGGAGCTGTATAGGCAAATCCATCATCGATATAGTTACCTCTTCCAGGCTTGAAATTAGCCATCAAGCATCCACGCTTGTTTTTAAGATAAGGACCACCCCATGGATACTTCGCAACATCTTTTCCTCCTTTGGCTGCATACTCCCATTCTGCCTCAGTAGGCAATCGGAAGCTAGGCATATCAAAGTCGTACTCATCGTTGGCATTCATGTAGTAAGTTCTCCACTCGCAGTACTTTTTAGCTTGATCCCAGGTCACACCTACCACAGGGTAGTTGTCAAATGCAGGATGGTCAAAGTAAAATTCCATCAAAGGATCACCATAGTGAAAAGTAAAACTGGTAGACCATACGGTCGTATCAGGTTTCAACTCTTCATAATTAAATTGTGGTTCTTCTTTTAAAGTTGTTGGAGTGCCAAAAGTGAGTTCTCCATTTTTTACTGATTCTAAAAACTGCCGATACTTATTATTGGACACTTCGTATTTATCCATAAAAAATTCAGAAATCGTAATCTGCTTGTTCATTGAAGACTGCGAAAAAGCAATATCCTCATCAGATTGCCCCATCCAAAAAGTACCTGCCTTTACAGGAACCATATCGTAGGGAAGGTTTTGTTGCCAATTGGCTCTTTTAGGTACCCCCGTCACTTCACCTCGCCGGTTGAGTTTTTCACTCGCTGTACCTTTTTTGTTAAAGAGCCCACAACCCGGTAGGATGGTGGCTATAGCAAGTCCTAATGTTACACTTGCTAATCGTAGATTAATTTTTTTATACATAAATGACATTTTTTATATCATCAAATGATTTTCCATTTTAAAAACTACTCAATCGGCGAAATTTAGCTGAATTTTCCACATTTATGCAAATAACCTGCCAATTTTCAGAGCATTATTTTTTGGCCAAATTATCTTTTAATTCGAGCCGACCTTTGATCAAAACCGGAATCTCGGCGTCCTCTGAATCACTCGTTCTACCTCCCTTGTCACTGTGGTCAATCTGTACCGTAACATCAACTCATGGCTAGTAGGTGACTTAGCTTCCAATCCACTAATCACCAAATCAAAGGAATATCCCAAGGTCAGGGAATTATCAGGCAGAAGGGAATATCCTAGAATTACAGAAACTGATTCCTCCCCTCTAAACGCTAACCCTCCTGTAATCTTATTTTGATGGGTAGCAATAACGCTCACATCATAAGAAAAATTATTGAAAGATACAGATTTCAACAAGAAACTTGGCTCAATTCTAAATTGCCCAATAGGCCTAAATCGATATCCAGCCAATAAATAGGAATGATTTTCTAATGGATTTGCAAAACCTCCATCTCCAAAATCAAAACTTGGACGATTAATATGTCTACTGCTCAATCCAAGATAATAATTCCCTCTATCCAATAAGAGGCCTGCTCCAAAATTTAGATTGATTGAATTTTCCTTACCTGAACTAGGCAAATTAGGCTCAGGATTGACGACAATTAGCTCGCCATAATCAATCGCGCTGGAAAATATTCCAACATAAGCCCCAAAACTGAGTGTAGTACGATTGATTTGCTTATGATAGCTACCCTGAAGGTTAATCTCTAAGTTACCGGTAGCACCTATTTGATCATTCACCACGGTAAGTCCGTAGCCGATATTTTTGGAATCAAGACGGCCTTGTGCCGTCAATAGTTGGGTCACAGGAGCACCTCCTGTTCCACTGGAAGTGGTGTAATTAGCCCATTGTGAACGATGCAGGGCAGAGAATCTATATCCTCCTTCTTTGCCGGCAAACGCCGGGTTATAATACATGCCATTAAACATGTATTGTGTAAACTGCGCATCCTGCTGCGAAAATGCATTCCCCCAAAAGAGAAACGAAAGCAAGAATATGGTAGTAAAAATGGATTTCCGTCTAAACCCTAAAGTCATCAATATGTGGTTTTTACAGATCAAAGGACTATTGTAAGGATTTTAACTGAAAAACCACTGATTTTGATTCCGATTATTACAAATTATTCGCTTTTTTAATATAAAGCTCCAAGGCTCCGGTCATGCTAGGTGCATTTGGGAGTGGTGCTTCAATGTCCAAAATCAAGTCCAATTCTCTTACTGCTTCGGCTGTTGTAGGCCCAAATGCAGCGATTCGAGTAGGACCCTGCTCGAATTCAGGGAAGTTTACCTTAAGAGATTTGATTCCTGAAGGACTGAAAAAAGCCAAAATATCATACTTCACATCAGCCAGGTCCGAAAGGTCAGCAGCTACCGTATGATAAATAATCGCTTCAGTGAAGTCAATATTATTTTTAGCCAAATAATCGGGAATATCATCCTTCCTGATATCAGAACAAGGGAATAAATATTTCTCGTTTTTATGTTTTTTGAAGTAATCAAAAAGATCCTGAGCTGTTTTGGTTCCTACAAAAAGCTTTCGCTTCCGAATCACAATGTACTTCTGCAGATAATGGGCAGTTTGATCGGAGATACAAAAATATTTCATATCAGCCGGCATCTCAATTTTGAAATCTTTACAAATCGCAAAGAAATGATCGATGGCATTACGACTAGTGAAAATCACCGCTGTATGCTTCAAAATGTCGATTTTCTGCTTTCTAAAATCCTTGGAGGACACAGGCTGCACCTCAATAAATTGCCTAAAGTCTATCTTGAGATTGTACTTCTCAGCAAGCTGAAAATAGGGAGAATTATCGTTGGTAGGTTTTGGTTGGGAGACAAGAATACTTTTCACGGGTCTTAGCCGGTCCTTCGTAGCTGCACTCATGCTTCTTTTCCTTTATGTTTTGGTTTAATATTGACCGAAATCCATGATCCACTTTACAAGAATCAGGAACGGAACCAGTTCTGCGATGCAAAGGTAAGTAAATAAATGGTATTTCTTAAAGGACAGTTTATTCATCATGGATAGAAACAAAAAAGCAATTCCAACCAAATACATCCAGAAAAACACTTCATAGAACGTCATCAGAAAAGTCTCCACCTGTGAAAATGTATTCATCAAATAAAAGAATATCACTAGTAGAAAAACCAGGTTTACCCAAACAATGAGCCTCAGCAAATAGAAAAAATGAGAAAACTCCATTCTCCCCAAATCAAACACAAAAGCCGTGATCCGAATACCCACAAACTTCAAGACCGTCAGTCCAAATATAAACATAGCCCCTACCATCCAAATCAACAGCAAATCCAAAGCAGTCCCGTCGCTCCAGGCATAGATTAGGTCTTGTCTAAAAAAAATCAACCCAAAAACCCCCGATAGTGCTGCAAGAATATTGACAATCAAAACGAACAGAAGGATATCAAAGGAAAAGAACTTTTGAAGACTGCTTCCTTCAGAAAAATCCTCAGCCGTAACCAACCCCTTGGGGCTCAAAACTGAGAAAAACACGTAGGGATATGCTTGTCTGTAGCCGGCTAATAGAAATAAACAAATCAACAAAGCGATAATAAAAAAATCCCGGACCGACTGCCTCTCAAAATCTCTCTCAACCAAACTAGGACCAGCGGTTTCTTTCTTTTGCTCTACTGTAAAAGTTGGGTTTAAGCGCTTCTCCAAAAGAGCCTGGGCCTTCACCAGTTGGTCTCCCAAAAGTCGAATTTGTAGGGAATCAACACCAAATTCCAGTTGATAATCTTTTACCTTTCTGCTAAGTAAAGTGTCCTGCTCTGCATAAAACCAAAGCCTCTCTCCCGCAAAAACCATGGTCTCCCCCGGAATCTGCATCACCAGGTAAGCCTCCGGAAACTGCCTGATATCGATCCATTGACTTAATTGATCGCTTGAAGAAAACCAGTTTTTCACCAAGTTTTCCTCCCAATCATTACTGTACTCTTCTAAAACCTGCCCATGAGAGGTAATCAAAAAACATAAACTGAAGAGAAAAAGTAAAAGACCTTTTTTAAGCATGTTTCAAAACTGAACGATATATCCGAAGTGAATTTTTGAAAATTGTAATGAAAGTGGTTGTTCTTGGGTTTTGCCCACCGCGTAGACAAATCTAAAGATCCCATTTCCCGTCTCAAGATTCAGGCCAGCACCAAGTGAAAACGGCTGAATATTTGGTGCTGCAAAATACGGGTTTTCGATGAAGCCAAAATCGGAAAAGAGAAAAAGGAAACTATTTGCACCAAAAAAGAGTCGTGGCTCAGCATTCAGGTAAAAATAATCTCTGGCAAAGAAGAAATTTTCATTGAATCCCCGAATACTTTGCAATCCTCCGAGTCGATAAAGATCATTTTGAAAAAGGTTTTCATTGCGAATCAAACCAGCAGCACCCCTGAAATACAAGCCCCAGTTTTTCGTGATAAATACATGCTTTTCCCCAAAACCTGATAAAGCATACTGTGGGGTTCTCAGGTCTATCCCCTCGTATGCCACCGGTGGAATTCCCGTGTTTTGTAAAATTTCCTTGTTTCCTGCCGAAAAAGTCAACTGAATCATACCCCCATTCCGTGGGGAAATCGCATCGTCCAGCCAGTCCATTCGTGCATTAATCCCATATTCTGTCCATCGGAAGTCTGCCAATTCAGGCAAAACCTCCACCTCCGAATAGGCCGCCGTACTGATCAAATCACCTGCTTGCCTTCTCACGAAAAAATCAAAATACAACCAATTTGTGCTCCGGTAGCCAAAGCGTAATCCCAACTTCCTATTGATAAAGCTTGTGTCCTGCTTGAGCAGACTAAACTCTCCTGACACATCTAGGCGAGAACCAAAAATAAAGGATTCTTTTGCTCTGAGGCTCAAACTTTGGGTCAATTCATTGAATCGCTGCCAGTGTAGTTCCACATCTCGTCCCTTTCCACCTAGATGATACAGCGCCAAATCAAGCTGCCCGGTGACAAGCACTTTGCCAGGCTCGTTTTCATTGGGCAAAACGCCCAAAATACCATCCAGGACATTAGCTTTACGGTCTTCAAGCCGGAAGGCAGGGCTGGCTTTTTGAAGTCTAAAATCAACCCGAGGCTGTCCCTGAAGTCGAAAATACGGACTGCGACGAATAGTAATAAGAGAGCGTTCAATATCCTTCTGTGAAAATGGATCACCAGGATGAATTCCCGTCAAACGCTGTAAATAAGTCTTCTTGGTCACCGAATTACCTTCAATCTGAACGCTATCCCAAAGAATCAAAGGCCCACTTTGGAAATCGACCTGTCCAAAAACTTGGTCTCCATCGCGATTGAGGCTGTCCAATTGAAGGGAGGCAAATGGATAGCCTGTCTCGTCTGCCCAATCCAGTACTTCCCCAAAAAAACTATTGACCTCCTCAAAGGAAAGAGCCCCCTTTTTCTCCAAATCTTCTCGCCACTGTGGTGGAAGGCTTTTGGATGTAAGTGCTACTCGATCAATCTTTGGACCTTGATAAATCTCTACCCAAAGTGAATCCCCAGATTCTTGAAGCCGATCAACAGAGGCTCCCAAATACCCATTCGATCGAAGGTTACTTAAGGCAGAATCAATGGCTACTTTTCTCCCTAGTGAGTCCCCGAAGGCTTGCCATCTTACGTCAGTTTTTTCATTAGCTACCTGCCAACCCAACCAAAAGTTGGTTTGGGCCTGGATGGGGCCAAGTAGCCAAAAGGAAAGTAGCAGAATCAGAAACTGACGAATAAACACAGCGGGAATTGAAACACTTATATTTGCAGAATTAAACCTAATCAATTTGGCTGGAATTTACATTCATATCCCCTTTTGCAAGCAGGCCTGTCACTATTGTGACTTTCACTTTAGCACCAATACAAGCCGCTTTGAGGAGATGCTCCGGCAGATAGATCATGAGGCTGAGTTGAGAAAAGAGTTTTTGCAAGGCGAAACGATCCAGACTATTTATCTGGGAGGAGGAACTCCTTCCCTCGCCGAGCCTAATTGGTTGAAGGAGATTTTTGACAACATAAAAGATAATTTCACCCTTGATCTTCAGGAAGTGACACTGGAAGCTAATCCAGACGACCTAACAGAAGCTAAGCTGGATCAATGGCAAAAGTTGGGAATAGACCGTCTGAGCTTGGGAATTCAGAGCTTCCAAGATGAAGTACTGACATTTTACAATCGTGCCCATTCTGCAGAAGAATCCATTCAAGCTATTCAGAGAGCTCGAAATGCAGGATTCAAAAAGTTTAGCATGGATTTGATTTATGGTTTTCCACATGCCGATCATTCGATTTGGGAAAAAGATCTAAGCCTTGCTATTGCCCAAAATCCCGGGCATCTCTCCTGCTATGCCTTGACCGTAGAACCCAAGACGGCCCTGGGCAATTGGACCGAAAAAGGAAAATTCCAGCCAGCTGAAGAAGACTTTGTCGCAGAGCAATTTGAGATGTTACAAAGCAAAACGGAGCGCGCAGGATACCTTCAGTATGAAATTTCCAATTTCGCCCTTCCCGGTCAGGAATCTGTCCACAATTCCAGTTACTGGAAAGGTGAGCCCTACCTGGGGCTAGGACCTGGAGCACATTCCTTTGATGGAAAAAACCGAGGTTTCAACCCTTCGAATAATGCCCTTTATCTTAAGAGCATTCAAAATGAAAGGATTATCTACACGGAAGATCCTATGGACGAAATCGACCGGCTCAATGAATACTTGCTTACAGCTCTTCGTACTTCTTGGGGAGCTGATTTTGATTTGATCAAATCAACCTATGGAAAAGATCTGAAGATGGAAAAACGCTCCCATCTGGAAAAATTAGAATCGGAAGGCTGGCTGGTTTGGAATGGAAATCGCCTATCTTTGAGCAAATCCGGGAAACTATTAGCCGATAGCATTGCCCAATCATTATTTTACTGATCGATGAATAATTTCACAGGAAGAAAAAAAGATGCCGCTCCATTGGAGGAAGCCTTTCAGGAACTTCTGAAAGCCTACAGACTTGAGGGTAAGTTCCGCGAAAAATCATTGATTCACGATTGGAGTAGCTTGGTAGGGAAAACCATCGGAGATCGGACGCAGTCTGTTTTCATCCGGGATAAAAAACTCTTTGTGAAAATCACCTCAGGCCCGGTAAAAAGAGAAATCCAAATGAATAAGAGTAAAATTCTCCGCCTAATCGAGGAGAGATATGGCGTAGATGTGATTGAAGACCTGGTTTGCCTGTAAAAATTTTAGAAGCCTCTTATAATTTTTTAACAAAACGAGAGTTACCAAAAAGCGCCTTAGCACTATTTTTCCAATCCCTTTGAGTAATATTGGGATAGCAATTCCATGATCAAGCTGCCCTCAGTACATATCGGAAGGCTTAGCCTGCTACTATCCATTTTGATATGGCTGTCTCTGCTATTTGTGGATTTAGTCCGGCTTTTCGGAGAGATCAATAATCTCAACTCCGGAATTGCTCCTGCAGTGACCTGGACCCTGGAAATTCTATTCTTTCTATCGGTTTACAGCTTTTACACTCGTAATTTTCAGCAAAATGCCAACAATGAGTTTTTGAATCTCATTTGGAGATCCGCCTCCACGGGTATTTTTGCTTCAGCAGCCTTTCTGATCATTCAGCTCTTTTACCTTTTCTTAGGTGATTCGAATCTTGCTGAGGAGCCTTTTCTCAAAAACTTCTTTTATCACGTCCATTTTGCCCTGATCACGGTCTTTTTGATTTCCACGACTTTACTCTGGAAAAAACTCATCCTGTACCAAAAGACAAAAAAGGTCGTGCAGCAATGGCAAACCTTCGAGATCGGTCTGCTCATCGCGATGTTTTTTGTTTATTTCACCCAAGACACCTTTGGCTACAGTTTTATTTTTGCCTTTGTTATCCTGACGATTTTAGGTGGGTATTTATCTGTGAATCTAAAATGGATTCCTTACCTGACATACAAGGAAAAATGGAAATCTCTTCTTTTCCTTTCCGTAATTCTTTTGACCTCTATTTATCTTTTCCTACAGGCAAATGCTTTGTCTGGCGAGCGGCAAATCTATCCGATCAACCTACTTGATAATCTTTTCCTTATTGCGCTTTACGTCTTCGTATTTATTTATTCCCTTTTCAGCTTTTTGGTGACACTGTTCAACCTCCCGACTTCTTCGGTATTTGAGCAAAAGCTCACAGAAGCTATCAATTTTCAACGGCTCAGTCAGTCGATTCAGCCTGAAGAAAACGAAGAAAATGTGCTCGATATCCTTTTGGATTCTTCGATGAGCGCATCATTTGCAGATGGAGCTTGGCTGGAGATGTATCAGTCCGAAAAAAACGAGTCGATTACACAGGTTCGATGGATTGAAAAAGAAGAACTTCAAGAACTATCCGACACTTTAGAGTCAAGTCAAGCTGCTCAAGAATGGGCTAGCAGTCAAAAAGCGGATACTCTGGAACCATTTTCCCTGAAAGTCAAAAAAGGGAAATACCAATCGCTTCTCTTGGTCCCTCTGGTGATCAACAAGTCCGTGATTGGCCGAATGGTGCTCTGCAAAGAGATCAAGGATGGTTTCAACAAAGAAATGATCAATATCATCAGCACATTTGCCCGACAGGCAAGTATTGCTGTAGAAAACCACCGCCTCCTCAACCAAGCCATCGAAAACGAACGCTACCAAGAGGAACTAAAAATTGCACAGCGCGTACAAAAGGCATTGCTTCCTGATCGGCTGGATCATCATAGTTCATTTGAAATCTGTGCTTATTCCAATGCTGCTGATGAAGTTGGAGGTGATTACTATGACACTTTTCAGCAAGCTGAGGACCGATATGTCCTGATTATTGGTGATGTATCAGGAAAAGGAACCTCTGCCGCTTTCCACATGGCTCAGATGAAAGGAGTCTTTCAGAGTTTGATTCAGCTCAACCTCAGCCCAGGTGAGTTTATGATCAGATCCAATGCTGCACTCAGCAAATGCCTGGAGAGAAATCACTTCATCACGGCATCAGTCTTTGAAATCAACACCTCTCAAAAACTCATTCGCTATGCGCGAGCTGGGCACGTCCCCACCTTGTACTTCAATGCCAAGAGTCAAAAAGCCACCTATTTGGAATCCGGGGGGCTGGGATTGGGAATTTTAAGAAACATGCAATATGAAAAGCACGTTGATCAAAAAGAATTCACCTATCACGAAGGAGACGTAATGGTGCTTTTCACAGACGGAATCATTGAAGCTAAAAATCAAAAAGCCATGCAATTTGGCTTCGAAAGAGCCAGAAGCCTGTTGGAAATCAATCATTCTCTAACTCCAAAAGAAATTCAAGCTATGTTGATCGATACGCTCCACAATTTTGTAGGTGGAAATGGGCTTATCGATGACGATTACTCGATGATGGTAGTGAAATTCACCTAATTATGAAAATATGCTGACCATAGATACACAAATTGAAAATACACATCATATTCTGACTCCTTCTGGGGAAATCGATGCAAGTAATTCAGTCCAACTCGACGAATCGATTCGTCATCTCTCAGAAAGCGGAGCCAAATCCATTCTCGTAGACGGTACTCAGATTGATTACATTTCCTCCGCAGGCTTAGGAGTTTTCATGTCTTATTTGGAGGATTTTCAGGAGAAAGGTGTGTCGCTCAAAATCTTCGGACTAAAACCCCGTGTCTATGAAGTCTTCCAGATACTTGGATTAGATCAATTGATATCAATATTCCCGGATAAGGAATCAGCCTTAGCCCAGTAGTCACTTTATGAAGCAGAAGATTCAGCTTTCCTGTCAAACTTCGGCCCTCGCTGAATTAAGGCGCTTTCTCGAGCAGCAGCTCGAGTCGACAAGCCTTTCAGAAAGAGACCGGCACCAAGTTACCTTGGCAGTGGAAGAGGTATGTGCTAATTTGATTATTCATTCCCATAAGTGTAATGGCAGGGATCATATTTTTTTAAGCATGAATGATTTACCCGATCGGATAGTTTTTGAGATAGAAGATCAAGGGGAGGCTTTTAATTTACTACAATACGAGGCTCCGGATATTCAGCGAGTCATATCCGAGAAGCGAAAAGGCGGTCTTGGCATTATTTTGGTAAAAAAGATTATGGATGAAATCCAATTTGAAAGTCATCAGGGTACCAATACCTGCAGGCTGATCAAATTTTTTCAATCCTAATTCATGTTAAAAGCAGGAGTGAACAGGCAATTCACTCAAAATCATCCTATTTTTGTATCATTGCAGCAAAATTGAAAGCAATCTCATTCATGACTAATCGGTCCCTTTCGGAGTCCATATTTATATTTTTGGCTTTTTGTACATTATCACTGACCGCTACCCATCCTGTAGCCGGACAGGATGCTACCTTGCTAAAAGTCGGAGATCAGGAAGTCCCTTTGAACGAGTTTATCTACTTGGTAGGAAAAGGAGCCACTTCTGAAGGCAATTCCATGGGCCTAACCCGGGAAGAATTCGAAGAAAACCTAGCCTTATTTATCAATTACAAACTGAAAGTAGTCGAAGCAGAAGCACAGGGACTACATCAGACAGAAGAGTTTGAGCGAGAGTTTGAGTCTTTCAAAGAAAACTTGAAAGCTCCATTCCTGATAAAAAACTCCTTGGAAGAAGGTGAGCTTCGCAAAGCTTACTCCCGAATGCAGGAAGTCATTCGTGCAAGTCATATTTTGCTTCGCTTTCCTCCCAATGCTAATACCGATGATTCCATCGCAGTGCTGAAGATGGCTCTCAAGCTAAAGGAAGAAATTGAGCAAGGCGTCAGCATCAATGAACTTGCTAAAGAGTATTCAGAAGATCCTTCTGCACAAAGCAATGAAGGAGATCTAGGCTACTTCTCTTCCCTTCAAATGGTACAGCCTTTCGAAGATGCAGCATTTATGCTTCAGCCGGGAGAGGTATCTGATCCGGTTTTGACCAATTTTGGATATCATATCATCCAAGTCACTGACCGCAGACCTAATCCTGGACAGGTCAAAGTTTCTCATATCCTTGTTCGAGTGGATGAAGAAGATCCTACATCGGAAGATCGGGCCCGCAGAAAAATATCTGATGTCTATGCCGAAATCCAAAAGCCAAGTACGCTTTGGAGTGATATTGTAAAAAACTATTCTGAAGACCCTGCTACAAGTCAAAAAGGTGGCGAATTACCATGGTTTTCTGTTGGGAATATGATTCCCGAATTTGAATTGGCGGCGTTTTCACTCAGTGAGATAGGTGAAGTGTCCCCGCCAATCAAAACCCGGTATGGCTATCATATTTTGAGACTGGAAGACAGAAAGAACTTGGATAGTTTTGAGCAATTGGAACCCATGATTCGCTCTCGCATTCTCCGTGACTCTCGTTCCAGCATGATTCATACGCAGGAGCTTGCTATTCAGAAAGCCCGCTATGGTTTTCAGGAAAATGAGCCTTTGGTTTCACTGCTAGAAAGCAATTTAAACTCAGTCAGTCCTTCAGAATTTCAATCCAAAATCGACGAATTAGGAGAACAGAGCAGCGTCCTTTTTACAGCTGGTGGACAGGAGTTCATGATTAATGATTTTCTGGCATTTATTGCTGCAGAGGAAAGAAGACTTCCTCCAAATGCCCAAGCATTTGATGTTTGGTTTGACCGGTATTCCTCTAAAATCCTATCCCAACTCGAGGAAAAAGATCTCGCTGAAAACAACACAGAGTACCAAATGCTCTACAAAGAATATCGGGATGGTATTTTGCTCTTTTCTTTAATGAATGAGGAGGTATGGCAAAAAGGCATTCAGGATTCGGTAGGACAAAGACAGTACTTCAAGGAAAATCGTGAAAACTATCAGTGGAAAGAACGTGCCGAGGCTTTGATTGTAAAAGTATTGGACTTGAATCGGGTCAATGAGGCAAGGACCTTTTTGAACGGGAAGACTTATTCAAAAGAATTGGTCAATAACTTCCAAACCCAAATTGCAGATCAGTATCCCCTAGCATACCAAATAGAATCTGGACTGATGGAGATTCCTGATCAAGCCGTCCTTTCCCGCATGGATAAAAATCTTTCCTATCAAGAAATCGAGATCGACGGGCATTTGCACTTAGTCCTCACTGGTGAAATATTCCCTGCAGGTTCTAAAGAATTCGAAGAAACCCGTGGAATTGTCATTCGGGACTATCAAGAGTACTTGGATGAGCAACTCATCAAAAAACTCCGCACTAAGTATCCTGTGGAAATCAACGAAACCATCAAAGAAGAAGCTTTCGTAGCACTTAACCAATAATTCAAAAGCATTCGTTTTACATCTACAATGAGTAAACTTAAATACACCCTACTAGCCTTCAGTTTTATTCTATCCCTCAATGCTTCCTTTGCACAGGACGACCCTACCTCAGGGCAGGTATTGGATAAGATTGTAGCCAAGGTAGACAACAACATTATCCTGGAGTCTGATGTGCAGCGAACTTTCATCGAAGCCATCGCGCAATCTCAGCAGGGAATCACCCCTCCTACCCGATGTGAGGTTTTCGAAACCCTACTGGTGAATAAATTAATGGTAGCGAAAGCCGAGATCGATTCAGTAATCGTAGCTCCTGCAGAAGTGGAATTGCAGACTGAAAATAGATTCAGCATGGTATTGCAGCAGATTGGAGGGGATGAAAATATGATTCTTCAAATGTACGGCAAAACAGCAGATCAACTGAAATCAGAGATGTACGATCTGATCGAAGAGCAGATGGTCGTGCAGCGTATGCGTGATAAAATCACAGAGGGTGTGACGGTTTCTCCGGCAGAGGTTCGTGCCTTCTTTGAAAGTATCCCAACAGATTCGCTACCTTTCTTTTCTGCCGAAGTGACGGTGGGTCAGATTGTCAAAAAGCCTGAGGTCAATGAGCAGACCAAACAAAAGATATACGATCAATTGCTAGGCTTTAAGGAGGATATTTTGGCTGGAAGAGCAGACTTTGCAGACTTGGCAAGAAGGTATTCGGAGGATCCTGGATCTGCTGCTCAGGGAGGTGATTTAGGATTTTTTGGAAGGGGTCAACTAGCTCCTGAATATGAAGCAACTGCACTGGCCCTCAGACAAGGAGAAATCAGTGATCCAGTAGAAACTCAGTTTGGTTTTCACATGATTCAGCTTCTTGAGGTAAGAGGTGCCACTTACAATACCCGACACATCCTGATGGTGCCTAAAGCTACCGAAGAAGATATCCAAAGAACTGAAAGATTTCTAGATAGTCTGCGGACGGAGATCATGGAAGGCAATATTGAGTTTGCAAAAGCAGCCAAGGAAAACTCTGACGATAGAGCTACTTCTGACAACGGAGGCTATTTTACCGATCCAGGTACTAGCTCAAACAGATTGACGCTCCGAACGCTTGAAGACCCTGTTTTATACTTCACAATTGATAGCATGGAGGTAGGTACGATTACCAAACCCATCCAATTCGAAGATCCAAGAGAAGGCACCAAGCTTCGAATTTTATATTATCAAAACAGATATCCTGCTCACCGGGCTAATCTGAATGATGACTACGAAAAAATGAAAGCTGCCGCGCTCCGAAAGAAAGAAGATGATCTTTTGAGTGTGTGGTTTGTAACGGCCAAAGAAGATGTCTTCATCGATATAGATCCAGCCTACGACCGCTGCAATGCCCTTGCAGGTAGGTAGAATTTGAAAAGGCCGGACTTCCGGCCTTTTTTTATTTTTTAGAAAAAAGGGATTTGAATGCCAATCCCAATTGTCGAAAACCTTCGAGGAAAAAGCCTTTGGACTCCTTTAGTCTTGGCTCGTATTCTTCTTTCTTTTCTTTGAATTCTCGCTCCAGCATTTCCTTGCCTTTTTTGAGTTCTTCTTCGAGCGTAGTTTTATTCTCTCGCAACTCAGATATCTTCTTTTCGATTTCTTCCTTGACCTCTCCTCCTGCTTCTGTGCCTTTTGCAATTAGCTCCTCTATTTTCTTTCCTACCTCTTGTAGGGTTTTCTCGATATCACTGATACCGCTTCTTTGATCTTCCATGATGCTAGGGGTTTAGATGGATAGAGTAAGTTAAAAAATTCTTTGCATCTCTTGTGTTTAATCAACCCGGATTATGCATTAGAGTCTGTAGTGAGAGTTCAAACCGCAATAAAATCAAGCATTTAGCGAATGAGGCATAGCACCGCTACGGTGATTGAGCTAAATGCAGCAAAGCGATTGATTTTGAAGCGGTTTGGGCTCGTAATAGGAAGTCTAATGCATATTTCGGGTTAAACCTAATATTCGCTTTACTCAAACAGTAAGCCCCATAGAATCAGGCTAGTGAATACAACTTCGAAAAGCAGATAGCGAATAGATTACCCACTTTTCTACCTGTTAGAATAGTATAATGACCAAAAGACAAACATATCAGTTAAGCTCTTTGAAGCTTCTACATTCGTACTTTCAGCTAGGTAAGCAGCGAAAATAAGGCTACTGACATTATTGCAGATCTTCTAAAAATTAAATATCAGACTCAATGGACTCTCCCGCTTGAGTCTGCTTTTCATAAAGCTCCGAATAGGCACCTCTTTTCTGCATCAGCGTTTCGTGTGTTCCTTGCTCGATAAGTTCTCCGTCATCCAATACGATGATGTGATCGGCTAGCTTTGCAGAGGAAACTCGATGCGAAATAATCACAGAAGTGCGATCCTTCATGATCTTTTTGAGGGCGTTGAGAATGGCGTTTTCTGTTTTGGTATCTACTGCAGAAAGACAATCGTCCAATATCAGGATTTGAGGTTCTTTTGCAATAGCCCGAGCGATCGAAACTCGTTGCTTTTGCCCACCTGAAAGGGTAATACCTCTCTCGCCTAGCATGGTATCAAAGCCTTTGGTGAAGTAAACAATATTATTGTACACGTCCGCATCTTTGGCAGCTTGCTCGATGATCGCTTTATCTGGATGATCTATCCCAAAAGCGATATTATTCCCGATTGTATCAGAAAATAAGAAGACGTCTTGAGGTACAAAGCCTATATTTTTCCGTAGATGCGAAATATCGAAAGATTGAATCGGCCGATCGTCAATAAGGATTTCTCCCGATGAAGGATCATACATGCGCATCAGAAGATTTGCAATGGTAGACTTCCCGGAGCCTGTAGTTCCGATGATTCCAAGAGTTTTTCCAGCGCCGATCTCGAAACTTACATTCTTCAAAGCTTTGACACCTGTATCCGGATAGTCGAAGCTCAAGTCTTTCACGGTAATTTTTCCTTTGACAGGTATCTCAAGATTTTCGGTGCTGCGGATATCATTTTTCTCATCCAAAAACTCATTGATACGAGTCTGAGACGCAGCCGCTCGCTGTACGATACTTGTCACCCAGCCTAGGGAAGTCACCGGCCAGGTAAGCATATTTACATACAAAATAAACTCAGCAATAACCCCGTAACCAATCTCTCCATTGATCACCTGTAGACCTCCGATATAGACCGTGATGATGGTCGAAATCCCCACCAAGGCCATTATCAAAGGGAAAAACAGGGCGTTGACTTTAGTAAGTCGAATGGACTTTTCTTTATAATCCTCACTCGCAGTAGCAAAATCGCGAACGCTGTCATTTTCCCGCACAAAAGCTTTTAGCACTCGGATCCCTGAGAAAGCTTCCTGCACATAAGTGCTTAGTCCAGAAAGGCTACGTTGAATTTTCTCTGATCGCTCATTGATCAAATTATTGACAAAATAGATGGAAACAGAAAGTACCGGAAGCGGAAGAAGGGAATACAAGGTCAATTCGGGATTGACAGAAATCATGTAGCTGATCACCAAAGGAAAAAGGACCAGAAGGTTCATCCCGTACATGATGGCAGGTCCTAAATACATCCGAACTCGACTCACGTCCTCAGTGATTCGGGCCATCAAGTCCCCTGTGCTGTTTTTTCTGTAAAAACTTAAGGGAAGACTTTGGTACTTTTCGAAAATCTCATTCTTTAGATCATACTCTACTCTCCTAGACATAATAATGATGGTCTGACGGATAAGAAAGAGAAAAAAACCTCTCAAAAGCGCCATTACCAAAATCAATAGTCCGAATATGAAGACAAACTTGAGGAAAATTTCCTGTGCTTCTTCCCCCATTCCTCCAAGCTGAATTGGCTTAAAAATGGAAAAACTTTCCACCACATAATCTATGGCCAAACGAACCAACTGCGCAGGAATAATTACGAAGATGTTTGAGATCACCGTAAAAAAAATCCCCAAAAGCAACAGGCCCTTGTATTTGTATAAATACTTATTAAGTCTCCAAAGTGGTCTCACCAAATAAAAGCTTTTGAAATTAGAAATCTATTCATGAAACTTGGGCGAATTATTCCTTTGCTCGCTGATAAAAGTATTTAATTTTGTATCAATCGGGTTTGAGGAATTCAAGCAAGAACCCAAATATAACACAATCTAACCAGCGAAGTTCACATGTTACAAACCAAAGCTTCCGAAACAGTGCAAGAAGGATCCATTTTTGGACAAATCACAAATATGGATCACGAGCAACTCGTGATCTGCCATGACGCAGCCACTGGACTAAAAGCCCTCATCGGCATTCATAATACTACTTTAGGCCCAGCATTGGGAGGCACACGCATGTGGCCCTATGCTTCGGAGGCTGAAGCTATCACGGACGTCTTGAGACTTTCGAGAGGAATGACCTTCAAAAACTCCCTAGCCGGTCTCAATCTTGGAGGAGGAAAGGCAGTCATTATCGGAGATCCAAGTTTGAAAAGCGAGGCCTTTTTGAGAAGATTTGGCCGATTTGTAGAAAGTTTGGGAGGACGCTATGTGACTGCGGAAGATGTCAATATGAACACCGCAGACATGGAACATATTTCCATGGAAACCCGACATGTCACTGGCCTTCCTCAAATCAAAGGTGGCGCAGGCGATCCATCTCCCGTCACAGCTTATGGCGTGTATGTAGGGATGAAGGCAGCAGCCAAAAAAGCCTTTGGTTCTGATAATTTGGCTCGAAAGCGAATTGTCGTGCAAGGTGTGGGGCAAGTCGGAAAATACTTGATCGAATACTTGGTAAAGGAAAACGCGGAAGTATTGGTAACGGATATCTTTGAAGACAAGCTCAAAAAGGTGGCTCGTGAAACCGGCACGCTTGCCGTTGACCCAGAGGTAATCTACGACTTGGATATGGATATCTATGCGCCTTGTGCATTGGGTGCTACAGTTAATGATGACACCATCGACCGATTGAAGTGTGCTGTGATTGCCGGAGGTGCCAACAACCAATTGAAAGATGAAGAAAAGCACGGTCGAATTCTTTTGGAAAAGGGAATCGTCTATGCTCCTGACTTCCTTATCAATGCAGGAGGAGTAATCAATGTGGGTGCTGAATACCTCGGAGATTATCAGCAAGAAACAGTCTTCAAACAGACTGAAAAAATATATGATACATGCTTAGGTATTTTGGATAAATCCGAAAAAGAGCAAATCCCTGCCCAGCAGGCAGCTATTCAAGTTGCAAAAGAGCGAATAGCTGCTATCGGTAGAGTTAAGTTACCCTTTTAAAAGAATAAACTCGCTCAAATCTAAAAGCCACCGTATTGCTTCGGTGGCTTTTTTATGAGCCCCCCGGGCGAATAAGCCCAATCAAAATGACTATATTTGCAGCTCGTTTGACTAATTATGCTAAATCGAAGAATCCTCAGGGTCAAAGCTTTTCAGAACCTCTATGCCTACGAACAGTGCAAGGCATCCAATCATAATCTCGCTCGCGATTTCATCAAAGAATCCTTCCTTCCTGATCTAAATAGCATGGAAGTTCAGGACAAAGCCGCCTTGAACAGAGAGGCCCAGTTGGCTTTGGAGATTTTTGAAAAAAACATAAACAACACAGATGCCATTGAGGGATCTGATGCCAGCCCAAAAATCAAAAAAGCAGTCAAAGAAGCCATTGTTCAATATCGAAACGCTAACCTGAGAGACCGGGAATTTTTGCTTAAAAATATGGTCACATCAGCCGAGCGAATTCCACAACTCTATCTCACGGCGATCGAATTGATCCAGGCATTTGCAGACCATGTAGGGAAGGAATATGAAAGAAAACGCAAACTGTCAGGGAGCCAAGCAGTGGAGTTTTCCTCCGAATTGAACCTACACCGGAATCAAATTCTCGAAAAACTTCGAAACTCTCCCGCATATCAAGCCGCTTTAGCTAAGAACAACGTCAACTTGGACGACATTGAACTGGAGATCAAGGAGTGGTTTCGGGACTATGTCAAGCCTTCCGAGGAATATCAAGCTTACATTGGCATCGACCAACCAACTGCTGAGCAGGATGAAGAGATAGTAGAGGCCATTTTGAAGAAAATTATTTTCAAAAATGAGGTAATTCTGAACTACTTTTCTGAAAAGGACCTTAATTGGACAGAGAACAAAGCTGTCGTAAGAAGTTTGGCAGCAAAAGTTTTCAAAAATGTGCTGAACAGTGAGGTTTCGGATCTACCTGAAATTGCGATGAACTGGGAGGAGGATAAGGAGTTTTTTCAAAATATCTTTAACTTCACCATCGAGAGAGGTGCAGAAAACAGAGAGCTGATCGCTCAAAAAACCAAAAATTGGGACATTGATCGACTGGCTTTCACCGATAAGGTGATCATCTCTATGGCGATTACAGAAATGCAGCAATTCCCGAGCATTCCGGTAAAAGTCAGCATCAACGAATACATAGATATCTCGAAGACTTACAGCACACCGAAAAGTAAGCAGTTTGTAAACGGCCTTTTGGATGTGATGTCAAAAGAGTTAACTGAAAAGGGAAAAATCCGTAAGAGCGGAAGAGGACTTTTGGACAATAAATAACAGAAACTATGAGCAAGAGCAGCAATTCATTAATAGCATTTGTACTTGGAGCAGGCGTTGGTACTGCATTGGGTATTTTGTTTGCGCCTGATACAGGAAGCAATACCCGCGATAGACTTTCCTACAGACTATCAAAATACAAAAACGAGTTGGAAGAACTCATCGATGAACTCGTGGAAGGAAAAGAACTACACCTCAACGAAGCAAAAACAGAGGGTAAGCGAGTGATCAACGACGCTAAAAACAAGGCAGAAAATCTACTTAACGACGTAAATAAATTAATCGACCAAATCAATAAAGACAACTGATTATGAAACTTAGAATTCTAAGCATCGCAGCAGCAGTCGCAGCCCTTTCTTTAGGAGCTTGCAGTCAAAAGACCCAGCAGGATGAGAAAATCAAAGCGCTTGAGGATAAAATTGCTCAATTGGAAGCGAAAGGATCATCCATCACTCCTGTGAACGCTCAAACTACTCAAGCTGCCGATCCGGCAACTTTAGGAGCATTCCAGTTTGAAGAAATGGAATACAACTTCGGTACCATCAATGAAGGACAAGTTGTAGAGCGAGTATTCAACTTCACTAACAACGGACAAGCTCCACTAGTAATTTCAAACATTACGGCATCTTGTGGTTGTACAAGTCCTGACTGGACCAAAACTCCGGTTAATCCAGGAGAAACTGGTTTTGTGAAGGTGGTTTTCAACTCAACTGCTAAGTCTGGTGCACAAGCTCCGACGGTAACCATCCAAGCTAATACCAACCCAACAGTAACTCGATTGAGACTGCGTGGTAATGTTACACCGAAAGCTGGAGGCCCTGCTCCCGTTGGACCAGTAAAGCGATAAATAGCAAATGATAACAAGTATTTTGGCTCAAGCCTCCGCTGGAGGTGCAGGCATCATGGGACAGGTTTTCCTATTTGGATCCATCATTCTGATCATGTATTTCTTCATGATCCGTCCCCAGCAGAAAAAACAAAAAGAGACAAAGAAATTCATTGAGGAAATCAAAAAAGGCGACCCAATTGTCACCATTGGTGGACTTCACGGAAAAGTCTCTTCGATCGATGGCGACACAGTGACGATGGAACTCGATCGCGGATTTAAAGTAACCGTTGAAAAGTCAGCGATTAGTCTAGATTTCACCAAAAAAACTTCAAAATAAGTTGAATTTTGCCGGAAACTAAACAGTCCAAAAGGGGAATAAGCCCCAAACAAGTCTCCAACATCAAAGTGGTAGTTCTCTGCGTCGCAGCGGCTACCACTTTTTGGATTTTAAATGCCCTCAATAAAGAGGACTACACCACCATTGTGGATTATCCAATCGAATTCGAATTCGATCAGGAGCAGTTTATGGCTGTAAAACCATTGCCATCCAGTATAGAAATCGAGATCAACGGAAATGGATGGGATCTGCTTCAAAAATATTTTCAAGTCAATGTGCCGCCTTTCGTCGTTGAGCTTGATAGACCTGCGGCCAACGACTACCTTCTGACTGCTGATGTGAGAAGGAGTTTAAGTGAGTTTATTTCCCCCACCCAACTTTTAAATCTTGGGACTGATAGTCTAAAGTTCCAAATCGATCCGATTCGTACTATCAAACTCACACCTACCCTAGACTCTACTAGCTTTTCTCTTGGTAAAAACATCCGCCTGCTTTCTAATCCGACTTTTGAGCCCAATGCAATTACCTTGAAAGGCCCCTCAAGTATTCTGGACCTTTACGAAGGGAAATTCCCCATTTCTCTGGACGAAAACAGAATTGATCAGAATATTTCTAAAAATATACCTTTAAAAATCTCCAAGGAACTGGCTGAGTTTGTGAGCTTAGAAACCGAAGAAATAAAGGTAGAACTTGAAGTGGTTGCATTTTTAGAGGGAAACAAACGCCTAAAATTGAAAAAGGTGAATTTCCCTAGATCGGTAAATTTGGAGGAGGAAGAGCCTATCGTAATGATGTATTACTTGGTAGATGAGCGGAAAACTGATCAGCTAAAAGATTTGGAATTTGAGGCAGTCTTAAATTATTCGAGAAGAAACAAGGAAGATTCCACGATCTCAATTCAAGTCAGTCCATTGCCGGAATTTCTGGATCAGGTAAGAGTAGAACCCAGTAGTTTTAAATTGATCTATGGCAACTAAGCCCAAAATCGTGGGTTTGACAGGAGGAATTGCTTCTGGAAAATCCACCGTTGCAAAAATTTTTGAAATCCTGGGGGTTTCGGTTTATTATGCCGATGACCGAGCCAAGAAGCTCATGAATGAAGACCAGGAGTTAAAAAAGCAAATAAAGACTGCTTTTGGTGAGGAAAGCTATGATAAAAACGATCAACTCAATCGGCCATATTTAGCTGAAAAGGTTTTCAGCGATCCTGAGAAAGTAAAAATCATCAATAGCCTAGTGCACCCGGCAGTAGGAAGGGATTTTGAAGCATGGGCTTCTGCCCAAAATGGCAGCTATGTTCTTAAAGAAGCTGCCTTAATTTTCGAGACAGGTCAAGAAAAGAAGCTTGATGCGGTCATCAATGTAAGCTCACCGCTGAAAATTAGAATCGCGAGAGTTCTGATGCGTGACCCACACCGAACTGCAGATCAGGTCAATCACATTATTGATCAACAGCTACCTGACGAGGAGAAAAATGAAAAAGCTGATTTTGTAATAAAAAACAAAGAAAACACATTACTGATACCTCAGGTATTAGCTATTCATCAGCAGCTATCCTCATAGTTTTTTCTCCCACCAGCTTTTGTGGACAATTTTCCAGGTCCCATCCACCTTTATCAAGGTCAAAAAATCATAGTAATAGATTCCAGGCCAATAGAGCTCTGTTTCCACTGAAGCGGTATTTCCTTGTACTCGAATGGAAACGATATCATTTTTATGCTCATTGGTATCTCTTGGAGTCCCCTTTGCCGTACCACTAGCCCAAGTTTCAAAATCTGTGATGGTCAGATTTTCTCCTCGATAGCCAATTAACCTTGCCTCCGGCAAAAACGCCTGATCCAACTTCGACCGGTCTCGTTCCATCATCCCATCAAAGTAAAGTTGAACAGTTTGAATAATCAGCTCTCTATCAGACTCCTCTTGACCATAAGAGAAATTTGCCAAAACCAGAAAAGCGAATAAAACAAAGATCTTTTTCATTGTAGATTGGATTTAAAATGAAAAAACCGTCCGATAGTCGGACGGTTTAGCTTATTTATATTCTATCGAAGCCCAGATAACTATGCAATACTTCTGGCATGCGGATTCCATCGGCATCTTGATTATTCTCCAGAATTGCCGCCACAATTCGAGGAAGTGCTAAAGCTGATCCATTTAAGGAATGTGCCAATTGCGTTTTCCTATCCTCTCCTCTGAAGCGTAGCTTTAATCTATTACTCTGGTAGGTTTCAAAGTTAGAGACGGAGCTCACCTCAAGCCACCTCTCTTGAGCTGCAGAATAAACCTCCATATCATAAGTCAAGGCGGAAGTAAAGCCCATATCACCGCCACAAAGACGAAGAACTCGATAAGGAAGCTCAAGCTTCTGCAAAAGCCCCTGCACATAGGAACTCATTTCCTCCAAAGCCTCGTAGGATTTATCCGGGTGTGTAATTTGAACAATCTCTACTTTGTCGAATTGATGCAAGCGATTCAATCCCCGTACATGGGCTCCCCAACTTCCAGCTTCTCTACGAAAACAAGGCGTATAGCCAACATTTTTTACCGGCAGCTCCTCCTCGGATAAAATCACATCTCGATACAAGTTAGTGATGGGAACTTCAGCCGTTGGGATTAAATAAAGATTATCCGCAGTGGCATGGTACATCTGTCCCTCTTTATCAGGAAGTTGACCCGTACCATAGCCGGAATCCTCATTGACCAAGATAGGTGGTTGCACCTCTACAAAACCTGCTTTCAGAGCTTCGTCCAAGAAAAAATTAATCAATGCACGCTGAAGCCTCGCTCCTTTTCCTTTGTAAACAGGAAAACCTGCACCGGTAATTTTTACACCTAAGTCAAAATCGATGATATCGTATTTTTTGATCAGTTCCCAATGCGGCAACATATCCTCATGCAAGGTAGGAATGACACCATTTTCCAAAACCACCTCATTATCATCAGCCGATTTCCCGGCAGGAACGGAAAGATGAGGGATATTCGGAACAGTATAAAGTAAAGCCTTTAGATCCTCCTCTGCCTGAGTTGTTGAATCTTCTAAAGCTTTGATCTCGGTTTTCAACTCAGCAGTTCGAGATTTGACTTTTTCAGCCTCCTCTCGTTGACCGTTCTTCATCAAGACCCCGATTTGCTTGGAAATACTGTTTGATTCGGCTTGAAGTTGATCTCGCTGGGTTTGGGATGATTTACGCTGATCGTCTAAGGCGATCACCTGCTCCAAAACAGCAGTAGCATCAGGGAAATTTCTTTTTTGTAAACCGGCTAAAACAGCATCAAAGTTTTCTCGGATTTGATTGACAAGTAGCATGTATTAAATCAAAATTGTGTGAAATCGCAAAGATAGCTACTTATCGCACAATCACCGTCTTGGTGACGGAAGAGAATGGTCCCTCGAGCTCAGTATTGTTATTTCTGAGGAGAGAAACTTTCACCTGATATTCGCCGGCAGGGAGATTTTCAATCCTGATTGGAGCCATATGGTCTATTTCGTACTCGTAGTCTCCAATTTCGATTTTCACTTTCAGCCCATCCAACTTCATATCGCCTCCTAGCACTAAAAAGTCCACAACAAATTCATCTTCAGCGCCATACTCTTGATTTGCCCGGGGGAAATTCAGAGCTAAATACGGCTCAGCCGAATAAGGAAAGGGCCTGGAATCTCCCACTTGGAAGTCCCGGTCAACGTAGTTTCCAAAGTTTTTCAAAGCAAAACCTGCTTCATCCACCAAAAAAGCCACTACCCGATAGGTACCTTCCTGAAGTTCCTGTTGAAAAATCGGACTTCGGTGCCCCACTGGATCACTTCCATTTAGGATTAGGAAAAGCCTAAATCGATTAGAGGCTTCCTCTTCAAAAGGGTAATTCTTGATATTGAATTCGAAAGGAACTTTACCAGGCCTGAATACCTGATTCCCTAAAGGGGTATAAAGCTCCAAAATGGCATCTGGAAAATCAGGTAATTCTTCATATTGAAAAAAAGCAACCTCTTCTCGCGCTTCCTCTACTAGCGTAGAGTCTTCCGAAGGATGCGGCACTACCTGCTCGTTAATTTTTTTTCTTTCCTCAGAGCAAGCCATCAGAAATACCACAGCAAAGCCAAGAAATATCAGGTTCTTTTTCATCAGCATGGGTTTTGACTCTAAAGGTATTATTTTTAGCCAAATTTTACTTGCCATACATTTAACATACCCACTATGTCAATCCTCTTTGATGAAATCCCCAGCTTGGATCTTGCCGATTTTACTTCCGGGTCGGCCGAACAAAAAGCAGCCTTTGTCAAAAAACTAAGCGAAGCATACGAAAATATAGGTTTTGTAGCGATCAAAAACCACGGTCTCAACCAAGACCTTCAGGATCGTCTTTATAAGTCGATCAAGGACTTTTTCAGCCTTCCGGATGAAGTAAAAACGAAGTATGAACATCCGGAAATAGGTTTCCAGCGAGGCTATACCGGCAAAGGAAAAGAACATGCGAAAGGTAGAAATACCGGCGACTTGAAGGAGTTCTTCCATGTGGGACAAGAACTTTCTGAGATTCCCGATGGCGATTCTGTGAAGGAAGAATATCCATCCAATGTATGGCCGGAAGAAATCCCTGAATTCAAAGATGCGGCGACTGAAGCTTTCCAAACCCTCGAAAAAGCAGGGAAGGCGATGCTTAGAGCGATTGCAATCAGCTTGGACTTGGAAGAGGATTACTTTGAGGATAAAGTAGCTTATGGAAATTCAATCCTGAGACAGATTCACTATTTCCCTATCGAAAATCCCGAAGAAGTACCTGATGATGCCGTTCGCGCTGCCGAGCATGGGGATATCAATCTCATCACTCTTTTGATGGGCGCTAGTGCAGATGGGCTGCAGGTATTGAGAAAAGATGGCAAATGGATTCCTATCACGGCCCTTCCTGACCAGTTGGTGGTGAATGTAGGCGATATGCTCGAGCGACTGACCAATAAAAAGTTGAAATCAACCATCCACCGGGTAGTGAATCCACCTCGTGAATTGATGAATACGAGCCGATACTCCATTCCTTTCTTCATGCACCCACGCTCTGAAATGGACTTGACATGCCTGGAAAGCTGCATCAGTGAAGAAGATCCAAAACAATTTGAAGATGCAACGGCTGGCGAATTTTTGGATGAGCGCCTCCGGGAACTAGGCTTGAAAAAATAAACCATGTCGATCAAAAGGGTCAGATACTACTTGTTTCTTAAGGACATTCTGGCCCTTTCGCTGACTGCGTTTGGAGGACCGCAAGCTTTTCTGGCTATGCTTTTGGAGCGAATGGTCAATCAACGCGGCTATATTACCGAAGATGAGCTTTGGGAGCTAAATGCGCTATGCAATATGCTCCCGGGTCCATCCTCTACACAGTTGGTTTCAGCCATCGGTTTTCGGGTTGGAGGACCCAATCTTGCTTATCTGGCACTCCTGGTTTGGATCATTCCAGCCAGTTTGATCATGACGGGAGCCGCTGTTTTAATTTACTTTCTTCAGGAAAAAACACCCGGAGCACTGAATTTTGCCAAATTCATTCAGCCCATGGCCATTGGATTTATCATTTTTGCGGCTCAGAAAACCATCAGCAAAATGGTGCAGACCACTGAGGCAATGGTTTTGGTTCTCATTTCCACTTTTGTGGCCTTTTTCTACAGTTCGCCCTTCGTATTTCCCATCCTGCTGCTGATCGGAGGATTAAGCACCTCCATCAAATACAAAAAACAACCTAAACTGGAGCAAGACGCCCCTCTAAAGATCCAATGGGCTAATTTCTACCTCTGGGCGGGAGTGCTTGCAGGTGCCGCTTTGCTGGGTGCTTTGACTAAATTTCAGTCCGTCTTATTATTTGAAAATTTCTATCGAAACGGCAGTTTGATTTTCGGAGGAGGACAAGTATTAGTCCCCTATCTCTACACCGAGTTTGTAGATTTCAAGCACTTCCTTTCTTCGGAAGAGTTTCTTACTGGATACGCAATTTCCCAGGGAATTCCCGGACCTACCTTCAGTATATCTTCGTTCGTCGGAGCCCTTTCTATGCGGGAGTATGGCTTACTAGGCTTCCTTACTGGTGGCTTGATTGCTGCTGCAGGAATATTTCTTCCAGGTATTTTTTTAATATTTTTCGTTATCCGATTTTGGGATCAACTCAAAAAATACCGGCCAGTTCGTGCTGCACTCGAAGGCATCAATGCAGTTTCCTGCGGGATGCTCATTGCTGCTGCATATCTGCTTTTCGAACCTCTGGAGGCTAATTTGCTGAATATTTTCATGATTTTAACTGCCTACAGCCTCCTCCAATTCACCAAGATTTCATCGCCTTGGATTATCTTAGGCGGGATTGTTTTAGGCATCCTAAACAACCTGATCTTCTAATCAGGGATTCGATTCAAGGAACAAGAAAACCTAGTTAGGCGTTTTGCTTTTATAAATCATTTCCTAACTTTCATTTATGCAGGCGTACGAATTTATCAATAACCTTATTCCACCACTCAAATTGACCGATCAGGCCAAGATGGCTTTGGCGTGGATGGAGGAAATTCGTACCGATCTTTTGCCAGTAGTAGATAAGGGTAAGTTTCTTGGGTTTTTGAGTGATGAGATCATTTTTGATTTAAATGACCCAGAGAAGTTTCTTGAAAAAATTCCTTTAAATAACTACAACTGTTGGGTCTACACTGATCAGCACGTATATGATATTTTGAAAATAAGTGCTGAACACCATTCCAATATGGTGGCTGTTCTGGACAGAGAAATGACCTACCTGGGAGTTGTGACCATGGAAGACGCAATTTCAGCTTTTGCGGACAGCCTTTCCATTCAGTCTCAAGGTTCTGTCTTGGTCCTTTCCATGGATATGTCGGATTATAGCCTAGCTGAGATTGCCCGACTCACAGAGACAGAAAATACCAAAATCCTAAGCTCATTTATCAGCAATGATCCTCTCGATGATTCTAAGATAAAGTTAACGCTAAAGCTAGATCAGCCCGAACTTCGCTATATCAAGGCTACTTTAGAGCGCTTTGGGTACAAAATCCTCGATCACTATCAGGAAGAAGCAGGTATAAGCAGCGAAGAAGACCGAATCGGCAACTTGCTGAGATTTTTAGATATTTAGCGGATGAAATCGACACGATTAAAATCATCATTAAACAAACATGGATATGATTATTTTAATCGTCGAAGATTCCATGTGACCGCTGAAAATCAATTATAACCACATGAAAATTGCGCTTCACGGACTCAGCTTAAAGCAAGAATTTCTTCAAGACATCAAAGCGCTCTTTCGAGCTTTGGAGGAAAAAAACTTTGAAATTCACGTCACTCAGCCCTTCGACAGACTCCTTCGAATGCAGGGAAATACTGGTCTTACCTACCAGCTCATCGATTCCAACAATAAAATGGCTTCGATGGATTTTCTGATTTCCATTGGTGGGGACGGGACCCTTCTTGACTCAGTATGCCAAGTAGGAGCTTTGGAAACCCCGATTTTGGGACTGAATACCGGGAGATTGGGGTTTTTGGCTACAGTTACCACAGACACTATTGAGGAGGCGGTCAATCATCTATCCTCTGGAAATTTTCAAATAGAAGAAAGAAGCCTCGTGTCCCTAGACTGTGATCGAAAGCTATTCAATGGCTTAAACTTCGGCCTGAATGAATTCACCATTCACAAGCGAGATACCTCTTCCATGATCACCGTACACACCTACGTGGATGGAAAATATCTAAACAGCTATTGGGCAGATGGACTCATTGTGGCGACGCCTACCGGGTCCACAGGTTATTCGCTAAGTTGCGGAGGCCCATTACTTTCTCCCAAAGCAAAAAATCTGGTGATAACCCCAGTCAGCCCCCACAACCTTAATGTGAGGCCGATTGTGGTTTCTGACGACAGTGAAATATGTATAGAAATCGAGGGTAGAGCTGACAAATACTTGGTATCGCTGGACTCGAGATCCACCTCTGTTTCACCGGAGCTAAGATTTAAAATCAAAAAAGAGACATTTTCAGCCAAACTTGTAAAGCTTCCCAATTATGATTTTTTTGATACCTTGAGACAGAAATTACATTGGGGTCTAGATATGAGAAATTAATGCTCCAAATGATCGTTTTAGCTTAACAAAGATTAACCCAGGAGATACCAAAGAGCGTTTTTTAAACGTTAGGTACTTCATAACTTGCATCGTCTTGAAAAAGGTCAATTTTCAGATACTCAGCTTCTTTTATTGTTTTCTGCTATTTGCGGGGATTACAGTACCTGATGCCAAAGCTCAGAAATACGAAATCGGAGGAGGTCTAGGCACCACTGCTTACACCGGAGATATACTCAGAAATATTGACCTGGACCATTTAGGTCTTCACGGCACGTTGTTTGGCAAGAGAAATTTTGACAATGTCTGGACGCTTCGGGTAGGCATTACAGCAGGGACGATTCGGGCAACCGATAGCGTAAGACCCCTAGACCTAGCTGCTCAACGCAGAGATGCGCGGTTTAGAGGTGGAATGATCGAGGGGTCAGCAGTAATGGAATTCAATTTTTTGGATTTCCTTCGGAATGATTCTGAGTTCTTCTGGTCACCCTATGCATTCTTTGGAATTGGATACACGCATTTTTTCCTCAAAGGAAATACCTATGCATTCAACTCCTCCAATCGCTACAACCTGGGCACGGTAGTCATTCCCTTTGGTGGGGGAGTGAAATATCGGCTCAATGATCGCTGGACCCTGGCTATGGAAGCAGGAATACGGGCTACTTTCACGGATTTTATTGATAGAATCGATAGTAGCTCCCCTCCCATACCAAGATTCCAAGACCCAAATAACCCCGATCAACCATATGGGATTAATTTTGGAAATCCCTACGACAAGGACTGGTACTACTTTCTGAGTCTCACGATCAGCTATACCATACAGAGTACAAAGTGCTACGCCTATTAATTAATTGAGTCTTAGGCTTAATATTTGGAAAAGAAATAGCATTTTTGTACCTCCAAAAATGTAGGTACCCGGATCGGAAGTAATGAAGGAAGTTTTAGACCGAGAGCGAATCCCCAATCACATAGCAATCATCATGGATGGCAATGGCCGCTGGGCCAAAAAGAAAGGAGCCATGCGGATATTTGGTCATCGTCACGCTATTCAGGCTGTGAAGGATGCCATTGAGGGGGCAGAAAATCTTGGTGTAAAGTACCTGACTCTATTTTCGTTTTCGACCGAAAACTGGTCCCGTCCACAGGAAGAAGTCAATGGATTGATGGAACTCCTCGTAAAAACCATCACTGATGAGGTGCCGATGATGATGAAAAACAACATCCGCCTGGAAAGTATCGGTGATCTGGACAGCCTTCCTCCAAATGCTTTTGACAAGCTAATGGAAGCCAAAAGGACAACAGAAGGAAATGATGGATTGACTGTCATCTTAGCACTTAGCTACAGTGGTCAGTGGGAAATCACCCAAGCAACCAAGCGCATTGCTCAAAAAATCTCTGAAGGAAAATTGAAGGTGGAAGAAATCAACCAGCAGTTGATTGAAGAACACCTCGAGACCGCGGGCATCCCCAATCCGGAACTGATGATTCGGACAAGTGGGGAGTATCGTATCAGCAATTTTCTGCTTTGGCAACTAGCCTACACGGAGTTACATTTCACTCCGGTTCTATGGCCTGATTTCAGAAGAGAGCACCTCTTGGCTGCTATCATCGACTATCAGAAGAGAGAGCGTAGGTTTGGCAAAACAGGGGAGCAGGTTAAATCTTAAGTAATTGATGAAAAGAAGTTTACTGATTCTATTTTGTCTAGTATGGGCAAACACAGCGATGTCGCAAATACGGCTTGGGCAATCGAGATATTCCTCGAGCAAGCCTATAGACATCATGGAGTTGAACTACTCCAAGCCACAGACTTATCGAATCGCCGAGATAAAAGCTGTAGGGCTTTCGACGCTAGATGAAAACGCGATCATCTCCCTTTCAGGGCTGAAGGTGGATGATCAGATCGAAGTACCCGGAGATGCTATTTCCAATGCTCTGAAAAAACTCTGGAATCAGGGAATCATCGGAGATGTAAAAATCTTGGTCACAAAGGTAGAGGGTGAAGACATTTCATTATTGCTTGACCTTACAGAGCGCCCACGATTTTCCAGAGTTGAATTTACCGGAATCAACAAAACCCAAGAAAGCGAACTACGGGATAAAATAAATATCCGTGGTCGGGTAGTGCGTGAGGATGTACTCAACACTTCCCAAAGAAATATTCAGAAATACTTTGTCGACAAAGGCTTTTTGAACACAGAAGTAAAGGTAGCCCAAGTCCGAGATACGACTTTACCCAATAGTGTGAAGCTGAGATTTGATGTAGATACCAAAGGAAAAGTTAAGATCAACGAAATCCGGGTATTTGGAAATGAGGAAGTCACAGACGCCAAAATCAAATCCAAACTTAAGAAAACCAAAGAGCATGCTCGAGTAAGTGTTTTTAAGGATGTCTACTCCAGAATGACCGCGGCTGGGCCTTCAGACGTAGCGAATGCAATTTTGTACACTGACTCCGCCTCCAAGGAGGATGTCAAGTCATACATCAATAAAAACTTCAAACTCAACTTTTTTGCTGGATCGAAATACATCCCAAAAGAATATCGAAACGATAAAGACAATGTGGTCAATTTCTACCAAACGAAAGGTTTTAGAGATGCCAAAATCGTTACCGACTCAATTTATTCCTTTGGTCAAGATGAAATCAATATCGACCTAGAAATCGAAGAAGGTCAAAAATATTACTATCGAAATATTGAATTCAACGGAAACTTCATCCACCCTGATGAAGTCCTCAGAGCCAAATTGGGAATTCAAAAAGGTGACGTTTACGATCGAGAGAAACTGGAGAAAAGACTAAATTATGACCCTCAAAAAGGGGATGATGTCAGCTCTCTCTATCAAGACGATGGATACTTGTTTTTCAATATCCAACCTGTAGAGGTCAACGTAATCGGTGATTCCATTGATATGGAAATGCGGATTTTTGAAGGGCCTCAGGTGACTGTGAACTCTGTCAATATCAAAGGAAACGAGCGAACTTCCGACCACGTGGTGATGCGGGAAATCCGAATTCTCCCTGGACAGAAGTTCAATAGAGCACTTTTGGTACGAACTATTCGAGAGCTTTCCCAATTGGGCTATTTTGACCCGGAAAAGATCAATCCTGATCTCCGGCCAAATTTTGATGCTGCGACCGTGGACATCACCTTTGAGCTCGAAGAGCGTCCAAATGATCAAATTGAGCTTTCCGGTGGTTGGGGAGGATTCTTCGGATTCGTTGGTACAGTTGGCTTGACTTTCAACAATTTCTCGATCAAAAACATCGGAAACTTCGACAAGTGGGATCCACTTCCTGTGGGAGATGGACAGAAGCTTTCACTTCGAGTACAGGCTAATGGTCGATCTTTCCAAAACTATTCGATCTCATTGACCGAGCCTTGGTTTGGTGGTAAGAAGCCGAATGCATTGAGTTTCAGCTTTAATCACTCTGTACAGCGTCAAGTAGACTTCTTTAATCCAGGTAATTTTGGTCAGGAACTTGGTTTCTTCAAAATCACTGGAGCTACGCTAGGCTTAGCTAGAAGGGTTACCTGGCCGGATGATTACTTCAGCATTTCCAATTCACTGCAATTCCAAGTTTACGAATTTGATCAGTTTGGTACTTCATTCGGTTTGAGCTATCCAACAGGACGATCCAATAGCCTTACCCTCAACACAACGATAGCTAGGAATAACATCGATAATCCGATCTATCCAAGATTTGGATCGAATGTCATGCTGAATGTAGCTATGACGCCACCTTACTCTTCGATGAATGACAATCTAAGTCCAGAGTCTCCTGATGAGGAAAAGTACAAGTGGCTGGAATATCACAAGTGGATGTTTGATGCGAGTATTTATACACCGCTGTTTGGGTCCAACAAACTCGTGGCAAGTGCTCGAGCGCACATGGGATTCTTGGGATCTTATGGTAATCGAATCGGCATCATTCCATTGGAGCGATTCGTAATGGGTGGTGACGGTATGACCTTCAACAACTTTGCCCTAGGTCAAGAAATCATCGGTCTTAGAGGTTATGAAAACCAATCCATCACCCCAGGTAGAGATACCCGTGGTACTGCAGACCCAGATCCATTTGGAGGTATCGTGTATAACAAATACGTGATGGAATTGCGTTTCTTGGTTTCTCCGAACCCTTCTGCCACCATATTTGTCCTAGGATTTGCTGAAGCTGGTAATAACTGGGGATCCTATGAGGAATTCAATCCGTACGACTTGAAGAAGTCTGCCGGTGTAGGCGCACGGATCTTTATGCCAGCCTTTGGATTGCTCGGTGTAGACTGGGGCTACGGTTTCGATCCAATCCCAGGACAGACTCGTAGAAGTGGTCCACAATTCCACTTCACCATTGGTCAGCAGTTTAGATAAGATAAATTGATGCAGAATTGGTTAATTTATGTCAAATTTAATGTTTGGTTCGAGCGTTTTAGCTCCTAGGACAAAATGATATCATTAGACATGAACAAAGCCATCAAAATCATATTTTTGCTATCCATTACATTGATTAGCAATCAGTTATTGGCTCAAAAGTTTGGATACATTGACTCAGAATATGTGCTCAACAAGCACCCGGATTACAAAGTGGTACAGCAAGAGCTGGAAAAGCTGAGTAATGCCTGGAAGAAAGAGGCACAGGATTTGGATGCTGAGATCAAAGAAATGTATATACAGCTCAAGGCGGAAGAAGTCCTCTTGACCGAAGAAATGTACCAAAAACGAATGCAGGAGATCCAAAAGAAGGAAAAAACTTCTCAGGAGTTCAACAGTCGAATATTTGGAATCAACGGTCAGTACTTCCAAAAGCAAGCCGAACTCTTGCAACCGCTACAGTCAAAAATATACGATGCCATCGAGCGGGTTTCCCGTAAAAACAACTTGGCGATGTTATTTGACAAAGCTTCCGTACCTTCGGGCATTATTTACACAGACCCAAGACATGATTATTCGGAATTTGTCTTGGAAGAATTAGGAATAGAAGACAACAATTAAAATTAAATTCAAAACGTATGAAAGTAAAAGTTATCCTTTCTGCAGTCGCTCTGATCTGCGCAGGATTTGCAGCACAAGCACAAGAGTTGAAAATTGGCTATACCAATGTGGAGTTTATCATGGACCTGATGCCAGAGATGGAGCAGATTGGCGCTGATTTGCAAGACTATCAAACTCAGCTTCAAACCAACATTCAGACTAAAGCGAACGATTTTCAGCGTCAAGTGCAGACTTATCAGCAGGCTGCTCAGACTATGACCGATGATGCACGCGCGGCAAAAGAAGCAGAATTGACTAAGCTTCAGCAGGATCTTCAAAAATACGAGCAAGATGCTCAAGTTAGCTATCAGCGAAAGCTACAGGAGCTTCTGGAGCCTGTACAGACTAAAGTGATCAACGCGATCAATGCAGTGGCAGCTGAAAACAACTACACCCATATCTTTGCTGAGACAGCAGGTCAAGCTCCTATCCTTCTTTACACCAAAGAGCAAGACAAATTCACTGAATTGGTATTGGCAAAACTTGGATTAGAGATGCCAACTGCTCCTGCAGGTGCAAATCAGTAATCCTATCAAATAAAATCAAATGCCGACTCTTGACTCTCAGGGGTCGGCATTTTTGCTTATGGCAAAAAAGAACCCAAAAGAATTGATTCAGAAAAGCCAAGACGCTGTTTTGGTAGATTTTTATGCTGATTGGTGTGGACCCTGCCAGACGATGGACCCGATTATCGCAGAGGTACTGGACGAGCTTGGCGGGAAAATCAAACTTTTAAAAATAAACGTAGATAAGCATCCTCAACTGGCACAGCAGTTTGCCGTTCGGTCTATTCCTCATTATGCATTATTCAAAAGAGGAAAAATCCTCTGGCGAAAAGGAGGAATCATGACCAAGAAAGACCTTCACCAAAGTCTAAAGGCTTTTTGTTGATCAAGAAAAGCCTACAATCCCAATCATAAAATTTCCTGTCAAAAGCTAGATTATCTGCTTTTTTTGATTTGGTTTGTAAAGCTTATTCCCCTGATTAAAAAACCCTTACACCCTATGGATTGGTCAAAAGCAATTGACAGTTCCATCGAAATACTTCAAAAATCGGATAGAGGTATTGTCTTGATGGATATGTACAACAATATCCTCACCCCTGAGGAAGCTGCATTCAACAAAACAACGGTAACGCCTTACAATGCTTTGAAATTTATTCAACAGCAATTTGCAGGACTAGGATTTGATGTCTCTAAAAAAGAGAATCGAATTAAAATGATCGCCTTACTTGAGGAACTGGATCGACTTAGCAAAGAAAAGCTTAGATTCTGAACTCCTTGGCTCATTTTAGTCCGGACATTTTTCTCAATGAGGGAAAAGCGGATAAACATAAAAAACAAAACCCAAGAACAGGATGCTCTTGGGCTAAGTTTTTTAAAGGAAAAACTTGAGTCTGACTACTTCTTTTTCAGACAGGAAGCGATAATTACCCCGCTTCAGGTCTTTCTTGTCTAAGCCTGCGTACAACACTCGATCAAGCGCTGTGACATCATAACCTAGATGGGCAAAGATTCTCCTCACAATGCGGTTTTTACCAATATGAATCTCCAAACCTAAGATTCTTCGATCCACTGAAAGCACCTGCAAATCATCCACCTCAGCTAAACCGTCTTCCAGCGTCAATCCTTCCCGGATTGCCTCTTCATCATTTTTTGTCAAAGGCTTATCAAGGGTAACCTGATAGATTTTTTTGATTTTATTAGAAGGGTGTGAAAGCTTGGCGGCGAGTTCCCCGTCATTGGTAAATAACAGAAGTCCTGTGGTATTTCTATCCAACCTTCCAATAGGGAATATCCGCTCCTCACAAGCATTTTCCACTAGATTCATGACAGTTTTTCGTTCCAGCGGATCTTCAGTTGTCGTGATAAAATCCTTGGGCTTATTCAAAAGAATATAGACCGGCTTCTCAGGATTAATTCGCTTGCCATTATAGACTACGCGATCGTCTCGCTTCACCTTATATCCCATCTCCTTGATGACTTCACCATTGACGGTGATTTGGCCATTCTGAATGAGTTGGTCTGCCTCTCTCCTGCTACAAATCCCTGAATTTGCGATGTATTTATTTAAGCGAATGAGTTCGGCGCTAGATTTCTTATTCTTTGCCTGAGGGATATCCTGAAAATCATATTCAGGACGGGTTGTTTCCTGATTCTGAATTCGATTCGGACGGTTTTTACCAAAGCCTCTCTTCGCAGAAGATCTATTACCCTTTTCAGGAGCTTTCTCTCCATACATGGGCTTTTGATCCTTTCCTCTTCCTACATAAGTTCGCTTGGTAGTAGGATTGGAATCACGCTCTTTTCTTTCACGCTTAGGTGATTCTTCCTCTTTATTAAAAAATCGCTTAGAAGGTGATTTTCTTGTCTCATTGGACTCTCCCTCATTAAAATCTTTCTTAAAGCGCGGTTTTGATCCTTTTTTATCAAATCGCTTATCCGAAGATTGGAAATCTGACTTCCCGGATTTAAATTTTTTTGGACGGTCCTGGGACTCATCTCTTTTCTCTGATTTATCCTTGCCAAAGAATGGCTTGCGTGGATTGTTTTTCATAAGTATGCAGCATCACTGCTGGATTTGATTGTTTTGATAATTTACTGAATTCCAATTATTTGAATTGGGCTGCAAAGATAGATGATTTCCGATCGATAAACTATTCAGTCTGACCTTTATCCAAATAAAAAGCTTTGGTAGCATTTCGGACAGATCCTTCCTTGATCAGGAGGTTTCGTGCCTCAGTTTCTCCCAAGCCTGTTGCCTCCATGATCATCCGGGTGCCACGCTCCACTAGTTTGGCATTGCTTAGCTGCATATCGACCATCTTATTTCCTTTGACACGACCGAGTTTGATCATGACTGTGGTAGAAATCATATTCAGCACTAGTTTCTGTGCCGTACCTGCTTTCATTCGGGTACTTCCGGTAACGAATTCAGGACCTACCACTGCCTCCAGCGGATGTTCCACCTCTTGGCTTAATGGAGAATTTGGGTTGCAAGTAATACAGGCAGTAAGCAATCCTTTTTGCCTAGCCTCTTTCACACCACCGATCACATAGGGCGTTGTGCCAGAGGCAGCTATTCCAATTACCGTATCATATTCATTAAATCCATAGGCTTGAATATCTTTCCATGCTTGATTTGCATCATCCTCTGCATTTTCAACGGCTTTTCTGATAGCTAAATCTCCTCCTGCAATCAAACCAATCACCCAATCATCCGGCACACCATAGGTAGGTGGACACTCAGAAGCATCCAAAATCCCCAGTCTTCCTGAAGTCCCAGCTCCGATGTAAAAAAGCCTTCCACCCTCTCCCATCCGAGGGACAATGTGTCTCACCAAAGCTGAGATTTCTGGTATAATCTTTTCTACTGCCAAAGGCACTTTTTGATCTTCACGATTGATATTTTGGAGCAAGTCCAAGACGGACATTTTTTCCAAATTATCATAGAGCGAACTGCTTTCGGTTACCTTCATAGCTTATTTTGATGATAGAGTGTCAACCCTGCAATGGGGTTTTCGATGATTTTCTGAATATTCAATCCTTGATCGTAAGCGGCTTTTCGGAGAATTGTACTGTTGTAAAAGGCTATCGAGCCGACAAAATTCACCGGCTTACTTCGGAAGTCCTGATAGCGGGAAATATGCTTCTCAAAAAACTCTAGAAACGATTCATAATACAATGAAAAGCAGTAAGGGTGATTGCTGTGTTCGGTGATAAACTTGCAAAAACTAGCCATGTATCGATTTGGATAAGGCTTACGATAAACATGATCCTGAATGATCTCCTGGGTCAGACCAAACTCTTTGACAAAAGCCTCTCGAATATCCTTGGGCATATCATCGTAGATAAAGTCTCGGAGTAATTTTCTACCAACATACGCTCCTCCCCCTTCATCACCTAAAATATAGCCGGGAGCTGGCCTGGTAGCCACTATTTTCTCCCCATCAAAATCACAGCTATTCGAACCCGTACCCAAAATACAAGCAATTCCAGGCTCATGGCCACAGGTAGCATGAGCAGCCGCAGCCAAATCATGGTCGATTGTAATGGCAGCATGTGGGAAAATCGTAGCTAAAGCTCGTGAAACTTCAGCCTTACGCTCAGCAGCCGAGCATCCGGCTCCATAAAAATAGATCTCCCTAGTCACGGCAGAAATACTCAAGAGAAACTCCTGCCGCATTTCCTTTTCCATTTCCTCTGAAGTCTGGTAGTAAGGGTTGAACCCAACTCCTCTGAATTGTGAAATGCTACCGTCTTGATGAATTACTCTCCAATCTGTCTTGCTGGAACCGCTATCTGCAATTAATATCATACTAATTTTCCAATGGCTGAAAATCTTCCAAATACCTTCTCAGTATGTGGAGCATCTACTAGCTCCTCTGTGAGGTCTTGTCCAGCCCAATGTTCGTAATGTTTTCCGTTTTTCCACAATCTAGATGCAGTCACATCATAGATAATGCCCTGGTAGGCAATCCAAATCTCCGGCTTATCTTGACCATTTCGAAGCGCTAATTGCTGCCGCGTGTAGGTTTGCATCAGAGTAATTTAATCTGAGCATTGATCCAACGCTCGGGAATCTCTCCTTTTTGGGCGGTCTGATAATCTCCGTAGCTACAGGGAATGGTCATAGTACCCCGGTCAAATCTATCAGGATCATTTTGGGGAATTTCCATCCACCACTTGCCACTGCGCTTACTCTTGTAAAAAACCAAAGAGTTTGGCTCTGCGTCCAAAGATACCGTATATTTAATATAGTCGCTGCTCTTGAAAGAAAGGCTGTCTTTCCTTGAATAAAACCCTTCGATAAAGTACCAAAGCATCACAGCGGCAACCATGGCAGTTTTGTTTTGACTATCGTCGAAATAAGGCTCGTATCCATAAACCCCAAAAGAGCTCAGTTTTTCATTCATTCCTGCAAACCAACAAATCTGACAGGCCTCTTCTGCTGTCAGGCCAAAAGGATTTGCCTCTGGAACTCCCGGTGCATCGGAAGATTGAATGGCCGCAAGGTCAAAGCTCAGCAGGTCAGCATTCCGAATAATTGGCTCAATTTCTTTAAACTCCTTCCGAACCAATCCCAATCTCAGGTGGTCGAAGTACAGCTTCTCGATCACATTTACCAAGGATGGATCGACCAAATAGCTTTGATAGGCAATATGCGCATAGGAAAAAAGGAAGTTTGGCTGATGAAGAATGATTTCTTGGGTGTGCTTTTGGGATAAAGGACCTTCTTCTTCCATGTCAAACTTGGCGTCCACGGTCAAAAGCGAAACCAATTTCTTCATCTTTTCATAGGAGAGATACTGACCGTAATCCAGGTCATGACTTCCCCCAAAGTAAATAGGAAGAATCTGCTTTTTCATCAGGAAATCTCCTACTTTTTGGATCCGCTCGTAGGAATCTTCCAGCTTTTCTCCCGGGATCAAATCGCCCAAGTCTGCCACTCGATAGGAACCAATACCCCGCTTAAGTGAATAAAGCTTCTCACGAATTTCGATTGCAGCCCGATCCATACTTCTACTCTCCTTTTCTCCACGGGTTTCCTTTAGCCCAATGAGTGCTATTTGGATACCTTTGAGATCGGGAAATTCCTCTCCATACCAGTGAATCTGTTTGAAGAAGGAGTTTTCGGGATATTTTTTCTGCCAAAGAAAATCGGCTACGGGTTCAAAAAAAGACTGAATACTCATAGTTGGAGGTTAGATTTTAAAAATAATCAAAAAAGTATGAGCAAATAAAAAATCCCGCATTTGCGGGATTTTTTATTTAGCCTCCGAAATCATCGAATCGGATATTTTCTTCTGGAATACCCATGTCGTCTAGCAACTTGAGTACCGCTGCATTCATCAATGGAGGACCACAGAGGTAATATTCAACCTCATCTGGCTCCGGATGATTTTTCAGATAATTATCGAAGAGAACTTGGTGAATGAAACCAACATAACCGTCACCTTCATCATCCAAAGTTTCCTTAATCTTCCAATTGTCCTCAGGAAGTGGCTCGGAAAGACCGATGTAGAATTTGAAGTTCGGGAAGTCTTTTTCGATTTCACGGAAATGAGGAACATAGAACAACTCCTTCTTAGATCTACCTCCATACCAGTAGGAAACTTTTCGATCCGTTTTCTCAGTATGGAATAGGTGGAAAATATGAGATCTCAATGGCGCCATACCTGCTCCACCACCGATGTAGATCATCTCGCGCTGAGTAGGGTTGATGTGGAATTCACCATAAGGACCTGAGATCGTCACCTTGTCACCAGGCTTTCTGGAGAATACATAAGAAGAACAAACACCTGGGTTAACATCCATCCACTTATTGTTAGCACGATCCCATGGCGGAGTCGCGATACGGATGGTCAACATGATGATGTTACCCTCTGCAGGGTGGTTGGCCATAGAGTAAGCTCGGAATAGCTCTTCGTCATTTTTCATGACAAGATCCCACAAGCCAAACTTATCCCAATCACTCTGATATACATCTTTAGGGTGACCCAATTCAGGATGTGGGGTGATGTCCATATCCTTGAAGTTGACGGTGATCGCTGGTACATCGATCTGAATGTAACCACCTGATTCGAAGTCAAGGTTTTCACCCTCAGGAAGTTTTACTTTAAATTCTTTGATGAAAGTAGAAACGTTGTAATTGGATACAACTTCGCACTCCCACTTCTTAATACCGAAGATTTCTTCTGGAACGCGGATTTTCATATCCTGCTTTACTTTCACCTGACAAGCCAAGCGTACATTTCCTTGCTGCTCAGCCCGGCTAAGATGTCCAACCTCTGTAGGTAAGACTTCTCCGCCACCTTCTTCTACTACACACTTGCACATGGCGCAAGTACCCCCGCCTCCACATGCAGAAGGAAGGAAAATCTTTTGATTACCAAGAGTAGAAAGCAAGGTCGTACCGGCCGAAGTGACCAGCGGACTGCTATCGTCCCCATTAATAACGATTTTCACATCTCCGGAATTGACCAGTTTGGACTGAGCAAACAGAAGGATGAAAACCAGTAAAAGGATAATCAGGGTAAATGCTACGATTGACGTGATAATTACTGAACCCATGAAATTTTGGTTTTACTTTTCGGATGGATTTAATGCCTCATTTGAGGCGTACAAATATATTTATTAATCATCAAATGCGACTACTCACTTCCACAAAATTGAAAGATGAGATCACATTTTTATAAGTATATAACTGATTAATTGTTCAGGAGGTTTAGTAAAGTTGAAATCCTTGATTTCAACTGTCTCCTATCGATGATGAAGTCCAAGAATCCGTGTTCGAGTACGAACTCTGAACTTTGGAATCCTTTGGGTAAATCTTTACCGATCGTCTCTCGAATGACCCGCGGTCCTGCAAAACCAATCAAAGCCCCCGGTTCGGCGATGTTAAAATCACCCAACATAGCGTAGGATGCAGTGACACCACCTGTAGTCGGATCAGTGAGTAAAGAGATATATGGAATTCCAGCCTGATCGAGTAAAGCCAATTTTGCAGATGTTTTAGCCATTTGCATCAAAGAAAAACCTGCCTCCATCATCCGTGCACCGCCAGATTTGGAAATCATCAAAAACGGAACCTTATGCTTCAAGGAGTAATCAATTGCTCGCGCAATTTTTTCACCGACTACCGATCCCATCGATCCACCAATAAAGCTGAAGTCCATACAGGCAATCACGATATTCAGACCATTGATCTTTCCGTGAGCTGTCCTGACCGCATCCTTAAGATTGGTTTTTTCGATACTACTTTTGATTCTGACAGGATAAGGCTTGGTATCCGAAAAGGTCAATGGATCTCCAGAAGTCATATTTTCATCGAGCTCCTTAAACTTATTGTCATCAAAGAGAATCTCGAAATACTCAGCAGATCCAATTTTGACATGGAAATCATCATCCGGGCAAACATAAGAGTTGTTCTTAAGCTCTCGCGTATGAATGATATTTCCTTTGGGAGTTTTGAACCACAGACCATCCGGCGCGTCTTTCTTTTCCGCGGTGGAAGTCTTGATCCCTTTATCTGTTCTTTTAAACCAAGCCATAATTGGATTATTCGATTTTTTTGAAAAGTCAAAGAAACAAAGTTAAACCTTAAATCCATGAAATGAAATCGAGCATGTTGAAATTCGCCACATGGTGTAGTGCCACGATACCCTTGGGAAACAATGTGAGAATCTAAACGGACAATAAAAACGCAATCAAAAACATACTAAAAATGAGTAGAGGACATTTCGAATAGCAAATCCGCAAACAAGATTAAATCTAAGGTCTTCGAAAAGTACAACTGACAAATATTTACTAAATTTCCATTTCGCCTTGTAAGCGCAAACCCAATTAACCGTCAGCTATGAGCTATACCGTCATTCTAGTCCTTTCTGCTATCATTTTGATACTAGCCTATCGATTTTACGGCAATTTCGTCTACAGGAAATTCGGACTAAATGATAAAAAGCCTTCCCCTGCTCATACTCATCGGGATGGGGTGGATTATGAACCTAGTAAGCCAATCGTGGTCTTAGGTCACCATTTCGCTTCCATTGCCGGGGCGGGACCAATCGTGGGACCCGTGATAGCCGTTACTTTTGGATGGATTCCGGCAATCATATGGATTTTGGTGGGTGGAATTTTCTTTGGGGCGGTACATGATTTGGGGAGCATGGCAGCTTCCCTCCGAACCGAAGGAAAATCCATTGGGGTCATTATCCGAAACCAGATTGGTCTGCGCGGAAAGCAACTATTCGTGATTTTCAGCTTTTCTACCTTGATTTTGGTGATCGGAGTTTTCGCTGACATCATTGCAAAGACATTCATCGCCAATCCGGCTGTTGCTTCTGCTTCTTTCCTATTTATACTTCTTGCCGTAGGCTTTGGGATCGTCAATCGATTGATTGGTGATCGAAAAAAAGCCTTCCTACTCATCTCTATCGTGGGTGTAGCCCTCATGTATTTTTCCGTGTATCTCGGAATGTTGATTCCTTTTGCGCTGGATTACCGAGCATGGATCTTCTTACTTCTCGCTTATGCATTTATTGCATCCGTGACTCCAGTAAGCCTTTTACTCCAGCCAAGAGATTACCTCAACAGCTTTCTTCTTTACGGAATGATGCTAGCAGCCATTTTAGGAGTGATTTTTTCGAATCCTACCATCCAAATGAGTAGCGAGATCACCCTTACGGATCAAAATTTGGGATATATTTTCCCTGTATTATTCGTGACTATCGCCTGTGGGGCTATCAGCGGCTTTCACTCTTTGGTCGCATCAGGCACGACTTCTAAGCAGCTGGATAAAGTAAGCGATGCCAAAGTGGTTGGCTTTGGGGGAATGCTCATCGAATCCTTTTTGGCCATACTATCCGTCGGTGCAGTAGTAGTTTTGAGCAAAGGGGAATATTTATCAAGGCTTGGGACTGAAGGTCCGGTCTCTTTATTTTCCAGTGGACTCGGGGGAATGATCGGTTCTTTGGGAATCCCAGTTGAATTTGCAATCAGTTTTGTTGCTTTGACGGTATCAGCATTTGCTTTGACCACCTTGGACACTTGTACCAGACTGGCCCGATTTACACTTCAGGAATATTTCGAAGATGTGAAAACTCCCATGGGCAAAACTCTATCCGAAAATCGCTTTGTTTCTACCGGTTTGGTGGTTTTATTTTCTGCGCTGTTACTAGCTTCAGGTGAGTTTGCAACGCTTTGGCCCATCTTCGGTTCGGCAAATCAGCTCTTAGCCGCTTTAGCTCTATTGACCATTGCAGTCTGGATGATTCGGAAAAAGAAAAACGCCTTGTTCGTGACTTTGCCAATGTTCTTCATGTTCACCGTCACCTTGGCCTCATTGGGCTTATTTGCTTGGAAAAATTTCCAAGACCAGGTCTATGTACTTTCGCTGATCGCAGCCTTACTTTTTGTACTAGCTATTTCTTTGATGATTTTGGCTACACGAAGCATCAAAAAAGAGATCAAAGAGCCAGCAAAGGCTCTCTGATCGTTTCAAGCTAACTTAAAGAGAATTAAAAAGCTGAGGAGCTTTTTTGGGAATTCGCCAAGCTAGAGAAAAGCTAATCAAATAGTCTGCGAAAGCGGCGTCTCCGTGTACGATATCTCCTGCTTGTGAATTTTCGATATCGGTAACACTCTGAGTACGGTTTCTCCAAAGAGCAATGGGAACATTCAGAGTGCCTGTCACATTTCCCTTCATGTAACTGATTCCCGGTTCGACAGAAATGATATATCCCGGACGTCTAAATCCCTGACTTCCTCCTACAAGATCTCTGACAGGAATTCCTTCCAATCTCCCTCCCAGTGAAACACCCAATCCATGGATTTTTTCAAAGGACCGAAATACACCTGTTCTGAGTGCAAATTGATCCGGGACAGACATAATGGCTTCATTTGGTCTTCTGCGGTTCGTGGGGGTTCCATTGGTCTCCCGAGGATTGAGCAGGTAAAAACCATCATAGTACCAGAAGTTTGTGCTCCCAATATTCCAAAGACCTTGAAAATCCAGAATAATCCCGGTACCTCCATCACCTAATTGGATTGATTGATCGACTGTCTTCACTTCTGCGACTCCCTCATCACCTTGATTATAGAAAGTACTTGTAGCGGCATAATCACCAGTTGGGAATTTAACACCTAAACCTATCGCAGTATTTCCTTTTTTGGCTTTTTCCCCGGAAAGCAACCAATATCCAGCGCCTAATCTCATATCTCCAAAGCCCCTTGAATAGGTAGTATGCCTTTCCGTCCTTCCATGCTCATACAATGAACTTCTATCATTGTACTGAAAAGGTAAGGATACGATACCATAAACCCTTTCGGAAAAAGCATAGCTGATATTAATGTCTAGGCCGTGTTGGCGATTAATTACTTCTGTTCCATCTTCAATCCGATTTGTCTCTTCGTGAGTTCCTCTAAAATGTCTGAACGACTTAAAGTACCGGTAATTTGCGGAAATATTCCATTCTCCTTTTTCCAAAATATTTCCCTGTCCGACCGCATTTCCCAAACCGGAAAATTGACGGATTGCCACGCATCCTTGGGCATGGCTGATGATTGGTAGCAGCGATAAGCCTGCCACTACCATGGCTGGTAATAGTATTTTTTTCATAGTAAATAGCGTAATAGTTAAGGCCGGAGAAAGTCCGACCAGAGAAAATTGAATATCATCTATCGATTCAATCGGTAGTGATGAATGAAAGATGACAGCTTGAAAACTATTAGCTAATCTGCGGAGGTGGAGTATCTAATTGAAAAAAAGGACTCTTGTAAGTTGAAAAAATAAACCCTGTGTGTTTAATGTGAATTAATTCTTCAAATGCGACAAACTCGAAAGGATATTCCTGAATGTAGTCTTTTACAAACGTTTTTAAATTAATGGACTTGGAAGATTCTTGCTGCATTTCTCCTTCAGCCAACCAAGAAACCCACTTCTCAAAGGTGTTTTCAAGTTTTTGCCGAGACGTATCTGCCACGTAAACAATCTGAAGCGTATCATTTTGATAACGCTGCTTGATCGCTCTGAAAAATTTCCCATCCTTCTCAAAACGCGTATTTGTAGCTCTAAACTCCTGCTCATTGGCCATATAAGGTGCTGCTAATGGCACTTCAAGTAATCGCTCTTCTAACTCGATCTCATTGGAAGCTGCAAAAATTTTCTCACTCCAGGTTTGCTCCATTTGAACCTGATGGGCAAAATAGAACACATAATGCCCAAAGTGATACAGGGCAAAACATCCCAAAAGCGCTATGGAGATTAGTTTTTTCAAAATGAGCTTAATCCAAATCACTGAAAAAAAGGCCGAATTGCCTAAGATTCATTGAAAAAAAATGAATGTCCACTTTGTTAGCAGGAACCAAATTATATTAGGTTCTCCTCGACTTCGCTCGGTGAACGTTAATCTGTAAAGTTGGGAAGGGGAGGCTACTTCGAACTACCGGCAGACTTTCGGATAATCATAAAAAAAGGAGCAGTTTTTACCGCTCCTTCCATTTATTGATTTGATCAAAAGCTTATAGCTTTCGCTTGATCTCTCGCATCTCATATCCTTCGATGGTGTCATCTACTTGGATATTGTTGAAGTTTTTAATTGAGATACCACACTCATAGCCTGCTTTAACTTCGGCTACGTCATCCTTGAATCGCTTCAACTGATCGATTTCTCCATCGTGAATAACGATTCCATCTCGAATCACTCGAATCTTGTTCTTTCTGGTGATGTATCCGTCAGTTACGTATGAACCTGCAACTGTTCCGACTTTAGAAATCTTGAATACCTCACGAACCTGAATATTACCGGTGATGACTTCTTCAAACTCTGGCTCAAGCATACCCTCGATTGCATCTTTGATTTGATTGATCGCATCGTAGATAATTGAGTAGTGACGAATTTCAATTTCTTCCTGCTCGGCAAGTCGCTTCGCGTTGGCAGAAGGACGAACCTGGAATCCAAGAATAATCGCATCGGATGCTGAAGCCAAAAGCACATCAGATTCAGAAATCTGACCCACAGCTTTGTGGATGATACTTACTTTCACCTCATCGGTAGAAAGCTTCAACAAGGAATCAGAGAGTGCTTCCACTGATCCATCCACGTCACCTTTGATAATGATATTAAGTTCTTTGAAGCTACCGATAGCCAATCGACGACCGATTTCATCCAAAGTAATGTGCTTCTTGGTACGGAGACTTTGCTCACGCTGGATTTGCTCTCTGGAGTTGGCAATTTCTCTGGCTTCACGCTCATTGTCGTAAACCTTGATAATATCACCAGCTTGCGGAGCACCACTCAAGCCAAGTACCTGAACCGGTGTAGATGGTCCAGCTTCCTTGAGTTTTTTACCAGTATGATCAAACATGGCCTTCACACGTCCATAGTGCGAACCAGCCACCATCACATCACCTACTCGAAGTGTACCAGCTTGAATCATCAAAGTAGCCACATATCCACGACCCTTATCCAAGGATGCTTCAATGACAGTACCTACCGCATTTTTACCTGGATTGGCTTTCAACTCAAGAATTTCTGATTCTAGGAGAACTTTTTCCAAGAGATCATCAACACCTTGACCTGTTTTTGCTGAGATATCTTGAGACTGGTATTTACCGCCCCATTCCTCTACCAGCAAATTCATGTTGGCAAGTTCTTCCTTAATTTTATTTGGATTTGCGTTAGGCTTATCCACCTTATTGATCGCAAAAATCATCGGTACGCCAGCTACCTGAGCGTGGTTGATTGCTTCTTTGGTCTGTGGCATGATGCTATCATCCGCAGCGATCACGATAATGGCCACGTCAGTGATTTTAGCACCACGAGCTCGCATCGCCGTAAAGGCTTCGTGACCCGGAGTATCCAAGAATGCAATTTTATGACCGTCTTTGGTTCTTACATCGTAAGCACCGATGTGCTGGGTGATACCCCCCGCCTCATCAGCAGTTACTTTTGACATACGGATATAATCCAGTAGGGAGGTTTTACCGTGATCGACGTGACCCATGATCGTGACGATCGGTGCACGCTCAATCAAATCCTCTTCCTTATCGACTTCCTCCTCTACGATTTCATCTTCGATATCCTTCGTGAATTCAACCTCATAGCCAAATTCATCAGCAATAATGGTGATTGCTTCCGCATCCAATCGTTGGTTGATGGAAACAAACATTCCCAAAGACATACAAGTGGAGATAATCTCATTTACGGATACGTCCAAGAGTGCCGCCAAATCATTCGCAGAGATAAACTCGGTAACTTTCAGGATTTTTGATCCTTCCTGTACTACATCTGTAGTATCTCTTTCGCGTTCTGCTTTCTTATCACGTCGGCTTTTCTTACTACCTGACTTTCCGCCCTGTAGTCTTGCCAAAGTCTGCTTGATTTGATCCTGGATTTCCTTTTGAGTAGGTTCAGCTTTCTGGTTTCTACCTTGCTGTCCTTTAGGAGCTCCTTTTTGATTTCTATCGCCTTGATTTCTATTTCGATTACCGCCTTTATCGATACGCTTCCTAGGTCGCTTTTTATCTCTGGCTCGTTCATCGGAAGAGGCTACTGGACCACCTTTCTTTTTCTTTTCAGCAGGTAATTCAATCTTACCTAGGACGGTTAATCCTTTCAGATTGTCAGCTTTTGCGGAAATAAGCTCCTCCTTCTTTGGTTGCTCAGGCTGAGCAGGTTTCGGAGCGACTGGTTTTACTTCTTCTTTTGGCTGTGGCTTAGCTACAGTTGGAGCCTTTTTCTCCTCTTTTGGTTTTTGAGGAGCTGGCGTAGGCTTAGCAGGAGCAGGTCTTGACTGCTTCTCATGTCTTCCACCTTTTTTATGATCTGTCTTTTGAGGAAGATCAATTTTACCCAATACCTTAATCCCTTCCAATTTAGGGGCTTCGATATCAGCTTTGTCCGTTTTCTCAGCTTCAGGAGCTTTAGGCTCTGCCGGAGCAGCTTTCGGTTCTTCTTTTTTTGGAGGTGTAGGAGCAGGCACTTCCTCTTTGGGTGCGGGAGCTGGAGTTGGCGCAGGCGCTGGAGCAGGCTCTGGCTCTGGCTTGGGCTCTGGCTCAAGCGTAACTGTCTCATGTCGCTTCCCTATGGAGAGATGCGATGCTTCTTCTTTTTCCTGAGCAGAGGATCTAAATTCCCGATTCAGCAGCTCTACTTGCTCCATGCTGATTTTTGAATTGGGATTGTCCTGAACCTCATGGCCTTTCTTGCCAAGAGTCTCCACGAGGGTTGCTGTCCCTACGTTGAGCTTTCTTGCCAAAGCGCCTAATCTCATCATTTTTTCTTCTGACATACGCTAAAAACCGCTTTCGAAATCTTTTTTACTATTGGGTAATTCTACGGGCTAAACACCCTGACTTATTCAAACTCTTGTTTTAATATCTTGAAGATCTCCTCGATGGTCTCTTCTTCCAGTTCGGTTCTTCTTACCAAATCTTCTTTGGTCAAAGCCAATACGGAACGAGCCGTGTCCAAACCAGTTTTCTTCAACTCATCGATGATCCAAGCATCAATTTCATCTTCAAATTCGATCAAATCGACGTCTTCTTCCTCATTTTCATTCAGCTCTCTGAACACGTCGATCTCATATCCTACCAATCGGCTTGCCAATTTGATATTGTATCCGCCTTTTCCGATTGCCAAAGATACCTGATCGGGCTTTAGAAATACAGAAATCCGACGAGTTTCCTCATTGACACTCAATGAAGATACCTTAGCAGGACTTAATGCCCGGGCCACGTAAAGGTCCAAATTCTCTGTGAAATTAATCACGTCGATGTTCTCGTTTTGCAATTCACGCACAATCGCATGAATTCTTGAGCCTTTCATTCCGACACATGCTCCTACTGGATCAATCCGATCATCATAAGACTCTACAGCCACCTTGGCTCGCTCTCCTGGCTCTCGCACGATCTTTACAATGGTAATCAAGCCATCATAAACTTCAGGCACTTCATTTTCGAAGAGTCTCTCCAAGAAAACAGGAGATGTTCTTGACAAAATGATTTTTGGGTTGCCATTCATCATGTCAACCTTGTGGACGATGGCCTTCACGGTATCGCCTTTTCTAAATCGATCCTTAGGAATTTGCTCTCCTTTAGGTAAAATCAGCTCATTCCCCTCTCCATCAATCATAAGAATCTCACGGCCGAGAATCTGGTAAACCTCAGCAGAGACTACCTCTCCGACCAATTCTTCATATTTATTGAAAAGAATGTCCTTCTCCAAGTCCTTGATTCGCTGGATCAAAGTCTGACGAGCCATCTGCACAGCTCTTCGCCCAAACTCTTCCAGTTCGATTTTTTCATAAACCTCCTCACCAATCTCAAAATCCGGTTCGATTTTGCGGGCATCGGTCAGACTGATTTTATCAAAATCCCAAATATCTTCAGAATTGTCATCCACAATCTCACGGATACGGAAGATCTCTAAGTCTCCTTTATCAGCATTGATTGTCACGTCAAAGTTTTCGTCCGTTTCAAATTTTTTACGGATCATGGCTCTGAATACATCCTCAAGAATACGGATCATGGTAGGTCGATCCACATTTTTAGATCTCGCAAATTCAGCGAAGGAATCTATTAAGACTTTGGCATCCATTTGATTTATTTAAAAGATACTTGTACAACTGATTTTTTGATATCCTCAAAAGCAACATTTACTTCCTGTAACACCGCTTTTTTTCCTTTTTCTTTCATTTTAGCCTCCAAAACTATTCCTGATTCGGAGACTGATATTAGTTTTCCTTTCAATTCCTTCCCGTCCTGAAGAAATACTTTCAACTCCCTCCCGACGTTTTTTCTATACTGCCTTTCAGAAGAAAGTGGAAAATCCACTCCCGGAGAAGATACTTCAATTCGATAAGCCGAATCGATCAATTCTAACGCCTCGATCTCTCCCGACACTGCCCGACTCACTTTTGCACAACTGTCGATCGTCAGTCCTGCATCCGCATCGATCAAAATATTCAATAGCAGCTGATTAGACTTGGAAGTCAGCTGTAAATCCACCAGAAAATGACTTTCGTCCGGCAGACAATCAATAACCAAAGCCTCAAGTCTATCTTTCAAATCATTCATACAGTAAGCATAATGAAAGAGGGGACATGTGGTCCCCTCTAGAAACTATCGAATACGGCACAAAGGTAAAATAAATTTAATCGAAAACCAATTCTCCCCCAAAGAGGAAATTTAAAGAAACCACCATCCATTCAAATAAAAATTTAAAAGAAATGAAACATTTTAAGAGCCTGAGATATACGGCTTGAAATTTGATCCAAAAAATATGCTCCGAGATTCCTTTTTGTGCTCAGAACATAATAATTTTGCCGACCTCCGTTTAATATGCGTATCTTGTTGAGAGCTGTTAGACCCTACTTCATTTACCTTCAAAAACACCAAAATAAAAATGGGATTATTTGATTTTTTCTCAAGTGACATTGCCATAGACCTTGGTACTGCCAACACGCTGATTATCCACAAAGATAAAATCGTGGTGGACGAGCCCTCAATTATTGCGATTGACAAGACCAATAACCGTGTACTTGCGGTCGGAAGAGAAGCTATGAACATGCATGAGAAAACGCATGAAAACATCAAAACAATCCGCCCGCTGAAAGATGGAGTAATCGCCGACTTCTACGCCGCTGAGCAAATGATCCGAGGTCTCATCAAAATGATCCCCGGACAGAAAAAAGGAATGTTCCCGCAATCGCATCGGATGGTCATCTGTATCCCATCTGGGATCACCGAAGTAGAAAAACGAGCGGTCCGTGACTCTGCTGAGCATGCAGGTGCCAAGGAGGTATACATGGTGTTTGAACCAATCGCTGCGGCAATCGGTATCGGAATTGATATCGAAAAGCCAATGGGCTCTATGATCGTAGATATCGGAGGAGGTACTACTGAGATCGCCTTGATCGCGCTTTCAGGTATTGTAGCTGATCAGTCCATCCGAGTGGCAGGTGACACCTTCACCAAAGATATATTGGACTACATGCGGAGACAGCACAACTTACTCATCGGTGAGCGATCTGCCGAGAAAGTAAAAATTGCCATCGGATCTGCACTTACGGAACTCGATGACGCACCAGAAGATTATGAAATCAGAGGTAGGGATTTGATGACCGGTATCCCGAAAGTAATCAAGGTGTCTTATTCCGAAATTGCCTTTGCTCTGGATAAATCAGTCTCCAAAATAGAAGAGGCTGTTTTGAAAGCATTGGAGATTGCTCCCCCGGAGCTTTCAGCAGATATTTATGATAATGGTATCCACCTCACCGGAGGAGGAGCACTTCTTAAAGGCTTGGACAAGCGATTACATCAAAAAACCAAATTGCCCATTCACATCGCTGAAGATCCACTTCGTGCAGTAGTACGAGGAACAGGCACAGCGCTGAAAAACTTGCATAATTTCCGAACCGTATTGATGACTTAAAGCCCGAATGCTACGCATTTTCGAATTCCTTTATAAACTAAGGGCCTTTTTACTATTTGTCTTATTAGAAATCATCGCCATCTGGATGGTGGTCAGAAATAACTCTCCCCAAGGAGCAGCATTTTTCAATAGCTCGATGGCCATCTCCGGGTCATTATTGAAAACTCAATCTGACATTACTGGATTTTTCAGTCTTTCTGAAGAAAATGATGAGCTAAGCGCTCAAAACGCCCGCTTGTTGAAGGAGTTGATTGGTCAAAATTCCATGGATAGTGTTTCTTACGCTCCATTGGATTCCAGTTTTAAGGCTTCCTTTGAAATCATCGGTGGTAAAATAGTAGGCCAAACCCTGCGTCTAGCCCAGAATCACATCACGATCAATCGAGGTGCGGACGATGGAGTCACAGAGGGAATGGGGATTTTCACCCAAAATGGTGCCGTGGGAAGAATTAAGGAGGTCTCCAAAAACTTCTCCGTAGGTATATCCCTTCTGAATACCGGGCTCTTGGTCTCTTCCAAAATCAAATCAAGCGATGTCTTCGGATCTATCAACTGGGATGGAAAAGATACTCAGGTGGCCAAAATGCTCTATGTACCTAGGCACGTGACGCCTTCGCCTGGAGACACCGTAATCACTTCCGGCTACAACGCTGTGTTTCCGGAAGGGATTTTGATTGGCACGATCAAAAGCGTCAATCCATCTGAAAACCAAAATTACCTGGATATCAGTGTACAGCTGAGTGCTGACTTCAGCAAGCTTAATTATGTGTATCTAGTCAGAAATACATCCATTGAGGAGCGGGATTCTCTCTATCAACAAGCCGAGATAAGCGATGAATATTAGAAATCTTTTTTCGACAATCATCTGGGGATTCCTGCTGCTGGTTATTCAGATATTCTTTTTGAAAAACCTGGCACTCTTTGGCGTTGCTCTTTGTTTCATTTATCTATTGCTCATTTTACATCTACCTGTCAACATATCGACCATTTCGCTTTTGGTGATCAGTTTCTTAGTTGGACTGACAGTGGATATGTTTTATGATACGGGAGGAATTCATGCAGTCGGCACTACATTTATAGGCTTTTTTCGACCTATCTGGTTACGAATTATCAGTCCAACAGGTGGATACGACGAAGGAACTTCCCCTACCCTTCAAGAAATGGGTACAGGTTGGTATTTGACCTATATTGTCCCTATGACATTCTTGTTTTCTCTTTTATTTTTCACAGTAGATCAATGGGGAACCATGGGTGTTTTCAATATCCTAAACAAAAGCTTTTTTTCCTCCATTTTAACGGTGCTTTTGGCTATACTTGTACAAGCGTTGTTCTATAAAAGAAGGAGGAGTATTCTATGAACGACAAGAGGCCGTTTGTCATCATTATCGTCATTTCCTTAGTTGGCTTAGTTTTGCTGACCAAGCTTTTTATGATACAGGTAATGGACGACAGCTTTACCCGTAGGGCAGAGCGAAATGCCATTCAGCGAGTGGTGGATCATCCTTATCGTGGATTGATTTATGATCGAAACGGCGAACTCCTTGTTTACAATAATCCTATTTTTGACCTGATGGTCGTACCCAAGGAATTCTCTGTAAAGGACACAGCTAAATTCCTTTCGATTTTTGGGATTGAAAAAGAAGACCTGGTCACAGCTTACAATGCTGCTAAAAAGTATTCATCCGTCAAGCCATCGCCGCTGATCAAGCAAATTTCTTCCACTGATTTTGCCAAAATCCAAGATTTTCTGATCGATTATCCAGGGCTATTTATTACCACAAGATCTGTACGCTCCTACCCTACTCCTATTGCAGCTCATGCCCTTGGCTATATCGGGGAGATTAATGCCCGCCAACTCGAAAGAGATAGCTCAGACTACTATGAGCAAGGTGATTATGTAGGCCTAAGTGGAATGGAGCGATTTTACGAAGATGAACTGAGAGGCCAAAAAGGAGTCAAATACAAAATGGTCAACGTACGAGGCGTAGATAAGGGACCATTCAAAGATGGGGCTTACGATACCGCGTCCGTTGCAGGAATCAATCTAACGTCAACACTGGATCGAGAACTTCAGCTATACGGTGAGCATCTGATGGAAGGTAAAACCGGGTCAGTGGTAGCCATTGAACCAAAGACAGGGGAAATCTTAGCCATGATTTCTGCTCCTTTTTATGACCCAAATGAACTGACTGGAGCTGATTTCGGAAAAAACTACTCTATCCTCAATTCGATGGATAGCAAGCCTTTCCTTAATCGTCCGGTCATGGCCCGCTACCCACCTGGATCTATTTTCAAAATTGTGCAGAGCTTGATTGGTTTGCAAGAGGGCATTCTATTTCCAGAAACAACCTTTGCTTGCAACAGATCTTTGGTAGCTTGCCACAATCATCCTTCTCCGGTCAATCTTTTCGGAGCTATCCGAAATTCCTGTAACCCATATTACCACCAGGCTTTCCGAAGGATCATCAATCAGGAGATCTCCAGCAATACCTTTAAGGATACACAGATCGGTCTAGATGCCTGGCGGGAAAAAGTGATGAAATTCGGACTTGGTGGAAAACTTGGAGTGGATATGGTCGGCGAATATGGCGGCGATGTTCCATCCAGCAAACTATACGATCGAGTGTATGGAGAAGGTCGCTGGAAATATTCTACGATTTACTCACTTTCCATCGGACAGGGTGAGTTGCAAGTTACTCCATTACAAATGGCGAATCTGGCTGCTATTTTTGCCAACAAAGGATATTATTACACGCCTCATTTAATTAAGGCTGTGGATGGTGATCCTACGAGAATACCCGCTAAATTCCGAATCAAAAATGATGTAGGCGTCGATCCAAAGCACTTTGATTTGATTCAGGATGCGATGGCGGAAGCACTTTATGGAACAGCAAATCGGGCGATTATCCAAGATTTGGTGATTGCCGGTAAAACAGGAACAGCCCAAAACCCACATGGAGAAGATCACTCAGTATTTGTGGCTTTTGCACCAAAGGATGATCCGAAGATTGCGATCGCTGTCTATGTTGAAAATGCGGGTTGGGGTGGTCGAGCTGCAGCAAGTACAGCGAGTTTGATGATTGAAAAGTACCTTCGAGGACAAATCACCAGACCCCAGTTAGAAGAATATGTATTGGCCAATAACTTCATTTATTAATGCGAAGTAACGATCTACCCATCAGTCGCGTCGATTGGCCTACCGTACTAGTCTATTTTGCCTTAGTCATCATAGGCTGGTTTAATATTTATGCGGCGGTTTTTGACGGGCAGGCTGCCAAAAGCATTTTTGACTTTTCTATCAACTCGGGTAAGCAGCTTGTTTGGATCGGTGCTTCGGTGGCGATTATCCTTGTAATCATGGCCGCTGATCATCGGCTTTTTGAAAATCTTGCCCTTCCGGTTTACCTCTTTTTCCTTGTTCTACTTCTACTGACGCCCTTTCTCGGCAAAGAAGTAAACGGGCAGGTCCTATCTATCGGGGTTGGTTCCTTTAGAATTCAGCCTGGGGAGTTTGCCAAATTTGCAACAGCACTCGCTCTGGCAAAGGTGATGGAAAGGCCGAATTTCGATCTTTCCCAAACCAAAAACCAACTTATTGCTTTGGGAGTGATGATGGCACCTGTAATCCTGATTTTGCTGCAGCCTGACACGGGTACGGCAATGGTTTACTTTGCGCTTTTCATCATGTTTTATCGAGAAGGCTTTCCCCAGCGCTATTATATCTTGGGCCTTGGTTTTATTGCCCTGTCTCTACTCGCTCTTGGCATTGAAAACAATTTATACCTAGCAATCGGAATAGGTCTAATCTTTTTATTATTAGTATCCATCGGAAAGCGATCTTGGAAAAGAACGCTGGTATTTGGGGCGATTGCTCTGGTGATGATAGGATATAGCTATAGTATCGATTTTGTCGTATCCAAGCTCCCTCCTCATCAGCAAAACAGAATCATGGTTTTGTTCAACCCTGACTTGGATCCGCTTGGTGTTGGTTGGAATGTAACCCAGTCCAAAATCGCCATTGGTTCAGGTGGATTCTTAGGAAAAGGTTATTTGCAAGGCACCCAAACCAAGTTTGATTTCGTGCCGGAACAACACACGGATTTTATCTTCTGTACGCTAGGGGAAGAATTTGGCTGGTTGGGCAGCTTGGTAGTAATCGGATTGTTTATGACTTTGCTTTACCGGCTGGTCGTCATGGCAGAGCGACAGAAAACACGATTCGCCAGAGTCTATGGCTACTCCGTGCTTTCTATCATTCTTTTCCACTTTATGATCAATATTTCGATGACGATAGGGCTTTTTCCGGTAGTGGGAATTCCACTTCCATTTTTCAGTTATGGAGGATCATCCCTTTGGTCATTTACCATTTTGCTATTCATCTTTATCAAAATGGATGCATCCCGCTCACAGCAATTGGGCCGATTGGGTTAATCCAGAAAGCGCCTATACACCAAAGAAAGAAATTCGTCCACTGGTTCTGAATTAGGCTCCCATCCTAACTCAGGCAGGTATCGATTATTAATTAATTCGATGGCGTCTTCAAGTGAATCACAGGCATCAAGGGATTTCAAAGCATGAGTCAATAAGTCATCATTACCTTCGAAAAGCTCCTTTCGAAACATGAAGCGCTGATTGATGGCCAAGCTTTCCGACAATTCACCGATAATCCCTTTCATGCCTTTGTAACTCTCAGCAGAGAATCTAGCACGAACTTGCGTCACTTGAATCGAACCTGAAGCGCTTGGACTTGGACTCTTTGGAGTAGAAGCAACCGGCTCAGGTGTTGTTTCCACTTTCGCTTGAGAAGCTTCTTTTACTTCCTCTTCTTCGAGATTCTCAAAGAAAGAAGTAGACTCCTCCTCCGTCTTTGGGCTTGGGGCAACTGCTTCCTCTTCAGCTTGACTGTCATTTTGTAGATAGGCATCGAGATCAAAAGCTTTGACATCGCCTAAGGTGGCAAGAAGCAAGTTGACAGACTCCAATTGATCCTTTACTGCTTGGTAATTGGCTGCGATAGCTTTTTTGTAATCCGAAGCCTCCTGACCAAACCCAGCCTTATCGATCAAAAAATTAATCAATTGAGCATGCCATTTATAATACTTTTTATTCTCGCGCAGGTATTCATTGATCTGCTTTGCAGGAGCCTGATCGATTTCGGATTGATAATAGCTCACAGGATCATTGGCCAGTTCTATCGCTCTTTTCACCGCCTCTTCTAGCAAGGGCTGAAAATGTCCTTTCTCCACTCGGATTCTTCGGGAGAGCACATTCATAAACTGGGTTAAGGCTTCATGAACTGAAATATCCCGATAGTCGAAATAGGGATTGCTTTTCAGTTTCTGTAATTCCTTCTGCCACAGCTCGAAGAGATGCTTGATCACAAAGAAATTAACTTGGACAGAGCTGGTCAAGCCCACGATATCCTGTCCTGAGATAAATTGCCGATCAGTAAAAAACCGTTCGCAGACGGTCTCGGAGTACGCTTTGGCGTAATTTTCTAAATATTTGCTGTTAATTTGAGTTGTCATTCACTTGGTGATTTACTAAAGTCAACGAAGAAATGTCCCGAATAGTGATAGAGAACCTATATAATCGTACCCTGGACTCGGGCAATCGCTCGGGTAAAGTTATTGAATTAATTCATGAAAACGGCATCGATTGGATGCATGCCTGCGGCAAAAAAGGTCGTTGCACCAGTTGCAAAATGATCGTCGTTTCTGGGATGGAAAATCTCGATGCACCCAATGAACGGGAGCTTTTCTACAAAAAACAAGGAAGATTGAAAGAAGATGAAAGACTTTGCTGCCAAACGGAAATTCCTGAAGGCGACCTTCGAATCCGAGTGGCAGAAATCAACAAATTTCCCCATCTAGACTACAGCGAGTAAGGCATGTTTATAGAACCATCTGTGCGTAGAAGCGGAACTCATGACCGAAAAGGTCAGCTTGAGGTGATTTGTGGATCTATGTTTTCTGGAAAAACCGAAGAACTGATTCGCAGATTAAACCGTGCCAAAATCGCCCGATTAAAAGTTGAGATTTTTAAACCCAAAATCGACACTCGCTATCACGAAGAGGAGGTAGTATCCCATAATGAAAATTCGATCCGCTCCACTCCTGTTGATTTTGCAGAAGATATCCTGCTACTCAGCGGAAACTGTGATGTGGTAGGGATAGATGAGGTGCAGTTTTTTGATGATCGAATCGTATCGGTGGTCACCCAACTCGCCAATCAGGGCAAGCGGGTAATCATGGCGGGTCTTGACATGGACTTTGAAGGGCAGCCTTTCGAGCCCATGCCCAAGTTGATGGCAGTAGCAGAGTATGTGTCCAAAGTCCACGCGATTTGCATGAAATGCGGGGATTTGGCTGCTTTTTCCCTCCGGCTTTCCGATTCCAAACAGAAAGTAATGCTGGGAGAGCATAGTATCTATGAGGCGCGATGCCGAAAATGCTTCTTTGAAGACAAACGCTGATGCTCAAAAAGACTGAGGGAATAGTCATCAACTCAATGCGGTACAGGGATACAAGCCTGATCGTCAAAATCTTTACCCGTGAGCTCGGACTAAAATCCTACATCATCAATGGAGTGAGAAAAGCTGGCGCCAAATCAAAAGCAGCACTTTATCAACCGATGACCATTTTGGATTTGGTAGTCTATGAAAAGGAAAATTCGGGACTGCAGCGAATCTCCGAGTCCAAATTAGCTCATCCCTATGCACTGATTCCTTATGAATTTCCCCGTACAAGCATTGCACTTTTTCTGGCAGAGGCGGTTGCCAAGTCGATTTATGAAAATTATCACAACGAACAATTATTCGACTGGCTCAAAAATTCGCTTCTGTGTTTGGACCGGAATACTCAGGAAATCAAACACTTTCCGTTAGTATTTCTTCTGGAGATGGCAAGATTTATTGGTTTTGGGCCGGAAACTCCCCACGAATTATTGGACGAAAGTCGCTCCTTGCCATTTGATGCGAAGGAACTTCCGCAGGCTATCGAATACCTGCAATGTCTGATGAGGGATTCTTATTCCTGCCAATTGAAAGTAAAAAAGGAGCTTCGGAGCAAATTATTGGACTTTTTGCTAGTTTTCTATGGAGAGCAACTCGATAGCAATCAAGTTTGGAGATCCATCGCGATCATCCGAAATGTGATGGCTCAATAAAAATCAGAGAAAAAAACAAATATTTGTTAAATCTAAGATATAGCTGTAATATTGCAGACATACCGCAGGTGAACAGGCATCCCACTTTGTCCTGAACAATTCAAGCAGTTCTTTTTTGCTACGATCTTCATTTGCGATCAAAACCGCGTTAAGCACACTATTATTATCATTCACTCATACTCTCTTTATGTACAACATAGAAGAACTCAGAATCAGATTATTGTCTGAACTGAAGGAAATCGCCGAGGAACTGGGCGTCAAAAACTTCAAATCCCTCAAAAAAGACGAACTCGTCTACGCCATCCTCGACCAGCAAGCTATCACCCCAGAGCAAGCCCTCCCTAAGAAAAAACCTTCAGCAGCAGAATCTACACAAGAGCCTCCCAAAGCCGAAGAACCTGCAAAGGCAGCAAAGCCGGAAAAGAAAGAGAAACCAGCACCTAAGGAAGAAGAGCCGGAATTCAAACCAAAATTCCGAAGACAAAACGTAACCGAACTTCCTAAAGAGCAAGGCAAGCCAGAAAAAAAAGCGGCAGAACCTGAAAAGTCCGAAGCTCCCAAAAGCAGACCTGAAAAAAGACAGGAAAGTGGAGATGAAAATCCCAAAACTTTTAGACCAAGACGCAAAGTTTTTGAAGAGGTCAACGTAGCCAACGAATCCAAAGATGAAAAGGCGAAACCAGAGGCAGCAGCTGAACCTGAAGTAGAGCTTCCAAAGCGAAAAAACTTCAAGTCTCAAGATGAAATTCATACCCCTGCAGCAGAAACAGTTCCAAGCAATAAGAAGAAGACCTACGTCAGCCCGAAAGAATTTGACGGAGTCATCGAAAATGAAGGCGTATTGGAAATGATGCCAGAAGGCTATGGTTTCCTTCGCTCACTGGATTATAACTATCTGGCTTCTCCAGATGATATTTATGTATCACCGAGCCAGGTCAAACTATTCGGCCTAAAAACAGGAGACCATATCAAAGGCTCTATCCGGCCACCTAAAGAGGGTGAAAAATACTTTGCCCTTTTGAAAATAGGCACCGTCAACGGAAAGACGACAGACGAAATTCGTGATCGGGTTCCTTTCGAATACCTGACTCCACTTTTCCCTGAAGAAAGATTAAACCTTTCTGCAAAGCCAGATGGCTATTCTACCAGAATCCTGGACCTTTTTGCTCCTATCGGAAAAGGTCAGCGAGGTATGATCGTAGCCCAGCCAAAAACTGGTAAGACCGTACTATTGCAGCAGATTGCCAACGCAATTGCTAAAAACCATCCGGAAGTACACCTGATGATCTTGCTGATCGATGAGCGTCCGGAAGAAGTAACCGATATGGCCCGATCCGTACGCGGTGAGGTGATTTCATCCACTTTTGACGAGCAAGCCGAGCGTCATGTGAAAGTTGCCAACATTGTTTTGGAAAAAGCTAAGCGAATGGTAGAAGTAGGACATGATGTAGTCATCCTTTTGGACTCCATCACCCGACTTGCCCGTGCACACAATACCGTAGTGCCTAGCTCTGGAAAGATCCTTTCCGGTGGTGTGGATGCCAATGCCTTGCACAAACCGAAGCGATTCTTTGGTGCAGCGAGAAATGTGGAAAATGGCGGTTCATTAACTATCATCGCTACAGCTCTTGTAGAAACAGGATCTAAAATGGATGAGGTAATCTTTGAGGAATTCAAAGGAACCGGTAATATGGAATTGGCTTTGGACAGAAAGCTAGCCAACCGAAGAATTTATCCATCGATCGATGTCTTGAGTTCCGGTACCCGTCGCGAGGATTTGTTGATGGACAAGGAAGAAATGCAGCGCGTGTGGATTCTCCGCAAGCTGATGAGCGACATGAACTCTCAAGAGTCTATGGAATTCCTTCTAAACCGAATGAAAGGAACTCGCGACAATGCAGAGTTTTTGATCAGTATGAATGGGTAAAAATGCCTGATGTTAGATGTCGGATGACCGATGCCTCGGCTTCGCTTCGCACAAGTGTACTGTTATAAAAAACGAAACCGGCTCGAAAGAGTCGGTTTTTTTTATGCGCAGATTCTTAAAGCGGTTTTTATAGGCTATTATTTTTTACAGATTATCTATAAGAAAATGGATTTTAAACTACCCAATTTGCTTTGTTTATTAAGCGCTTGGTTAATAGTGATTTACTGAATAATTTTCACTCCTTTTGCATAATTAAAAGTAATTGTATTGTAAAAGGAAGCCAGCTAGATTCTTGGAAATAGACTTTTGAGTTCGGAATAAACTTTTGAATTCAAAAAAAAATCAAAGGACCTACCTAGCAGAAAAAGAGATCAGGAAAATATTTGCATATTTGAGTTGATAAAAGTGTAGAATTCTGAAAATTTGATCAAAAATTAAAATTATTCTGTAAGGCTACTATTTTTCAACGGTTTATGACATTTGTCATCATATACAAAAAGTATTTTTTTGTATGTTTGTGACATTAAAGTGTTAACGAAATTTGATTACAATTTTTAGGAACATAATTCAGAACTCCCAAGTGGGATGTTTTCTGATCGGACTTTTGGACAATTTCCTTTATATAAAAAGGAAAGAGGCACTTTTTTATTCAATTCCAAAGCAATTCAGACAAAGCATAGGACAATTTCTATTAATTTTTGGATTGCTTTTTTTAGGAGGATTGGGTGAAGTTTGGGGGCAGTGTACCAATACAATAACATTTAATTCCACTGGAAATGATACATGGACTGTACCAGCAGGAGTAACCTCCATTACCATTGAAGCCTGGGGCGGAGGTGGCGGCGGGGCTGGATCTTTTGATTATTGGTTTTTTGGTAGTGGTGGCCCAGGTGGCGGAGGTGGCGGAGGAGCCTATTCAATAACTACAAGTACTGTCTCCGCCGGACAAACCCTTGATATCATTGTAGGTACTGGTGGAAATGGTGGAAATGGTGGAAGTGGTGGAAATGGCGGTTTTTCCAGTGTAAGAAGAGGAGGAACTACATTAGCAGAAGCTGGAGGCGGTCAAGGAGGAAATATTAATGGAAATGGGGGAGCTAGAGGAAATTCAGGAACTGGTACAATTACACCTGGTAGCAATGGGGGTAATGCAACCTCAAGTCGTGGTGGAAATGGAGGAGATGGTGGGAATGGTGGAAATGGAGGATCAGGACAAAATAATCGTGATGGGAATCCAGGAGATGCTCTTGGAGGAGGCGGAGGGGGATCTAGAACAACTTCTAGATTTGTAACCCATCGTGGAGGTGATGGTGCCAGAGGCGAAATAAGAATATCCTACAGCGTTGCCCCTCCCAATGCTGGATCAATTTCAGGAGCGCAAACCATTTGTGAGGGAGGAAATCCAGCTACAATTACCAGCACTGCAGCAGGAACAGGCACTTATCAATGGGAAAGAGCAGTAAGTCCATTTACTACTTGGGTCCCTATTAGTGGAGCTACCTCATCTACATATAATCCACCCGCAGGATTGACAGTCACAACCCAATACCGAAGGGTTTCTATTGCAACTCCCGGCTGTGAATCAGTAACCGCTCCTGTCGAGGTAACAGTGGAAAGTGCACCGAATGCGGGTTCCATAGCAGGAACACAAACAATCTGTAGTGGAGGAGACCCAGGGATCATCTCAAATACCACAGCAGGAAGTGGAGTCTCTTATCGTTGGGAGCAACGTGGAGTCGATCCGGTAACTGTTTGGAGCACTATTTCTGGAGCTACTTCAGCAAGCTATGACCCTCCTTCTGGGCTTACCCAAACCACCCAGTACCGAAGAGTTACCATAAGTAGTGCTGGATGTGAAAACACTACAGCTCCAGTACAAATAACTGTAAATCAACCACCAACATCCGATGCAGGCCCTGCTCTTCCTAGTATTTGCCAAGGACAAACTACCTCGGCAATGGGCGGAAGTGTAGGAGGATCAGCAGCCGGTGGAGTATGGAGTGGTGGAACAGGAACTTGGAATAATCCGAACGATCCGGTAAATGCAACTTACACCGCCGGTCCATCAGAAACAGGAACCATTACTTTAACCTTAACGACGGTCGATGGAGGCTGTGGAACAACTACGGCGACAAAAACGCTTACCATCACCGAGAGTCCCACAGCTGACGCCGGAGGAGCTTTACCCGAAATTTGTGATGGAGAGACTTCTGCTCCAATGGGAGGAAGCATAGGTGGCGCCGCTACAAGTGGTATTTGGACAAATTTGAATGGAAACGGTACCTGGACCAATGCCAATGATCCTGCCAATGCAACCTATACAGCAGGTCCAAACGATAGCGCATTTGGCCTAATCACTTTGCAATTTACTGCTAGCGGGGGTTCCTGTAGTCCTGCAGTAGTTACAAAAACTATACAAACAAATCCGGGCAAAACAGTAAGTTCAGGCTCTACAGATACATTCTGTTTTTTCACAGGAGACATTAATCTTACCCATAGTACTACTGGGGCTACCGGAATATCTGGAGATGGAGTAGATGGCGCTAATGGACTTCCTACGGGGGTAAGCGCCACATTTAATTCTTCTACCGGAGAAATAAGCATAACTGGCAATGCAACAGAGCTGGGAACCTTCAACTACAGCATAGAATTACTGGGAACCTGCGGAGTAGCCTTCGCAACCGGAACTATTATTGTTGAAGATTGCGGTTGTGTAGAAACATTGGATTTTGACACCGATCCTTCGGGTACATGGATAGTACCTGATGGTGTTACAGAGATTATTGTAGAAGCCTGGGGTGGTGGAGGAAGAGGTGGTAGAAGAACCTCTGGAAGCTGGGCCGCTGGAGGCGGAGGTGGTGGTGGATATTCCCGATCAATTCTTTCAGTTACCCCTGGAGATACCTTTGGTTATTCTGTAGGTCAAGGAGGCACTACTGGTAGCATAAATGGAGGTAATACCACTTTTGGTTCAGGCCTATTAGCTCGTGGTGGTTCAGGTGTAGGAAACGATTGGCAAGGAGGAAATGGAGCACCTATCGGAACTGGAAATGATGCAACCTATAGAGGTGGTGATGGCGGTGATGCAAATGGTTCCAGAAGTGGAGGTGGAGGATCCTCTGGATATGCAAATTCAAATGGTGACGATGGTGGTGCTCTTACTCCCGGTACAATACCAGCTGGAAGCGAAGGAGGAGATGGTGGCCCAGGAGTTAATACTTCCAATACTGAAGGACAAGACGGGCAAATCCCTGGTGGCGGAGGTAGCGGTGGCTCCGGAAGAAATGGAAGTACTTATTTTACTGGAGGTGACGGCGGAGCCGGTCGAATAAAAATTTCCTATACTTTGACAGCGGGTATAGTAAATGGCCCACAGTCTATTTGTGTGGGAGGGACGACTACATTTACTTCTACCATGACTGGAGGAGTCTGGTCATCAGCAGATCCCTCTATTGCAACAGTCAACCCCTCCACCGGTGTGATCACCGGAATAAGCGCAGGTGCAGCAACTATCCGATATACCATTACGGGTTGTACTGTAGCTACCTCTTCCAGAACGGTATTTGTTAACCAACCTATTAGCCCAGGAACTATCAGTGGGAATCAGGATATCTGTATAGGAGGAGATACTCAGCTTTTATCTTCCACAGCCTTCGGAACCTGGTCTTCAGCAAATCCAGCTATTGCCACAGTTTCCAGCACAGGCTTAGTAACTGGAGTTTCTGCTGGTACAGCGGAAATATTCTATACCCTTCCTGCCAGTGGGGGCTGTCCTGCACCTGAGACTAGTATAATTATCACTGTCACTGCACCACCTGACGCTGGCGTGCTCAGTGGAACTCAGGAAGTCTGCGAAGGGGGAACAAGAACTTTCTCTTCGACAATTTCCGGTGGTACTTGGTCATCAGGAAATCCAGCTGTTGCCACAGTAGATCCTTCAACTGGGGTTGTGACCGGAGTAGCTGCAGGTTCCGCAATTATTACCTACACCGTTTTAGGCTCAGGAGGCTGTGCAGATGACTTTGAAACCCGGTCCATTACAGTAACCCAAGCGCCTGATGCAGGAACCTTAAGTGGGGCGGATGAACTTTGTGTAGGAGAAACTACCCTATTCAGCTCAACTTCGATAGGAGGCACTTGGTCCTCAAGTAATACAGCAGTAGCCTCGATAAATACATCGACAGGAGAAGTCACTGCTCTTTCTAGTGGTACAACTACTATTAGCTACACAGTAGCAGGCTCAGGAAGTTGTTCAGATGACACTGAATCAAGGACACTTACTATTAATCCACTTCCAAACCCAAGCTTTACTGCAGCACCTACCGGTGTGGTTTGTATTGGAGAAGAAGTGACTTATTCAACTCAAACCGGACAAATTGACTATGATTGGCTGATCTCAGGAACCTCTGGAACGGATTACACCATTATTTCAGGAGGAAGTAGCACAGATGATTTTCTTACCCTTGTTTGGTTAACTCAGGGTACAAAACGGGTATTCCTCAGCTACTCCAACTCCAACGGATGTACAGCTGCTGATTTTATCAGTAGTTCGATTTCAGTAAGTCCACTCCCCTCTCCTTCCTTTAATATCGAGCCATCAGGCGATATATGCTTAGGCCAGGTTGTGACCTACACCACCCAATCAGGAAGGGCTAATTATGATTGGAATATCGATGGAGTTGAGGGGACAGATTATACTATTACCGCTGGCGGATTAAGCACGAATACTATTTCTTTAGAATGGCTGACTACAGGTTCTAAAACCGTCACAGTCAATTATGAAAATGCTAATGGCTGTGCGGGAGTAAGTCCTGCTTCAAATACCATCAACCTAAATGAAAGACCAATTCCTACTTTCATCACAGAACCTTCGGGAGTGGTTTGTATCGGCCAAGAATACACCTACACCACACAATCTGGAACAGGAATATCTGACTATGAATGGCTGGTTTCTGGAGTAGAAGGAACTGACTTTAATTTAATTTCAGGAGGAACTAGTGCCGATCCTTCAATTTCTCTTGTTTGGTTGACTGATGGAGAAAAAACCGTTGGGGTTAATTATTTAAACGCAAGCGGCTGTCCAGGTGCCTCACCTGCAATCAGTACCATTGATATAGATCCCCTTCCTGTTCCGACCTTCACCTCTGAGCCTTCCAATCCAACATGTATTGGGGACGAGGTAACTTATACCACCCAGTCGGGCCAATCCAACTATATCTGGACAGTTTCGGGAGTTGAGTCAACTGATTACAACATCACCGGAGGCAGTATCGGTACCGGAAGCAACACGGTCACTATTGAGTGGTTAACCCCAGGAGATAAAACTGTGACAGTTGGTTACACCAATCCCGATGGTTGTATTAGTGCTACCTCAGCTTCAAATACCATTACCCTAGACCCTCTACCTGTACCGACATTTACCATAGAGCCAGTAGACCCGGTATGTATTGGGCAAGAATTAATCTATACCACTGAATCTGGGCAATCCAATTATGTTTGGACAATTACGGGTACGGAAGGAAGCGATTACACTATTACTGACGGAAGCACTGGCACTGGTAGTAATACTGTGACCATTCAATGGTTAACTGATGGAGCAAAAACGGTTACGGTTAATTATACCGATGCAAATGGATGTACTGGTATAGCTCCCGCTTCAAACACCATTAATCTAGCGCCACTTCCTACTCCAAGCTTTACTGTAGAACCATCTAATCCCGTTTGTCTGAATGATGAGGTAACTTATACTACCCAAGTTGGTCAATTTGATTATGATTGGGATATCCCTGGTACTCAAGGGATAGATTATAATATTACAGGAGGTGGAATAGGAAACAATAGCAATACTGTTACCATCGAATGGTTGACCTCAGGAAGTAAAACGGTTACAGTTAATTATACTGATCCAAACGGGTGTTCAATACCAAGTCCTGCGTCGAACTCTATTGACATTAGCACACCAGTTTCTATTGACCCTGTAATTGATCCAGGTCAGCTTGGTGATACTGAATGTTTTGGAGATGGTTTTGATCCTATAACCATTACGGCTACAGGATCTGGATTGTCCTTCCAATGGTATCGTAAGCCTGACAACTCAGATATTGCTACTAATCCTGGCACAGCCGTATCTGGAGCCACCTCGGCTACATTTACACCTCCTTCTTCTCCTGAGGGTATTTCGTACTATTATGTGGTAGTCACAGGAACTTGTGGAGGCCCTGAAACCTCAGACCTTACTGGTGCATATATAGTTTCTCCTTCAGGAACTTCTATCAATTTAGATCTAGATCCTTCAGCTCCAGATGAGGTGTTCTGCTTAGGATCTGGAACTTTCTCTCAACTTGAAATTGCAGCTACAGGTGACGGCGGAATACCAGCAAGCTATCAGTGGTATCAAAATACTACTCCTAATAATACAGGAGGAGTTTTGCTTACCGGAGAAACGAGCCCTACTTTCACCCCTCCTTCCGATGCAAGCGTAGCAGATGGATTGCCTAGATACTACTATGCTACCGCTACAAGCCCGAGTTGTGGAACCGTTACTTCTTCGATTTCTGGGGCGTTCATCGTTAATCCTTTAACCAATATCGATTCTGAAGACTTAGGAGGGGATACGATCTGCGATGGGCAGGGTCCATTTAGTCCAATTTCCGTAAGCGCCTCTGGAACTGGCACCTTGTCTTATCAATGGTACACCAACACAACAGGGGTAATCAATACAGGGGTGGATACCCAAGTCGGTACAGATTCTGACACATTTACTCCTCCATCTGACAATGCCGACGGAATACCAAGATACTATTATGTAGTGGTTTCAAGTTCCGGAGGTTGTGGCCCTGATCAAACCTCAAGTGTGTCAGGAGCATTTGTGGTAAATGCACTACCAGTTCCAACTTTAAACCCTGCTCCTTCAGGTGAAGTTTGTGAAGGCACTTCGGTAACCTACACCACCGAGTCAGGACAATCCAACTATAATTGGACAATACCTGGAGTTGATGGCACCGATTATTCAATTTCAGCAGGAGGTGGTACAAATGACGACTCGATAACAATCACTTGGTTGAGGGATGGCACAAAAGATGTGACAATCAATTACAGCAATTCCAATGGTTGTTTTGCCGCAACTGCAACAGTACTTTCTACGATTGTCAATGCGCTCCCCGAACCAACCTTCACGATTGCTCCGCCTTCGGAAGTTTGTGTTGGCACTTCTGTAACCTATACTACCGAGGCAGGTCAATCCAACTATGTTTGGACAGTACCAGGAACATCAGGAACTGATTATAACATCACGGCGGGTGGAATTGGAGCATCTAACAACAGTGTAACGCTTACTTGGTTATCTGATGGGACTAAAGATGTTTCTGTTAGTTATACAAACACTAATAATTGTACAGCTGCTGTTGCAACAGTAAATTCTACCGTAGTAAATGCATTGCCTGAACCAACTTTTACAAGCGCTCCTCCAGCTGAGGTTTGCGTAGGTGATCCAGTAACCTACACTACCGAGGGAGGTCAATCCAATTATGTTTGGAATGTACCGGGAACTGCAGGAACTGATTACAACATTATAGCAGGCGGAATTGGAGCATCCAGCAATACGGTGACCCTGACTTGGTTGACGGATGGCACGAAGGATGTATCAATAAATTATAACAATGCCAATAATTGTTCAGCAGCAAGCGCGGTAATTAATTCCACCATTGTAAATGCACTTCCTGAACCAACTTTCACCGCTGCACCCCCTATCGAGATTTGTGTGGGCGAATCAGTCACCTATTCTACTGAGCCAGGACAATCTAATTATATCTGGACTATATTAGGAACTGAAGGAACTGATTATAGCATCACGACAGGAGGGGGTACAAATGACAACTCTGTAACCCTAATCTGGTTGACTGCCGGCACTAAAGATGTATCGATTAATTATACCAATTCAAATAATTGCTCAGCAGCTTCAGCAGTTGTAAACACCTCTTTTGTAAATGCCCTACCTGTACCAACATTTACAGCACAACCTTCTACTGATGTCTGTGTGGGTAGCTCGGTAACGTATACTACCCAATCAGGTCAGGATAATTATACCTGGTCAATCCCAGGAACTGCTGGAACAGACTATACGATCACATCTGGAGGTATTGGACCTTTTGACAATACAGTCACCTTAACTTGGTTATCTGCTGGATCCAAAAATGTCTCTGTAAATTATAGTAATTCGAATAATTGTGAAGGCGCATCAGCTGTCACCAATACTATTGATGTCAATCCTCTACCTGTTCCAATATTTACCGAAGCTCCTACGGCAGACCTTTGTATTGGAGAACCTGTAACGTATACAACACAAATTGGACAATCCAATTACATATGGACTGTATCTGGAATACAGGGAACGGATTACAATATTTCTTCAGGAGGAATTGGCACTTCCAACCATACGGTAACCCTAACATGGCTAACTGCAGGCACCAAAAATGTAAGTGTGAATTATAGTAATGCAGGAGGATGTACGGCCCCATCTGGGGTGACTAATTCTACAGAAGTCAATGTAACACCTATTATTTCAGACATTTCGGGAACCACTATTTGTAGTGGAGAAAATTTTGAAGTGATCCCGCTAGATGGATCTAATGGCTTGGTTCCTGCTGGAACGACTTATACCTGGACGGTATCTTCTAATGGAAATTTAACAGGTCAGTCTGATGTGACTACTGCCCAAAGCAGTATTTCCCAAACGCTGACTAATACCTCTTTAGTCGATCAGACTGTCACCTATACAGTTACTCCTACCACTCCGGATGGGTGTGTTGGAAATTCTTTTGAGGTAGATGTTTTGGTTCGACCAATGCCAACTGTAAATCCTATCTCGGATCAAGATATTGGTTGTTCAGGTCAGTCTACTACAGCTGTGAATTTTACGGGTAATGGAGTCGCAGGAGTAGTTTATAATTGGACGAATAGTGAACCATCGATTGGTCTAGCTGCGTCAGGCACTGGAAACATTCCTGCATTTATTGCGGAGAACCCTAGTTCAGGTCCGATTACAGCCACCATTACAGTAACACCTACGGTGAATGGTTGTCCAGGTCCTTCAGAATCCTTCACTATTACTGTTGACCCAACCCCAGTAATTACCCTACAAGCAGATTATTGTGCGGTAGATGGAAGTGTACTTTTAGTAGCCAGTTCTAATGTAACAGGCACTACCTGGGAATGGAGTACTGGAGAAACGACTTCCTCCATTTTAGTTGATATTGCTGGATCCTATTCTGTGACAGCCACCTCTCCAGATGGTTGTACAAGCACTTCTTCCATCAGTATTGCAGAGGAATTAATCATTGATGGGTCCTTTACCAATTTTGATCCTGCAAATCCAAGCTTCTTTACTGAATACACCCAGAATCAAGCTTACTATGTTAATGGCAATCCTGCGACAGGCTTATGGCCAGAAGGATATTATGCAGTAAATGTAAATGCCAATGGTAGTACGACCACAACTCCTCCTGGTTATCACACTAATTTTTATGGAAGAGACCACACCAATAATGCAACCGGACCAAGGAACTTTATGATGGTCAATGGAGGTGCGCTTATTGGCTCTCCTCTTAGACAGCCCGTTATTTGGAGACAAGAGGTCACAGTTGAGCAGTTTACAGAATACTATTTCTCCGCTTGGGCCATGAATTTGAATCCTGCGTCGAATGCTAGACTACAATTCAAAATCAATGGTCAATTAGTAGGTACTGTGCTAGATCTATCAACTGCTCCTGAACCAACTAGTAATGCTCAGGTAAGCTTAGACAACTGGCGGGAGTTTAGATCCAATCCAAGCTGGAGTTCGGGAACTGCCACAACTGCAATCATTGAAATTGTCAACCTAAATACTGCACTAGGTGGTAATGACTTTGCATTGGATGATATTTCCTTCGGAACACTTTCCCCTTTCATTAGATTAACCTCAGACCCAGGAACTGATGATAGTCAAGTTGTCTGCGAGGATTCTCCAATTATAGATATCGAATATGCAGTTGGTGGGGGATTGGACGGTCCAATAGTTACAGGACTACCTGCAGGTCTTTCAGCCATTTGGAATGGAGTTAATTTGAGAATTAGCGGTTCTCCAACAACTCCTGGCGAATATACTTATGAGGTCTTTACCACAGGATCCTGCCAGCAAGTACGAGTAGAAGGTTTGATTGTAGTAAGAGACGTCCCTGATGTAAGCACTATAGCAAGCGACCAAACCATATGTGAGGGAGATACACCTGACCCTATTATTGGGGATGTTTACGCCCCTCAAGACCCTGGGGCTGTGATTTCCTATAGATGGGAAATGAACACTGACCTTTCTTCTCCAAACTGGGTAGACGTTCCAAGTAATCCATCAGGGGCTGATTTCGCTCCTCCTGTCCTTACAGAAACTACTCAATATAGAAGGTATACTATTTCAACTGTGGGTGGCAATTTCTGTGAAGGACCGCCTTCTGATCCGGTGACCATAACGCTGCAAAGGGAGCCTCTTCCTGGAGCAATAGCGGCTGATCAAACCATTTGTATTGGAGACGACCCTGTCGCATTTACAAGTACTGATGCAGGTTCGGGTGATGGAGACCTTAGCTATATCTGGCAGTTTAGAAATTCTTCTAATCCTATTTGGACACCTATTTCAGGTGCAACAGGCGCTACTTATGATTCACCGGCATTATCAGAAACCACGGAGTTCCAGAGAATCGTTGTTTCCAATTTGAATGGTACAGAATGCCCGTCACCACCTTCCAATATTGTCACGGTTACTGTTACTCCAGAAAACACAGTCACCCCAGTCAACCCTGACCCAGTTCTTTGTCTAGATACAGCCGTTCCAATTACACTTATCCATCGTACTACAGGAGCCACAGGAATAGCTAATGAAGGTGTAGCGGGAGCAAATGGATTGCCGCTAGGAATAAGTGCCTCTTTTGATCCTGGCTCAGGAGACATTACAATATCAGGTACACCATCTGAGGTAGGAGTATTTAATTATAGTATCCCTTTGACTGGAGGTTGTGGGTCAGTAAATGCGACAGGTACCATCACAGTTGATAATCCGACATACCCTATTTCCAATATTGAGGTAAACAACCCACCCGTTGGATCATCTCCTCCTTATGTTTCTACATTTACCGTTTACGGCCCTGAGCTAGCACCGGGAGACTACATAATAAATTACAGTACAAGCGGAGCAAATGAGATTGCAGATCAAACGATTACCGTAACAGTCACCACTGCCGGTCAATTTACTTTCGCATCTCTCCCTTATTCTAATGAAGGAACTACTATCCTTACCATAAATTCCATCGAAGGAGTTGCGGATCAATGCCCATATTCGGTACCTACAAACAATACAGCTCCATTTGGAATCAATTGCAGTACTGAATATTTACAAGCGGATGGAAATGCTACCTATTCGGTTGGTGCCGGAATAAGTGAAGTAACCATCCAAGCATTTGGAGATGGAGGAAATCCAGCGCCTTCGACCATCCCTGTAGTCCCAGGAAGTACACTGTATATAGTATTTGACGGAGCAGATGTTTTTGTTACTCCTCTAGGACCATCCGAACCATTGGCTGATAGACTGACACAAGCCATTGTTAGCACGACTGGACCAAATGGAAGGATCGTCATTACTTATGACTGTACAACTCCACCTCCATGTACTGGTTCCGGAGAAGTCTTCCAATACACCGATTCAGAAGGCTTCACGGTAATCCGTATCACAGGTGATTGTAGCTCATGGACTTGGAATGCTCCTGATGGACTGGATGAATTTGAAGTATTGGTTGTCGGCGGTGGCGGTGGCGGTGGCTACGGAGATGCTGCCGGAGGCGGTGGTGGTGGCGCTGTGATTTATCAGCAATACACCGGAATCACAATGAATGGTCTCCCTGGATTACAAGGTGCTACATTCGAAGTTACACCAGGTGGTCAAGGTCTAGGAGCCATAAGTTCAGGTCAGCAAGGTGGCGATGGAACTGGATCGAGCTTTACCGGCTCAACTTTTAATTATGCTGGAAGTAATACTTTCGCCGATCTTAATGCTGCCGGTGGAGGTGGAGGTGGATCTTCAAGTGATCAACTTAGTATCCGCACCGGTAGAGATGGTGCCTCCGGAGGCGGGGGAGCAGCTCATGGATCTGATAGCTCAACTGGAGGCTTGGCAACCTATACCGGAGGAAATGACGGAGGAACAGCCTATGGGCAAAGCTTTGGTCGCTCTGGTGCAGGTGGCGGTGGTGCCGCTGCAGGAGGGGGAAGTGGAAACGGAGATGCATCACTTCTAAGAGCTGGATCAGGAGGAAATGGAATTATGCAGGACATCTCTGGTGAAGATGTTCACTATGGCGCAGGAGGAGGAGGAACCTCTTCTGGGGCTACTGTAAATGAACCTGGTATGGGAGGCAGTCAATATTCTGGCTCAGGCGGTGCTACATTCTATGCAGGAGGAAGAGGCAATAATACTGGAATGGGCCTACCTGCTACCACTTACGGTTCAGGCGGCGGTGCCGGAAGAACCGGTGGAAGCGATGGCTTCCAAGGTGTAGTCTATATCCGCTATCCTAACTTCCGAATTCTTCCAGTTGAATACCTCTACTTTAAGGCTGAATACAATACTGCTCTTCGCTCTGGGGATTTAAGTTGGGCAACTGCCAAAGAATGGGAAAATGATCGCTTTGAAATTGAGCGCTCTATCAATAATGTCACCGATTGGGAGAAAATCGGAGAGGTGACAGGAGCTGGTTATTCCGATGGACCGGTAGAATATTTCTATCAAGACAGCAAACTGCCTCTAGCGGGAGGAGATATTTTCTATCGGTTGAAGCAATTTGATTTTGATGGAGACTCTACCTATAGTGATATCAGAGCCATCCAAGTCGACCCAATGTCTGGAGTGACTTATTGGAGAGTATTCCCGAATCCGACTTCCGGAGATCCCATCAACTTAGAGATGATCGATACGGGTGTTTACAATGACGAGGAGATCTCTATTCGAGTCATCGCAGCGACAGGTGTATTCGATAGTTTTTCAGGTAAATCTGCTAAGCTACTCAGTCAACAACTATCCTTGATTCTGAGAGATAAGGCTGCCGGAGTCTACACCCTAGAGATCAGTTGGGGCGAAAACCGAGAGTACCATAAATTGATTTTGAGAAGGTAAAACAGATTCCAATAAAGATTAAATACGTTAGTCCTGAAGTAACTTCTTTTACTTTGAGTCAGAGTTTACAATCGGCTGCAATCAGACACTGATTTCGATCAGCCGTTCAAAAAACAACTTTTGATAGAAGTATCATTTTTAAATAGGGTTGAAATTTCAAACCCTATGACTTTTAGCGCAAAAACAATTTGGCTCACTATAGCCTGAAAATAGGCAAAGCCATTCAAATTTTTGCTATCCAAAATCGCCATTAAGATAGGTAAGCAGCTGCTTTCAAAATTGTTGATCAGAGTGATGAATGTCAGGCTTGAAAATGAACTATTATCCCTAATCATTTTTAGGACACTCCGAACCCCCTACATCAATTTAAGAATTGCTAGCTATTGAAAAGTACATAGCCTAAGAATACCCATATGGGTATGGAGCGATCCACTAGGTTTCAATGCCAAAATGAAGGCGAAATTCATCGCATTCTATCTATGAAATAATTCACAAAACCTTTTAGAGTGGAAATCATACCCAATCCTCTTTATAAACTACTCTTTTTTAGTCAAAAAAGCCCTTTCCTATTTTTTCAAGAAGAATGACATTTTTTCTATGATTATTGAATTTTTATAATAAAACAAAGTCCAAACCTATTTCTCTGAATAAACGAAACCCATCCTTATTAAAAAATCTAAACAATATTTTATATTTTTTCATTATCTATAAAAAAATTTTATTCGGAAAAAATCATATTTTAAATATAAATATCTATAATTGTTAATTCAAATCATGAAATAAGGATTTACACCCAATAAGAAAATCTTAAAATCCTTATAAATCATTTTATATATAAAAATTTGCACTTAGTATAGATGAGGTTTCGCCTTAGTTTATTAAGTATCATTCTGATTTTCAGCAGCTATTTGCTTGCCAGTCAAACTTATGCCCAGTGCTCAAGCCCTGTCACCTATACAAATACTGGCCTTCAGACTTTTTTTGTTCCAGCTGGGGTCACTTCTATAACTATAGAGACATGGGGTGCAGGTGGACGAGGTTCCACTCGAATAAGTCAAACAGGCCGCGGAAGTGGTGGTGGTGGAGGCGCTTATTCTAGAAGTACGATTTCAGTTAGTCCAGGGGAACAACTGACTGTATTTGTAGGAGCTGGGAGTACTACTGAACAGCCAGGAGAATCGTCTTGGGTAGCTAGAACGGAATTTGAATCGGATGCAATTGTTTTAGCCGTAGGAGGGCAATCAGGCTTAGATGATTCAGGTGGCAACGATCCTGGTGCAGGAGGCAGTGCTGCTTTAGGTATCGGTGATGTTAGGTTTAGTGGAGGAGATGGAATCTCTAGAGGAGGAGGCGAAAACGGTGGCGGCGGATCCTCTGCAGGTACCGCAGCTAACGGAAATAACGCAACGACAGCAAGGCCTTCGGGAGCAACTGCACCTTCAGGAGGTGGAAATGGAGGAAATGGTGGACCTGATATAGGCAGCACTTCTCCGGGGCTTCCCGGCCAACAACCTGGTGGTGGGGGTGGTGGTGGCGAACGAAGGGGAAACGGTGCCCCCGGTTTTGGTGGTGCTGGAGGGGATGGCCAAGTGGTCATTAGTTATACCTGCCCTACCAATGGAGGTACTATCATAGATGATGGAGCCATTAGTGGTGAAACAGTGATTGAATTTAATACCGATGGGACCTGGACTCCTCCAGAAGGGTTAGTTGAGTTTGAAGTATTGGTCATCGGCGGCGGTGGCGGCGGTGGAAGGAGTCTTTATGGCGGAGGCGGTGGTGCAGGAGGTGTAATTCCTCAAAGCTTTATTGATATTAATCTCGGACCTAATCCAGGACTTCCTACAGGAACTTCATTTGATATAAGAATAGGAGATGGAGGAGCTGGTTCAACAGATTTTGCTGCTCAAGGAGAGGATGGAGAAAACAGCATTTTTGCAGTAGGCGATCCTAATTTTGAAATTATCGCAGGAGGTGGAGGAGGTGGTGGTTCTGGCTCAACTACTTCAGACGATGGGAGAGATGGTATTGGGCCCAGAGCATCAGGAGGAGGAGCCAGACAAGATGGAAATATTGGAGTCGCATTTGATGGAAGTGGCAATAATGGAGGTGAGGGTGATGAGTTTGGAGGTGAAGGTGCAGGAGGAGGTGGCGGCGGTGCCGGTTCAGGCGGTAGCAATGGAAATGTGGAAGTTTTATTTTTTATATTTTTTACTTTCCCCGGTGATTCAGATGGAGGCAATGGTGGTGATGGGATTACAATTTCTGGTTTTCCAGGAGTTTATGGCGGAGGTGGAGGCGGAAACGCTACAGATAATCCTGGGTCAGGCGGCTCTGGAATAGGTGGAAATGGCAATAACAATGGATCAGGAGGAAATGGTGTTGCCAATACAGGTTCGGGTGGTGGCGCAGGAAATGTTCGAGGAGGAAATGGCGGTTCAGGAAAAGTACTGATCAAGTATTTAAATACCCGAATCCTTCCAGTCGAATACCTTTACATCAATGCCGAGTATAATGCTCCACTTCGATCTGGTGAGCTTTCTTGGGCTACCGCTAAAGAATGGGAAAATGACCGATTTGAAATCGAACGATCCATAAATAATGTGACAGATTGGAAGAAAATCGGGCATGTTAACGGAGCTGGTTATTCTGATGCACCTGTTGAATATTACTTCCGAGATAGCGAATTGCCAGTTGCTGGCGGAAACATCTTCTATCGACTGAAGCAAGTTGACTTTGATGGAACATACACTTACAGCAAAACTACAGCTATACAGGTAGAAGGCCTTAAAGGCAATAAGTCATGGAGAGTCTATCCAAATCCAACGTCAGGCTATCCTTTCCAAATTGGCCTGCTTGACCCTTCATCCTATCGGGATGAACCTATCTCAATGCGAATTATTTCACCAACCGGTCTCTACAAATTTATTCAAGTGGATGATCTTCGATCTATGGGATCGCAAGTTGGGGATTGGTTATCCAATCAGCCATCAGGCTTGTATACTTTAGAAATAATTTGGGGAGAAAACCGAGAGTATCACAAAGTGATTTTGAGAAGATAGTATTACCACCCCCTCATTTTTTATGCTGAATTTTTAGCATCAATCCCCAATTCAGCTAATTCTTGAATTTTTTTTAATGGATTTATCTAGGGATAAAATTGATTTTTTAAAGAAATAAAAAGAGATATTTCCAATTTCCTTGAAAACTACTGTTAGCTTCTGATAATCAGATAAAATATTTCTTTTAAACTTTTCAAGATTAATTTAAAATACATATTTTTGTATTTCAAATCGCATTTAGTGCGTTTCAATCAATTGATAAGTTTTGAACTCACCCTTTCGAGACTTATCAAAAAGATTAAAATCACCCTTTCAAAATTTCAATCTCAATAGAAATGAAAACATTTCAATTGATCGTTTTTATCTTATTCTACCTGGCAGTTGGTACCCAAGGGTCCCTTGCTCAGTGTGGAAGCTGTACGATTACATTTTCTGGGAATGGAAATCCTACACCAAACCGTAATATTCAAGATGGTGATGTAGTATGTATTTTAGGAAATAGATCCAGCAGAATCAATCTTAGAAATAGAGACGATCTGACGATTTGTATTGCAAACGGTGTAATCTATTCAAATGATTTTGCCAATTTAAATGGGGACGATATTACAATAAACAACTATGGGCAGTTTGGAGACCCTGGCACCAATAGAGACCTTCGAATTAGAGAAAGTCAGGTCCTAAATAATTTTGGCTCAGTCTTTTTTAGAAATGTAACCAATGAAGGCTTAATCAATTCAAGTAGCGGCACCTTAACAGTTGAGCGAGATTTAGAAAATGATGAAGGTATCCTAAATCTAGGTAATACCTCTGTAGGAGGGGATTTTATTAATAATAATCTAGTCACTTTAGCAGGATCATTAACCGTTGAAGATGACCTTGACAATGATGATAACGATGCAATCATTCGCCCTTTAAATACAAATCAGTGTAACACCATATCAGTTGGTGGTGATATTGATACTGATGATGGAACAATAACAGGAAACAATCTTACTGGTACCTTCAAAGCACCTTTAATAGTAAACAAAACACCTGATGATGGAAATCTGACGGGAGGTGCAATCGTAGACCCCAGTCTTGATTGCTCTGACACAAATGGACCACCTAGCGGAGGCTGCTGGCAATATATTGATGACGGAAGTGAATCGGGAACAGTAATTATCGAATTTTTTGAGGATTGTATCTGGGAAGCACCTGCAAATCTGGCTGAATTTGAAGTCCTTGTAGTAGGCGGTGGTGGAGGTGGCGGCTCAAACATCGGAGGTGGTGGAGGTGCCGGAGGACTGGTGCATACTCGTGCAGAAGTCACTGAAATCGAAGTCAATGGACTTCCTGCCAATACAAAATTTGAAATCAAAGTAGGATCAGGAGGTGAAGGTTCTGATGATGAAGACGAGGAAGGCCAAGATGGATCAGAGTCAACTTTTGATCTTGGAGGTATTTATGAAATAAGGGCTGCTGGCGGCGGCGGAGGTGGTTCCGCTGACAGCCGCAGAGGTAAAAACGGTTCCAATTCCTCCTACAAAAATGCTACTAGGGGATATTCAGTAGTCTCCAATAGAATTTTCGGGGGCTCAGGTGGTGGAGCAGGAAATGAGGGAAACAATAATCACAGAGGTCAGGGTGGAAATAATGGAAAAAATGGTGGCCGAGGAAATGATGACGCCGCTGGTGGTGGCGGCGGAGTAAGCCAAGATGGACAAAATGCTCGTGATGAAGAAGGTGGTAACGGTGGAGCTGGTCTGATAGTAAGTGAATTTGACAACAGAGTCTACGCTGCCGGTGGTGGTGGTGCTGGCGAAGATGACAGAGGCTTCGGCGGTGCAAATTTACGGGGAGGTAATGGAGCTGAAGATGATGATGAGGGTGAAGAAGGCCAAACTCCAGGTTCTGGCGGAGGTGGTGGCGGTGATGATCGAAGAGGCGGAAGAGGCTCAAATGGTGTGGTTATTGTCAGATACGAAATTGCAAGAATCCTTCCTGTCGAATTCCTATCATTCCAATCAACCTATCAACTAGCCAAAAGAACAGGTCTTCTTGAATGGTCTACCGCAAAAGAATGGGAAAACTCCCACTTTGAAATCGAGCGAGCAATTAATTCGGTCGATTCATGGACCAAAATAGGAGAAATTCAGGGCCAAGGGTTTGCTGATTCTCCTAACTCCTATTCATTCGAAGACATAAATCTTCCTATTCAGGGCGGAAACATCTTCTATCGACTGAAGCAAGTTGACTTTGACGGAACATACACTTACAGCCGTACTACCGCTATTCAGATAGAGGGACAAAAAGGCAATAAGACCTGGAGAGCCTATCCAAATCCAACCAATGGGTATTCATTTCAAATTGGCATGATTGACCCTTCTTCTTATCGGGATGAACCAATCTCCATTCGGGTTATTTCCCCTACTGGTCTTTATCACTACATTCGAGTGGATGATATTCAAACCATGGGGAAACAAGTAGGAGACTGGTTGATCAGTCAGACTGCAGGTATTTACACCATAGAAATTGCATGGGGAACAAACAGGGAATACCATAAAGTGATTTTAAAAAGGTAAGTAGCGCTTCCACTTTTTTGGACTTTTTTTAGAATTATAGAATTTTTTATTCTATCTTTTACAAGATTCTTTTTCCATTCAGGCATGTTAAAATGCCTTTATCTTTTATCGTCCATGCAATTAAAACTAATCTCCTCTCTTGTAGCTTTCTTTTTCCCTATTCTTCTTTTTGCACAGAGCGTCACATCTATTCAGGAAAAAACCCTAAGGTTTATCGAAACTCTGGAAAACGGGCAAGAGGATGAATTAATGATTGAATTTGCAGACTCTGTCCGAACTGAATGGACCAATTTACCTCTTGGACTAGCTCCTAGAGCCGGTCTTCAATACGGTCTACTTTCTGAAAAGAGCAAAATTGCCTTTCATCAGGTTTTAAGCTCTATTCTCAGCTCCCAAGGATATTTGAAAACCTTCGCGATCATGCAGGTGGATGATATTCTCCATGAACTCTTCGAGATCAAATATGAGCGTGGAGAGGTCAATGAAAATGCGATAAAAATGATCCGAGGTTTAAACTGGGATAATGGGAATTACTTTTTAGCTATCTCAGGCAATCCTCAAACGGATGAAAAATGGGGATTGAAATTCGAGGGGCATCATATCTCGCTGAATTTGACCGTTTCGGGAGACGAATTTAGCATGACTCCGCTGTTTTTAGGTTCTGATCCCGCGGTGGTTGAAGATACCCAATATGCTGGATTGAGACCTTTGAGTAAGGAAGAAGACTATGGATTTTGGTTTGTCAACTCACTGGATGAGGAGCAAAAGAAAAAAGCGACACTTTCTGGGGATGTTCCCGGAGACATCATCACCAGTCCAGGAAGACCCCAATGGCTAGAAAAATATCAAGGAATCAAGGGGTCTGAGCTATCTGAAAACCAACAACAGATCCTTCATTATTTGATCGAAGAATATGCTGCTAATCTGGATCATCTGAAAGCTGAAGAATACTTGGCCAAATTGCATGCTCGTGGAATGGATGAGGTCTATTTTGCATGGATCGGAAGTTACGAACCCATGAAACCTCACTATTATATCATCCACAGCCCGGACTTTTTGATTGAATATGACAATGTTGGCTTTTTGGATAATGCTAATCACATCCACTCCATTTTCAGGGAAAAAGGAAATGACTTCGGCGAAGATATTCTTAGGAAACATCGACTGGCACATCAACATTAGTTCTAATTATTCATAAGCTCAATTAAGAACATGAAGAAGCTTTTGATCATTTTGGCATTGATTTTTGAGAGTTATCAAACCTGCTTGGCTCAGGATCGTCCACAGGTAGAGATCCAGACTAGTAAAGGCACCATCATCGTCGAACTCTTCAACGAAACCCCACAGCACCGAGACAATTTTTTAAAACTGGTAAACGAAGAAGTATACGACAGTTTACTTTTTCACCGAGTCATTCAGGGCTTTATGATACAGGGAGGTGACACCAAAAGCAAAACTGCGAAAACCGGAGAGCAATTGGGGAGCAATGATTTACCATATCAAGTTCCTGCGGAAATCCACCCTGAGCTTTTTCATCAAAAAGGAGCGCTAGCTGCCGCCCGAACTGGCAATCTGCAGCGGGCATCGAGCAGTACTCAGTTTTATTTGGTGCAGGGAAAAATCCAAAATGATAGCCTAATTCAGCACAATCAAGGTAGAATCAACAGCATGCTGCAACGCCATTTTGCCAGAAACCATCCTGAAAACAAAAGTCTCATTGATTCACTGGAGCTAGCCAGAGAAGCTAAGGATACTGCTAGTTTTCTTTCATTGAATAAAAAGTTGGATCAAGTGGTAGTCGGATTTGAGGATTTTGAAAAATACGAGATTCCTGATGAGCATGTAAAAATCTACAAAACCATCGGCGGAACCCCACACCTAGATCAGAACTACACCGTTTTTGGCCAGACGATTTCAGGCCTCGAAGTCATAGATGCCATTGCAGCGGTGGAAACTGACGAGCGGGACAGGCCCTTAGAAAATGTGTATATTCTGAGCATGAAGCGCATCCCTTCCCAAAAATGAGAAAGCCATGAGAATATTCGGATTGTATTTGATCATTTTGGTATTTTTCCTTTCCTGCAATCAAAAGGAAGGTACTCCCCCACCCGACTCTGAATCATATCCCAATATAGTTTTCATCTTCACCGATGATCTCGGCTATGGAGATTTGGGTTGCTTTGGAGCTACCGATATCCAAACACCGAATATTGACCAGATCGCAAGTGAAGGTATCAAGTTCACCTCCTTTCTTTCGGCATCTCCAGTTTGTAGCCCTTCCAGAGCAGGTCTTTTGACGGGACGTATGCCCCAGCGGATGGGAATCAATGCGGTCTTTTTTCCAGAAAGCCTTACGGGAATGGCTCCTGAGGAAATCACCTTCGCAGAAATCTTGAAAGACAAAGGCTATCAAACAGCCGCAGTAGGAAAATGGCATTTGGGCCATCGAGAAAAATACCTGCCTCTCAATCAAGGCTTCGATTCCTTCTATGGAATTCCTTATAGCAATGACATGGCTTCGGTGGTTTACTTTAAAGACAATGAGATCGATTCGATTTCCGTTAATCAGCGATTTACCACGAAAACCTATACCCAAAAATCCCTAGAATTCATTGATGAGGCAGCTGGAAAACCATTTCTGCTGTATCTGGCTCACAATATGCCTCACGTGCCGATTTATACTTCCCCGGAGTTTGAAGGAAGTTCCGATCGGGGGCTTTATGGGGATGTGATCCAAGAAATAGACTGGAGTGTGGGAGAAATTCTGAAAAAACTGGAAGAAAAAGGCCTGATGGAAAATACCATGATTGTATTCTCCTCCGACAATGGACCATGGCTGGTCATGGAAGATCATGGAGGATCAGCAGGATCATTGCGGGAAGGAAAGCAGTATACCTTCGAAGGAGGGGTTCGGGTTCCAACTGTGGCGATGTGGAAAGGGAAAATCGATCCCGGTCAGGTTTATGAGGAAATGGCCACACAAATGGATTGGTTTCCGACTTTTTGCAAGCTAGTGGGAGCTGAAATTCCTCAGGACAGGGCGATAGATGGAAAAGACCTAAGCGCTGTACTATTCGAAAATGGTATGCGGGAAGGGGATGAATTCATCTACTACATGCTCTCCGACCAACGCGCCTTCCGACAGGGAGAATGGAAAGTCAAAAGACCCTTTGAGGGATATGCGGGCAGCTGGGGGATGAAGGCGGTAGAAGCGCATGACACCTTGCTTTTCAACCTAAAAACTGACCCCGGGGAGACAACAAACCTCGCCAAAGAAAACCCTGAAAAGCTTGCCCAGATGATGCGAGCTATGGATTTAGCTGTAGAGCAATTAGGGCCTTTGCCGCCTAGTTTGGTAGTAAGAAGCCAGCAAGATGTCAGTCATTTCGAGTATTTGCAAAGTAAGAGAAAATGAAATTTGCCACTTTTTATATTGTCCTTTTTTTAACTGTAACCCAACTCTTCGGGCAATCTAAAACAGAACTTGATAGCCTGATCGATCATACCTATAATTTGTATACCGATCGCCAATATGAGGAGGCTATTCAAATAGCAGAGGATGCACTGGAAAAAAGTGAAGCAAAAGAAGACAGTGCCCAAATATTGAAGTCTCAGCTTTACCTTTTGATGGCGAAGCAGGAATTTACCCCTTCGACCTATGATCCGAAATCAATAGAAAGATTAATTCCAAAGCTACAAGCTCAGGGACTCTGGATAGAAAGGGCAAGAGCCTATTCTTTTTCAGCCTATACTTACGCCTATTTCGGGGATTTGGAAAAAGCTATTTCCAACCATCTATCAGCATTAGCTATCTATGAGGAGCATGATGTCTTGACTGGTATTGCGAGTGTTTATAATTCCCTCAGCTTGATTTATTATGATCAGTACGATTATGAGGAGGCTTTTTCCTATGCCAGAAAATCCCTTGCCTTGGAGCAGGGAGTAGGCGATCTCGATCGAATTCACACCTCTTATAATAATCTCGCCATAATTTTCGAACATACCGGCCCCATCGATTCTGCTATTTTCTATCATAAGAAGGCTCTTGACATTGCCTACCAGGAGAAAAGTCCTTATTCCATCGGGCTTTCGCTGAGCAACTTAGGAAATAACTATGCTAACAAAGGAGACCTAGACCTGGCTGAAGAGACGCTATTGGAGGCATTGAAAATCCGCGATTCACTGGGACTTACCCGAGGCTTAGCCTACACACATAATAGATTGGCTGCTTTGTACTTGAAGAAAAATCAATTGGCAAAGTCCAAGTATCATGGAGAAAAATCTCTGGAAAATGCGCAACAGGCTTCCGAAGTAAAGGTAATCCGAATGGCCTATGAAAGACTGATGGAGGTAGCTGAGAAATCAGGGAATACCGAAGAAGAACTCACTTACTTCAAGAAAGCTGTAGAACTTCGAGATAGCATTCGAAACGATTCCAACACCAAAGAAATCACTCAGCTGATGCTGAATTATGATTTTGAAAAAAAGCAACTCTTGGATAGCATTCAAAATGCGCAGCTAATGCGTGAGCAAAGTCTTCTCTTTGAGGAAAAGCTCAAAGTCGAACGGAATCGTCAGCTTATTTTCCTGATCTCCGGACTATTCTTGCTAATTCTCGTCATCCTTTGGTGGAGAAGGTATGTATTTATCAAAAAATCCAATGAAGTCATCGAGGCAGAAAAAGACCGATCGGATAAGCTTCTTCTAAATATTTTGCCGGCAGAAGTTGCAGAGGAATTGAAAGAAAAGGGATTTTCAGAAGCAAGGGATTTTGAAGAGGTTACCGTGATTTTTACAGACTTTGCTGATTTCACCCAAAAAGCTCAGCATTTGAGTGCCAAGGAGTTGGTCAATGAGTTAAATACCTGTTTCAAAAAATTTGATGAAATCATCGCTTCCCATGGATTGGAAAAAATCAAAACGATCGGTGATGCCTACATGGCAGCTGGAGGGCTAAATAAGAAATCAGAAGTACAGGCGGTAGTGAGGGCTGCTTTGGAGATGAGAGACTTTATCGTACAGCGGAATAATAATCCTTCCACACCTAGTAATGCAAAGTTTGATATGCGGGTAGGAATCAACACAGGTCCAGTGGTGGCAGGAATCGTAGGAATCAAAAAATTTCAGTTTGATATCTGGGGAGACACGGTCAATACAGCTCAAAGAATGGAAGGAGCTTGTGAGTTAAATAAAATCAATATCTCCGAAAACACCTATGCTGAAATCCAGAATGAAGAAGGACTCGAGTTCGAGTATAGAGGTGAATTGGAGGTTAAAGGGAAGGGAAAATTAAAAATGTGGTTTGTCTTCGAGAAAAATCATTCAGCAGCATGAAAAGGCAATGTCTCTCACTCTTTTGTTCAGCCACCAATTCTTTGGCATTGCTTAGCCTTTTAATTTTTTCCTGCTCCAAACCAAATCCACCAAAAAAAGCCCCAAACATCCTTCTGATTGTAGCAGATGATTTGGCTTATGCAGACCTTGGGTCCTTTGGTGGAGACATCGAAACGCCTAATCTGGATCAACTGGCCAAAGATGGAATTCGCTTTAGTAGATTTCATGCAGCTCCATATTGCGCAGTCAGTCGGGCTATGTTTTTATCCGGAAATGACAATCACATTGCTGGAATGGGAATCCAAGGAAGAGTGACTAGCGTGCAAGGGTATGAAGGTCATCTATCAGACAGAATCGTTCCTGTTCCTGACTTGCTGCGATCTGCTGGATATCACACCTATATGGCTGGAAAGTGGCATTTGGGCTCCAAACCCGAAAACAATCCACAGGAAAAAGGCTTCGAAAAATCCTTTATCACTCCCGAAGGAGGAGCCAATCATTATAACAATATGGGTGTTTTACCCCAAGCTCCTATTTCTAAGTATTTTGAACACGGGAAGGAAATAAGCTGGCCGGAAGGAGCCTATTCCACAGACTTCTACACAGATAAGCTTATCGAATACATTCAAAGTAATCAAGGGGACGGGAAGCCATTTTTTGCTTTTGCAGCTTACACTTCCCCTCACTGGCCCCTTCAGGTGGATGAAAAATATTGGAGAAAATACGAGGGCCGATATGATGAAGGCTATGAAAAGCTAAAAGCAGATCGAATTGAAAGTTTGAAGGAAGCGGGAATGATTCCGGAAGATGCCATTTTACCCACTTCCCATCCACGAGTGAAAGCCTGGGATTCTCTTTCACCAGAAAAACAAAAAAAGGAAGCCCGGAAAATGGAACTCTACGCCGGGATGGTGGACAACTTGGATGAGAATATCGGAAGGCTGATCAATTCCCTGAAAGAAATCGGCGAATATGAAAACACCATGATCATATTCATGGCTGATAATGGAGCAGCAGCGGAGGATTTTTATTACCGAGATGGTTTTAAAGAGCTAATTCAGGAATATCACACAGACGCTTACGAGGAAATGGGTAAGGAAAATTCATTCATTTCTTACGGGCCGCAATGGGCTGAAGCTGGGAGTTCTCCCTTCCGCTATTTCAAGGGTTTTGCCACAGAAGGAGGAATGAATGTTCCGCTCATCATTGCTGGCCCTGGAGTAGCAAAAAGTGGTATAATCAATCACTCCTTCTTGACGCTTCTGGACCTCGCTCCCACCTTTTATGAATTAGCAAAGGCCACTTATCCTGAAATATGGAATGGGAAAGCAGTGAAACCATTACGAGGTGCTTCCTTGCTCCCAATTTTGGGTGGTGAAAAGGAAAAAATCCATGAGGAAAATTACGTTTTTGGATTGGAGCATGCCGGAGACGCCATGATTCGAAAAGGAGAATGGAAAATTGTCAATGTCAAAAGCCCATTCGAACTGAAAAATTTTGAGCTGTATAACCTTTCAGAAGACTTGGCCGAGCAAAAAGATTTGAAAGAAGCCTATCCGGAAAAATATCAGGAAATGCTGCAAGAATGGGAAAAATTTGCCGAAGAAGTAGGTGTTGTCCTACCCTCTCCAAAAAGTAGAGAAGGTATTGAAGACTAATTTATGACAGGAAAAACAAATGAATTAAAGCAAGAATTAGGTCTTGGCGCAGTCATCACCAATGTCTTAAGTATATCCATTGGAAGTGGAATATTCCTTCTACCTGCACTGGTTTATGCGATTCTTGGTCATGGGAGTATTTTGGCTTATATCTTTTGTGGGATAATTTTTCTTTGCCTCGGTCTATGTTTTGGTGAGCTGAGTAGCCGAATTCCCGATACGGGAGGAATGTATGTTTACATAGAGCGCGCATTTGGACCTATGGCGGGATTCATTTCAAATATTCTTTATTGGTTTGGTGTAGGAGTCCTTGCTTGTGGAGCATTGATGAATGCCCTTGCAGATATTGCGGCCGGATACTTCCCTATTTTTGAGGAAACTCCCACTCGCATTCTCTTTTTTGCGGGAATTGTAGCGCTTACAGCCTTTTTAAATATTAAAGGCATTCGAAATAGCATGGTCTTGATCAAAATTCTTACTTGGACTAAAGTAATTGCCCTGATGATTTTGGTAAGTATAGCCCTAACTCGAATAGAGATTGGAAATATCAGTTGGCAGGGATTCCCACCCTTTGCTTCGGTAGGAGAAGCTACACTCCTGCTGATATTTGCTTTTTTGGGAGGGGAGCTTGCCCTAGCCTCTAGCGGCGAAACAAAAAATGCCTCACGAAATGCACCTTTAGGCTTTCTGATTGGAGTTATACTTGTCGTTTTGGGGTTTAGCACTATTCATTTGGCAGCCCAGGGAGTTTTGGGAGAATCCATGTTGGAAAACCCGGAGGCCCCTTTAGCCGAATTGGCAAAAGCCCTTTTTGGAGAAGCTGGCTTTATCCTAGTTTTGATTCTTTCTTTTATTGCTGTTTGGAGCACGCTTAGTTCCATCCTCACCCTTCAACCACGAATTATTTTTGCCGGTGCAAAAGACCGGCTGATTCCACCCGTTTTGGCAAAAATCCACCCCAAATACGGCACTCCTTATATCGCCATTCTTTTTTTGGCAATCTTAAATTTTGCCTTTGCAGCCACCGGAAGCTTTAGATACTTATTGGTCTTGGTCACCGGGGCTTCTTTGGTCATTTATTTTGGAGCGGTTTTATCATTTCTCAAACTCCGATGGAACTCAAAAAGCCAAAGACCAGGTCAGTTTTTCGTCCCTGCTGGAAATCTGCTTGGTGTATTCACACTCATTCTTTTGGCTTGGGTTTTCTTCCAACTTAGTAAAACTGAACTTCTGGCAATAGGAGCGTCTATTTTCGTTTTAGCCGCCCTTTTCCTGCTATTAGAATTTCTCAAAAAGAGAAAAAATCAATCATCACCACCATTAAAGACACTTAGAAATTAAAGTAGCAAACTCAGTATATGTAGGACTTTTCAAAAGCCATTTATTTCAAAACCTAAAGACAATTACTAAATCCATTTCAATATGAAATCGAGCATATCGGAATCAACACACAGAGGGATGCCTCGATGCATCGGGGTCATCATGCGAGATTCCATGTAACACTTAAAAAAACAAATTATAAACACATGAAAAAATCAATAATCCTTTCTCTCCTTTTCTTTTGGGTTTTATCAGTATCTGCCCAAGAAAAGAGCAACCTAGAACTGACTGATCTCTTTGACATGGAATACGTGTCAGATCCTAGTATTTCTCCAGACGGGAGCAAAGTGGTATATGTCAGAAACTTCAAAGATATCATGACCGACAGGGATTATTCCAATCTCTGGATTGTCAATGCTGACGGCAGTAAAAACCGCCCACTGACGCAAGGGAATCAACGGGATTACGCACCCGTTTGGTCACATGATGGAAGTAAGCTTGCCTTTCTTTCCAACCAACAAGATGATAAGGTGAAGCTGTTTGTACATTATTTCGATACAAATAGCTCAGTAGCGCTCACGAATTCAGCCAACCCTCCTGGGTCAGTTGCCTGGTCTTATGACAATCAAACCTTGGCTTTCACCCAATTCGTTCCTGCCACCCCACAGTCGCTTTTGAAGATTCCATCCAAGCCACAAGGTGCCGAGTGGAATTCCCCTCCTATTTTCATTGATGAAATGGTTTACCGTAGAGATGGAGCGGGCTTTGTGAAGCCAGGCTACAGACAAATTTTCACAATTGGATTAAGTGGAGGTACAGCGAGGCAATGGACTTTTGATGACCACAATTATGGAAGCCCAATTTGGTCAAAGGATGGTAATGCCCTGTTTTTCTCAGCCAACCTTCATGAAAATGCAGAATCCGAACCCAGAAACTCAGAAGTATACCAATTGTCAATAGCTGACGGAAATATCAACGCGCTGACTGATCGCTTTGGTCCTGATTCTGGGCCTGTGCTTTCTCCCGATGGAAAGAAAATCGCCTTCACCGGAAGTGATGATTCATTTCAAGGCTATCAGGTCACCCATCTTTATGTCATGAATGTAGACGGATCCGATGTCAAAAATCTGACAGCTGATTTGGATCGGGATGCAGGAAATCCCCAATGGGATGCCAATGGGCAGGGTATCTATTTTCAATATGATGAATTTGGCGATACCAAAGTTGGCTATGTGGCCCTGACTGGCAAAATCCGAACAGTCGTCGAAGGCTTGGGTGGATTGGATTTGGGAAGACCTTATAATTCGGGAACCTATTCCCTTTCTAGCAACAATCGAATCGCCTATACATTGGGAGGTCCAGAACACCCAGCCGATCTCGCCATTTGGAACGGTGGCACCACAACCCGGCTCACTGCCTTGAATGATGATATTTTCTCTTATCGGAAAATTGGAAAAACCGAAGAACTCTGGTGGGAGTCGAGTTTTGATGGGAAAAGAATTCAGGGATGGATCGTTACTCCTCCTGACTTCGACCCCAACAAAAAATACCCCTTCATTTTAGAGATTCATGGAGGGCCTTTCGCCATGTACGGGCCTTCCTTCGCCTATGAAATCCAGTCTTATGCTGCTGCTGGCTATGTCGTACTTTACACCAACCCAAGAGGAAGTACCGGCTATGGTCAGGAATTTGGCAACTCCATCCATCATGACTATCCCAATCATGACTATGAGGATTTGATGTCAGGAGTGGATGCTGTGATCGAAAAAGGCTATATCGATACGGATAATCTATTTGTCACCGGTGGTTCCGGAGGAGGAGTTTTGACTGCTTGGATTGTGGGGAAAACCGACCGCTTTAAAGCAGCTGTGGTGGCTAAGCCGGTGATTAATTGGACAAGTTTCGTGCTTCACGCTGACAATCCAGTATTCTTTTCAAAGTATTGGTTTGGTGCGAAGCCGTGGGAGGATATTGAAAATTACTGGAGAAGATCACCCCTTTCCTTGGTGGGAAATGTAACTACACCCACCATGCTATTGACCGGGGAAAATGACTACCGAACCCCTATCTCCGAATCCGAGCAGTACTATGCAGCGCTGAAATTACAAGGTGTGGAATCGGCTATGGTTCGCATTCCCAATGCCTCTCATGGATTGGTGAATCGACCCAGTATGCTGATGAGTAAAAGTGCTGCTATTTTGAGTTGGTTCAATCATTATCGAGACTCAAAATGAGATTCTTACTCTTCTTCTGGATCTTACCATTATTCGGTTTAGCCCAAGAGTCTGATAATTCTTTGATTCTTGCGCAGCGAGAAAAATCCAATACCGCACTCAGAGCTTTTGATGAAGCTCTGAATGCTACCTTTCTGACAGATGATGTCCTGATCACGACGGGTGCAGGAACTTTGATCTCGGGAAAAAAGGAATTATTAGAGTATATCCAAGAAGCCTCTGGTCCCCGAATGTACTGGGTCCGGACTCCAGATGAGGTTATTGTCAATCCGGAAACGGAACTCGCCTGGGAAACTGGTACCTGGAAAGGATTTGTAGAAGGATCGGAAGAAGCCGAAGTGGGTGGAAAATATTCCGCTCAATGGACTAAAAAATCTGGGATTTGGCTAATACAATCTCAATTGTTTGTCACCCTGCCTTGATGACCTTTTTGTATTTTAGGGAAATAAATGTGGGAAATTACTGATATTGAACCTCTTACCATAAAAACTGATCATGATTAACCTGACTATAAACGGAAAAGAATATCCCGTGGAAGCCCCTGCAGGAATGCCACTCCTTTGGGTAATCCGTGAGCAATGTGAATTGACCGGAACCAAATTCGGTTGCGGAATAGCTCAATGCGGAGCCTGCACGGTACATGTTGACGGGCAGCCAATCCGGTCTTGTATCACTCCTGCATCTTCTGTGGAAGGGAAAACCATTACGACTATCGAGGGTATTGCTCCCGATGAAAACACCTTACACATCGTTCAGCAAGCTTGGATCGAAGAGCAAACCCCCCAATGTGGCTATTGTCAATCAGGGCAAATCATGTCCGCAGTAGCCCTTTTGAATGAAAACCCTACTCCTTCAGACGAGGAAATCGAGCAGGCCATGACAGGAAATATCTGCCGCTGCGGTATGTATGGACGGATCAAATCAGCAATCAAGCGCGCCTCAGCAGCACTCCAAGCCTCAACCTCTAATCCCCTGATGCCATGAAAAAGTGGACTAGAAGAGCCTTTATCGGCACAGGAATTTTAGCAAGTGGTGCACTTGTAATTGGTGTGGCAATCCGCCCAGGCAACCGATCCTCCAAAGTGGCTGGTTTAATCGCCGAAGAGGGCGAAACAGTCATGAATATCTGGCTGAAAATATCCCCTGACAATACCGTCACAGCCATCATTCCTCATGCAGAAATGGGGCAAGGCGTGCACACTACCTTAGCGATGATGCTGGCCGACGAAATGGATGCAGACTGGTCTAAGGTGAAATTTATGGAGGCTCCTGCCGATAAGGAATACGCAAATTATGTGGTAGCCAAAGGATTTATCGCCGGAAATAAGACTTTCCCCAAGTTTTTGGAAGGAACCATTGATGGGGTTTTCCTTACAGCTGTCAAAACCATGAATTTTCAAATCACGGGCGGCAGTGCATCCGTGAGATTTACCGGTCAACAAGGAATGCGAATCGCCGGAGCTGCTGCCAAAGCTATGCTTCTCCAAGCTGCCGCGGATACTTGGAAGGTACCAGTCGAAGAACTCAAAGCCGAGAAAAGTACCATTTCGCATCCTGCAAGCAATCAAAGCGCAACCTTTGCCGAATTAGCTCAAGCAGCCGCCAAAGTTAAAGCTCCCAAGCAACCTCGATTGAAAACTCCAGAGGAATTTACCCTCATGGGAACTTCTCAGCCCAGATTGGATATACCAGCCAAAGTCACTGGCGAAGCCAAGTTTGGAATGGATGTGATCCTTCCCAATATGAAATATGCCACGATCAAGGCTGCCCCGGTATTTGGAGCGAAGGTGAAAACCGTAGATACTTCTATCCCTTCAGACAGTGAAGGAGTACTGAAAGTTCTGAATCTAGAAAATGCTGTTGCTGTGGTTGCTGAAGATTATTGGCAGGCAAAAAGTGCCTTGGACCGTCTAAACATCGAATTTGAATCCACAGAAAATGATAGAAAAAGCCAGGATGATATTTTCAAAGGGTATCAAATGGCCATGGACAAAGCACTGGAAGAGGAAAGCATTGAAGAGCATTTTCGATCCGGAGATGCACTTACTGCCCTTTCCGAAGCGGAGACAATCGTCGAGGCGAAATACCAACTCCCCTTTTTGGCCCATGCCACTATGGAGCCGATGAACTGTACTGCATGGGTTCATGATGGGAAATGTGAAATCTGGTGCGGAAGCCAAAACCCCTTAGGTGCAAAAGCTGCCGTGGCTGAATTCTTGGACATTTCACCGGAGCAGGTCACCGTGCATAATCAGCTATTAGGAGGAGGTTTTGGAAGAAGGTCTGAGACTGATGTGATCAAGCAAGCCGTAGCTATCGCCAAGGAGGTTGATTATCCGGTTAAATTGATCTGGTCACGGGAGGAAGATACCCAGCATGACGTTTACCGTGAAGCCACAATCAGCCGTATGAAGGCCGGCTTGGACCAGTCTGGAAATCCGGTGGCCTATTCTCACCAGTTTTTGTTTAAGCATCATCCACCTGAAGCGGCAGATATCCCATACACAGTTCCAAATCAATTAATCCAGTTTACGAGTCCCAGCTCTTTTGTTCCTTGGGGCAATTGGCGTAGTGTGGACCATTCTGTACATGGATTTTTGACCGAATCCTTTATAGATGAACTCGCATTTGCAGCGAAGAAAGACCCTTTAACTTTCAGAAAAAGCCTTACTCAGGACAAACCAAGATTTCAGAAAGTACTTGACCTGATTCAAGAAAAATCTGATTGGAATTCGCCTTTGCCTGCCAATTGGGGGAGAGGGATCGCCATTGCCCAATCCTTCGGCTCTATTGTAGCAGAAGTAGCCGAAGTGGAGGTGAATGTCGAAGGAAAGGTCAAAGTTCACCGAGTAGTCTGTGTGGCAGATGCCGGCTTTGCCATTCATCCGGATGGATTCAAAGCGCAGATGGAAAGTGGAATTATCTATGGATTGGCCGCAGCAATGAGTGGTGAAATCACGATTGAAAATGGCGCTGTAGCCCAGAGTAATTTCCATGATTATCAGGTCACCCGCATGAGTGAAGCTCCCAGAATCGAAACCTACATTATCAATTCCGGAAACCCTCCCGGGGGTGCGGGCGAACCGAGCACACCGATAATTGCACCTGCCGTCACGAATGCTATTTTCAATGCGACCGGGGTTCGAGTACGTCAGCTACCGATTTCAAAAACCGATTTGCGGGTTTCTATCCAGCAGACGACCTAAAGAAACATGATCTCCCTATTTCGAAAAATCCGCCAAAAACTCCTTTCCAAAAATCGGGTGACTCGGAATTTGGCTTATTCCGCTGGGGAAATTGCCTCCACGATGATTGGTAAGAACAGTCCCTAAAGGGACAAAATAAAGACATTGATTCTATTATCTCATACTTAAACAAAATCCTCCAAAAACCACTCTTCAGAGATAAAGTGATTTATTTCGTGAAATGATCATCAGAAAAACTACAAGGGTCGAACTACAAAAAACCTCTTACTAACACAAAAAATTTCCTTTGGAATTTCAGATAAAAAATGAATTTAGTATGTTCAGGAATGAAGAATCTCCTGATACTCTTCTCCTTTTTCGTAATTTTCGAAATTAATGCTCAGGTTTATCTTTATCCTGACTCACTTCGCCAAGCACTCGGGAAGCTAGAGGAAAAAGATCAGGTATTGGATTTACTCCGAATTGGCTTTTACTATGCTCAGGAGAACACTGATTCTGCTTTACACTATGTCAATAAAGCAGAAAATATTGCCATCAAGTATCAAGACACTTTAGGTGAAATCATCACTTACCGAATCAAAGGGGTAGTATACTATGAATCCAATCGCCCTGACTCCACCATTTGGTACTACAGAAAAGGTCGTGCATTGGCAGAAATAGCAGGCGAAGATCTTCAGCTTGCCCATTTCGACAATAATATTGGGATGTATTATTGGAATAAAGGGCTCTTGACGGAGGCATTGGAGCATTTCTATGAAGCCAAAAAAAGCTATGATCTAGAGGAAAGCCTCTATGATAAAGCCATGGTTTCTAACAATATTGGGCTGATTTACCAATCCCTTGGTGATTTTGACAAGGCATTGACATTTGGAACGGAAGCCCATGATCTCAGACGGGCTATTCCAGATAGCATAGATATTATGACCTCCCTAGGCAACCTTGCCTTTATTTATACTGAACTGGAAGAGTATGAAAAATCAGACTCCATCTTGTATGAAAGCCTCAAGATTTCAGAAGCCTTGGATTATCCCATTGAAGAATCCAAGTCATATTCAGGATTAGCGGCCAACTTAGAAAGACGAGGAAATTACTCCGAGGCAGAAAACCTCTATTTGGAGGCAATCGCTATCTCCAAAGGGCTGGTCAATCAATCTCATCTTATGAATCGGTATGCCGAACTGGCAAATCTCTACTTGAAAACAGGAAGATTCGAAGAAGCCGCTCAACTGGCAGACTTATCCCTAGAAATTTCTGATTCTTTACAAATTAGATCAGCCAATGCCTCAGCTCTAATGACATTTGCCATGAGCAAAATAGCTTTAAAAGATCAGGAGGAAGGCTACAAAGCCCTTGAAGATTACAACAAACTCACCGACTCTCTTTTCAATGCCCAAAAAGCTGCCAGTCTTTCGGAGATGGAGGTACGCTACGAAACTGAGAAAAAAGAAAAACTCATCGCTTTGCAAGAAGCAGATATAGCTCAACAAAGATCGATCAACCGAATGCAGCTGTTTATCTCTGGAGGTGGGTTTATTTTGATCTCACTGGTGGGAGGCCTGTGGTACAACAGGAGTCGGTACCGAAAGCAGCTCGAGATTCAAAACCTCATAGCGATCGAGGAGAAAAATCGACTGAAGGCAGTCATTGAGGCAGAAGAAAATGAACGGTCACGAATAGCCCGCGAGCTACACGATGGACTGGGACAAAGCCTGACCGCTGCCAAGATATTTGTTGGAAATCTGGGGAAAAAGCCTGGATCAGATGAGGAACAAAAGTCCAAAGAAAAGTCCATGGGTTTGCTTAGTCAATCTATTCAGGAAGTACGTCAAATATCCCATAATCTGATGCCCAAAAAATTTGAAGCTCAGGGACTGATTCAGGCTTTGGAAGAAATGGAAGAACTCATCAATAAAACGCAAAAAGTGAACTTTCGGCTGCACATAGCTGATCTGAATATCAAACTAAAAAAGGAAAATCAGGTCCATCTCTATCGAATCATTCAAGAACTCGTGCATAACGGCCTAAAACATGGGGATATTTCTAAAATTGACCTATCGGCAAAGGAAATTGAGGATACAATTTCTATAAATTACCGGGATGATGGGATTGGCTTGTCGGAAGAGAAATTAGCCAATAGTACTGGGATTGGCTACCAAAACATGAAAACTCGTGCAGGATTTCTGGGTGGTTCTATCCATATTAATAAGGCGGAGCACGGCGCTGATATTCAAATTCTTATTCCCAATAGCCCATGAATGAAATGAAAGTGATTCTCGTAGACGACCATCCCATCGTCATGGAGGGAATAGAAATGCTGCTTGGGGAGACTCCTCGAATTTGCCTTCTTGGAAAATTTACTGATGGAAAATCCGCTCAGGAATTCATAGATTCTAGCTCCGTGGATCTAGTCATCACAGATATTAATATGCCTGAGGTCGACGGGATAGAACTGACCAAGTGGATAAAAGAAAATCACCCAAATACCAAAGTCATCATCCTGTCCATGCATGACAATGATCAATATGTGAATGAGATCATTTTGGCAGATGCGGAAGGATACCTACTCAAAGAGAACACTAGCGAAGAGCTGGTAAATGCAGTCAATCGCGTACTGGACGATGGTATCTTCTACAGCGATCAAATCGTGGGCAAACTCAGGTCCAATTTCCTAATCCAAAACAAAAAGCATGAAATCCTTCAATCGCTTACCGAACGGGAAATGGAGGTTCTCCAAATGATCATTCAGGAATTTACAACCCAGGAAATTGCAGATAAGCTTTTCATTAGTCGACATACAGTAGAAAGTCATAAGAAAAACCTGTTTAAGAAAACCAGCCAAAAAAGCTTAGTCGGCTTAGTTAAGTTTTCAATTTCTCACCAACTAATTGACTTATAGATTCTCGCAAGCTTTAACTTTGAAAAATCTGGGGCAAAACCCCAGATTCTTGCATAAAAGTTTTGTACGTAAGAGATCAGAAAGAATCAATCTTTAGACTTATCCAAAGCAATAAACTTCTCCATACCTCTGATCAGATCAGCTGCCATACGCGAGCTGACCACGTCCAGTCCCTCCAGTTGCCAATCTTCAATTGTCCCTGAAGACTTATCAATTTTTGCAATTTCAAAAGGTTCTACCTCAAGAATGAATGAACTGTAGTTAAGACCATCTCTATACATATTCATCATACCTGCCCCAATTCTTCCCTTGTATTCCTTGGATTCATCATCATCTATAGGGCCGACAATGCCAGCTTCTATCTCATGCAATACCATGGTTCTACCATTACGGACAAGACTTACTCCAACTGATAGAATTAACACGGCGTCTAAATCCAAATCTTCGGCAATCAATCCAATCGAGGCCGCTGCCTTGAAGTCTGATGACATCTTGACACTGACTGGATAAAACTCATAGCCTGACGCACCAACTGAACCTTCTCCGATGTCTGATTTGATCAGGAAATCAGAAATAGTTCCGATCGTCTTAAACAAACCGCTAGCTTCTATCCGACTACCTCCTTCTTCGTAGATCTTTCGCTTTTCTTCATCTGTGATGAACTCACTAGGTTCTAAGAGCGCTATCCCTTTCGCCTGAAATTGTTCCTGAAATTTGGGAAAAATGGTTTCCAAGAATTGATCTGCAACGAGATTACTTCCTTCCGGTGTCAGAAAATTTTTCTTATATAGGGTGACTTGTCCTGCTTTGGTAGAAGTTGTCACTGAGTAATCCCAAAGTTGCATAGTTAAAACACCGATTTTTTTGGGGTTTGGTAAATTCTCTTCCGCTAGGAGCTCTTCATTGAGTAAACCTTGAAGTTGATCGATCGAGTTGCCATAATTTCGATAGTTTTTGACGAGCTTATCCCATTTTTTGTCATTCAATTCTGCTATCTCTTGAATGGATTTTTGAGCCTCAGCAAAAGTTGAAAGGCCTAAATAAAAAAAGACAGCAAAAGCGATTCTAGGTAGTAATGATTTCATTTTTATTAGATTTTTTGTTCAAGTAGTAATTGAAAAAACGATGAGAAGGATATCTGCTCAGGAAATAGATTTTTTGACTAATTATTAAATCAAAAGTGAAAGAATAATCAGGTAAAATCAATCCCTAATCTTAGGGATATTTTATCACCATTTTATCCAAAACAATCTAAAGTATTTCATTTTTTGCTTCGGGAAATATATAGGCTCGTTAGGGAGTTTTATTAATCCTTTCGTCCCAAATCATTCCCTTCTATACCTCGGGAGAGATAAATTATCAAGATTGAATCTGATAAATCATAAAAGAATAATAGTCAGAATCATGGAGCCAAAAATAGCTGAGGGGGAGGGATTGATTAAGCTTCATTAAAAAAGTAATACTTCTAGGCTTTAATCTTACTAATTTCAATTATTTCTTATTGCATTTACAAGGATGATTTGTATTTTAGAAAGAGAAAATAAAAACCAATTTACTTTTCCCAGCAGTAAAATTTTTGGCAAGGTAAGAATCAACTTATCAAACCCATTTCAGAGCTATTTTCTACAGCATTTCTCACAAGGGGATTTTGCTTCGCATTGAATGGATACAGGATCAGACCTCATGAATGGATAGGGTGAAAAGCACTTACCAAATTCACTTTTTCTATCATCAGAGCTTTCAGAGAACAGAAAAACCGGGGATTTATCCCCCCTGTGATTTCTGCTTTCAAAATTTTCAATCTATTAACCTTTTAATATTTATTTTATGTCTACCCCAAAAAACACTTTCGATCCCAATGCAATGAACGTTGGGAAATACCTTGCCTATAGACTCCATCAGCTAGGTGTAGATCAATTATTTTCAGTTCCCGGAGATTATACCAGTGATCTTTTAGAAATCATTGATACCTACAAAACCCCAAAGGGTGATCGGTACCTTCATCGTATCGGTAATTGCAATGAACTCAATGCAGGCTATGCAGCGGATGGCTACTCCCGGGCTAATGGTCTCGGGGCAGTTGCCGTGACCACCGGTGTAGGTTCATTTTCTTTACTCAATGCCATCGGAGGTTCCTTTGTAGAAAGTGTCCCTGTCGTAGCGATTATTGGTACGCTGAGCAATACCAAACTCATGGACGAGATCAATGCCGGCGAACTCTATCATCACAATGTCAGCACCGAAGACACCAATCGCACAGTCTACTCTCCTGTCACAGTAGCATTTGAGCGGATATCAAACCCACTGACGGCACCTTCGCAAATAGATGCTGCAATCATCGCATGTATCAGCAAAAGCAAACCCGTAGCTATCGAAATCATGGAGGATTGCTACTACATGCCTTGTGCAAATCCCGAGGGAACGCTAAGCCCTGTTCCCAACTATGAGTCATTACCTGTGCTTCAAGGAATGGCTGCGCCACCTAACCCAAATAAGTACGCAGCCCAAATCGTGCAGGCCATCGAAAAAGCAGCCGAGGCTGTCTATGCGAAGATATCCACAGAAAAGCCTATTCTTTGGATAGGAAAGGAAATCGCCACCAGAAAATTACAATCCAAATTTGCTGCTTTGCAACAGGCTATTGGGGCACCTTATGTCACGTCTTTTTTGGGTAAAGCCGTGGTTTCAGAAGACAACCCCTGGTTTCTGGGAATGCATGATGCTGTATTTACTAGTGATTACACCAATTCCTATTTGAAGCAATCCACGGCAATAATTGGATTGGGAGTATGGAATACAGACCTGAATACATTTGGCTCCAAAAGCACTGAGACTGGAAATATTACCCCAATCTTTGCTTCCCGGGATATGGTAAAAGACGGAGAAAATCTCTTTGTACAGGTCTCTCTAGAGCATGTGATAGATGCCGTCATGGCACTAATTCAGAAAAACGGATATAAATCTTCTTGGCAGCAGCCAAGCCCTCCGACAACACCAACTATTCCTGCTTCCCAAACCTCAATTACATACGATACCTTTTTTGCAGTACTCGATCAGCATGTCAATGATAATCACCTGATCGTAGCGGATATTGGTCTTTCATCTTTCGGAGGATCCTCCTCCTTGAAAATCAATCGTCAAGATGGATTTCTTGCCCAAAACATCTGGGCATCCATCGGCTGGAGCGTACCGGCAGGTCTGGGAGCTTCCTTTCGAGAAGATGTCAGGACTTTCGTGATCGTAGGAGATGGAGCTTTTAAATTGACTTGCCAAGCGGTTTCAACCATGGTACAAGAAGGTCGAAACGCGGTAGTTTTTGTGCTGAATAACAAGGTATATGGTGTAGAGCAAATGCTGCTAGATCCTGCCCCATATAAAACCGGATCCTCGGCTCCCTTCGAAGAAGCCAATATTCTCCAAGAATGGGATTATGTGAGTCTGATGAAGGGTTTCTCAAACAATGCCGGCAATGCCAAAAGTGCTGTAGTCAATAGCGTGGGCGACTTACAATCCATCTTAGAAGATATCAGCTGCGATACAGCCTCCACCTATCTTGTAAGTATCAATCTAGATGAACGGGACTATCCTTCAGCTTGGAAGCTTTTTGTCAATAAATAAATCTCAAACTCTAATTTCTTTTTATCATGAGTACTAAAACAAAGAAAACAAGTCACTCCACTGATGTCCTAATTGTCGGAGCTGGTATGAGCGGACTTTTCGCAGCTTGGCGATTGCTCAAGCAAAAACCAAAATCCAAAGTAATAATCCTTGAGAAAATGGGGCAGGTAGGCGGTCGACTTGAAACCACTTTTGTGGACATCAAAGGTCACGACGGAAAAACCTACCAAGTTCACGATGAAGAAGGTGGAATGCGCTTTGTCCCCAGAGGAAAAGGGATGGAACATTTATGGCTACTCCTTGATAAAATCAATGAAGAAAACAAGGGTAATCCTGATGAACAACTAAATACGGTAGACTTTGTAATGGGAGATGACAACAACCGGTACTATGTACGGGGGAAGTCATTCTCTCAAGCTGAAGCCAAAAAAGGTAATCAGGCCATTTGGGCAACCTTATTCAATTTGGCTCCAAACGAGCAAGGCAAAGACCCCTCAGATATTTTGAAGGAGGTCATGAAGGATATTCAGGACCAAAACTGCATCAAGCGTCCCTCCTCACCTGCTGAGTGGGCACACTTCAGAAATAACTGTACCTATAAAAATTTTGAAGGAAAGGCTATCCCAATCAATAAATGGGGTTTTTGGAGTATTCTTCGCAACTACGGACTTACTGAGGAATGCATTGAAATGCTGAGTCATGTAGTTGGGTTTATGGGACCTTTTCAGGACTATATCAATGCGGGGGAAGGACTTCAGATCTTATTTGATTTCCCAGACCCTAAAAATGCTCATTTTCAAACGCTAGAAAGAGGATTTCAATCCCTTCCCAATGCCTTGGCTGCCTCTATCAAGAAGGCAGGTGGAAGCATTCATTTGAACGAAACTGTCAAATCAATCACCAAAACTGAAACAGGCTATACCATCGAGGCTGATCAAACTTACACCGCAGCAAAGGTTATCCTTGCCATTCCAAAAAAACCAATGAAGGAATTGGCAAAGTCCTCACCAGTTCTCTCTTCCAATGAAAGTTTTATGAATGCAGTCAATAGCGTTCAGAACATGGAACTGACCAAGGTAGGGCTGTATTTCAAGGAGCGATGGTGGCATCAGGCCCAGAAAATCAACCTTACGAATGGGCCAAATTTCACAGACCTTCCACTAGGCTCTGTTTATAGCTTTTCTCAGTTTCCTGCAGATCCGATTGCGGATAAGAATTACAACGGCCCCGCAGCTTTGACTCAATACACGGATTACATCCGAGGAAACTTTTGGAAGGAAATGCAAAATGTAGGTGAAAACTATCAGTCTAAGGAATTCCCTCAGAACCCTCCCGGAACGACTGCCTGCTCAACAACCTTGGTCAATGAAATCATGAGGCAAATCAAATTACTATTCGGTCTGGATGAGGATGCCTATGTACCCATGCCGGTATTGACCACCTATCGGGTTTGGGGTCAGGCACCTTATGGCTTTGGCTATCATCAGTACAAGCTCAATGTCGATGATCTCAAAGACGTCTACCCTAATATTACCTCTCCTGCTGAAAACTTATTTGTATGTAATGAATCCTGGTCACCAGAGCAAGGCTGGGTAGAAGGTGCACTAATTATGAGTGATTACGTCCTTCAGCAGGAAGCTTTCGGACTGAAACCTTTTGCAAAGGATTCTTTCGCCACTTCAGTCAAATCATAAACTCTTCTTTACCATGCAAGCAAAAACAATCAAAGGAAATTCAACGGCCGAAATCAGTAAGGCCCTTGAATCCTCGCTTTCAGATGGGTTTAAGCCCACCCTAGCTATCGTATTCCTGTCAATTAAACAGGACAGGGAAGCCATTTGCAAATTACTGGAGCAAAAAGACATCAGTATTTTCGGCGCGACCACCGCAGGAGAATTTATAGACGGAGAAATTGGTGAGGAGTCCATCGTGATCATGCTTTTGGATATCAAGAAAGAATATTTTCAATGTGTCCACTTCGAGACTGGAGATGAAAATATTCTAGATGTAGCCCGAAAAACCGGAGAATTGGGTTTGAACACCTTTAAAAACCCGGCTTTCATCATTGCCTCAGGAGGAATCAGCACAGATGGAGAAATGATCATCAAAGGTATTGAAGAAGCTGTCGGCCCAGAGGTCACCATCTTTGGTGGAATGGCCGGAGATGATTTCACCATGACTGGGACTTATGCATTTACTAATGGCCATTACAACATCACCGGGATCGTAGCGCTAATTCTCGATGAGGACAAGATATCCATTGCAGGTTTGGCGACCAGCGGATGGCAACCTGTAGGAACCGTACGAACGATTACCAAAAGTGAAGGGAATACGGTTTACACCATCGATGATGAACCTGCACTCGATGTGGTCATCAAGTACATGGGAGTCAATAAAAACATCGATGAATGGAAAGAAGTCATCGTCAATGTAGGTTCAGAATTCCCCATGCAAATCCAACGGGAAGGAACAGAGCCTGTAATTAGAGCCCCGCTATTTGCGAATAAAAATGATCGCTCATTAGTATGCGCAGGAAGTGTCCCACAAGGCTCCAAAATCCGCTTTTCTCTCGCTCCTGATTTTAATGTCATCGAGAAAGTAGTGGAAGAATGCGAGACTGTGAAAAAAAATGAACTTCCCAAGGCTGATGCCTTGATTATGTTTTCGTGCAAGGCTAGACACCTTTCTCTTGGCCCAATGGTCAGTGACGAAATTGACCAAGTAAAAAATGTCTGGGACGCTCCTTTAGCCGGATTTTTCAGCTACGGGGAGATGGGTAAGTCAACCAAGGGCAAACACGAATTTCATAACAATACCTGTTCGCTTGTCGCATTATCAGAAAAATAACTTTACCCAGAGGGAAAAAGAGGTTACTCCCTTCCAGGACTGCCTCTTTTTTCTCTAGTATGATTTTATGAATAAAAATATTCAGACAATTCTGGACTTGATCTCCAAGTCAGAAAAGCTCACCGAGGAAGAAAAGGAGCAATTGAGCCGTTCGGCCAAGGGCATCGAAAGGGATTTGAGCATTGTAGAGTTTAAGCTTGATCGCTCAGAAAAGATGCGAAGGACTACCTCTATACTTTTAGAGGAAACTATCGAGGAACTGGATAAAAAAAGGCAAGCTGTAGAAGAGCTTGCCTTGATCTCTTCCAGGCAGGCATCTCTAGAGCGAATCAGGGCGGAGATTGCATCAATGCGCAAGGCAGAAGATTTGGAAGAAATCTCACCCCTTATCTGGCAAGAATTGTCCAAACTTCAAGTCCCCTATATTCGGTGCGGAATCTTCATAGTGGAAGAAGAAAATGACTTAATGCATGTCTTTCTAAACACCCAAAATCAACAATCCATTGCTGCATTACATATTCCTTTTGAAGCGACAAAACTCACGCAGACTGTTCATTTCTATTGGAAAAAGCAAAATCGGCATCTGGAAAAGTGGAGCGAAAATGATTTCCGAAATTGGGTCGAGAGCTTGAGCAAAAAAGGGTTTATTTCTTCCCAAGAAGAATATGTGGGCGGATCCATTCCCGAGCAACTTATTTTACAGTTTTTCCCATTCAAGCAGGGGATGCTTTACATCGGAAATTCGGAGCCTCTTACCACTGAAAATGAAGAACTCTGCCAAACGCTGGCAGGGAATTTTTCGGTAGCGTATGATCGCTACGAGGATTTCACAAAGCTGGAGATTGCCAAGAAAAATGTAGAAATCGCACTGAAGGATCTTCGCACTACCCAAGATCAATTGGTTCAACAAGAAAAACTAGCTTCTCTCGGTCAGCTCACTGCTGGCATAGCTCATGAGATCAAAAACCCCCTGAATTTTGTCAATAATTTTTCTGATCTCAGCATCGAAATGGTCACTGAGGTTTTGGAAGAGGTCAGTGAAGCGAAAGTTTACAGCAGCAGCCCTCAATTGAAAGAGCGGTTTGAGGAAATGACTGATCTCCTTCATACCATCGAAATCAACCTGAAAAAAATCCATGAGCATGGCACTAGAGCCAATGATATTGTGACTTCGATGCTTCAGCACTCGAGAGGTGGATCTGGCGAAACCAAAGAAGTTGATTTGAATGAATTGCTAGCTGAATTTTCAAACCTAGCCTACCACGGGATGCGAGCTGGAAAAGACCCCATTAATCTTGACTTGAACCTTGATTTGGCACCAAATCTACCTATGGTATCGCTTATCAAAGAAGACTTCTCCCGGGTCATAATTAATCTCTGCACCAATGCCTTTGATGCCTTAAGAGTTAAGGCACAGAAGCAGATTTCTGACTATAAGCCTAGCTTAACCATCAGGACGCGTTCCGAGGATAAAGCCGTTTACCTAGAAATCGAAGACAACGGTCCTGGAATACCGGAAGAAATCTTAGACAAGATACTCCAGCCCTTTTTTACCACGAAAAAAGGTACAGAAGGAACTGGTTTAGGCCTAAGTATTTCACATGACATTATAAAGGCCCACCGGGGACAACTCGATATCGATACCCTTGAAGGAAAAGGTACCAAATTCATTATATCGCTACCTATCAATCTATCAGCAAATCAGCTTCACATGACATAAGTATCAGTTCCAGGAAACAGGTTCAATTCGAGTATATCTGAGCCTTTTCCCATTTCTAAAATTTTGAGCATCATGAAACATTCAGATAAATCCTTTTTTTTCTTTAGGTCTACTAGCTTTTCTATTGTTGTACTACTTTTCTGCCTTGCCAGCTTTCAATTACAAGCTCAGATCAATGCTTCTCAAGGAGTTCCTAGCTACACCAACTATGTGATTGGGGGCAACTCATTGGCTGGTCAGCAGGTTTGGAATGTCAATCAAAACAACGATGACTTTCTTTTTGTGGGCACTAGCTCAGGATTGCAAAAATTTGATGGGAAAAATTGGAAACTTCTAGCTTCTCCAAGCACAGAATTCAACACCAATGTCCGATCCACTTTACTCGCCTCTGATAACACTTTTTACTACGGTTCCTTAGGTGATTTTGGGATTGTAACATCAGATTCCACAGGCAAAACGATTGAAAAATCCCTGTTGGATGGCTTCCCCTCAGATTTCATCTTCAATGATATCTGGTCTATCAGAGAAAGTAAAGGTAAAATCTACTTCCAAGCGAGAGAAGCTATATTCATCTATACACCGGCAACAGCGGATCAATCAGGAAACCTCAAAATATGGAAGCCAGATACCGAGTTCATGTATGGTTTTAGCCTCAATGGGGAGTACTATGCACATCAAATGAACCTAGGTCTTTTCAAAGAAAAGGCTGGCGTTTTGGAATTGATCCGGGGTAGTGAGTTTCTTGGAAAAGACCGAGTTCAGGTCCTTTTACCTTATGAAGAAGGGGAATTTATTGTAGGCGCATTTTCGGGTGGTCTTTTTCGATATGATGGGGATACATTCAGCCCCTTCTCTACTGAAATTGATCCCTACCTAAAAGATGGGACTTTGTATAAAGCACTACCACTTCCTGACAGCACCTATGCAATCAGTGCTTTGGGTTATGGATTTTTCATAATCGATCGAAAAGGCGCTATCAAAGCCCACTTTAATACTAAAAATTCTATTCCAGATCAAAGCGTCTATGCCTTCCATCTAGATAATACCAACAATCTATGGGTAGGGACCAATAGTGGGCTTTCCAAAATCGAAATATTCTCTCCCCTTACCCGATTTGATTCCGATACCTATGAAATAGGCAATGCCCTTTCACTCTCTGCTTTCGACAATACCCTTTACATCGGCACTTCTACCAGTGTATTATACATTGACAAGTCCGATGGTATTGTCAAGGAAGTAGATGGGACACCCAATACTCAGGTTTTTGATCTGTATGCTGATACGAATGGGATTTTGAGTACAGGTGTAGGTGTTTATGAAATAAGAGGCGATCAAGCCAAAATCATTCCCCAAACTGAAAGCTTTCAAACCTTGAAATTATTGGTTTCTAAGATGCATCCGGGATATGTTTTCATCAGTGGAAATTTTGGCATTCAGGTTTTTCGAAGGGAATTAGGGAGCAACGGAAAATATCAATACGAAGACATTGGTCCAATTATAGGCGTTTCTCGAGCGGTTTATTCCTTGGCAGAAAACGAGGAAGGAGAGCTGTGGGGTGGAACCCAAGCAGGAATTTTGTACCGGATTAGTTTACCAAAGACAGCCTCCGGAAAATTGGATATTCCTAATTCTCGGGTGCAGGAGTTTAGCGAAAATGATGGAATAAGAGGGCTATCCGGCCTGGCAGAAGGACCCATCGAAGGAAAAGTATACACTTCAGGCATCGATGGTTTTTATTTTTTCAATACATCCACTCAAAGCTTTGAGCGGGACCCTTTATTTAGCTTTTCCGATGAAGTAGCAGATATCAATTTGGACACTTATGGCCTAGGGGTTGGAGAGACGGGGAATGTTTATTTGGACTTCAAGGGAGAAAAAAGATACGCCATAAAACAGCCTGAAGGAGGATTTATTCTGGAAACTTATCCGGTGAATCTAATAACAGCGAGTGGAGTGGCCTCGGGATATACCGAACCCAATGGGGTCATTTGGATAGGAACTGATGAGGGTTTGATCAGGATAGATCCCAATAAGCAATACAAGACTGACTACCCGGTACCTCTGTTTTTCACTGCCATTTCCGGGGCAGAGGAGGCTCTACCTATTTCAGAATTTTTAGATGGTAAATCACCCGAAATCCCTTTCCAAGGCAATCAGATTTCTTTTGATTATGCCGCGCCTTTCTTTGTGAGAGAGAACAAAATTCAGTTTCAATCCTATCTAGAAGGCTATGATGAAGATTGGGAAGAGTGGAATGATAAAGTGACTCGTGAGTTTTCAAACCTTCCCTATGGGGACTATACCTTCCGAGTCCGGGCAAAAAACACATTTAACACGGAATCCGAGGAGATAGCCTACTCTTTTACGATCCTTCCTCCATGGTATGCCACTTGGTGGGCCTTTATCATCTACTTTCTAGGATTTGCCTTGTTGGTTTACGGACTGGTCAAAATACAGACTAATCGGGTTTTAGCCCGGGAAAAAGAGAAAAATAGGGAAAAAGAACTTGCCCATGCACGAGAAATAGAAAAGGCTTACGAGGAATTAAAAGCAACCCAAACCCAACTTGTTCACTCTGAGAAAATGGCTTCTCTCGGTGAGCTCACTGCGGGCATTGCCCATGAAATTCAAAACCCGCTAAACTTCGTCAATAATTTCTCAGAGGTCAGTGAAGAGTTGATTGATGAAATGCATGAAGAGTTGGATAATGGAAACATAGAAGATGCCAAGGAAATCAGTAAAGATTTAAAGGAAAATCTCACCAAAATCAAGCATCACGGCAAGCGGGCTGACTCGATAGTCAAGGGAATGCTCGAACATAGTCGGGGCAGCTCATCAGAGAAAAAGCCTACCAACCTCAATGCACTCGCGGATGAATTTCTTCGCCTAAGCTATCACGGACTGAGAGCAAAGGATAAGAGTTTTTCAGCTGACTTTGAAACAGACTTGGATTCAAATATCCCTCGGGTAAAGGCAGTTTCTCAAGACATAGGGAGAGTATTTCTCAATCTGATAAATAATGCCTTCTATGCTTGTGCTGAGCGGAGTCGAAGCGCCTGTGCTGAGCGGAGTCGAAGCGCCTGTGCTGAGCGGAGTCGAAGCACCAGTGCTGAGCGAAAAAAATCTGTGATTCCCGGCGATGAACATAATGCCGACTCTTACAAGCCTAAGGTGTCCGTGCAATCCCGTTTGGTAGAATTAGGCGGAATAGATGGTGTAGAAATTTGCGTAAAAGACAATGGAGGCGGAATCCCAAAAGCCATCATTGATAAAATCTTCCAACCCTTCTTTACCACAAAGCCAACTGGAAGTGGTACTGGATTGGGTTTAAGCTTAAGCTATGATATCATCAAGGCACATGGTGGTGACCTTCGGGTGAAAAGCAAGGAAGGGGAAGGCACAGAAATGATCATCTATTTACCTATTGATTCAGATTTTAAGTCGGGTTCAGAATGAGGAAAGAAAAAGAGCAATCGCTTAACCAAGCCTATCAAGAATTTATCGAAATCGGATTGAATATTCGACCGATTATCGATGAGTTGAAGCACTTGATTGATCCAAAAATCATGGGTTTTGGTACAACAGAGGACGAGCGAATTTTCTCCCGTCAAGACTTTATTGACCTGATCAAAAGACAAGAGGAGCAGGCAGTTGGAATCAAATTAGAACATCAGGTAAAGCCCCTACATCGAAGAGTCCTGAGCGGTGAAAATTCGGCAATCTATGTCGATGATTTGATTATGAGAATCACAACAGATTCAGGTCAATTCGAAATGAAAATGCGCTTTTCCATGATCTTGGAGTACCAAGAAAAAAAATGGATAGTGGTCCATTGGCATGGGTCTAAACCAGAAGAGGTCAAAAGCGAAGAGGACACCTGGGGAATAGACATTTGGAAAAAAAAGACAGAAGAGCTTGAGCAGATTGTCTCAGAAAAAACCGCTGACTTGGTCGAAAAAAACCGAGAATTAGAGATCGAAGCTGCATTAGAAAGAGTAAGAGCTGTCGCAATGGGGATGAAAAAGCCCGAAGACATGCTTTCCATTTGCCGAATTATTTCGGAACAGCTACAAAATTTTGGAGTCACACAAATCCGTAATATCCAAACAGCGATTATTGATGAGGAAAAAGGAATCTATCTCTGCTACCAATATTTTACCCCTTATGATCAGGAGGCAGTAGAACGAACAGAGTATCTCAAAAGTCCTGTGGAGCATGGTATGGTCAGGCAGATGCTGGCATCAAAAGACGGTCATTTTACCGGAACGCTTGCAGGAAAGGAATTGGATGAATTTAGGGAGCATCGTAAAGCTGAGAATCATTTCTCAGACCCACTTTTGGATGAAGCGAAGGAATTGAGCCATTGTTTTCTATCTATTGGAAAGGGAGGGTTGGGATTGACGCTTTATCAGCCAATGGATGGTTCAACTTTGAGTTTGTTCAAGCGATTTCATCAGGTCTTTTCCTTGGCCTATCAACGATTCAGAGATATTCAAAAAGCAGAAGAACAGGCAAGGGAGTCAGAAATTCAACTTGCCCTTGAAAGAGTTCGGGCCAGGACCATGGCCATGCAGCATTCTGATGAATTGACTGAAGCTTCTCAGGTTTTGGATCAGCAAGTCAGAGCCTTGGGAATAGATACTTGGGGCTGTGCATTCCATATCTATGCCGATGATCCAGAAGGGGACTATGAATGGTTTAGCAGTAAAGCTGGAACCCTTCCGTTTTATAAAACACCCAGAGAGAATTTCTTTCTAAAGTTTTACGAAAAGGGAAAAGCAGGAGAAACTTTTCATGTAGAGGAATTTTTGGGAGAAGCCTGCAAGGATCATTATGAGTACATCATGACCATTCCGGTGATGGGTGATGCCTTACTGGAAGTAGTGGCATCAGGAGGTTCTTTACCCGAGTCACAATATGACCATATTGCATTTTTCAAGCATGGCTTCCTTCTTTTCATTACCTACCAACCGGTACCGGAGGCCCATGATATTTTTCAGAGGTTTTCAAAGGTATTCGAGCAAACCTACACCCGCTTCCTCGACCTTCAAAAAGCCGAAGCCCAAGCTAGAGAAGCTCAGATTGAAGCAGCTTTAGAGCGTGTTCGATCCCGATCGATGGCTATGCACAAAACCGAAGAATTGGCAGATGCAATTGGTTTGTTGCAACGGGAACTGTCACACCTTGAATTTGCCCTTGATAACTGCATTTTCTGGATCATTAATAAAGAATCGAATGAGGCAACGATGTGGCTTGCTCCTATAAACGACACCCAATTGCCCGAATCCTACCAGGTGCCTTTCACCAACCTTCCCTATTTCAATAAAGTATTCCATGCATGGAAGCTTCGCATTCCAAATTGGACCTATGTATTAGAGGGAGAAGATAAAAAAAGAGTAGATGAGTATCTTTTCAATCAGACCGACTTCCAAAAATTCCCTACTGATTTAAAAAATATTTTTCTACAGGTTAAAAAAACCTATATCGCCATTTCATTTTATAACTATGGCGGCTTACATGTTTCAACAGAGACGCCAATCAATGAATCACAGCAGGAAATTTTAAGCCGGTTTTCAAAAGTATTTAACCAAACCTACACACGATTCCTCGATCTACAGAAAGCTGAAGTACAAGCCCGAGAAGCTCAAATCCAACTGGCATTGGAAAGAGTCAGGGCCAAAACTATGGCCATGAATTCCCATTCAGACTTACTTGGTATCATTGAAGTGTTCGGCCAACAACTTAGTGAGGTAAATGTGAGGTTTACAGATGTGACTTTTATTGAAGGTCCGATCACAAAAAATAGAGATTGGGAATTGTGGAGCTATATTCCAGGTACCAACAACTTCACTCACAAAGTCAATATTCCCTACTTGGACATTTCCTACTTCACCAAAACGGCTGAATCTGTTGAGGATTATGAAAAGACGGGTAAGTCCATCCAAACAAAATTTTTTACAAAAGAAGAGAAAGACGAGTTTCTAGATCACTATTGGAAATATGCACCTGGAGTTCCGGAAAAGGTCAAGGACTTGGTCTATGCCAATCCAGGTTCGACCATTGTCGATGCGTTTTTGGAAAACGTAACCGTTTCAATTGTTCGTTGGGATTTAGAACCCTTTACAGAGGAGGATCTCTCAATTTTTGAGCGCTTTGCAAAAGAATTTAAGCAGACCTATACCCGCTACCTAGATATCAAAAAAGCCGAAGCACAGGCCCGAGAAGCAAAAATTGAAGTGGCTCTTGAAAAGGTCCGATCAAGAACCATGGGCATGCAAAAGGCCGAGGAACTTGGAGATGTAGCGACTCTTTTATTTAATGAGCTGAATACGCTGGTGGATAATTTATGGACCTGTGGCTTTGTCCTTTGTGAAAAAGATCGTCAAGAAGACGAGTGGTGGCTGAGCGCGGATAATGGATTGATCGACCCCTTTTTCCTTCCAAACATCGGAGACTATGCACACGAGAGCCTCTATGAAGGTTGGAAAAAAGGAGAAAGCTATCGAACCGTCACATTAGAAGGACCACAACTCCAGGAGCATTACGATTGGTTGTTACAAATCCCGATCGCTGCTCAAATTTTTGAGGAAATGGAGGGGTCCGGTATTCCCCGTCCTACCTGGCAGCGATTGCATGCCGCATATTTCAAGACAGGCTACCTAGTTATCATCACGCAGGTTCCTTGCGGGGAGGAAGATATCTTTAAGCGCTTTGCCCAGGTTTTTGACCTGACCTATACCCGATTCCTGGATCTTAAAATAGCAGAAAATCAGACTCGGGAAGCTCAAATTGAAGCTGCATTGGAAAAAGTCCGCTCCCGCTCCTTAGCCATGCAAGATCCGGAGGAATTGACCGAAGTAGCACAGTTGCTCCGCGAAGAAATGGGTATTCTCGGGGTAGAAGAATTAGAAACCAGCTCCATTTACATCCATGATAAAACCAGTAATCTGACCCAATGCTGGTTCACGATAAAAAATAGTCATAACCCCGCACGAAGCGTTTCCGATCAAATGGTCCTTGATCTGCAGGATACTTGGGTAGGCCAACAAATGCTAAAGTTCTATCGGTCTAAAGAGAAAAAAACCTCCATTCTGATGCAAGGCGAACAGCGAGTAGAATGGATTCAGTACTGTGAAAGCAAATCTGAGCTACTTGGAAAAAGTAAATTCTATGGAGAAACTATCCCCGAACGAACCTATCACCTTTATAAGTTTTCAGATGGATTCTTAGGCGCGGCATCTTCAGGACCCATTTCAGCTGAAAGTTGGGATTTGATGCGAAGAGCCACTGCGGTTTTTTCATTCGCTTTTACCCGTTTCTTGGATTTGCAGAGGGCCCAGGCTAGCGCCAAAGAAGCTCGGAGACAAGCCTCATTAGATCGAGTTCGTGCGGATATTTCCTCTATGAGGACAGCTGCAGATCTGGATAAAATCACGCCACTTTTATTCAAAGAGCTCACCACTTTAGACATTCCATTTATCCGCTGCGGAGTATTCATCATCAATGAAAAAGCAAAAATCGTAGAGGCATACCTCTCTTCGCCTGAGGGGAAATCTTTGGGAGTCTTGCACCTTCCCTTTGATGCGAGCGAGCTCACTTTCAAGACCGTCGAAGCCTGGCGAAAAGGAGAAGTTTACCGACAGCATTGGGATAAGGAAGACTTTCTCAACTGGATTCAACAAATCATGGAAAAGGATCTGATCCAAGATGAAAAAACCTATCAGGGCGCGGCCGCTCCTCCAGAATCCCTAAATCTTCACTTTGTACCATTTACCCAAGGGATGCTGTATGTGGGTTCTACAGAACCACTTTCTGAAGATGAAATTGACTTGATCAGATCACTATCCGAAGCCTTTGCGATTGCCTATTCCAGATATGAAGACTTTGTCAAACTAGAGAAAGCCAAGGCAGAGATCGAGTCGGCAATGTCTGAACTCAAAGCCACCCAAACCCAACTCGTCCAACAAGAAAAACTCGCCTCTCTGGGTCAGCTTACCGCAGGTATCGCCCATGAGATCAAGAACCCTCTCAATTTTGTGAACAATTTCTCTGAAGTCAGCAACGAACTGATTGATGAAGCTTTTGAAGAGTTGGAAAAGTTAGTGGATTCGGAGGAGAAGGAAGAGATCATCGCCATTCTGGAAGATGTGAAAGGAAATCTTTCCAAGGTACAGGAACATGGAAAGCGGGCAAATGGAATCGTAACCTCCATGCTGCAACACTCCCGAGGTGGAGACGGAAAAATGGAACCCACTGACCTCAATGCTTTGCTGAAGGAATATGTCAATTTAAGTTTTCATGGTATGCGGGCAGGTAAAAACCCCATCAATGTCGATATCGATCTTCAGCTTGAGGAAGAAATAGGTAAAGTCAATCTGATTTCGGAAGACTTCTCTCGGGTCATTGTGAATCTCTGCAACAATGCCTTTGATGCCATGCGGCAGAAGACGGTAGAAGTTCCTGACTCCTACCAACCCAAACTCACTGTGCGGACCAAATCTGAAAAAAATCAAGTCTTTATTGAAGTAGAAGACAATGGCCCCGGAATCCCTGATGAGATAAAAGACAAGATCCTCCAGCCTTTCTTTACCACCAAAAAAGGAACAGAGGGTACTGGTTTAGGGCTCAGTATTACCAATGATATTATCAAGGCACATGGGGGAAGCTTAGATGTCGAAAGCAATCAGGATGGAAGTAAGTTTGTGATATCACTACCTCAATAATTGCCCGAGTGAGCTACTGCATACTTTGCCCTGAAGGCGATGCTTTACAAGTCAAGTTTGAAGAATTATAAGAGGTCAAATAAAAAATAAAAAAAGCGCTTTTTTTATTTTTCAATTTGTACTTTAGAAAGCATTTATTGCATTAAAACTCTAAAAATTAAGTTGAATACTGAAATCCAGCATTTCAAAATCCGCCTATCTAAACTCGACCATATACACTAACTATCACCCATATGCTCTCAAAATTACTTTTGGTCTTATTACTCATTTTTGTGGTCCTATCGATCGCCTTTGTCATCAAAAACAAAAGAATTAAAAGAAGAGCACTTCAGAAATTCAAAGAAATGGATCCTCAAGAACTTTCGGATTGGTCCCCTGAAAAGTTGGATTCCAAGCGCGCTCACATGGACCCCTTAGCTGATCAGACAGTAGCTATTATCATGGCAAAACAGGAATCGGCTGAGATCAATCATCTTTTTCAATCTATCGTCAAAGACAGCGAACAACTACCCCCCACAGCACCTAAAGAGCTTCATGATTATTTTGAAGAAAGTGCCAAACTTCCGGATTGGGCCGACCCTGATCTGATTGCATTAGGCCAACAAATCTACCTTAGACATGGGATTTGGATAGGGCTTTTACTTTGCTACAAATCACTGCCCGAATGCTATGCCTGTGCCCGTGGTGCGGAAGTCCTTCACAAGACTGCCCGACTCAATGAAAAGAAGGGTTCCTTGGACGCCTACTCAAGAAGAATTGCAGAAACGGCCCTCTTCGTTGTTTTTGCCATGTCTCCCGATGGACTGGATAAGAAAGGTAAGGGACTAAGGGCTACACAAAAAGTCCGTCTGATCCATGCCACCATTCGATACTTTCTGAAGCAACATAACTGGGATGCAGACACCTACGGTGAGCCTATCAATCAGGAGGATTTAGCGGGGACTTTGATGTCATTTTCCGCTTTGATTTTGGAAGGGCTTGAGACGATTGGGGTAGAATTTGAGCCAGTAGAAATGGAAGCTTACATCCATTGCTGGAGGGTGATCGGCCACATCGCTGGGCTAGATGAGGATATGATTCCAAAAAATGCCAAGGACGCATTAAAGCTTGGCCATAGTATTCTTGATAAAGAAATTGCCCCAAGTGATCATGCCAAGGAATTGGTCAAAGCTCTTCGGGAATTCCAAGACACGAAATCAAAACCCATTCTGGGAAGTCAATCCAATATTGCCATGATGCGATTAATGATGGGCAAAGACATTTCGGATTTGCTTGGCGTGGAGCCCATTGATCAATCACAGATTAATAGAATGGAAAAGAAACTCAAAAGAATCACAGCGTTAGGGGAGTTTCTGGATAAAAGCCTGATCTTTTCTTTTTTCCTTCAGGGATTTACAAAGCTTGGCCTTATGCTGATGCTTAAACGAATGACCACCCGCTCAATCATCAATTTCTATATTCCCAAATCCCTCACTCAAGATTGGGGCACAAAATCTTAAATGCTATGAATCAGCCTTTAATCAATTTTGAAGATTATTCACTTGCCGGACTTATTTTCAATGGTGTCGGTTGCCTTTTTTGGGTCGTCGCATACGTGATTTTGGTGATGGAAATCCGCAAAAAGAAATTTGTGGAAATGCCAGCCTACGTTGCAGGTGCGAATATCGGTTGGGAATTCGTATGGAGCTGGATTTATCATCCTAATACCGGTCTTTTATTCGCCCTGAGCTATCAGGCTGCATTTTTATTAGACTGTTTTATTTTCTACTCGGTCCTTCGATATGGTACCAAACAGCCAATGAATCCTGAAACCAAAAAGCATTTTGCATTATTCTGTGTGATCAATTTTGGCTTCTGGATCGTATTCTCCTACCTCTTTAGAAATGAAGGCTTTGACACACTCATCGGGGCAAACTCGGGATATATCATCAATGTAATTCTCTCATTACAATGTGTGTTTTTGCTGATGCAAACCAAAGATACCGGACAATTCTCAATGGTTTTGGCTTGGGCTCGCATGTTGGGCACAGGATTAATTTCTGTTTCCATGTTCTTCTTCTACCCTGAAAATCACTTCGTACAGTTCCTAGGAATATCATGCTTCATCCTAGACAATACCTTCATCTACATTCTTTGGAAAAGACACGGTAAGCTATTTGGAGCACTTAGTAAAGCATAATTATGTTTAAAAAAATCACAGAGTTTTTCATCCCTCCCCAAAAGCTACAGAGCGGAGATGAATTACGATCAGAACGAATATTTGTCGCAGTCTTACTTATCTCGGCAGTTTCTAATTTTCTGGGAATCAATTTGGCTATTGAGATCAAAGCGGAGCTAAACGGCTACCTGCTTCTAATCAATGGGGTGATTAACCTGCTTATTCTTTTAGCTTATCGATATGGGTTAAAAAAATCCATCGCTACCACATTAGTCTTATCACAATTTGCCATCAGCTTCCCAATACAGGCATGGCTTCAGGGAGGTTTATCATCTCCTGCAGCTGCGGCATTCTTCTTACTTCCGGCAGTGGCAATGTTGATCCAGGGGAAACGTGCTGCGACATTTTGGATGATTCTATCAGCATTCCTCAGTTTGGGATTATTCTGGTTTGAGAGTCAATTCGGAACGCCAGTCCCCACATTCGACCCTGCAAAAAGCAATCTCTTTTATTTCTCCTCCATCCTAGGGACTAATCTTACGATCTTTATCATTCTATTAGTTTATGAAACTGGCAAATCGAAAGCCTTGGCAAATATTCAGAATAAAAATGAGGCACTAATCAATACACAAGCCCAGTTAATCCAAGCTGAAAAAATGGCCTCGCTCGGAGAACTCACAGCTGGAATCGCCCATGAAATTCAAAACCCCTTGAACTTTGTCAATAATTTTTCCGAAATCAGTAATGAGCTAATTGAAGAAATCGAAGAAGAACAGAAAAAACCCGAAGCAGAACGTGATAATGAACTGATTTTTGAAATCATAGCTGACCTTAAGCAAAACCTTCAAAAAATCAACAAACATGGTCATCGCGCAGGCTCCATTGTGAAAAATATGCTGGAGCATAGCAGAATAAGTACCGGTGAAAAAGTACTTACAGATATCAATGTTTTGGCTGATGAATATGTCAAGCTCTCTTATCATGGGCTTCGAGCCAAGGACAAGTCTTTCAATGCAGATCTAAAATTGAATCTTGCTCCGAATCTTCCAAAAGTCAAAATTCTGCCTTCTGAAATAGGTCGAGTTTTACTCAACCTGGCAAATAATGCCTTCTATGCGGTGAGTGAAAAAGCAAAAGGTAACTTGGAAGGATACAAACCACAATTGACTCTAAGTACGGTTAAAACAAAAAATGGAATAGAAATCTCAGTTTCAGACAATGGCCCGGGAATTCCCGAGTCCATCAAAGACAAAATCTTTCAGCCCTTTTTCACAACCAAGCCCTCAGGATCAGGAACCGGCCTTGGCTTATCATTATCTTATGATATCGTGAAGGCGCATGGCGGGGAGGTAAAAGTAGAGTCCGAGAGTGGAAAGGGCACGACATTCAGGATACAAATACCGACCTAGTGAACTTTTGAAATGGGACATCAACTTTTGAAAGCAAAAAAAGAAGGCTCTGAAAATTTCATCTTTTTGAAGGCCTATTTTTAGCAAAATCGATCCTCCCTTTTTGTTTGAAATAACCCCAATTATAAAAACCTTTTTTCAAGTGCGAATTAGGAGAATTCTACATACTTTTTATTATTCCGATAAAGGATTTTTTTGAACTCTATAGAGGAACCTGAATTATACTATTCTTTAGTTAATCAGCTGTGTTTGAAAAGCAAAATCACTGATATTTTAGTCTTTATAAAAGTAAATAAATAATATCTGAAATAAGAAAAGTTTTATTTATCTTGAAAAACACCAACAATTTTTAATTTTTCTCATGTTCCAACATAAAATCCTTCAACAAGGAAGAGCGGCCCTCAATCTTCCTGTGCGACCGCTAATTTCATCCACTCGTGATCCGTTGGATTTAGAACTGAAAGTCATCTATGGCGAGCTACCTGACGACATCACAGGTCACGTTTTTATCAACTCTTCTAGTGGCTCGGTAAACTCCCCCTATCCCTACCCTGAAAAAAATCCAGATGGTAGCAGAAATAAAGAATATGGCTCTCCAATTCTGCTTGGCGGAGGATTTGTAATGAGATATGATTTTGACCAAGCAGGAAAAGTATTCCTAAAAGCGAGGCTTCTAAAACCACCCGCATATTATGCCGATGAAGCGACAAAAGAAGGAAGCCATCCTCACTATCCAAAATGGAAACAAAGCGTCAGTGGTTTTAAGAATCTTGGAATTACCCGACTATCATTTTGGCTCGGCTGCAGTGATTTGTTGTCCACAGCGATTACTCCGATCCGATACGGAAATGATAAAAAAGACAGATTAGTCGCGACAACTGATGTGGGGAGGCCTTATGAATTTGATCCCAAAACACTGAAGATCAAAACCCCTATTGGTTATCTGAAGGAATATATAAATGGCGTCCCCGGGATTGTTCCATGGCCATTTCCAGTTTTGCAGACTACTGCGCATCCTGCCTTTGACCCTGTGACCAAGGAACTTTTTTCTGTGAACTACACTAAGTCCACATCATTACAACTCAAAGAATCCAATTTGTGGCCAACCCTCCACTTGCATCATGATAAAATAGAAAAAGAATTAGAGGAAAAAGTCAAAAGCTGGAAGACGATTACTGACAAAAATGAAGCTCGTGAAAAGCTGAATGAATATTTTCAGAATGTCCACCAAAACCGACCGACTCATGAAAGTAAGTTTCAAAGGTTTTTCCGAAAATTAAAACACACATTTACCAAAGTATTGGGAGATATTCTTTCCTTTTTCGGAGTCCCTGAAAATGAATTTTCTGTCAAGGATGAAGTATATCTTCATTGCTTTGATGGATCCCCATCTTTAAAGTCTTGGAGGATGGTCGATGAAAAAGGAGAAAATTTAAAAATCACACAATGCTGCCATCAAACAACCCTTTCTGAGGACTACTTTGTATTTATTGATGCCGCTTTCAAACTTTCATTGGATGTGATGTTCAACAATCCATTTCCTCATAATCCGGAAATTGACAACTACATCCGAAAAGTCACCTCTGTACCTCAAGAGCCTTATACTTATCTGTATATCGTAGCTAGAAAGGACTTAAATCCCGCTTCAAAAACTGTAGTAGCCAAGCAAATTAAGCTTGAACCCGAATTCATACATTGCTATCTAAATTATAAGAATCCGAATGGGAAACTAACCCTGTACGGAGCAAGCAATAGTGCCGCATGTCTGGCAGAATGGGTAAGACCTTTCGACAAATTAGTGGATGGATCTGATATAGAACCAGGCACAGCCGGGATCATCTCTGCGGGAGTCATGGATATAGGAAGGATCAGCAAGTATGAAATTGATGGTGAAAAAGGGAATCTTTTATCCGAAAGCATCTTAGATGCAACCGGAAATCTAGACCACCCTGAAGACTTGGGTGCCCACACTTGGGGCGTAGGTATCTATACGTTTAGAGATATAATTTCCGGGAGTATTCCAAGTAATGAAATCACGGATATATTCTTCCAATGCTACGGACTGGAACCTAGAAGATTAACAGAATTCATCTACGAGCTTTACAAGGACTATCCGAATAGAAAAATACCCGCAGAAAAGGTCAAGCAACTTTCTGAAGAGGGAATCCCACATCAAGTAGTGCGGCTGAATGCCCAAAGCTTTGAATTGGAAGACTATTTTCAATTTCCTAAGGGATATGAAATTAGATCCCTTCAGTTTTCCCATAGAAAAGGAAGTGTAAATCCGAGGCCGGGGATTGACGGATACATTACTGTCCTGATGATCAATGAGGACGAATTAGATGGTGTAAAAAACTTCTTCAGAGAAGTATGGATTTTCGATGCTGCAAATCTTAAACAGGGGCCGAAAGCGGTACTCTCACACCCAGACCTGAATTTTGCATTCACCTTGCACTCGGTTTGGACAGATTCGGTAGAATCAAATGATGAAGATCCCTACACCGTTCCGGTGAAAGAAGATTACCAATATATGATTGATAAAATCTGGTTGGACAAACATAAAATCCAAGATTTCTTCGAGAAAGAAATTTACCCGCATTTCAATTAAAGTGAGGAAGTCTAGGAAAAATATTAATTTCCAAATTAGTTTCTTTTGAACCTAAAACATTGTATAACAACTACTTGTATCGATAAATAGGAGATGAACATAGGTGAATACTTATTAAAAAATAAGCTTTATGAGGACATTGAAACTTCTGTTTATGAAGCCGTGCATCACAAAACAGGAGTTAAAGTCATCATAAAGGTTCATTCGGATGACTTTCCATCTCCTCATAAAATAGAGCGAGTAAAAGATGAATTTACGATCGGTGAGAATATTTCTGGTGATGGTTTGGCCAAATATCTGGAGCTCATTCGAATCGGAAATGGCTTTGCTATCGTTCAGGAGTTTTTTGAAGGATCTTCACTGGATAATTTTTTAACAAATAATAGCCGCTTATCAATAGAAGAATTCTTAAAAATCGCTCCAAAAATCACCCATGCTGTTGGGGAAATGCATCGGCAAAAAATCGTTCATCGAGACATAAGCTCTGATAATATTCTGGTAGCAAAGGATTTCTCCAGTATTCGACTCATCGATTTTGGAGTATCAGCTACATTCTTAAAAATAAGTTCAGAAAAAATTGCCGGTGGTAAAATTCATTACCTATCTCCGGAGCAAACTGGTCGAATTAATAGATTAACAGATTATCGAACTGATTTCTATTCTTTAGGGGTATTATTCTACCGCTTACTTTCTGGGTTTTTCCCATTTGACGGTGAGGATTCTTATCAGATTATCCATAAACATATTGCATCTCCTCCTCCCCCATTCAAGAACTATCTATCCAATATTCCTTCGGTATTGGAGAAAATCATATTTAAGCTCTTATCGAAATCTGCCGATGATCGATATCAGTCAGCAAAAGGGCTTGAAAAAGATTTACTGAAATGTGCAGAGCTTTATGATGAATTAGGCGAAATACCCGAATTCAAACTAGCTGAATACGACTTCTCCACCATTTTCAGGATGCCTAGGCAGCTATTTGGTAGAGAGAAGGAACTGAAAGAATTAATGGACTATTGGGAAAATTCTTTAAACAAGAAGAAAACTCAGTTACTATTGGTAAACGGGAGTCCGGGAATCGGGAAATCAGCTTTAATTCAGGAACTGAAAAAACCTGTACTGGAGCAAAATGGCTTTTTCCTTCATGGTAAATTTGAGCTCTTAAATCAGCCCATTCCATACAGTGGGTTGATTCAGGCCTTTGAAAGCCTCCTTTCTCAATTATTGAGCGAGCATAAAAAGGCATTGTCTTTTTGGAAAGACCGCCTAATCAATGCCTTGGGGCAGAATGGAAAACTTCTGACCGATGTATTCCCAACCTTAGAGAAAATAATTGGGCCTCAAGTCGAAATTGAATCCCTCAGTCCATTAGAATCTCAAAATCGATTTGAATATGTATTTGCGGAGTTTATCAAGGTTTTTACCTCCCAGCCCTATCCCATCACCTTGTTTTTAGATGATTTACAATGGATAGACCTTGCCAGTCTGAATCTACTTTCGCAGCTTCTCAAGAATAATCAAAATCAAGCCTTCTTTATTGTAGGGGCTTTTAGAGATACCGAGGTAAGCAATGATCATCCTTTAAGTCGGATGCTTGAAGATTTGAAAAAATCTGGAATTACTATTAACCAGATGGAACTGGGGCTCTTGCCGATTGATGAGATCAACAATATTTTGGCTTACTGCCTCATGAGGAAAAATGCTGAAGTCCTAGAGTTTGCGAAACAAATCCATGAAAAGACCAGTGGAAACCCATTTTATGTACATCGCTTTATTGAAAGTTTGCATGAAAAGGGATTGATTTATTCTGATCCCAAAAAGGGGAGATGGGAATGGAATGAAGCTGAAATTGCCATAGAAAGTGCAACTGAAAATGTGGTGGATTTCCTGATGAAGCAAATGGAAAAACTGCCGGAAAATGTGAGGCACTACCTAGGTACCGGTGCAGCTATCGGTAATCATTTTTCTGCTTCAGAATTAGCAGGTTTAAATGGTCTTAAAGAATCAACCTTAAGAGAAGAACTTTCGCCTGCATTGAATGACTCTTTTCTATTCTTTGACGGGACCAACTATTTTTTTGTACATGATCGAATTCAACAAGCAGCCTACTTATTTCTTAAAAATAAGGAACAAGTACACTTAGAGATCGGAGAGTTCTTTAAAGAACACTTGGACAGAGGAAAGGAAGATTGGGTCTTTCGTATCACAAATCAATTGAACCGTGCCAAATCTTTAATCACCGATCCTGAAAGAGAAATAGAGCTTGCAAAGTTTAACTATGAGGCAGGAATCAAAGCTCGGGACGCGGTGGCCTTTGATGAATCTTTGAAGCTTTTGAACCTGGCAAGTGCCTTACTCCGGGACAAAAATCCCTGGGTCAATGAATATGATTTAATATGGAATATTTCCTTTGCTCAAATTGATGTAGAGTTTATCGCAGGAGATCAAAATAAAGCCCTTAATCTGGCAAATGAAGTTTTGGGCTACGCTAATTCCAATTTTGAGAAAGCTTTGATTTATAATCAGCTGATCATTTTCTACACCATGAAGATCCAATTCCAAGAAGCATTGGATTTTGGAAGAAAAGGTCTGGAATTAATCGGATTAACTATCCCCCAAGACGCCGAACTTGAACCTGCAATCGGACAGGGTTTTGGAACAATTATTTCCTTGATGGAAGGTAAAAAACCGCTTGACCTTCTCAAAAACCGGACACTCTCTTCAGATGAAATTTCCAGTATAAAAATAAAACTGATCGTCAACATGCTTGCTCCTGCCTTTCTGGGTGGGCAAAGCAATTTATGGACCTACTTAGTCTTGGCTAGTACGGCCAATTCCATAGAAAGTGGAAACGTAGCCGAAAGCTGTACTGCCTTTAGCTCTTATGGTATTCTTTGTGGGTTGGCTTTCAATGACTATCAACAGGGATTTGATTTTGGAGATTTATCTTATCAGCTTTCCATCGATCTGAAAAGCCTCAGACAGCGAAGCAATACCTGTTTTGTACTTGGGGCTTTTTTGAATATTTATGCAAGACCCGCAAAGAATGGTTATAGCTATCTAAAAGAAGGTATATCCTCGGGACTTCAATCGGGTGAGCTTCAATTTGCAGGATATAATATTTCGGGTCTTGGGCAGGTGACTACTACTTCAGGGAGCTCTTTGTCTGTCTTGGATGAGCGGATGTATGAGGGATTACAGATTGCAGAAAAAACCAAAAATCAGTTTGTAAAAAGTACCATTCTTGTTTTTTATCAATTGATACACGACTTGGGAGGCCCTTCTTCACTCAAAGAATTTGAATCTGAAGAGAATATTTACGCACTTTTAGAAAAAGAGCAAAACTATTTTGGAAGGTTCTATTTCTCCCTTTACAAAGGATTTTCATCCTATCTATTGGGAGATGCCAAAGGAGCATACGAACATTTGGCAAATGCCAAAAATTACCTTTCTGCCGTCCCTGGCTCGGTGGTTTTGGCAGATTATTACATCTACCTTCCACTTATTGCTTTAGAGTTGATTGACCTCTCCAATCCTGAGGAAGATCTACAAAACTCCATTGAAGAATCGATCACTATTTTAGAAAAATGGAACTCTTCAATTCCTGAAAACTTTCAGTTTCGAATTGATCTCATCAAAGCAATCAAAAAGGATAAAGAAGGTCATGTATTAGAAGCTTTGGAACTTTATGATGCAGCTATTGACCAAGCCACAAAGCAGGAAATGCTGCCTCTAAAGGCGATAGCCCTTGAGAAAGCCGGAATCATGATGCTAAATCATGGGAAAAGCAGAATTGGCGAAGTTTACCTGAAGGACGCCTATTTGACTTATCTCGAATATGGAGCAATCAATAAGGTGAACCAATTGCAGGAAATCTACCCTACACTCTTTCAAAAAGGCCAAAAACAAAAGAGTTTGACGATAAGTGAAACAACACGGACTATTCAATCCCTTGAAATGTTCGATTCCCAGACACTTATCAAGGCTTCTTCAGCTATCTCCCAAGAGGTGACTCTGAAAGGTGTACTTAGCAAAATGATGGAAGTGGTGCTTGAAAATGCAGGTGCCGAAAGAGGTTATTTCATTATGCATTCGGATGATTCCTGGAAAATTGAAGCTGAAGGCATCGTCAACCCAAGGTCATACAAACTATTACAAGGCGTTCCGTATCCCTCAAAGGCCATAAAATTGCCAGAGGAGATAATCAATTATGTGCTGAATAGCCATAAATCTTTGTTGCTCGAAGATGCACAAAACCATCCTGAATTTGGGGTAACACCCTACTTAGAATCAGCCAAGGTAAAATCCATTTTGTGCCTTCCAGTCATTCATCAAGGGATGCTTTTGGCGATTTTATATTTAGAAAACTCTCTTTCGATTGGAGCTTTTACAGTTTCTCATAAAGAATTACTTCAGACCCTCTCCACTCAAATCGCCATCTCTATATCCAATGCCCAGCTGTATGATAATTTGGAAAGGAAAGTACATCAGCGAACTGCCGAACTACAGCTACAAAAGGAGGACTTAGAGCAGACTTTAAAAGATCTAAGAAAGACTCAGAGACAACTCGTCAATTCTGAAAAAATGGCCTCCATGGGGGAACTAGCTTCAGGAATTGCGCATGAGATACAAAACCCACTAAATTTTGTAAACAATTTTACGGAAGTCAGCGATGAGTTGATTGATGAGATTCTTGCTGAGTACGGAAAAAGCCTAGAAAACCGGGATGAGAAAATTATCCAAGAATTACTTTCTGATGTAAAATCCAATTTTGAGAGAATCAGAAAACATGGTCTGCAAGCTGATGCCATCGTAAAAAATATGCTTGAACACAGCAAGCAAGGTCAGGGTAAAAATGAACCCACAGATTTAAATGCATTAGCAAATGGATCTTTGAGGATATCATATCATAGCTTTTTGGCAAAGTATAAAAACATAATCTCCAAAGACGTGGAGATTGAGATGGACATCTCCACTGATATGAATCTGCCCAAGGTCAATGTAATCCCACAGGAAATAGGAAAAGTGATTTTTAACCTCTTGAATAATGGGTTTTACGCCGTTTTGGACAGATCAACCAAAGAAAGCAATGCGGAGTTTAAACCACTTGTCAAAATCACCACATCCTTGGCAAAGGATTCAGTTTCAGGACCTCAGGCCGTTATTTCTGTTATTGACAATGGCATTGGAATACCCGAGTCCATTAAGGAGAAAATCTTCCAACCTTTTTTCACCACAAAGCCTACCGGCTCCGGGACAGGTTTGGGTTTATCTCTAGCCTATGAAATTATTCAAGCACATGGTGGACAGCTTTTATTAGAAAGTAAAGAAGGGGAAGGCTCTACCTTTAGAATTTTACTACCCGTAAGTACCAATTAAAAAAAAAGGGAAATGAAATTGGATTTTCCCCAAAACGACCAGCCATGAGACCTCTTCATTGAGCCAGAAATATCACGAGTCATTTGTATCAAAAAGTTTATTTATATTTATACGTAAGAAAATTTTTATACGTATCATGAAAACAAAACTTACACTTAGTATCGATAAGGAAACAATAGAAAAAAGCCGAAAAATAGCTCAAAACAAGCAGCAAAGTCTTTCATTTTTGATTGAAGAACTCCTGAATAAGGAAATCGAAAAAGACAAAGAAAAGCAACTTGCTTTAATTGGGGAGCTACGAGGAATTGCTGGGAGGGCTCCTGAGAACACAGATTGGAAAAAAGTAATCCGAGAATCGGCAGGAGAAAAGTATGAAAAATAGAGCTTTCATCGATACTAATATTTTTCTTGATTTAATTTTAGATCGAGGCGATTTCGGAAGTAGAGTTCAAAAATTTTTAGAATCCAGTGCCAACCGACAAGTCAAACTATTCACCTCCTTTTCTTGTATTCAGACTATTATCTACGTCCTTCAAAAATCAAATATCTCTCCCAAAGTGATTAGAGAAACGATAGCTAAAATCAATCTATTGGTCCATTTAACCCAAACAAATTCAGAGGATATCGAGCGAGCTATTCAATCGGACTTTAAGGATTTGGAGGATGCAATTCTTTATCAAACTGCTATTTCGAACCAATGCGCTTATTTTATTACAAGAAACATTAAGGACTTCCCTAAAAATTTTGATCAAATAAGCGTGCTACTACCCGAAAAATTTTAAATCAAACTCTTCGGAACTAAAAATAAAATAAACCATGGGACTATTCTGGAACCTTATCCAACAAAGTCAAATCTCCAGTCACAGCTCAAGAGCCTCCACTTTGGAAGCTAGAGTGGCCTACCTGGAAAGTGAATTGCGCAAGACGCAAGAACTACTGATCAAAACGCTGAAAGTACTGGAGGAGGAAAGTGGAAAAGATATCAATGGAGATGGAAAAGTTGGATAGCTAAACCCCATATGAAACTTCAAAATAGGACATTTATCATAACTGGCGCTACGAGTGGCATGGGGCGTGCTATGGCCTTAGAGTTTTCTAAGGAAGGAGCAAAACTTATTCTTAGCGGGCGTAATGAGAAGGCTGCAGAGGAATTATTAAGTCTTTTGCAAACCGAAGCTTATTTCTTGGCGGGCGATGTCAGTGATCCGGGCTATAATCAAAGACTCGTTGAATTGGCTTTGGAAAAATTCGGGCAAATGGATGGCTTACTCACAAATGCGGGGATGCTGGGTCTTGGATCAATTACGGATTTACCTTTGGTAACATGGACTCAAACCTTTAATGTCAATTTGACCTCCGTTTTTCACCTGCTAAAAGCATCCCTTCCACACCTTCAAAAAAGCCCCAATGCCTCGGTGGTAATCAACTCATCCATTGCCGCTTTCAAATCCTTTCCCAATCATCCAGCTTACTGTGCATCCAAAGCAGGATTGGTAGCTTTAGCCAAACAGGCAGCGGTTGATTACGCTCCCCATGTCCGAATCAATTGCATTTGCCCAGGACCTGTCGACACACCCTTTATTCATGCATCAGCTGTTGCCTTTCCCGATCCGGCAAAAGCGGTGGAAAATGCGGGCAGAAATACTTTGGTCCAGCGTTTAGGGGAACCTGAAGACATTGCCAAATTAGCATTGTTCATAGCTTCGGATGATGCCTCTTGGATTACGGGGTCTGTTTACACCATTGACGGTGGGATTTTGGCCAAAGGCTAAATTATACCTTCCTGATACTCCGCATCAAATCCTCCTTATACATTTTACTAATAGGGATGACCTTTCGCATAATCTCCAAATGTGAATCAGCTACCGCATCTAACTTCTTAAGATTGACCACATAGGAGCGATGCACCCGCAGAAAATCCCTACTTTCAATCTTTTGACAAAATGCATTCAATGGGCTGACAATGAGATAATTCTGACTGTTGGTAAAAATATTACAGTAGTTTCGATCAGCTTCGATATAGAGAATTTCGTCCAGCATCAACTTGATCAGTTTCCCATTGTTTCGAATGAAAATCCGGTCATCCAGGCTCTCGATCAACGAATCTGAATCTTCCGTTTCAATTTTTTCCTCTTTAATTTTTTCCGCTACCAATTCAATGGTCCGCTCTAGATTCAACTTGTTAAAAGGCTTGGAAATAAAGGCATAGGGTTTGGTTTCTTTGGCCTTTTGAAAAGAAGCTTCGTCAGCGTTGGCAGTCAGGTAAATCAAAGGAATTGCAGTCTTTTCCTGGATTTTCTTTGCTGCATCTATCCCATTCATTCCCCCATTCAGCTGGATATCCATCAAAATAATATCCGGATGATTTTCGATGGCGTGATTGACGGCATCCTCTCCCCGGGACTCAATTCCCGTGACTTCATAGCCAAGCTTAGAGAGCTGCAGTGAAATATTCGCAGCGATAATCATATCATCCTCCACGATCAAAATTCTGGTCTTCTCACTCATGCTGCTTTATTGGTCTTAAACTCAAAATATAATTCTGTTCCTTTTTGGGTGCTCAGTGTCATTTTTCCGTCGAGCTGCTTAGTCAAAAGTGCCACGAGCTGAGTACCAAAGCCCGTTCCCAAAGTGGGATTATTTTTCTTCATTCCAGCGCCATCATCTGCTACTTTCAGGTACAGATGATCTTGATCTTTTTTCAAACTGATCAGAATCTCACCATCTCTTCCATCTGGAAATGCATACTTCAGCGAATTGGTAATCAGCTCATTGACAATCAAGCCTATCGGAATTGCACGATCCACATCCAACTCCAAGGGTTCCATCTCTACTTCCAAGCTTATTCGTGCTGAAGCATCGAAGGAATCAATGATAAAAGAGCCCAAATTTTTGAAATAATTTTTCATCTCAATCGCAGCCAAATTTTCTCCTTGATAGAGATTTTGATGGATCATCCCCATGCTTTGAACCCGGTTTTGGCTTTCGATCATGATGTCTTGAAGCTCCTCATTTTCGATTTGAGCTGTCTGCAAAGCCAAGAGGCTGGAAATAGTCTCCAAATTGTTTTTGACCCGATGATGGATCTCTTTCAGCAAAAATTCTTTTTCTCGATTCTGCTTTTCCAAAAGTTGGCTGTACTTTTTTCGCTTCACAAAAACCCGATAAAGGAAGAAGAGAAAAAACACCATCAATGCGGTGAATAGAAGTGTAAAAATCTGAATGATATTCTGTCGCTTCAGCGCCTCCTCTTGAAGGGAAATAATTCCTTCCTTTTGGGTTACATCCATTTCAGTTTGCAATTGGGCAATCCGCTGATCCGCCTCTGCATTGAAGACAGATTGATCGAGCTCATGATAGCGCTTAAAGGCCTGATAGGAATTGGAAATTTCACCTGCTCCCTCGTAGGCTTCCGCCAATTCCCGATAGATCAAACTCAAAAAATAACGATCTCCAAAGTCCTCGGTAGCCGTGCGGATACTTCGTCCAAGGTAGGTAATCGCATCCTGATAGAACCCCTGCTCTTTTTTCACTTTGCCCAAAGAAAGCAGGGAGCGCACGACCATAAACTCATTTTGAAGGAGTTCGGCATACTTGAGTGCCTCCTTTCCGGAGGTCTCTGCATTTTCAAAATCCACCAATGCCACATAAAGATCCGTCAAGGCGATATACGTGTCACTGAGATTATTGTAAAAGCCATATTGCTTGCCCATACGAATAGATTGCTGGAAATAAGGAAGTGCTTCCTCATTTCGCCCGAGTGCAATCAGGTTATTTCCAGTCACATGCAGGGTAAAATCAAAATCTAAATCCTGGATTCCCCGCTCCTCAAAAAGGGCGAGAGACTTCAGTCCATATTCCAAGCCTTGCTCGGGTTTGCCTTGCTTCCAAAATAAGTTGCTGATATCCGAATAGGCCATGGCCATGGCTTTCCTGTCACCGTATTTCTCCCCGAGTTGAAGAGTTTGGGTTGCCAATTCAAAAGCCTTTCCCAAGTCTCCCCTTCGCTCCTGTACATAGCCCAGATTGGTGAGCAAAAGCCAAGTTTCGGATTCGGGAAGTTTTTCCAAAGCACTTTGAAGCACCTCTTCTGCCTGATCGAGTTGTTCCATTCTCAGCAAAATAGCCCCTTGAGCCACCTGCATTCTACCCTCCCAAAGCTCGCTTTCTGCCATTCGAGCCTCTTCCAGCCCTTGATTGATGACGGAAAGGGATTTGCGTAGATTTCTGGTATGGTAATAATAGCCCAGATCCCAGAGCATTTGCAGCCTCAAATCGGTCTCTTTCACTGAAGGAAGTGATTGCTCTATTTTTTCAAGGTAATCCGCACCAAAATCATCTGTCTCCTCAAAAACCTTTGAATACTCGACTTTACCGTCTTTTGAAACTACCTGAGCTTCTAGCTGAATCTGAAACAATGCAAAAACAAGGATAAAAAATCGCTTCATGCGATTAATATACAATAAAATGCAATTGAATATCAATTGCTTAATTGTGAATTTTCCGGGGAAGGAAAATACTCATTGGGGAAACATTTTATAGGCCTTCATCCTAAGCCTTTTGGGAAGGATTAAATGAAAGTGGAGATTATTCCATCCTTTAACCTAAAAAAAATGAGATGAGCAGTCAAACCCCAGAATTTTTCTCTCTTAGACCCGAACTCGAAAAAGCCTATGGCTATACCCACGCAGTGAAAATCGGAGCTAGCATCAAGATTTCAGGTGCAGTAAGTATGGATGATGAAGGTAATCCATTGGCTGTTGGCGACTTTCTTCAGCAAATGAAAAACTGCTATGCTGACCTTGAAAAAGTCTTGGCACATTATGGCTGCAGCTTCGATGATGTACTGGTAGAAAATGTATTTACCACGGATATGCCTGCCTTTTTAGAGCACGCAGCATATAGAGGCTCAATCTATCAAAAGCAATTTCCTACCGGTTCGTGGATAGAAGTCAAAGGCTTGGTCATGCCCGAATTTTTGATTGAAATCGAACTGGAAGCCCATAAATCACACTAATAGTAATCTTATATAACCATGGAAAATTTAATCAAGGAATCCGCAGAAAATAAAGCAGTTGTCGATAGTCTCTATCAGGCTTTCAGCAAAGGAGATGTACCGGGAGTTCTCGGGACTATGGATTCTCAAATCGTTTGGAACGAAGCCGAAGGAAATGAATACGCAAAAGGAAATCCCTATGTAGGTCCAGATGCAGTTCTGAATGGAGTTTTTGGTCCCATTTTGCAAGACCATGAATACTTCAATCTAAAGGACATCGAAATCCATGAAATGCTTCATGGAAAGGTACTAGCCACTTTACGATATGATGCCAAGTATAAAAGCGGAAAAGCATACAACGCACAGGTTGCACATTTTTGGACTGTGAAAAATGGAAAAATCACGGGATTTCAACAATACGTGGATACCAAGAAACTACACGAGGCTTCAATAGCTTAGGATAGGCTTTCTCCTCAAACTACTAACTAAGAAATCCCAATGGAAACTAAACTCACACTTGTCCCAAGCAAACCCAAAGCCTGGCTTCTACTTTTTGTTTGGGGCTTCCTGATACTATTTGCGGGCAAATTCATTCTCAATGACGCCTTACCGTACTTTGGCTTTGAGGAATCCTTTTTTGGAGACTATTGGGCAATGAAATGGCCTTTAATCGGCCATATTTCAGGGGGGCTCATCGCTCTCACTTTAGGCCCCTTTCAATTTTGGAAAGCTTTTAGAAATCGGTATCTCAAAGTCCACCGCATGATGGGTATGGCCTATATCTGTGGAATTTTGATTGCAGTCATTAGCTCAATCGCACTTTCCTTCACGGTCGCTCTGGATTTCCATTGGACTTGGAGCTTATCTCTTATCGGTTTGGCTTTTGCATGGTTTGGCACCACAGGGATGGCCTTTCGATTTATCCTTCTGCGCCGAATCAACCTCCACAAAGAATGGATGATCCGAAGCTACGTGGTAACCTTTGCCTTCGTCCTTTTTCGATGGTTGACGAGACAACCTTTTTATGATGATTTGGGGCCATTTGTGGAAACGGGCCCTACCGCCATTTGGCTTTCTTGGGCCGTTCCGCTTTTTATCACAGAGATCGTTTTGCAATGGAATAAAAAATGAATCAATAATGAAAAGAATTTTTGTAGTCCTCTTATTCTCATTTGCTTTTTCCTTTAGCTATGCCCAAAAGCCCCGAGCCAGAGATTTCGGAATTCCTCTGTATGGAAAACCTGGGAAACTCAATGCCATCACTGATGTCAAAGGGGTTGAGGTGGGGCACACGACCTTGATTTCTGGAGAAGGTGAATTGATAGTGGGAGAAGGTCCTGTAAGAACAGGCGTGACGGCAATTTTTCCAAGAGGAAAGCAATACGATCCTGTTTTCGCAGGTTGGTACAGCCTCAACGGCAATGGAGAAATGACAGGAACTACCTGGGTGGAAGAATCGGGTTTTTTGGAAGGGCCGATAGCCATTACCAATACCCATAGCGTGGGGATAGTGAGGGATGCCGTGGTGGAATGGGAGTTTGAAAACAATCATTTTGACCCGCTACCCGATGAACCTGATGTATTTTGGGCCTTGCCGGTAGTTGCTGAAACCTACGATGGAGACTTGAATGACATCAACGGCTTTCACGTCAAAAAGGAACATGTTTTTTCTGCCTTGGATAATGCCAAGTCAGGTCCTGTCGATGAAGGAAATGTCGGAGGAGGAACAGGGATGATTTGTCATCAATTTAAGGGAGGAATCGGAACCTCTTCCCGTGAAGTCGTCCTCAATAATACCACCTACACCCTGGGTGTTTTGGTGCAGGCAAATTACGGTACGCGAGAGAGCTTGACCATAGCAGGAGTGCCAGTTGGAAAGGAGATTTCGGACCGTCAGATTCTTTTGAATCCACTAAAACGCCAAGAAGAGCGGGGCTCCATCATTGTGATCGTCGCTACAAATGCACCCCTTCTTCCCCATCAATTAAAGCGATTGGCACGCCGAGTTCCGATAGGGATAAGTAGAGTGGGCGGCTATGGAGGAAATGGCTCAGGAGACATTTTCATCGCTTTTTCTACTGCCAACTCTGGAGCTGCAAACCGTTTGGATACGCAGCAACTGACCATGATCCCTAATGATAAGATTTCTTCACTTTTCGAAGCAGTGGCACAGGCTACAGAAGAGTCGATTTTGAATGCCTTGGTGGCTGCAGAAACAATGGTAGGAAAAAATAACACCACAGTCTATGAGTTACCGGAAGACGAGGTCATTGAACTTTTAAAGAAATACGGGAGAATCAATCCATGAATCACACACCCATGAAAAAAACATTTATATTAATTTTCTTAGTAGGAATATCCTTTCAGGAAGCTTTTTCACAAAGAAAAATCATCGATATGCACATTCACTCCTACACCGAAAGTGATTTTGGAGTGCGGGAACCTTCTGCTACAGATCATTATGGGGTAAAGGGTTCAGCCAATGCCGAGGAGCATCTTCTGGAGACATTTGCAGCTACGGAGCGTTTCAATATTGTCAAAGCTGCAGTCAGTGGGAACCCTGAAAGTGTGAAAAACTGGAAAGAACGCGATAAAGACAATCGTGTGATTCGGGGTATTCTGAGCTTTTTACCGGACGATTACGGAATAGATATCGTCAAATTCGAGAAGATGATCCAAGCAGGTGAAATTGAGATTTTCGGAGAACTTGGCCCCTACTATAGCGGTACTACCTTGAGCGACTCGATTTGGCAGCCCTACCTTGAGATTTGCGAAAAATATGATATCCCGGTGGCGGTACATACCGGCGGTGGAGACCCGGGAGGCACTTACTCTTGGTCTCCAAAAGCAAGACTGGCCTTAGGAGATCCTTACCTGATCGAAGATGTATTGGTCAAGTATCCCAAACTCCGAGTCTATCTGATGCATGCCGGAGGGGAAGACTGGCCGGAGCATGCCATTCGATTGATGGCCTACTATCCACAACTTTATACAGATATCGCAGTATTGCTCTGGGTGGAGCCAAATACCCAGAGATACGTGGCGGATTTTCTCCGAAATATCAAGCATGCCGGTTACCTGGACCGAGTCATGTTTGGCTCCGACCAAATGATCTGGCCCTACGCCATCGAAAAATCCATAGAGTTTCTGGAAGGCTTGGACTTCTTGACGGAGGAAGATAAAGAAGGAATATTTTATGGAAATGCGGCTAGATTTTTGAAATTGGAAGAGCAATAGGTAAAGAACATCATTAAGCTCTCAAGAGGGCCTCATTTTACTTATTGATAGGCATTGGCTTTCGACCAGTCCTTCACAAAAAGTCCCATTCATAGAAATAATGCGCTACCTAAACTCAATTCTTGCATCCCTTGCACTAACTGTAGTAATACAACTATTAACCCTCGGCATTGCTTCCGCCCAATGGTATAATCATTATGCGAAACTCGACGACTTTGGACATCATGTGTATTTGGAACAGCACGAGCTTCCTATCCTAGCGCATGGTCCTACCGACCCCGCTCCTGCCCCCGGTGGCAAACATCTAGCTTTCGCTGCCAGAGGCTGGATCTGGAATCTCAATTTGGAGACTGGAACAGCTACCCGACTTACAAAAGGTCCAGGGATAGACTCCCGGCCGAGATGGTCACCAGATGGCAATAAGTTGACTTTTGTGAGAGATGAGGGGAAAAATACAGCTATAATCATCCGAGACTTAGCTAGCGGTGAGGAAAAAAGAATTGATACTGAAACCATTGAACTGGATCCTGAATTTTCTGCGGATGGAGAATGGATCTATTACACCTCTGGAAAAACCGGTTCGCTCAATCTCCGCAGATATCACCTTTCTTCTGCCATGGATGAGCCGTTGACCGAGCTTCGTCAAGTGGAGCGAAACTCAAGAAGTCTACCGGATGGCAATAGCTTGATGTACCTGCATGGTAGTGGTGCCCACCGTGTACTCAGAATTAGAAACTTTGAAAGTAATACAGACACCATCGCCCTTGCACAGACATTGACTTATCATTTGACTGCGGATTCCCATCCAGCTCAGCGTCTCATTGTCTACAGCGCTCCCATTGACAATGACTACCACCTCTGGACCATGGACTTGGATGATCCTCGAGTGAAGCATAGACTAACAGATGGAAACCCTTTTGCCTTGACTCCAGCATTTAGCGCTGATGGGGAGATGATTTATTTCGTCGAACTGGATGAAAAACGACAATTTCGACTGATGCAAATCCCTACTTATGGAGGAGTGGCCGAAGAGGTGAAAATTCAGAATTGGGACTTGGGAGAAACAACAGGAACCTTGAATATCAAAGTGATCGATGACTCTGGCCAGCCTATCACAGCAAGAATTTCCATCGTAAGAGAGGACGGTTATCCTGTAGCTTCACATGAAAATGCCACTTATGTAGACCCTCAAACGGGCCGTCATTATTTTTATCTGGAAGGAGAATCAAGCTTTTCAATTCCAGTCGGAAATTATCAAATAACAGGTGTTCAAGGCCCCATGACGCCATCTGTAAAATCCATGGTACAGATTCAAGATGGGCAATCAAGCGAAGTTACCCTTAGCATCAGTGCAATTTGGGATGCCAAAGCTGCAGGATATGTATCGGCAGATCACCACGTTCACCTGAATGGAGACGGGCATCATCGGGCGACTCATCAGGATGCGCTTCAAGCTTTGGAGGGAGAAAATCTGGACCTCCTAGCACCTATGTCTTGGAATCGCTGGGAAAGAAGAATTAATGCATCGATAATTGGAAAGGAAACCGAAAAGAGTGGTCGAATTGTCGCCCAAGGGCAAGAAGTGCGTTCTCACTTTCACGGCCATGTCAGTTTAATGGGAACGGATAAAGCATATGCACCTTGGTTTTGGGGGCCTAACAACCCCAAACTTGGAGATCCCGATCGAAGCAATGGGGAAGTCGTCGATTTTGCAGATCAACATGATGCCTTCACTACTTACGTGCATCCCATAGAGATTGACTCCGATCCTTTTGAGCAACTCGAAAGTGGCCCCATTCCTATCGAGCTTATTTCTGATGCGGTATTAGCCGATCGAATTGGTTTAGAAATGGTCTGCGCCTGGACCAGCCCATTGGGAAATAGCCATGTGTGGTATCGCCTTCTGAACATCGGCCGTCCTGTAGCGGCTATGTCAGGCACGGATATGTGGGTGGATTTTCATCGTACGATGGCGGTGGGTACTGGCCGAAATTATGTTCGCTTGGAAGGAGCTGAAATGAGTACCGAAGCCGTTTTGGATGCAGCAATGGCCGGAAAAGGATTTGTGACCACCGGCCCTGCTCTACTTTTCCAAGTGGGTGAAAATGCCAAACCCGGCGATGTAGTTTCGAGCGGAAAACAAGACTGGTCCGCTACTTTAGCTAGCACCAATGATATTGATGTAGTTGAGTTGATCGTAAATGGAGAGATCGTGGAAAAATTGGAGGGAGTCAAAGCCGGTGAAACCCGAGAATATCAAGGGAAAGTAACTCTTCCCGAAGGAGGCTGGGTAGCAATCCGTGCCTATGCCAGCGAAATCAGAGAAGATTCTTGGCCAAGTATGCATGCCAGACCTTTTGCACACAGTTCGCCAATCTGGATAGAATCCGTTGGCAGTACTGACCCTGTTTCGAAAAATGCTGCAGCAGCGGACCTCATTCGAGCTATTGATGCATCGGAAAAAATCGCTCGACAAGCTTATGGAGAAATTGAAATGAATCGTATGATGAATCGATTTGAGGAAGCAAGGAAAGTTCTTCGGGGGATGTTGGATTAAAAGAAAAAAATTTAGCCTGATTAAAAATCAAGAAGACCAGCAATCCTTCAGAATTGAAGAGATTAGCTGGTCTTTTTTTATTTCTAAACTTTTGGATTAAAAGCTAGTGGCACCGTTTAATTCCGACCATTCTTAAAACTCAGATCCGGATAAGCCGGAGGTGCTGGAACATCCCTAGGATCCTTTTGGATCAACTCTTTCAGATGCTCAATCGCAGCATCCAACTGAGCATCTTTTCCTTCGAAAGTCGCTTTTGGTAGATTAATCACTTCGATATCCGGAATAAAACCTACTCCTTCGATCAGCCATTCTACGCCATTTTCAGTTTCGCCATAAACCCCATTCATCGGAGCCCGTGCAATACCATTATCCGAAAGGGTATTCACTCCAGAAAGCCAAACTTCACCTCCCCAGGTCCTAGCTCCAATTGCTTTGCCCAAACCTAACCTTCTGAAGCCTTCGGCAAATGCCTCTCCATCGGAAGCAGTAAACTCATCCACTAGCAAAACCAAATGCCCTCGGAATGCATAATTCATATTCCAGTAGGGCTCTCCTGTTCGGCTCTTCCAGTAGAAGAAAGCCTCACGAATGAGTTTTTCCAGAATAAAGGAATCAATATTTCCTCCCCTATTATGACGCACATCGATGACCAAACCTTTCTTCTTAAACTGTGGATAGAAATCCCGATACCACTGCCCAATGTCACCAGAAGTCATGGCTCGCAAGTGGACGTATCCAATATCCCCGTCGGATTTAGCTTCGGTTTCCAGTCTCCGGGTATATTCCCAATCGTTGTAACGGAGATTACTCTCCTGCCGAGAACTCATGGGATAAATGATGTGATCTCCTTTTCCAGCTACTGCTATCCGAACTTGCTTGCCAGCTTTGTCACGAAGCAATACCTGCATATCCTCCACTTCCAACACAGAAGTCCCATCAATATGCGTGATCACATCACCTTCCTGAATTCCATAAGCAGGATGACTCAAAGGTGATTTCTCATCCGGATAGTCTGGGTCGCTTTGGAAGATGTAATCGATTTGGTAGCCATTATTGGTTTTGGAGAAAAGTCCTCCCAGCATTCCAAACTGAATATTATCATCCCCATCTCGGGTATCTCCTCCTCGTACGGAGGTGTGCAAAACAGAGAGCTCGCCGATCAACTCCCCTATCACATCCGAAAGCTCATTTCGAGTAGTGACCCGATCCACCAAAGGCATATATTTTTCATGCATTTTATCCCAATCTACTCCATGCATCCCGGCATCGTAGAAGTAATCCCGCTCCATGCGCCAAGCGTCGGTATAGATTTGTCTCCAGTCTTCTCGAGGGTCTATGCTGAATTTCCAGCCACTCAGATCCAATTTATTTTTTGATAAATCAGAAACGGGTGAAGTCCCCAATTCCACCAAGAAATGATTGGAACCTTGTCTTAGCAAAGCGTATTTGTTGTTGGCTGAGACCGCATAGCTGTTGATTTTGTTTGCGAAAACCTTCTGCTCGGCTTTTTCAGAAATCGGAGTCATCATCAAGGCAGGCTCATCATCATTGGATGCCCCGCCGCCATAATAAATACCGGGGCCCGGACCTACTCGATGGTAATACAAAGCCTTATCCGTCACGATCAGATTTTTATAATTTCCAGCTGGCACAGGAACCTCCTGCACTCGCTCCATCAGTCCCTCTTCATCAATGGTTACCGTCATTGGACCTTCAGATTTCTTCTCTTCAGCTTTCAGTTCGTTTTTGGGAGTGAAAGGAGAAATCAAGCCCTTCTTCAAAGGAATGTGGTAAATCTTCATCTGCTTTTCCCAGAAAGGCTCTGGCTGTCGCTGCCCCCAAGGACTACCCACCTTGGTTTCGAAGTTCCGGTCAGAGAGGAAATAAATCCAGTTCCCATCAGCACTCCATTGTGGGTTGAGGCTGTTGGTCCGGTCAGAAGTTAGCATCACCCGCTTCCCAGAAGATGGATTAAATACAAATAGCTGAGTAAAAGTATTGGAAGCAGCCTGCCCATAGGCTAGCCATTGACTATCGGGAGACCAGGACATACTGCCATGAAGGTCTTCATCCGTGAGATTGGCTTTGACGGCTTTTCCCGTGGAAAGATTACGAATCCAAAGGTCATTATTCAGATCTGTCCAAGCCAGCCACTTTCCATCCGGTGATGGAGTTAAGTTGAATCGCAGTGTGGTGCCATTTTCCGTCAACTGCTTGCCTTGGTCCAAACCCAAACCGGAATATTGATGGATTTCGAATTCTCCGCTTTCATCCGAAAAAGTCAAAATATCCTTGGAATCTGTGGTGAAAACCGCATCCCGATAGCGAACGCCATCTTTTCGGCTCAGTCGAAGCATTCGCCCATCTTTCGCAGGAAAGACAAAAACCCGACCCCGAGCAGTTAGAGCAACCTTCTCTCCATTATTGGAAACCGAAATATTAGTGATGTAGGAAGCTGGATTGTCCACCCATTTTTCCCTTAATTGATCAAAATCTGAAACCAATCGAATGGCGATTTTTTCGGATGATACCTGTCCCAAACTCATCTGGTACAAATCGGCGCCTGAGCGATAGACCAACTTATTTCCTGAAAGAGAATACTCTCGGACATCATAGGATTCTTCCTTGGTGTGCTGCTGAATATCCGAGCCATCGGTCTTCATCGACCAGACATTCTGAATGCCATCACGAGAAGAAATGAAGTAAACTCTACCTTGATGAAAAACCGGATGATGATCTTCCCCATCGTAATTCTGTGTGAGTTTGACGGCTTCAGGAGCTCCATCGCTGTATTTCCAGACTTGGCGAGCTGTCCCTCCCTTGTATCGCTTGGTTACATTGTTGTGGTAAGTAGGCCGCACAAAAAAGTAAGTATCGGACTCTCGATCAAAGCTCCCCTCAGCAGCCATTTCCAGAGGAAGCATTTCTTTTTCTCTGGAATTCATATCCACCACCACGGTGCGCAATCGTGGCAAATTAGAGTACTGATTAGTGGTGTAGGCCACTTCAGTCGCAGATTTCCAAGCCGTGGGAATAGAAGCGGCAGGTTCGTAAGTCAGTCTTTTGGGAAGGCCGCCGGAGATCGGCATCACATAGACCTCAGTCGGTCCCTCATAACTAGCCGCATAGGCGACCCATTGACCATCGGGAGAGATTTTGGGATCCGACTCATCACCGGGATGCGTCGTGAGTCGAGTGGCCATTCCCCCGGAAAGTGGAGCCATCCAAATATCTCCTTCGGCTACAAAAACAACCGTATTTTCATGTACATCGGGATGCATGAAATAGCCTGGAGTGGATTCCTGCAAAGCAGATGTAGGCCTTATAAAAAGCGAAAAGAGCAATAAAGTAAGAACTGAAATTTTATAATTCATAGCTGACTCATTTTGAATTGATTTCTGGAAAAAAGGTAGCTTAAAATTTCTATTTTCATCTATTGATTTACATGAAATACCTCTGGAAATGAATTTCGGAGAATATATCTTCTCCATTGCAGAAGAAAAGGCTTAAGGAGCTATTTTTTCTGTTAATGTTTTTGTATTTTCCCAATTATTAAACGTTTTTAAATCTCATAATCAGCAATTTGTATGCGATTTTTTGTAGAATTTACAGAAGACTTATTTTCTCTTTTTACTAGAAGTCAGAGTAGGGCAAGGACTAAAATCAATCCATGAGATTCAAAAATTTTTTCAGTGAAAAATTGGAAAAAATTCCACTTTTAGAATTCAACCAGTACGGCAAAGTCCTGGTGTTTGGCGGACTCTTTATTCTGGTGCTTGGTTGCCAATCAGAGTCAAAAAAACCTGTTACCAAAACCGATGATCTAGTAAAAGCTCCTATTCAAAGACTTTCGGATTTGGAAGAAGGGAATCAGCCAAAGGAAATAAAAGTCTCTTTTAGCAGCCTTCCAAAGTCAAGAATCCGAAATTTCAACAAGCCCAACAATGAAAAAAGGTCTATGCTTCCCATGCTTAGAGATGAGCAAGGGAACCCGATTCTGGACCAAGATTCCAACCCGTTTTTTTTAGGAGAAGGAGGAGTTTCACAGTTCAAAAAATATACTTCGGACGATGGGCTCGCTTTGGATGGGGTGAATAGTGCCTTAGTGGACTCCAGAGGGCATATTTGGTTTGGAACCAATGGAGGAGGAGCGACTCGATTTGATGGATTGGACTTTTATACATACACCGAAAATCAAGGCCTCGCCAGTAATATAGTCCGGAGCATGCTGGAGGATTCCAAGGGAAATATTTGGTTTGGAACCGTCGGCAGAGGAATCAGCAAATTCGACGGAAAGACTTTCGAAAACTTCGGCTATGACAAAATAGGCGACGATGTCATCTATTCGATGGTGGAAGACAGGGATGGCAATATCTGGTTTGGGTCTAGTGGAATCGGTGTAATTCGATATGATGGAGAGAGCTTCAGCACTTTGGATCAGTCCGATGGACTGGCCGGAGATGTGGTCATCAGTATGGCCAAAGACTCAGAGGGGAATCTTTGGTTCGGGACGAATGGTGATGGATTGAGTCGGTTTGATGGAAATACTTTTAAGACTTTCACCACTGAGGATGGCTTACCAAGCGATCGAATAAGGGCAATCTATTCTGATGCGGATGGATTTCTTTGGATAGGAACTTTGGGAGGTGGGATCAGTAAATACGACGGAAAAGCTTTTCAAAACTTCAACAAAGCCGATGGTTTGGCTGGAAACGTTGTCAGAAGTATCATTTCGGATAAAAATAGACAAATATGGATTGCCACCGAGACAGGTGTAAGCCGGTTTGATGGAAAGCGTTTTATCAGCTACACAACCGAACAAGGTCTTGCTGGCAACAGTGTCCTCGATCTGGCAAAGGATAGTCAAGGGAATCTTTGGTTTTGCACAGATGGAGGAGGTGTCAGCCGATTGGATGGATTGGCTTTTACCAGCTTTACCAATCAACAAGGCCTGGCCGGAAACCTCGTGCTTTCCGGCCTTCAGGACAGAGAAGGGAATCACTGGTTTGGCACAGCTGGATGGGGTGTCAGCAAGTATGACGGCCAGTCATTTACCACCCTTTCTTCCGACCAAGGAATATCTGGAGATGTGATCCATGCGATTTTGGAAGATGAAACAGACCGGATTTGGCTTGGAACGGGCGGCGATGGTGTGTCAATTATTGAAGGAGATGTGGTGACCATCTTTGACAGTCAATCTGGACTTCCTAGTGATGAGATTTTGTGCCTTACCCAAGACCGAAACGGTGCCATCTGGATGGGGACCTATGATGGGGTGGTTCGATGGAAAGACGAAACCTTATTTCATTATACCACTGACCAGGGAATCATCGGAAATGAGGTTCTAGATATCATTGAAGACCAAACCGGAGCGATTTGGTTTGGGGCAGTTGATGGAGGCATTACTCGCTTTGATGGGGAAAAATTCATCAATTTCTCTATGGATCAAGGCTTGATCGACAATGCCGTTTTGCGATTAACCGAAGATGAGCTCGGCAATATTTGGATAGGTACCGGACATGGCGTAAGCGTTTTGTTTGTTGAGGACATCAAAACTTTAAGTGAAAGCCCTGACCATCTCCCCAACTTCTTATCAATTGATACCGAGCAAGGACTTCCTGATAATGTCATTCTTCAAATCACAGACCTACCAGGGCCAACAATCAGCCTGGGTACCAACCAAGGTTTGGCGATTTTTGAGTTTGACCCTAAGGCCGATAACCCCCTTCAAAACCTGAATATTTTTAATTCGGAAACGGGCTATCCTGTCAAGGATTTAACTGATGGGGAAAATGCACTACTCCTTGATCGGGATGGGATTCTCTGGGCCGGTACCGGAAGCGTTAAAAATGGCTTGGTACGCTTTGACCTTTCCCAAAATGAGAGCAATCAAGGTCAACCCAAACTTTTACTCAAACAAATCCGCCTAAATGAGGAAATAATACCTTGGCAGTCTCTACAGAACGCAGAAAAGGTTTCTCCCGAGCTTCTAGCCACAGACCAACTCATCACTATCAAAAGGAGACTCAATCCCAGTGAAGAGAGTAATCTAAGCCGCAGATTCAAAGGGGTGAGTTTTGAAAATGTGGATGGATTCTTCCCCATTCCCCAAAAGCTGATTTTGCCTTATCGCCACAATCAAATCAATATCGAATACGGGACTGATGAATTGTCCAAACCTGACTTAATCGAATACCAATACCGGCTCAATGGCTACGAATCCGAATGGGGACCTGTCCTCAGACGTACCTCTGCTACTTTCGGAAACATTCAAGAAGGTAGCTACAAATTTGAAGTAAGGGCAAGAATCAAAGGCCCAATCGAAGATCAATCAGGAGAATGGACTGAACCGATCAGCTTTTCTTTCACTGTTCTTCCTCCTTGGTACCGCAGCTGGTGGGCCTATACGATTTATACCATTTTATTCTTGTCTTTGATTTATCCCCTTCATTTGTACCAACGGAACCGGGTGCTGAAAGCAGAAAGAGAAAAAGCCAAAGAACGAGAACTTGCCCATGCTCGGGAAATCGAAAAAGCTTACAAGGACCTCGAGTCTGCTCACGAAAACCTCAAGTCAACACAATCCCAACTGATTCAGGCCGAAAAAATGGCCTCACTCGGGGAGCTCACCGCTGGAATAGCTCATGAGATTCAGAATCCCCTGAATTTTGTCAAAAACTTCTCTGAAGTAAGTCATGAGCTGGTGGAGGAGATGTATGAGGAAATCGAATCTGGAGATTTTGAAGAGGCTAGAAATATTGCCAAGGACGTAAAGGAAAATATGGATCGCATCGCTACTCATAGCATGCGAGCGGACGCCATCGTAAAAGCCATGCTCCAACACTCCAAGGCAAGCATGGGCACCAAAGAGCCCGTTGATATCAATATGGTTGCAGATGAATCCATTCGACTCAGCTACCACGGAATCCGAGCAAAAGAAAAGGATTTCAAAGGTGAATACTATAAGGAGCTTTCCGAAAAGCTACCCCAGCCAGAAGTGATCAGGCAGGAAATCTCCCGAATTCTGATCAATATGTGTAACAATTCCTTCTATGCGGCCCAAGAAAAAGCCAAGCAGAGCGAGGATCCTGACTTTATCCCAAAAGTGAAAATCAGTACGCATAAAGTCAAAAAGGGTATTGAAATAAAAATTTCTGATAACGGAACGGGCATTCCTCAGGACATCATTGGTAAAATATTTCAACCCTTTTTTACCACCAAGCCAACTGGACTCGGAACAGGTTTGGGGCTGTCTCTGAGCTATGATACCATTAAGTCTTATCAGGGTGATATAAGTGTTGAAAGTCAGACGGGTGAGAATTCTAGCACGACTTTTACTATATTTCTTCCAGTAAAACCCAAAAAAACCACCTAGCCTATGAATCTCGGATTCATTCTTTTGATTTTGTTGTACTATCTGCAACGTCCCATGGGACCCATTGAGGTGTCTCAGGAATGGAAGCGTATCATCAAAGGGGGGATGGCTGTTGCGGGTATTTTATTGACTATCGCGAAACTAGGGATAGGGTATATTTCTCCACTAGCTGGGATGCTCAATTTTGTTTTGGGAGGAATCATCGTTTATGTGACCATTCGAAACCCAGAACTGCAGCACCGAAAAGGAATGATATACGCTTGGTTGCCGATTATGGCCATCATGGTATTGGAGACCATTACCGAAATGATCAGCTCAAGTCTTTACAACTCCCTTGAAATCTACTTCGAAAGTGCTGTAGGCTTTGCCATTTTATGGGCTATTGTGATGTGGATCAATAATACCAAGCAGCGCAAAGCCCTCGAAAAAGAAAAGCAAAAAGCCCTTGAAAAAGAGAAGGAATACAAAATCACTGAGGCACTCAAAACCCAACTCGAAAAACAAGTAGCAGAACGGACGACCGAACTCACCAAGCAGAAGAATGAACTGGTCAAAGCACTCGACGAACTCAAAGCAGCTCAGGAGCAGTTGATTCACTCTGAGAAAATGGCCTCGCTTGGGGAACTCACTGCAGGTATTGCCCATGAAATCCAAAATCCACTCAACTTCGTCAACAATTTCTCCGATGTAAGCACCGAATTGATCGAAGAAGCCAAAGAAGAATTGGCTTCCGGCAATCAGGAGGAGGCAGTTGAAATCCTGAGCGATCTTAAAACCAATCTGGAAAAAATCATGCTCCACGGGAAGCGGGCAGACTCCATCGTCAAAGGAATGCTGCTCCATAGCCGAAGTAGCACCGGACAGAAAGAGCCAACCGATATCAATGAATTAGCTGACGAATATTTGCGGCTTTCTTACCACGGACTTAGAGCCAAAGACAAATCCTTCAATGCGGATTTTAAAATAGAAACCGACGATAATCTGGAGAAAATAAGCGTAGTCCCAGGAGATGTGGGTCGAGTACTTCTCAACTTGATCAACAACGGATTTTATGCAGCAGATGAAAAGAAACGTGAGCTCAATCAGAAAGGAGTAAATGACTTTCTTCCCTCTGTCATTGTAAAAACTCATGCGACCAATTCAGGAGTAAAAATCACAGTACGAGACAATGGAAAAGGAATCCCTACTTCCATTCAAAATAAAATCTTCCAGCCTTTCTTTACTACCAAGCCTACCGGAAAAGGGACAGGCCTGGGCCTATCCATGAGCTATGACATCATTACCAAAGGCCACAACGGAAGACTTGAAGTAAAAAGTAAACCCGGTGAGTTTACTGAATTTGAAATATTTATCCCAAAAAATGAATCATGATGAAAATCCTTATAGTAGATGATGAAAAGGATGTAGAAATGCTTTTTCGCCAAAAATTCAGAAAAGAAGTGAAGAGCGGTATGCTCGAATTGGCATTCGCATTTTCAGGAGAAGAAGCCTTACAAGTTCTCGGGTCTGAACACCCTCCAAAAGTAGTCTATGTTTTTTCGGACATCAATATGCCGGGAATGAATGGACTGGAGCTTTTGGATAATATCAAGCAGCAATTTCCTCATATTCAGGTAAGCATGATCTCAGCCTATGGAGATTTGCAGAATTATGAAAAAGCGATGGAATCAGGGGCTAAAGAGTTTTTTACCAAGCCCATAGATTTCACCACTCTGAAAGCAGAAGTGAACAAATTGATCGAAAGACACAATTAATAATAAAATGGTCAAAATACTCGTAGTTGATGATGAAGCGGATCTCGAAATTCTGATCAAACAGAAATTTCGAAAACGCATTCGTGAAGGGGAGATGGAGTTTTCATTTGCCCTGAATGGTCGGATTGCATTAGAGATGCTGGAAGAAAATCCCGATATAGATTTGATTCTCAGCGATATCAATATGCCCGAAATGGATGGACTTACGCTCCTCTCAAAGGTGAAGGAAAAACACTCCTTACTGAAAACTGTCATCATCTCTGCCTACGGGGACATGGAAAATATCCGCACAGCCATGAATCTCGGAGCTTTTGATTTTATCACCAAGCCGGTAGACTTCAGAGATCTGGAGATTACCCTCGAAAAGACCATCCAATACCGAAACCAGATCAAATCCACCTTAAAGGCACTGCGAGAAAATAATATTTTGAAGATGTACGTGGACGAAACAGTCCTAAACTTCATGGGAAATAAAGAGCTAGAGTCTAGCTTGATGGAAAATGAAGTGATCGAGGCATCAGTGGCATTTATTGACTTGGTGGCTTTCACCAAGATCTCCGAAAACGAAGAACCAAATATCGTAGTGGGCCTTTTGAACGACTATTTCGATCTCATGGTCAAAGAAATCATCGAAGAACAAGGCAGCGTGGATAAGTTTATCGGAGATGCCGTGATGGCAGTTTTTCAGGGTGAAAATCACTTTTCCAGAGCCTTACGAGCCAGTCTGGCGATTCGATCAAAAATCAATGAAATGCCAGTTTTTTCGGAAGAAAACAATTTTAAACCCCAGGTCTCCATCGGGATTAATTCTGGCGAAATGGTGTCAGGAAATATTGGATCAAAATCACTCAAAAGATTGGATTATACCGTCATCGGAGATGCCGTGAATGTGGCTGCCCGATTGCAAACTGCAGCCAAGCCCGGTGAAATATTAGTATTGGAAAAAAATGCGGCTCCCCACATGACCGAGTTTAGTTTCCGTGAGATTGGGGAGATCAAAATGAAAAATAAAACCCACCCAGTGAAAGTTTTGGAGGTTGTCTCTTCCATTGCTTAATCCTATCCTAATTACTATGAAGCTTATTCTTAACCCAGCCATTTGGACAGCGGCATTGCTGACCATTGGCAGCGCTACAATCCTTTCGCCCGAAAATCAAAAGGGAGCATTACCCTATTCAGGTTTTGTAAATGACAGCACCTCCAAGGACTCTCTTGATTACCCTAAATTCAAAGAGCTACCGCTGAAGCCGGAGCGGGAGATAAAATTTACTACAGCCGAAGGCACCTGGATGAGTGTCGATGTAAGCCCGGATGGAAAGACCATTGCCTTTGATCTGATGGGAGATATCTACACGATTCCTATGGAAGGAGGGAAAGCTACCCCCATCACTACAGGAATAGCCTACGAGACTCACCCTCGATTTTCACCTGATGGAAAGAAAATTCTCTTTACCTCCGACCGAGCCGGAAACGATAATCTCTGGTACATCGACACAGAGAAAAAGGATACTATTCAAGTCACGAAGGATAAAACCGGAGACGTACCTGGTGCAGATTGGACTCCGGACGGAGAGTACATTGTCGTAGCCAAGGGCCGTAGAATCACCAAGCTCTGGATGTATCATAAAGATGGCGGAGGTGGCATTCAGCTCAATCCTGAGCCATCTTCTATGAAGACGATCGATCCCTTTGTCAGCTCTGACGGCAAAAAAGTTTACTTTTCTCATCGGACGGGTTCTTGGAATTACAATGCCCTACTTCCGCAGTATCAAATCGGTACTTATGACCTAGAGGAAGGGCACATTACCAGCATCACTTCCCGCTATGGTTCAGCTTTCACCCCAACCCTATCTGACGATGGAAAATGGATGGTCTATGGCTCCCGCTGGGATGATAAGACAGGACTGGTCATCCGAGACCTTCAGTCTGGTGACGAAAAGTGGCTAGCCTATCCTGTACAGCGAGACGAGCAGGAATCCATTGCGCCACAGGGAGTATTTCCTGCCATGGCTTTCACTCCAGATAGCAAACATGTCATTGCCTCCTATGGAGGAAAGCTCTGGAAGATCCCTGTAGATGGCTCAGCAGCCATTGAAATCCCATTCGAAGCAGAGGTGAAGCTCGCAATGGGACCTCGGCTTTATTTCAATTATGAGGTAAAAGATTCAGCCAAACTAGCCACCCAAATCCGGGATGCAGTTCCATCTCCTGACGGAAAAAAGCTAGCATTCACAGTTTTGAACAGATTGTATGTGATGGATTTTCCAGATGGAAAACCTACTCGGGTGAGTGAGCATAATTTTACTGAAGCCATGCCTTCTTGGAGCCCTGATGGAAATCAATTGGTTTTTACCACATGGGATGAAAATGAAGGAGGGCATTTGTATAAAGCTTCCTTTGGCCGTAATGGAAATGTCAGCAAACTAACAGCTGAAAGTGCCTTGTACATGGGACCTGTCTGGGGTCCAAATGGAAAAATAGTGGTCTTCAAAGGGGATAAACGCCTCATGGAAGAATCAGAAGGCCCTGGGATCAGCGGTGCAGAGTCAGTTTTGGGCTGGATACCAGCAGCAGGAGGCTCACTACGGACAATCAAAGAAGCCAGAAATATCGGCAATGCCCACTTCACCCAAGATACGAGCAGAATCTACCTTAACGGTCCTGGAGGTTCACTGATGAGTATCAAATGGGACGGTACTGATGAAAAAACCCATGCCAAAATCACAGGAATCACACCTTTCGGTTCGGTATTGGACCCACATGAAAATCACGATCATGAAAGTCTAAATGACTTCCGCTATGTAATGGGTAAGCCTTTTTCCAATGCAGCAGCCCTAAACTACTGCATGTTGCCAGAGGGAGCGTCAGCACAAGAACCTCAGATGCGTCCATCCAGCGCCAGCTCCATCTTTATGGCACCAAAAGGAAACAAAGCCATCGCACAGATCAATAATAATGTCTACGTCGTCACGATCCCTCAGGTGGGGAAAACACCAACCATCAATGTAGCCGATCCAAAATCAAGCAGTTTTCCTTCCAGACAACTGACCGAAATCGGTGGGGAGTGGCCTGCTTGGGAGGCTAATGGGGAGAAAATCCACTGGTCCCTTGGCAATGGTCACTGGGTCTATGATTTGACACGAGCGGAGGCAATCGAGGATTCTGTAGCAGCAGCCAAAAAATCCAAAATGCTGGCAGATGCAGACAGTGTATCTACACTCAAAGCTAAAGGTGAAGAAGCTGTGAAATTGGCGGATTCGCTGGCAAAAGCAGAGAAAAAACGAATTGACTCCCTATTCAAAGCAGATAAGACGCTTGCGAAGGCGGATAGCATTTATAAAGCTGAGAAAAAGGAAAAAGAGAACTACAAACCTGAGGAATTTCAAGTGAAGGTCTACTTCGATAGAGACATTCCTAAAGGAAAAATCCTTCTGAAAAATGCTCGCATTGTGACCATGAAAGACGCAGAAGTCATTGAAAATGGGGATATACTCATCGAAGACAACCGAATTTTGGCAGTTGGGAAAACAGGCACTCTAGATTCTTCTGGAGCCGAGGTAATCGATATCACAGGTAAAACTGTCACTCCAGGATTTGTGGACACGCATGCTCACATGTGGCCAACTTGGAATCTTCACAAAAACACTGTTTGGATCTACGCGGCCAACCTAGCTTATGGAGTGACAACAACCAGAGACCCTCAGACTGCGACTACCGATGTACTTACCTATGCTGACATGGTCGATGCAGGAATGATTCCGGGGCCAAGAGTGTATTCAACAGGACCCGGTGTAGGCTTCTGGATGTACAACCTAAAATCCCTAGAACAGACTAAAAACGTCCTCAAGCAATACTCGAAGTATTACAATACGCAATACATCAAAATGTATCTGGTCGGCAACCGTCAACACCGACAGTGGGTCATCATGGCTGCTAAAGAGCAGAAACTTATGCCTACCACTGAAGGGGGGTTGGACTACAAACTCAACATGACCCAGCTATTCGATGGGTATCCTGGCCATGAGCATGCGATCCCAATCTACCCTCTATACTCGGATGTGACTCGAACCATTGCAGAAAGCAAAATGGCAGTCACCCCAACCTTGCTAGTGGCCTATGGTGGACCTTGGGCAGAAAACTACTTCTACACGACCGAAAGTCCTCTTCACGATCCGAAGCTTAATCGCTTTACTCCTTACACAGAGATGAATTCTAAAGCTAGACGTAGAGTGGGTAGCCTCGGTGGCTGGTTTGCTCCTGAAGACCATGTATTTGAAGATCATGGCAGAGGAATCAATGATATCGTCAAGCAGGGAGGACTTGCGGGGGTAGGATCTCACGGTCAGCTGCAGGGGCTTGGATATCATTGGGAGCTATGGACTGTGGCAAGCGGTGGGATGAGTAATTTGGATGCATTACGGACTGCTACAATTCTAGGTGCGGAGGCCCTTGGATTGGATCAGGAGTTGGGTAGTATCGAGAAAGGAAAGCTAGCGGACTTAGTGATTCTTTCAGAAAACCCCTTGGAGAACATCCGAAACACCAACACCATCAGCCATGTAGTCAAAAATGGGCGTATTTACGATGGCAATACCTTGGATGAAATCTATCCCAATCCTAGAAAGTTGGATATCAGTTCCTGGACTAAAGAAGCCCCAAAAGTGACTACTTCGCTTCAACATTAAAAGATAGAAGCCGATCCTAAGATCCATTTAGGGTCGGCTCTTTCTTATAATCAAGCTCGTGAGACCAAAAATAAATAAGATCTTACTTGTTAAACTACTAAATAATTATTTTCTTAAAAGATCAAAAATTTTGATATTGAAGACTTATCTGCAATTATTGCCTTAAATAGTGAAGGTATTTTTAATTAAATCTAAAGGATGAAGCAGTCATCAAAGCAAAAAATAGATTGGGCTTCCATCCTTTCACCACAATCCTTGGTTTACACCATCTGTGGCGTTGCTCTTGCGGCGATAGCCTTAGAAGCATTTATGCTTCCCAATAAATTTTTGGATGGTGGCGTGACTGGTATTGCCATCTTGGCAAATCTAGGTTTTGGGATAAATCTTAACCTTCTTTTGGTGGTATTGAATCTTCCATTCCTTTTTATGGCTTGGAAAATGATCGGTAAGACATTCGCTATCCAAAGTGGATTTTCGATATTTCTCCTCACGATTGTTCTTCACTTTTTGGAGGTACCAACCGTAACCGAAGACAAAGTCCTAATAGCTGTTTTCGGAGGATTTTTAATGGGATTAGGAATCGGGCTAATCATTCGAGGAGGTGGATTAATTGACGGTTTTGAGGTGGTTACAGAGTATTTTCATAAAAACTCCGCCCTTACTGCAAGCGAGATTACTGTCTTCTTGAATTCCTTGATCATGCTGTCCGCTGCATTTGTATTTGGTATTGAGCCCGCCATGTACTCCATACTGACTTATTTCACAGCAATCAAGACAACTGACTACGTTGTAGAGGGCTTTGAGGAGTACACCGCATTAACAATTATTTCGAAAGAACACGAATTGGTAAAAGAATTGATAGTAAAGGATTTTAAAAAGGCTATCTCCGTTTATAAAGGCGAGCGAGGTTACCTTCCTGACACCTTTCATATCCATCATCCCTGTGATATTATCATGACAGTGGTGACACGGCTAGAGGTTCATCGAATGAAGCTTGCTATTCAAGAAATTGACCCAAAAGCCTTCTTTTATGTCCAAACTATCAAAGAGGTAAAAGGTGGAGTCGTCAAACAAGTGGGAAAAAAGCACGTATGATCGATTTTGAAAAAATAAAGAAACAGATCTATCAGGATATTCTGGATCAGCTTCCCGAATACTTGACCTATCATAATCCTGCCCATACGGAATATGTCATCGAGAAGTCACTTTTTCTGGCTGATGTGGAAAATGTAAACCAGAAAGACAAAGAATTGCTTCGTCTAGCTGCCCTGTTCCATGATACTGGCTTTATAGAAAATCCAAAAAACCATGAGGAAATCGGATGTGGGATTGCCACCCACTACCTTGGAGAAATCGTTTCTGAGGAAGACTTAAAGAAAATACATGGGATGATTATGGCAACCAAAATCCCCCAAAGCCCCACCAATCAATTAGAGAAAATTATTGCAGATGCGGATTTGGAATATTTGGGCACGGATGATTTCGAGCGCCAAGGAAGCGCACTTTTTGAAGAACTCAAGCACTTCAATCCTAGTTTTTCAGAGCAGGCTTGGAATGAATTGCAACTGACATTTTTGGAAAAGCATCATTACCATACGGAGTATTGCAAAAAACATCGAACCCCGAAAAAACAAGAGAACCTGCAATCTGTCAAAAAGACCCTCGGCTTGGTTTAAGCCTTTACAGCTTGATAAATCAGATCAAAAACCTCGGTAGGTTTGATTTTTTTGGACTTTACCAACTCTTCCGGCCCTACAAATATCGGTTTGTCCTCGTCCTCTTCGGGAATTCGACCATGCGAACCTTTCACTAGTTCCGCTTCCAAAGGAATCACATCCATCAGATACCGGAATCCCAGTTTTTTCTTAAGCACCTTTGAGCCCACTTTCAATAGCGGTATTTTAATTTTCGGATCTAAAAACAATTCCACAGGATCATATCCGGGCTTTCGATGAATATCCACGCAGCGCGCATAATCAGGTGCTTTTTCATCATCCAACCAAAAATAATAGGTGAACCATGAGTCAGAATCAGCGACCACTACCAAATCACCTGAGCGATCATGATTTAACCCATATTCCTTTTGGGCCTCCTTGTCCAAAACTTTTTCAATTCCAGGCGTATTTTCCAAGAGGCTTTTTACCTGATCATAGACCGTTTTGTCTTGAATATGCACGTGAGCGATTTGGTGATCAGCAATAGCAAATGCCTGCGAAGTGCCAGCGTCCAAGGTTTCGAGACCCAATTCATCCTTCACCTGAATCCAGCCTGCAGATCTCAAAAGTCTATTAATGTGGATGGGTTGGGAAACATTGGTAATGCCGTATTCTGAGAGAAGAATAACTTCTGTGCCTTGATTTTCAAAATAGGTGATCAAGTCTTTGGCTACCAAATCAATCTCCTGTAAGAGCTTACCGATTTTATCGAAATCCAAGCCATACTTCTGCAGTCCATAGTCAAGATGCGGAAGGTAAACCAAATTGAGCGTAGGCTTATACCAATGATCAACTTTTTTAGCAGCCTCTGCTATCCAATCTGTAGAGGAAATATTGGCATTGGGTCCCCAAAAAGAAAATAAGGGAAACTGACCGAGCTCCTTTTGGAGTCTATCCCGAAGCTCCATCGGTTGGGAATGACAATCAGGGAGTTTTCGTCCATCAGCAGGATAAAGCGGGCGTGGAGTCACAGAGATATCGACTGAAGAGTACATATTGTACCACCAAAACATATTCGCGCAGACAAAATCCGGATTTTCTGCTTTGAGCTTGTCCCAAATTTTAGGTCCCTGAACTAAACGGTTTGACTGTCTCCAAAATTTGATTTCGCATTCATCCTGAAAATACCATCCATTCCCGACGATTCCATTCTCAGCAGGCATTTTTCCTGTCAAATACACCGATTGAGCGGAACAAGTCACAGCTGGTAAAACGGGCTCGATGATGGCCTTTCGCTTACTTTCTATCCAACTTTTGAGAAAAGGCGTATGCTCGCCAATTACATGGGATGAAAGTGCTACGATATTTAGGACGACGGTTTTTTTCATTTTCAAATCAATCTTTCCAATACCCAACTCAACTCACGACTGATTGATTCATCTAGTCTAACTTGCATATCGGTAGGCAAAACTTCCCAAGTATAGGTCTCCACCTCTAAATGCTGACATAAGGCTGGATTTTGCTTTAAGTATTCCAAAACTTCGACAATTTGGGATTGAGTGGAAAAGAATTGCCCATATTTTTCAACAAAGAGCGGTACATGGAAGTGGATTCTCCATTCATTTTCTACTGCGCTGTCAAGTTGCTCCAAAGCCTCCGGCAAATCTGAATAGGAGACCAAGTCACCATCCATTTTTCTTCCCACCACTTGGTGCAGGTAGGTGGATTCAGCAAATGCTTCTAATTGATTTCGAATAGCGTTTCGGTCCTGATTCAGCTTGACTTGCAAGGCCACTGATACTTGTATTTTCCCGACTTTAATCCCTGCTTTCGCAAACTTCTCAAAGGTTACTTCCGGCTTTTCATAAACGATCGCAAAATGGCAGACATCGTAACAAACCTGAATATAACGGTGAATAAGTTCCTTTGCCTTTTCAAGGCTAAAACCATACAGAGACACCAAGAAAGCTGCTCCCTTTGTCAACATCCAATCTTGGAAAAACCAGATCATCTCATCCGAATTTTCCAAAATTCCGTCCGGTTCAGGCTCGATATCCAAATGCAAATATTTACCAGTCTCTCGTTCGATCTTTTCCAACTCAGCGACCACTTCTGCAAAATTTTGAACAGCAGTTTCTAATACTTTTTCGGTCGATTTTTTATCCGCAAACCAATACCTGTAGGAAACGGGCGAGGTGGAAATCCCCCCTTCTTGACCGCTAGGAAGTAATTCAGCTAGGAGCCTAAAACTCCGAATGGTATATTCTTTCCGTTCCTTAGTGGTCCAGTCGGGTTGATGAACCTGATCTTTGACTCGTGTATGATGAAAACTTCCGTAAGGAAAACAATTGAGCGTGAAAACATAGGCATTTGCCGCCTCAAGCCATTGCTGAAAAGCCTTCAGGTTTTCCGGATTTTGCAGTTCCAAGCTAGCCTCATGAGATAGGCGCAAACCAATTCCAAAAGCTCCTTCCCAACCAAGGTTTTGGCGTACTTGAGGGATATACTTTTTTAGATTTTCGAAAGTCTCTTTCCAGCTTTCTCCGGGATGGATATTGCTACAGTAGCTCAGATGAAAGTCCCCAATATGCATAAATCAATGATTTTTGACTGTTCGGTTTTCCTCTTCCAGTAGTTGGATTGCAGATTGAATAAGATTTTCATCCATTTCGTGCACCTCGACTCCTTTACCAAGCTTCTCCAAAAGCATAATCGTCAACTGACCTCCCAAATGCTCCTGAAACTCCCGAAGTCCCTTAATGAGATTTTCGCCAGAAAGTTCAGGCTCATAAAGCGAGAAGCCTAAAGTTCGAATCACCCCAAAAACCCGATCCAAATCCTCCTTGCTGATCCATCCCAATAGATGGGAATAACAAGAGTCCAAGGCAATACCAATGGCTACAGCCTCTCCATGCCGAACACGATATTGGCTGAGATACTCGAGCTTATGGGCCGCCCAGTGTCCAAAATCCAAGGGACGGGAAGAACCGAATTCAAAGGGATCCTTACCTGCAATATGGTCCATATGCATCTGCGCACACCGAATGATTTGAGCTTTCATCGGTTCCATTTCTCTTTTGGAAAGGGCTAATGCTTCCTTTTCCAGCCATTCGAAAAAACTCAAATCTTTAATCAAAGCGACTTTTAGCGCCTCAGCTATACCCGCTCGCCAGTCTCGATCATCGAGCGTATTCAAGAAATTAAAGTCATTTAAGACGGCCACAGGAGTGGTGAAAGTACCGAGGTAATTCTTCTTTCCGAAGTAGTTGATGCTGTTCTTAACTCCCACCCCAGAGTCATTTTGAGAAAGTACAGTCGTCGGGACACGAACCAATCGGATCCCACGATGTGAAATAGCAGCTGCAAAGCCTACCATGTCCAAAACAGCCCCACCACCAATAGCAACGATATATGAATGACGATCAATCCCAAACTCATGAGTTGCCTCCACTACCTGATGGTAGACTTTGGGATCGTTCTTGCAGACTTCTCCTCCTGGGACAATCAAGGGGTCTGCACAAAGGAAAAAGCGGTCTTTAAAGTGTGTGGCATAAGATTTAATCTTTGAAATCAAATCCGGAAAAGCTTCCGCTACCCCACTATCTATGACGAAATAGGTTTTGACAAGCTTCCCTTTTTCGAGAACATCGACAAATTGGGTATTTGCAAACGAAAAGAGGTCTTCAGTAAAGCACACTGGATACTGAAACGAAACCGAGAAGGACTGCTGCAAAATGGTATTCATACAGGGATAATAGGTCTGAGCAAGCGAAAGTTTCGCAAAGGCATAATCTAGGTGACAGCGAAGGCTTTGGCCAAGCCCAAAGATAAGGGCAAAAGTGCTAGAATCACGAGCCCGATCATCCAACCTTCAAAAGCCACAGCAAGGGAAGCATTCACGATAATCAATGAAATAACGGCAGCTTTGACGGATTTTCCGATAAATTGAGGTGATTGGGTCCGAATAGCTCTGATGAGCGGTGGAAAAATCATGTAGGATAGCAGTGCCAAAAATGGAATCACCTGCCAAAAATCACTTGTTTGAATTTTTGCGGTAAAGAAGATTACCAAAATGATAAAGGTATACATCCCAAATCCACCAAAAAGAGCCTTCCGGTTTTTACCGTGCACTTCTCCTCTACTCACCATGGTAATGGCTGCAACATAGATCAGTGGCAAGAGACCAATCGGCCATATTTTGCTCAAAATTTCAGGCGCTACCGCCACTCCAAGCAGCAAGTTCCCAGCCCGACAAAGCCCCATATTGATCGGTCCAAAGATTGTTTGATGCTTACCCCAATAGTCGTAAAGAAGGGCGCAAAAAGCCACAGAAATTGCTAAAACTCCTGCTAAATGGTTTACCTGAAAGGCAGCTAAGACTCCTCCTAAAAGTAGCAATGAGGACATCAGAATCGCTCCGTTTTTTGTTGCTCTTCCACTTGGAATTGGCCTTTCGGGTCGCTCTATGGCATCCAAGTCAGCATCAGCAATATCATTGAAAGCTACGCCACCTGCATAAAGCCCGATGGTACTCAAGGAAAGCCAAAGCAAATTTTGCCAAAAGTCTCCCGACCCTTGTTCCCAATTTGAAATCAAGTAGGGCCAGCCCCCAGCAATGGCAAAACCTGCCCAAATATCCGCAATTGCTGTCACCACATTGGCTGGGCGGGTAAGTTGGAGATAGGCGAATAGCTTGCTTGCCATGAATCAGTTTTCTACCCGATCAGAAGGTCCCTCCACTCTTGGAACCTGTCCTCCACGAAGTACAGAATTACCGCCCATTTTCTTGGTCTGATCGATAGGTGGAGCCTTCAACCAATCATCTTCGTGCATTTGCCCTGAAAGTGAAAATGCAGCAAGCGCATTTTTATATGTAACCATCTGAACATGCTCCTCAGGAATTCCCATTTTTCGCATTAGATCGGCAGTTTTGGGCACTGCCAAAGGATCAGAAATCCCCCAATCTGCAGCAGAATTGACGATGATTCGTTCAGGTCCATACTGCTTGACGATTTCCACCATTCGCTCCGAACCCATCTTGGTGTGCGGGTAAATGGTAAATCCCGCCCAATATCCACGATCCAAGACTTCCTTGACAGTCTCTTCATTGTTATGATCGACGATAATCCATCCCGGATCCATGCCATGCTCCTCCGCCACATCCATGGATCGGTAGGTTCCCTTTTTCTTATCTCGGTGAGGAGTGTGTATCAATACAGGCAAATCCACTTCTTTGGCTAATTCGAGTTGCTCCCGATAGAACCTATCCTCAGCTTCTGTCTGATCGTCATAGCCGATTTCTCCGATTGCCACTACTCCTTCCTTCCCCACATAAAGTGGCAAAAGCTCCATCACTTGCTCTGCCAAGGGAATATTATTGGCCTCTTTTGAATTTAAGCCCATCGTACAATAATGCACAATCCCAAATTGACTGGCTCGGAAACGCTCCCATCCCACGAGGGTACTGAAATAATCTTTGAAACTTCCGACCTCCGTTCTAGGCTGACCAAGCCAAAAAGCCGGTTCAATGGTAGCTACAATTCCTGCCTTTTGCATGGCTTCGTAGTCATCTGTGGTACGTGAAACTAAGTGGATATGGGGATCTATGTACATGGTTGAAAAGGTTTTTGTATCTAAGTGATTTATAAATAGGATCTGAAATCAAGCACTTTTCTCCTGAAATTCTCTCCCGATTGCCTCCCAGTCATACTTTCCGGAAGCAACTTTTTCCATAAGAACAGGGTATGCTTGAAGAAGAGTTCTAGACTCTTCCGAATTACTCTCAGTCAAGGCTAGGGCTCCAGCAATTTGCTCTAGTTGATCATCAGAATTCAGTGTTCTCTCAAGATCAGCAAGGTATCGGTCATTGATGAATGGAACTACCAGCCGCCAAAGTTCCGGCATTACATTTCGACCTGCTGCCCAGCGCTCATGAGCAAAATCAGAAGCAATCTCAGCGAGTGCTGCGTTTCTTCGCTCTTCTAGTCCTTGAATTTGGTAAAGAGGTCGCTGCATGAAAATGGCCTTCAAAACCATTTGATTCCAATTAAGCTCAGGGAAATTCTTTCTCGGGAAGGGATTATTCAAAGCAATCGCATCAAAGACCAAAGTCATATTGGTTCGGCAGCCATCTATTGCTCTTGGCAAAAGTTCATTTTGAAAAGGCAATAATGGAAGCGCTGCATAAAGAGCCGCTTGCTCATACAAATCACCTGTCTCAAAAAGCTGATTAACTGCTTTCAACCAATCTTCCTGTTCCAAATTAAGATGGAATAACAAGTAGGTCCTTGCTGTTTGTAAGGAATTCCAATGACTAGGTTCAAATCCTTCTACTATTTGCTCAGCCTTGTTTTTTTCCGCATCGCTCAGTTTGAGCGGATCTTTGGAAAAAAACCTTGATGCCTGTGAAAAAGCCAGAAAAAAGCCGGTAGGACTGGAGGCATCCTTAATTTTTGAAACCTTTTGCTCCAGCCAATCCAGAGATTTCTGTTCAGCGCTGCTCTCAAGTAGTCCAAGAAGGAATAATGAGTATTCCTGATTTTGCTTCATGATCATTTTGGGCTTTTGACAAGGTAAATAAACTCAATCAAAAATTAATTTGCACCCAATTTGGGAAGAGTGGAAAAGAAAAACCCAATACTTGAGCAAAGTCAGGAATTTTAAATTTTCGTGACTTTAAAATTTTCAATATCTTACATAAAAAATTATGCATTAGCACACCATTATTCATGCGAACTACCATTGATATCCCTGAGGAATTATTGAAGGAGGTGATGAAAATCACCGGGGCAAGTACCAAAAGTCAAGCTGTGAAGTTAGTCTTGGAAGAAAAAATCGCTCAAAATAAGCGCAAAAGACTGATTTCTATGAAAGGCACCATAGACCTGGACCTTGATTTAGATATAAGCAGAGATCGAAAATAATGCCTATCCCAAAAATATTAGTTGACTCTTCCGTTTGGATTGACTTTTTCAAATATTCAAGGACTAGTCCTTTGGAAGCATATCTCCAAGAAGATATTGTTGTCACTAATGACATCATTCTAACCGAATTAATTCCGAAACTTCATCACGAAAAAAGAACAGAAATAATAGAGGGTTTAGAGGCTCTTGAGAAGGTCAAATTGGATATAGATTGGGAGGTGATTCGACATCTTCAAAAATTAAATTTGAAGAACGGGATCAATAAAGTAGGAATTCATGATCTAATTATTGTCAATCAGGTAATCGAAGAAAATTTGACCCTCTATTCGAAGGATAAGCATTTTAGACTGATGCAAGCAATTTTGAAATTTGAATTGATTTTTTAACCTGTTGAATTTTACTTTCTCAATTCCCAATTAAATCCACCAACGGTTCCGCCTTTTCTAAGTCTTTCCTATATTTTTATTTTCTAAACAAATTCTATAATGAGAAAACGCCACCTCATAGGGATTGGGCTGATGTTGCTTATAAGCACACAAATAAAAGCCCAAGATCCTGTCATTGAAAACATCATCAAAGAAGCTGAAGAAAACTCTCAGCTGAGATATCTCGGTCATGAATTATTGGATGGGATCGGTCCACGATTAGTCGGTTCTCCACAAATGCAAAAGGCGCACGATTGGGCGGTAGCACAATTTGAAGAGTGGGGCATAGAGGGGAGAAACGAGCAATGGGGAGAATGGCGCGGCTGGGAACGCGGGATCACCCACATCGACATGGTGGAGCCTTGGGTGCGATCTCTCTCAGGAACTCAACTTGCCTGGAGCCCTCCAAGTCCTGAAGGTGGTGCAATGGGTGAGGTAATTGCCATTCCAAAGCTAAAGGAAGGACAGTCCTTTGAGGACTGGTTACCCAATGTAAAAGGAAAATATGTGATGATTTCTACTCCAGAAGTGACCGGGCGACCTGACTACAATTGGGAAGAATGGGCTACGGAGGAATCTTTTTCCAAGATGAAAGAAGAAAGAGGTGAAATGCAAGCCGATTGGGAAATTCGAATCAGTCAGACCGGTCATGGCCGGAGAGAGCTTCCTGCTATATTAGAAGAGGCAGGTGCTTTGGGTGTAATCACTTCTTACTGGTCCAAAGGTTTTGGTGCTAATAAAATATTCTCAGCATACACTAAGAAAGTGCCTACCATAGACCTATCCCTTGAAGATTATGGTCTTTTATTCAGGCTAGCCGAAAGCGGCAAGAAGCCCAAAATCCACCTGAATGCTCAATCCAAAGAAACAGGCGTACAACCTACCTTCAATACTTTTGGTGAAATAAGAGGAACCGAAAAACCCGAAGAGTATGTCATGTTATCCGCTCACTTCGACTCATGGGATGGAGCAACGGGTGCCACGGATAATGGTACAGGTGTCATCACCATGATGGAAGTAATGCGAATTCTAAAGAAGGTTTATCCTAATCCGAAACGAACCATACTGGTAGGTCTTTGGGGTTCAGAAGAGCAAGGCTTAAACGGGTCAAGGGCTTTTGTGGAAGATCATCCGGAAACGCTGGATAAAATTCAGGTACTTTTCAATCAGGACAATGGAACCGGACGAATCGCCCGACTGTCTGGGCAGGGCTTTGTGGATAGCTATGAATACCTAGGCAGATGGATGGCAGAAGTGCCTAGACCCATCACTAGAGAGATAGAAACTAACTTCCCTGGAAATCCAGGCGGAGGCGGTTCAGATTATGCCTCTTTCGTGGCAGCGGGTGTTCCTGCTTTCTCACTCAGTTCGCTTAGTTGGTCCTATTTTAATTATACCTGGCATACAAATCTTGACACCTATGATAAGATTGTGTTTGAGGAAGTGAAAAATAACGCTATCATGACCGCAATTCTTGTTTACATGGCATGCGAAGAACCAGAATTAGTTTCTAGAAGACGGAGAGTTCCTATCAATCAAAGAAGCGGTCAGCCGGCATTTTGGCCAGTTCCGCGATCTCCTAACAGAAAAGGAATGATAGATAATTAATTGAAAAGCTCTGGTATAATAACCAGAGCTTTATTTTTTCAAAATCAGGCTGGCCCCATCCCAATTTTCCCGCTGTACAACTGGGACAGGAATTCCTAAAAACTCAATAATCGTAGGCAAGATATCCACCATGGAAGCCTTTCCTGAAAAGAATAGCTCGTTCAAGTTTTTTGCATTGCTGATCATCCAAATCTCCCTTTCGGAATCACTTTGACCACCATGATCCTTGAACTCCGGAGCCTTACGACCATGATCGGTAGTGATCCAAATCAACCATTCCTCCCCATAATTTTCTTCTCGAAAACGAATAGCCTCCCAGATTCTTCCTACCTGCCGATCTGCCATCTCGATGGCTGAAGTAAGTTGGGCACTTTTCCCATAGCGATGTCCTACTGCATCGGTAAACTCCAAATAGACCCAAGAAAGATCCGGAGCTTGGGTATTGAGAGAATGAGCTGCTTCAAAAGATACCAAATTGTCAATTTTTCGGAGGTAAGTCTTTTCCGTATCATGGGCGAAACGAACCGTGTCCTTTTCAAATCCATCAAATACAATATCTAGCTTCAAATAGCCTGTCTCAGCTTTCCGCTCTCCAATCAACTTTGTTCGATTGTCCTCCCATGTGGAAAAAATGGCCAATTTCGATTCAGGTTCCGCTTCCCGCATCAGGCGAAAAACGGACCAATAATCATAATTGGGTGATTCGATATCATTACCCCAGACATTGTGTTTATTGGCCCAAGTACCGGTAAGTAATGAATTATACCCTACAGCTGAGATGGTCGGCGTTTCAGATTCTCCTCCTTTTTCACCTCCGGTAAAAGCCCTTGCATAGCCTCCAACTTTTGATATTTGATCCAAATTGGGCGTATGAATTCTTTCTAGTTCTGGCGCAGGAATCCCGTCTAAAATAATAAAGACCACTTTTTTTTGCTGAGCAAAACCAATGAGGTCAAAGCTCAAAAACAGAAAAAATGATAACATGGCTTGTCTCAGCATGGCGAAAATAGTTCGGTGGATTCAGCTTTTATTGATCAATTAGTAAATCAAAAGAATTCATCTCAGGTAGCAAAGCTTAACAGGAACTTTGAAAGCCATTTTCTGATCGCTAAATTGTCTGAAATCAACTAGGCAATGCGAAAAATTCTAACCTATCTCGTTCTCTTCCTCCTTTCTGCTTATCAAACAGATGCACAATCCATCGCACAATATCTCTCAGCTCCTTTTCCCACCGATTTGACTGCAAGTCCAGATGGCAAAAGCATCGCTTGGATTTTTAATTCGGAAGGAGAGCGGAATATCTTTTTGGCAGAAAGCCCGAATTTCGAAGCAAAAAAAATCACCAATTTTGAAGGTGACAAAGGACTTGGATTAGGAGAGCTAACCTTTTCCCCGGATGGAAAAATCCTGGCCTTTGTACGTGGAAACTCCAGAAACTCATCTGGAGAAGCAGCCAACCCGGCTCAACTTCAGGAAAATACTGATTTTAAAATCCACTTAATTGATTTGACCACCCTAGAAACCCGGCATTTCAGTCCGGGTTCGACCATCACTTTTTCACCAGATGGGCAAGCCTTAGTCTACAAAATTGGACCCAATGTCTATTGGAAGTCACTCAATGACAGTTCATCCCAACAGGAAAGGCTATTTGTATCTAGGGGAGGATCTAGCCAGCTATCCTTCTCCCCTGATGGAGAAAAGCTCGCCTTCGTCTCTACCCGAGGCGACCACTCTTTTATTGGGATTTGGGATTTTGAGCAAAAAAAATTGACCTATCCGGAGACGAGTCTAGATAAAGACAGCTATCCAGCATGGAGTCCCGATGGCAAACAATTGGCCTATCTGCGGATACCGAATATCAACAACTTACTTTCTTTCACTGCCATTAAAGAGAGTAATCCATGGAGCATCCGGGTTTTGGATATGGAGACGATGAAGGCAGAAGAAGTTTGGAATTCCGGAACAGGGCCCGGTTCTGTTGTGGTTTGGGATCTTCCGGCAGAAGCGGATAGATTGTGGTGGACACCTTCTGGTCAACTGGTATTCCCCTGGGAGAAAAACGGTTGGATGCAGTTGTACGCAGTGAATCCAGCAAGCGGGGAAGTCAAGCACCTGACCAAGGGGCAAGGCATTGTTGAAAAAGTGAAAACGAGCTATAAAAAAGATGAACTCTTACTGACAAGCAATATTGGGGATATTGAGCGTAGAAAAATCTACAGTTTGGATTTAAATTCCTTTGAATTGGAAGATCTTTCCGAAAAAGGAAATATCAATTGGTCCCCTGTCCGTTTGGAAAAGGGTCTTGCCTATCTTTCTGCCACGGCTACCCGACCAGCGTGGCCATATATTCGACAAAATGACAGCTCTGAGCCACTTGCAGAAGAATTCTTCCCTCAGGACCTTCCAAAAACACTAGTCAAACCTCTTGGCTTAGACCTTCAAGCGGAAGATGGTTTCAAAACAAGAGCCCAGCTTTTCCTTCCTCCAAACCATGACGCTACCAAGAAATATCCAGCTGTCATTTTCCTCCACGGAGGGAGCCGCAGGCAGATGCTTTTGGGCTTCAATTACTCCCAATATTACAGCAATGCCTATGCTTTGCAGCAATATTTTGCGGCAAATGGATTTATTGCCCTGACACTGAACTACCGATCAGGAATCGGCTATGGGATGAACTTTCGGGAAGCTGAAAACTACGGTGCCGGAGGAGCCAGCGAGGTTTTGGACCTGATGGCAGCAGCGGATTATCTGGCAGCAAGACCAGACGTAGATGCTTCCAAAATCATCCCTTGGGGTGGAAGCTACGGAGGGTTTTTGACGGCACATGGTTTGGCACAAGCTCCCGAAAAATTCCTCGCAGGTGTGGATATACACGGTGTGCACAATTGGAATAATGACATCCCGGTATTCGATTCTTGGTATGAGCCCGAGAAATTCCCCGAAATGGCTGAGTTGGCTTTCAAATCATCTCCTATGGCCTATGTGGAGAACTGGGAAGACCCTGTTCTTTTAATACATGGAGATGATGATCGAAATGTACTCTTTTCGGAATCTGTGGAATTGGCAGAAGTCCTCCGAAAACAGGGCGTGGAAGTCGAGCAGTTGGTTTTTCCAGATGAAGTTCATTCATTTATCCTGCACAGTAATTGGGTGAAAGCCTACGAAGCAATCATTGATTTTATCATGAAACAAATCCAAAAGCCATGAACCGTCTACTCGTTTTCCCGCTAGTTTTCTTATTTGTTTTTTCGGCCTTTGGCCAAAAGCGACATCTTCAAAATGCTCTTGATAGAGCCGAAACAGAAGGCTTTTCCGGAGTAATCCTCTTAGCTGAAAATGGAAAAGTGCTTTTTGAAAAAGCCATGGGTATGCGAAATTTTGAAGAAGGCATCCCACTTCAACCTGATGATGTATTTGAAATGGCTTCGGTTTCCAAGCAGTTTACTGCGATGATGATCATGATGTGTAAGGAAAAAGGCTTGCTGGATTTCGACGATCCCATCGAAAAATATATCCGAGTACCCTACCCCAATATCACTATTCGCCACCTTTTGACGCATACCTCCGGATTGCCAGACTATCAGGCTATCATGGATGAGCATTGGGATAAGAGCAAGGCTGCCGGCAACCCAGAGATATTAGAATATCTCCGTAGCTATGCTCCCCCGAAGCTTTTTGAGCCCGGTGACAACTATGAATACAGCAATACCGGCTATGTGATTTTAGCCAGTATCGTGGAAGAGGTGACAAACCGGGACTTCGTTGAGCTTTCCAAAGAATGGATTTTTGATCCTGTTGGGATGGAAAATACAGCCATCAGAAGTTTAGATGAAAAAGCTCAGGTCCCAAACTTTGCTGTAGGTCATCTGAAGGATGAAAATGGGAATTATGTAAATGCCAATCGCTTTCGATCTTCCGATTATACCCTTTGGCTAGGCAACCGAAAAGGGCCCGGAAGAGTCAGTAGCACCGCAGAAGATTTATTGAAATGGGATCAGGCGCTTTACACTGAAAAATTGGTCAGTAATGAGACACTTGAACAGGCATTTTCTCCCTTCGAGCTAAATGATGGGGCAAAAAGCACTTATGGGTTTGGTTGGGACTTAGACCCCAATAGTCCTTATGGCAAAATGGTCATGCACACAGGAGATAACCCTGGCTACAAAACAATCATTGTGCGGTTTATCGAAGAAAACAAAACGATTATTCTACTCAATAACAATTACCATCCTGACCAGATGAGACTGGTGGAAGCTGCGACCTTGGCTTTGGGTAAATGGTGATTAATTTTCCAAAACAGGAATCTGAAATCGCTCAATACTGGAAGTCTGATGCTCATTTTTCATGATTTCTTCTAGTTGACTTAGGATTTCTGGATACTGTTCCGATACGTCATTCTGCTCCTGAGGATCAGCAGAAAGGTCATAGAGTTCAGTTTGGATCACGCCCTCCTTGAGTTTCTGCCTGACAGCTTTCCACTGCCCCATTCGAACGGCCTGTTGACCACCATACTCTGGAAACTCCCAGTATAAATAGTCATGGGGCTCTTGCTCTTGTCCCAAAATTGCTGGCAGGAAGCTTTTCCCATCCGTTTCATCAGGAACCGCTACTCCGATTAATTCGCAAAAAGTCGGCATCAGATCATAGAAAACTGAAGCATGATCTGAATGTGTTCCGGCATCTACTTTCCCTGGCCAATTCACCACCATAGGTACTCGAATTCCTCCTTCATAGACAAAGCCCTTGGTCCGACCATAGCCATTACTAAATGGCGCGGAACTATCAAAAAATTCAAAATCTACCCCACCCGTGTAGGACGGTCCATTATCACTAGTCAAAATGAAAATGGTGTTTTCCAACTGACCCATTTCTTCTACTTTTTTGCGAAGCTCTCCAATTTGCTGATCCAAAAGCGAAATCATCGCCGCATAAGTAGCTCTAGGATAGCGAGCTGGAAAATAGCCCTTGGAGCCATCATAAGGGTCCTCCTCTCCAAATATTTCTACATACTCCATAATTAGCTCCTTTGGAGCCTGAAGGGGCAAATGCGGTAACGGAGAGGCATAATAAAGGAAAAATGGCTGCTCGGAATTCTCCTCCAGAAAGCTAAGCGCCTTTTGATGCATCACATCCGGAGCATAGTCGGGCTGAAAATACTTTGCATAAGAATCCAAATTCATCGGATCTAATAAAGAGTCCAACTTTGTACCCGGAACGATCAATTCATTATTCAGGGAAACTTTTGTCTCATTTTCCCACAAATGGGGTGGGTAAAGATTGTGAGCCTGCCGTTGGCAATTGTAGCCGAAGAAATAATCAAAGCCCAATTTCGTAGGAATCCCTTCGGATAAAGGGCCTCCTAACCCCCATTTCCCGACAAGGGCAGTTTTGTATCCATTTTGCTGTAAGATCTTGGCAATTGTTTGGGTTTCTGCCGGCAGAGGTCGCTGTCCTTCTAGATTTGGATCTGCAGCAGCTTTCGCATAATCCCAAACTTCACCACGCTCCCTCCACTCATCATTTCCTCGGATGTAGGCATGACCGCTATGCAAACCAGTCAAAATCATCCCTCTTGCCGGAGCACAGACCGGAGCAGCTGTGTAATGATTGGTGAAAATTTTGCCACTTGCTGCTAAGGCATCCATGTGAGGAGTTTTGATGAGTTTTTGCCCATTAAATCCAACTTCCCCGTATCCCAAGTCGTCTGCGAGGATTAGGACAATATTTGGTTTTTGAGGTTTCTGCTCGGCTGGCTGACATGAGAAAGCTGCAAAGAGGGCAATAGCAGCAAGAATGCGTGAGATCATTTGATTATTGGCTAAAGTGGCTTTCGATTAAATCTATTGATTTTTCTAAGCGCGCGGAACGGTTTCCACTGATTTTTTCCCAAGGAATTCCACTTTGGGCTGCCATTTCAAGGTATAAATCCAAAAAGTGCTGGCGCATCTCCGGATCTGGGTGCTCGCGAAGGGGATCCGGTTCCCAGGGCAAATCTATGTCTGTCAGCAAAATCATATCATAAACACGCTGATCTAATTCTGTAATTACCCATTCATGAACTTTCCCATACTTATGCTCCGACCAGACTTGAATCACTCGAAGGTCTGTATCGCAGAATAAAAATTTTTGTGCTTTTTGGGCCAATTCATCCTCCAATGCGACCTGACCTTTGGCGATTTGCAGCAAATCATGGAATTCGTATTCCCTATCCAAAAGGCTCAGATACTCTCGTGCAAACTCCGGCACCCAAGGCTCGTCAAAATGGACCGCTAGATCAGAGGCTAGGGTACTCTTCCCTGTAGACTCGGGGCCAAGAATGAGGATTCGCCTAGGTATTTGCATAGTTTCTAGCGGATTTTATCCAAGCAAATAAGCCCAAAAATGCCAAAACAGTAAAGAACAAAAACTGAAAAGAGGTTAAAATCAAGCCTTTATAAAAATAAAGCGGCACGGATACCAAGTCTGTTATGATCCACATGATCCAGTTTTCCACTTTCTTTTTGGCCATGAGCCACATTCCCACAAAGGCCGAAGAAGTAGTAAAGGAATCCCAATAGGGTACATCTGAGTCAGTAAAGTTGCTCAGCACAAATGACAGGACTCCATAAGAGGCTATGAAAATGAGCAGGGCTATCAACCATCCTTTGGGTTTGAGCCAGGTGACAGGGAGTACTGCCTGATTTTCTTTCGGATGCGTCCAGACATACCAGCCATAGATGGACATGCTGAAATAATAGGCATTGATGCCCATATCAGCGTAGAGCTTATACTGAAGGCAAATCCAGACATAAATTAAGGTGGATATAATCCCTGTAGGATATACCCAAATATGCTCCCGCATGGAGTAAAATACCGAAGCAATCCCAAAAAAGACTGCCACCGCTTCGAGCCAGGTCATAGCTTGAAGCCCTTCGTTCAATCCATCTAGAAGAAATTGAAAATCCATGATGCGAAGAAAAGGAAATAAAGTTGGAAAGTAAGTAGTGTAAAGGTTGTAAAGAAGGGTAAAATATTCCCTGGGAATAATTTGGGGGAATCCCGTAAAGGTGAATAAATGAATATCTTGTCTAAAGGTAAAGAAACTGCTTTTCATCGTCACCCTATCTTAAAAATGAACGAATTTGATCCCCTATATACCTACATTGAAAAACTTCACCCTCTAGAAGAAAAGGTCAAGGAAAAGATTATGGATTCCTTCTCCTTTAAAAAAGTTGCCAAGAATGAATTCCTGCTTCAGGAAGGAGAGATATGCAAATTCAATTACTTTATTGTGAAAGGCTCCCTCCGTCTATACAAAATTGATCCAAAAGGCGAGGAACTGATTCGCTACTTTGCCTTGGAGAATAAATTTGTCAGCAATCTCACAAGTTTTATCACGGGATCACCTTCTGAGGAGTTTATCCAAGCCAATGAAAAAACCGAACTGCTGTATATTCCCAAAGCCATTTTTTTAGATCTGGTAGAAAGTCTTCCTGCCATCAACCGAGTTTATAGAAATATGCTAGAAAACGCTTATATCACCTCTCAAAAAAGAATTTATCAGTTTCAAGGGCTAAATGCAGTGGATCGATTAAGATGGCTTCTTGAAGAATACCCAGGTATTTTAACTAGAATTCCAAGTCGATTAGTTGCATCCTACTTAGGCATAACGCCATATACTTTAAGCAGAACTGTAGCTAAAGTCTTGACATAGAGCAAGGTTTAGGAATTCAACCAAGGGTAATTTTGAATTCACCATTCGGAGAATCCAAAATGAAACCCCAAGCAATCCAAATCACTCTTATAATTTCATCATTCCTTTTTGCCTTTCATGGTTCAGCTGAGGCTCAAGCACCTCCTACCCCTATTCCTGCCGAAGTGATGTTTGGACACGAGCGCCTAGACTTCCAACTTATCGTCAAGCGAGATTTTAGCCCTACAAGCAAATTTAGCCTGGTAGCCATTAGTATTTTTGCCCAAAATTATGACCGAGAGCAAACCTTGGGAAATTCTATTGTAGCACCTGTTCAGGTTACTTACAAACTAGGGAAAAGTGGCTTTCACCTCACTGCAGGGGCTGAGGCAAATTCAAAAGCGGGATTCATGCCCTTAGTAGGAGTGCAGCATGTTTTCGCCAGTCGGGAAATACTAGCCCTCACCTTTGTGAATCTTCTTTCTAATCAAGGAGCAGATGGTCAGATTTTTGGAATCTATGAGTACAAACCAGCTTTGAACGATACCTGGTCCATCTACTCCCGGATCCAGTTTATGTACATTCAAGGGCTTTCTGAACCCATGCACAACAGAAGTTTTCTTTGCCTACGAGCTGGTCTTAAAAAAGGCCCCTTTGGTTTTGGTATCGGAGCAAATTGGGATGCCTACGGTCCAGAAAAACAGACAGCTCAAAACTTTGGACTTTTCTCCCGATGGGAGTTTTAAGAAATAGCTAAGTAGAGAGTCTGATTGAAGCAAACTTTCGCATGACTTCTAGGGTTAGATGATTAACTTTGCCAGCTATGACTTTGAGCACCCTGAAAGCAAAAAAAGATATCGATTCACTCGATCCCAAAGAATATATCATCATCAAAAACGCCCGGGTCAATAACCTAAAAAATCTGAGTGTAGCCATTACCAGAAATAAATTTGTGGTTATTACAGGACTCTCGGGATCCGGCAAATCTTCCCTCGCTTTTGATACACTTTTTGCCGAAGGCCAACGCATGTATGTGGAAAGCCTGAGCTCCTACGCACGTCAGTTTCTCGGGCGAATGGAAAAACCCGAGGTCGAATACATAAAAGGCGTGGCTCCAGCGATTGCTATTCAGCAAAAAGTGACTACCAAAAATCCCCGCTCGACGGTAGGAACTACCACTGAGATTTATGACTATCTAAAATTGCTTTTTGCTCGGGTGGGAAGAACCTATTCGCCTATCTCCGGAAATGAGGTGAAGCATCACACGGTCACGGATATTGTAGATTACATCCTTTCTTTTGAAGAAGGAGATAAAGTCATGATCTCCTGCCCGCTTCAGGTGGCAAAAGGGAGGAAAATCGAGCAAGAGTTGGAACTGCTTTTACAAAAAGGCTACACAAGAATTCTGATTGATGGAGAGGCTTTTTTTGTAGAGGATTTGCTTCAGGAAAAGAAAATCCAAAAAGGGAATTATGAAATTCTGATCGATCGAGCGGCTGTCCGAAAAGATGACGAAGATAATCAGTTTCGCATCGCTGATTCCGTTCAAACAGCTCTTTTCGAAGGACACGGAGACTGCAAAATCACCATTCCTGAAAAGGAAACCAAGGAGTTTTCCGATCGATTCGAACTCGACGGAATGAGCTTTGAGCTACCTTCGGTCAACTTTTTTTCCTTCAATAATCCTTATGGTGCCTGCAAGCGCTGCGAAGGTTTCGGAAATGTCTTGGGTATCGATCCGGATTTGGTCATCCCTGACAAAACTATGTCTGTATACGAGGGAGCCATCGCTCCGTGGCGGGGGGAATCTTCCCGCTCTTGGTTGGAGCCACTTTTGAAAAAAGGAATCGAATTCGACTTTCCAATCCATCGCGCTTACGAAGATTTGACCGAAAAACAGCAGGAGCTTCTTTGGACCGGAAATAAATATTTCAAGGGTTTGAATGCTTTTTTCAAAGACCTAGAAACCAAAACTCACAAAATCCAATATCGGGTCATGCTTTCCCGGTTCCGTGGCAGAACGACCTGCCCTGAGTGTCGGGGGACAAGACTTCGAAAGGATGCGAGTTATGTCAAAATCAAGGACAAATCCATCACCGATATCGTGCTGATGCCGATCGATGAAGCCTTGGTCTTTTTCAATAAGTTGGAGCTAGAGCCCCATGAGGCCAAGGTAGCCAACCGACTATTCAAGGAAATAGTCAGCCGTCTGGAATTTATGGATCAGGTAGGCTTGGGTTATTTGACGTTGAATCGTTTGACCTCAACCCTCTCAGGAGGAGAATACCAACGCATCAAGTTGGCCACTTCTTTGGGTTCGGCGCTGGTCGGGTCCATGTATATTTTGGACGAACCCAGCATCGGCTTGCACCCCCGGGATACCGATCGATTAGTTGGAGTCTTAAAGTCTCTCCGAGACATGGGAAATACCGTCATCGTGGTCGAGCACGAAGACAAGGTGATGAAGGCAGCTGACCAAATCATCGACATAGGGCCAGATGCGGGAATTCACGGGGGGGAACTACTCTTCCAAGGGCCCATCAAAGAGCTGATCGCTTCAGCGCAAACCCATACCGCTCGGTACTTACGCGGAGAAGAGCAAATTTTCAGAAAAGAAGGTAACCGAAAATGGAAGGATTCCATCATCGTCAAAGGCGCTCGGGAAAATAATCTAAAGAACTTGACGGTACAATTTCCGCTGAATACGCTGACTGTAGTGACGGGAGTATCCGGTTCTGGGAAATCCACTTTAATTAAAAAAGTACTATATCCGGCTTTGGGAAAAATGCTCGGAACTGTCATCGATGAATCCGGAAAGTACGATAAGATCGAAGGCGATTATAAGCGGATCACTCAGGTAGAGTTTGTCGATCAAAATCCGATCGGAAAATCCTCCCGCTCCAATCCGGTGACTTATGTGAAGGCCTATGATGCGATCCGGACGCTTTTTGCCGATCAAGCGGTCTCCAAACAGCGAGGATACAAACCGGCTTTCTTTTCTTTCAATGTGGATGGTGGGCGATGCGAAGCCTGCTCCGGTGAAGGAACGACCACCGTAGAGATGCAGTTTATGGCTGACATCCATCTGACCTGTGAGTCCTGCAAAGGAAAGCGATTCAAGAATGAAATTCTCGATGTCAAATACAAAGACAAGGACATTTCCGAAGTTTTGGATATGACCATCGACGAGGCCATGGAGTTCTTCAAAGGCAAAACTCAGATCATCAATCGACTTCAGCCTTTGCAAGAAGTTGGCTTGGGCTATATCGGCATGGGACAAAGTTCGAATACCCTTTCGGGCGGAGAGGCTCAGCGTGTCAAACTGGCTTCATTCTTGGGAAAAGGAGGTACAAAATCAGGAGATCATGTACTCTTTATTTTTGATGAACCGACGACGGGTTTGCACTTCCATGATATCCGCAAACTCCTCCACAGCATCAATGCCTTGATTGACCAGGGTCACTCGGTCATCATTATCGAGCATAATACTGAAGTGATCCGTTCTGCTGATTGGGTGATCGATCTAGGTCCAGAAGGGGGAAATAAAGGCGGACATTTGACTTTTGCTGGCACTCCTGAAGATTTAGCTAAGGAGGAGGGGAATTACACTGCGAAGTATTTGAAAGAAGGGTTTGCTTAAATTTCGCTAATTCGCAGCATTTTGAAATCTTGACTTTTAAAAAATTAATCAGATTTTTTTGATTTTTCTTGACAACTAGGTTTGTTTTTTTACTTAGTGTTGAAATTAGTTACAGACCTAAGCTTATTTCATTAAATCAATCTTGAACTTAAAGCTGAGAAATGATGAAAAAGCAACTTCTTAAAAAATTTCAAATTATCACTCTGTCCGCAGTAATTTTATTTGCATTTAGACTTCCACTGAATATTTCTTTAGAAAGTCCCTTCATAGATCTTGGGGCAAACCTATTCCAAACAACTACTAAAGCACAGACAATTAGTTTGCCTGATATTCCAGATTCGAATACTTTGAAATGTCGATGTAAAAATGATGATGATGGAAACAAAATTTGTGGATCAGGAAACCATATTTCACTAAGACCAAAATGTGCAGAGTTTGAATCTGGACAAGGTATTTGTGGTTTTTATTCAATCAACTGTTAAACTAATGAAAAGCCCCGATAACTCCTCTTTAATTTCCCTGATATCAAAGAAGCAGTTTTTTATCGGGGCTTTTATTTCTTTTATTTTAATTTCCTGTACTTCCGGCGAAAAAGTAAAGTTTGACGGAGAAGATATTGACTATCATCGAAGCACTGATATCGATAATATTTCCTTAGAAATTGATTCTCTTGAGAACAAAGAGGTCATATTCTCCGGCAGCGGAATTTGGAAGATTTTTAATGATCAGATTATTCTCGCGGATAAAAGAACCGGGATAATCTATGTTTTTTCAGACGATCTGAGGCTAAAACAGACACAAATAGGTATTGGTGAAGGTCCAAATCAGATCAAGGGAGGGCTTGTTGCCATGGCTTCCGGAGATCAAGGACTTTTCCTTTTGGGTGGGAGTTACGACTATTATGTCGTTGAAAAGAACTGGATTATTTCCCAAAAAGGCAACTTGGACTTTTACCATGAAAATACGCCTTATGATGAATTGTTGAAGAATCCAAAACCGGAATACGCAGGCATTTACGAACTCCATTATGAATTTCAAAAACCTTCCTGGTTTGGAGAGGAAAAAGTATTGATTCAGATATCCTCCACGCATCCTGAGTACAATTACATTCTAAATAAAAATTACTTTGAAGAAGCCAGAAACCTAGGAATTTTGAACTTAAGCAGTGGAAAAATACAAATCTCAGGTGGCTATCCGTCTATTTATTCAGGAGATAACTTTATTCCATATTTAATGGGAACTGGGATAGCTCCGATTGAAAACCGTTTTTTTGTTCAGGGTTTTGAGGCAGACAGCCTGCTGTACAAGTTTTCAGCTGATGGCATGATTCAGTATGCATTTGGTCATTCTGGCAAAGACATGATAATTGACTACCCTGACCTGAACGCTTTGGATGTGACTGAGTTTGATCTGGGCAGAGAAGAACTTCGCCCAAAAGTCAACTACTTTACTACTTTAGATTTTATTGAGGAGCGAGATCTTTTAGTACGAGGTTATACTAAAAACAGCCCAATAGCAGACGGAATTCAGGTTTACAGAAATGACACCTTGATTTTGGACCAAGCTGTTCCGAAGGGATTTAGCTACTTCGGATACAAGGAGCCATATCTCTACGGGTCTTACAAAAAGCAGTTTGAACAAGACGAAAAGATAGTCGTCTATAGATTGAAATTATCAGAATGAAAAAGTCAATCCTCTTTTTACATGCTTTCATAACTTTTACAGGCTTAGTCTTGGGTTCACAATCCTCATACGCTCAAGAAGCTGAACATAAGAAGCATCAGTATTCCATCCTAGAGAAGGATGAAAATGAAAAAAGAAACCCGATCCCGTTTTTACCCATATTTTCTGAAGATGGGACTGTTTATGGAATCACCGATAGCATTGGAAATATCACCTTGGAGGAAGGAATTACATTTTTCATCCGAAGTTTCTTTTACCAAGACAGGGAATTCATTGTCGAGCCAAATGCAGAAAAAGTAATTCTCCTGGAAAGAGCCGAAATCGCATTAGAAGAAGTCGAAATTCGAACCTTTCAAAACCCGGTTGATCACCTCAAGCACCTGAATAAAAGCTTTGAATCTGCTTTTGACAAAGAAGCTTTTCTGTCTAATTTCAGAGGCTATTATGCTGTGCAACAGCGTGAAAAGTATGTAGATTTTTTCGAAGCGAGTGGTATTTCTCTCCACTCCGAGAGTCAAAAATGGAAGCCCTATAATTTTGTCCAAGCATGGGGCGGCGGCAGTGCTTATCAATTTCTAGTGCCCCTAGAACTGAGGAGAAGTCATCATTGGGACTGGACTATTGGAGACACGATTCCTGCGAGGAACACCTCACCTAGCACGGATCGACCCGATCAATATTCCATAAAACCTTTTTACGCAAGGGAATTAGTCCATGCTTTTGAATATTCTTGGCCTTTATCCTCTTCAAATCTCAAATTCTACGATTTCCAGTATGACTTGGAAAATGGAAAAGAAATCATTCTGTTTAAATCAAAAGACGAGGAGCGCGTAAAGGCAAATTCAGGCTTATTTCTCATAGGAGAAGGAAAAATTGTTTTGGGTGAGTCAAGAGAAAACATCGAGAGTATTACCATCAACTTCTCCAAATACAATTACGTCGCATTTCCAAAAAATCGAAATGGGCGAGAAAGACAAATGGGCGGGAGCCTATCAATCATTTTTGAAAATTCTAGTGAAAAGGTCTTTGTTAGCGAAGTAGAATTAAAAGCTAAACTTTTCGGTCCCATCAATATCGGAAATCCAAGACCTTACCAGAAAGGAAGCGAAGTCACGATAGTTGAGAAAATTCAGTTCAACGACTTTCAGTTTGTCCAATCCAAAAAGGATCTAGCGTCACTTGAAAAAGGATTTGGTTTTGTGGGATTGGAAACTATGGTTGCTTATGATCCCGAATATTGGAGTTCCAATGCTTTAATAAGTCCTGATTATTTTAATCAAATCAGAAGGGATCTTGGCTCAAAAATCGGCCTTAACGATCAGTTTCAAGCAAACTCTGGAAAAAGATTAATTCCTATAGAGAAAGATTTAGCATCTTACCAGAACTATGTTTCAAGCCTCCTTCCTCAAGTAAAGTCGATAAGCCAAGAATTGTCGGGTAACTAAAATAAAACTTCTCCAATCGATCCATTATCCCACAGTTAGAAATAAAGAAGGGATTTTAACCTTTGGCGGGACTCCGGAGGATTTGGCAAAAGAGGAAGGAAATTACACGGCGAATTATTTGAGAGAAGGGTTTGCTTAAACTCTTATGCTTTGAAAAACTCGAAGGTTTCCTATCTTCGCAAAACAATTTGGGATCTTAGCTCAGTTGGTTTAGAGCGCTGCCTTGACAGGGCAGAGGTCATGGGTTCGAATCCCCTAGATCCCACTATTTTAAATTTATGTGAAGGATTGTTATGGGTTCGCCCTCGATAGTTATCGGACCCCTAGATCCCACCAATTAAGCACAAAATCTGATCGATTTTGTGCTTTTTTTATTTCTGTATGGAAGCATTTTACCATGAAAATCGAAAGTAAGATTTACGATTTTCATGGTAAATTACTTTTCAAAACATCACCGAGCCATTACCAATCTCAATTGATCAATAAAAAATCCCGCCTCTTCAGAAGCGGGATCTAGGTTAAGGTTAGTGGATAATAAGCTTAACTTTCTGTAATAGTATTCAATTTGGCTAGGAAGCTGTTGTAGTATTGTCTACCCACTTGGACCACAGCTCCTGATTTTAGATTGATATCTTTGGTATTGAAGCTTTCGATCTGTCCTAGCTGTACGATAAAGGACTTTTGCACGCGTAGAAAAAGATGGGATGGAAGTATCTCCTCGATCTCTTTCATGGATTTGCGGATATGGTAATCACGGTTTTTGGTGAAAATCGTAACCATGTTACCATTAGCCTCCACATAATAGACCTCTTCGTAAGGAACTCGCTCGAAGGCATTATCCGCTTTGATAAATACCGCATCAGTGACCAAAAAAGGACTTTCTGTTCCTGTTTTGACTGCAGCTACTTCTGGAGCAGGCTTCGTGCGCTTGTTGTAAAGCACAATTTCGACAATGGCATGAATATCATTGGTATTGAAAGGCTTCACTATAAATCCTGCCGGAGAAATTCGCTTTGCACGCTCGATGATAGTAGGGTCACTGTAGGAAGTCACAAACACTAATGGAGCATCGACCATCTGCTTGACAATCTCTCCGAGCTCGATGCCATCCTTATCACCTTTGAGCTTGATATCCATAAATATCAGGTCAGGTCTGTATTTCTTGATGACCTTGATACATTGATTGGCTGAGTTGGCGATGTCTATGTTGACGTAGCCTAATAGTTCGAGAATTTCCTGGATATTTTCCGCAATACTGGGATCATCCTCGACTATGAGTATCCGCTCTTCTTTCATAATTGATAATCAAGCTTTAATGGACAAAAGGGTAATTAGATTAAAACAAAGTTTAATTTTCCACTAATTACAACATTTAATTTTGTAAATCAAATGCTTTTTTTTGCCTATGAAATATTTTAAAGACTCATCATCTCTTTGAATCGAGCTGCTTGACGTCTGCTCACCTCAATCCGGTCTCCTCCTCTTAAGGTCACAACCAAGCCCCCATTAAACCAAGGCTCTATCCCTTCAACCCATCCCAGATTGATGATGTGCTTTCGGCTGGCTCTAAAAAACGACTTTTCATCCAGGCGCTCATCCAGGGCATTCAGTGACTTATGAATCATCGGCTTGAAATTGTCAAAATATACTTTTATGTAGTTTCCGTCAGATTCAAATAGTCGAACGTTGGACAATCTGACAAACCAACAGCGATCTCCATCCTTTACAAAAACCTGATCTTCTAAGGTGAGTTTCTTTGATTGGTATGGATGAGGCTCAGTATTGCTAGTAGCTCCTTCGATTTTACTACTCAACTTCGAAATCGCTTCTTCCAAGCGCTTTGGCTCAATGGGCTTGAGCAAATAATCCAATGCATTGACTTGAAAAGCCTTCAGCGCATACTCATCGTATGCAGTGGTGAATATCACATGTGGCACAGCATCCAGTTCTTCCAGCAAATCAAATCCGGTTTTTTCCGGCATCTGTATATCTAGAAAAATCACATCCGGCTGAAGGGATTCTATTTTCTCCTTGGCATCATCCACGTTGACCGCCTCTCCTACCACTTCGACAGATTCGAGTTGGTTGAGTAGGTTGATCAGCTCCTTTCGTGCCAATCTTTCATCATCTATTACAATGGCTCTCATAATGTATGTGTTTATGTTTCGAAGGTAACTCTTTGTTTGGGTATTTTAATTTCAGTAATCACGAATTCATTTTCCGAATTGAATATTCGGAAACTGGCCCGGTCCCCATAGATCAGCTTCAATCGCTCCACGGTATTGCTCAGACCATGGCCACCGCCTGCCTTTGGTTTTAGACTGGGAGGAGTGTGTAGATGGCCGCTATTTTTAACCTGAATATACAAATCATCTTCGAGACCTTCCCGGCACTTAATCTCGATCAGCCCACCTTTGACCAGATTAGAAATTCCATGCTTGATCGCATTTTCCACGATAGTCTGAAGCATCATAGGGGGTAATTTATAAGAATAAGCCTCATCCTCAATCTTATACACTACTTGAAGCCGCTCTTCAAAGCGGATGGATTCCAGCATCAGGTAATCCCTAACTGTATTAAGCTCATCTTCAAAGTCGATAGTTTGCTTTTTGTCCATCATTAGGGAAAAGCGCAAGATATTTGAAATGCGGGTGATGGCATTTTTGGCTTTATCCGGATCCTCATCTACCAGAGCCCGAACCGAATTGAGGGCATTGAAAATAAAATGTGGATTCAGCTGACTTTTGAGATGATTGAGGCGGATTTGGTTGATTCGAGCTTCATACTTCAGACTCGTGTTATAATTGTCTAAAAAGTGGAACAAAAAGTAAAGCAAAAACCAAAGAGCATAGAAGAGAAATGCAATGAATAGCCCAGCCAAAATCACCAGGACTTCAAAATCCTCTTCCGGGTTGAGTGTACCAAATACCAGATTGATCAGAATTTGAGCAATGATATTTACAAAGCTCAGGGCCAACATCGCCAGAACTGACTGAAGAATCAACCGAGGAAATTTCAGCTGAAACCAATTGTAGCGCTTAATGATGAATCGAAGGAAATGCGTGGCAAGCAAATTGAACGCTGCCAAAACCAGAAGACCCAATATCTGCACCGGTCCAATCCCTGTGGGTGACAGTGATCCCAAGGCTATCTGAACTAAGGCAATACTACCCCAGCCGAGTATTTGCAACAACCAATATAATACGGTGCGATTCATCCAACTTCAAATATAAATGAAGCGCTTGAAGGGTCTTTTCATATTTTGATAAAAGGAAGAATCAACTGATTGTCTCCCTTATGAGAGATTTAACTCCTCCTTCAAGAATTTCCCTGTGTAGCTTTCAGGATGAGCAGCTACTTTTTCGGGGGTTCCTTCTACTAAAATACGACCTCCCTGATCTCCACCTTCAGGTCCTAAATCCACGATGTAGTCCGCAACCTTGATCACATCCAGATTGTGCTCAATAATGAGCACGGTGTTGCCCTTTTCTACCAACTTTTGAAGAACCTCCATCAACATTTCTATATCTTGAAAGTGCAAGCCCGTTGTGGGTTCGTCCAGGATGTAAAAGGTCTTCCCCGTATCTTTTTTGGAAAGTTCCGTGGCTAATTTTACTCGCTGTGCCTCTCCGCCGGACAAAGTAGTCGCATGTTGTCCTAAAGTAATGTAACCCAAGCCTACATCTTTTAGGGTTCTGATTTTCCTGAGGATTTTTGGTTGATTCTCAAAAAAGTCAACCGCCTGCTCTACCGTCATGTCCAAAACATCGGCAATAGATTTGCCTTTGAATCGTACTTCCAAAGTCTCTCGGTTGTAGCGTTTTCCTTTGCAGGTCTCGCACGGGATGTGCACGTCCGGCAAGAAGTCCATCTCGATCAATTTCATTCCGGCTCCTTCACAGTCTTCACATCGACCCCCTTTGACATTGAAAGAAAAACGACCGGGTTTATAGCCTCTGATTTTCGCTTCGGGCAGCTCAGTAAAAAGCGTTCTGATGTCTGAGAAAACTCCCGTATATGTGGCCGGATTTGACCGAGGAGTACGTCCGATCGGCGATTGATCCACCTCGATTACTTTATCCAAATGCTCTAGTCCCGCAATTTTCTTATACGGCATCGGCTCTTTTTTGGAACTGTAAAATTCCTGCCGGAGAATTGGGTACAGTGTCTCGTGGATCAATGTACTTTTTCCACTTCCAGACACTCCAGTAATAAGGGTCAAAGTCCCCAATGGAATATTCAAATCAATATTTTTGAGGTTGTTTCCCGAGGCACCGGTCAATTTTAGAGATTCACCTTTTCCTTTTCTCCTTTGCTCTGGAATTGGCAGGCCTAGCTTTCCTTTGAGATAGTCAGCAGTCACTCCCCCTTGATTTAGGATTTCATCCGGATTTCCAGCTGCCACCACATGCCCTCCATGTCTTCCCGCACCTGGACCCATGTCCAATACGAAATCTGATGCAAGCATCATATCTTTATCATGCTCTACTACAAGCACTGAATTTCCCAAGTCACGCAGACTTTGAAGGGCCTGAATGAGCTTGACATTATCCCGCTGATGGAGACCAATACTCGGTTCGTCAAGGATATACAATACTCCAACCAACTGTGTCCCGATCTGCGTCGCCAATCGAATTCGTTGCGCTTCTCCTCCTGAGAGGGTCTTCAATGGCCGATTCAGGGTAAGATAATCAAGACCCACATCTAGCAGGAAACCTATTCGCTTTCTAATTTCTTTGAGCACCTCGGTACCAATGACCTGTTGCTTTTCAGTCATTCGGCTTTCTACATCCGAAAACCATTCCCCCAAATCGCGAATATTCAGCATAGCTAACTGTCCGATGTGAGTATTATCAATTTTGAAGTGCAGCGACTCCTTTTTGAGCCTGTAGCCCTCACAATCGGGACAAGTTCTTGTCACCGTAAATTCAGAAACCCAATCTTGGATTTTCTCTGAACTGCCTTCCTGATGTTTCTGAAGAAAATTTACAATTCCCTCAAAGCTTGTATGCCATTTTGTGCCCGGATACTTTACCGAGTCCACTGCCACTTCTATCTGACTGCCATAGAGCAATACTTCAATGACTTTCTCAGGAAGCTTGGCAATAGGTGTACTGATACTGCATTTATAATGCTTCAGGATAGCATCGATCTTTTTGAAAATCCAGATATCCCGGTACTCTCCAAGCGGAGCAATCCCACCTCTGGTAATACTCAGATTTGGGTCGGGTATAATGCTTTCGCGGGTAATCTCCTCTGTAATTCCCAGACCATTGCAAGTGGGGCAAGCACCATAGGGACTATTAAAAGAGAAAAGATTGGGAGCTGGCTCGTCATAGGAAAGCCCAGTCTCAGGATCCATCAGATATTTAGAAAAATGGTGGATATTTCCTTCTTCATCCCGCAGCATCATCACTCCCTTTCCGTGCTGAAGGGCCGATTTAATTGACTGGGTAATACGAAATCGGTCCGATTCCTCTGCTACTATCCGGTCAATGACTATCTCAATGTCGTGAATCTTATAACGATCCACCTGCATTTTGGGCACGACCTCCATCACGACTCCATCGACTCGTATTTTCGAAAAGCCCATTTTCCGGATTTGTTCAAAAAGCTCCCGGTAATGCCCTTTTCTACCTTTCACCACCGGTGCAAGGAGGTACAGTTTTTTCCCTGAAAAATTTGAAAACAACTGCTCAATGATCTGATCCTCCGTCTGCCGGACCATTTTATTCCCAGTCAGATAGGAGAAGGCCTCTCCGGCACGCGCGAAAAGCAATCGCATGAAATCATAGATCTCTGTCGTAGTTCCAACCGTCGAGCGAGGATTCTTAGAGGTTGTCTTTTGCTCAATGGCAATCACGGGTGAAAGCCCATTGATCTTATCCACGTCAGGCCGCTCCATTCCGCCCAAAAATGATCGGGCATAGGCAGAGAAACTTTCCAGATACCTTCTTTGACCCTCAGAATAAATGGTATCAAAAGCCAGCGAACTCTTTCCACTACCACTCAGACCTGTGACTACGACCAGTTTATTCCGCGGGATTTTTATATCCAGATTTTTCAAATTGTGCTCTCGAGCACCAAAAATCTCTATAAATTCCTCTTGAGAGGCAGTGGTTTGGCTCATAAATATGAATTGGCGATTAAAGCGCGAAGGTAATAAATAATTATGCCAATGGGGATTGACCTTAACTTAATGAGAACAAGGCAAAATATGGATTGGTTTAGATTTTTTTAATGAGCCTGGTCAGTTCTTTTGAGCTCAGAATTAAGACTAAGAAATATAGTCGAGTCCAAAATTGATTTTTACACAATAACTGATTTTCAATTTTTAATTCTGTATAATAAAATATATCAGAATAAAGTATTTATATCGGCTGGATACCTTCTATTTTTCAAAACATAATTACGAAAAAGAATATGACCAATCACCCGGTCGCTTTGTGACAAAAGTCACTTTTATAGGCAACTCTTGTCACGAGTTGGGAATGGTTGCCCCACTACTTTTGAATCATCCAATACGGAACAAACCCTTTAATCTTATGAAGAAGATCAACACAAAAATCGCTTTAATGCTGACCCTGCTAGCAAGCTCGCTTGCCTCAGTAGTTCACGCTCAGCAAACCTTCAGTATCAGCGATGTCAAGGAGATGAAAGTCTCAGGTACTTCGACCCTACACGATTGGGACATGGTCGCAGAAACAGGAGTAGAAGGCCAAGCAATTATCAATTTGGCTGATAAAAAAATCGAAAGCATCCAATCCCTTTCCTTGAGTTTGAACTCTAAGGCCCTAAAAAGTGGAAAGTCTTCTATGGACAAAAATGCATATGAAGCTATAAAGGCGGATGACTTCCCAAAAATCACTTTTGAACTTACAAAAGTGGAAGAGATGACTCCATCAACGATCAAGGCGAAGGGGAAACTCAATATCGCTGGAAACAGCAGAGACCTAACTATGACTGTCAATTATTCAGTGCAGGGTACTAGTATTCTCTTCTCCGGGAAGCAAGACATCACATTTGAACAATTTTCTCTTGAGCCTCCTACGGCGGTTTTCGGGACAATAAAAACAGGCAACGAACTCACCTTGAGTTTCCAAGCTATTTATTCAACAAAAAATTAACCCTTTAAATCTTTAAATTATGAAAAAGCTATCCTATTGGCTTTGCGCCGGGATATTTCCCATCGCTACCCTCGTCTCTACCGAAGCTTTGGCTCAAAAAAATGAAACAGAGCTGCAATATTTCCGGCAAAATGATAAGCGCGGATTGAATGTATTTGAAACCCCCAAGGAAGCTGGAGGTACCTTTGAAAAAGTCAAAGTTTTTGTAGGCGGTGATTTTGCACTACAATTCCAGTCTATCAACCATTCCAACTCCTTAAATAACCTGGTGGACCTAGGCTCTAATGTCAACCTCCCTACAGCAAACCTTAACATCAATACGCAACTTGCTGATGGTGTGCGTTTGCACCTTCGTACTTACCTGTCTTCCAAGCACCATAATGAAGCATGGGTGAAGGGTGGTCATATGCAAATTGATAAATTAGACTTTATCAAACCGGGCTTCCTCGAAGGGCTTATGAGTGTAGCCACCATTACAGTCGGTTTGGATGAATTCAACTACGGCGATGCCCATTTTAGAAGATCTGATAATGCCCGGGTAATTTTCAACCCATTCATCGGTAATTATATCATGGATGCCTTCTCAACAGAGGCCTTTGGAGAGGTAACTCTACAGAAAAATGGCTTTATCGGTGTAATTGGTGTTTCCAATGGAAAATTGAATCAGAGTGTAGTCCTAAATGATAATTCAGACAATAAAATATCATTTTACGGAAAAGTCGGATTTGATAAGCAGTTCAATGATGACGTAAGATTTCGATTGACAGGTTCTTGGTACCTAAATAATGGAACCACCACCGGAACGTGGCTATACGGAGGCGATCGCGCGGGTTCTCGTTACTACAATATCATGCAAACCATAGAAGGCAATCCAAATGATTTTGAAGGAAGATTTAATCCACGTTTCAAGCAAATGTCAGCGATACAGTTCAACCCATTCTTAAAAGTCAAAGGATTTGAGTTCTTCGGTATCTATGAGATCGTGAGCAATTCAGAAGAGCAAGGCAACGGACAGTTTACCCAGCTTGCAGGTGAAGCACTTTATCGCTTTGGAACTACTGAACAATTCTACATTGGCGCTCGCTTGAACTCCGTCAATGGCAATGCTACCGAAGGCGCAGTCGACACCAAAATCACTCGTACCAATATCGGCGGAGGCTGGTTTATGACTAACAATGTCCTCGTGAAACTAGAGTACGTCAATCAACAATATAAGTCTGGTTTTGCTGCTGACAACAAGTTTAACGGTGGAGAATTCAAAGGGATAAATTTAGAAGCAGCTATTAGCTTCTAATTATCTCAAGACTAGATTTTCAAAATTTAAAGGCTGGCACTTCTCGGAGTGTCAGCCTTTCAAACCTCCAAAGAAATGAAAACGCTACTACTGATTTTAGTGAGCTTTTTATTTTCAATATCAAGCATTCCGAAAGAAAAAAAAGTCAATCAATGGCTTGTCTCTTCTCAAAGTACAGTCAGCATTGAAGGAAAGACCAATATCAATTCATTCGAGTGCCAATCAATGAATTATCAGGGAAATGATATTCTTGAAGAAGAAATAATTCCCGGAGAACAGACTGCAATATGGTCAGGTGAACTCACACTTAAGTCCCAAAACTTTGACTGTTTCAATCGAATGATGACCAAGGACTTTCACAAAACCGTCAAGGCAGAAGAACACCCTGAAATCCAAGTTAGGTTTTTGGACTTGAAAAGAGAAAATCTGAACACAGGGAAAGAAAAACTAAGCGGGAATGTAGAAATCACACTTGCCGGAACCTGTCGTAGATTCCCTATATCCTGTCAGCTTTCCACCAAAGAAAATGGCAAAACTTTCCTTCTGGGAGCTCAGGAAGTCACATTCTCTGACTTTCAGCTTGACCCACCAATCAAATTCCTCGGTACAGTCAAAGTTGAAAACTCAATCAACGTGAAGTTTGGATTGGTGTTGGAAAAAATCTAAGCGATATCTTTTCATCCATCCATACGGTCTTCCAATTAGAAACTCATTTACAAGGGGAAAGGCTGAATTTTCAATTGAAATCATTTTTCATCAAATACACAGAGAAGGCCCCTCATTTTTAATAAATCCGAAAAAAAAATTTCTTTTTTAATTTTGTCAGGTTTTTTTTTACTAATTTTTAATTCTTTAAAATAACCTAGTAGAATGAAGTATTTTCTAAAGTTAATTTTTGGATTTGCGCTTTTCACATCCTGTGGAGAAAAATCTGAAATACCGACTGCTGCACCCAGCCCCGAAATAAAGGTTGTCAAAATCAACTCTCAAAAAGTCCAAATCGAGAAGGATTTTGTAGCACAGGTCTATGGCAAACAGGATGTTCCCATCCGAACTCGCACAGAGGGGTATCTAGAGGGGATTCATTTCAGTGAAGGTAAACTCGTCAAAAAAGGCGAACTTCTGTACACCATAGATCCTGACCAACTTCAGGAAGCGGTGAATGCCGCAAATAGCCAATTGGCAGAAGCTCAAGTGGCCCTTACCCAAGCAAAGAATGATTTGGCACGATATGAACCGCTCGCCGAGATCAATGCCATTTCTCAAAAAGATCTGGATGCTGCCATAGCAAAAAGAGATGCTGCAGAAGCTGCGGTGAATGCTGCTAAGGCCAATCTAAATTTCCAAAACATCCAATTGGGATATTCCAAAATCAAGTCTCCCATCGATGGACTGATAGGCAAAACCAATGCCAAGGTGGGGGAATTTGTAGGAAGAAGTCCCAACCCAGTCATCTTAAACACAGTATCCTTGATCGACTCTATTCGAGTAGAATTTTTCCTTGCCGAAAACGACTACTTAGCACTTTTCCGAGAATATCAGGAAGCCAGAAATCAACCAAGAGTGCAGCTCCCTTTGCAATTGGTGCTTTCGGATGGGATTTTATTTGATCAGGTCGGCTATGTTGACTTCATCAACCGGGAAATCGATACCTCTACGGGCACTATCCTGATCCAAGCCTCCTTCCCCAATCCAGACCGATTGATTAGACCTGGCCAATTCGCTAGAGTCAGGGCTATCATCGAAGAAGTTGAAAACGGAGTAATCGTTCCTCAGCGCACAGTTAGCGAGTTTCAAGGAAGATTTTTTGTTTTCAAAGTAGATAATGAAAATGTAGTCTCACGTGATGAGGTGGTCATTACGGGAAAATACAGAGATTATTTTTTGATCGAATCGGGGGTGCAGGATGGAGATAGAATTGTACTTGAAGGATTACAGCAAGTAAGAAACGGTATGACGATCGTTCCCGAGGAAGTGGAATTCATCTCTCAATTCAATGACTGATTCCATGAGTAAGATAGAAGAGCAAAATCACATCTTTTTCGTCCGAAGACCCATTGTCGCCATAGTCATTGCCCTATTTATGGTCATCATAGGCGGGATTTCGATTTTGGGGCTAGCTATTGAGCAGTACCCGGCCATTACCCCTCCTGTAGTCAGAGTGAGTACAGCCTTCACAGGCGCAAACGCAATCAGTGTGGAGCAATCGGTAGCCTCTCCTTTGGAACAAGAGATGAATGGGGTGGAAAACATGCTATACATGAAATCCACCAATGCCAATGATGGGTCTCTTGCTTTGGATGTCACCTTCGATCTGGGAACTGATCCGGATATGAACACGGTCTTCACCCAGACCAGAGCAGCAGCCGCCACTCCCAAACTCCCGGAAGAAGTCAAACGTATCGGGGTCAAAACCCAAAAGTCAATGCCAAACATTTTGATGTTGATTGCATTGACTTCTCCAGATAGAACTTATGACCAGGCATTTTTAGGAAATTATGGTTTGATCAATGTTCAAGATAAACTGGCCCGAATACGAGGAGTAGGACGGGTTCAGGTCTTGGGCTCTAGTGACTATTCAATGCGAATCTGGGTCAAACCGGATCGGCTTGCAAGATTAGGAATCACCGTTCCGGAGATCATGAATGCAATACGGCAGCAAAGTGTTGTAGCCCCGGGAGGAAAATTTGGAGCAGAACCAGCACCGGAGGGAACAGAGTTTACCTATACCGTCAGATTACCTGATCGATTGGTTTCGGAGGAGCAGTTTGGGAATGTCGTCATTCGATCCGAGGATGACGGAAGCCAAGTCAAAATCAAAGATATTGCACGAGTAGAATTGGGAGTGGAGTCCTACAATGCCTTCACCCGATTGAATGGAAAAGAGAGTGCAATCGTAGCAGTTTATCAGTCTCCTGGTTCCAATGCAGTAGAACTTGCCGAACAAATTATCGGCACTATGGATGAGTTGAAACTCAACTTTCCAGAAGGAATTGACTATCAAATTTCCCTTGATTCCACTGCACCGATCACCGCCGGTATCGCAGAAATCATCGAAACTTTAGTCATTGCGCTTGTTTTGGTTATTCTGGTGGTTTTCCTTTTCATCCAAGATTGGAGAGCAACGCTGATTCCGACATTAGCGATTCCAGTTTCCTTGGTTGCAGCCTTTATGGTTTTTCCGCTTTTGGGTTTTTCCATCAATACGCTTTCTCTCCTAGGATTAGTATTAGCAATTGGTATAGTCGTCGATGATGCGATTGTGGTCGTGGAAGCAGTGCAGGTAAATATGCAGAAAGGAATGAATCCAAAAGATGCTACCACTGCTGCTATGAAGGAGGTAAGTGCGCCGGTGATAGCGACCACTTTGGTGATGGTAGCTGTATTCGTTCCGGTGGCAGCCATGGCAGGTATCACAGGTAAACTTTACCAACAATTCGCCATTACCATTGCCATTTCGGTAATTTTCTCATCCATCAATGCCTTGAGTCTGAGCCCAGCGCTCTGTGCCCTTTTACTGAAAAATTCTCCTGGACCCAAGAAAGGGTTTTTCGGGAAATTCAATCGCTGGTTTGATACCAACACTGATCGGTACACTGGAGTGGCGAAGTTTTTTGCAGGAAAACTCAAACGAGGTGCGGTATATGTCATCATTACCTTGGTAGCTGCGGGTATTTTTGCCAAGATGGTTCCCGGAGGTTTCCTACCTGAGGAAGATCAGGGATATTTATTCGTAAACGTGCAGCTCCCCAATGCATCCTCCATGCAGCGAACAGATGAGGTCATGCGGAAGGTGGAAGAAATCGTCATGGCCCAAGAAGAAACAGAGTTTGCTACAGGTCTTTCGGGTTTTAGCCTACTAGCTGGTAGCTATATCCCAAATACGGGATTTATGTTTGTGACCTTGAAAAACTGGGATGATCGTGAAGCTACTGCCGCTGATATGATGGCCCGCCTGAACAGGATTTTTGCTACTGAGATTAAATCCGGACAAGTTGTTTGCTTCGGACCTCCGGCAATCCCTGGACTGGGTAATGGCTCTGGTTTTAGTATCATGATTCAAGACAAGGAAGGAAAAGATCCGGCTTATTTGGCCCAGCACACCTATGCATTTATCGAGGCTGCGCAAAAACGGCCCGAAATCGCATCAGCCTTCACTACCTATCAAGCAACAGTTCCACAGCGATTTATAGAAATTGATGAAGAAAAAGTTCTCAAAGCAGGACTTCAGCTCGCGGACGTGTACAATACTTTCGCCGCTTATCTAGGAGGAGCTTATGTCAATGATTTCAATCGCTTCGGAAGACTTTACAAGGCATACATTCAGGCGGAACCAGAATATCGCCAAGGGGAAGAAGGTCTTGAATTCTTCTATATCAAAAACGCTAAGGGTCAATCGGTCCCGATTTCAAGCTTTGTGACAGTTAAACCTATTTCAGGACCTGATTACACCAATCGATTTAATTTGTATCGTTCTGCAGAGGTCACGGGCGGGCCTGCCCCCGGGTTTTCCTCCACACAAGCACTTGATGCTTTGGAGGAAGTGGCCGAAGAAGTTTTGCCTGAAGACATGACCTACAGTTGGAATGCCATGAGCTACCAAGAGCGCGCAGCCTCGGGACAAGCAGGAATTGTCTTTGCTTTCTCCCTTTTCTTCGTGTTTTTGATTTTGGCAGCTCAATACGAGTCTTGGTCCATGCCATTTGCGATTTTGCTGGGGACGCCTTTTGCATTATTTGGAGCATTCCTTTTTCTCTATCTGGCGAGACTATTCGATGAGCTTTATTTGAATAATATTTTCGCACAAATATCCCTGGTCATGTTGATCGCTATGGCTGCGAAAAATGCCATTCTGATTGTAGAATTTGCCAAAATCAAATTCGATGAAGGGTTAAGCTTATTCGAGGCAGCAGTTGAAGCGGCTCGACTTCGATTCAGACCAATTTTGATGACCGTATTTTCATTTATTCTTGGAGTCTTGCCATTGATCCTGGCTAGTGGATCTGGAGCTGTTGCCAGAAAAGTGATGGGAATGGCTTTATTAGGAGGTATCGGAGTTGCTACCTTCTTGGGCTTGTTTTTATATCCTATGCTCTTTGTCTTGGTAGGAAAATTAGCCCGCTATGAAGAAAAACGTGATTTGGCACTAAAATCAACTGAGAAATGAATCGGATTTTAGGATTGATAGTAATAGTTGGCATTTTCTGGTCTTGTAAATCAGGACAGAACTACCAAGGAGTCGAAGTATTGACTTATGAAACATATCGAACGGATGAGCTAGACCGGAATTTAGATTCGGTGCTCGTAAATGTGGATACACTTCAAATAGATTCCGCGGTAAACTTGCAATGGTTTGAGGTTTTTCCGGATGAGGTTTTACAGGATTTGATCCAGAAAGCTCTGGACAATAATCAGGATTTGGAAATTGCGGCTGAAAACATTCAGCAAGCCCAGGCATCTCTCGTGATTCAGCGATCCCAAATGCTACCCTCCATCGGCTATTCTGGTGCTGCGCAAAGAGGAAATTTCGCAGGATTTGCTCTAGGTTCAACTCAAAATGTTTTCAGTGGGTTTGGTTCGGTAAACTGGGAAATAGATTTCTGGGGAAAATATCGCCGGTTAAATGAAGCAGCCAAAGCCAACATTTTGGCATCCGAGGAAGGTTATCGGGCTGTCAAGCTAAGCCTGATCAATACCGTAGCAACGACCTATTTCCAACTCTTAGAGTACAAATTGCGCCTTGAAATATCTGAGCAGACGCTGAATCTGCGCGATAGTATGCTCAACATCATCGAGGAGCGGTTTGACAAAGGAATCATCGCAGAAATAGATTTAAACCAAGCACAAATTCAGGAGGCCATTGCAGCAGGAAGTATTCCGATTTGGGAGCGATTGATCGTTTCTTCAGAAAACCTTCTCAGCCGATTAGTTGGTGAGCTACCCGAATCCAAGACCATCGGTATTGAGCTTTTGGATCAACCTGAGGATATCCCTTTTCCGGAAGTTCTCCCTGGTGAGCTACTTGTCCGAAGGCCTGACATATTGATTGCGGAGCAAGACTTAATTGCATCTAATGCACTGATTGGAGCTGCCAAAGCTAACCGACTACCAAATATTTCTCTATCAGCGCTGCTAGGAGTAGCAGGTTCTCAGTTTTCTTCTTTGGGAATTAGTGGAGCTTCTTGGAATATGGGTGCCAGTATTCTCGGGCCATTATTCAATTGGGGAGCTTTACAAAGGCAAGTAGATATAGAAGAAAGTCGGACAAGACAGGCGATTCTAAACTATGAGCGAACCGTCCTCAGTGCCTATGAAGAGGTTGAAAATATTCTGTTTTCCATAGAATCCCTTAAAAAAGAACTGATCGCTCGGCAAGCTCATGTGGATGCAGCTGTAAAAGCTCAGTTTCTCTCCCAAGAGCGATATAATCAGGGTGTAACATCCTATTTGGAGTACTTAGAGTCACAGCGACAGGCATTTGACGCACAGTTGAATTGGGCTGGAACAAAGCAGCAATTGCTTACCGCCTATTCAAATTTATATGCGGCACTGGGAGGAGGCTGGTAATCAAACGGTGAGCTCCACCCAATTGCCCTCAGGGTCTTCAATGACGCTTTCGTAATAGCCATCTCCGGTCCACCGAGGTTCACCTACGATCTTGACCCCGGCGGATTGTAGCCTTTTCGTCAGTTGATCTACCGCATTCTCTGTTCCTAGAGAAATCGCAAAATGAGCAAGGCCCAGTCGCTTTCCTCTTAAAAGATTGCCTGCTTGAATATCATCCTGCTGCATAAGCTCCAGTCTTGCTCCTCCTTCACCTGAAAGGAAAAAGGAAGAAAAACCTCGTTTGGAGTTATGATAGCGTTCACCTGCTTTGAAGTCAAACTGCTGGCAATAAAAACGCTTCATAGCCTCTAGATCTTTAACCCAAATAGCCAAGTGTTCGATTTTCATATTCTGAGCTCAATTACCATTCTCTACCCACCGGAATGACCTTCCAGTTTTGATCGAAATAGGGTGTCTTTTCATAAAACCAACGATAAATCCTTCTTGGGTTCTGAGCAAACTCAGGTTCTGCTTCCTTTTTAGCTTCAAATTCTTTTTTCAAATCAGGATCCTCTTCAAGCATTTGAGCAATCATTGGCTCCATGATGTAAGTTTCCATGTATTCGGTTTGTGAAAAAATCGAATTGAAGTATCCCCACTGGAAAAAGCTGTCCACAGACTCAGGCTCTAAAAGAATTACGATCAACTCACCTAAATCCTGATCCGTTTTCACTCGAACCGAGCCTGGAAGGAGAGTTTGGGTTCGATAGATTTTTTCAGAATCAAAATCCTGCACTCGCATCAAGCCTTCATAGGGCTGAGCAACCATTTTGAAATCTGTCACTTTGGAGTATTCTAATTTCAGCTCTTTTGCCTCGGCCAGGGTTTCCATTTCAATACCGTGAATCTGTAGCTTTTCGATTACTTCTCCCCATTCGGAAGAAATCCAATAGGCCTTGGGAATAGGTACAGTTTGTACCGGTACATCCATCAAAAGCGAGGGTACCTGCTGACTGATGGCCTTTCCTTCCCAAACGACATATTCCCCGCCCGTGATTTCTGACTTCTCTCTTCTTGAAGCCACTCCTTTGAAATCCATGGTATCCGCCGGGGCATCTCGGAATTTAAATTTAACTGCTAAGGACTCTTTAGCCTGATTTTGATCTTTTTCGATTGCCTGCTGAACTGCCTCGAAATGTGAAGCCATGGTTTTGATGGCTTGTTCCATAAATACATAAGTACCTAAGACACGCTGCCGGAAGGGCTTGAGCGAATGGTTTTCTATCAAAATGGAGGGTAAATGCCTGGCATCCCCATAGGTATGGGAAAAGCGTGGACTAAAGGAAAAAGCAACATTTCCCGCAGAGAAATCTCTTCCGTTTGCTGCAAAAAGCAAAGGGCCGGGAATGTGTCCCCAATCTTCAAGTGCTTGATCTACTTCGGGCTGAAAGGTTTCTGACAAAAACTCGCTGACTGCCGGAGAGTAGCCTCCGGTTTTGACATAGCCGTAGGTAATATCGTATTGGTAATCGGCCCCGTCTGTCACGTGCACATCTACATACAGATCAGGCTGATACTCATTGATGACTTCTACGACTGCCCGAACTCCTGCTGTTTCGATTTTTGAAAAATCTCGGTTCAAATTCAAGTTTTGAGCATTGGTCCGCCATCCCATCTCTGCAGGCCCTCGTTGATTGACACGGCCATAGGGACTACGGCGCTCATGACCATCGACATTCAAGATTGGGATGAAAAGAATATCCGCCATTTCGAGTAAGTCTCCCTTATTTCCATGAATGATATCCCGCAGCAGCATCATACCTGCATCTTTTCCATCGATTTCCCCGGCATGAATACCTCCATGAAAAAATATCAAAGGCTTTTCGCTAGCCTTGAGACTAGCTGCATCAAAAGTTTGAGATGCCGAGGCAAGAAGCATCCATATATCTCGCCCTTGCTCACTTTTTCCCAGACTTTTCAATTGAAGTAAGGGACTGGAATCGGCCAGTTTTTTGATCCACTGATAGGTTTCTTCATACGTTGGTGACTCCGTCAGATTACTGAGTTCACCGGGAGTGATCCATGGGTTGGATTTTTCGACAAGAAGAGTTTCAGATTTTCCGTTCCAAGGAATCAACGGAGGCATTACCTCCTGAGCTATGGAAACTATGGGAAATAGAAATACTAGGAGCAGGATCTTTTTCATAAAACGTTCAGCTTTGAAAGGCAAAATAAAAGCTCAAACCGGAATATCCGATTTGAGCTTGATAGATTGGTCAAAATACTTTTTTAAATCAACTCTTGTAAAGAACCTCATAGTATTCCTTGGCCATTCGATTGCTTTCAAAAAAGCCGATGACATCTTTCATCCCATTTTGGACGATTTCTCTCCACTTATCAGGCTCATCATAATAGGTAGGCAAAATCTCCTTTTCGAGTACCTCGTATAGCTTTTGCAAATCGTATTCATCCTGATCCTCCACATGCATGGCTTCATAATTAGCCGGAGGAACGATAAAGCTATTTTTCCCATGCTCAGCAAACTCACAAATCCAACCGTCGAAGGTGGAAAAATTTACCCCACCGTTCATGGATGCGGTCATGCCTGAGGTGCCAGATGCCTCGCGAGGTACTCGAGGGTTATTCAGCCAGATGTCTGAGGCTTGTTTCAATCGCTTACTAAGCGTCAATTCATAGCCAGTGCAAACTGCCATATTCGGGTACTGCTTACTCAGGTGTACCAATTGGTTAAATACCGAAATTGCATTATAGTCAAGTGGATACGGCTTACCAGCCCAGATAATTTGAATAGGGTATTTTGAGTTTCGCATTAATGCGTCGAATCTTCTGATATCCCGTGTGATAAGCTCAGCTCGCTTGTAGCTAGCAAACCTTCTTGCCCAAACAATAGTGAGTACTTTGGGGTCAAGCAACTTCCCTGTTTGATCGGCCACGATTTCAAAAGCCCGCTTTTTTAAGTACCACTTTCTATCATCAAAGCCTTCCTGATCCTCCTGATCCATAAACCTGTACAATTGCTTATCGGACCAGTATTTGAAGTTTTGAGAATTGGTAATATGCGTGATTTCAGGAATATTTGGATAGTTTCTCCACATCTCTCGGCTTACTTCTCCATGTAATTTGGACACACCGTTTGCCTTTCTTGCAAAGCGAAGTGCAGCCAGACTATGATTGAAAGTATCACCGGTAAAGCCAACCATCTCTCGTACTTCGTCAGGAGAGTATCCATTGAAAAAGCTCATTTTATTCAATAAATGAATATCATGTTTTTCGTTTCCAGCCTCTTCAGGGGTGTGCGTGGTAAAAACCAATCGCTTTTGAACTTCCTCTTTGCTACCAAACTTGCGCATCAAATGAAAAACTGAGCTTACGCCATGAGCTTCATTCAAATGATAGACATCAGGATTGAAATTGAGTTCTTCCAATAATTTTGCCCCGCCAATACCAAGCAGAAGACATTGAGCTACTTTGGCAGCAGTGTCCGAATCATACAACTTGTGAGTAATGGTCTGACTGAGGTAGTCATTTTCAGGCAGATCTGTACTGAGCAGGAATAGAGGAGCCGAATTAAAGGTCTCAGGCGCAAGGTACCAAGCCTTTACCCAAACAGGTACATCGTGCACCGTCACTCTAAACTTGATCCCAGTATCCTCCAAAAAGCTATAAGTCTTCTCATACCACTCAGGCTTGAGGGTTTGATCTTGGTTCCGAGTTTGATCGTAGTAGCCATATTTCCAAAGAATCCCTATTCCGATTAGGTTTTGCCCCAATTCGTAAGCACTTCGTAAATGGGAGCCGGAAAGGAATCCCAAACCGCCGGAATAGATTTTTAGCGGTTGATGAATAGCAAACTCCATGGAGAAGTAGGCTACTTTTTGAGTGTATTCAGGAGCGATCTGATAAGGAACGCTATAATTTTTAAAGTCAGTCATAATCATTGATTTGAGAGCGCCTAATTTATAGGAAAAGCAATGGGAAATAAGGCTTCATTGGATAAAAATTGAAGGAAAAATATTGGAAACCGTTTGAAATTAAAATGAGGTTGTCTCAAAAGACCTGCGCTACACTATGTCGGAATCAACATTGAGATCGCTTCGCCCGACTCTGTCGGGGATCGCGATGCCGTATAGACCGTCACTGCGAGTGAAACGAAGCAGTCTCAAAGAAAGGAAGGGCTTTACAAATGAGATTGCTTCGGGCATCAAAGGAAACAGGACAACTTTAGGGTTTTCAGTTTTTTGCCCTCGCAATGACGTAATATCAATTTGAGACAGCCCCATTTTAAGGAATTAGGCCATCAAGGCCGCTAAACCATTTCCATCAGGTTTGTTTTTGACTTGACAGGAATCATTGAGTATTAGCGTTTCTACATTTGTTGCCGAAAACTTTGGCCAATTTGGAAGGCTAGGAACATTCGGGTTTCCTGTACGCATAAAAGCCAAAAGCGATGCACTCATTTTATCCGCAAGAGCACGAGGTCTCGCTCCTCCACCAGTGTGCGTGTACATGCGGTCTGTATTTTTAAACCAAAAACAAATGTCAATACAGTGGAAAGCTTTCATTCTGCCATCATACAAATTGGGCTCCCAGCCAAACCAAGCTAGGTAAACCGGTGCACTTTGTTTGGATTTAGCCGTTGAGGTGTTGATAGCCCCTTGGCGATTGGATAGGATCATCGCCCAAAGATCAGCCGGCGTGGCATTCGGAAAGTCTTTTTGGTAGGCAGCATAAATCGGTTCTGATTTGTCTCCAAAGCGCTCTTTCAATTGCTCAATAACCCCAGACCGATCGATTTTTTCCAATTCGGCATTGGTTCGGGTTGGATTCCATTCATGGAAAGTCGTACACACCATCAAAGGCATATCTGATGCATGAGGGGAAGTTTCGCTGAAAAACTCTCCCTCAGGAATATGAATACCATCAGCGACCGGAGCAAAACCGCCTCTAAATCCGGGCTGAGGAAATTCCTCACGCATTCGCTCTAATGCCACATAAGCAACATCCAGATATTCCCTCCAACTCAAATCCTGCAGTTTATCGATGGTTTGAGGAGTCAATCCAGCCGCTTCCATCACGTATTTTCCGAGAGTTTGGGAATAGTCCTTTGGTGTGGCTGAAAGCATACTGCCACTGAGCGCAACGCCCTTGTGAACGATTCCTTCCGAAGCAGGCATGGCCATAGTGCAAGTGACCTTTGCTCCGCCACCTGATTGTCCCATAATGGTGACATTGTTTGGGTCTCCTCCGAAGTTGGAAATATTATCTCGAACCCATTCCAGAGCTGCTATAATATCCAACATTCCGACATTTCCGGAATCCCGATATTTCTCTCCTCCCACTCCCGAAAGATCCGTAAAACCTATCGGGCCCAATCGATGATTGATGGAAACAAAGACCACATCCCCTTGCTTGGCGAAGTTTTCTCCATGATACCCATCTTGCTCGATGCCATTGCCGTTGGTGAAGCCACCCCCATGTAGCCAAACCATCACCGGTCTACGCTTCCCGTCAAGACTGGGGGTCCAGACATTGAGTTTGAGACAGTCTTCGCTGACATCATCGTAATTCCAATGATCAGCGAAAGAATAATGCACATTGGCATAGCGATTATCCATAATCTGCGGAGCGGTATTTCCCCACCAAATGGTAGGTTTTACATCGGTCCAAGGTTCTGGCTTTTTAGGAGCCATAAAACGGTTTTTCCCAGATGTATCTGCTCCATAAGGAACGCCTAAAAAAGTATAAGTACTGTTGAGAATATAGCCGCGAACTTTACCGTAGCTCGTATTTGCGATCGCAATATTGTCTCCGATTTGGAGGAATTGCTCATCTGAATTTGGAGCACTTTCCTTTGCAAAAGCTTGGGAAGAAAAGGGAACGGATGCGGCTAGTGTGCCAACACCCACTTTTTTGAAGAATTCTCTTCTGTTTGATTTCATGGCAAAAGGGTTTAAAGGTTTATTGTTTCAGTATGAAAAAATAGGAAAAGAAATTGAGAATCAATAAAGAAATCCAAAAACCCAGAGCGGTATATTTTGTCCAACTGGGTATTCGAGATCATCTTTTACTAGAAAGTGGTCCTCTGATATAAGTTGTTTCCTAGATTTATTTTTTCCCCCGATTTCAAAATGAAATGATTTGTCTACCAAAAAATCGACTGTTTTTGAATAGTTAATTTGATGATTCACCTTAATTTGACTTTGAAAAAAGATTTCCCTTACGCTACCTATTTCAGGACTTTTCTCAGCTAGAGCAAAGAGATAATTTGTATTATTTATGAAAATTTTCTCGGGTTTCTGAAGCGTAGAAACACTGATTCCTTCAGGGTACAATAGTTCTAATAGACGAGCCTCTGCAAGATATTGTAGATAGAGAGAAAGAGAATTTCGGTGAATAGATGTCTTACTTGCGAGGGAACTTAGGTTTGGTTTGAAAGGAACTTGCTGAGCAACGATATAAAGCAATTGAAGTAATTTTTTCCCATTTCGAATGTCAAAACCTTTGATTTCAGCCATATCGTATTCGACAATCGTCCGGATCATTTGGCGTAATTTCTGAAAATAGAGATCTTCATTTTTCCCCGAAAATGGAAAGTATCCAGTAACCAAATATTCTTTAAAAAAGGAAATGGGTTTAAAATCATTAGGAAAAAAGGATCTTAGGTCATTGGTACTGGATACTATTTGCTCAAGGCTTAAAAGGGGCAAGACCAAATTTTTCTTGAAAAGCAAATACTCTCGAAAGGATAAACCGTGCAATTCATAAATGATTGCTCTTCGACTAATGTCTCCTTCTACTTTGCTGATATCGATGATGGACGAACCCGAAAAGATGATTTGTAGATCAGAATAGCGATCGTGTAGATTTTTGATTTCTCGTGACCAGCCTGGATATTTATGAACTTCATCCAGTGCTAGGATCTTTCCGCCATTTTGATAAAAAGCTTTTGCTGTCTCAACGAGACTATTTTCTAGAAAAAACAACTCATCAAGAGAAAAGTAAGTCACCTGGAACCCCTCATCTTTTTTTCTTTTCAAATATTGAAGAATGAGTGTGGTTTTCCCCGTTCCTCTCGCCCCTTTGATACCAATCAGTTTTTCATCCCAAGCAATTTTATCTTTTAAGTACCTCTCAAAACTCAAGGACGTTCTTCCAATTAAGGAGTATGATATTTCGAGTAATTCTTCCATTTTGCACAAGCGTATGTGCAAATATATAAAATTTTGCACAAATGAATGTGCAAAAATATTCCTTTGCTTGTTCTTGTCTCTATTCTCTTATTTCTTGATTCTAAAAAAAACCGACCCCGATAATCGGAGCCGGTCTCTTGTGTCTTGTGTCTTGAATCTAACTTCTTGCTTCTGATTTATTGTCCTACCATAAATATTGCATTACTCAAGACCAATTTGCCAGATTCCCAGAATCCTCTGAAAATCGGGTTGTCTACAAAATAGACGATCTCTCCACGGCCTTTTCTTTCGCTTCCGATAGCAAGCGATTCACCCATGCTTGATTTTATTTTGTAGCCAATGTATCCTGTGCGGTAAGAATCATTGGAAGTGATTTTACCCGCATTGACACCTCGATCCATGAATGCAAAAATGCTGGAGTTATTCTTCAGCGTGTAATACTTTCCTCCTGTACCATAGCCCAAAGGATGCGTCTCATCCATATCGACCTGATAAATCGCTCCAGCTGCTCCGCCGGAAATTGCCAGGCGCTCTCCTTCTAAATAAGGTTCCAATCGCTCCACCTTGGCCAAGGTATCAGCAGCTTTTTTAGCAGCCTTTTCCTCCTCATCAGTATCAAATGTTTTCAGGGCAAATCCTTCCTTATTGGCAAAAAGATTGACAGCACCGTCAATGGCAATCAACTTACCACCTGCACGAACCCACTCCATGACTCGCTCTTCAGCACTTTTGCTCAGTCCTCCACCCCAGGTAGAAGGCATAATCAAGACGTCATAATCACTCAAATCATATCGGCCAAGATCACCCATTTCTAGATTTACAAGCGGATAGTCGAGTTCCTGCTCGAAGAAATGCCAGATTTCACCGTAATTGAGTGAGGAAGTACCATCACCTCCTACCAAGGCAATTTTTGGAGCCTCAATAACTCGAATACTAGGCGACCCAAAGTCTTTTCCTTCCTCCATATACCCAGTCATGGTAGTCTCAAGCGTCACTCCAAATCGATTTGCGGCATCCACGACCTTCTTATCAAAATCAGCGACATATTCATTTCCTCCTTTGGTAATTAATAGGGTGCCTGCAGGGAAGCTCTTGCCTTCAGTTTTGAAGGCGTATTCAGGATATTTGACACGAATCCCTTGTCTTAGAAGTGAGGCCAAAAATGCCGCATCTCTTGTTCCTTCCCATCGGGCGATATAAGCCACTGGAGTTTTCGAAACTGCATTACTTTCAAATTCTGCCTCCTCATATTCTCCTGCAGGATCTAAGCGGCTCTCCAAAGCATATGCCTCCAGATTGTAAGCGTATGGAAGTGCCCAAGAGGTGATATCATAGGTAATACTGTCATTCAACTGCGGATTGGGCTCAAACAAGACCTGAGTCAATACTGATTTTGGCTGAAAAGCAGAAATGACAATATCTTCTTCGCTAGTTGAAAAGCTTACATTTTTCCCAGTAGTGTACTCAAATCCTCGAAGACCGGATTTACTTCCTGCTTTACCATATTGAATTTCATTTTTATCCAGAAGTGCCAAAAGCTTTGCCTTTTGGGCAGGGTTACTTTCTCCTTTGATCACAAAGCTCTTATACTTCCCTTTTGGATTGGAGGAGTTTTCTTGGAAATACTTCGAAAATTCCTCTAGTAACTTTTCCCCATTTTGGCTGGTAACCTCCACGGCAGACATGGCTGCGGTGTAGTGCCCCTCGATTCGATAGCTCAAGGTAACTGTATCTCCCAAGGCATTAAACCCTCCTCTTCCCGCTCGACCACTACCGCCCTGCTCGATCGTCATTCCAATCGCACCATTGTACATAGGATAGGTATCTCCATAAGATGGGTAAAGCAAATCAAAGCGCTCTTTGGTAAAATAAAACCGGCCCAATTCGTCCAGGTATTTCGCGGTGTTTTTCCCGAAAATATCCTGAAACTCATGCTGCCAATCAGTCAACTGCTCATGCACTGGCTCAGCTGCAGGAGCCATGTAAAAGGGATTATTGATTCCCTGCTCATGAAAATCCAAGTGGAGCTGAGGCATCCATTGGTGATAGATTTTTAGGCGTTGCTGAGACTCTACCTGTACCTGCCATGCCCAATCACGGTTGAGATCAAAGAGATAATGGTTTGCTCGACCTCCTGGCCAAGGCTCATTGTGCTCTACGGACTGAAGATCCGGCTGTAAGATGGTATTCATCTTTTGATTGTACCACATGGCGTAGCGATCTCTTCCGTCAGGATTGATACAGGGATCGATGATTACCACCTGATTTTTGAGCCATTCCTGTGACTTTGCGTTAGTGGGGTCGGCTAGGGTATGAAAAGCAGAAATTGCAGCTTCCATTCCTACAGATTCATTTCCGTGAACATTGAAAGACATCCAGTTGATCGGAACAGCCGTGCTTGGAGTACCTTCCAGCATTCCTGTTCGCTTGAGATTGTCCTCCCGGATTTGTTCCAAATTGGCCATATTCTCAGGACTAGAAAGAATCGCGATAAAAAGCGGCCTTTTTTCATTGGTTTCCCCGTATTGAACCAATTGGATATTGGGATTATTCGCCGCTACATGCTCGAAATAATCTACCATCCGATGATGCGGAGTGAATCGGTCCCCAGGTTTGTAGCCGAGAAACTGTTCAGGGGTTTGGATTTGAGCGAAAGCTGCTCCAAGCCCAAAGGCTAGGAATAAAATAAGAAGGAGTGATTTTTTCATTTTTTGAATTCTTTGGCCTCGAAGTTAGGACTTAAAAAATCTTTTGGAAAGTTGAATTCAAGTAATCTTAATTCTTTTTCTGCAGCAGGAAAGACAAGGATGGTTTGATAAAAAAAACTATTCAATTTTAACCTAATACTTACATGGATAGTAGGTAATTGGGTAATAAGAAAAAAAGGAAACCAAAGTTGGTTTCCTTTTTTTTTGTTTTTCAAGCAAAACATTTTACAATCCACTCGCTTTGGAACCTTTTCCCCTTTCTTTGATCAAGCCCTTTCTTATATTGTTTTTCCTAAGAAAATCTAAAGGATTTTCCTCTCCTCCTTGACGAATTCTAGCTTCTCTGACAAGAGGTCTTACATCCGTCATAAAAGCGTCATGGAGGATTTCTTGTGCGGAGCTTGTATCCCCATTTAATTGATGTTCAGTTAATTTTTTTCGATCAACTATTAATGCTTTTGTGTAGGCAATCGATATGGATTCTAATGCTTGGACCAAATCCTCTAGAGGGTCTTTAGTATTATGACTAGCATCTATCATCCATGAAATTGTATCCCAGTTCTGAGATCCTTCTTCAGCCCCCGAAATCAACTCGCAAAAAATTAAAAATAACTGATAAGGTTTTATACTGCCTGAGGTAAGGTCATCATCCCCGTATTTACTATCATTAAAATGAAAGCCAGCTAATTCATTTTTAAACATAAGGGTAGCGACTATTTGTTCGATATTGGTATTTGGCAGATGATGTCCTAAATCCACCAGCACTTTTGCTTGCTCTCCCAATTCATTGCAAATTAAGGCAGAGGTTCCCCAGTCGGGGATTACCGTATGATAAAAGTTAGGTTCATAGGGCTTGTATTCTAGTAACAGCTTCCAATCAGCAGGTAGGTTTTTATAGACCTCTTTAAGTGACTCAATAGTCCATTTGAGTGAATTTCTAAAACTTGATTGCCCTGGGAAATTTGTTCCATCTGCTAGCCAGACTGTCAGGCCTTTACTTCCAAGCTTTTCTCCAAGCTGTATCACTTGTAAGTTATGCTGAATCGCTTGCTCTCGAGTTTCTTTGATAGAATTACTTAGAGATCCCAGTTTGTAAGTTCGGGGCTGCCCGTAGTCTTGAAAAGTATTGCTATTCATTGCATCAAAACCTATTCCCAAATCCCCTGCCTTTTGCTTAAGGGCATCGACATCACGAGGAATATCCCAAGGAATATGAAGAGATACTGCATCTGTTTTCCTGGTGATTCGCGATAGAAGCGCAATGTCATCTAGCTTTTCTTCCAGATTTCTAGGTTCTCCTCCTATTGAAAACCTTCCAAACCGCGTTCCTCCCGCACCTAAAGCCCAACTTGGGACTGCAATTTGAAACTTGGAAATTTGAGAAATCAGGGTATCCATACTTTTGCCTTTTGCGGCTAACTGCTCATGGAGTACCGAAAGGGACTTCTGATGAATGTCTTTCGAGATAAGCATAATTTAAATTCCTATAAAATGATTATTGGTTTATGTTTTGTTAAGTTTTGGCTATATCGAATCAGTTTTTTTATTTACCCAAAATGGTGCTGAAACCATCCATGCAATCATCCCAAGAAGCATCCATAGCTTCATGGATTCCATGGGTATAACTCCCGAATAGAAAAAAATCGGAGGAACAATCGTCATCGCCAAACCTGAGAATGAGATAAGTTTTAGTAGATTTTTCATGATACAGAAGCTTTAAGAAGAGGGTACTTCACTCTAGATAGGACAACAAAAATAGCGACAGCGACAAACCATCCCGGAAGGCCTAGAAAAAATATATCCACTCCATAGAAGAGATTCAACCCCAGACAAAACCCCAAAGTCAATATCCAGCTCAACAAAGCCGGGAAACTGAAATTTGAGTCAGTTTTGAGTGCGGCTTCGTCCATAAATCCCATTTTCTTTGAAAAATAGTAATCAGCAAAAATAACTGCTCCCATCGGCATCAAAAGCAATCCGTAAAGAGCAACAAAATCTAGTAATTTCATGACCAATGCCGGAAAACAAGCTGCTAAACTAGTAACTCCCCCCACGATGGCGGTAATTTTCCAAGTCGGAACTTTTGGAAAAATCCCCTGTAAGGCCAGACCTGCCCGATAGATGGTAGGGTTTGCAGTAGTCCAACCTGCAATCACGACACAGATGGCTCCTGCAGTACCCAAAGTTTGAAAAGCAATCTGTCCAGGAGCAAACTCCTGAGAACCTGAATTGGCCTGAAGGAATACAGAATACAGAATACCCGATGCAAGCCAAGCAACAAAATGTCCTAAATACATCCCCGAAAAAGAGGTAAATCCAGCTTTCCAGGATTTTGCGTATCGAAGTATAGTCAAGTCTGACATTCCGATATGCATGGCCATATTACAGAACCAAGCAAAAAATATGATGTGCCATATGGAAAATTTACTCATGCCTGATAATGGAACGCCATTCCAAATCACTTCCTGAGAGATCGTGATGAATCCTTCCCAAGAAGTCACCCCAAGCTGAGCCAAACCGACAATCGCGGAGGAGATAAAAATAAATATCATCCATGGAGACATCACATTGGCAAATTTTGACACCTGTGAATATCCTTGAATAGCAACTAAGGTAATCACTACTCCCATTAACAAAACAGTCAAGACCCAGCCGGATGATCGAGGCAACCAGTCATTCAAGGTTGGCATTTCTAGATTAAAAGGTATGCCCACCGCTGTTGCCGATACTGCAATCATCGAACCGGCCAAAAAGCAAAACATGAGGGCATTCACCAGATTATACCAGCGCACTACATTCTTGCCGGCTATTCTTTCTAGTTGATAGTATAAAGTCATTCTTTTTGCTGTAGCTATCGGTGCTGTGATCAGTGCCCAGCTTAATACGGCCAAAAGATTCCCTATCAAAAGACCAAAAACTAAGTCTATGGCACTTACTCCATGGGCAACGAATAAGGGGCCTATTACAAACTCAGTTCCAGCAGTATGCTCACCGGCATACATACCCAAAAAGCTTCTGCTTCCTTTTAAGCTAGATTCTGGCACAGGAGTCCGCTCAAATTCGTTGGTCTCTTCAACAAGCTTTTTGAAAATACTTTTACTCATAGACATGTTTTTTCTAAATTAAACATCTTCGGCGTGACGGACCATCCTGTACTTTCGGTTGTTGAATTTTCTTCATTTTTCATTATTCTAAGGATTAATTATATGAATCGATAAAACTTAATGATAATCAATCAGTTAGATTCATACTTAGCTGATCAAAAATATTTGTAATAAAAATTTACCCAAACACGACAGCACAGGACACTTAATTCTTCCTATTATTTCAAATTTAGCCTGATTTTACCAGTAGAATTTTAATTATGAATACACAGACCACAAACTTCGAACACGTAAGTTACCTTTGGGATGAAGAAAAAGCTTCCCAAATGGAAGGGAATGAGGTAGACCTTTTGATTTATAGATCCAATATTTTAGGGTCTGATTTGCGGATTACTAATTATGGTGGAGGAAACACTTCCTGTAAAACCACAGAGCTAGATCCTCTGACCAAAGAACCTGTAAAAATTATGTGGATCAAAGGTTCTGGGGGAGATATCGGAACGATGACTCGTGCTGGTCTCGCTGGGTTATATGTTGAGAAATTAAGATCCCTTAAAAATGTCTACAGAGGGATTGAGTTTGAAGATGAGATGGTTGAATTATTCAATCATTGTATCTATGATCTAGCATCTAAAGCACCTTCTATTGATACCCCGCTTCACGGGTTTTTACCTTTTAAGCACATTGACCATCTTCATCCTGATGCAGCGATTGCGATTGCTGCATCAAAAGATGGAGAGAAGATAACCAAAGAACTTTGGGACGGACAGATTGCCTGGATTCCTTGGCAAAGACCTGGATTCGATCTAGGATTGAAACTGAAGGAAACTTTGGACAATAATCCTGGAATTCGAGGCATCATGTTAGGTGGTCATGGCTTATTCACATGGGGAGATACTTCCTATGAGTGCTACATGAATAGTTTGGAAGTAATTGAGAGAGCTTCTCAATATCTGGCAGACAATTATGGAAAGAAACGTCCCGTTTTTGGTGGAGAAAAAGTAAAATCACTTTCCCCCAAAGAAAGAAAATCTCAGGCTGCTCGTATTGCTCCTATTCTGAGAGGCTTGGCTTCTTCTGAGAAGTCGATGGTGGGTACATTTAATGATAGCGAGACCGTTCTTCAGTTTACCAATAGTTATGATTTGGAGAAATTAGCTCCGATGGGTACTTCCTGCCCAGATCATTTTTTGAGAACTAAGATCAGTCCTTTGGTTCTAGACCTTCCTGCAAATCAGGATTTGAGTGATGCCCAAGACATTAAAGAGAAATTGGAATCCGCATTTGATGCTTACAGAAAAATGTATGCGGACTATTATGAAAAACATAAACATTCAAACAGTCCTGCTATGCGGGACCCCAATCCTGTAATAATCCTTTGGCCGGGAATTGGATTGTTTAGTTTTGCTAAGGACAAACAAACAAGCAGAGTAGCTTCCGAGTTCTATATCAACGCGATCAATGTAATGCGAGGAGCTGAAGCAGTTTCTGAATATGTTTCGCTTCCACTTCAAGAAGCATTTGATATTGAATATTGGTTGCTGGAAGAAGCAAAACTCCAGCGAATGCCTAAAGAAAAGCCGCTTTCCAGAAAAATCGCCTTGATTACTGGAAGTGCAGGTGGAATCGGAAAAGGAATTGCAGAAAAGTTTGTGAAAGAAGGTGCCTGTGTAGTAATCACAGACATTGATCAGGAAAGATTAAACGAGACGCTTGCTGAATTCGAAAAAAGTTTCGGAAAAGACGTCGTCTTAGGAGCAAAATTGGATGTAACTGATCCAGAAAGCCTTCAAAATGCAATCAAGGAAACTTGTTTGAAATTTGGGGGAGTTGACATCTTGGTTAATAATGCTGGTATTTCTATCTCAAAACCATTTGAAGATCATACCCAAAAGGACTGGGATCGTCTCTTCAATATCTTGGTGATGGGACAATACAATGTTTCCAAAGCAGGGGTTGAGGTGATGAAAATGCAAGGAATGGGAGGAGATATTGTCAATATCGCTAGCAAAAATGCTTTGGTTGCCGGACCAAAAAATGTGGCTTATGGAAGTATGAAAGCTAACCAGCTGCATATGTCCAGATTAATGGCTGCAGAATTGGCTGAAGGCAAAATCCGCGTAAACGTTGTCAATCCGGATGCCGTCATCGAAAATTCCAATATCTGGGAAGGCGGATGGGCTGAAAACCGTGCTAAGGCTTATGGTATTGATGTGAAAGATTTACCAAATTATTATGCAAATCGGACGCTTTTAAAAGAAAGTGTCAAGGTAGAGGATATAGCAAATGCCGTTTTAGCTTTCGTAAATGGTATGCTGAAAAAATCAACAGGAAATATGCTAAATGTAGACGGAGGTCTTGCCGCTGCCTTCCCAAGGTAGCGACAAGACCGCAACCCAATAAACCCAATAAACCCTATAACCATGCTTCTTGACAAATCAGAAAAAATCTGTGTGAATTCGTGTACTCCAAAATATCTCCAAGTTGTAAACCTTTTCATAGAGGATATCGAATTTGGTAGATTGAAAATTGGGGATAGAATTCCATCCATTAACGAGACAAGTTTTGACTTGCTACTTTCGAGAGACACAGTGGAGAAGGCATATAATGAACTAAGGGATAGAGGGTTTATTACCTCGGTTAGAGGTAAAGGATTCTACATTTCATCTACTAAAAAACGTGACAAACCTAAAGTTCTCCTGTTATTTAATAAACTTAGTTCTTATAAAAAGATTATTTATTATTCAATAGTTGAGACGCTAGGAACTTATGCTGATGTTGATCTACAAATCCATCATTATAATAAAAATCTCTTAGAAGAACTATTGGAGCAAAACTTGGGAAAATATAGCTATTATGTCTTAGCTCCTCACTTCTTTGACCAAGATGGACACCCGGCCAATTCGTATGACCTGATAAAGCAAATTCCGAAAGATAAGTTGCTGATTTTGGACAGATCGGTAGTAGGTCATGAAAATGAATTTCCAGGGGTGTTTCAAGATTTTGCAAAGGATATTTTTGAAGTATTAGAATCCGGTATCTCTCACCTCAGAAAATATAAAAGATTGATTCTGGTATTTCCGAAGGGTGACCTTTATCCTGTGGAAATCATGGATGGGTTTAAGCGATTTTGCTTTTTCCATAATTTCAAAAACTTAATTGTTGACGGGGTTGATGATAATGAACCTTTGGATGAGGGAGATTGCCATATTGTATTGGCTGAATCTGATTTGGTAACAATCGTCAAAAAGTCACGAGAGCAACTATTTCGACTAGGCAAAGAAGTGGGAGTGATCTCCTACAATGATACACCGCTCAAAGAAATTTTAGCAGACGGGATTACCACTGTTTCCACTGATTTTCAAGGCATGGGTAAAATGATAGCCGAACAAATTATGGGTGTAGAGGATAGAATCCCAATCAAAAATCCATTTCGGATGACTCTTAGAAAGTCACTCTAAATACTATTAATTTGATAGAGGCATATACAAAAGAAAGTTTTTCTTATGTATAAATCTATTTAGTAAACATGAATATATATCGTTATGCAATTAGCCTAATATTATTTGCTTATCGGGACAGAAGTCGGAAGAAGGATACTCTTAGCTTTCAAAATGTGGATCTTTACCTTAATTCTAGGCAGTATAATTTCATATTGGTAGGAAAGCAAATAGTCGAATTTTAAATTCATCCATTTGTCTTCTCTTATTATTTCCTATTAAAAATAAACTAGAAAATGAATAAAATTCCCGTTACGGCTGTATTTGATATCGGGAAAACTAATAAGAAATTTTTCCTCTTTGATCAAGATTTCAAGGAGGTGTATCAAACTTATACGCGTTTTGAACCGATTCCTGACGATGATGGGTTTCAGAGCTTACCTATCCAATCCCTTCGAGATTGGATGATCTCTATTTTAAAGGAAGCCTTACGATTCCCGGAGTTTGAAATTAAGAAACTTAACTTTTCAGCACATGGAGCAACTTTTGTTCATCTTAATGAAAAAGGAGAAGTAGTATTGCCTGTCTATGACTACCTGAAGCCCTATCCTGAAGACTTATTGGACCAATTCTACAGCAAATACGGAGGTAAGGGTCTCATAACAAAAGAAACATCCTCTCCAGCTTTAGGGATGCTTAATTCTGGATTACAGTTGTACTTTCTCAAGCACGCAAAACCGGAGCAATTTAGAAGAATCAAATATTCAGTTCATCTCCCCCAGTATCTTTGCTACATTTTCACGGGTGAGTTGATTTCAGATTATACCAGTATTGGATGTCATACTGCTTTATGGGATTTTACAGAAATGGATTACCACTATTGGGTAAAAGAAGAAGGAATTGTATCACTCCTTCCACCGATTCGCTCAAATGACACCCTACTTGAGACTAAATCGGAGTATGGGGGTATCCCCTGTGGAATAGGGATTCATGACAGCTCTTCAGCATTACTTCCTTATATAGAAATGCAAAAAGATCAATTTGTTTTGCTATCTACCGGGACTTGGGCAATTAGTATTAACCCTTTTAATCAAACTGCTTTAACAGAGGACGAATTAAGTAAGGATTGTTTACAGTTTATGAGTATTAAAGGGTTTCCAATAAAGATTTCACGGCTCTTTTTAGGAGAAGAACACAAATATCAAATCGATCAAATGTATTCACATTGGGGGCTTCCATTAGGTACATACAAAAAACTTAAGTTTGACCCTAAGCAATTTGTCAAAGTCTCGGGCCTAAACCAAAAACGGCTAAATTTTCGCTATTTGGAACCAGAAAAATTTGGAATCGAAGAGGCAAGTAAAACTGATTGGAGTAGATTTTCTGATTTTTCAGAAGCCTACCATACACTTATTCATGAACTGACAGATATTCAGGTGGCTTCCTTGTCCTTAGTCCAAAAAGAATCGAATGTATCCAAGATATTTGTGGATGGAGGATTTAATGCAAATGAGCATTTCATCGAAATGCTAAAGATCAAACTCCCAAAAAATGAAATAATTACGAGTAATTTTTCAAATGGATCAGCACTAGGTGCAGCTATCCTTGGAAATATTAAGACAAAAGCCTATTCTTCGTCATGAGTTTGTTATCCCCCAAAATAGGTCTTTTCATTCCCTGCTATGTGGATCAGTTTTATCCTCAAGTGGCGATTGCTACTTTGGAGCTTTTGGAAAAGCTGGGCTGTAAGGTCAGCTATCCATTGGGGCAAACATGCTGTGGACAGCCATTGGCTAATGCAGGATATCAGCGGGATACAGAAGGTTCAAGTCTTCACTTTGTTGAACTTTTTGAAGAGTTTGACTACATCGTAGCACCTTCCGGTAGCTGCGTTCTCCACGTCAAAGAACATTTCCCCAATCTTCCTGGGAAAGAAAAGTCTACCATAAGCATTCAGAAAAAGATTTTTGAACTGACAGAGTTCTTAACCGATGTGCTCAAAGTGGAAAATTTGAAAGGCACTTTCCCAAAAAAAGTGGGTTATCATTCCTCCTGTCATGGATTGCGAGGACTGCGCCTTGCTTCGAGTTCTGAATTGAACATCCCTCATTTCAACAAAGCCAAACAACTTTTGACTAATCTAGATGGACTGGAGTGGGTTGAATTAAGCCGCAGTGATGAATGCTGTGGTTTTGGAGGAACATTTGCCATTACGGAAGAGGCACTATCCGTGCAGATGGGAAAAGATCGCTTAGCCGATCATTTATCCCATGAGGTAGACGTTTTGACTGGCGGGGACTTGTCCTGCCTAATGCATTTGCAGGGTATTGCTACTCGCGAAGGACAGAATGTGGAGTTTATGCATGTGGCCGAAATCCTAAATCAAGCTATTCGATGAGCCATCCCAAAGCAGCCACTGAGTTTCTAAAAGATCAAGCCAATTCCCAATGGCATGATGAAACGCTTTGGATGATTCGAGACAAACGGGACGCAAGCAGCAAGTCCATCCCAGAATGGGAAGAACTCAGAAATCTTGCTTCTGAGATCAAGGACAATGTGCTTTCCAATCTCGATAAGTATCTGGAGCAGTTTGAAGCTCAGGCTCTCAAAAACGGAATCAAAATTCATTGGGCCAAGGATGCGAAAGAGCACAATGAAATTGTACTGAGCATTCTTCAAGAGAAAGATTGCGAGGCTATCGTCAAAAGCAAGTCAATTTTGACAGAAGAATGCCATCTTAACCCTTATTTGGAAAAACACGGTATTGAGGTCGTTGATACGGATCTAGGCGAGCGAATCGTTCAATTCCTGCATCAGCCCCCTAGCCACATTGTTATGCCCGCCATTCACTTGAAGAAGCGGGATATTTCAGCCCTTTTCCACGAAAAACTACAGACTGAGAAAGGAAATGAGGATCCAACTTATCTGACCAATGCTGCGAGACTCCATTTGCGGGAGAAGTTTTTAGGTTCTAAAGTAGCTATTACCGGAGTCAACTTTGGCGTAGCAGAGACAGGTGAATTTGTGGTCTGCACCAATGAAGGAAATGCGGACATGGGCGTGCATTTGGCTGATGCCCATATCGCATGCATGGGTATTGAGAAGATCATTCCCCGGAGGAAAGACTTGGGGGTCTTTTTACGTCTTTTAGCTAGGTCGGCTACCGGCCAACCCATCACCAATTACAACTCCCATTTCAGAAGCCCTGCAAAAGGAAAAGAAATCCACCTAGTCCTGGTAGACAATGGAAGAACCCGTCAATTGGCAAGAGAGAAATTTAAAAACTCTCTGAAATGTATTCGCTGTGGAGCCTGTATGAATACTTGCCCTATTTATCGCAGAAGCGGAGGGTTTAGCTATGGCAGCACCGTCCCCGGCCCAATTGGATCTATTCTTTCGCCGGGATTAGACATGAAAAAATACAGCACCTTGCCTTTTGCCTCAACCCTTTGCGGAAGCTGCTCTGATGTCTGCCCAGTCAAAATCAATATTCACGAACAGCTCTATGAGTGGCGGCAGGAAATCACCAAACATCACGGAGCGGTAGGAAAAGGCCTTTCCATGAAATTAGCCAGTGGAATATTCAAAAGCCCATTAGCCTATCAGTTTTCGGGATCTTTGATGCGAAAAGTAATCAAAAGCTTGCCCAAGAGCGTGATTTATAATCCGCTGAATATCTGGGGGAAAAGCCGAGACCTTCCCAAAGCTCCAAAGGAATCATTTCAGGACTGGTATAAACGAAATCGCCATGAGTAGTCGGGAAGAAATCTTGAATTCGATAAGGGGTATTCAAAAAGAAAACAAAGCCTTACCCGATATCCCAAACTTTCAGCAAGAAGGTGATTTGGTAGAACTTTTTAAAAGTGCCATTGAGGCCAATAAAGGAGAAATCTTGAGCAAAAAGGAATTTGAAAATTGGATAGCAAGTACCAATTTTCAACGCATCATTTCCTGCTCGGAGCCTTTTCATACCTACGCTACTCAAGAGCTACCTGATGATGCACATCAATTAGATCATCTTGAATTAGCGATACTGGAAGTTCAGTTTGGAGTGGCTGAGAACGGAGCAATGTGGTTGGATGATTCACAGTTACCACATCGAGCCCTTCCTTTCATCACGGAGCATTTGGTCTTGATTCTTTCCAAAGAAAACTTAGTCAGCAATATGCATCAGGCCTACGATCGAATAGGCAGAGATCACTCGGGATTTGGACTTTTTATAGCTGGACCTTCTAAAACAGCAGATATCGAACAATCTTTGGTAATCGGTGCTCATGGAGCAAAAAGCCTTCGCGTGGTATTATTTTAAGTAAAATAAGGCCTTTTCCTGTCATTTTTTATTTATTAACCGATTTAAGCCTCACAAAATAATCTAATCCTTTTTAATCCAAGACATCATATTTCTTTCACAGAATTAACCTTGAATGGAAATTAATTGGACTTAAACAGGATAGTACATGACAGCCATTTTGGGAATCTAAGCTAATTAGTGGGGTATTTAGGCCAATAGTTCATTCTTTCTTGAATTCATTATTTGTCAAGTACTAATTAAAAACTAAATATTATTCAAACACAATTACCCAAAATATGGAAGGCAAAAAAGTTTACTCTTTAATGCTGACATTTCTGATGCTACTATCATTTAGTTTTTCAGGAATTGCTCAGCAGCGAACTGTGACAGGAACTGTGACTGATGATGTGGGTCAGGCCGTTCCTGGTACAACAGTACTTGTAAAAGGCACAACCAATGGTACGATTTCCGATGCAGACGGGAAATACTCCATTCAGGTTCCTAGCGAGGATGCCATTCTAGTGTTTTCTTTTATCGGTTATCAAACTGTGGAGGAAAAAGTGAATGGAAGAAGTATAATCGATGTACTCCTACCAACTGACGAAGAACAGCTTGAGGAAGTGATCGTTGTAGGTTATGGAACTCAGCTGCAAACAAAGATGACTGGCTCAGTCCAAAATGTGGATGCAGCCGAACTCCAAGACATACCTGCTGCACAACTAAGCCAAAAACTACAGGGTAGGCTAGCCGGTGTACAAATCAACCAGACAACGGGGGCTCCCGGTCAAGGAATGCAGGTACGGATTAGAGGACAAGTGTCACTTTCTGCAGGCAGTGAGCCACTCTATGTGGTAGATGGCCAGCCTATCACAGGAGACATTAATGCCATCAATCCCAACGAAATCGAAAGTATCAGTGTATTGAAGGATGCTGCATCTACTTCTCTTTATGGTTCAAGAGCTGCCAATGGTGTTGTAATTATTACCACAAAAAGGGGAAGTGCCCAAGGAACATCCGTGGATTTGAATATCAACACTGGTTTTCAGCAGGTTCCTTATAACTTGGAGCAAGAACTTTTGAATGCTACCGAATGGGCTCAAATGAGAAAAGAGGCATTTGAAGACCAAGGCTTGGCTGTTCCTGAGGTTTTCCAAAATCCACAACAGTATGGAGAGGGAACTGACTGGTTCCGCGAAATTACTCGAACAGCACCAATCAATGATATAAGCGTTACTTTCAGCTCAAATCAAGATAAATTTCGGGCTACAGCAATTGCAGGCTACTTCAATCAGAAAGGGGTTATTGAGAACACCGGTTTTGAAAGATTTTCTCTCCGGGTAAATACTGACTATACCTTCAACGATAGAATTTCAGCAGGATTTAATGTGGCTCCAACTTTTACCAGAGATAATTTAGTCCCTACTACAGGAGCCTTCTTTGCCGGAAATGTTGTAAACAACGCAATGTTAACACCACCAGTTCTTAGTCCTAATCAGGATTTGGATGGCGATGGACAAAGAGATTTAATGCTAGATGTAAATCCATCTTTTACTGGATGGCCTTGGCCAAACTACTACAACAATATTTTGAGCCGAGTAAATGAGACTCAAAATACCCGAATCCTTTCCAACGCCTACTTGTCTTTGGACATAGTCGAGGGACTAAACTTTAGAACAAGTATTAACATCGACATGGGAAGTACCTATGGTCAGGATTTCCGCCCAAGCACTGTAGCTGCCAATCCATGGCAAACGGTTCCTAGAAACTCTGAAATGAATATTGTAAGAAGCAATTTCACCTCATGGCTGAATGAAAATATTTTAACTTACACCAAGTCATTTGGGGATCATAATCTGGAGGCCTTAGCAGGGTATACAGCACAGCATTACAGATTTGAAGGGCTAACTGCCAGTGCTCAGGGGCATGCAGATGATCGAATCACTACACTACAGTCAGCAACTGTCCCTGGTGTTCCAAGTAATACCATTCAAGAATGGGGGTTGCTTTCTTATCTAGGTAGAGTGACCTATGATTACAAGGGCAAGTATCTACTTACTGCTGCAATAAGAAGAGATGGATCCTCACGATTTGGTGCTGATAATCGTTGGGGTAATTTCCCATCTATTTCTGCAGGTTGGGTGATTTCTGATGAAAACTTTATGGGGACAAATGGCCCTTTAAGCTTCGCGAAATTGAGAGCCAGTTGGGGTATCACAGGAAATAATAACATCGGAAATTATACCCAGTTTGGTAATGTTGATATAGGACAGAGTACCGTATTTGGCAGTGCTATCTTCCCAGGAGCGGCCGCAACTACCATTGCTAACAGACAATTAGGCTGGGAACTTTCTAATCAGATCGATGTAGGTGTAGACTTGGCTTTCTTCAATGACAAATTGAGTTTCTCCTATGACTACTATAACAAAATCTCCTCTGACCTGCTGTGGAGTTTGGCAGTTCCTCCGGCTTCTGGTTTTGATAGCTTTACAGGTAATATAGGAGAAATACAATTTTGGGGACACGAATTCCTATTGAATACCAGACATCGTGTTGGCCAATTAGATATTCAATTTGGCGGTAACATTGCCTTCAACAGGAATGAGGTACTTGCTTTAGATGAAACAGTTCCTTTCATTTTAAACAACAATACCCTAACCATTGTAGGCTCCCCTGTAGGTCAGTTCTACGGTCTAGTGCATGACGGTGTATACGTAGACCAAGAAGACTTTGACAGAAACCCGAAGGCAAATATCTCCCAGGTAGGCGGTCCTAAGTATGTAGATGTCAACGGGGATGGTGTGACTACGTATGATGGGGCTTCTGGTGCACCAGGGTCAGATGATCAAACAATCATTGGAAATCCAATCCCCGACTTTATCTACGGGATGAATGCAAACTTGAGATTCAAAAACTTTGATTTTACGATAGTTGGTTCTGGCTCACATGGGAATGATATCTTCAGAAGATCCCTCCAAGGTCTCGTAAACCATGGGGATGGATTGATGAATGTACTAGGCGAGCTCAAGGATCGATGGAGAAGCCCTGAAAATCCAGGATCTGGTAAGTGGGGAAAAAATTATGGATCTACTCCTCCCCAAGATAGAGACTGGGTAAGTACTAACTTCGTGTATGATGGTAGCTTCTTTACGATCAAAACCCTTACACTGGGCTACACTCTACCTGCTAACACGATCAAAGGAATCCGCAGCTTGCGGGTTTATTCAAACGTGCAAAATGCCTTTGTATTCACCAAATATCCAGGTTCTAACCCAGAGGTGGGTGGTACAACTACCTTCAATCTTGGACAAGACTTTGCAACGTTTCCTGTGCCACGAACCATCACATTCGGTCTTAATGTAGGTTTTTAATCGATGAACATCTTAAGCAAAAAAGCAATGAAAATTAGAAATATATTAATTCTTTCCGCTGCAATTTCCCTTGGGTCTTGTTCAGAAAGCTTCCTCGAAATCAATTCTGAAACAGATTTGACTACAGGAAATTATTTCCAGACAGAGGGAGATTTGACAGCAGCCGTGAACGGTATTTATGCCGCACTTCCTGGCATCTACAATAATGCATGGATGCTGGGTGAATTTGCCTCAGACAACACCTATTATGCCTTGAATATCAGCCGAGGTGATGTAGAAGAAGAAGAGCAAATTGCAAATCACCAGACACTTCGGGCTAATCCGAATACAGCAGAAAAATTCAGTGCAAATTATATTTTGATCGCTAGAGCCAATCAGGTAATTGTGTCTTTAGAATCAGGTAGCTTTGATCCGAGCTTTGCCAATCCATTAAGAGGTGAAGCCTTGTTTTTGAGAGCCTTGGCTTACTTTGATTTAGTCCAGTATTTCGGAGCAATCCCTTTGTTTACTGAACCAGTTGAGAGCTTTGAAGACACCAGACAGCCTCTAGCTGAACCAAGCGAAGTTTATAGCTTGATTATTTCAGACCTAAATGAGGCTGGTAATCTGCTACCAGGAAAATCTTCTCAGCTTCCTGGAAGAGCAACTTCCGAGGCTGCCTATACCTTGCTTGGAAATGTTCATGTAGTACGAGAAGAATGGTCATTAGCTGAGGCTGCTCTGAATAATGTGATCAATGCACTAGGTTTGGGTCTTGAAGAAAATTATGCAAATGCATTCAGTCCATCCAATAAAAATGGTCGTGAGTCTATTTTCGAAGTGCAATATCTGGAAGGTCCGCTGGGCTTTGCCAGCGCATTCACCTATCCATGGCTGCCTGTACCGTTGAGTGCATCTACCTATGGAGCCTTGCTCGGTGTTAGCGATCCGCAGGAAGACAATAATCGGCAAACTTTCAATATGCCTACCAAAGAATTTATTGATTCCTTTGAAGATGGAGATGTTCGTTTGGATTATTCGGTTGATTACGTTCAATTAGAACCTTCTGCAAACTATCCTGAGAATCCACCAGTACATCCATTTATCTCTAAGTTTTTGCATCCACACGCAAACTTCGGACAGGCAGGTGACAACTGGCCAGTCTATCGATACGCAGAAGCAAAATTATTGATGGCTGAGGCTCTGTTCGAGCAAAATAGCGGAAGCACAGTGGCTCTTGCCCATGTAAATGATGTTAGAGCAAGAGCTGGATTAGAGCCTCTGACTTCTTTGACTAAGGACGCCATTCTAAACGAAAGAAGACATGAGCTCGCCTTTGAAAACAAACGATATCTTGACCTCAAGCGAACCGGAAGATTAGTGCCTGTAATGACTGCCATGGGTGAGGCTATTCGAGCAAACCCGCAGGAGTACTATTTCCCTCCAGGTACAACCCCTCCTCCAGGAGTCTTGACATCAATCATCACCGAATATGAGATTCCGACTGCTGAAGCAGCCTTGAATCCAAACATTGATTAAGTAAAATTTAGGGTTTATATTTTGGATTGTTGGAAAAAAGAGGTCAATGACCTCTTTTTTCTTTTTGGAATAAATTATTGAGTGGCTCTACAATTATCAAAAAGTAGGATTGAATTTTATCATTTTTCATATTCCTCATCCGTAACTTTTTCCATCCAGGTTACCACCTTTCCATCAATTTCTTCTTGAATGGCAATATGACTCATTGGATATTTTGGAGAAGCGCCGTGCCAGTGTTTTTCTTCAGGTTCAAAATAGACTACATCCCCGGGGCCGATTTCCACGATTGCCCCCCCTTCTTTTTGGACCAAACCTGAACCCGACTGGACAATCAAGGTTTGTCCCGCAGGATGGGTATGCCAAGCAGTTCTTGCACCTGCCTCAAATGTGACCAAGGCTCCGGCAGCAACTGTTCTGGGTTGTTTGGAAAATAAGGGTTCGATTCGCACTTGTCCTGTGAACCAATCCTCAGGACCTTTATAAAATCCCTGAGTTCCATTTTTTTTAATTTCCATAGAGTTAGTCTTTTATGTTTGTAAAAGTTGCGCTTGAGAAATTGGTTAAAGCCTTTAAAAACCCTGGTAAATCATTAATTTTTCCCATTGGAATTAATCCAGAGGAGTATTTAAAGTCTTTATAAAAGATAGCCACATCTCCCCAGGGAGCATAATACATAATGTCTCCTGCAGAAGGAGATGCCCCTTCTGGTGCACCTTCTTTTGATAGTCCTTCCGTTGGATAGAAGATTTTTTCAATCCCGGCATAGTCTTCAATTTCAACTGTAAATGGCATTTGGTCAATAAGGCTCCGAGAGGTAGGGTTTGGATAAAAAATTGCTCTAAAATCCTGATCTGCAACCTTAATGTTTGCTGAGAGATTTTCTTCCATACTTTTTAAATTTCGGGAAAAGACTTCTGTCTGCTGCCCGGTATTGCAGAATACATTTTCAATCACCAAGTATAACTACAGAAGTTGTTTCTTTTTTACTTTCAAAAGGTCCCTGCATCAATCACATATCGATATCTAGCCTCCTTGTTTACTACTTTTTCCCAAGCTTCATTGATTTGTTCTGCAGAGATGATTTCGATGGTTGGTCGAATTCCATTTTCGGAACAGTAATCAATTACTTCCTGCGTTTCTGGGATTCCTCCAATAAGTGAAGCATTGAAATTAACACGAGCAAAGGAGAGCATTAGGTTATTGATAGTAATCTCTGAATTAATTGGCATTCCGACCAAGGTAAAGGTCCCATAAGGTTTCACGCTCATGATGTAAGGAGTGACATTGAATTCATAGGGAATGGTACAAATCATGTAGTCCAGTACTTTGTTGTATGCTTGCATGGATTGAAATGTTTCATCCACCACAATAACTTCCTTTGCTCCCCAGGACTTGATGTCTTCCATTTTATCAGCAGTAGTTGTAAATGCATATACTTCAGCTCCTTTAGATACAGCAATTTTGACAGCCATGTGGCCTAATCCGCCAATTCCTGCAACACCTACTTTATCCCCTAGTTTAAAATCAGCTTTCATCAATGGAGAGTAAGTTGTGATGCCAGCACAAAGTAACGGCGCCGCTTCTTCAAAGCTTATTTCTTCGGGAATATGCACGGCAAAATGATCCCTGACCACAATTTTATCCGAGTATCCTCCTTGAGTAATACCGGTAGGCTCCTCATTGGTTGGGAATCCATATGTGAATAAGGTCTGTCCTCTTTCGCAAAACTGCTCTTCACCATGGGTACAGCTGTTACATTCCATACAGCTATCCACCATACAGCCAACTCCGGCCCGGTCTCCTAATTTGAATTTGGTAACATTCTTTCCTACTGCTGAAACAATCCCCACAATTTCATGTCCGGGAACCTGCGGGTAAATCTGCTTTCCCCAATGCCCTTTTTCTTGATGGATATCTGAGTGACAAATACTGGCAAATTTAATATCGATAAGGATATCATCGTCCCCCAAAGAACGACGTTCAAACTCAAATGGCTTTAAAATACCGGACTCATCGATCGCAGCATAGCCCCTTGCCTTAATAGGCAAATTCATTGGTTTTGTATTCTGATTTATAGGTTTTGAGATTAAATCTAAAGGGCTAATCAAGGCTAAAGCTGCACTAGCTGCTGTGGTCTGTTGGAGGAATTTTCTCCTGGGATTTTCATTTCCCGCTATTTCATTTTCCATTTTTTGAGTTTTGGCTTGGTTAATTAGTATACTGCTCTTCTGATACTGCTTCCATCCATTCTACAATTCCTTTTTCAGTGTTCGGGATTATATAAAGTTGCTGCATGCCCATGTCTTGGCTAGCACCATGCCAATGTTTGGTATTTGGGGGACAAGTCACTACATCTCCTTTTTTAAGTTCCTGCTTCGGCTGACCTTCGATTTGATGGTAACCTTTTCCTGAAGTGATAATTAGTATTTGGCCTGCAGGATGCGAATGCCAATTGCTTCGGGCTCCTGGTTCAAAGTAGACATTTCCGATTAAGGTTGTCAGACTACTGTCATTAGGTACAAGCCCATAGTTGTAGGCATTTCCAGTAAATAAGTCTTCAGAGCCTTTCTGGCCTTGAGGAAAAATTGCATCAAGCTCTTCTTCTATTTGGGTTTGTGTCTCCTCTTGGTAAGATTCTTCCTGACAACTTAGGAGAATCAATGTAAAGGCCATAGCCGAAAATACTTTTATAGAAACTTTCATAGGTATAGTCGTTTTTTATTGAAGAATTTATTTTGTTGATAATCTATATTTTTGGTATAAATCAAGTTATAGTTTTTAAAAATTTTGCAGGAACTCCACCTACCACTGAATTGGCTTCCACATTTTTAGAAACGACAGCTCCTGCTGCGACAACGGCATTTTCACCTATCGTTACATCAGGTAGAATTATTGCACCCGCACCAATCCAGGCATTTTTTTGAATATGGATAGGTCTTGCCAACATGCCTCTTCGGTCTTTTGGATCTAAGGGATGATTTTCTGTGACTAGTTTTACTTGAGGACCAATTAATACGTGATCTTCAATAGTGATACCTCCCAAATCCAAGAATGAGCAGCCATGATTAATAAATACATGCTTACCGATCTTGGTAAACTTTCCAAAATTTGTCGTAAACGGTGGGAATAAGGTAACTGTTTCATCTAGCTTTTTTCCAATGATTTCGGAAAGTAACTGGTGGGCATGATCTAAATCTCCTGAGGAGTTAAGCTGTGCTACAAGTCTAAGAGTACTTTCACAAACCCCATTGATAATTTTAAAAACAGGATCATTGAGCGGCACTATAATTCCAGAGATCAACTTTCGGTAAACTTCCGATAAGACATCATTATTTGGTAAGCCATTCATCATAAATTCCTTAAAAACTAACACACCAAAGATAACTTACACTTTCTCCTGTGACTAAAGGAAATCAAATAGGGAATTAAGATTTTCAAACATTGCTTTAAATGTTGGAGCTATATCCAGTTGTATTCGCTTTTCTTTTATGCACGTAGTGCTTTTGGATTAGTACCAGTGTGTTTTTTGAAAAAATAATTGAAATAAGCTGGATAATCAAACCCTAATGAATAAGCAATTTCACTGATATTCCAGTTAGTATATTGAAGCAATGCTTTGGCCTCCAACATGATTCTGTCAGCTATATGAGCGGAGGTAGGTTTTCCTGTAATCTCTTTCACAGCTCGATTTAGGGAATTAACATGCACCGCCAAAACCTTTGAATAGTCTTGAGGAGTTTTAAGCTCAAGAGGGGAGTCTGGGGTTTCTATTGGAAACTGCCTCTCTAATAATTCCAAGAAAACTGAAGTTAACCTTGCCGCCCCACTTTTATGTTGTACAAAATTCTCTGAAGGCTTCATTTTCAGGGCTTCATGAAAAATCAAGTGTATATAATTTCGGACTAAGTCATCTTTGAAAGCATAGTCTGACTCTTGCTCCTGAATCATTTTTTCAAAAATAGTATTCAAATACTGTCTTTGTTCCTCGGTGATTCTTAGGATAGGCGTACCTCCAATCTTAAACAACGGAGATTGGATCAGGCTTTCAGACCGTTCACTTAGATTAAAAAAATCCTCTGAAAAGAGGCAAGTATATCCTACGTAAGTTCTGGAAAGTGTTTCCCATGAATACGGGATATGTGGGTTACCAAAAAATAAAATTGTTCCCTCCTCTTGATAACTTTTATCAGAATAATTGATGATACTTTTCCCGGTTGTAAGGCAGATTTTGAAGAAATCCTTTCGACTGTAAATTCGGGTAGCACTCCTATCATCTTCAATCTGAAAAGCATTGAATCCTTTCAATTTGAGCTCAGTATTGAATTTTGAAAGTGAACGCTTATTCTTGATCATCATACTCAAAGTTAAGAAATTCAAATAATTTGAAACTCAAAGAGATTTGGAAATTACTTGAAGTACCTAAAATTGCAGCCTAAAACATTAATCGATAGAGTTCTAATATGGTTTTTCTAAAAATCTGATTTGTACTGCCATTCCTAGGCCTACCGCAGGATACCACAGGATGGAAAATTTATCAGAGATCAATCTATTTATGGGTATTTACTAGCAACATTTGTATTTCTTCTCTACCAGTTTGTAATTGAAAAACACCTATGAAAAATAGCCAACCATCGATGAGGAGCTTTTTCCTAATTCTATTTCTATTCAGTGCTCTCAGTGTCAAAGCGCAATTTGGTATGTCACAACCTGAGCAGTGGACCGGCCAATGGATTTCTGTTCCCGAAATTGACGAAACTGGCGCAGGGCTTTATTTATTCAGAAAAACATTTGATCTTGAAAGTATACCTGATTCGTTCACCATTCGCGTATCAGGAGACAATAAATATAAGCTTTTTGTAAATGAGCAATTAGTCTCTGTAGGGCCTTCCCTAGGAGATTTGGATCATTGGAACTATGAAACCGTGGATCTACTTCCTTACCTAAAAACGGGAGACAACATTATTGCAGCAAAAGTGTGGAATGAAGGAGACTTGAAGCCGGTTTCACAATTTTCCTTGAAGACCGGATTTATTGTTCAAGGAGAAAGTGAAGCTGCAAAAATTGTCGACACTAATGATTCTTGGAAATGTACTCAAGATTTCAGTTTCACTCCGATTCCCCAGAGAGTCCCTGGCTATTATGCGGCAGGAGCAGGCGAATTTGTGGATATGACAAAAAAAATCCCTTCCACTTGGAGAAGTCTTTCTTTCAACGATGATTCATGGGTACAGGCAAAGCTAATTTTTGAAAGAACTCAAAGAGGATTGGGCTTCTTCCGAAGAACTGGATGGCAATTACAACCATCAATCATTCCAGGAATGGAATTGTCTAATGAACGACTCAACCGAACTAGGAAGACAGTGGGAGTTTCTGTACCTTCTGGATTCCCAGCAGAAAAAGTCAATGTCCAGGTGCCAGCTAACACAAAGGCCTCTATCTTATTGGATCAAAACTATCTGACCAATGCCTTTTTCACACTGATTTTTAGTGGAGGAAAGGATGCAAATGTGAATATCCGATATGCTGAAGCACTCTATGGAGAAGATAGGTATAAAGGAAATAGAGATGAAATAGAGGGGAAAACCATGATTGGGCGATTAGATAGTATTATGTCCAGCGGGGCTCAATTCCAAGAGTTCATTTCGCTTTCGTACCGTACCTACAGATATGTCCAATTGGATGTGACTACCAAAAGTGAGCCTCTAACCATCAACGATGTATACGGAACGTTTATCGGCTATCCTTTTGAAATGAAGGCAGTGCTTACAACCGATAATGAAGAAATGGATCAAATCATGGATATAGGTTGGAGAACTGCCAGGTTATGTGCCGTTGACACTTACATGGACTGTCCGTTTTACGAGCGTCTGCAATATGTTGGTGATACCCGAATACAACACTTCGTTTCCTTCTATATGAGTGGGGATGATCGTTTAGCAAAAAATGCCCTTAATCTGATCGATCAATCAAGAAAGGCGGATGGTTATACCCTAAGCCGATATCCTGACACACAGAACCAAGTAATTCCTACCTATTCTTTGTGGCACGTTAGTATGCTATATGATTATATGATGTATGGATCAGATCCTGAATTTGTAAAGCCTAAATTACTTGGAACTAGACAGATCCTTAACTACTTCATCACCTATATTGATGAGGATGGTTCCTTGAAAAATGTTCCTGGCTGGAATTATACCGATTGGGTCCCAGAATGGCAGCGAGGAACAGCACCAATGGCAGAAGATGGATCTTCCGCTGCCCTTGACCTGCAGTTACTCCATGCATTTCAATCGGCTATTGAACTTGAGAAACACGCAGGAAGTCAGGAATTTGTCGACTTGTACGAATCGTATGCAAAAGACCTTGAAAAGACCATTATGGAGAAATATTGGGACGAATCCGCAGGATTGTTTGCAGATACTCCAGAAAAAGATAAGTATTCACAGCATGCCAATTCATTGGCACTGCTAGCAGGACTTGTAGATGGAGATAAAGCAAGAGTCATCGGAGAAAAAATGCTCTCAGACACTACTATGGCTCCTGCTTCGATTTACTTTAAATATTATCTCCATCTTGCACTTAGTGAAGCTGGATTGGGAAATCAATATTTGGATTGGTTGGACATTTGGAGAAAGAATATCGATCTAGGTCTCACTACATGGGGAGAAACTTCTCAAGTGGAGGATACTAGATCTGATTGTCATGCATGGGGATCAAGCCCGAATGTGGAATTCTTCCGGATTATACTAGGAATTGAAAGTGCTGCTCCAAATTTTTCTGCGGTTAATATCGAGCCTAATTTGGGAGAGATTGATGAGATTGCTGGAACTATGCCGCATCCTCAAGGTGAAATTAGTGTTGATTACAAGCAATCAAATGGCTCACTAAAGGCCATTGTTACACTTCCAGAAAATGTCACTGGAAAATTCTTCTGGAACAATCAAGAAATAAATCTTAAGGGAGGTAAAAACGAATTATCCATTTAGGTAAATTCTCATGTCAGCCTTTGAAATATGCCTAACTTACATATAAGGTAAGTTGGGCTTTTTCTTTTCCCAATCGAAAAATCTCATACCATCCAATTTAATATAGTGCAGTCTAAGGGTGGTTTTGATTTAGGACTATTTACATGAAAAAAAAAGACGGACAATGTCCGTCTCTTTATTTAACCAAACAATCAACCAAATTAACCCTTACGAGTTTGTCTTTAAGATACCTCCTGAGAAGAAGAGGTTTCGTCTTTGTAAATATTTACCTGAAGGATTTCAGGACCCTTGGCACTTTCTAAGCCCATTTGTGTAGTTGGTTCAGTGATTTCAAATCGGGCAGTATTTTCTGTTTGTCTTGATTCGACTTTCGCTTTGATGACAATGGTTACAGCCATCGCCAATCCTAAAGCTGCACAGATATTTTTTTGTGTGAAGATTGAAGTAGTCATGGCTTAATAAGTTGGTTTGCTTTCGTACCAATCCTATATGCCAAAACTGACCCAAAACGAAAATATTGCCCTAGAAGCCTGATTTTAAGCTTTTTCAAAAAATGAGTGTTCAAAAGCGTACGCTTCTCTATCACTTACGGACAAATTACCAAAGAAAATTTGGGGTTATCAGGGTTACAAAATTTTACATGTTTTATTCCATTCCACAAAAAAAGCGGTCCTATAAGAATTTATAAGACCGCCCATCTGAGTAAAGTTACTGAAAGACTATTTACAACAATTCATTCGCCAAGTTTGCCAACTCAGAACGCTCCCCTTTCTCCAGCTTGATGTGGGCATAGAGGGGATGATCTTTGACCCGGTCAATCAGGTAAGACATCCCGTTGGACTGTGAATCCAAATATGGCGTATCAATTTGATGTACATCTCCGGTGAAAACGATTTTGGTGTTTTCACCTGCTCTGGAAATAATGGTCTTGATCTCGTGAGGAGTCAAGTTTTGAGCCTCATCCACGATGAAGAAAATATTGGATAAAGAACGACCTCGAATGTAAGCAAGTGGCTGAATAACCAGTTTCTCCTGATTGACCATCTCAGTGATCTTTTGATACTCCTTATCTGTCTCCTTGTATTGATTTTGGATAAATTTCAGATTATCCCAAAGCGGCTCCATGTAAGGATTCAACTTAGACTTAATGTCTCCTGGCAAATACCCGATATCCTTGTTAGAAAGTGGCACGATTGGCCGTGCTAAGTAGATTTGCTTATAATCTCTTCGCTGCTCCAGCGCTCCTGCCAAAGCCAAAAGTGTCTTTCCGGTACCAGCTACCCCTTGAATGGACACCAAGCGGATATTTGGATTGGTGATGGCATGTAAGGCAAAAGTCTGCTCCGCGTTTTTGGGCTTGATATTGTAAGCTAGTTTTTTATCTACTCTCTCCAGTACATTCTCATCGGAATTGTAATAAGTCAAGACCGAGTTTTTATTGCTTTTGAGGATATAATAAGCATTAGCCTTTCGCTTGCGAGTACCCAAAACAGACTTAGCTTCGATAAATCCTACCTCATAAAGGGTATTGATGTGATCTGGATCTACATCTTCGAGCACATACTTGCCGGTATTTTCGAGTTCGGTGATATTCTTGATCTTACCAGTCTCATAGTCCTCAGCAAGAATCTCCAGCGATTTTGCCTTTAGCCTGAGATTGATGTCTTTTGAGACCAAAATGACCTTTCGGTTTTTCTCATTCTCTTTAAGGTAAAGAGCCGCATTGAGGATTTTATGATCATTCTTCTCCTCTCCAAAGATCACATTTGCATTGATCTTATTATCTGGGTTCATCAAGACCTTGAAGTTCCCCTTGGTCTTTCCATTGAGCGGAGTCCACTCATGGATCATTTGATCCCTCGACAGCTTGTCCAATAGTCGGATAAACTCCCGGGCCTCAAAGTTTTTGGTATCATTGCCCTTTTTGAACTGATCGAGTTCTTCCAACACCGTAATCGGGATGACTACATCGTGCTCGGCAAAATTCATAATGGAATTGTGTGCGTATAGGATCACTGACGTGTCCAGCACAAAGATTTTCCGATCTTTATCGGATTTGGCTCTAGGCATGTGCAGGAAAGAATAAATGGTAATTAATTGTAATAATTTAGAAAAATATCTCTGAGAATATCACTCGATAAGAATAAATTATGGTTAATTCTTATCAATGACTGTGTAGTAGACTGACTTTCAATTTTATAAGGTTGATAAGTTGAAAGTAAAAAAGTTGGAAAGTTTCTGTTTACAAAAGTAACCTTAACACTTTCCAACCCTTCAACCCCTAACCATTAATCCAACAAAGCCCGAATATCCTCACTATCGAGGCTTTTCATAAAGCTATCTTCTGTTCCGATCAATTCCCCGGCGAGTGCAAGCTTTCGGTCCTGTAAGGCCATGATTTTCTCCTCCACTGATCCTCTACTGATAAATTTATAGATGATCACCTTGTTCTCCTGCCCAATTCGATGCGCACGGTCAATGGCTTGGGCCTCGACTGCTGGATTCCACCATGGATCAAGCAAGAAGACATACTCTGCCTTGGTCAAGTTCAATCCTACCCCACCCGCTTTGAGGGAAATCAAAAATACTTTTACGCTGTCATCTTGCTGAAAACGCTCCACCTGCCCTTGCCGGTCCTTGGTCGAACCGTCTAGGTAGCAATAGGATATTCCCTCCGAATCCAAATACTCTCGAACTATAGCGAGATGCCTTACAAACTGACTAAACACCAAAACCTTATTCCCCTCCGAAACCGTTGATTGCAACATGTAGGTCACGTCTTCTAGCTTACCGGAATTCCCCTCATAATTATCTCGAACCAATTTGGGGTGATTGGCGATCTGTCGCAGTTGGGTAAGACCACGAAGCAAGGTGAATTGTTGGCGACCAAGAGATGCCAATGGATTTTCTCCAATGATTTTCTCCCGATAATAACTTTTTACCTCTTCGTACACCTTTTCCTGCTCCTCAGTCATCGCTGAGTACTTCACATTGGTGATTTTCTCCGGAAGATCGGTCGCTACTTGTGATTTGAGTCTTCGAAGAATAAATGGCTTGATCATCGAATGCAGCTTAACCGCCTTCTCCTTGTCATTTTGCTTTTCGATGGGCTGAAGAAACTGCTTTTTGAATCCTGCCTGTGTACCCAATAGTCCTGGGTTTACAAAGTTCATCTGCGACCAAAGGTCCATGGTCCCATTCTCCACAGGAGTACCTGTCAAGATCAGCTTTTGCTTACTTTTTAGCTTATTAACTGCATTTGCGATGTTACTGCTTGGATTTTTAATTGCCTGGGATTCATCCAAAATCACATAATTGAAATAAAAATCTTTCAGCACATGGATATCCAGTCTAGTAATCCCGTAGGATGTCAGCACCAGATCGTACTCTCTAAACTTGAAAGGATCTTTGATTCGCTGCGTACCGGAATAGACCAAAATTTTCAATTCGGGGCAAAACTTCCTAGCCTCTAGCTCCCAGTTATAAATCAGGGAAGTGGGCATTACCAGCAATGAACAAAAACCCGGGTTTTCCTGCTTTTCGTAGGCCAAAAGAGCCAGTGTTTGCACAGTCTTACCCAAACCCATATCATCTGCCAAACAGCCTCCAAATCTAAATTCATTAAGGAAACGAAGCCAGTTGTAGCCGGCCTTTTGGTAGGGTCTTAGGTCCCCTTCAAAATATTCTGGCAAATCGTAATCCTCGATACTTTCAAAGTCTCGCAGTTGCTCAAGTTTTCTACTGAGCGTCAACTGAACAAGATTGCCTTCCTCAAGCTGCTTGGCCAAAGCCAAATGATGCTTCCGCATGATTACTTGACCATCCACGGTGCCATCTTCCATGAAAGAAAACAGCTCCGAGTAATTGACAAACCAAGAAGCGGGGATAACCGCCATTTCTCCATTGGGCAATTCAAATTCAGTCTTGCCTTGCAAGATCATTTTTCGAATTTTCTGGAAGGAAACCAGGTAAATTCCAAACTTGATCATGGCTTTGACATCAAACCAGTCAATATTTTCATTGACTTCGATCGTCATCTGAGCCTTTCCTATATGGTAGACTTTTCCTTCGAAGCTTGGCTTCTGAATAACCTTTATATTCTTCTCTTCAAGAAACTCCTCATTTTCGCTTAGCCACTCAAATGCCAAGGTTTTGGCAAGATTGACAGGACGCTCCTTGGTAAAATCCATCCCAAGTTTCTTTATGAATGAGATCATGGATTTTTCCTTTTGAACGGCCCGGATGGTTTGCTTAAACATGAACTCCCCGTCCTTCTCAATCAAGGTAACAGGCTGACTGGATCCATCCTCTTTTGCACCGGGAGGATAAAGCTCATCACCGTATTTGAATCGAATTTCGAAAACGATCTTTTGCTCATCACTTTCGTCCGAAAAGCCTCCCCAAATATCGCCTTGGCTTCCACTCAAAGGATAAAATTGTAGAATGGTCTCTGGCTTTCCACGATCCGTAGTCACCTCAAAACCTTTGGGGTCTACATTGTATTGCGTCATCATCGGAACCATGAATTTTCGGAAATACACCGGTTCCATCTTTTTCTCAATCAGAATAAACTTCTTTCTCAAAAAAGGTAAAAGCTTCATCCCATCTACATGATTGGGAAAGTGATAAAGCTTTTGGTCCACTGTAAACCACGCAGGATCTTTACATAAAAGGTATCCACCTTTTCCATGAATCACGACCTGCTCACCCTTGTATTTAAGAGTAGGGTAATAATGCGTATTGTCTGGATTTTTATGAAAATGAAATATAATGGATGTAGGCTCTGGCAGAACTTCAATTTCCTTCCAAGTTGGGCTTCCATCCGATCCCATCTCGAAAAGTCTTCGGCCAATCAGCTTGGGCAATATCTCAGCGCGCTGTCGCTCTAGACGCTTTTGTAGTAATTCCTGGACTGATTTATTTTCAGTTTTTGGATCAAATACCTGCTGTACATAGTCCTTTGGACGGACTTTCTTCTTAGCAGGGATCAATGGTTTGATTACCTCCTCCGGCTGCATCGCATCCATCAACTTGATCAACTCATAGTCCTTACTATCGAGTCCAGAATCGAACTCCGAGGCATTGGCCGAACTGATATTTTGGTAGGCTAAAGAGAGTCTTCCTTTATCATCAATTTGCACTACAAAAGACTCAAAGAGTAAGCCTAGAAACTCATGATTGAAAATTGAATAGACTATTTGAAAAGGTTGCGAGGAATCTACAATCATTTAATTATTGTATAATTATTACCAACGAATTTTGATAATTCGATAAAGAGGCGGCTATTTATTATTGAATAGGAATGTGAAAATTAACAAAAAAACCCTTTCGGGAGCATTCCAGAAAGGGTTTTCTTTTTGATTCATCAAAAATCACTGTTCATTCACCTCTATTTCGGGTTCCGGTGATTCTTTTTTCGGCGTTTCCGGGAAAAAACGCCCTTGGAAAATCAGAATAATAGCCACTCCTACAAAAATTGCTGCATCTGCAATATTGAATATAGGCCATAATGCTGTATAACTTCCACCCCAAAGCGGAACCCAATCAGGGATGTATCCTTCCCATATATCAAAATAGAACATATCCACTACCTGCCCATGAAACCAGGGAGTAGGTGCATCATAAGGAGCATTATTTAACCAAACACCATAAAATATAGAATCAATCAAATTACCAATTGCACCTCCCAAAATCATGGATATACAAATAATATAAAGCGGATGATTCTTCTTTTGTATGATGTAATATAAATAATAACCTATCCCAAACATCGCTACTAATCGAAAGCTAGTTAGGAGAAGTTTACCATATTCGGTTCCCAGCTCCATCCCAAAGGCCATTCCTGGATTGGTGGTGTAGTGAAGCTTAAACCAGTCGCCAAAAATCTTAATTTGACCAGGTGTGCCAAAATCCATCTCAAAATGAACGAGCATTTTCACTGCCTGATCGATGAGGATTACCAAAAGCGCAATTCCGAAATATTTGATGTATTTATTCATGATTTAGGATTAGGCTTTGGTGAGCTTCACTTCGATTTCGAAATCATCCATATCGAGTAAAGTTCCTGATTTTGCCTCCTCACTCACACGCAAACTCAGCGCTTGGGTTTCAGATTGGATGTAGGAACCAAAATTTTTGATCGATTCGTCTACCAATGCATTGCCATCAGCCACCAAAATATGAATCTTGTCTTGTACTTCCAGTCCCATATCCTTTCGCAGATTTTGAATTCGGTTGACCAAGTCACGGGCCACACCCTCCTGCTTCAGTTCATCTGTCAAGGTTACATCCAAGGCAACTGTCACTCCCCCATCTGAGGCTACAGACCATCCTGGAATATCTTGAGAAGAAATGAGTACCTCTTCCAAAAGTAGATCTACCTTTTCTCCATCCACATCAATGGCAATCGAACCGTTTCGCTCTACCTGATTGATTTGATCTTGTTCCCATGATTTGATCGCAGCAACGACAAATCGCATCTTAGGGCCATATTTTTTACCCAATACCGGAAGATTTGGCTTCACTTCTTTGACTAGAATCCCAGAAGCATCATCGATGTATTCAACCGCCTTGATATTGACCTCAGTTTTGATCAACTCTTCGACATGCTCGATTTGAGACTGCGTTTTCTTACTCAAAACAGGGATCAAGATTCGCTGCAGCGGTTGACGAACTTTCAACTTTTCCTTTTTGCGAAGCGAATGCACTAAGGAGGAAATGGTCTGCGCCAAATCCATGCTTTCTTCCAAATCTGTATTGAACAAGGCTCGGTCTGCGGAAACCCAATCCGTCAAATGCACAGATTCTTGGCCGCTTTCACCTGCCTCTGTCAGATTTTTGTAGAGCCAATCTGCATAGAACGGAGCAAAGGAAGACATGAGTTGGGAGATAGAAAGCAGACACTCATAAAGCGTCTCGTAGGCAGCTTGCTTATCTCTATTCATATCGCCTCTCCAGAATCGCTTCCGTGCCAAACGCACATACCAATTGGAAAGCTGATCCACGGTAAAATTCATGATCGCTCGAGTTGCTCTTGTTGCATCGTAATTATCCATGGCTTCCTCTACCTCGGCGATTAAAGATTGCAATTTAGAAACGATCCACTGATCGAGCTCCGCACGCTCACTTACCGGTACGGATTGTGCCTTGTCATAGACAAATGAATCCAAATTAGCGTATAGCGCAAAGAAATTATAGCTATTCTGAAGCGTACCGAAGAAGCGTCTCTGCACTTCGGTTACACCGTCCAGATTGAATTTTAGGTTGTCCCAAGGGTTGGCATTGCTCAGCATATACCAGCGCAAAGCATCCGGGCCGTATTCTTTTAAGGTCTTGAACGGATCCACAGCATTGCCCAATCGCTTGGACATTTTGTTTCCATTTTTATCCAAGACCAAGCCATTGGCGATTACATTTTTAAAGGCCACGCTATCAAAAAGCATCACGGCAATGGCATGAAGGGTAAAGAACCATCCTCGAGTCTGATCCACTCCTTCGGCGATGTAATCTGCCGGATAGTTGGCTTTGAAGATTTCCTCATTTTCGAATGGATAGTGCCACTGAGCATAGGGCATCGCTCCTGAATCAAACCAAACATCGATCAAGTCTGGCTCTCGGAACATTTTTTCACCTTTCTCCGAAACCAAAATCACATCATCCACATAGGGTCTATGAAGATCAAGCTCTTTTCCTTCATAGGGAGATTTCTCCATAAAGCCAGCAGCAATGGACTTTTCGATTTCGGCATTGAGTTCAGCGATAGAACCTATACATTTTTCCTCTGTTCCGTCACTTGTTCTCCAGATCGGAAGCGGAGTACCCCAGAATCGGGAACGGCTGAGGTTCCAGTCTACCAGATTTTCCAGCCAATTGCCAAATCGCCCCGTACCGGTTGCCTCTGGCTTCCAGTTGATGGTCTTGTTAAGGGCTACCAGCTGATCTTTGTAGGCTGTGGTTTTGATAAACCAGCTCTCCAGCGGATAGTACAAGACCGGCTTGTCTGTTCTCCAGCAGTGCGGGTAGGTGTGTTCATACTTCTCGACCTTAAAGGCCTTATTTTCATTCTTTAGAATGATAGAGATGATGATATCTGTGTTTTTGAAATCCGCAGCACTCTCATCATCCTCGGTGTAATTTTTGACATAAAAATCATCCGCCCCATACTCCTTGTGGGCCGTGATTCCATGTTCCTTCATTTTCGAAGCTAGGTATTCTCCTACTACCGGGAGGAATTTCCCCTGCTTGTCCACGACTGGAATATCATTACCCAAGTCATCCTTGACAAACACACCGGGTACATTATTCTGTACCAAAGTTCGAAAGTCATCCGCACCAAATGCCTTCGCCAAGTGAACGATTCCCGTACCATCTTCAGTGGTCACATAGTCACCCGCCACCACCGTAAACGCCGGATTCGGCAATGCCAAAGCACCAATTGGGAACAGTTGCTCGTATTCCCATCCCAGCATGCTTTTGCCTTTGAACTCATCCACCACTTCGTAAGGAATCAACTTATCCCCGGGCTTATAATCTTCCAACTTCAGCTCCGCAGCCTTTGGATTGAGATAAGCTCCCATTCTTGACTTTGCCAAGATGACCGTGACCGGCTCGTGGGTATAAGGGTTGAAAGTCTTCACTTTCACATAATCCAAATTTTCACCTATCGCCAAAGCCGAATTGGAAGGCAAAGTCCAAGGCGTAGTGGTCCAGGCGAGAATGTAGGTATTCTCTTCCCCCTTCAACTTAAACTGAGCCGTGATGGAAGTGTCTTTGACGTCTTTGTAGGTCCCAGGCTGATTCAACTCATGGGAAGAAAGTCCCGTTCCGGCAGCCGGTGAATAAGGCTGAATGGTATAGCCCTTGTAGAGCAAGCCTTTGTCATAAAGCCTTCTCAGCAAGCTCCAAAGCGTCTCAATGTACTTACTGTCAAAAGTGATATACGGATCATCCAAGTCCACCCAATAGCCGATTTTCTCGGTCAAATCATCCCATTCATCTTTGAATCGCATGACTGTTTCCTTGCAGCGCTTATTGTATTCCTCCACCGAGATTTTCTTGCCGATGTCCTCTTTGGTAATGCCGAGTTCCTTCTCGACTTGAAGCTCCACAGGAAGTCCATGCGTATCCCAACCTCCTTTTCGCTTGACCTGAAAACCTTTCAGTGTCTTGTAACGGCAGAAAATATCCTTCAGCGTCCGAGCCATCACGTGGTGGATTCCAGGAGTACCATTTGCCGAAGGCGGCCCTTCAAAAAACGTGAAGGTTTCCGCACCTTCCCGGTTGGCTATGGACTTTTCGAAGATTTGATTTTCTTTCCAATACTGAAGGATTGACTCCCCGATATGCGGGTAATCTACCTGTTTGAATTCCTGATACGTTTTCACTATCGAATTTTGTCGGATGAATGAATGACGGGCCTTTTTTGGGCGTGCCCCCGACGAAAAGGTCGGGGTCGGGCTATCCGCTCTTATCCGCCTGATCCGATTGCCATCGGATCAGACGGATACCGCTTCTATCCCTCACGCGGGGCATCCCGCTCAAAATAAGGCACAAAGATAGCAGAAATGGGCTTTTGAGGGAAAGAAAAAGCAAATTCCTCTTCTAAATAAAAAAGTCAAACCATTACCATTCAAAAGTTAGGTTACTCACTGTGAGATAGGGTATGCTTTCTCAAAATCTTCACCACCCGATTGTACACGATCTCATGAAGATTCCAGGCATAGCCCCCGTTGGTATTGACAAACTGTACTACCACTGCATCGATATCCGAATGGTACTTGGCAATGCTTTGATAGCCAGGAACCAAACCCGTATGCTCATACACGTAAACGGAGGAATAAATTTCCTGCTCCTTTTCCGTCAGCAAGGTCCCATCATTTAAGGCTCGAAGGAAAATCCCGACTTCCTCTGCAGTGGAAATCATCGAACCTCCCGGGTGGATAAAATCATTTCCCTTGATGTCCAAAGGATATCCAATAAAGTACCCACTCATCAATTCCTCCTGATCGACTTCCGATAGCAAACTGTAGGTTCGCTTCAAACCCAGAGGCTCCAAAATCTCTTTGCGGATATACTCATGATGAGAATAGCCCAAGGTTTTGTCCAGAATTTCACCGATCAGCAAATAATTCGTGTTGGAATAGGCGTATTTCTCATTGGGAACAAAGTCAGCTGGCAAATCATAAATCAATTCCAAGGCCGGACGATTTTCCGTAAATGGCTTATCCCAGGGATAATTCGGCTGGTCAGAATAGTTGGGAATCCCGGAACGATGCTGGATCAAAAGGCGAAGGGTAATTTGATCTGCATTTTCAATGTGTCTGGCAACCTCAGGAAGCAACTCTTCCAAGGTATCATCCAGGGAAAGGGCTCCACTCGCCACGATTTTGATGGCTGCAGCAGCGATGTACAGCTTACTGATGCTTGCGATTTTGAATAGTGAATTGGGGTCGGCAGGTATCTCTTGATCCCGATCTTTCCAGCCGGCCGAATAGAATTGAGGTTCTTTACCACCCTGATCCACATAGACAATAATCCCATCGAGCTGGTAATTCATCGCCATATCCACTTGCTCCTGAATAGTATCAGGGATCGGTGCCAGCCAAGCCCGCAGGATCAACCAAGGGACGAAATAAATGGTAGCGGAAATTGACACGAGTATAAAAAGGATTCGAAGTGCTTTTTTGAGTTTCATTGAGACAAATTTTTAATGTGACTAGGAATCCTTCCGCCCTTCCAAATCAGCCAAATTGCCAATCCAATCTCTGCAAATGCCATGGGAAGTGAAAGAACCTGTTCGATCGAAATGATCTGATCGATCTGCTGAGGAAAAAGAGCTTTTGCCAGATGAATTGCTGAGTAGCATATTCCTGCAAAAATCAAGAGTACTCCCCAAAATTTGGGTACGAATTCAGCCTTCCAGCCTAGAAACCCTAAACCTATCAAATGGAGTCCAAAAATAATCAAGCCATTAGACCAGATGCTTTCGAAGGCTTTCAGCTCTTGCATCACTTGACTAGCGGTTCCTCCACCATCCAATACTGAAAGGACTGCCACCTGATGATAAATCGCCAGTCCAAGTACTCCTGAATATAATATTCGAATAAGAGCAGTAGCCAGGGAAAGCCGAGGCTGAACCTCTTTGAAAAACAAATGCAAAGCCCATGCGACTAGGAGGTCCAAGATCAAAATCCCCACCCAAGCTGCAATACCAGACTTGAACGTTCCAATTGATTTTTGGATGGATTCAAGGGTCTTTTGACCTTCCTGCGGAAAGACCAAAGAACCATAAACAAATCCATAAGCATAGCCAGCCAAAACGGCCATCAGAATCAGCGCGAGTCCAGCGATAATGGCATATTTTCTTTTTGATAAATTCATAGTGCAGTAGAAATAGGTCCGGTTTCCCAGAGATTATCAATCGAGAGATGGAACGGAAATAGCTTTGATTTTGGAGGTTTTGAAATCCCAAGAGAGTCCGAAAAGCGGTCTCAGGAAAGGTATTCGTCGGATCAGGAATTCGAAAATGACAAAACAGAACAAACCTGTAAATCCTATAATGGCGAGAAATTTAAGGAAAATCGGCCAATTCAAGGGCAAAATCACCCAGGCAGCTGTATGCAAGGCCACCATGTGCAAGATATAAACCGGATACGCCGCCTGACTCAGGTAGCTCAAAACAGCACTCGGCCTATTGAGGTACCTGTACCCAAAACCAAAAATTGCCAAGATCCAAGAAACTGACTCTACAGCCATCAAATAGCCGGGCGCCACCAAGTCAAATGCAAACCATCGCGTCAAATACATTCCCAGAGCGAGCCCAAGGTATACCCATCGCCATTTCAAGGCCGTTTTCCAAAAAGCTTCTCCGCTGTAGACCAGCAGAAAACCACAGAAAAAAGCTAAAATCCCGATAAAGAATCCATGCCAAGTCAAGGCATACATTTCAAAGACCTGTGGCTTGACCAAAATCACCTCCAAAACAAAAAGCAATGAAAGAGACAAAGGGCCAAGGGGATTACTCATCCAGACTGCTAGCTTTTTCTTAAAAGCTCCATTTTCTGATTTTTTCAGATAAAAGAAGATCGGAGCTAAAAGCGGCACATAGGCGAAAATATTTCCGAGAAACCACAGATGGGCCGGATGTGCTGAGTAACCCAGCGGGAGATTATAATAAGCCTGGAAAATCAAGAAATGAAGAGGCACAATCGCCACTACTCCAAATAGGAAGGGAAGCAGGATTCGCCTGCTCCGCTCCATCAAGAGTTCCTTCCAATTTCGCTTGCGAATGGCAAAGTAAACCCCCATTCCTGATACGAAGAATAGAAAAGGAATCCTCCAAACATTCAATAAAGTCATCGGCTTCCAAAGCCCTGTCATGAGCTCCTCGCTTTTGATAAAACCGAGAAACATGGCCCAAGGCTGGAATACTATCGCAATATGGTAGATCAGCAGCAGGGCGATGGCAATCACCCGCAGCCAATCAATATCGTATCTTCTTTGAGTTGTCATGATCTGATGAGTTGATAGTGGGAATTACTGAAGCATCATCGCGATGACGGGGCGAGTCTTTTCCAGTCGCTCCATGTCCAATTCAAGACCAAGTGGCCCGAGTTGCTGCTTCATCATTTCATAGATCGGTTTGACTTCGGCAAATGGCCCCATGACCGTCTGGCGAGGAGTAAATCCAAAATTATTTTGGAGTGACTTGTCCGCGTCGGCATCAAGCAGCATCTCCACGATTTCTACCCGACCAAAAAAGGCCGCAGCATGCAGTGGGGTCGTTCCGTCATTGTTGGCGATGGTCAAGTCCGCTCCGGCGTCTATGAGATTTTGAGCGATTTCCCGCTTGTCAAAGGTGATTGCTGTAATGAGTGGCGTGGATCCGCTAAAAGATTCCTTAGCATTAATATCCGAACCTGCAGCAATGTGTTGTTTGACTACCTCCAGATTATTGGTCATCACTGCCGTATGGATGTCAAGTTGAGGTGCTTCAATTTGCTGAGTTTTTTCAGCCTTATTTTGCGCATTGCTACATGCGGGCAAAAGGATTACCGATAGTAAAAGGCTAGCAATGAATTTGAGCGAGTTGTTTTTTAAAGCTTTCATAGTGTTGTTTTTTTGATTGAATACTTTTTGAAATTTGTTTGCTACAAAGTTGGGGCAAGCCTCAGAGGTGGGTGTAAAAGGCAGGATGCCAAAAGCATAAAGTATCGCTCAAGGATAAAAATTATGACGCAAGGCTATAAACTATGACGCAAAAGCATTGGATTCGCAGGAGAATCTTCGGAAAAAGTGGCTGTCACTTTGAGTAAATTTCTCTACATTGAAAATGAATTTTTAGCATGGCAGAAGATCAAAAACATAGCGAAGACTTCCTTTCTCAGGCCACTGCCATCGTGGTGGAAAAAGCTTCCGATGAGCAATTTGGTGTATCCGAACTCGCAGAGGCGATGAACATGAGCCGATCCAACCTACTGAGAAAAATCCAGGCAGGTACCGGCCTTTCGGCAAGCCTCTTTATCCGAAAAATCCGCTTGGAAATTGCCATGGATCTCCTCAAAGAAGGAAACATGACTGTTTCGGAAGTGTCGTATCAGGTAGGTTTTGGCAGCGCATCTTATTTTATCAAGTGTTTTCGCGAACAGTATGGCTTTCCTCCCGGCGAAGTAGGAAAACAAAAAATAGAACTACCTCAAAAAGGAGATAACCCTATCGCACAACCGATCCAAGATAGGCCTTCGAATACTTGGGTTTTTGGACTTTTGACAGTTCTAATTGTTGTAGCAGTTGGCTATTTCTTTTGGCCTAAATCGGAACCACAGTTTTCCCTGGAAGAGAAATCCATTGCGGTACTCCCTTTTAAAAATGAAAGTGCCGACTCCAGCAATCTCTACTTTGTGAATGGTCTGATGGAGTCTACCCTGAACAATCTTCAGAAAATCAAAAACCTCCGGGTGATCAGTCGCTCGTCTGTAGAAAAGTATCGAAATACCAACAAAAGCATTCCTGAAATGGCCTCAGAGCTCGGGGTAAGCTATTTTGTTTCAGGCAGCGGGCAAAAGGTCGGGGAGCAAGTCTTACTCAGCATCCAGTTGATCGATGCAGAGACAGAGCGGCAAGTTTGGGCGGAGCAGTACAATCGTCAATTGGCAGACATTTTTTCTATTCAAAATGAAATTGCTACTCAAATCACAGATGCGATCAAGGTATTCGTCACTCCGACTGAACTTGAACAAATCGAAAAGCGACCGACGGATAACCTTCTCGCTTACGACTATTACCTCCAGGCTTTGGAACCTTACCATTCCCGGACTGACGAAGGTCTGAAGAAAGGAATAGCACTTTTCGAAAAGGCGATAGAGCAAGACCCGGAGTTTTCTTTGGCCTATGCACATATTGCTATCTCCTACTACTTGTTGGAGATGTTTCGCTCCGAAAAGCAGTTTACCGAGAAAATCAATTCTTACGCCGACAAGGCACTCTTATTCGATTCAAAATCGGCCGAAAGCCTGACGGCCAAGGCTTTTTATTATATTCAAAGTGAAGAATTTGCCCTTGCAAGACCTTATTTGGAAAAGGCGCTGGAATACAACCCAAATTCGGCCTTAGCTATACAAATGCTGGCAGATTTCTATTTTAGGCTGGAGCCAGACACAGAAAAATATCTGGAATATGCCTTAAAGGCAGTACAGATTCAGGTAGAAAGTGGAGACTCCACTTCTCAAAGTTACAGCTACCTTCAGTTGGCGAATGCCTTGGTTACGGCAGGTTTTGTAGATGAAGCCAAGCAATTTATCGATCGATCTTTAGCTTATGATTCGACAAATTATTATGCCCCACACCTGAGATCATACATCCTCTTTGCCAAAGAAAAGGATAATGAAAAGATGCGTCAGCGTTTGATTAAGCTATGGGAAAGAGATCCAAGCCGACTGGATATTCTTCAGGATATTGGAAAATTTTTCTACCTAGACAGGAAGTACGACAGTGCGGATTTCTATTACACCATTTTTGTGGAAGCTCGAGAGACCAATGGTCTTTCTATTTATGAATTAGAAAATTCAAAAATCTCACTAGTCTACGAACAGAATGGAAAAGTGAAGGAGGCCGATCGACTTTTTGAAGAGTACCAAGAATTTGCTGAATCAGATCAATCCATCTACCGCAATATCGCTTTGGCCACCAAGTATGCGATAGAAGAGGATTGGGAAAAAGCATTGGACTATGTGGAAGCCTTTGCCAACGAGGAGAACAATCAATTTTGGTTTTTGTATCTGAAAGATGAACCGGTATTTGAACCGATAAAAAATCAACCGAGATTCCAGAGTGCAATGCAGAAAATTGAAACTAGATTTTGGGAGCAACATGAACAGATTAAATTGAAACTAGAAAAAGAGAACCTGATCTAAAAAAAGGGAGGCACACCCTTGCCTCCCCTTTATCAAAAAAGTCCCAAACAAAAGCTAAAAAGTCGTCCAGTAAACTCAATTGGGTCTGGATTTTGTGAATTTCACCTTCGCTTAAAAATTGATCAGCGCATAATATTTACATCCGTAAACTTCCCGTTGGTAATATTGACCTCTGGGCCACTGCCTGTCATCGGACTCGCCTTGAAAGAAAAAGTCCCCGATACTTTGTCTCCATCGATACTTGTGATCGTCAAGGTGCCCGAGGTCGCACTATGTACAACTTGATTAGCTGTAGTCCAAAGTGCTGTTCCTGTCAAATCAAAATTTCCCGTTCGCTCCGCATCTAGCGTAAAAGCCAAATTAGAGCGATCAGTCGCCCCTGCTCCAATAGCCAAAACAGTGAATCCTGCCACATTGGTGATTCGGCTATTGCCGGCACCTCTCCAAGCTTCCCCATCGATGGTAGCTTCTACATTCAGAGAACCTTGAGGAATTTCATCATCCTTATCCGGACATGCAAAAAAAACGAAGGCCAAGAGACCTAATAGTAAAGACCTGATTTTCATAATTCTTTTTATTGGCAAGTTGGATTTAAAGTAGGAAGTAGTAAATCCAAGAATCTGGGTATTTGATATCCGTACCAGTGGGTATTTTTTTGGTTTGGGAGGAAAAAGCTTCAGCTTACAATTCACATAAATGAAGGTTCTACACTAATTTCTATGAGATTCTACGACATGATTATTTGTAGAAAAAAATGAACCATTTCGATAAAAAAATTTGATTAAAAAATCAGTGGAGTTACTTTGTGAGATTAAATTACCTGCCTTGAAAAAACTCCACAGCATTTCTTTCCTCTTTATTTTTTTGGTAGTCACATCTCTGGCTTTAGGCAAGCAGCAATCAAGTGCTGACAGCTTAGAGCAAGTTTTTCAGAATCAGAATCTTCCTGATTCTATTCGCTATCGAGCCATTCAGCAGCGTACCTTTTCCATGATTTTCAGTGATGGAGAAGAAGCCAAAACCAAGATTCAAGATGTCCTGAAAATTGCCGAAAAGAAAGTAGGCAAATCACGCATTTACTTTGAAATCCTTCAAAATCTCGGCATTTACTACGATGTTCATCAGCAAACAGACAGTTCGTTGATTATTTTTTCCAAAATACTCGAAGAAAGCCAAAAACAAGGCTGGAAAGCTTTGGAACAGCGGTCATTCAATAATCTGGGAATGAATCGGCTCAACTCTTCGGACTACAAAGCAGCCATTGATTACTTTTCCAAATCACTGGAAATCGGCCGTAGTGATCCCAATGCCCTCGAAGCTAACTTTGTGAGCAGTATTTCAAATCTTGGACTTGCCAATCAAGAGCTAGAACTTTACGAGCAAGCTATCAAGTATCATTTGGAAGCTTTAGAAATCAGGGAGCGATTAAAGGATTCCAACGGAATTGCGATTTCATCTGCAAATCTGGGTATTTGCTACAGGCTTATGGGAGAAGAGCAGCGGGCCGAAAAATACTATCGACAAGCCATTGAAAATGCCAAAACCGCTGGAAACAAGGTCCTTTTTCACCGAGTGCATGACAATCTGGGAGCTCTTTACATAGGTCAAAAAAACTATGAAAAGGGACTACTGATGCTAAATATCGCCTTGGATGACTCGGACGGCTTTACTCCCGACCCCAAAATGGAACTCAGCATCGTAAGCAATGCGGCCGCAGGGCATATTGATTTGGGACAAACAGATAAGGCACTGGAATTTGCCAACCGAGGCCTTAAGGTATTGGATGAAAACCCGGAGCTGGTTAATTATTCCTTGACCCTGAAAAATGCCTTAGCAAAGATCTATTTTAGAAAAGGAGACTTTGAGAAAGGAAATGCTTACTTAGAAGAATATCAAGAGCTTAATCGTCAAGTTTTCAACGAGGAAAATGCACAATTACTAACAGACTTACAGGTGCAGTATGATTTGGAAAAAAAGGAAAGCCAAATCGCTTTACAAAATGCAGAACTTCAGGAAAAAAATGCGACGCTACAGCGAAACTACTTTGCATTTGCAGCCTTAGGACTATTATTAGTACTTCTAATCGCTATTTTTATTTTCTATCAAAATCGAAATAGGCGAAAGCAAGAGCTGCTTGTGAAAGATCGGGAGCTGAAAGTCAAAGAAGCATTTATCCAGGCTTCTCTAGAATCCCAAGAGCAGGAACGAAGACGCATGGCTCAAGATCTTCATGATGGATTTGGGCAGTACATTTCAGCACTTAGGATGTATGTATCCCAGCTCAAAAACAATCAAGCCAAAGAGGAGCTAAAAACCGAACTTGTCAGCCGTACAGATTCTGTTTTGGATGAAATGTCCAAGGAAATCAGTAATGTGGTCTATGATCTGATGCCTGCTACCCTGATCCGATTTGGGTTAATTTCGGCTCTGGAAGACCTCGCTCACCGCATCAATGCCGGAGAAAAAGTACAACTGGAAATCGAGTCCCAAAACCTGCCGGACCGCATGGATGAATTGGTCGAAATCAACCTTTTCCGAATCTGTCAGGAGTGGATCAACAATGTACTCAAATACGCCAAGGCTAGTCATATTTCTCTTATTCTGTCACAAAATCAAGGAATCGCCAAGCTCCAGATTCTGGATGATGGAAAGGGCTTTGATCCGAATGTTTTTCAGCACAGCAAGCGAAATGGCTGGAAAAATATTACCACCCGTGCCGAATTGCTCAATGGAAAATTGGAGCTTTTCACACAAGAAGGGCAGCAAGGAACGGAGCTTTTGGTTACCTTTCCGTATGTTCACCGTGCCAATTAAACCCTATTCTTGAATGAAAATTCTCCTCGTTGATGATCATCGGATTTTACTGGACGGTTTGAAGTTTTTGATCGAAAGTCAGCCGGAAATAAGTCAAGTTGATACTGCCTTTACCGTAGAGGAAGCTTTGGAACGGATCAATAACGAGATCCCTGACCTGATAATATCCGATATTTCTATCCCTGAAATTGGTGGGATTGCCTTGGCCAAAAAAGTGAAATCAAAATCCCCAGGCACCAAATTGATTTTTCTCAGTATGCATGAAGAACCCTATCGAGTCAAGGAAGCATTAGCTACAGGGGCAGAAGGCTATGTCCTGAAAAAAGCGGCGCATGAAGAACTATTAAAAGCCTTGAGGGAAGTAGCCGATGGCGGAATGTTTTTCAGTGCTGAGATTCAGAAAATTCTTATTCAGCGAATGCGGTTTCCGGAAGACGAGCGGATTCTTACAGATCGGGAAAAGGAGGTCTTAACATTGATTTTTGATGAGTTTTCCAATAAGGAAATCGGAGAAAAACTTTTCATATCTGAGCGAACGGTGGAAACCCACCGAAAAAATATCTACCAAAAAACAAAGACCAACACGCTGGTTGGTCTTTTGAAATTTGCCCTGGAAAATAATTTGGTGGGAGGAATGGCTTAATCTTTTGTCATTTCAACAAAATTCGAAATGCCAGCATCAATCATATCTTTCATCGCTCCTGAAGCAGAACTCACGTAGCGTTCCGTGTCACATTCTGCAAAATGGGAAGCAACAGTACTTTGATCACCCGATACCATCACTAGCTGACTATATCCCGTTTTAGAAAACATATCAGATTGTGCCTGAGTCACTTCCTTGATTTTTTTGTCTTCAAATACATCCTCAAAATACACCGCCTTTTTCAACTCCACTTTAGCGTCGAAGAATGGGTTATTACCAATATCATTTCCAGAAAGAAAGCGTACTTGGGAACTGATTACTTCAGAAGAACCCATAGACCCAAAGCCTTTGGCAAAACCAGTCAATGAAGTCTGCTGATTCTCCTGTGAGGTGTTCATAATCGGCTCGATTCGATACCCGATTTTCGCCTTGACGGAGGAAGTATTCGTCCACATAGAGGCATCCGCATCCAAGGTGACAAAAGGAAAGATAAAATTGACATCAGCCACATAGACATCGCCAAGCTCTTTTGAAATTTTTGGTCCCATGTCCAAGAAAGTACCTTTTTCACGCCCGCTTTTGGCGACACCTTTTACAAGATAGTCAAATCCAGTAGGGGTAACCATTACAAATCCTGCTGCCTGATCATCCGAAGAAGCCCCACCTTTCATAAGCGTCCAACCTTCGAAATACTCACTTTGGCTGGCCTCATCTGCTGTCATGATCTCAAATCCCTGACTAGTCAGTTGATTGACAAAATCCTGATACGATTGATCAATGATCTTTTGAAAATCTGCTACATCCACTCCGGATATCTGAACTCCCATACGGGTAGAAGTTCCAGAGGTGAAAGTGGTCCGGTTTGCACGCTCCTTTTTAGAGCCAGAAGTCTTTGCCGAAGCCTCTTCAAAAACCTCAAAAAGTGCTTTGTAGCTTCTTATAAACACTTTTTTGGGCGATTTCTGGTGTTGCTTCTTTTTATTATAACTGGTGACTTTCAGGTCTTTTTCATCGAGAATGGTGCCGGGAACAGTCTCCACAAAGAGCAAGAGAAAAATGAGTAGTAAGCTTTTCATGATTAATAATTTTTTATTGTTTAGGAATTCTAAAATTGGACTTTTTTGATCCTCCTCAACATCCCAAAAGACCCTGAATTTGTATCCGTACTGGCACGGATAGAAAAAAATCTTCAAGCCATCCTATTAGGATAATCCTTATTTATCGTAATATTGCAATGAATAAATATTCAAATGGGAGTTACACAGACACATCTCTTTACTGAAGAGCAGAATCAAATTGCTCAACTGGCCAAGGCAATCGCCCATCCGGCAAGAATTGCCATCCTTCAGCATCTGATCAAAAGCAAATCCTGCATCAATGGGGATTTGGTCTTAGAAATCGGATTGGCTCAAGCTACAATCTCTCAGCATTTGAGAGAGCTCAAAGAAGCGGGGCTAATTCAGGGAAGCATTGAAGGTACTCGAGTCAATTACTGCATTCATCCAGAGAAATGGTCCGCCTTGAAATCCCTTTTCCAAGATTTCTTCGAAAGCTATTCTGACTGCTGCGACTCCACTTGTTAAAAATTCGATTCACTTTAATCAAAGTATCCAATATGCTACTATCCGAAGCGAAATCCATCCTTTCAACATCATCATCGATCGCCTTTCAACTTCCGAATGGCACTTTAGTTCCAGGTCACTTCCACGTAACCGAAATTGGGCTGGTAGACAAGCATTTTATCGACTGCGGAGGGACCGTCAGAAAAGAACAAAAAGTAAACTTCCAGCTCTGGAATGCAAATGACTACGATCACCGACTCCATCCTGAGAAACTGGTGAGTATTATCGAGCTCTCAGAGCGGGTGCTAGGCATTCCCGACTTGGAAATCGAAGTTGAGTATCAAGGAGAAACCATCGGAAAATACGGCTTGGATTATGATGGCAATAATTTTCTTCTGACTACCAAAATGACCGATTGTTTAGCAAAAGACAATTGCGGGATTCCTGCTGAAAAACCAAAAATTCGACTTTCTCAGCTCCAAAGCTCTGGTTGTGCCCCTGGTTCGGGCTGCTGCTAATTCATAGGTTATGGAATTACAGAAGATTGAACTCTATCCAGAACTGGCAATTACAGTACGGAAAGCTTTAAAATTGCCCATATCTGAAGAAAGAAAAGCTGTCCTTCAGGTATTGATTCGATACATAAAAGTGAAAAGATATCTGGGAGAACCGTTTCATCTCAACTTTATCTGCACTCACAATTCAAGACGCAGTCAATTTTCCCAAATCTGGGCAAAAGTTGCTTCAGAGCTTGCTGGAATACCCGCAAACTGCGTTTCGGGCGGTACGGAAGTTACTGCATTCAACCCACGTGCAGTGGACGCGCTTTCCCGTCAGGGTTTTAAGATTTCTTCCAAAGAAAATGGCAGCAATCCCTATTATTTCCTTTCCTATTCAGATCAGCGGGACGCTATAGAGGCCTTTTCAAAAACTTTTAGTGAAGCTGTTTCCCCAGACACTTCCTTTGCAGCGGTGATGACTTGTGCACATGCAGATGAAAACTGCCCCTATATCCCCCATGCTGAGGAGCGGATTCCTGTGCGCTATGAAGATCCCAAAGCCTTCGATGATACGCCTTTGGAAAGTGAAAAGTATCAAGAGCGCTCCCTGCAAATCGCTTCGGAGATGCTATATGTTTTCCAGCAAGTCAAAACAAAATAAACAAACAGAATTCAAGTATTTATTCTCTAAAAGCTCCAAAGACTAAAACTCCTTATCTCCGAACTCTGATTTAATAAATTTCGCCCTATTCTTAGATCGGTTGATTGTATAAGATAGGTTAAGAATCAACATGTCAACTTCATAAATGTAATTGGTAGTAGTAAAAAATTCACCTTGTCTACCCGTACTGATCCGTTGCTCATTTGACTTGAGTAGCCTCAGATCTATATTTTGCCAAAGTAGATTTAATGAAAACCGACCGTCCATAAATGTCTTTTTAATATTCAATGAAGGTTGGTAGAACCGACCATCCTCTCCTTGGGCTGTGACACGACGTGATAGATAATTCAATGTAAACTGCGTACTAAAGCTGCTCGTAAAATTGTAAGTAGAATTAAAATTAAAAGAATAGACCCAAGCTGCCTGATCCACCGGTTTATCATCAAATTCACCTTGAATGGAATATCGGTAAATATTTCCACCAAAATAGGCCTTCCACTTTTCAGTAATAAAAATCTCTGAGCCCATCTCCAACCCGAAAGATTTTGCTGTTCCCACATTGGAATAAATTCGATTGAGAATGGTATCATTATAAACTGTATTTACCCGATTGACGAGATTATTGATTCGAGTGTGATAGGCTGTCAGGAAAAGACTATTATCCTCCCAAGTTTTAACCAATCCCATCTCCAAAGTATTTACAAATTCAGGTAAAACTGTCGGATCACCTTGTTCCAAAGTCTCACTATGCTCCCGCTCTGGAAAAGGATTCATTTTAAAAGTAGTCTCTCGCTCGACTCGTTGAGTAAAACTGAGTTTCCATGTCAAATCATCTGAAACTTTGTAAGAGACATTACCGGAGAAAAAAGGCCTGATATAGTCATATTGATATAAAGTATCAACGGTATTGGATTTATCATTCAGTTGAAAATCGCGTTTCATAGCTTCAACGCGAACCCCTGCACCGTAGGTCCACTTATTGATGGTTTGATCAAGCTGCACATAAGCCGTATGAATGAGCCTATCCAGATTGACTTCGCTCGAAAACTCAGGAACAAGCTCAAATTCGCCCGTTTCATTATTTTTTCGCTCATAGACAAAGTCACCAAAATGATTGAGAAAACGGTATTGATAGCCTACTAAAAGCTGTCCAATCGGCAATGGTTTGAAGCTATAATCCAGATTCCAACGAACGCCATTTAGTGGGTTGTCATTGGTATTGTATTCATCTTGATAAATGATACTCAAGTCCGGAAAACCCAAATTCCGATTGATTGTAGGACCACCGAGCATAGAATACTCGTAAAGTATCGAGGTACTGAGTTGGGACCCCTCACCAAATTTTTTGCTATAGTCCAAACTACTGATAATAAAATCACCCCGGCGGTTTTGATCATTGGCATTGAAGTACTGGAAGGGAGTAGAAGATCCGCCTGGAAAAGTCGAACGATTATCAAAATAGAGAATGTCGGCAGTCCTAATTCGATCTCTTACTCCTGCAAAAAAGCCTAAGCTGAAGGAGTTGGATGTATTTGGGGTAAAGCCCAGAGTAAACCTACCTGAATAATTCAATTCATTTGTACTGCGCTCCCCTTCGGAAGGAAAAAATGTAGTAGTATCTCCATCTACTGTAAATACGTTGCCAACTCTCCTTCCGGCAATATCATTTCGCTGATAGCTGGCTCCTAATGAAAGATCCCATTTACCTTTTTGATAGTTGAGGTTAAAATCTCCACCATACCGATTTTGGGGTTCCTTATTATTGTAATTTTCGATGGATGGTAAACCTAACCGACCATTAAATTGAAGGTACAATCCATCCGTGGCCCCTTTGATCGTGGTGATATTGATTATCCCTGCTTTTCCTTCAGAATCATATTGGGCAGAGGGAGAAGAAATCCATTCTACTTTTTCAATACTATTGGCAGGTAACTGACCCAAAATCATCATCGGGTCTCCTTGTACGGGTCTACCATTGACCATCACCACAAAGCCTGAATTGCCTCGAATGGCTAACATTCCTTCTGCATTGAAACTCACTCCAGGAAGGTTTCTGAGCACATCAGTTGCCGTACCGCCCTGAGCAGCTTGAAAGTTGTCTGCGGAAAAACTCTGCTTTTCAGTTCGAAATTCTGTGGTAATGCGCTGCCCCTGTATATCCACCCCCTCCAGATTTTGGAAATCAGCAGTTAAAAAAATCGTCTCTAATAATTTTTTTTCATTTTTTGCTAGGGTGAGATTGGAGATCGTTTGGCTTTGATAGCCAAGAAAGCTTACAACCAAATAGTATTCATTTGGACTCAGTCCATCGATCATAAAATCCCCTTCCAAATCCGTGATATTTCCTCCCGCCAGAACACTATCCTTAGCTGTGTAGACTGCGATGGAGACAAACTCCATCCCTTGCTGAGTATCTCGATCTCTCACTGAGCCAGAAATACTGGACTGTGCCACCGAATGAAAGCAGCTCAAAATCAAGACAGAATATAGAAATAGGGACCTCATAAATCAAAGATAAATCCTAATCATGTCAAAGTCTTTATTAAATCTATATGAATGGTTCAAAGCCATGCTTTTGATACCTTTGGAAATTGATATTATTGTACACCCGCTATTTCACCAGTAGCGAAATTAAACGGTAAAAATTCTGCATAAGTGATCGGTATATGCAGGCTTCCGCCATCGGACATCCGACTTGATAAGTAAAGAAAACTAGCCTTCTGGCATCATTGAGATTAATCAGATTCCTAGAAAACATGACTGATTTACTGCCTTTTATAAATTACTTAAATTCTCTACAAAACCTATCCAAAGAAGCCCAAGAGCAGCTAATCTCCATGTGTTCAGTGAAGAGTTATGGCAAAAACGAAGAAATACAATCCATAGGCGCGACTTGTAAAACGATTTATTTTATTCTTTCAGGAATCGGGAGGATTTATTATTTGAAAGATGGCAACGAAGTGACAGAGTATTTCGCCCTTCCAAATGACCTAATCGTCCGGGCAGAAAGCCTTTTTACCCAAACTCCCAGTCGAAAAGCTATTCAAGCACTAGAGGATTCCCGAGTAGTATCAATCCCAGCTGATTCACTTTTTCTACTTTTTGACAAGTACCACGACTTGGAGCGTCTATTCCGAAAGCTCGTCCAGCAATCATATGTAGACACACTTCACCGATTGGAAAACATTCAATTTTTGACTGCTGAGGAGCGATATATCAAACTAATGGAGCAAAAGCCAGAACTAATTCAGAAAATCTCATTGAAACATATAGCCTCTTTTTTGGGGATTACACAAGTAAGCTTGAGTAGAATCAGAGGGCAAAAAAGATAAGTGAATTTTCTCCTCATCTAATTTTGCTGGGGGTTCGATCGTAGCCAAACTCTCCTTGCCTAGCTTTTTGATCCTGCTTTCGGAAAAGCAGGATAGCTAAAAATCACCTAGGAAGGACAAATCCTTTTTTTAACAAATGTAAAAGCTTCCTAAACCTGAGCGTAGGACCTTTGTAGGGTAAATCGATCACTGATGGATACCCGACTCGGACTCAAGGAAAATTGGAAGCAATTCAGCATTTTGGTTATCGTAAATGCCTTTGTGGGCGGAATGGTCGGCATGGAGCGAACGATTATCCCCCAGTTTGCCGAGGTAGAATTTGGCCTAGCCTCAAAGACAGCCATCCTTTCATTCATATCGGCTTTTGGATTGACCAAAGCCGCTTCCAATTATTATACCGGAAGATTGTCCAACTATTTTGGAAGAAAAAATCTGCTGATTTTTGGATGGTTGGTGGCTCTACCTGTCCCATTTCTGTTGATCCATGCACCAAGTTGGGGCTGGGTCATCTTCGCAAATGTACTTCTTGGAATCAGTCAAGGCCTCACTTGGAGTAGTACCGTAGTGATGAAGATCGATTTGGTGGGTGAAAAAAATCGGGGACTGGCCATGGGACTCAACGAATTTGCGGGCTATTTCGCAGTGGGTATCGTGGCATTTTTGACTGGATGGGTAGCCGAGCAATACGGCGTTACGCCCCATCCCTTTTATATCGGAATAGGGATTTCGGTGCTGGGACTGCTGGTAAGTTGGATTTGGGTGAAAGACACCCGGGTTTTTGTTAAAAAAGAAAGCTTTACTGACCAGACTTCATCCATGAAAAATATTTTTGTAGAAACTACCTTCAAAAACAAAACGCTCAGTTCGGTGACTCAGGCCGGTCTGATCAATAATCTGAACGATGGGATGATTTGGGGCCTTTTACCGATGGTCTTGATTTCCCTAAAGTTTGACAATGAGCACATCGGGATCATCACGGCGATCTATCCCACAGTCTGGGGTGTAGGACAGCTATTTACTGGCAAAATGTCGGATCATTTATCTAAAAAAGGAATGCTTTTCTGGGGAATGCTACTTCAAGGAATAGCGATTTTAGCCATCCCCTTTACCGATGATTTTCAGCTTTTGAGTTTGATTTCCGGGATTTTAGGATTGGGGACGGCCTTGGTATATCCCACCTTTTTGGCTACGATAGCTCAGTCAACTTCACCTACACAGCGGGCAGAGAGTATCGGAACTTTCCGACTTTGGAGGGATTTAGGTTATGTCTTTGGGGCAGTGATTTCGGGAATCACCGCAGATCTTTTTGGGATCGAATGGGCGATTTTCCTTATCGCAGCAATCACCATTTTTTCGGCCGGTGTGATTCAGGTTCGAATGCCAAAAATAAAGGTGCTTTGATCTGAACTTTGAGGGGAATTACCGATTTGGTGATGGGTATTTTTTAATCAATTACTTACCCACTGCTAAAGGAGGAAACAATGTGTTTTCCCAATTCGTGAAGCAAGAACAAAGGCTAGGAATATCAAATAAATGAAGCCTCCAAGCCTTTCCAAGTCAAAACCTTTTACCCGACAACTTTTCAATCCCCGATTGGGAGTAATCCCGATAGGTGTGCGTGAGTTCAACCCCTTCAGGGTTGGGCCCCAACCATGGTTTTTGATTCGATCTACCCCCGGTTTCACCGGGGGTTATTCAGAGGTTCAATCCTTTCAGGATCTGATTGATGATCACAAAATATCTTTGAAATCAGGACTCTTCTTCTACCTGCACGATCTCCATCTGAGCGTAGACTTAGCCTTTGACTATGCGGAATTTGTAATTCCGCCCTCCCTATCCTTTGGAGTTTGCAATTCCATTCAAGTAAGTTCAACCTCCCTAAATCGCCGCGCTCATCGGGACATGCTGCCTCGGGGTTGACATTCACCATTGTGACATTTTCTTCCCTTGGTTTCCTGCTGATATATCATCTATTAGTAAACTTTTGATTTTTAGACTGTTATTCCAAGACTTTAGTAAAGATTCGAATTTGTAACAGACTTTGCTAAGCCTTTTTAAGGCAATTGATAATACAAAAACAAAATTCTTATTTTTCTAGATTTTATTCTATTTTGATCTATTATTTTCTATTTTAATAATGATTTCATTCGAAAATCAGTAACTCAAAAAAAAATCTAACTATGAAACTTTTCATGAAACACCTTTTAGGATTGATTTTGTTGGCAGCTTTTTCAACACCTTCCATTCAAGCTCAAGAAAGGCCCAATATTTTAATCATCTGGGGAGATGATGTCGGAATGTGGAATATCAGTGCCTACCATCGGGGAATGATGGGTGGTTCTACTCCAAATATTGACCGAATCGCAAAAGAGGGTATGATTTTTATGGATCATTATGCCCATGCTTCCTGTACAGCCGGAAGAGCATCTTTCATTACCGGGCAATACCCTATGAGAACAGGACTTAGTACTGTTGGCTTGCCAGGGGCACCTCAGGGAATTCAAAAAGAAGATCCCACTTTGGCCGAAATGCTTAAGCCATTAGGATATGCGACAGGACAATTTGGAAAAAACCATCTCGGTGACCGGGACGAACACTTACCGACTGCCCATGGTTTCGATGAATTTTTTGGAATTCTTTATCATTTGAATGCGGGGGAATACCCCGAGCAATATGATTTTCCTAAAGATGAGGAGGTGCAAAAGCAATTTCATCTCCAGCAACGTGGAATAATTCACTCTAAAGCACTTGGAAACGGAGAGCAAGAAATCAAAGATTTGGGTCCATTTGGACGGGAGGTTCAACGTACGCTCGATGATGATGTTATGATTCATTCGAAAGAATTTATCAGAAAGGCAGTTGCCGATGAAAAGCCCTTTTTTGTTTGGCACAACTTCTCCAGAATGCATTACAGAACCAATCTTAAGCCTGAATCAGACGGTGTAACCGGCTATGGTGTCTATGCCGATGGGATGAAGGAAGTGGATGATTATGTAGGTGAATTGATGGCGCTGTTAGAAGAGCTTGGGGTGGATGATAACACGATTATCATGTTCTCAACGGACAATGGTGCCGCCTCCAACTCTTGGCCTGACGGAGGAAATCACCCTTTCAAAGGTGAAAAAGGAGCCGGTGGATGGGAAGGAGGATTTCGTGTTCCTATGCTGGTAAAGTGGGACAACCACATTCCTCAGGGAGTTGCCACAGGTGAATTTATGACCATGGAAGATTGGATTCCTACTCTGATGTCTTGGCTAGGTAATCCAAATCTGAAAAATGAGCTTTTGACAGGAAAAAAGATTGGTGATAGGACTTATAAAGTTCACTTGGACGGCTATGATCAAAGTGATTTGGTTTTGAACAATGGTAAATCCAAACGAAAGGAATATTACTATTTTACCGAAACTACTTTCCATGGTCTGCGATATGGCGATTGGAAAGTTCAATTTATCGAACAGAATGATTGGTTTAGAAGTCCACAGGTAGCCCTCTCCACACCAATCATTACCAATTTAAAGCTGGACCCTTTTGAACGATTTCATGAAGCAAGAGGCTATGACGAATGGGCTGAAAACAGAAGCTGGATCTTGGGATCGGCAGGAGGAATGGTAGCAAACTTTATTAAAACCTTTGAAGACTTCCCTCCAAGACAGGAAAGTATGTCTGTACAAGTCTCTTCAATTGGAGAAGAGCTCAACTCAATGGGGGGGAATAGATAGTTTATTTAGAATTTAAAAATAAACTTTTACCAGCTTAAAGCTAACTGATTATAAGCTGATCAATAAAAAAAATGATTCGCGATGGCGAATCATTTTTTTATGCCTTGACCCGCTCATCCTCTCCGACATTTCTTGTCAATCCCTTTAACTCACTTTCTTTTTTCCCCAAATCCCATATCTTTAGGAATCAGTTTTTGATTTCCTTTTTTCGATGGCGCTATTCCAAAATTCTGTTCTCAAAAAATACTCCGCCGAAGTGAGTGTCTACACTCACTTCTCTTGTAAAATTAGTTTTTAACATGGCTCTTTTTCAAAACTCCGTCCTTAAAAAATACCTAGCCTCTCAGAGCTCCCAGCCAATCCAAGAGGCCCTTGCCGCTTACCAAAGCTATTTCCACAATCCCCAAATCCGGGAAAATATTCGTGCAGCCAAGGAAGAGCAGTTTCAGGAAGGATTCCTGCGTGAATTGTTTGTCAAAATCCTCGGCTACACCATCAATCCCGAGCCGGAGTACAACCTGACCACGGAACTCAAAAACATCAAAGACTCCAAAAAGACCGACGGAGCCATTCTCAAAGAGGGAAAAGCCATAGCCGTCATTGAGCTCAAAGGCACCGATACCAAAGACCTTGATAAAATCCGCGATCAGGCCTTCAATTATAAAAACAACCAACCCGACTGCGTCTATGTAATCACAAGCAATTTCGAAAAGCTGCGATTCTACATTGACAATGCCGTGGACTTTGTGGAGTTTAACCTGTTCGGGCTGGATGCCGAGCAATTCCGATTGCTTTGGCTGCTACTTCATAAAGACAATCTTCTTAGTGGAATCCCCAAAAAGGTCAAGGAAGAATCCCTTCTTGCTGAGGAGCAAATCACCAAGCAACTCTACCGGGATTACTCCACCTTCAAGCAGGAACTCTGGCAGGATTTGGTCGCACAAAATCCTGAAGAGGATGAACTGGTCCTGTACAAGAAAAGCCAAAAGCTCCTCGATCGCTTTCTCTTTATCTTCTTTGCCGAGGACAAAGGCCTGCTTCCGCCCAATTCCATTATGGAGATCGTCAATCAATGGCGAAGCTTGCAGGAACTCGACGCTTACGTTCCCCTTCACAAGCGATTCAATCTCTACTTCGGCTACCTGAATACCGGCCGAATCCAACCCGGAAAGGCCGAAATCCACGCCTACAATGGAGGACTATTCGCACCCGACCCGGTCTTGGATACCTTGGTCATCTCGGATGAAGTACTGGACAAGCATGTACGCAAACTCACCGAGTACGACTTCGAATCCGAGGTGGACACCAATATCCTCGGGCATATCTTCGAGCACAGTCTGAATGATATCGAAAATGTCCGCGCCCAGATCGCCGGGGAAACCGTGGACAAATCCAAAACCAAGCGCAAGCGGGACGGGGTCTTCTACACACCCAAGTACATCACCAAGTACATCGTGGACAATACCCTGGGCCGACTCTGCACGGAGAAGAAAGCCGAACTCGGCATCATCGACGAGGACTTTGCCGAGGGAAAGCGGGGAAGGCAAAAGAAAACCATCCAAAAGCTCAAGGAAAGACTGGACAGCTACCGCAACTGGCTGCTGCAACTCACCATCTGTGACCCGGCTTGCGGTTCCGGTGCCTTTCTGAATCAAGTCCTGGAATTCCTGATCGCAGAGCATCGCTACGTGGACGAACTCGAGGCTCAACTCTTCGACTCGCCCCTGATTCTTCCCAATGTGGAAAACCATATTCTGGAGAACAACATCTTCGGCGTGGATATCAATGAGGAATCCGTGGAGATCGCCCGCCTCTCCCTATGGCTGCGCACAGCCAAGAAAGGGCGCAAACTCAGCAGTCTGAACTCCAATATCAAAGTGGGTAACTCCCTGATCGATGACCCCGAAGTGGCCGGAGACTTAGCCTTCAACTGGGCCGAACAATTCCCCCAAGTCTTTGCCAAAGGAGGATTTGATGTAGTGGTGGGAAATCCGCCTTATGGAGCAAAAATTTCATCATCACAGGTTGAATACCTATTTAATAAATACCTAGATTTTGGATATTCCAAAAAATTAAATGATACATACATTGCATTCTACATTAAAGGAATTAGAGAGTTTATAAAAAACAACGGTGTATTGGGCTATATCGCTCCAAATACATGGAGATTAATTGAGGCAGGAAATATTTTTAGAAGCTTTATTTTCTCCAATCAATATAAGGTATATAATATTACTCAGCATACTGAAAAAGTTTTTGCAGAGGCTACAGTTGACGTAGATTCTGTTTTTATTCAGAAATTTTCTCAAGTCTTTCAAGGTGCGAGCAAAATTGAAATTCATATCGGAAACGTTCAAAATTCACACAAAATACATACCGTAAATCAGAGTAGACTTAAACAGGAGGAATTTATAAATTTATTTTTAGATGAATTGAAATATCAATTAAGGGATAAGATTTTTTTAAACTCATTTTTTTTAGGAGATTATTACGATGTGAAAAATGGTGTAAAACCATATGAAAAAGGAAAAGGGACTCCTCCACAAGATGATTGGGTTATGAAAAATAAACCCTTCACTTCAGAATCAAAAATTGATGAAAGTTTTTCCCCTCTAATAGGAGGATCATTATTTCAAAGGTATTTGATTAAATGGGACAATAATTATTGGATTAAATATGGCCCCTGGTTAGCAGCACCAAGAGAAAAGGGAATATTTGAAGCAAAGGAGAAATTAATTTTTCGGCAGACAAGTGATAGAATAATTGGAGCAAAGATTTCAGAAGGTGTTATTTTAAGAGACAATACTCATATAGTCTTAGAAAAAACTGATTCACCTCTTGGATTGGACTTGCTTCTCGCAATTTTAAATTCAAAACTTATAGATTTCATATATTGGACAATGAACCCTGAAAAAGGCGAGGCATTAGCTCAGGTTAAATTATTTCATATTTACAAACTACCTTTTCCAAAGCTTAATACAGTTACTTCAGATTTGAGTAAAAAATCAGAATTAATTCAAGAAAAAAATAAAGAATATTTCAAATTTTTAAACAATCTTATAAAACTATTGAACTCAAAATATAATATTTTAATCCCTTCCACCAAACTCCAAAACTGGCCTTCTTTAGATTTTAAGGGATTTTTGGGAGAGTTAAAGAAAGCGAAGGTGAGATTGAGTTTGTCTGAAGAAGCCGAGTGGATGACCTATTTCAATGAACAAAAAGCCAAGGCCCATATCCTGCAAGCCGACATTGACCGCCTCGACCGAGAAATCGATGCCCTAGTCTATGAATTGTATGGCTTGACCGAGGAGGAGATTAGGATAGTGGAAGGGGGTGAAGGGTGAGTGATAGAATGGGTATTTGCAATATTTGCGGAAGTTATAAGCAACTCACGAAAGAGCACGTTCCACCAAAAAAAGCATTTAATAACGGTCGATGGACTGAGTACCTATATGAAGAGAATCAATGGGCAGATAACCCATTGATTTTGCCAAAAAATAAAAGGATAAATCAAGGAGGAATTACTTTTTTTTCAATTTGTGGTAAATGTAATAATGATACGGGAAGATGGTATGCAAGATCATTTTCAGACTTCTGCCATTATAATATGGATATTTTAAGAAGAGTCAAAGGAAGAACTTCCCTTTATGTTCCAAATGAAATAAATCCGCTAAGAGTAATAAAACAAATAATTACAATGTTTTTTGCAATTAATGATAATGAATTTAGGATTCGGCACATTAATTTGGTGAAATTTATTCTAAATCAAGATGAATATCCTTTGCCTCCTGAATACAAAGTTTTGGCGTATTATAAAGTAGATGAAAATCTAAGGTACATCCAAGAGTCGTTTATTGGAAATTTCAAATCTGGCCCAAAACCAATTATGATTACGGAAATATCACATCCACCATTTGGTTTTTTACTTACCAACGCAACAGACAAAAATGAGATTGATACTAGGTTAGAAAATATTACTTACTTTAGTTTTTTTCCAATTGAGGAAAAAAGACTTATAAATTTAAAATTAAATACACTCCCAACAGTGATTAATATTCCTGGTGACTATCGATCTAAAAAAGAAATAGAGGAAGCAATTATGAAATCAAAATCAAGAAGAAAGTAGGATATAAATTTAAGCTCCCCCTAACCCAATCCCTATCTAGGTGTACAATATTGGCCTTTGACTAAGCGTAGATTGTATCTACGCTTTCCTATACCAAAGAATTTGTAATTGAATTCACACAAGTTCAACCCCAGCTAAGTGTAGAATAAGCGCTTGACTGGGCGGGATTTGCAATTCCGCCCTTTTATCTTTTAGGAATCCCGTACAGCTGTCGGGAGTAATTACTTTCGGACAAGTTCAACCCGCTTCGGGGTTGTCCTCCACCAGCTTGATCTCTATTTCCCTAGGTTTCACCTAGGGTTATTCAAAGGTTCGACCACTATGTGGTCATGGATTTATTTTCAAAAGTTAATCAGGATGCCTGACCCCTGATAAGGGGTCCAACCTTTCAATAGCCATGGGTGCAACCCGTGGAAAAGAAGATTTCCGATCCATTTGTTTTCCCGACCCCGAAGGGGTCGAACTTCTTTATTTTATGTAACACCCTTTCCATAAGTTCAACCTCCCGAAATCGCTACGCTCATCGGGACAGGCACTTCAGGGTTGCAAACACCAAACTCGATGACATTCCTTTTCCCTAGGTTTCACCTAGGGCTCCGCCACGGCGGACAAGTTATTCAGAGGTTCGATCCTTTCAGGATCTTTTTGATTATCACAAAATATCTTTGTAATCAGGACTCCTCTTCTACCTGCACGATCTCATACATGTTTTTGCCATCTACTTCCACAGGCATGTAGTAAGTATCTCCAAACTTCACAAAGGTTTGCTCCCCTACCTTCACTTCCTCTGCTCCTTCGGGGAGGGCGGATACTACTGAACCGGCAGGAGGTGGAACTACCGTGTAGGTGCCGTCATTTTGCTCATAAAAGGTGCCTCCATAGTAATAATTATTCACAGTTGGACTGACTTCTACCTGCTCAGATTCCTTAGGGATTACTTTGACAGTAGCTCCCTGAGGAGCCTCCACGACTACATATCCATCGTCAGCTTCTACATAAAATACACCCTCGTCGTAGTGATAATCTTGATTATCCACACTAACCACAATTGCAGTCACAGCAAGCGTGGCTACAAAAAAGCCCCATGGATGCCATGCCGGTCCCCAGTAAAACGGCGTGAATGGATGGTAGTAATAGGGTCGATACCAGGAAAAGCCAAAGCCTCCCCAAACATAGGGTGGACGGACATAGGGGCGATAGGGTGGCCGATAAGCTACATTTCGATTATTTCTTACAATGGTATTTCGGCTATTGTCAATATTGATATTGACGTCACCCCTGCTTTTGTCAACGTTCACCCGATTGTTCGAGCCTCTATCGCCCGTATTGACATTATTGATTCGGTTTCCGCTGTTTTTATTATTGTTGATGGAGCTGACCTTATTCTCCACTTTTGGGGATTTAGTGACTCGATTGGATCCTCCATTGATTGCCCCGGCCCGATCAGAATTGCTGCGATTGGTAGGACGACTGCGATCAGTATTGGCTGGTCGGGTATTGCTTCGACTAGCAGAACTAGCGGCTGGTCTTGATGCCGGACGTGAAGCAGGTTTGGCTGTCGGACGAGAGGCAGGTCTGGAAACTGCCGGTCTTGCTCCTCCTCCACCTCTTCCCGCAAATCGCTGGGCATAACTTAATTCTGGCAAAGAGAATAAAATCATTAGAGAAAGAAAGAAGGAATACTTGATGATTGTCTTAAAAGTGTTCATAGCCTAGTCTTTTTTAGTCCAAGTAATTTGCTTTGAATTGGGAGGAGGAAGAAACTCGAAAATGGATTCAGGATAGTTCATATTGATTTCCCAATTATCAAAAGTAACCTCTACCTGATGTGCATAAGGCTCAGCTAGAAATGTGACCAGTATTTTAAACGGTCTTGATTCTATTTCTTGAGAGATCCAAATCTGAAAAGTCATCTCACTATTTGCCGCTCCTATATGAAAGCTTTTATGTCCTTCTATTTCTGCCTCCCCGAGGTACTCAATGTAATTCATGGTCTCGGTGAGGTGTGCTGTAAAATCAGGATAAAGGAAATCAGTCGCCACCAATTGAACTCCAAAATCAGTATGAAGGCTTTCAAATAAATCTAGTGTGGTCGATGGTGCTTCGGAAGCAGCGTAGTAATTATCCTCTAGGGAATAATAAACAACCTGACTTCCATTATAATAGTAAAATTGGGGTTTCCCCCGAGCAATCACCTTGGCAGCAAGCTTGTTGGATCCTTGAAGAATAAATTCACCCATTCGAAATTCCTTGATGAAGAAATCGTTGCGAAAGCCAACATCCTCAGATGTTTTGGTAGTGAATTTTAGGGAATTGAGCTCTCCGAAATATTCACCCACTTTGTCGAGAATTAACAAGGCTGTGGAATCATGATAGACCTCCTGAGCTTTGGAGCTTAGCGTGCTACCAATAATAGCCAACAATAAAAAGATCGTTTTTTTCATATTTACTTTAATTTAAAACCAAGCTATTTGAGACTATTTCGCTTGGACAACTAAGAATCTTCAGACTGTCTAAGGTCGAGAACCAACAACTACATTCCTAAGGCACATTCGCTATCGGAAGTGCAAGTGCTAAACTTACCAATCTTCTGATATTCAGATTTAGTCATTTTAAAGGAATGCTGTTTTGATTTACGGAATCTTAGCAAAAAATACAGCTAAACTAAACAATCATCCCCCTAGGAATTCATTATTTCCGCATTGTTTTTATCCATTGCTCTATAAAAGAGAAAGGGCCTAAAACTGGATTAAAGATCGATTTTAAAAAAGGCAATTAAAAAATAGCCGTTTGCTGAAATAGTATGACAAGGTCTTTAGAGGTTTTTGGTCAGTTATTCCTGACCAATATTTGATTCCGGATTTCTGAAATATTATTCCTAGATGTCATTTTAAAATATCCCTTGAGCATGAATTATTGCTATTTCATATAAAAATTGCAACTTGAATAGGTATATGATAATTCTTTAACCCTTAATAAGATGGTACTCAATTTTAAGAAACTCTGTTTATTGATCATTACTTCCTTTTTTTCAGCTATCACTTTGCATGCCCAAGATGATGCTGCAGAACTAGCCAAAAAACTGGCAAATCCGATCGCTTCCTTGATTTCCGCTCCTTTTCAAAACAACACTGATTACGGGATAGGAGCTTTTAATGGATCCAGAAATACGCTCAACATCCAACCTGTAGTGCCAATTTCAGTTGGGAAAAATCTCAATATGATCACGAGGGTCGTTCTACCTGTCATTACCCAGTATAATATCACGGGGGAAGGACAAAAACAGTCTGGACTAGGAGACGCTGTCATGTCCGCTTTTTTCTCTCCCAAAAACTCTGAAAAACTCACTTGGGGAGTTGGGCCAGCCTTGCTACTTCCTGTGGGTACCAATGACTTCCTGACTACCAAGAAATTTGGAATGGGACCTACCGCAGTGGCCTTGAAGCAATTTAATGGATGGACAGTCGGTGCATTAGCAAATCAATTGTGGTCAGTTGCGGGAAATGCAGACCGGCCGGATGTTAGTCAGATGTTTGTCCAACCATTTTTGGTATACAACTGGGCATCTGGAGCTGGTTTGGGAGGAAATCTGGAATGGACTCAAAACTGGAAAACGAATCAAACTACAGTATGGCTGAACCCTACCCTCAGTGGCGTAACTTCCTTAGGCTCACAAAAAGTCCAATTTGCGGTAGGTCCAAGACTCAACCTTGCCGCACCCAATGGAGGGAAAGCAGATTGGGGCTGGAGAGCTGTAGTTGTCTTCCTATTTCCAAAATAGACTTACTCTATTTTTCTTCTGAAAAACCGTCATTTCTTCTTCTCAATGTGAAAAGCTGAAAAATTCGTTGCCCTTCTTTTATTGAGATTAAATTGTATATTTATTTATAAAAAAGTGCATTAATTATGGAATTATACAATTGGACAGGTATAATTATAGGATTTTTAGTTTCGTTAATTTTAATTTTTTATCCAAGTTCAAAAAATAATGGGAATTTAATACTGGGTTTTTCGTTTTTTTGTTTGACACATGCACTTCTGACTTCCGAATTATACCGAAGCCAGTTGATGTTAGAATTTCCTCACTTTTCAAGAACAGGAAATTTCTCCGCCTATTTAATCGCTCCACTTTTTTTCCTTTTTGTTAAGAAAATAATTTACCGGGAGGAAAATGAAGGCTCATGGAAATGGCTTATCCTGATACCTTCTTTTGGCTATGCTGTAGATTACCTTCCCTATTTTTCCCTATCCGCCTCAGAAAAAGTAGAGATAATCCGTAGCCAACAATTGAACTATGACCATTTTTTATTCAGAGAAGGGATTTTTTTCCCAGACGAATTTCATTTTTTCTTTCGGCAAATATGGTTGCTTGTTTTCATGGTCCTTGTAATTAAGCTCTTGTGGAAAAACAAAAACCAGTTAAATCGAGAAGAATCTAACCTAAACCGGTATATTTTCAACTTTTTAGTTTTTATCACGGCAGCATTCTGCTTGGCCATCTTACCTGGATTTTTTCGTTTCATGGATCGATGGGCGGGCTTTACTGTCGAGATACAAACCATGACTATATCCTCAGCTCTAATTGGGGCAGGTGTTTTTTTAGTTTTTAACCCAAGACTACTTTACGGCTTTTATTGGTCTGGCAGCATTAAGGAGAAGATCGAAATAAAAGAAATTGAACCTATTAAGTCAGCATCTCACATTCAAACAGAAGAATTGGAGGAGCTGTGTGATCAGGTGACCAATTTTGTTCAAAGCCAGAAACTTTATTTAAAACAAGGAATTACCATCAATGACTTAAGCAAAGAACTTAACATCCCCGTATATAAAATCTCCCCGGCCATCAATATGTGCTATGACACCAATTTCAATCAATGGATTAATAAATTTAGAATTGAGGAATTTGATCGTCTAATTCAGCAGGGAGAGCACGAGCGTCTTACCTTAGATGGCATTGCTTCCAAGTGTGGATTCTCAAATAGAACGACCTTTATCAGTGCATTCAAAAAAATAAAGGGGGATACACCAAGTCATTATCTAAAGAATATTTCACTGACCTAATGGAATAAATCCTTTTGTTTTCAACAGACTATTTCAGAATTAAATTGGAATTTTTTATTGGTTTAATTAAATTAAGTGATAGTTATTTTTCAAGACCAGGATAAATAGTTAAAAATCGGCTACTTCAAGATATTTTACTATCGACAATATGGGCACCAAATTACCGGGCTTATTTCGGTAGAATTAAGGAAGCTAAATAATGGATCTTGACAATTTGTGTAAGAGTTTCTTGAAATTTTGATAATCAAGTAAAGGTAAAGGGCTTTAAAACCGACACCCCAAGTCAAAGCCACATACATTTTGAAACCTAGTTTGTCTACGAAAAGAGCGTCTTTTCCAGTACTAGTTTATTCTAAAACAAGCGCACTTTTCAGGTAGCTTTTATATCAACAAACTAAATTAAATAGATATGAAAAAAATTCTATTTACATATTCACTTTTGACCTTTTTGGCTCAAGTTGTACTAGCTCAAGAGGCTATAAAAACAATCCCTTTGGACCTTGTACAAAGTAAAATCAATGGTGGAATGCCTCTTCCTTCTGAGGAAAAATTCTACATACAAGGAGCTATCCCAGGCAGCATAGAACTAGTTAAAGTAGAAATATATCCTTCCAAAAAATCTAAAAAAGCAGGAAATACCTATTTCTGGAAAGCACCCTTTGGTTACAGCGAGCTTTCCTTTCAAGCACTTGTAGACAATCCATTAAGAGCAAACGAAGATTACCATGTAGAAATCGGATTCTATCAAAAAGCCGGTAAAGATGAGGTAGAGGAAGTACGGGAATTGATTCAAACGAATCTTGACACCTATCTCAGTACGATTACCTCGGTAAAAAAAGGGGGGATTCAGTTCGAAGATTCGGATGAGCAGATCCTAAATAACATGAGTAAAATCGTGAATACAGGAGCCTATTATTTCGAACTACCCAATGGAGCAATTTTTCCTGGCTTTTCTGATCTGACTCGCAAAAAGCTAGAGCAACGTAAGAAATTAAAAATGGGTAAAGCCAAATTTAATGTTTCAGGTCTTAGTGAAGCCGACAATGCGCGTGGAGCCTATGCCCGACAGTATTTAGATGAATTGGAGCAAATTGTTTTCTCAGAGGTCGAACAATATTTCAGTACTAACCTACTTGCACGGGTTGATGAAAAAATATTTCAAAATTACCCGACAGAGAAAAAGCCCAATTCTATCCCAATCAATATTGGTTATGGAGCAATATCTCTCTCTAAAAATCTACCTCAGCAAGAGTTTGTCTACAGTCCTTACGTTGGATTTTCATTCCCCTTAGGCAACAGGACCTTTGCTAAGTTCATGAGTAATATGTCTATCAGTACAGGAGTATTTATCTCCGGAAACATAGAAAACTCCTTGGGAGAGCGAATTAGCGGTCCGGCTTTTGAAAGACCTGTTTATGTGGGCTTAGGCTACAACTTTTTTAGGTTTATCAGACTCAATGCAGGAGGTACATTTTTGACCACAGAGCAGTTGGATGGTAATAATGTGAGAAGCTTCCAGCCTTATGTCGGCCTAAGTGCAGAGTTTAGAATTTGGTTGGGCTTCGGAAATAAAAGATAAGAATATGAAAAAGTTACTTTCAGTTATTGCTTGTCTTTTGGTCTTTGGGTCCACGCAAGCACAACAATTTGGCTATAAATGGAGGTTTGGCTTTAGTGCAGGAACTACAAACTATTTTGGAGACATCAGACCCTTGGGGGTGAGAAACTTCAGTCAATTTACAAAGCTCTATAAGCGATATGAAACCTACTCCCAGGATCTATCCTACCAAGCTTCCATTGAATATGCATTGGGTAATTCTGTAGGCTTAATGCTTACTGCTGGAAGTTACCAGTTTGGTTCTTCGGACCGCTTTATCCAAAATGACGGAACGCTTTTTACTGACGGTCCTGATTTTGATCGGGCCCTTAACTTCCAGACAAACGTAATTGATGCCGGGCTTTCTTTTGTCATCAAACCTGACAATAACTGGCTACTGTCAGGCAAATCATTTTTCGCACCCTACATCACCTTAGGAGCTGGTGTACAAACCTTTAATGTGTTTGGTGATCTTTTAGATGCAAATGGAAATAGGTATGATTATAGAAATCAAAATGTAATCCCTGACGGAACTTTCGAAACCGACCTTAGAGAGGTAGAAACGGAAGTACCTGGAGGCTATGATAGGACTACTTTCTATGCAAACTTGGGATTGGGCGTAAGGTTTCGTGTTGCAAAAGGAATTGAAATTTTTGCCCAGTCTGATTTCAAAAGGGCTGCAACAGATTATTTAGATGATGTTTCTGGAGCCTATCGATTGAGTTATGATAATGACTTCCAAGAATATGCTGCAAAACCCGGGACTAACATCATCACACCAGAAAACCCTCTTAGGGGTAGAGCAAATACCCCTGTAGATTGGTATATCTACCATGGCATTGGAGTTAAATTCAGTTTTGGAGCAAATAAGGAAAGTTTCATTCCTCCTGTCATCAGCCAGCGGTATGCTTTTGTACCAGATGAACTGACCAAAAGGCGTATGGAGCAGGCTGATTCTGCTAAAATGCAAGCAGCAACTCCAAAGAATGCCTCAGTCACGAATAATTATTTCACAGTCATCCAATTGCCCGGCTGGGAGCAAAAGGGATTCGAAAGGGATAGCATGGCATTAGATTCAGCTGCTATCGCCGAAATCGAATACTTGCAGGATTCTATTGCTTCTCAGCGAGAGGAACTCCAACGCCAAATCTTAGGTACTCAACGAGAAATTTCACAAATCGAAGAAACAATAGTACTTGCAAACCGCGATAGTAGTGTATCAGCAGCCGTAACTGAGAGTAGAATAACTAGTCTGGAAAACGAAAAAACTGAGGCTATGGGCAGAATGACAAGTCTCAATACCCAGAACTCTCAATTGGAATTCAAAAGGGATTCGCTGAATGCTGTCATGCAAAATGAACGAATCACCTATCTGGACAGCTCCGCTATGACTAGACAACTCTTAGTTTATCCTGGTCAGGTAAGTAAAATCCTGTATACCGCATCGGGGGAGACTTCGGTAGAACTCGACTCAATAAATACTATCACAGACTCTACCATAGTAGCGCAATCACGGTCGACGACTTCCTACTCCTCAGATACGACGGGTATGATGTCAAGAGAAGAGTTTGAAGAAAAAATGGATGAATTCCGATCTGAAATGTTACAAGCCCAAGCGACCCGTGACTCAGCCATGATGATGGCTTTTGCTTCACGTATTCCTGAACAGCAAGCATACGAGCCACAGGAAAGCAGCCCACAGGAAGTATTGGTTTCTACCGAAGCTGTAGATGAAAAAACAGCCAAAAAGCTCGAAAAAAACAGAAAGAAACAAGAAAGGCTGGATAAGAAAAATAATGAGTTGCTCAAAGACGCCTTGCTTGTAGGAGGTACAGCTGCTACCACAGCAGCCATTGCAAACTCCGGTGAGAAGAAAGAGGCTGCTGCACAAGCGCAGCGTGACTCCCTTTTGATGGCTCAAATCCAGGCAGATTCAGTCCTGATTGATAGTCTACAGCGACAGTTGGCTATTACTCCTACAGAAACGACACCCGATACGGTAATTGTCGAAAAAACCGTCCCCTCGTCCTCCCATATTTTGCTGAATCAAAGTAAGGTGGAAATCTATTTCGGAATCAATCAGACCTCTATTTCAGAATCTGAGAAGGCAAAATTGATGAAGGTGAAAGAAGTATTGGATGCAAATCCTGAATTGGGGGTTGAACTAATAGGATTTGCCGACAACACAGGAACAGTCAGCTACAACTTAAAAATATCTGGACAAAGGGTCGACTCCGTTAAGGCTTATTTTATCGAGCTAGGAATACCCGAAGATCGTATCTCGTCAGATGTAGGCGGACTGATCATCCGAGGAACGAGCAAGGGCTCGGTGGATAATGACAGAAAAGTGGAGGTTCGGTTTGTTGAAATGTAAGCGTATCCATACTAGGGATCTTTAGCCTTCAATTTTGTCAAATTTTACTCATTATTGACAGCGATCCACTCCTATCAAGTTGAATATTCGATTCATTCCTGCAGTTTTAAAGGATTAAATAATTTTAAAATCAGCATGTTATGAAAAAAATCAGCTTTTTGGTTTGCGCATTTTTACTGTCAGCTGTCAGTATTGCACAGGAAAAACCAAATATCCTTGTTATCTGGGGAGATGACATTGGCACATGGAACATCAGCCACAATAACCGGGGCATGATGGGATATATGACTCCAAACATTGACCGAATCGCAAAAGAAGGTGTTGCATTCACCGATTATTATGCACAGCAATCTTGTACGGCTGGAAGAGCAGCATTTATCAGCGGCTCAGTACCGGTACGCTCTGGTATGACCAAAGTAGGATTGCCAGGTGCTGCTGAAGGCTGGCAGAAAACAGATGTAACGATGGCCACAGTATTGAAAGCCCAGGGATATGCTACGGGTCAATTTGGTAAGAATCATCAGGGAGACCGCGATGAGCATTTACCTACCATGCATGGATTTGATGAGTTTATGGGAAGTCTTTACCATCTTAATGCCGAGGAGGAACCCGAAAACCGGGATTATCCAAGAGACATGGTCATGGCTAATGGCAAAACGTTCTATGAGACCTTTAAGCCTCGTGGAATCCTCAAAACCAAAGCAGATGGCAAAGGAGGCCAAACTATAGAAAATCTAGGGCCTTTGACCAAAAAACGAATGGAAACTATCGATGATGAAACGGTAGCTGCGGCTAAAGATTTTATCAAGCGCCAGGTTGAAGCCGGAAAACCATTCTTTACATGGTGGAATGGTACCAGAATGCACTTTCGCACCCACGTGAAAGAAGAGCATCAGGGCATTTCGGGACAAGATGAATACAGCGATGGAATGGTAGAGCACGATATGCATGTAGGCCAGCTTCTAGATTTATTGGATGAATTGGGCATCGCTGACAATACAGTGGTCATGTATTCCACTGACAATGGCCCTCACTATAATACTTGGCCTGATGCAGGTACGACGCCTTTTCGATCGGAAAAGAACTCAAACTGGGAAGGAGCATATCGAGTACCTACTTTCGTAAGATGGCCTGGCCAGTTTCCAGCTGGAGTCACTCTGAACGGAATTGTTTCTCATGAAGATTGGCTACCCACCTTTGCTGCAATCGCTGGAGATACTGATGTAAAAGAACGACTTCTGGAAGGAACCACCATCAATGGGCGAACTTACAGAAACTATATTGACGGATATAATCAACTGGACTATTTGACCGGAAAGGTCAAGGAATCCCCAAGAAACGAATTCTGGTATGTCAATGATGACGGACAAGTAGTTGCCGCTCGATATGATGATTGGAAAGTAGTCTTTTTGGAAAACCGTGGTCAAGCATTCGGAGTATGGAGAGAGCCTTTTACAGAGCTACGGGTTCCCCTTCTTTTCCACTTGAGAAGAGATCCGTTTGAAAAAGCACAGCATAATTCCAATACTTACAACGATTGGTTTTTAGAGCGGCCCTTCGTAATCGTTCCTATTCAGGCCTTGGCGGCCAAGTTTTTGCAAACAATGCAGGACTATCCTCCTTCTCAATCACCTGGCTCATTCAATCTATCTAAAATTGAAGAGACCTTGAGGAACGCCGGAGGAAGTAATTAAATTAATCGTTTTATATCAAAGCCGAAGATCTTCCTGATGCTTCGGCTTTTTTTACTCTATACCTAGCCATGAAAAACAAACTTTCAATTTTCCTGCTGGTCATACTGGCTTTTGCTTGTGTAGAAAAAACCACAACAGGCGTTTCAGAAGCTCCCTCAGAAGAGGTACAGCTAAACTCCTGGAATGATGGTGCGAGCCGATCTGCAATCATGGACTTCGTAAAGAAGACCACTACCGAAGGGAGCTCTGATTTTATCCCAGAGGGGGACAGAATTGCAGTTTTTGACAATGACGGAACACTTTGGGGTGAACAGCCCATATACTATCAGCTGTACTACGCCTTGGATTTCATGAAAAAGAATGCTTCGGATCATCCTGAATGGTCTGGAATCGAATCTGTTCAGGCAATTTTAAATGATGATTTGAAGGGGGCTTTAGCAGGAGGACATCAGGCCATCGCCGAACTAATCATGGTATCTCATGCAGGTATGACGGAAGATGAATTTGCCCAATCAGTCAGATCATGGCTACAATCAAGCCGCCATCCCGATACAGGAAAAGCCTTCAATGAGATGATTTACCAGCCTATGCTAGAGATCCTGGACTTTCTACGAGCAAATGGATACAAAACCTTTATTGTCTCCGGTGGAGGAATCGATTTCATCCGAGTTTGGGCTGAGGAAGCTTATGGAATTCCTCCCTATCAAGTATTAGGCTCTTCACTCAAAGCAAAATATGAGGAAAGAGATGGTAAAAATCAGGTAGTGAAAATTCCAGAATTAAACTTTTTTGACGACAAAGAGGGAAAACCGGTGGGAATTCATCAACATTTGGGAGTGAAACCTACAATTGCTGTAGGCAACTCGGATGGTGATTATCAGATGCTGGAATACACCACCAATTCGTCAGGACCTCGGCTCGGAATACTGATCCATCATACGGATTCTGAGCGAGAATATGCTTATGACAGTCTTTCCGCAATAGGAAATTTGAAAGCAGGTCTGATCAATGGTCCCGACTTGGGCTGGGTAATCGTGGATATGGCAAAAGATTGGAAAACCGTCTATCCAGACTGATATGCTTCAGAAATTTTTTTCCCTGGTAATTGGACTTTGTCTGATAAACTTTTGGGTTATCGCCCAGGAATTTGAAAACGAAGAGGAAGAAGGCCACATTCCAAAGATCCGAGGAGCCATCATGATGGCAAATTCTCATGTACCCAATGCATTTGAAGGTGACAAGCGAGTGGCAATTATTCCGACTTGGGGCTTAGATTTAGACTATTTCTTTCACCCAAGATGGTCCGTAGCCTTTCAGGCAGATATCAAGCTTCAATCCTTCGAAGTGGAAGCCGAGGGAGCCTTCTTGGAAAGAAGCTATCCCTTTTCGGGAGCCTTTGTCATGCATTATCATGCCAAAAGACACTGGTCATTCTATGCAGGACCGGGATATGAATTCGAAAAATCAGAGAATCTGCGTTTTTTCCGCTTTGGAACCGAATACAGCTTCGAAATCACAGAAAAGTTTGAAATCGCCTTAAATTTAGCTTATGAGACCAAGCAAGATGTTTATAATGCTTGGACTTTTGGTGTAGCTTTCAATAAATTACTTTGGGAAAAAGATTGAAAACCAAAGCAATAGACTTAATTAACATTTATATCATGAAAAAAATCACAATTCTAGCTGTCCTGTTTGTCATGGCGTCATTGGCCTCTGCACAGGAAATCCGATTGAACACCTATGGTGGTTATGTATTTAAAGACCGAGTGGACTCTTACTTCTCTAATTCATCCTTCTTCGATGGAACGATCCAAGATGGATTTCGCTGGGGACTGGGATTGGAATACCATATTCCGCAAAAAGGAGCCATTGAACTTCAATATCTCCGACAGGATACCAATGCGCCAACGATTTATCAGGATGGAGGCTTTTTGAATGGTGAACTACAATCCACCAATTTTGATTTGGCGATCAATTGGATCATGCTCAATGGTACCCGCCACTTCCCAATCAATGAAATCGTAGAGCCATTTGCCGGAGCGGGGATAGGCTTGGGTATCTTTGGTGTGGACAACCCTGACAATGGCAATTCAAACAGCGCTACCAAATTCTCTTGGCAGATTCGAGGGGGTTCCAATTTCTGGTTGGCCGAGAATATAGCCTTTAGAATCCAAGCTTCCTTATTTTCAGCTACCCAAGCGATTGGTGGTGGATTATACTTTGGAACAGGAGGAGTTGGAGGAGGATTGAGTACCTATTCCAGCATGTATCAGTTTGGCTTTGACGGGGGGCTAGTCTTTCGAATTCCTCAAAAATAAAGTGCCAAATAGTACTCTCAAGATGAAATTTTAAGGGTCAATTCACTTTAAATTAACTTCAGGTAGAAGATATTTCAGTATATCTTCTACCTTTCGTTTATGATTAGGATTATTTTAGGATTTATTGGGGCTATTCTTCTTTCCTTTTCAGCTTTTGCTCAGGATTCTGTCCGGTATCAGCCGAATAAAATCAACCAATTCAAATTTGTACCACTTCCAGCCATTGGCTCCAATCCTGCCAATGGTTGGATGTTTGGTTTAGCCCCATCTGCTACTTGGTATATGGGTAATCCTGAAACCACCAAGCTTTCAAACCTCGTTGGAAATGTCCTTTACACGACCAAGAAGCAGTGGATATTCAGCGTCAGAAGTAATATTTTCTTAAGTGAAAATGATTTGATCCTGGTGGGAGACTGGCGCTATCTTATCACTTCCCAGCCTACCTTTGGACTCGGAAGTAGCACGCCGAATGATCCTACTCAGGATCCATATTTCCGTGAACCACCGGGCGTTTTGTGGGGAGAGCAGCAGATGAATTTCCGCTTACTTCGTTTTTATGAAACTATCCTAAAAAGAATCAGCACAAGCAATTGGTACTTAGGACTAGGTTATCACTTAGATATTCATTCCAGAATCGAAAACTTCTTGAACGAAGAGTCTCAAGTACCGGAAGGTGTTTTTACCCATGACGCTTATAATATCTCCAATGGTTTTGATACTGAGCGGTATGCACTTTCTGGTTTTACGCTCAACGCAGTCTATGAAAATCGGGATGTCCCGGTATCTCCTTATGAGCGAAACTTTGCATTGATTTCCTATAAAATCAACCCCTCCTTTTTGGGTTCTGATCAAAGCTCTTCCACCCTCCTTCTCGATTACCGACATTATTTTAACCTCAGTCAAACCCGCAAGAGACACATCCTGGCTCTTTGGGGCTATGGCAACTTCCTGATGACTGGAAACCTACCCTATATGAACCTTCCATCCTTGGGATGGGATATGTTTGGCAGATCCGGAAGAGGTTATCCACAAGGGAGATTCCGAGGGGAATCTATGCTTTACTCTGAAGCGGAGTACCGCTTTCCACTACAAAAAGGAAATGAAACTTTTGGAGGAACCGTATTCCTAAATGCCAATTCCTTCGGAAATGAATTCAATCAGGAAAAACTATTGGAAAGTGTAAATTTTGGATACGGGGTAGGTCTCAGAGTGATGATCAATAAGGAAAATCGCACCACAATCACTGCGGATTACGCATTTGGAAGAAAGGGAAATTCGGGCTTCTATCTAAACATCAACGAATCATTTTAATCCAAAAAAATCAGGAATTCTCACACTTAAAGTATATTTTTATTAAATGTTGACATAAACAAAATTTATTAAAAGAAATCCAAAAGGCCTTTCTTCTATTTTTGAATTCATATTTAAGATACCGTTATGAAAAAAATTCTTTTACTCTTCTGTTTTATACTCACCAGTCCAGTTTTGCTTTTTGCACAATCAATCGATGATGAAATCACCTTGATCCAGGCTGAATTCGGTATGGGTAAAAAGCAACTCGTCGAAGCTTATATGGATTTACCCGAGTCTGTCTCAAATGGATTTTGGGCGGTATACCAAGAATACGAAGCAGCTCGGCAACAGCTAGCAAGAGAGCGAATAATCATAATTAATGACTATCTCGAAAACCTTGACGCCATCGGTGAGGAGGAAGCAAACTCGCTCGCAATGCGTACCTTGAATAATGATCTCGCATTGAGCAAACTGCACAAATCCTATTTCAAAAAGTTCAAAAAAGCTACTTCTGCAAAGGATGCCGCAAAGTTTTTGCAAGTGGACGTGTATATCCACAATACCATCCGAAATGCGATGCAGCAAGAGTTACCATTTATCGACGAAAACTAAACAAATTTAAATTATCACTATGCTAAAAAGTTATAAAGCGATTCTTTTTGGAATCCTTCTGGCAGCCAGTCAAACGGCCTGTGTACCAGACGGGGCTGATTATGTAGATGAATTAGACATCGTATATACCAATCATAATCAAGAGTTTGATTTTTCATCTCAAGAAACCTATTCTCTTCCTGATCGGGTGATCAAAATCACTTCAGAATTAGTGGAAGGAGAACCAGGATATGAGCCGGAGTTTTTAGATCCTGTTTATTCCACAACGATAATTAATTCACTTCGGTCAAACATGAACGCACTCGGATACCGAGAAGTGGACAAGTCGGCTAGTCCTGATTTGATTCTACTTCCCTCAGCAGTCCAGACTGACCAACTCTATTACTACTACGATTGGTGGTATTGGAATTGGTGGTTTCCAGGCTGGGGACCCGGATGGGGATGGTATTACCCCGGCTATTTCCCACCCCAAGTCGTAAGAGTACGTACTGGGTCGGTATTTATCCAAATGGTCCAGCCTGCCGGACAAAGTCCTTCGGATAAAGTGCCTGTTCAATGGACAGGAATTATCAACGGCCTTCTTGAAGGAACCAAAGATCAGGTAGCCACCAGAATCACTAATGGTATTGACCAAGCATTTTCACAATCACAATATTTAGCGAAGTAATCATGAAAAAGATTTTATATAGCAGTTTATTATTTCTTTTTCTGGGTTTAGGTATTGCAAAGGCTCAGACATCGGCCTTCACTATTGAAATACCTGTGACTATACCAATGGGTAATACTTCAGACTTCATTGATCAATCAGCCCTTAGAGGCATCAATATCGAGTATCAGCGCTTCGTTACTCGTGAGTTAGCAATTGGTGGTGAAATCGGTCATACGACCCTTTACAAGAGAGAGGAAAACAAAGTATATACAGAAGGATCTGCATCACTTTCAGGAATTCAATACCGCTACCAATATGCATATCCTATCTTAGTGACAGGTTCTTATTTCCCTGTGGTAGAAGGCAAAGTCAAGCCTTATGCAGGATTGGGAGTAGGTACTATCGCTCATGATAGGCGAATTGATATGGGGATTTTTACCTCACAAGATACTCATTGGCAGTTTGCAATTCGACCTGAATTGGGATTAATCATTGAGCCTGCTCCGCAGATAGGATTCAAGCTAGGAGCAAAATATTACAGCTCATTTGAGAGTAATAATCTGGCTGGACAGTCAAACATCGGGATCAATGTTGGAATAGTCTTTCTTCGTTAACTCTAGGAAGATCCTGAGTTAGAACAGACTTAGGAGAACTCAATGACTGGATATTTGGGCTTTTGAATTTATATTAACTCATAAATCGAAAATGCGATGAAAAAATCAGTTGTTTTATTACTTGTCCTTGCAGGCATCTTTGCTTCCTGCTCTGGTAAAAAATATGTCAACGTTCCAAAAGGAATTTATGATGACTTCGATCTGCAAGAGTATGCATCTTTTGACTTCTATGAACTCAAAGGCCCAGAAGAGCGAGGTGCTTATTATGAGGAAAATATCGAATTTCTTCAGGATGCCATCACCAAAAAGATGGAAGAAAGAGGCGTAAAACGGGACACGAATAACCCAAGCTTAAAAGTGAATTTGGGTATCAGTGTGCAAGAACAAGTTCAAACGCGGGAGACAAGTTTGGCCACGGACCCTTTCATGTATACAGGGCAACGAAGCTATACTTGGACAAGGACAGAAGTACCCGTAAATACCTATACAGAGGGGTCACTCACCATGCACTTGGTAGATGTATCGGACAATGAGGCCGTTTGGGTAGGCACCATAGATCGCGCACTACCTAAAAAACAAAAGAATGTGCCTAGTACGATTCAAAGCGCTGTAGATCTTTTGTTTCTTAAAATTGATAAGTAATCCTGGCTATTGTTTTGGATGACATCATAAGTCAATTCAAAATGCTTTCGGCCAATCAAACAGTTGTTTCAAATTCAAATCAGATAAAAAATCAAAAATGAAAAAAAATCTTTCAATTCTAAGCCTTTCACTGTTGGCCGTGATGCTTTCTTGCTCCCCCAGTGTAAAAATCCTAGGCTCTTGGACTGGTCCAAGCACACCCCCTGAAGGCTATAACAACATCTTTGTCACTGCATTGACAGATAATATTCTTGCCAGACAGACAGTCGAAACAGATTTGGACAATCTATTGCTAGAGGAAGGAGTAAATGCTGAAAGCAGTTTTGACATCCTTCCTCCGGGATTTAAATCAAGCGGAGTGGATAAAGAAGAGGTTCTCAGAAAAATCCGTGAACTAGGTAGCGATGCAATTCTTACCGTGGCAGTTTTGGACCAAACCAATGAAACTCGTTATGTGCCAGGTTCAACCATGTACTCGCCTATGGGGTATGGGTATTATGGAAGGTTCTGGGGCTATTACAACTATTATAATCCAGTCATGTATGACCCGGGCTATTACACCACTGACAAAAACTACTACCTAGAGGCCAATCTATATGATGTTGCCACTGAAGAGCTGGTTTGGTCTTCTCAGTCTGAAACCACCAACCCAAGCTCTATCGAGACCTTTTCAAGGTCTTTCTCGACAACCATCATCAATCAATTGATCAAGGATGGTTTGCTAGCAAAGTAATTCACTTACGTATTCAAACCATAAATGGCCAGTTCATATCGAGCTGGCCATTTTTTTTGGCACAGGCATTTCATTAAACCCGGATTATGCATTAGAATCTGTAGTGAGAGTTCAAACCGCAATAAAATCAAGCATTTAGCGAATGAGGCATAGCACCGCTACGGTGATTGAGCTAAATGCAGCAAAGCGATTGATTTTGAAGCGGTTTGGACTCGTAATAAGAAGTCTAATGCATATTTCGGGTTAAACCCTTGACTAGCTGATAAATATCAGTTCTTGAAACACTATTTTTCAATCCAAATTGGAGTAAGTTTTTGTAATTTGGTATTACACCAAAATGACCACGACCATGAAGACAGGATCTAAAGTTTTGTTGATGACTGACTTTTCCCAAGTGGCAGGCTACGCTGCATACTACGCTAAGCAGTTTGCATCCAAGCTCAATGCCGCGATTGAAGTCATGCATATTCTCAGCACTCCCGTAGACTGGGTGAGATTGGATAAAGACAAGGAAAAGTTTTATCCTCAAACCTTGCAAGAAATCGCATCGGCCAAAAACAAGCTTTCAAGTTTGGTACATGAGTTTGAGCAAGAAGGCTTGGAGGCTTTTTCTACTCTGATCTATAGCTATGGCTCAGAGACGGTTTTCGAACATGTCAACCAAGCCTCTCCAGACTTTGTGATCATGGGTTCGGAGGGCAGAGGGTCCAAAAAACCATTTTTCCTAGGTTCTACCGCTCAGAAGATTCTTCGAAACATCAAAATCCCTACGCTAATCGTGAAGGAAGAACCTGCCCGAATGGAAATCAAACGGATTGCTTTTCTCTCCACACTGGAGCCCAGTCAAAGACCTGTATTTCAGCAACTAAAAAGCTTGGCCAATATGCTTGGAGCAGAACTGGATGTCATCTTTGTCAATACGCCGTATAATTTCTATGAGCAGGAGCGATCCGATGAACTCTTTCAAGAGCTATACGATGGAGACACATCCATTCGACAAATTCTCATCAATGCAGAAAATCCTGAGAATGGAATCCTGTACTATGCGGAGCGAAATCAACCGGATATTTTAGCATTAGCTAAGACCGACAAGTCTGGCTTCAGTAAGTTTTTCAATCCAAGTCTAACCGAAAATCTAGTACGGGTTCATAATTTCCCCTTGCTTTCTATCTGTGCGGAGTGAAAATTTCTAATTAGGCAAGGAATTTCTAAACTCCACTTAATTTCAAAGAATTATTCCTTCAACCTTGTTTTTAGGTCCATCTGCTGATGCAAAATTCTGATAATTTCAATTTCAAACGGATTTGACTTGTGGTAAAAAATAATATGCTTCCCAATTCGATAACCCTTTAACCCTTGTAAAATATCACTATAATCTTTCCCTAGCTGACTATTTGAAGCGATTTCTTGACAGGCTAGTTTTAGCATTTCATAGTATTTATCCGCTTGCGTTTCGGACCAATTGTAAAAAGTATATTCCCATATTTCCGAAAGATCATCTATGGCTTCTTGCCGAAAAACAAGATTATCCATTTTCCTGCTTTTGGGACTTGAGCTTGATTAGATGCTGATCAAAATCAAACTCATTTACTCTTGGGCTATTTAAGCCCTTCTCAATTGCATTTTTTAAAGCCAGAGCCTGAGTCTCTTCATTTTCTAAGAGACGAAGCCCTGCCCGTATGACTTCACTTGCATTTTTATACCGTCCCGACTCCAATTGACTACTTACAAAGCGGTCAAAATAATCTCCTAACGATATAGATGTATTTTTACTCATAGGAAAACCTTTCATTAAAATTACCAAAAATCGGTAAAAAATCCATATTGAGTTATTTCCTGATCATCCTTGCAATGTAAAATCCATCGAATCCACTCTGATGGGAAAAGACCTTCTGCTCTTCCAGTAATTCAAAGTCTTTTCCAGCCTCTGATGCCAGAAACTTCTTGACTTGCTGTTCATTTTCTGAAGGGAGAATACTGCAGGTGGCATAGACTAGCTGTCCACCCTTTTTCAGCATGCTAGGATAGGATTGTAAGATTTCTTGCTGTGCCTCTTGCACTTTTGCTATGGACTCTGGACTGAGTTTCCACTTGGTATCCGGATTACGACGAAGTACTCCAAGACCCGAGCAAGGAACATCCAAAAGCAATCGATCCGCAGAGTCTTTCAGTCTTTTGATAGTCTTCGATCCTTCGATCACCTTTCGCTCGATGATGTCAATTCCATTTCGTCTCGCTCTGAGTTTAGTCTGCTGAAGCTTCCATTCCTCCAAGTCCATGGAAATAATTTTCCCCTTATTTTCCATCAAAGCTGCCAGATGCAAGGTCTTTCCGCCTGCACCTGCACAAGCATCAATCACCCGCATACCAGGCTCAACAGCAAGGGATGCAGCTACCAATTGGGAGGATGCATCTTGCACCTCAAATAGCCCAGCCTTGAATGGGGCAGAACGAAAAATATTTTGTCTTTCTTCCAAAATCAAAGCATCCGGATAACCTTTCACATGGTAAGTTCGGATTCCTTCTTCCAGCAATTGATTCTTCAGCCGCTCCCGAGTAGTCTTAAGGGTATTCACACGGATAACTACCTCTGCTTCTTGGTTGAGACTGTGCAACTCTGTATCCCAAGTATCGCCCAGTTCCTTTTTTCCTAATTCATAGAGCCATTCTGGCACAGATTCCAAAATTCCCGGATCCTCCAGTTGCTCATACTTTTCCTTGATTTTGGCTGGATTTAGCTTAGAAAATTCCTCCCAAGAAGGAAGCTCATGGCCTTGCATCAACCAATAAGTCCCAAAAAGATCCCAATAATTGGAAGAAGGACTGAGGTAATTGATCAGGCGCCACCAACGCACCATCTCATAGGTAGTTTCGGCAATAAAAGCTCTGTCCCTTGCTCCCCATTTTGGATTAGACTTGAGGGTTCGCTCAATGACCTTATCGGCAAATTGTCCTCGTTCAAAAATGGCTTCTAAGGCATCATGCACGCCTCGTATGGTATTGTTATGTAACTTCATCAGAAATATATTCTGCACAAAGGTAGTTTTTCTTTTGCAGACTTAGGGAAAAGAATGCTAAAAGGGCCTAAAGGTCAAAGAAATTCGGACACCTTCCCTTCCTACTGCCGATCCAAAGTCATAGCGATCTCCGGAATAGCCATCAGCAAGAGCTTGCAGCGGGTCAAAAACCAAGGTATTGATTTCGCCCGAATTCGTAGAGATCGTTCGCTTTCTAAATTCTAAAAAATTGGCTCTGATTCCCAAGTCAAGTTTCTTGGAAAGTGCCCAAACAAAAGCCAAATCAATCCCGGATTTCCAATTGCGTTCCTCCACTGGTCGGGTGATCGGACCAGGAACAATCGACAAACAATTTGGACAGGGCCACCAAGCTAAATAGGTATAATCTGGAAAGATTTCTAATTGGCCATTTTTCCCACTTTCTCTCATGGCATACAGGTTAAAATTCAGCGAAGTCCGAGTACCAAGCTTGACTTTTCGCTGCAAAAATAGTCCCCATCCTACCAGTTCATTTTGCAGCCTTACATTCAACTCGTCTTGTGTGTATCCCAGCAAGATGGAATTGCCACTTTCATTTGGGTCTGGACCATAAATCTCCCGATTTTGATAGCCTCTTGCCTGCTCCTCATAGTAGGATTGATGTGAACCCAGCAAACCAATAGCCCAATTTTGACCGATCGGAAGCCCAAAAAATACACGTACACTTCCAAAGCGATTTTTCTCAGGAGCAAAGAATTGAGGATGCTTGATGGCCCTTTCCCAATAACTCCCATCAATTTCAATAAAGGGACCTCTATTGCTTTCCTGAGACAAAGAGAGAAGTGGATTGAGCCCAAAAACGAAGAGTAGAAGCAGTTTTTTCATCGGTAGCTTGATTAGTGATTACCTTTACGGAGCAAAGACCTAATTCGCTACCAATGATCAATTATAACAGTCTCGTCAAAAAGTGGGCAAATGAACTTGAACTCTATGAGCTACCCGAAGCTCAAAACTTGGTAGAATGGCTTTTCGAGCATCATTTAGGACTTCGGCGGGTAGACATGATGAATTTTTTGGAGGAAAAGGATTTGCCTAAGGCTATCCTAGATGACTATGAAAGATTAAAAAAGGGAGAGCCAATTCAGCAGATTATTGGCAAAGCTCCATTCTACGGTAGGGAATTTCAGGTAAGTAAAGACACATTGATTCCACGAAATGAAACTGAGGAGCTCGTTCATTTAATCATCAAAGAAAACTCTCGGCCAAACCTTAGGATTCTGGATATTGGTACGGGAACGGGTTGTATTCCTGTCTCCTTATTTCTGGAAATGAATCAGCCTCAAGTATTCGCTTTGGATATCTCTGAAGCTGCTTTAAGCATTGCAACAGCAAACGCTCGAGAGCTAAAAGCTGAAGTTGAGTTTTTTCAAGCCGATATTTTAAATGAAAGCATTCCAGTTGATAGCTTGGATATTTTAGTATCCAACCCTCCCTATATTCCTGAAAAAGGGAAGAAGGGCATTCATCCAAATGTCTTGGATTTTGAGCCCGGATTAGCCCTTTTTGTACCGGATGAGGACCCGCTTCTTTTTTATTGGAGAATTGCCGAATTAGGAAAAAAGGCCTTGAAGCCAAAAGGGAAAATCTACTTTGAAATCCATGAGGACTATGGAAAAGCCGTCCAAAAACTTCTTTCTAATTTGGGTTATACAGAAGTAGAAATCATCGAGGATTTGAATGGGAAAGATCGGATGGTAAGAGGAAGAATTTGAAAAGAAGCAAATACTGGATTGACCTCAATACCAAGATTTGGTATATTTAAGAAATTATATTGAAATGAGTAAAAACACATCTATTTCACTGGGCAATCATTTTGAGGAATTTATAAGAGAAGAGGTGGATTCTGGACGATACAATTCAGCAAGTGAAGTAATTCGAGCGGCATTGCGATTATTGGAAAGTGAAGAAAAGAAGGAACGACACTTAATAAGAGCATTGCAAGAGGGCGAAGACAGTGGCTTCGTGGAAGATTTCGAACCAAATGAATATTTGAAAAAAATCCAGAAAAAAGCCCATGAATAATTCTTCCTATCGCATTAGCCAAAAAGCGATTGAAGATCTTGAGAGTATTTGGGTCTACACCTTCCAAAATTGGTCAAAAGAGCAGGCAGATCGCTACTACAAGCTTATAATTCAAGAGATTGAGTATCTGGCTAAAGATCCATTTTCAGGAAAATCCCTCAAACCCGGATTATGCATTAGAATCTGTAGTGAGAGTTCAAACCGCAATAAAATCAAGCATTTAGCGAATGAAGCATAGCACCGCTACGGTGATTGAGCTAAATGCAGTAAAGCGATTGATTTTGAAGCGGTTTGGTCTCGTAATAAGAAGTCTAATGCATATTTCGGGTTAAATCATTGCGAAAGGACTATAGAGTAAGTAAAGTTAAATCCCACCTAATTTTTTATCGCAAAAAAGAAAATGAGCCTGTAGAAATCGTTAGAGTTCTTCATTCGGCGATGGATATCAAGAAGCTCTTAGAATGAGTACTAAACAGAATCAATTAAAAAATTTCTGACCAAAGCTATAGTCCTTTCCTTTTCCTCAATCATCCCCATATGGCCCGTTCCATCTAGCTCGTAATAGTGCGTGAATGCTTCTTTTTGTTTCCGGCTAGCTTCGATTTTGACCGCTCCGTCTTCCGTACCCGCAATCATTAATTTGGGGCCCTGAAAACTCTTTAAAACCTCATATCTATCCTTTCGGTCTCGCATGGCTTCGGTAAAGGCGATCAAACCCTCCAAGCTTGACTGCTTGGCTTGCTCAGTAGCTTGTTCGATTTCGGAAGCAAATTCGGCTCGATGTTTTTCGGAAAAAAGGGGAGGTACAAAAGAACTCACGAATTTCTCTGCGCCAAACTTCTTTAAAAACTGAATCGTACGATTGCGCATTTGCTTTTTCTCAGCATCATCGGCAAAGGCTGTAGAGTGAAAAAGCCCAATTCCCTTTAGTTTATTTCCCATCAATTCCAGCATCGCCAAGGCCACATAACCGCCCAAGGAGTGTCCGACCAAAATAGGGTTTTGTATTCCGTTTTCTTCTAAGAAATCTTCCAATAAAACAGCAACCTCTTCCAAACTGATATGCGATTGGGAAATAGGGCTATTGCCAAAACCCGGCAAATCCGGGCACACCACTCGAAAATTTTGTGATAATTCTTGGGCAAAATCTTCCCACATGGCTCCGATCTCACAAAATCCATGGATTAAAACCACAGGCTGACCGGAGCCTTTTTCAAAAAAATAAAGTGAAGACATGATTTTACTGCGCCTTTGCTACCTCAGCTAGACTACGAACTGCATCAGCAATGCCCGCAGCATCAAAACCACAAAGCTGGTGAAGTTGCTCCTGCTCTCCGTGCTCGATAATCGCATCAGGGATACCCAATCGCTTGATTTGAGCTTGATAACCATGGTCCATCATCCACTCCAATACAGCGGATCCGAAACCACCCATCAAACAACCATCCTCAACGGTCACGACTTTAGAGAATTTTCCAAAAATCTCATGCAGTAGCTCCTCGTCCAATGGCTTGACAAATCGCATGTCATAATGAGCTGGATTCAGCCCTTCTTTCGCCAATTCTTCTGAAGCTTTGACAGCATAATTTCCAATATGTCCAATACTCAAAATGGCCACATCCTCACCTTCTTTCACGATTCGTCCCTGTCCGAGAGGAATCTGCTGGAAAGGCGTTCTCCACTCAGGCATCACGCCTTTACCTCTTGGGTATCGGATGGAATAAGGGCCTTCATGACTAAGCGAGGAATACATCATATTTCGAAGTTCTTCCTCATTCATAGGAGCTGAAACAACCAAATTTGGGATGCATCGGAAGTACGCCAAATCATATGCGCCGTGGTGAGTCGGTCCATCTGCTCCTGCAAATCCTGCTCGATCCAAACAAAATACTACAGGAAGATTTTGGAGGCAGACATCATGGATCACCTGATCATAGGCCCGCTGCATAAAGCTGGAGTAAATATTACAAAAAGGCTTCAGGCCTTGAGTTGCCATACCGGCCGAAACGGTAACGGCATGCTGCTCCGCAATACCCACATCAAAAGCGCGGTGAGGCATGGCCTTCATCATAATATTCATCGAAGAACCTGAAGGCATAGCCGGGGTCACCCCCATGATTCGCTCATCCTGCTCTGCAAGTTCTACAATGGTATGTCCAAAAACCTCTTGATACTTAGGTGGCTGTGGAGTGGAAGGTACTTTTTTGAATATCTCCCCCGTCACTTTATCAAAAGTACCAGGAGCATGCCAAGTGGTTTGATTTCCATTTTCAGCCGGAGCATATCCTTTGCCCTTTACGGTCACACAGTGCAGAATCTTCGGACCTGGAATATCCTGTAAATCCCGCATGATTTCGACAAGGTGATTGACATCATGTCCATCTACCGGTCCAAAATATCTAAGGTTGAGAGACTCGAATAAGTTACTTTGCTTTAGGACTGCGGACTTGATCGCTCCCTCCACTTTGGAGATAACCTCTTGGGCAGATGAGCCAAACTTGCTCAGTTTACCGAGCATTTTCCAAACTTCGTCTTTGACCTTGTTATAGGTATGAGAAGTGGTAATATCAGTAAGATAATCCTTTAGAGCCCCAACATTCGGGTCAATAGACATGCAATTATCATTTAGGATGATCAAAATATTACTATCGCTGACTCCTGCATGATTCATAGCTTCGAAAGCCATACCACCTGTCAAGGCACCATCACCGATGACTGCTACATGTTGCTGCTTGTTTTTGCCCTTATACTTAGAGGCTATCGCCATTCCTAAGGCTGCCGAAATAGAGGTGCTTGAATGGCCTACTCCAAAGGTGTCAAATTCACTTTCTGACCGCTTGGGAAAACCTGAAATCCCTCCATAAATTCGGTTCGTATGGAATTTATCTTTTCGCCCTGTCAGAATTTTATGTCCATATGCCTGATGCCCCACATCCCAAACCAACTGATCCTCAGGTGTATTAAGCACATAATGAAGTGCTACTGTGAGTTCGACTACCCCCAGACTGGCTCCAAAGTGCCCGCCATAGACAGAAACATTGTCCACAATAAAGTCGCGGAGTTCGTCGCAAATTTGGACAAGCTTGTCTTTTGGAAGTTTTTTAAGATCGGCAGGGCTGTCGATTTGGGCGAGTAGTTCTCCAGGTTGGATCAACATGAATTCTTTGCTTTTTTTATGTATTGGAAAGATAAACCAGCGTGATTTGGTATTGTTTTTTAGTTAGCATAGCAACTAAAATCGAGCCGCTACTCCATCTCCCCTTTTCAATTAATTTACTTTAATTGAATATCTTTGGCTATAAGTTCGCAAAATTAACCAATAATCTAAATATCCTTTGAGTTTCGAAATCAAAATACCACTTTTCGAAGGGCCTTTCGACCTCATGCTCTTTTTCATCGAGCGTGACGAATTGGATATTTACGATATTCCCATCTCCAAGATTACCAATGATTTCCTTGATTATCTCCATCATCTTGAACGGATGGAGATCGAGGTGGCAAGCGAATTTATCTTATTTGCAGCCACGCTGATGAAAATCAAGTCACGGATGCTTCTGCCCCGACCCGAACTCAACGAAGAAGGAGAGGAAATTGATCCGAGAGAAGAACTCATTCGAAATCTTCTGGAGTACAAAAAATACAAGTCTGTCATTCAGGATTTAGCTAGTCTGGAATCCGACCGTCAGGCTAAAGAAAAGCGGGGAAATATTGCAGCCGAACTTAAATCACTTCATAACATCGATGATGTGGATGCAGAAATGCAGCATGTGGATCTCTACAAACTGCTGAAGGTATTCCAAAAGTGCATGGCCAAAATGGCCGCTCGCAGCGAGGAAACAAAACATACCGTCATTCAGTATCCCTACACTATCGAGCAACAAAAAGACTTCGTATTGGAAAAAATAAGCTTCAAGAAACAAGTTCCCTTTTCAGATTTTATTGAATACAAGCCTGATAAGATTTTTGTCATTTACACCTTTCTCGCCATTTTGGAACTCTTACAGCTCTCAGAGGTTACCATTGTCATTGGTGAAGGATATAATAATTTTTGGGTAGAAAAGACTGAGCCAATCGCTGCAGCCTAAGTATGAAGCTTGACAACAAGAAGATTTTCAAAACGCTAAACCCTAATAAGGTTTGGGTTCCGATCCTAATCGGTCTAGGCATTGTGTTCGCAATGTTTTATTTCGATCCCAATGTCAATACCAAGACTTTGAAAGGAGTCTTTGACGCTTCATTACCCTACATTTTTTTGGCGATCCTGGTAATCATTTTCAGAGATGCAGGCTACGTCTACCGAATTCGTGAAATCACCCAGCGAGAGCTAACTTGGACAAGAGCGATTTATGTCATCATCCTTTGGGAGTTTGCCTCCGCGGTGACTCCTTCCGTGGTAGGTGGTACTGCTGTCGCGATTTTCATCTTAAATAAAGAAGGAATCAAGCTAGGAAGAGCCATTTCCTTTGTCATGGTGACTGCCATCTTGGACAATTTATTCTTTGTCATCGGAGCCCCCATTATCTTATTCTTTGCCAAAGGAAACATCTTCCCAGACAGCAAAATCCTCGAAAATCAGCTTGAAAACAGTCTACAGGCAATATTTTGGATCAGCTATGGCCTCTATGCCACTTATAGTTTGATCATGGCGGCAGCCTTATTCTACAGACCCCGCGTATTCAAATGGGTACTGATCAAGATATTTTCTATAAAATGGCTGCGAAAATGGAAGCATGATGCGCAAGAATACGGCAATCAAATCATCGAAGCATCCAAGGAACTTAGCGGAAAAAAGTGGAGCTATTGGATTCCGATTATATTGGCTACGATATTTATCTGGAGCTCAAGATACTTGATGCTAAACGCGCTGATCTCAGCCTATGTCCCGCTCAGCCTCGATAATCACGTAATTGTTTTTGCCAGACAGGTGATCATGTGGATCGTAATGATGATCTCTCCGACTCCGGGAAGTTCGGGAACTGCCGAGTTTTTCTTCGGGCAGTTTTTCACCCAGTTCCTGGATGGTTACACCTTTGTGACCAGCATTCTGTGGCGTTTGCTTTCCTATTATCCCTATTTGATTTTAGGAGCCATTTTCCTTCCTAGATGGATTCGGCAGGTTTTTTTCAAAAAGAAAAAGACACCAAATCAAAGTCATGATTAGGCCTTTAAAGCTACCGGAGATTGCAAAAATCTGTGATGGAAGCCTGTCATCCAATCAGCAGGATTTCGAAATAAACCGCATTTTCATAGATTCCCGGCAAGTATTTCAGCCATCCAAAAGTCTCTTTGTAGCCCTACAGGGGGCAAAGGCAAATGGAGTGAATTTTATCCCTGAACTGATTGAAAAGGGCGTAAGATCCTTTATCATCCCTGATTCATTTGATCCACAGGGTCTTGATGCAAACTTTATTCGGGTAGCAAATCCTCACAAAGCATTGCAAGCAATCAGTGCTTCGCTTCGGGATCACTTTGAAAAGCCGGTCGTAGGAATCACCGGATCCAATGGAAAGACCATCGTCAAAGAATGGCTTGGCCAACTCCTACAACAAGGATATTCTGTGGTCAAAAGTCCCAAAAGTTATAATTCCCAAGTAGGCGTACCCTTATCAATTTTGGAAATCCAAGCTTATCATCAGGTTGCAATCCTGGAGGCAGGGATTTCAAAGGTGGGCGAAATGCAAGCTCTTGGAGAAATGACCCGGCCCGACTTGGGCATATTCACCAATATCGGAACGGCACATGACTCAGGCTTTCCGGACAGAAGATCCAAGATTCAGGAAAAACTCCAGCTTTTTAAAGATTCTAAACTTTTGATCTATTGCAGTGATCAGGAAATCGTCAGGGAGGAAATTGAAAGAAATTTCCCTGAAGATCGATTGATTGCCTGGTCGGATAAGGAAGGAGCGGATTTCACCCGAATTGTAAAAAAAGAGGCGACCGAAACACGACTTATTTTCATCAAAAAAGACCTGTCCACGCATACTTTTCGGACACAGCTTCGTGACACAGCTTCCTTAGAAAATATCACCCATTGCATCATTGCAGCCTTGACTTTGGGTCTGCCAGCTCCAAAGATTCAAGAAGGTCTAAGTCATCTCAAACCGGTGGACATGCGCCTGACTCTAAAGGCGGGCATACGGGAATGCTTACTCATCGATGACACTTACAATCATGACTTGGGTGGACTGAGAGTTGCTCTGGATTTTATGAAGCAGCAGCGACCCAAGCGCAGGAAAATTCTAATTCTATCCGATTTTTTGCAACAGGGGGAAGCAGCCCAAATCTACCAAGAGGCTTCAGAAATTTTGAAGAATCACCAATTGGACTTGATCATTGGGGTGGGTGAAGAGATTCAAACCTTAGAAAATGACCAAATCAGTTCATTCTCTTGGTTTCCAACTACCCAAAGTTTGCAAGCAGAACTCAACTCATTCAATTTCGAAAATGATCTGCTTCTGATTACCGGGGCGCGGATTTTTGAGTTTGAAAAAATTGTCAATCAGCTGCAGCAGCGAATCCATGGAACAACTCTGGAAATCAATCTGAATTCCCTGACCCATAATTTCAATTTTTATAAAAAGCTCCTCAAACCCCAAACCAAGGTCATGGTCATGGTCAAAGCTTTTGCCTATGGAGGCGGGGCTCCGGAGATCGCCAATCACCTTCAGATTTTGGGAGCAGATTATTTGGCAGTTGCCTTTACAGACGAAGGAGTGGCTTTGCGACAGCAGGGCATACACTTACCCATCATGGTTCTCAATCCCGCTGAAGAGTCCCTGAGTCTTTGTCAGGAATATCAATTGGAACCGGTAGTGTTTAGTTTGGAATTTTTTCAGCTTGTAGGAGAATGGTCCAAGCATGGAGGTCAGGCCATGAAGATTCATCTGGATTTGGATACAGGGATGCATCGATTGGGTTTTGAAAAAGCTCATATGGAGGACCTCAAAAAGCTCATTCAAGAATATCCCCAGCTTAGCATCGCGTCCATCTATACCCATTTGGCTGCTGCTGATGAGTCCCACGAAAAAGAGTATTCGATTAGTCAGTTGAAAGATTTTGAGGAAATGAGTGCAGAAATCTCTGCTTTCCTACCCGAAAAACCACTACTTCACGCACTCAACTCGGCTGGAATCGTAGCCTTTCCGGATTATCAATTTGATATGGTTCGTCTGGGCATAGGTCTCTACGGCGTGGAAGTCACCGGAAACTACTCATCCGAACTCCAATCCATCAGTCAATTGAAGACGACTATTTCTCAAATCAAAGATTTACCGGCAGGGGCAAGTGTTGGATACTCTCGAAAAGGAAGACTTCCGGTTGGCGGTAAAATAGCAACCTTGCCCATTGGCTATGCAGATGGCTATGACAGACGCTTCAGCAACGGTAAGGGATATGTTTTGATTAGAGGAAAGAAAGCACCTGTAATCGGAAACGTCTGTATGGATATGGTCATGATCGATGTGACCGATATCGACGCTGAAGTGGGAGATGAGGTGTTGATTTATGGAGCAGAGATTCCTCTGGCACCCCTCGCTGAGGCCATCGGAACGATTCCATATGAGCTACTAACCCACATCAGTACCCGGGTCAAGCGCGTGTACTTTTTGGACTGATCAGTAAAAACAGAAATTCATTTTTTTTATCTTCCCTCATGGAATTAACCAAAAAGCGACTTGCGCAGATTGTCTTTGATCATAATGACAAAGCTTCCCGCACATTTGATCTAGTCCTTTTAGCCCTCATATTTGGCTCCGTACTTGTTGCCGTCTTGGATTCAGTTGGCGAGCTGCATGATGTGTACGGAGACACTTTTTATATTTTGGAGCTCCTTTTCACTTTTTTGTTTACAATCGAATACATCCTTCGTATTTGGCTGACAAGCAAGACCTTTCGCTATGTTACCAGCTTTTTTGGGATTGTGGACCTTCTGGCTATCCTCCCGGTTTACCTCAGTTTTTTTGTGGTCAATATCCAGTTGCTTACCGTGGTCAGAGCACTTCGCCTTTTGCGCGTAATCCGAATATTGAAGCTCGGACGATATCTTTCTGAGGCAGATTTTATCAAGGAATCGCTGAAGGCCAGTATGGCCAAAATTCAGATATTTTTGTTTACTGTATTGACAGTGGTATTAATCATGGGAACCCTGATGTATCTCGTCGAAGGTCCGGCAGCTGGCTTCACCTCTATTCCGAGAGGGATGTATTGGGCAATTGTCACCTTAACTACTGTGGGTTTTGGAGATATCACTCCGGAGACACCCCTTGGACAGTTTATCGCATCCCTGATTATGCTTTTGGGTTATGCAATCATTGCTGTACCAACTGGGATTGTGAGTTCTGAAATGGCCAAAAGACGAAAGCCGGAAGAGATCATTCATACGAAAGCCTGCCATTCCTGCGGAGAAGAAGGTTTAGGATTAAATGACCTGTATTGTCGCCACTGCGGTGAAGAATTGGATAAAATCCGGTGATTCGGTTTTCCTGACCCTAAAAACTCTGCCCCGGTTCGTGTCTCCACGAACCAAAATAAGGATAACACTAATCAAATCGCCTCTCCGAAGCTCTGTTTATTCTATCAAATAGCTGACCCTACTATTAAAACACCTCTCTGAGGCTAAAAGCCACATTTCCATTCATTCGTGCGAAAAAATGTCACCTTCGCCAGAGGCCACTTGGATTAGACGAATATCTTTCAAAGATTTCTTCCAGACTCTAAATCGATTGCAAACCGAGATAAGCCTGATTTAAAGGGCTTTAGGCCAGTCAGATTCACCTTCTCTATTTCAAAATTTTCTTTGGCAAAAACAATTCCATTACCTTTGCAACGCAATGTTATTCTTTAAGCCCCGAAAAAAGCCACATTAATTTTTGCTATTTGTCTAAGTAGCGCTGGACTTCCAGTCTGGACCCGGGACCTCAATGCACCAAAACATTCCACTTTCATTGATTTGAACAGCCTTATGAAGAAGTATTTCAACCTATTTGATTTTAGCCAAAAAGTAGATTACAAAACCGAAGTTCTGTCTGGATTGACCGTTGCCCTTGCTTTGATACCGGAAGCAGTTGCTTTCGCATTTATTGCGGGACTTTCTCCGCTGACCGGCTTGTATGCGGCATTTGTGATGGGCTTGGTCACTTCCATTTTTGGAGGACGTCCCGGTATGATCTCCGGTGCTACAGGAGCTATTGCAGTAGTAATCGTCACCTTGGCGGCTACGCATGGCGTGGAATACGTGTTTGGAGCAGTGGTTCTTTCCGGTTTGATACAGATTCTAGCAGGTAGCCTCAAGCTGGGAAAATTCATCCGCTTGGTTCCTCATCCGGTCATTTTTGGCTTCGTCAACGGGCTTGCCATTATCATTTTCATGTCTCAATTGGATCAGTTTAAGGGTGCAGATGGCAACTGGCTTACTGGAGAGACCTTGTACATGCTGCTTGCCTTGGTACTCTTGACCATGTTGATCATTTGGGGACTTCCCAAACTCACCAAGGCTGTTCCCGCTTCTCTTACAGCTATCTTAGTAGTCTTTGGAATTGTGGTAGCCTTTGGAATAGATACCAAAACAGTGGGAGACATGGCAAGTATCAAAGGTGGTTTTCCTCCTTTTCACATTCCGGCTATCCCTTTCAACTTAGAGACTTTACAAATCATCTTCCCCTACGCAGCGATTATGGCGGGGGTTGGTTTGATCGAGTCACTTTTGACCCTCAATATTGTCGATGAAATCACCGAGACAAGAGGTCGAAGTAATAAAGAAGCCATAGCACAGGGAGCTGCCAATGTTGCTTCCGGATTCTTCTCCGGAATGGGTGGCTGCGCGATGATCGGCCAAAGCTTGATCAATGTATCTTCTGGAGCCCGAGCAAGACTTTCGGGAATTGTCGCTGCAGTGATGCTTTTGGTCTTTATCGTGTTTGGTTCTAGCCTAATCGAACAAGTACCAATGGCTGCCTTGACTGGATTGATGATCATGGTCTCGATTGGGACTTTTGAATGGGCAAGTTTCCGCACCATCACCAAAATGCCAAAAAAGGATATTTTCTTAATGTTTTTAGTCACTTTGATTACTGCTGTTCTCCATAATTTAGCTCTCGCAGTATTGATCGGGGTGATTTTGGCTGCCTTGTTTTTTGCTTGGGATAATGCCAAGCGAATCCGTGCTAGAAAGTATGTGGATGAAAAGGGCGTGAAACACTATGAGATGTTTGGACCTTTATTTTTCGGTTCGGTGACTGCCTTCGGCGAAAAGTTTGATGTATTGAATGACCCAGAAGAGGTGATTATCGACTTTGAAGAAAGCCGGGTGGTGGATATGTCAGCAATCGAAGCACTGAATAAAATCACCGAGCGTTACCAAAAGGTGGGTAAAAAAGTCCATCTGCGTCATTTGAGTCCGGACTGTAGAAAGCTCCTTTCCAAGGCAGACCAAATCATCGATGTCAATATCATCGAAGATCCTACCTACAAGGTTTTGGTGGATGATTTGGCTTGATGGAGATTGTTGAAATGAGGGGGGACTTAGGAAGTGGGTGTCGGTAGGTAAAACTTCGACCCTGTCAGGGTCGATAGGCATACGGTTATTTTTCACTTTGAATTAATGGATTTCACCCATGGCTACGCCTGAGGGGCACAGGTATTAAGAGGTTTGACCTGCCTTTGCCGGTAGGCAGGCCCCTCTCAGGGTCGAATTTTTTATCATAAATCGCGATGGCGAAAAGACGGTGAAGCCGTCGAACATTTGAATAGCCCTAGGTGAAACCTAGGGAAAGTGAATGGCAGCAATTTTGTTTTGGCAACCCTGAAAGGGTTGAACTCAAAGCAGGTATTTTTCATCAAATTCTATTTCATGTTCCTTCAAAAGTGACTTATATTCATCCAAAAATGAAACTTTCCGATGGTGCTCTTCCTGGTTTTTGATGTAATTGATTAATCGATCTTTGGCCAGATAGGACTCTGAAAATGCGCCATAACCATCTTGCCAGCCTTTGAATTTTGGAAAAATATCTTCCCTTTTGATAAAATCATCTGCTGCCAGTTTGATGTCTTTAATTAAAGAAGAAATTGAAATGGTGGGGTGAACATGTGTCAAAATATGCAGGTGATCCTCGATACCATTGATCCGGTACAAATGGCAGTTTTTATTGGTTAATAGTTGATGGATATAGGCAAAAAGTCGCTTTTTATGGTCAAGAACTATAGTGGGTTCCCGGTGCTTAGTAGAAAAAACAAAGTGATATAAAAGTTGAGTATGTGTGGCCATAACGTATTAGTTTTGAATGAAAAAAGAATAGTTGAATTTCGGAAATGAATTGAAAAAAGGCAACAAATAAAGAAGTTCGACCCCGTAAGGGTCGGGTGATTTTGAATAGATGATGATTTCCAAATCCACGGGTTTCACCCGTGGTTATTTAAGGTTGGACCCCTTTGGGGTTAGCACTGGTGATCTTTTGAGTGATTGGAAAAAGATCCTGTAAGGATTGAACTCTCAATAACTTGTCCATCGTGGTGGAGCCCTAGGTGAAACTTAGGGAAATAATATAGAATTCATTTTGGTTTAAGCAACCTTAAAGTGGCTGTTCCGATGAGCATAGCGATTTCGGGAGGTTGAACTCTAGGAAATGGAATTACAAATTCCATAGGATATTTGGGTGTAATTACTCCCATACAAGTTCTGGGACTCCGCCCAGTAAAACAATTATTCTAAGCTCAGATGGGGTACAAGCTTTACGACTTGCTTGCGTTTTTTTGCCCCGGTTCGTGTCTCCACGAACCTGAAAGCCTAGACTTTACTCCAGCTTTCCCAGAGCTTACCAGCCATCATCTTTTCAATCTGACATTTTCCAAATCAAATTCAGACTAAACCAAAAAAAAAGGAGACCCGAAAGCCTCCTTTTTTTGAAAATGCCAATGCCATCAGTCTTTACCCTGATGCACCACTCGTTGTGGGAAAGGGATTTCAATTCCTTTCTCCTCAAAGGCAGTATTGATAGCCTCCATGGTATCGAAATACACTGGCCAAAGATCTCCGGCATCGGTCCATGCTCTGACCACCAAGTCTAGGCTACTATCGCCAAAATTATTCAAGAAAACCACTGGCTCTGGATCCTGATGTACCCGCTTATCATTTTTGAAAATATCCAGGATAGTCTCTCTCGCTACCTTGATATTAGTACCATAAGCCACTCCCACTGTCAAATCAGCTCTTCGGGTTTCCTGCGTGCTCATATTGACTACATCCGAATTTGCCAGCCCACCATTGGGGATGATGATTTCTTTATTGTCAAAAGTGGTCATTCGGGTATAAATAATCCCGATTTGCTTGACTACCCCTGTATGTCCTTGGGCGACGATCACATCTCCAGACTTGAATGGTTTAAATACCAAGATCAAGACTCCGCCAGCAAAATTGGAAAGGGATCCCTGCAGCGACAGACCAATGGCCAAACCTGCAGCACCTAAAATCGCCACAAAAGAGGTCAAGGGAACTCCCAAGACGGTAGCAATTCCAATAAAAAGGGAAACATACAGCGCAGCTTTTACCACGCCACTTAAGAAGTCATTCAATGAGGGATTCTTGTCACGCTTTTCCAGCACTCTATTGAAACCCTTGAGAATCTTACCAATAATAAATCGACCTACCAGGTAAAATAAGGCCGCATAGATCAATTTGGGAATAATAAGCCACACAAGATCTATCCCTTGTGCAATAAGTGAATCGACCATTTCTGGTGTAATTTCCATACTATTCGAGTTTAAGTTAAAGTAAATTCTATTTTCAAACAGAAATCACCACTTGCCATCGAAACGCCCAAAACCAACGGAGCGAAAAATCGGATATTCCCGCTTGACCCAAGATATTATTCCAATCTTGGCGACTAAAACTTCTCAGCACCGAAAGGGGCGCATCGTTCACAACCATCGGGGATTTACTAAATCCCTTGGTCAAAAGTCGAATGCTATGATAAGCTAGGGGATGTCTGTGCAGGTCATTGATGACGATCCCAAGATTGGCCTTTTGAAGCAAAGTACTAAGCAAGGCCACTAATTCGCTATCCGTAAAATGATGGGTGAAAAGGGTGCAAGTAATGATGTCCGCCTTTTCTTCCACAAATGCCTCTTGGAAGACATTTTGTACTGACAAATTTATAGAAGGTTTGTCAGATAATCTAGTTTTGGCGAGATCAATGATGTTTGGATTGGCGTCAACTCCCTCAAAATCTATGTTTTGACTGTTTTTGACTGCCCAATCATCCATGACACGCAACATATCTCCACCTCCACAGCCTATATCCACTACCTTCCACCGGCCCTTTGGCGGTCCCGCATTGATTAATTTTTGAATTCCATCGGTAGTGACATGATTCCCTCCTAGCCAGCGATTGATGGTCTTGAGTTCCTTTAAAGTTTGCTCCAAAACCTCACCTTCACATTCCAGATCATCCATCCACTCTTTCTGCGTACTTCTTTGGGAGAAATCAATCATGATTTAGCAAGCAAAAGTGTCTCTAGTGTCAGTCCCGGACCAAAACCCATACTCAGTATGTCTCCTGAAAGTGACTGATCCGAAAGCATAGCATGCAGCACAAATAAAATAGTAGCAGATGACATATTGCCAAACTGCCGAAGAATGCCCATGGCATGTTGGTTACACTTTGGATCAAATCCAAAGGCCTCTTGGACCTTTTCCAAAATTTGCTTTCCACCAGGATGTACGGCAAAATTTCGAATCTTTGAAAGCTTGAACCGGTTTTCAAATTCAGCCTTCAATTGCTCCACTCCTTCATTCAAAATCCCGGGGACATATTTGCTGAGTGACATTTCAAATCCAAAATCACCGATACTCCAAGCCATATCCTTGGCTCCCTGTGAAAGGATGGCGCAAATATAATCCTTGATTTCAAAGCCTTCCGCCTGATTGGAAAGCAAGGCCGCAGCCGCTCCATCTCCAAACAGAGAATTGGCCAATAAATTATCTTCTGTGTACGCTTTCTGAAAATGCAGGGTACAAAGTTCTACTGCTACTAAAAGCACCTTGGCATCCGGCTCGGCGCGAAGGATTTTATCGGCTAATTTGATTCCTGAAAAGGCTGCATAGCAACCCATAAAATGAATGCAATAGCGTTCTGTGGCCGGATTCATCCCTAGCGCTTCCATCAATTGCATCTCGACCCCGGGAGCAAGCATACCTGTGCAAGACACCAAGATCATATGCGTGATTTCACTAGGCTGAACCGCAGAATCTTTTAGACAGTTTTGGACAGCTTCCAGCGAAATCTTCGGTGCCTCTTTGGCGAAAACATCCATCCGGGCTTTTGTACCTGGAAAGGGTTCCAGGGTTTCATTTTTTGGAAAAAAAGAGAAATCCTCCACCGAATCCTGCTCAAAATCTTCCAGCACACTGTAGCGACTTTGAATACCTGACTTTCGATATAAAAAATCAAGTTTCCTCCCTTCCAAAGCATCCAATCCATGAGCAATTTTCATGAATTTGGCAATGGATTCTTGGGCAACAGGACTGCCGGGATTGGCCCGACCGATACGATTGATAAAAGGCATGCAGGTAAGTTAGCGGATAATCTTTACATTAGAAGCACTTCTTAGGAAACCTAAATTTAACGCAAAGGTTATTCATTCTATGATTACCCGATCCAGTATTCTTCACCTCCGCATCCCTTTTTCACTCTTTTTGATGCCGGTATTTCTGTTTGCCTTAGGACTTACACCAAATCTCAATGAAAGTAGGTTATTGTATGTTTTCCTAGCCTTACATCTTTTTCTCTACCCTTCTTCCAATGGATACAACAGCTACTATGACAAGGATACTGAGAGCATTGGAGGTTTGAAAAAACCACCCACTGTCACCAAAGACCTATGGGCTTTATCCATGGTTTTTTTCCTGATAGCCATTGGTTTAGGATGGCTGATCAACTGGGAATTTGCAAGTATGATTCTCGTCTATGGACTAGTCAGCATGGCCTATTCACATCCTTCCATCCGGCTAAAGAAATATCCTTGGCTAAGTTGGCTAATCGCCGGGCTTTTTCAGGGCTATTTTACTTTTGCCATGGCCTATGCGGGACTGAGTGATTTTGGATGGGATGTCATAGTTAAGTCCCATGTAGTGATCCCGGGATTTCTTACCTCTTTGATGCTTTGGGGGAATTACCCCCTCACACAAGTCTATCAGCACTCCGAGGATGCAAGACGTGGGGATATGACTTTAAGTAGAAAACTGGGAATAATCGGGACCTTTTCCTTTTCAGCATTATTCTTCACACTTACGGGCGTAGGCTTTGGCTGGTATTTTCTAGATAAGGGTCTAGAGCCTATACTTTGGGTATTCTTGGGAGCCATGGCTCCCATCGTACTGTATTTCTTGATTTGGTTTGCCTTTGTCCGCAAACAGCCTGATCGCTATGCTACTTACTCCTGGGCGATGGGAATGAATTGGATTTCGGCGATCGTCTTGAATGCTTTCTTCATCTATTTCTTTTTGGAATACACCCAAGTGATGCAGGTGTTTGGGTATTAAAAAGGCTCTCCGTGAGTATTTTGAATTATTTTTCTGGAGAAATAGGGATAGTCAGCCAAAAGCTTTCGGGCGAAAGATGAAGTCATATTCGATCCAAAAAGTCGCTGAAGCCACCTTCCTAGAGTGAGGCGATTTTCAAAATGCTCCTTCCACACTTTTCGGTAATTTGATTCGATTTCTTCCCGCTTGTCAAATTGGTCTATAGTCTCAGCCACCAAATAAGCGGCATGAATAGCCATCGCCATCCCATTTCCATTGAGCGGGGTGATGAGACCAGCTGCATCACCTGTCATCAGGATATGCTGCTCCACGGGTGATTTCTTCTCGAAAGAAATCTCGTTGATGACTTCAGGTTTGTCAAAAAGAAACTCAGCTTCCTGAAAAATCCGATTCAAATGGGGGTTTTTCCATAAAATTTCCCGCTCCATATCAGGGATAGAACCATATTTCCGTAAATCCTCTCTTCTACCCAAGTAGCAAAGATTAAAGCGATCACCTTCTACTGCATTGATACCGCAATAGCCCCGCTTGAAATTGTGCAAAGCCACCACATTTCTTGGCCGATCGATCCGGATATGGTATTTGACGCCAATAAAGGGAGAACGCTTTTGCGTAAAAGCCCGCCCCATTTCTGAATCAATCCGAGACCGCTTTCCAAAAGCACCAATGACATAATCAAAAGAAAAAGTCTTCCCATCAGCCAAAGTAACTTCAAATAAGCTTCCTTCATCAATAAAAGTCACTTCTTGAACCTGAATGCCCGTATGAATAGTGGCTCCGGCGGCCTTTGCTTTTTGAAATAAAAAATCATCTAGGACAAAGCGACTGATACCAATTCCTCCTAGATCCAAATCGGCCAAGACATTCTGCCCATAAGTATCCGAAAACTCAAAAATATCGATTTGTGGAATATCCAAGGATGCCGGAAAGAGACTTTCACGCTTGAGGAAATCGACCACTTCATTGGATAGGTATTCACCGCAAACACGGTGAAACGGATAGTTTTTTTTCTCAAAAAGCTGGACCGAATGTCCGTTTTTGGCCAGTAGATATGCAGAAACCAAGCCGGCAAGCCCTCCCCCTACAATTCCAATATTTTTCCTAATTCCCAAGGTTCTGCCTTTAATTTTAATTATTAACCGCCCATCAAATAATAAGTTCGGATGGGTGCACAAGCTTAATTTTGAAAGTTACTTTAAATGAAAATAAAAATAAGGTTTATGAAAAACTCACTACCCAAATTTCTCAGGAGATTAATGTTTCTAGTGGGAATTCTTGGTGTTATGTTCTATTCCGAGGACAGCTTTGCGCAGCGGAAAAAGAAAAAAGATGCCAAAAATACTCCCGCAGCCCCCGCAGCTAAGCCTTCCAATGGCAATGGCAACAAAAAGGGACCTAAACCCTACAAGGATGTCATCACCAAGGAGGCAAAAACTATGGAAGGGCTTTTCAAAGTCCATCAAATAGATGATAAATACTTCTATGAGCTTCAAGACTCTTTGCTTGGCAGAGATATGCTTATGGTCACTACCATTGCTAAAACCGCTGACGGACTAGGTTATGGTGGCGAGCGTACCAATACCATGATGCTACGATGGGAGAAAGAAGGAGATATGATTCTCCTGAAAGTAGTTTCGGTTGACAATTTTGCAGCTGATTCTCTTCCAATCGCTCAGGCGGTGAAAAACTCCAATTTGGAGCCCATCCTTCAAAAATTTGACGTCAAGTCCAACGCAACTGATTCTACCGGAATCGTCATCGAAGCGACGGATCTCTTTGCTAAGGATGTACAGGCTTTAGGCTTACCGCGCAACAGACGTACACAGTACAGAGTACAGCGATTGGATAGTGATCGATCTTACATTAAGCACATTCACACCTACCCAATCAATATTGAGGCTCGCTATGTAATGACTTATACAGCGCAAAATCCTCCATCAAACAGCTCTACCGGATTGATTACCTTAGAGATGAACTCTTCTATGGTCCTGCTGCCAAAGGAGCCAATGATGCAGCGATTATCAGACAGACGAGTAGGCTGGTTTAGCCGATCATATGTAGACTATGGTGCTGACGCACAAAAAGCTGAATCCAGAAGATACCTGGATCGCTGGAGACTGGAAGTCAAGCCGGAAGATATGGAGAAGTTCAAGAGAGGTGAATTGGTTGAGCCAGTTAAACCGATCGTCTATTACATCGATCCAGCAACTCCTAAGAAGTGGGTTCCTTACTTAAAGCAGGGTGTTGAGGACTGGCAGAAGGCTTTTGAAGCTGCAGGTTTCAAAAATGCTATCATCGCCAAAGAAGCTCCTAGCCCGGAAGAAGATCCAAGCTGGAGTCCAGAAGATGCACGCTATTCTGTGATCCGTTATTTCGCTTCTGATATTCAAAATGCATATGGGCCACACGTATCCGACCCAAGATCAGGTGAAATCATCGAATCTGATATCGGCTGGTATCACAATGTGATGAACCTATTGAGAAACTGGTTCTTCATTCAAACCGCAGCTGTAAATCCTGAAGCTCGTAGCGTGAAGTTTAAGGACGAAGTAATGGGACGATTGATCCGATTTGTATCTGCGCACGAAGTGGGACATACACTAGGTCTTCCACACAACTTCGCATCCTCCAATGCTTATCCGGTCGAGAAACTTCGTGATCCGGAATTCACCAAAACAATGGGAACAGCTCCATCTATCATGGATTATGCACGATTCAACTATGTAGCACAGCCGGAAGACGAGGGTGTTTCTTTGATGCCGGATGTGGGACCATACGATAAGTATGCGATCATGTGGGGTTACAAGCCAATACCTGAGGCCAGCACTCCAGAAGAAGAGCAAGCAACACTTGACAAGTGGATCATGGAGAAGCAGGGAGATCCTGTCTACCGATATGGTCGTCAAGGTAATAGCTACGATCCTACCACTCAGAGCGAAGATTTGGGTGACAACTCCATGCTTGCATCTGAGTATGGTATCAAAAACCTAAAGCGTATCATGCCAAACCTGATGGAGTGGACACGTGAGGAAGAAAAGCCTTATAAGGACTTTAGGGATCTAGAGGAAATGTATGGCCAAGTTTTGGGTCAATTCAACCGATACATGGGACATGTCCGAACTCACGTAGGTGGTGTGATGGAAGTCTATCGCGCTTCAGGTCAGGAAGAGCCAGTGTACACACACAATTCTAAAGAAATGCAGCAGTCAGCTGTGGCTTTCTTGAATGAAAACCTCTTCCAGACTCCAAGCTGGTTGATGGAAGAAGAAATCATTGCCCGTACAGGAGATTTCGGTGCTCTAGAGCGAATCCGTAGCCTACAAGTAAATACACTCAATGGAATCCTTGAGTGGGGACGCTTGGGTAGAGTGATCGAAAATGAAGCACTTAACGGAAGCGAGGCTTACAGAATGACTGAGCTATTCGATGATCTCCGCAAAGGAATTTGGACAGAATTGAGCAGAGGCTCTAGCATCGATGTGCACAGAAGAGCACTGCAGCGTGCACACATTGAGCGATTGGAGCTTCTTATGACTGGAGAAGTAGAAGTACCTGCCCAGTTCCGTAGATTCCTTGGACCTCAGATCAATGCTTCTCAGTCTGACATCAGACCAATGGTAAGAGGAGAACTGAAAACCCTCCAAAGACAAATAAAAGGAGCCATTCCGAGAACTTCCGACCGCATGTCGAAGTTACACTTAGAGGATTTGGATGCCCGCATCGATATGATTTTCGAGCCTAAGTAAGATTCTTTTAAAATACTTGAAAAGGGCCTCCGAAAGGAAGCCCTTTTTTCGTTTTATTTATATTAGTAATTTGGAATGCTACGATATGGTCAACCCACATACAATATTAAAAAGTCATAAGCTCCGGATCACAGATTGTCGATTAGACATCATTCAGGAGTTTTTGGATCGGCAGGTAGCCTTGGCACACAGTGATTTGGAAGAAAAACTCAAGAGTAACTTTGACCGGGTGACGATCTATCGAACGCTCAATACTTTTTTAGAGCAAGATATTATTCATAAAGTTTTGGATGATAGCGGGGCCACAAAATATGCTCTCTGCTCCCATGAGGATGAACATGATCACGATCATGAGCATGTACATTTCAAATGTGAGGTTTGCGGAGATACTAGCTGCTTAGAGGATATTTCCTTGCCCGGAGTGAAATTACCCAAAGGATATAAAAAGCGAGAAATGAGCTTATTGGTGACTGGTATTTGTCCCAAATGTAGCTAGAGTTCTACCGGATCAGGTTTGGTTTTCTTTGGTGAGTCTTTAGGCCAGATGACTCCGGGAGGTAAATCGATTTTGGGAGGCTTGAAGTTCTCGATTCCCCCATCTCCATCATCACTTCCATTCTTTCCATTTCGCAGGCTGTTTTTGGTCATCATCGCGACAAAATATATGATGATAACATATGCAAAGCCCGCCAAGAAAAGATTGATCATCAAGCTACTCATACCCAAATAATTTCTCTTAAGTTAATTGAATACACTATTCGAAGCAATCCGAAAGCCATTTTGTTTGGATTAGACTTTCAGAACCTTTGCAAGTGATTTGGTTAATCCCACGGATACATGGATATTTGCGCCCTGAAAAAGACCATAAAATGATTATAAAAACAAAAAAATACCAACTTCCAACTGGTACCTACATCAAGATGGGCCTTGTGAATGTACTCAAAGAACAATGGTGGGTTATCCTTATCGCTTTGGCTATCTGCTGCGGCTACTTTTGGATTCCATCGATTTGGTGGATTATCGGCGGATTGCTTGGATATGGTCTCTATGTGCTTTTTTGGGTAATTCAATTCGCGGGTGTAACCCAAATGGAACAAAACAAGGTGATTTTTGAGAAACTAGCTTACGAAATAGATTCTCGTCAAATCATGATGAAAGTCAATACCAAACAAGGCATGCCAATTCAGTGGAATATGATCAAAAAAGCTGAAATGCCTAAAGACGCCTTTGTACTTTATCTATCCAAAGCTCAGTTTATTCATTTACCCTACAAAATCTTCAACTCTGAAAATGAGCGGAAATTTTTAGAGACAATTCTAAAGCGAAAAGAGCTGATAAAATGAAAAAAGCCTGTTTGGAATCAGATCCAAACAGGCTTTTAAAGTTTTATAGAAGTTGATTACATCTTTGGAAGAATCACTTTGTCAATCACGTGTACTACTCCGTTGTCTGCTTCGATATCAGCAGCAGTCACAGTAGCATCGTTGATCATCGCTTTTCCATCCTTCAAAGTAACAGTTACTTCTCCACCTTGTACGGTTTTAGCTTTCTGACCATTCTTAAGGTCAGTTGACATCACCTTTCCAGGTACGACATGGTAAGTCAAAATCGCTACAAGCTTTTCTTTGTTTTCTGGCTTCAAAAGGCTTTCAAGTGTACCAGCTGGAAGTGCTGCGAAAGCATCATTGGTTGGTGCAAAAACTGTAAAAGGACCATCGCCTTTCAATACGTCTACCAAGTCACCAGCCTTCACAGCAGCAACTAAAGTTGACAAGAAATCGGTACTTACTGCCAAATCTACGATATCAGCTTCTACTTCGTGAACTGAATCTGTTTTTGGGGCAAATGAGGAGGCAACGAAAAACATTGCCATCGCAATCATACTTACTACTTTTTTCATGATAGTTGATTTTGGTTTGTGAGAGTAGAACAGTTTGATTATTAATATGTTTGTTAAATTCGATTGAAGATTTTTAAACGGTAAAAAATTGATTTAAACCTAAAAGCCCTCTTTATCACCTAGGACCATTTCAAATGCAGCTTAAAATTATCGCTATCGGCAAAACAGATCATTCTGCCATTCTTGAATTGCAAGAGCTTTACTCAAAAAGACTACAACATTACATTCGATTGGATTGGGAAATCATCCCTGATCTGAAAAACACCAAATCCCTCCAAGAAAGCCAGCAAAAATCGAAGGAAGGAGAAGCAATCCTTAAAAAAATCAGCCCTACTGACTGGGTAATCCTCTTGGATGAAAAAGGGAAAAGCATGACTTCGATGGAGTTTTCTGCCTTTCTTCAAGGAAAAATGAATGTCGGTATCAAGCAGTTGGTTCTTGTGATCGGTGGGCCTTATGGCTTCTCAGATGCTGTTTACCAGCGGGCAAACGGGAAGATTTCCCTTTCGAAAATGACCTTTTCTCATCAGATGATCCGGATATTTTTAGCCGAACAAATCTACCGTGCCTTCACCATTCTTCGTGGCGAACCCTATCATCATGAATAGATTGTAGGGGGCTTTTTCTGTAAAATATAGATAAACAAGTTAAAGTTGAGGGTTTCTCCCAGGCTCATCTTAAATTCCAATTACGAGGTATGAAGAATGTGTGTGAGCAGGATTTGAAATGAAATCCAATTTTTATCCAACTTTCCAACCTTTGCACCTTCAAACCCTATCTACGAAATACGAAGTACGAAATACGAGCCCCAGAACAGATTTGAATCGAGATTCAAAATTTTCAGCAAACCTTCCCTCTTTCAAACCTTCCAACCCTATTTACCACTTACTTCACTCCCTACTCCCCGAATACCAAGCTATACCAATAATATCCCCAGCGCTCCAAAACAGCCTTTTTTAAAACTTTTACCTCATTCTCTTGTTTCTAATGTTACCAAATTGTTAACTTTAAGAAAATAAGTTAACATTGGGATTACAGAGAAATGAAGAATCTTGGGCTTATCATCGGACTTACCTGTCTGTTGATTATAAAATCAGCAGCCCAACTGACCTTTGCCCAAAGCCCAGAAACACTTTTTGACTCGACTGTAGAAAAGGAACTTTGGCAGGAAGGCCTATCTTCAGATCAAGAACTAGCGTTATTTCGTGCAGTTCATCCCATTTCAGATTTTCCCGAGCAGAAATGGGAAAGCTTTTTAGCCAAACTTGACCACAAATTCCAAAAGAAAGGAGAATCGATGGGTTTCATTCGATATGCCTTTCAATTATCCCATAAAGAGCTTTTTAAAAAATACCAGCAGCACGCCACATTCAATGAAATGATGGAGTCTGGAAAGTTCGACTGTGTCAGTGGAACGGCTGTACTGGGAATGATTCTTGACAGATACGGATTTGATTTTGAAATCATCGAAACCGATTACCATGTCTTCACGATGCTAACGATTGATGAGCAACCGGTCGTATTGGAAAGCACACTGAAAATCGGCGGAATGATATCACGATCATCGGAGGTCAAAAAGTATATTGATGCCTACAAGCCGGAAGAGGACTCCTATTACCTTTCGCTAAATCAGCGAATTGGTTCCACCGAAATAGACTACAGCGATAAGACCATTTTTCGATCGATCAATCTTCGCGAATTAGCCGGATTGCAGTATTACAACGATGCAATTTTTCACTTCAACCAACAGGCATACCGAATCTCGGAGGTTCAGCTTAAGAAAGCCTTGGAACTCTATCCCTCCGAGCGAATTGAAGGACTCTATGAGTTGACTATTGATCAGGCTTACAAGAGCTCAGGAACCGACTTAGGGAAAAAATAATTTCACCCGAAATTTCTCGACTCCATTATTTCTCTAGAGTAGAAAAATCAGAATAAATACAATCAGAGCTAATAATCTGATGATGGTTAATACTTTTTGCATGAATCAATGACTTATACACAAAAGAATTAACCCTAAGCGCTCCAATCAATAAGTCAAATGCCCTATAAACTAGTGCTGATGACCACCCGGACCGTGTGCATGCCCGTGCTCAATCTCTTCAGGAGTAGCTTCCCGGATTGATTCAATCTTTCCGTCAAACTGCAAATCATAGCCAGCCAGCGGAGGATTGAAATCCATATGAACTCCCATGTAATCCACTTTGATGATTTCTCCACGCATTTGGTTTCCCTGATCATCTTTCATGGGGATGACATTCCCCACACGGAGGACATCCTTATTCTTTTTCCCTTCTTCCTTGAAGTTGGCTTTAGGAATAATTACCCTCCGCTCTTCGAGATAATCACCGTATCCATTTTCAAAATCAATAAAAACCGAGAAAGTCTCACCTGCCTCTTTGCCTGCAATAGCCTCTTCTAGTTTGGGAAGGATGTACTGTTGGCCAAAAAGAAAGGCGAAAGGCTGTTCGGAAGTAACTTCCTCGTAAAATTCCATTCCGGAATCTCCATCATCCGCAAGCAAGCGATAGGAGATGGTAATGACTTTATTTTTTTCTGCAATCATCTTATCTAAATAAATAAGCTACGCCCAAATTGGCTACGAAATTCTTTCGGTCATAGCCTGGTACAAAATACTGATCGGGTTGATTTTCTAGAAACCACTTATAGTTCAAAGTATTCACATACTGGAATCTTCCGCTAACTAGTACATTCCCAAACCGCCAATCTGCCACTAAGGAAGGCACTAAGTCCACATACTTATTTCGGAAATCCTTCGAAGCCTCATAGCGGTAATAGTAGAAATCATTGTTGTAAACAATTCGCTCCATCTGAAAACCCAGGCGATTCATATCCTTTACCCAGGCAAACTCTACAAAAATCTGATTACTTGCCGGACCATTTCCTACTCCAAGCACCTGACCTTGATGGGTGTAGCCATGGCGAACATGATCGTGAATGTACCAAGTCCTTAGCTGTCTGATCTCCTCACGAATCGTCTGACCTGTTTGAGTCATTTCAGAGCTGATTTGGAAGTAATTGCCGGGTTTACCCAATGCCATCAAGTGCGAAAACCCAAAAGTAAATGCTCTCCCCTTTTCAGGAGTAATCATAAAATCGCTTACCCTACGACTATTCCCTCGGGTCCCGTACTCTCCATAAAATTCGAAATGTCCCTCAGGACTCAACCAACGGAAAAAGCCTGAAGAAAACTGTTGTCTTCTATCACGAACCGGGTCATAGACATTTTCCGGCCCTTTGCGACCGTTGAAAATGGGTAGAATGTCTCCCATCACCTGCACCTCATCCCGATAGAGATGATTCGTGGCTCCATAGCCAAGGAATAAACCTGGAACCCACTTGGGCTGATAGGTCAAGACGATTCCAGAAAGGTAACGGTTGCCATTTTCCCGTTTGGGAATGTAAACTGGATTTTGCTGAATGGAATAGTCCGGGTGTGGCGGAAGAAAATCTGTGGAATTCAAAAAGCCACTGATCAACTGCCCCTCAAATGATCCCACTGGGCTAATGACAGGTTTCCGGGTATTCACTGTGAAATGAAAGAAACCCGGCGCATTATTGCCTAAAAGAAGTGAGTTTCTCCTTCCCGGTCCCCACCAAAGATTCTCAGTGGACATTCCGATCGAAAACTCCTTGACATTATATCGTAAGCTTGACTGCCCCAGATAGAAGCGATTAAAACTCTTATTGCCAAATCGTTCCGGCATGTCTATCCGATTCATGTACTCATAATAAAACAGCACCGTGGCCTGATGCTCAATCGGGAACCCGATGTAGTCTCTGTTTTGAGCCATCAAGATCTCCGGCTGAAACTGTAAGGACCACTTGCCAAACTCCGCATAGGCTCCAAAGGATAAAACTTGCTGAAATCCCCTGTTAGGAATCATGGCCCCATCATTGACTCCAAAAGCATAAGTCGAATTGTATTGCAGGCGGTAACTGGCCGGCAGCATCAATAACTTCAACTGTCGGGCGGAATCCACATCCACGAACCGATGAAATCTACTTTGATCAAAGTCCACTACAGAGCTGTCGAGATCAAAGCCATCCTTGACGCCAAAGGCTTCCGTAGGATAGAGAGGTCTAATCATCCAGCTGGAAGCAGAATCTACCCGACCTAATAATTGGGCTCTCCGGAGGTAATCATCCAACACCGGCATGCCTAAAGGAATGGTCTGAGCAGAAACATTTCCGATCAGGAAAATCCAAAAAATCAATGCAATATGTCCTTTTTTGCCCATCATCTCAATTTACTACAAATGCCTCCACAGTAACTCTAGCCAAAGACCAAGACTCATCGCAAGCAGGGTTAGGGTTTTCTTCTTGTCGCAATTCGCTATTCCAGAAAATCTTCACAGAATTATTGGAATGAGGAATAATCTCTTCGATTCGATAGCGTGTGGTATAATTACTAAAAGCCCCAAACAGACAAAGTCCAGGCAGATTGGTTTGAATCGCTCCATCTTTGGGTCGATTTTGTCGGAAATAACTATTGGGGTAAGATTGATAAAGGCAAAAAGTCGACTCACACGGTGAATTGGAAAAGGTAGTTCGGAAGATCTCAGTATTATCCAAACCAAAAAACCAATAATCAGGACCGGAAACTCCATCTTCAGGATTCCCATCCCAGCTATCATGAATGAGGATTTCGGTAGTGACCTTCAGCATATTATGAGAGGGCAAATTTTCCAGTTGCACAGAAACCTCCTCATTGTGATAAAAGCCGGCAATCGTATCATTCTGAAAGATAAAAAGCTTTCCATTTTCAAAGCCTGCTAAATCAAGATTTGAAAAATCATTGTCATACACCACCTCAGAACGCTCCAAAGTATCTGTGCATGAACTCAAGAAAGCAAGAATCAAGATTGTAAACGCCCCTACTACTCTTCTCCAAAAAGCTGAATTCATGAATATTACCTAAAATCTTTGATTGACAAAGAAACAAAAAAGGAGCCAGAATTGAAGCAGATAATCCTCGCAAATTATCAGGTCGCTTGCTCCTAATTTTTTACTTTTGGATAAAATTTTAAAAAATCTCATGCCCACTTTTACGATCGTGGCGGGAGCGAGACCCAACTTCATGAAAATCGCCCCCATCATCCACCAATTACAAAAGCAACAAGCTAAAAACCCAGCAATCAAATTCCGTCTGATTCACACAGGTCAGCACTATGATAAAAAGATGTCGGGAGACTTTTTTGAGCAACTCAATATTCCCGAGCCTGATTCCAATCTGGGTGGCGGAGGCGGTACCCAAGCCGAGCAAACTGCCGCTATCATGGTAGCATTTGAAAAGGAGTTGTTGGAAAATCCCACCAATCTGGTACTTGTAGTGGGTGATGTCACCAGTACCTTGGCCTGCTCCATTGCTGCCAAAAAACTCTGCATCGATGTAGCCCATGTGGAAGGAGGAATTCGCTCCGGTGACTTGACCATGCCGGAGGAGATCAATCGAATGGTCACCGATTCCATCACGGATCACTTTTTCACCACCTCCGAAATCGCCAATGAAAACTTGCGAAAAAGTGGCTTTTCAGAAGAAAAAATACACTACGTAGGCAATACCATGATCGATACACTCATGGCTCAAATGCCTCGATTTGAGAAACCTGAAGGAGAACTTTTCGAGCAACTGGAGCCGAAGGAGTACTTTGTCATGACCATGCACAGACCTGCCAATGTGGATCAGGAACAAAAGCTTAAGGCCATGATTGAAGCCATTTTGGAGGGAACACAGGGTCTACCGATTATCTTCCCGGTGCATCCCCGTACAGCCAAAAACCTCCAAGCTTTGGGAATATCCTCACCTAATCTCCACCTCTGCGAACCGCTTGGCTATTTGCAGTTCAATTACCTCGTCAAAAATGCCAAAGGGGTAATCACTGACTCAGGAGGTATCACCGAAGAAGCTTCCGTCATGAATGTCCCGTGCATTACGCTCCGTGACAATACCGAAAGAGCCGAAACCATCCACTTAGGAACAAATGAGCTGGTGGGAACAGACCCAGCGAAGCTAAAGCCCTATCTGGAAAAGGTCATGGCAGGGGAATGGAAGCAATACCAAGGAATCCCTAAGTGGGATGGAAAAACTGCTGAGCGAATCGTTGATATCTTAGTCCAGCACTACTCCTAATGGATAGCCAGAAACGCATCGCCCAACTAGTCGAGGAGCTCAAACTTCAGCCTCATCCCGAAGGAGGTTTTTTTGCAGAAACCTACCGAAGTATTGAGATGCTAGAAACAAAGTCCGGAAAGCGAAACTTGGCTACTGTCATCTACTTTCTTCTGACCTCCGAAAATCACTCCAACTTCCACAGAATCAAAAGTGATGAGCATTGGTTTTGGCATGAAGGGAGCCCCTTATCGGTTCATATTTTAGGAGAAAAGGGCCATCAAATTTTACCCCTGGGACCAGTGGGAGAATCTGGCTGCTCACCACAGCAACTAGTGCCTGCAAATGCGATTTTTGGAAGTACAGTGACTCATCCGGATAGCTACGCTTTAGTTTCCTGTGTAGTGGCACCTGGATTCGATTTCCAAGATTTTGAGTTGATGGATATAGAATTCTTGCTAAATCAATATCCCGATGCGGAAGAAATCATCAGGAAATTGACTTGATATCAATTCCCGTACTTCAGGACCAAAGCCAACTGTCCAGCATGATAGGCTGTATGTGTAAGAATCCTTCCTAAAGCTTCTGATTTGATCTTTTTACCAAACTCCTTTGTCTCAACCGTTTCGGACCAATCTTTTTGCTCTTGAATTGCGGCTTCTAAATGCTCTCCTGCATAAAAAGCAAAGTCTTTTAATTCAGCCAAATTGGTCCACTCTCCCGTATCTTTCCCCGCAATCAGTGTTTTGGCGGTGATTTTTACATCTTTCTTCCCAAATACATTTTTGGCAAAAAGCAGCTCAACCTCTGCGATATGCCGAATCAAAAAACCAGCTGAATTAGGACTATCGCCAAGTTTTTTGGTTAAATCTGCTTCTTTAGCCTTATCCAAAAGATTGGTGAATCGCGTTCGCCCTTCCTTCCAAAGTTCAATTAATTGGTCATTTTCCATTTTGATCTATTCAAATTCACAGGGATCTCCCTCTAATTCTGTCTCTAGGGTAATGTGCTCAAAGTGAAACTTTTCAAGCCGCTTTTTTACCTCCTGTTTAATAGTGGCGATCTCTTCGAGTACTGTTTCCTTTTTTAATTTCAAATGGGTACTGAACACGTGTCGCTCTCCATCCAAAGACCAAATATGTGTATGATGCACGGAGCGGATTCCCGCTATTTCCAATAGCTCCTTCTCAACTTTCTTACGATCAATTTCAGCAGGTTGGCTTTGTAGAAAAATAAGGATTGTCTCCTTCAATCGTTTGATGACATTCCATAGGATAAAGGCTGTAATGGCCAAAGATAAAATGGGGTCCAAAAGAGGAATTTCCCAAAAATAGATAGCAATAGAAGCAATCAAAACTGCCACCCAGCCAAGGACATCTTCCAGCAAATGCCAGGTAATCACTTTTTCATTCATCGTCTTGCCTCCACTAAGCTTCCAAGCTGCATAGCCATTGACAGCTACTCCAAATACAGCAAATATCAGCATTCCTTTAGCATCAGGCATTTCGGGTGAGATCAATCGATCTATGGCCTCTTTGATTACAAAAACAGACCCCAGAATCAAAATGATACTGTTGATCAAAGCTCCCAAAAGGGAAAAACGACGGTAACCAAAAGAGAAGCGCTTGCTCGGGGCAGACTTAGCTTTTCGCTCCATCAACCACGAAAACCCTAAGGAGATACTATCTCCCAAATCATGAATGGCATCTGAAATAATAGCCACACTATTGACCCAATAACCTCCGACCAACTCAAGAATGGTAAATGCCAAATTGAGAAAAAATGCCAACCCCAAATTCTTGGATGCTGAATGATGATGGTGATGGTGAGACATAAATAAAACTAGCGCTTTGATCCGAAGTTAAGCAATTGAGAGAAACTCCCCATTGCTTATTTCATTTTTGGAAAGGCAATAAAAAAGCCGGTCTGCTAAATGCAAACCGGCTCCCAAAATTCAAAATATATCTTAGAATGAGTAGGAGAAGCTAAAGCTAATCTCCGTACCAGGTGCTAGGTTCGTGAAGAACTGATCCTGAGCTTGGAATGAACGGAATACGAGTTGTCTCTTGTCATTCAAAATATTGGATACTCCAAAGCTGGTCTGGATTCGCTCATCAGCACCAAAAGACTTGTTCACGTTCAGATTCAAAGCATGGAATGGCACAGTATAGGTATCTGTACGGTTACCAAAACCTACCAAGTTCAAGGTCGGGCCTTGTACGTTGTAGAAGATCCCCGCTTCCCAACCAGAATTGTAATCCTGGTAGCTGATTCCTGTATTGATAATGTAAGGAGCTTGACCTGCCATATCACGAGTATCTTTCACCTCTTCTCCTTCACGGGCAGTCAAGGATCTGGATCTAAATTCAGATTCTGACATCTTAATCTGAGACTCAGTCACAGTCACGTTAGTATTCCAGCTAAATTTCTCGAATGCAGGAGAAATAAAGCCCAATTCTTTTCTAAACTCCAATTCCAATCCAGCTACAGTACCGTTCCCTACATTTCGAGGCTGGAAAGCTCCCGGATCAGAAAGGAATTGTACGATTTCGATAGGACGGTCAAAGGTTTTGTAAAAAGCACTCACAGAAAGCATTTGGCCTCTTTCCTGGAATGCTTCCCATCGAAGATCAAAGTTATTGATTCGGGTTGCAGTCAGATTACCATCCCATAGCAATTCCGTTCCACCATTTGTTCGCTCTTCGAACAAGCCACCGATAAAGGTACGACCTGTGATTGGATCCAAAATTTCGGCAAAAGACAACTCCTTGAAAGAAGGTCTAGCGATCGTGCGTGAAGCAGAAAGTCGAATGTTCTGATTTTCCTTCAAGCTGTAAATTAAGTTAAGCGTAGGGAAGAAGTCCAAATCATCAAGTACTCGCTCATTATCAAATACGATCGTCGCATTTTGGTTGGTACCGGTATAGAACTGCGTGTATTTTTCCATTCTCACCCCAGCAATTGCCTTAAGACGCTCTGCCGGCTGCAACTCAGCTGATACATATCCTGCATAGCTGGTCACATTTGAGTTGTACTGGTTAGGATTGTTTGGAATAAAGTCCGGGTTGTATCTTACCCCGTTTCTATTTTCCGCAGAAAAGAGATTTTCTGGAGCTAGGATTTGATTAGGATCCCCATTCAAATCAGCATTCCCAGTAGGAAACTGGAAGCTTTGAATGTCAAAATCTCGGTTTTTGTAGACATAATTTCCACCAAACTTCACCTTGGCATCGCGCTCAAAAAGGAAAGCTTGCTTAGTCAGATCCAATTTACCCACTAGATTTTCTTCCTCTAAGAATCTCCAAATTCGTGTTGGAAGACCTACCTCTGTTCCCACTGTATTATTTGGTATTCTGAATCGAGTGAATCGAACATCTGGATCTTCAATACTGGAACGAGTAGGTGCCACTTTCCAGTTGATTTCCCAATCTCTACCATTTAAATAATGCGTACCTCCAAGAAGAATACTGGTTAAGGCTCGCTCAGAATACTCCAAGTTATATTGCTTAGCCTCAAAGTTTGCTCCGAGGTTCGTGTTGACAAAATCGAACTCACCGGCCTTCGTCTCACCATTCTGAAGGTGCATGAAATTCAACCTGAATTTAGAAGCCTCTGTCTTTAGGGCAATTCCGGCAATACCTCCTAGAAGGACATTGTTGACACCGTAGTCCCCACGCTGTCTTTCGAGTGCTTCAAGCTCTGTTTCAGTTGACTCTCTTGGTTTTCCATAGAGATTAAACTCTGCATCTTGGTAAAACTCGGTGTCGTTTTTATAAGTCAAAGCCAAATTATAACCCCAGGTAGCTTTTGGACGAACCAATTGATCACCTAGAGAGAAGCTCAATCCAAAGTCCATCATGCTGTTGGTTCTAAAGCCTCCCAAGGTTTGATTGAAGTTTCCAAGAATACTTTGATACTCCTGACCTGCTGGGGAATTAGGATTGCCTACCACATCGGCATACTGAGGAATATCGGTACGGCCTCCTGTAGGGATGGCACGGGTTCCGTCATCGAAGCCCAACCAATCTGTTTTGCCACCGTCATACTTGACATAGTTGCTATTGAAGTGCATGGAAGGATTGTAGCCTCCAGAGATGCCGATTCTAGCAACTTTTTCTTCAGGAAAGTCTTTTGTTTCGATATCTACCACCCCACCGGTGAAATCAGCAGGAAGGTCAGCTGTGAAAGACTTGGAAACAATGATATTGTCGATCACATTGGTTGGAAAAATATCCATTTGAATGGTATTTCGATCTGGATCCAGACCTGGTACATCTACGCCATTCAAAACGGTTTTTGTATATCGGTCACCCAATCCACGGACGTAAACATATTTTCCGCCTTCGATGGATACACCTGTAACTCGCTTCACTGCGGAAGCTGCATCTCCATCACCGATTTTACGGAATGAACTGGCAGAAATACCATCCATCAGATTGGCAGCATTTCTCTTTACAGACATCAATGCAGATTCTGTCGTACGAATCGCAGAAGCCGCGATGGTCACAGTCTCCAATTCAGAAGCTTCTTCTGCCATCAGAATATCGTCTAAAACCGTGACTTCACCTGCTTTCACCTCCACGGTAGTAAGTTCTACAGTAGAGTAAGAAATGTAAGAGATTTGAAGATTGTAAGTCCCGGGAGCAACTTGAATTTCGAATTTTCCATCGAAATCAGTAACGGCTCCGGTTGATGTTTCTTTTACTAAAACTGAAACCCCAAATAGCGGTTCTCCAGTTGATTCTTCATAGATAGTTCCTCTGATGGTGCCATTTTGGGCAAAAGCCATGGCCGTGAGAACCTGGGTGAGAATGATAGCCCCTAAAATCAATAGTTTTTTCATGATGGGCTGGGTGGATTTTGTTTTCATACAGCAATTTGATCTTGTATAAGGAAGAGGAAGGAAGTTCCTTGCGAGTCTTTCCTTCCTCTTTTATTGAGATTTAATCGAGATTTAGAAGTCAGCAAGCTCTCCTGCTACGTCAGCCCAAGACCAACCAGCGAATGCAGACTTGTCAGCACCAACGGTATTAGCACCAGCAGCTACAGAAGATGCGCTAGCAGCAGTTCCTGACTTGAATACAGTAGCCAAATCAACACCTTCAGCAAGCGTGATTTCAAGATTCATGAACTTCAATGCACCATCAGCAAATGTTGCAAGAGTTTTGTCACCACTTAAAGAAAGGTCACCTCTACCCTCAGTGTCTGCAGGGTTTGCAAATCCAAAGAAGTAGATGTTTTCAAATGTACCTCTTGCTCCATCACGGAAGTCACCTAGCTCAGAAACATCGTTACCTTTCACAGAACCATTTTTCAAAGTATGGCCGGCGTTGAAAGAACCTTCTGGTCCATCAATTTCAAGCGCGTGATCAGTCTCTCCGCCTGTGATGACGATAAAGTTGTCCAAAGTACCAGACCAAGCCTGATCAGTATCCATAGCATCATCACCAGCATTCCAAACGATAGCATTGGTTACATTTACTTCACCACCAAACCATTCGATACCGTCATCTTGGTTAGCTACAACTTCTACATTTTCAATGATCGTTCCTGCTCCAACTCCACCAAGTGTAAGGCCGTTGATTTCGTTACCTTCACCGATATTTGCTCCACCATGACGGATAGAGATAAATTTCAAAGTACCAGAGGACTCTCCATCTGCAGCACCTCCATAAAGACCATTTGTATCTGATGGTGGAATACCTTCGATTTGAATTTCAGCAACGTCTCCTGCAAATGAACCTTTTGCATTTCCAAGGACGATCAAACCACCCCAAAGTCCATTAAGATCTGGATCAAGGTTAGGAGAAGCGATCTGACCTGGCATGATTTCATCAGCGATAGTTGTGAAGATGATTGGAGAAGTAGCGTCACCCTCCGCGTTGATAGTAGCTCCTCTTGCGATGATCAAAGCAGATGCATTGGCACCAGTTCCTACTTCACCTTTTACAACTACGCCTGGCTGGATAGTCAAAGTATTGCCAGCTTCTACTACGATACGTCCTCCAAGGATATAAGTCTTACCTGTTTCCCAAGTCTGGTCAGCAGTGATATTGCTTTCGACTCTGATAGTAGTAGCTTCAGCTCCTACAGTCAATACGTGAGTAGCTACAGCCTGATCACCGTCAACATCAGTTACAGTGAAAGTGAAAACTACATTCTTTCCTGCATCTTCAGGAAGAGCTGTGTACTCAAAAGGAGCAGTAGCTTGAGTACCGCTCAAAGGAACAGTAGCAAAGCTGCTTCCGTCTTTAGTGATTACTAATTGAGCCAAGCCGTCAGGAGCGGTGGCAGTTGCGGTCACGGGACCTAGAGTTCCACCAGCCTCAATAGTAGCTGTAGCGGGAATTCCTGAAATTGTCACACCATTGTCAGGTGTAGGCTCGTCGTCATCACAACCCGTGAAGGCAATTGTGATCGCTGCGAACATCAAGAATAGGTAATTAAACTTTTTCATGTGATATAGATTGAATTTTGGTTTTGCTTTTAATTCGATGCAAAACTGATTCAATTTTCTACCACAAGAGAATTATTCGAATTATGCTTTTTTTAAAAATGAATTCAGAATTTAATATTGGATTAACAGATTTAGCATAAAAAAAGGCTTTCCTTTCAGAAAGCCACTTAAATCAAGTTTTCATGTTATTTCAATGTTACCGACTTATTAATCGGCACCTTTTCTAGTAGAATTTTCACTAAGTCACGGGTGTCTATTCCATCCGCTTCTGCCTCATAATTGAGAATAATTCGGTGATTCAGTACATCCTCGGCAATTTCCTTGATGTCCTCTGGAAGCACATAATCCCGCCCATCCATGTAGGCTACAGCCTTGGAAGCCAGGTTTAAATTGATACTTGCGCGTGGGGATACACCAAACTGAATGTACTTAGCTTCATTTTTTAGACCGTACTGATCCGGGAATCGGGTTGCAAATACCAATTCGATGATGTATTGCTCGAGCGGTTCTGCGATTTTGATTCCATTGATTTCATCCCGAATACCAAAGATGTCCTCTTTGGAAAGGACCGCATTGACTTCGGAGCTAAAGGACATATTCGCCATGCGGCGCATGACTTCCATCTCATCTGCCTTGGATGGGTAGTCAATATGGACTTTCATCATAAATCGATCGACCTGCGCTTCAGGCAAGGGGTAGGTCCCCTCTTGGTCCACCGGGTTTTGCGTAGCCAATACCAAAAAAGGACGATCTAGTTGAAAGGTAGTTTCTCCGATAGTCACCTGCTTTTCCTGCATAGCCTCCAAGAGTGCTGACTGCACCTTAGCCGGGGATCGATTGACTTCATCGGCCAAGATCAAGTTAGAGAAAATCGGTCCTTTTTTCACCTCAAAATCTCCATTCTGCTGATTGTAGATCATGGTACCGATCAGGTCGGCAGGCAAAAGGTCAGGCGTAAACTGAATCCGATTGAAGTCCAAATGAAGCACTTTGGCCAGGGTGTTGACGGTCAAAGTTTTCGCCAATCCCGGCACCCCTTCGAGCAAAATATGACCATTGGTAAAAAGCCCAATCAACAATCGGTTGACCATTTTGTCCTGACCGACAACGACCTTTCGAACTTCCTCTGTGACAGCTTGGATTTTGTCCTGATACATCTGCTTAACTTTTCTTTGAGAAGTGTAAAAATAGAATAATTTGTCCCAAGCGCAATCTTAATTCTTTGAAGCGGTAATCTTAGCGGAGCAAAGGGATTTTTAGGAATTTTTAAGAGGGAATATCTCTCGCAAAGGCGCAACCAAACAAAGGGTTTCTTGGAATTAAAAAGGAAAACCCTCCAAGGGTTTTTAATGAATTTTCTCCTTTCTTCATTTTTAACCTAAATCTAGGATAAGACCAATCCCTTGGAGGGTTTAATAGTTGATTGCTGCCCTGCTTTTCCGAAAGCAGGGTATTTTTTGTTATTCTGCTTCTCCGAAAGCAGGATAGGATAATCTACTAAATCAACCCTTTGCTTTTTAGCTTTCTTTCCAAATAGTTAAACTGTTTGAGTTTCATGGCTAATAGCTCTTCTTCGCTCATTTTTGACAATACTTCTGCATAGGGAAGCGGTTTCTCTTTGACTCTGTAAGGACTGATACTATCAGTTTCATTTACTTTGATGATAAACTCATCCCCTACCTGAATCTCTTTATTCAACCACTCTACGGATTCGCCTGACTCAATATTTAGACCTGAAAACGTGATCTCTAGGTCTTTTTCATGAGCTTCGGTATTTTTAGAAAAAATCAAAGTAATTGATGCATTTTTAAATCCACCAAACACCTTCTTTCCCTGATTAATCAACTCAAAACCCAATACTTTTTCCTTACTCATACTTTTTACATCTTCTAGGTGTCACATAATCTTTCACAATCTCGATTTGGGGAGAATCTTACTTGAATACCATCATTTTAGTATTTGCTTTTTTAATCAGGCTAGAAATCATATCCAGTTTGCACCTTCCAGTTCCTGCTTAAGAGCAAAATAAGTCTTCAACTCCTCTTTTAACTGCTCTTCAGAGCATTCATGAAACTCTTTCTTTTTGGGTTTTGAAATGTCTTCTATCTCCTCAACCTTAATGAGAAACTCATCTCCAGGCTCCAATTTAATTGAACCCCAGTTCAATCGTTCCTGAAAAAAATCATTAGAACCTCTGACATGAAGACTTAATTCTTCTTCAGATTCTTTGACCAATAGAGCAAAAATCACATGTATGGCATCTGAGGCAACTGATAGTTTTTTTCCTTTACCCTCTATTTTAAATCCAATCATAGTTTTTGATTTTTAGGCTATTTAAAAGACGGGCTTTTTCTGCAAGTTTCCCAAGCCTGTATCTGTCAAGATAAAAAGGACAATCCAATTGTCGTAAAAATTTCCATGAGCCTTAAACCAAAAGAATTAAATGATGGATACTTTTTCAAACAATTTACTAATATTCAATCAAAAATATCCCAATGAGTCACCCCCCAAAAACCTATCTCCCCTTCGATGCTGCTAAAAAAACCTCTCACGCATCTGCGTCCCAGCAAGCTTTACTCAGCCCCTTATTTCCTCCGAAAACCAGTCAATCCCAAGGCTTTGTAAATTTCTTCCTTGCCCATTTCCCGGACTTCACCCACCTGAAACCCCTCAATCGTCAACTTCTCCACTGACCAGCGAACCAGCCTCAAGGTAGGAAAACCCACTGCGGCTGTCATCTTTCGCACCTGCCGATTTTTTCCTTCGATCAAGGTCAAGGCTATCCAAGTATCGGGCACGTTTTTGCGATAGCGGATCGGAGGATCCCGATCTGGTAGGGATGGTATTTCTTCGGGAATTTTAGCAATGGCAGGCTTGGTTGCATACTGTTTTCCGTCCACATTGATCGTTACGCCTTTTTCCAGCTGACGCATGGCCTCTTGATCGGGAATCCCCTCCACCTGCGCCAGGTATGTTCGCTGATGGGCAAACCGGGGGTTCAGCAATTGATGATTGAGCTGCTTATCATCCGTGATGATGAGCAAACCCTCGCTGTCCTTATCGAGACGACCGACTGGATAGACTGTTTTGGGGAAATGAAAAAGAGAGGCAAGTGTCTGCCCCTCTCCGCTAAATTGGCTCAAAACCCCAAAGGGCTTGTAAATGATAAAGTATCGATTCAAAACTGATCAGCTTCCGCAACCCACACAATCAATACTGGAATCCATTGGCTTGACGCCTTTGAGTTTCATCTCGAGATTGTGGATCTGATCACGTACATCCATGTCTTGAAACATGTCTCCGGTAAGCTTGCCTTTCAATTCGGCAATCTGCGCTTCGAGTTCTTTCAGTTGTAATTCGCTCATAAAAGTTGTGGTTAAAGGTTGATTGATTGGTTGAAAATAGCAAGAAAGGAATGTAAGTTCCCAAATGCTAGTAAAAAAGCTGAGGCAAAAATGATTCCAATTGAAAATCAGGCAGAAAAAATTTGATGCTTTGATTATTTCTCCCGCAAAGCTCAGAAGCGGTAAAGTCTAAGCGTCACTGCGAGCGTAGTTTACGGAGCGCGGCAGTCTCAAAGTTTTTCAAAAGAAAGCGGGGCTTGGCAATTTCTCTCCCGCAAAGTTTAGAAGAAGCAAAGTATTCTAGAGATTAAAACCACAAGCAATAATATGCTATGTCCCCACGGGACTGAAAAGAGTATTTTGAATGGGTTGATAGTGGCCAACAAATCCTGAAAATTAGCGGTGATGAATCACTGTGGGCTAATTTGGAATAAGTGGTCATAAACCCCTTCCCTATTTGGCGAAAAAAAGAAAAAAACTAAAGGCTAAAATGCGATCAATCTCTTCAAATCTTAGGTAGCTCTAGTTATTATGGATTTTAAAAATCAAATGATTTGCAAAGTAATTCAGGAAACCCCACATTAACAGCATGAACCCACTCATTCATCTTCGACACAGCCTTCATCAACATCCAGAAATTGCCGGGGAAGAAACCGAGACAGCCCAGCGGATTCTGGAATTCTTTAAGCCATTACAAGCGGATGAGGTGATCGAGAACTTGGGTGGAACAGGCTTAGCATTCATTTTCAAAGGGAAAAACCTCGGTAAACGTTTGCTCTTTCGTAGTGAACTGGACGCCCTACCCATAGATGAAAAAGGTGATCCCAGCTACCGAAGTACGATTTCCGGCAAGGCGCATCTCTGTGGACATGATGGGCACATGGCTATTCTTTGCGGATTGGGTGAAAAACTGTCTCAGCAGCGGCCCGATTCAGGTGAAGTAGTACTGCTTTTTCAGCCTGCTGAAGAGACCGGGGAGGGAGCAAAACGCGTTTTGGAAGATCCCAAATTTGATAAAATTCGACCTGATTTTGCTTTTGCACTGCATAATTTACCCGGCTTTCCTTTGCAGCAGGTCATTACCCGTAAAGGAACCTTTGCAGCAGGAAGTACGGGCATGACCCTCCAATTCACAGGAAAAACCTCTCATGCAGCCCATCCGGAGGACGGACGGAATCCTGCTGCCGCAATCTCTCAATTGATCTTAGCACTTCCTGAAATACGTAAAAGTGTACCGGGATATTGTTTGGCTACGGTCATCCATGTTCAGATCGGCAGCTTGGCCTTTGGCACCAGTGCTGGTATCGGAAGTCTAAGTTTAACACTTCGGGCTTTTGATCAAGAAAACCTGGAACAGCTCATCGAAGAGGTAGAAAAAAAAGCAAAACAGCTGGCAAAAGCTGAAAACCTGGACATTACCATCCAATTCCAGGAAAGCTTTGCTGTATCGAAGAATGACCCTGCAGCAGCAAAATTAGCTGAACAAGCCTTTGAAAGCTTAGATTTGGAAGTTTTAGAAAAAGCCGATCCCTTTCGTTGGTCCGAGGATTTTGGGCTTTTTAGCCAAAGCTGTCCCGCTTATTTATTTGGACTGGGAGCAGGAGAGAGTTCTCCCCAACTCCATGAACCGACTTATGACTTCCCGGATGAATTGATTGAGACGGGGGTGGGGATATTTGATAGAATTATAAGGAATCAATCAGAAGGAAAGTCGTAAACCAAACCTAGGCTGGCGAAATGGATGTAGGCAAAATTATACACCTGATCCACGTCTGCACCTCCCTCGATCAGGCGATATCCTGCCTTCAACTGCAAGCCTTCTTTCCAAACAGGATAGTAAATCCCTGCAAAAATATCTTCTGCTCTGCCCACAGGACCCACCAAGGCGTCACCTTTCAAAACCAATGAGAGTTTTTCTTTCGGACTGTAGTTCAGATTAAAGCTAAGCAAAGGCACAAAGCCCAAATCGGTATCCTCAGCCTCTAAATTACCCTGCGTCAGCGCAATTCGAGCATCCCGAGCCAAAACCGTCGCGCCCAAGTCAATCTTCCATTTGTCATTGTCCACCACGCGATAGCGATAGCTTGCCCTATACGTATTGAATTGATAAGTCCCATCGATCTCTTCTCCTGAAAATGTGGTTTCGGCGAAATCAATTTCCCCAAGTTGTGCATCCTGATACACAATCTGTAAAGGAGCGGCAGTCAATTCGACTGTATGTCTACCCTTGATCAGATAGCTCATTTCTACTCTGAAGAAAGCAGTCGGTTGAGGGCAAAAGTCATCATGAAGGGAAAAAAGTGTACCCGCATTGGCTTCTGCATTTGGCACCCGAACGTCATTATACTGCGAAAAAGCCGCTCCAGACTCCAAATTGAGGCGAAATTGGGATTTGACCAGATGAGGAAGCGTGAGAAATAAAATCAAAAATAAAAATCTAAGTTGAAGCTTGTCCATTTTCTTTTTTGGGATTTTGAGTTCGAAAATTTTGATTCGCTAAGCATATAGCTGCAAAGAGACCGCCAAAGCTTTTTCTTGCTCCATCTGATTTGTGGTTACCCCTTTTTTAAAACCACATAGATTCATATTCATAGCGAACATAGGATTTTCAATCCCTCTTCCACTAAATAGATTCAAAGACTTAATAATCATCATGTCCAGCGTCTGGAGACGCGGGACAGCGAGATAGCAAGAAAATGGTGAATAAAAAAAAACCCTCCAAGAATCCCGACAGATATCGAGACACTTAGAGGGTTCTTCGTTTATTTCTTGACTTTGTAAGTAGCCTGTCCGCCTTAGGCGGATCTCACTCACAACTTAAACCTACTTCCTTTTACTCTGAGCACGCTTCATGGGATTATCTCCGGTAGAAGCACCTCTTGCTCCACCACGACCCTTGAATAGCTCAAAGCGGCTAGGCTGATACTGTCTCGGCCAGTAGTTGCTCGACTCATCGATATCGGCAGTTTCTCGCATCGGATCGAGCACAAACTGAACCACTTCTTTTTCCTTAGCAAATACCTTAGTCACTTCAGTTTCATTCAGTTTCCAGATTTCAGCTGGAATTCGCTCGATTTCCGAAGTGCCATCTGCATACTGAAACTCTATGATCAAAGGCATCACTAAACCACCTACATTCTCAAAAGTGAGTTCGTAGAAATTTAGATTCGAGTTCATCAATTCTTTCTCCTTTGGTGAAAGGCTCGCCATAAATCGCTTGTACTCGTCCTCATCTTCCGGAGTAATGGCAAATCGATCGTAGCTGTTGTAGAAATCACGCGTGGCCGGATCCGCTTCCAATACCGTCTGAGGTACGTCAGCCTTATTAAACTCCTTCGTGATGTAGCTTTCTTCCCGCTCGAATTCAGCCTTTTCAGCAGCCTTTTTCTCAGCAGGAGTTCGGTTGTCTAGCTTAAACCATTTCACATCCTGAATAGCGATATCAACTGGCTCAGTCCCGTAAAACCAACCTCTCCAAAACCAATCCAAATCCACTGCGGAAGCATCTTCTAAGGTTCTGAAAAGATCCTCAGGAGTTGGGTGCTTAAACATCCATCTTCTCGCATACTCCTTAAAAGCAAAGTCAAACAACTCTCTGCTCATCACCGTCTCTCGCAGGATATTCAAGGCAGTTGCCGGCTTGGCGTAGGCATTCGGACCGAATTGAATGATATTTTCAGAATTAGTCATGATAGGCTCCAAGTATTGCTTTTCGCTTCTCATGTAAGGCACAATCTTATGAGCCGGACCACGACGGGAAGGATAATTTCTATCCCATTCCTGCTCAGCCATAAACTGCATAAAGGTATTCAAGCCTTCATCCATCCAGGTCCACTGACGCTCATCCGAGTTGACGATCATCGGGAAGAAGTTGTGGCCCACTTCGTGAATAATTACCGATATCATTCCGTATTTGACAGCTTCAGAGTAAGTTCCGTCCTTATCAGGACGACCATAATTGAAGCAAATCATCGGATATTCCATGCCATTGCTACCTTCCACAGAGATCGCAGTAGGGTAAGGATAGTCAAAAGTCTTGGCTGAATACGATTTAATAGTGTGAGCTACCACACGCGTAGAATATTGCTCCCAAAGCGGATTACCTTCTTTGGCGTAGTAAGACATGGCCATTACATCTTTCCCGCCTTGTTTTACTGCCATGGCATCCCAGATGAATTTTCTGGAAGAAGTCCAGGCGAAATCTCGAACATTTTCAGCTTTGAAAATCCATGTTTTCTTTTCACTCGATTTGCCTTTCTCCAGTTTCTCTGCTTCTGCCTGCGTACGAATGATCACTGGATTATCATAGGTCTGCTTTGCCTTGTTCCAACGCTCCAATTCGGTAGCAGAAAGCACTTCTTCTGGGTTTTGAAGAACTCCTGTAGCACCTACCATGTGGTCTGCCGGTACGGTGATTCGAACTTCATAGTCTCCAAAAACTAGCGCAAATTCTCCTCTTCCGAAGAATTGCTTGTTTTGCCAGCCTTCGAAGTCGGAGTAAACGGCCATTCTAGGGAACCATTCTGCCATGGTGTAGAGGTAATTTCCATCCTCCGGGAAAAACTCATAGCCTGGACGACCTGAAATGTAGGACATTCGGTCGGTGATATTGAAAGACCAGTCTACGGAAAAGCTGAAGCTTTCTCCTGATTTCAAAGGCTCAGGAAGATCAATTCGCATCATGGTCTTATTGACTGCGACCGGAAGGGTATTTCCTTCGGAGTCTTTGACATTCAAAACCTTGTAGCCAAACTCTTCATTTTCCCAAAGAATCCCTTCTAGCGTACGCATGGTCATGCGGGAATTGATAGAGCTCTCAGCCACCTTAGGGGCATCCGATTCCGGACCTCGCTGATTTTCCTCCAACTGCACCCAGAGATAAGTCAAGACATCAGGCGAATTGTTGATATAGGTGACCGTTTCCTTTCCAGTGATGGATTGATTGTCATCATTCAGCTCCACATCGATCACATAGTTGGCCTGCTGCTGCCAATACATATGACCCGGAGCGCCTGAAGCGGTACGATAGACATTGGGTGAGCGAAGCATGGTTCCGAGCTGCTCAAATCGCTCGGCATGATTTTGCTCAGATCGACGCGCTTGTGACCAAGATTCGGTCGATACCAGCGCAAAAACTGCTAATGCAAGTCCTAATTTTCTAATCATGATACTATATATTTTACCAAAATTTCGTTTCTAACATTAATGAAAGGGCTATCCCAAAGACACAGGAAGCAATGACCAAAGTCCAATCTCTACGATTGACTCCTGCGATTCCTACTAGAATTCCAGTCACTGTCAAGAATATTCCCACAATAACCAACTGACCCACTTCCAATCCCACATTGAATGCCAAAAGAGGCTTCCAAATCATCGCTTCCTTGCCAAGCAATTCTCGAAGATAATTGGAGAAACCCAAACCATGAATCAATCCAAAAACCAAAGCGAGGAAATAATTTAACTGAATATTCTTACCCGAAGAAGGTCTTGGCTTCAGAATAGTCAAAAAAGCAGTAATCGCTATAGTGACCGGTATTAGAAATTCGATCACATCAGATCTTACCTGCACAATTTTGAATGTCGCCAAGGCTAAAGTTAGTGAATGACCAATAGTAAAGGCTGTAACCAATATCACGATCTTGCGCCAATCCCGTGGAATATACACTGCACATAGTGCCAATACGAATAGGATATGATCATACCCTTGAATATCGAGTATATGCTGAAGTCCGATGCGGAAATAGAGTTCGAATGAATCCATAAGGGAATAAATATTCCAATTGAAGTAAATTGCGGCAATAATACAGGTTTATTCCCATAATATAGTCCCCAAATTCTTCCAAATGCAACAGTTTTACATCTCCATGATTTCCTTGGGATGGATGGTTTTATCCCACCCATTTTACATTTCTTTGACAGAAATCCGTCAAAACCCGAATTCCCAACGACTTGAAATTGCTACCAAGATATTTTGGGATGATTTGGAAGTAGGATTAGGTAGTTTTCATGATGAGACCATAGACTTCCTGAATCCGAAAGATCCGGAAATTCTGCAGCAACAAGTAGAAGCTTATTTGAAGGAGAATTTTCAGGTTTGGATCGCTGAAAAGGAGGTCAATTGGGTTCTTCTTGGCTTTGAGGTAGAAGAAGATGCAGCTTGGTTTTATATCGAATCTGACCCGGTCAAGCTGGAGAATAGCATTCGGGTAAGAAATTCAGTGCTAATTGAGGACTTCTCCACACAGCAAAATATCGTGCATGTTTACAAGGGAAATAGCCGAAGCCCTAGAAGTTTACTGTTGGGCAAAGGACAGGAAACGGACGAACTGGAATTGAAATAGGCTGAAAATGTGATTCTGAATAAGCTGAATCATTCCAGTAGCCTAATTTCTATACTTTCTCGGCTTAGAATCGGAAGTATGAGAATCGAAGGTCCCTCTAGCCCTTATTCTTTGATTACTGGTAGAAAAACGGGATAACTATTTAAAATTCCCTGAAAGGGGTAAAACAAAAAAGTCCGAGCCTAAGCCCGGACTTTTACTTTTATGGATTTAGAAATCCTTAAGAAGGATTCTGAACCATGTTTTCGTTAGCGTTCAATTCAGAGATAGGAATCTTGAACTGCCAGTTTGAAGTACCAGCAGGCTCTTCAAACTTAGAGTTGATCACAGTCTCTACGTGGTTTGCACCAGTACGATCCAATGGAAGGTTCAGACGCTTCAAGTCGTAGAATCTGAAGCCTTCACCCCATAGCTCGATACGACGCTGAATCATGATCTCTTCGATCAAAGCTTCACCGGTGTTGGTAGTCAAGGTGTACTCAGGATCACGCTGAGAAGCAAAGCTGAACAAAACCTGAGCAGCTTGGCTGTCATTTCCAGCTCTTGCCAAGGCTTCCGCTTCGATCAAGAACATTTCTGAAGCTCTCATGTAAGGCACATCACCTACAGAGCTTGCATTTGCTTGAGCGATAAACTTACGGTTCATGTAGTCACGTTTTGCAAAGGAGCTCAAAGTAACCTCATCGATGAAAGGATCTCTCAAGGCAGGATCAGAGGCATTCGGATCCCAAAGGCCTTTTCTGTAGTCTGTATCCGAGATTTCAGCATAAAGCTTACTGTTGATCGCTTTCGGATTACCCCGAATATTCGTCGAACTGAAGTTCAAAGAAACGTAAGCGAAGTAAGAAGCGAAGAATGTCTGCTGATCGTCAATCTGACGGCTTCCCCAAATCCACTCAGGATTATCAACATTGTTGAATCCTTCGTAAAGCTGAGACTCAGACATCAATTCATATCCGTCGCGAGCTTGGCTAGCCAATTGAGCAGCTACAGCATAGTTACCTTGCGTCAAAGCAATACGAGCTTTGATACCACGAGCCACGTTGATGTTGATGTGAGACTTTGCGTTTCTACCTTCGTCCAAAAGAGCGATAGCAGCATCGATGTCAGCATTGATTTGAGTGTAAACTTCCTCTACCGTATTACGAGCACTACCTTCAGTGATAGGCTCCAACACGATTGGTACACCCAATTGGCTATTACCACCACCTGCTTGATAGCGCTCTGCAAATAGCTGAACCAAGTTGAAGTGAGCCCAAGCTCTGTAAGCCAAAGCTTGACCTTTGATCTCATCCTTTTCAGCCTGAGGACCTTCAGCATCATCAATATTAGCGATGATCATATTCGCATTACCAATGATTTTGTAGTAGAATCTCCAGACAAAACGGACATCACCACTGTTCTCATTGATATGGTTTAGCCATCTAGACATAGAGATAAACCAACCATTTGCAATTCCAGTCAATACATAATCCTCAGCAAGCGCTTCTCTCATGATCATCACGCCACCTTCACCAGGCTGACCCTGAGAATCGTAACGAATAAACATGGATCGGTGGATCCCGTTCAACGCCGTCATGGCATTGGTAGTAGTCGTAAAGACCAAATTTTCAGAAACCGCATCCGTAGGAAGGGTATCCAAGTAGTCCTCCGAGCAACCAAAACTTAGGATTGCTCCGAGCAAGAATATTTTACTTAATAATTTCTTCATTGTTTTGGTAAATTACAGTTGTAAGTTAACACCAAGCGTGAATGTTCTAGCTGGAGTAAAGGTATTGGAAGTCGTACCGCTGAATGTACCGGATACATACATACCGGAACGTCCAGAAAGCCATCCCAAGTTTTCACCTGCTACATAAACAGTAGCACCTCTCATTTTCCAACGCTCCAATAGAGTACGTGGGAAAGTATAGGACAAGTTTACAGATCGAAGGTTCAGATAGGAAGCATCCGTCAACCATCGGTCAGAAGCCACGTTAGTTTGAGCTGCACCGGTTACGTCCATTTTAGGAACGTCGGTTACATCTCCTGGTTGCTGCCATCTGTTAAGGATGTCCACGTGAAGGGCACCACCATCAGGATCGGCAGACATCAATCCTGCATAGATACCATCATAGATATCACCACCCACTGCAAAGCTCATCAAGATGTTCAAAGAGAATCCTTTGTACGTGAAAGTGTTGGTCAAACCACCAAAGAAGTCAGGGGTTGCATTACCAGCGAAGTGGAAACGTGCATTCTGGAAATTGGTAGTAAGTGTATCACCATTCACAATACGATCACGAGGATCATCTTCTGCATACTCTTCAGCTCTGTAAAGACCTTCACCGGTCTCAGCATCTACTCCATACCAGTCTCTCAACCAGAAGTCATAGATAGATCTTCCAACTACATATTTTTTGGTTCCTTCGATTTGCTCGTCAAATGGCAATTCTTTGAATTCATTATTGAAAGTTGAGACGTTCACATTCGCATTCCACTTGAAATCGCCAGATCTAATAATTTCTCCACCTACATTGAATTCTATACCGGTGTTAGACATCGTACCGATATTTAAGAACCTACTTTCCAAACCAGTGGTCAATGATAATGGAACGTCAAAAATCAAGTTTTGGGACTCTCTGTTAAAATATTCCAAAGCACCAGTGAATCGGTTAGCGAATGCAAAATCAATACCCAAATCATAGGTATTGTTAGACTCCCACTCCAAATCAAGGGCTGAAAGAGAAGCTTGCAAAATACCAGGCTCAGATGCGTTATTAAACCCTAAGTCATAAAGTGCCTGCCATGGGTAATAATTTTGTCCTCCTCCGGAATTAAGGATGCTATTGTTACCTACTTCACCGTAAGAAGCTCTCAACTTTAACATCTGAAAGAAATTAGAATCAAAGAAGTCTTCCTGATCGATAGACCAAGCAGCACCCACGGAGAAGAATGTTCCCCATCTCACGTCCTCAAAGAATCGGGAAGAAGCATCTGTTCTCAAAGATGCGGAGAAGGAGTACTTATCATCATATACATAGTTAACTCTAGAGAGATAAGACTCAATTCTGTCACGGTCTAGACGGCCTGTAGCAGAGTTGATCGTTACAAAGTTGTCTGGCTCAATGTTACCAGCCAAGATTTGATCTTGCTTGGAAATAAATTGACGATTTACTTGAAAATCATAGTTCTCATGACCTGCCAATACTTCTACAAAGTGCTTCTCTTTGAACGTATTGGTATAAGTCAAGAGCTGGTTGAAAGTCAAAGAATTGATTCGGATATTTTCTCTACGAGTACGTCCCGCTGGAGCTCCATCACCTACGATCGTGTTGTCATATCCAATGTTCAACAGCGATGTGATATCAGTCGCAATATTTGTTCTGAAAGTGAAGTTCTTCAAAAACTTAGCCTCAACGTATGCACGTGAAGAGATTACATCTCTGTCAAATCTGTCCACATTAAGTAAAGTCTCTTGAACCACGTGACGACCAGGATATGCACCCGCACCTCTAGATGGTAGGCCTAGCTCCTCTAAGTCACCTAGGTCATAGATTCTGTTTCCGAATTCATCTAGAATGAATCCACCAGTTTGCATATTCTGAGCAAAAACCGGATAAATAGGACCCATGGATCTTGCAGTAAAGAATGGGTTCACAAAGCTGTTGCTACCACCATCTCTCGCATTGTTTCCTTCACTTAGCGTTGCAGAAAGGTTGATACCTGTCTTCAACCAGTCAGTAGCCTGAGTATTTACATTCAATCGACCGGTGAATCGCTCGATATCAGATTGGATGATAAATCCTTTCTCATTCAAATAGTTGAAAGAGGTGTAGAAATCAGTCTTCTCAGAACCACCTGAATAGGTCATGTTGTACTCCTTTCTATCACCCATTCGCTCCAACTCGTCGAACCAGTTAAGTCCCTGGAAGTTGTTTCTTGCGTTTGGATTCAAAGTACCGTCAAGACCTACGATTTGATCATTTGGTACATTGTAGATGTTATAACCAAGAATATCAATCAGGTTGTTAGAAGCAAAAGCAGCTGCATCAGCACCGCTGGCACCGTTTCCAAGCTGTGAGTTTCTGAGGGATTCCCAAACTAGTGGGTAATACTGATCAGCATTTACGCGATCATACTCAGGAAGTGCACGACTTGAGATACCTTGTTGCAATCTCAAATTGAAAATAGGCTTGTTTTTCTTACCAGTCTTAGTGGTAATCATGATCACACCGTTAGCCGCACGAGAACCGTAAAGAGCTGCTGAAGAAGCATCCTTCAAAATGGTCATGTCCTCGATATCTTCTGGGTTCAAGTTGGAAAGTGCTCCATCATATGGAACCCCATCCACCACGTAAAGTGGAGAAGAAGAAGAGTTTACCGAACCAATACCACGAATACGAACAGCTGGAGTAGACCCTGGCTGACCGGAAGCAGAAGTAGTAATTACACCAGGAGCCTGACCTTCAATTGCGTTTACTACGTTGTTGATCGGTCTGTTTGCGATTTGATCTCCTTTCAATGCTATAGCAGAACCGGTAAAGTTTCCCTTATCAGCAGTGCCATATGCAGTAATGATTACTTCATCAAGATTCTGGGAATCTTCTTCCATCACTACATTGATCTCAGAACGATTGCCAATTTGCTCTTCCACACTGCGATAGCCGATGTAGCTAAAGACCAATGTAGTGGCACTTTCTGGAGCCAAAAGGGTATACCTTCCATCCAAATCCGTTACGACTCCAATGGTCGTACCCTTCACTAGGACATTCACCCCGATCAAACCCTCAGGTTCACCCGGTGATGTCACTCTACCTGTGATGGTTTTGTTTTGCGCCATTACCGACACGGATGCCAGCAATACAAAAACAAAACCCAGTAAAATTTTCTTCATAGGTTTAGTTTTAATAAAATGATTTAATTTTCGTGGAGATAAAAGACGATACTAATTTGTGAAAGAGCAAATTTGGCAGATGCTCAAAAAAAAGGTAAAAATCACACTATCATACTGAAAATACCAAATTTTAGAAATAATATTTGGATTTACTGGTGTCCGAACACTGTCCGGATTTCAAAAACCACGAATTTTTAATATTATTTTCAAATTCTCGATAATAAATTCTGAAAACGATAAAAAACAGTCTAGTTTATTTTTAAACTTGGAATAATTCAATTAATTTTTTATTCTGCAAAAATTGATTTGATAGATATATTATTCCGAATATTTAACCCATACTCATATTTTTAAAATATTATTCTGATGATGTTCGTTTTTGAAAATCATATTCTCGGAATTTTAAAAACCTTTTTAAGCACCTGTCAAAATTAAATTTTTGTTAAAAATTTATTCGAATGGATTAAAAAATGGGCAAAAGGTCAAGTTTCTGCTAAAAATATCTCCGTTTGGGGTTCCCAAAGTCCATTTTTTCGCTTTAACAAATAGTAACTTCCTACTTTAAAATCTACTTCTAAACCTGCTTTTTCTACTCTTAACCTAATAGAGTCAAACTGCCCCTTCTTGATATCCTGAAAGGCAACCGTAAGGTGTGGATGGTAATTGGTATCGCTCAACTCTAGATTCAATTTTAAATCTCTTTTACCAAAAATTCTCAGGCCGTCCTGCAGTTCAAACAGCTTGGGTTGTTTCGCCACACTCAAAAACAAAACACGCCTCCGAAATTGATCCACACCTCGAATGCTTAGGGGGAAAGGGGAAAAACCTTGGTTGAAATTTTTTAGTGCTTCCACCAAACGATCCTCCTTGTTGCTATTATACAGAAAAGGCATTTTCAAGGTGATATGGGCCGGAGACTTCAGGGCATATTTTACCCCAAACTCCTCCTTGAGTGAAAGTTTCAAATCGTGAACTTGCTCCCTAAATTCTTTAGGAGGAAGTATTGCTAAAAAATATTTTTGTAAGTCAGCCATTAAATTACCCGATCAACCTTTGAAAAGCTCAATTTCACAAAAACAGTTTAATTAACTCAATCAATCTCTTAAATTAAGCCTTTGAAACCAACAAGCGCTATCAGATACCCTGATGAGAATCTCTCCGTAAGAGTGAAAGATCGAATTAGGGCAAAAGCCTTTAATCAAAACGCAGACACATGAAGATTTTTCCAAAAATCATGATCGGTTTGGACTTGACCGAAATGGATGAAATCCTGATCCAAAAGACCAACATATTCTTGAAGTTTTTAGGAGTTGAAAAATGCTATTTTGTGCATGTGGCAAAAAACTTGGCCATCCCAGATGACATTCTCAGCCAATATCCAGATCTCTTGGCCCCAGGAGATGAGTCCATTGAGGCAATCATGGAGGAGAAAATCAAGCGGCATAATTTTCCTGAAAATATCGAGATCGAAATTTTTGCCGAGGAAGGAAGCCATCCTTTAGAGACCTTCCTCCGATGGGCCAAAATCAAAGATGTGGATCTCATTGTGATGGGAAGGAAAGAAAGCCTAGTAGGTAGTGGTGCCCTTGCTAACGGAGTTGCCAAAAAAGCCCCCTGCTCCATCATGTTGCTTCAGGAAAAGCGTCCTCCTGGTATTCCTAAGCGCATTATGGTACCCACGGACTTTTCCAAGCACAATCACATGATTTATGAATTTGGAGAGCGAATAGCTGATGAATTAAAAGCTGAATTGATTCCCGTTCATATTTTCCATGTCCCGGCAGGCTACTCCAAGACCGGTAAATCTTTCGAGGAATTCTCTGAAATCATGCGGCTCAATGCGAAAAAAGACTTCAAAAAGTTCGTATCCAAACACGATCATCCGGAATTGAAATGTGAGTTTATCTTAGATAGTGGCGAAAGCTCCGGTAAACAATTGCTGGAAGAAGCCCATAAAATGGACGTGGATATGATTATCCTGGGCTCTCGCGGACGGACCAAATCCGCAGCAATTCTATTGGGAAGCACAGCCGAGAAACTCATCGAAGTCAATAATTCGCTTCCAATGATAATATTCAAAAAGAAAGGTGAAACGATGGGCTTTTTCGATGCCCTCTTCCGAATTTAATCTGCTCGGCGCAGATAAAAACAAACCTGATCCCCTTTGCCCTCCTGATTGAACTGGAGGGCTTTTTTTTGAAATACTCTTAATTCATTTGACGAAAAATGGGCTTCGCAGTCCGTCCCTGCAAGCTTTATTCCTCGCTGATACAAAATAGACCCCCAAAATTGGAAGGCTGTAGAGTCGAAAAGAATCTTTTCGAGCTTAAGCCCCTGGTCATTTGCTAGCTTTTTGAACCCTTCCAAACTAGGAATACTCAAGTGCCTTGGAGCATCAAGCTGAACCCAATTATCTCCAAATTCTTCCCAAGCACTACTTCCTGCCAAAGGAGTGCGAATTAGCAGTCTTCCATCTTTTTTAAGCTTTTGGCGACAAGTCTCCAAGGTTTTCCTTGGCTCTGCCATGTGCTCAAAAGCATGATGCATGAGCATAATGTCAAATTCTCCCGGAAGGTCCTCCAGCCCACCCTTGATCAATGACAGTCCTGGTTCCAAATCCTTTGAACTATCTAAAAAAGGATCCACTCCAGTCAGATTTCCAAAGCCAGACGCCCATAACTCATAGAGAAGCTGTCCACTACCACAACCGATATCAACTATTCGATCCGAATAGGCAGGATTTAACTCCCTAAGCCAATATCCATAGGAAGGGCTGAATACCGAGGCGCCTGTTTTCAAAAAGAGCCACATTCTTACCTTTTTCAGGAAATTTTTAAGCGAGCTTGAAGTGACTAAAGAAGAAAAGGAATAGTAGGTATCTGACTTATAAAAAACAGAAAGATTTGACGGAACAGATTTGATTTGAAGGGATTGACAATCCTGACACTCTTGGTAAATAAATTGCTCTCCCAGCCCGAGCATTTTCTCTTCTGCCTGAAAATCCCGAAGCGATTCGCTATTACAAAAATGACAGTGATTCATCGATCAATAGGCATTCTCCCGGTTGAAAAGCAGTTCGTGAACTGTCTTCACCATGATACCCATATCCAGCAAAAATGACCAATTATTGATATAAAAAGAGTCTAATCGTACCCGTGAGCGAATCTGATGGGGGTTTTCAATTTCCCCTCTAAAGCCTCTCACTTGAGCCAAACCTGTGATTCCCGGCTTGATCTTGTGTCGGGAATTGTACCGCTCAATTTGCTTTTGAAATGTTTGATTCATTGGAATCGTATGAGGTCGCGGACCTACAATGGACATATCCCCTAGCAGCACATTGATAAACTGTGGCATTTCATCCAAAGAGGTCGTACGCAAAAAGGACCCAATTCTTGTAACCCGAGGATCTCCTTTCTTTGCCTGCACTGTATCTGCATAATCGTTAGGAGTCATAGACCGAAACTTCAGGCAGCTGAACACTTGATTGTTGACTCCATTTCGTTTTTGGATAAAAAATATGGGACCTCTTGATTCCAGTTTGATTAAAAACCCGACCAGAGGGATCAACCAAGAAAGGATAAATACAATCACCAAACTAGCAAATACAATATCAAAAGCTCTTTTTGCAAAGCTATTGAAGGCATTGTCCAAAGGAATTTCATTGACATTGATGACAAAGAAATCGCCATACCTTGAAAATGATAGATTCTTCTCCAATTGAAGGGATCCTCCGGGAATCATCTTGACTTTGATGTAATTTTCATCTGCGAAGTCAATGATTTTTCGGACCAATCCTGGCTCTAATTGCTCGTGGATGTAGATCAGATCAAGGTCTAATTCTGGGGCGTGTTCGAAAAACTGCTGAATCCCTCCACGGGTCTGTGCACAATCGGAGAGATTATCATAATAACCTAGGAAATTGATTCCGAAATCCTTTCGAATCCGAAATACATCAGCTAGCCGGGGACTTGTTCCTCCTTTTCCGACTATGACAGCATTTCGATAATTCTTACCCTTAGATCTGTAGGACCGGAGCATCATATGAACAGACACCCGATAACTTCCCATCAATACCAGCATGCCTACTCCTAAAGTAAGGACTGGCAAAACCTGCAACTCAGGCGTATTGAATGGAATCCAAAGAATAGCCGTAGCACCGACAAACCAAAAGACCGTGCCTAGGAGATGCTTCAGCGTGTCTCCATACTCATCAGTACGACCGATTTTATAGTCTTTTCGAAGAAGGGAAATCAACAACCAAAGCACGGAAAGCGGCAAAAAGGCATCGAGTTCAACCTTGGCGAAAATTCCAAATTTCTGAAGAAGGAAATTGGTCAGTAAAAGCGAAACAAGGGAAGCAATAAAATCAGAGGCTGTGAAAAGCCAAGGAAAATACCGGTCAAATCTGCGCTTCATAAAAATCTGATCAAACAATTACACTTTTGCAAAAACCGCGCTAGACTACATTTTTTGGCCGAAACACGATTTCAAAACCAAAATTAAGAAAAGAATCGTCAAGCATGCTTACTTTTGCGAGTAATTTCAAATGCAAAACGATTTTTAGTCTAAATGTTTTCAATTTCTAAGCTGTTCGCTTCTTCCGACGATCCCAATTCTCTTGGGGCGTATTTTCGAAAAAAACGTTTACAGCAATTTGAACAGCTTTTTTTCAATCAATTCGATGTAAATCAGCAGGTTAAAATTCTTGACGTCGGAGGTACAGATTATTTTTGGAAAGGCAGCTCATTACTCGATCATCCAAAGGTCGAAATTACATTGCTCAACCTCCATCTCGAAGAGAGTTCTCATCCTGCTATCAAGAGTACTACAGGTGATGCGACTAATCTTCAAGAATATCAGGAAAATGAATTTGATCTCATCTTTTCAAATTCAGTAATCGAGCATCTGTTTACTTGGGAAAACCAGCAGAAAATGGCGGCAGAAATTGAGCGAGTGGGGAAAAAGCATTTCGTACAGACGCCAAACCGATACTTTCCTATCGAAGCGCATTATGCCTTACCTTATGCCCAATATTGGCCCGAAAAGCTACTTTTTCACACGCTCACGAGGACACCACTCAGCCGTTTCAGAAAATGGTCAAGCAAGGAAGCTTCCGATTATATCGCCGAGATCAGGCTACTCGATGAGAAAGAGTTGCAGAGACTTTTCCCTAGTTCGGAAATTCTAAAAGAAAAAGTGGCAGGATTGACCAAGTCAATCACTGCACACAATTTACTTTAGTGAACCAAGGTCGCTTTTCGAGTCAAAATTTCTTGATTGATTCCGTCCCAAAGAATTTTTCTGGCAGACAAAGCTTCTTTGGCAGAAACTTTGGCGCCTTCAAGATGCACGTCTGTCTCGAGAAGAAGAGAAACCATTCTCCAAGCCAAAGGACCGTGCTCTTCTTCGTCCAGATGAATGTGTCTGTCGAAATAGAAACCAAGCGTTTTTAATTCCTCAGGTTGATCTTTGACAAGCTCGTCCACCAATTTTCTAAACAAATCAGGGATCAGATCCTCTCTTCCCAAGGTAAAACTTGAGGCAATTTCGTGAGCAGAACCAAATAAGGCTGTTTGATAATTTACCCGAAGGAATTTCTGAACGAATTCTGGTAATTGGGCGACATTCATCGCATCGTCAAGATTCATTCCCGCGGAAACGGATTTCACAAGACTATTGATAGACTTGGTAGAAGCACCAGCTTCTTGCATGGCTCTTAAGTAAAGTTCAAAGTGGCTACAAAAGCCACCTTTTCCATCCTCATCACTTTCCTCTGCAAGTACAATGTCATTGATCAATCTTACCACGAGAGGATCTCCTGCCGGTATCCAAGGAAGACTCATCCCAGTCAGTCTATGCTGAAGAGCTTTGAGCAAGCTCATAAAATCCCAAACCGCAAAGACATGGTACTCCATGAAAACACGGAAATCTTCAAGGGTATTTAAGTTTTGATAAATTGGGTGATGTAGTAATTCTTGTCGGTCATCGCTTACCGACGAGATCAATTGATCTAGGTGATTATTCATGAATAAATTTTAATAGGAAAACACAGAAGGACTGTGGGATTGTTCGATTCATTTGATAGAAAAAAACAATCTGGGATAATTAATTTTCTGCAAACTGTAAGCGAACCAAGTTGGAATAAAATCCATCCTCTCGATCAGCGAGTTCCAGATGACTTCCCTCCTCTACAATTCTTCCTTCGCTAAGGACGTAGATTCGGTCGACCTTTCGAATCGTCGCTAATCTGTGGGCGATGATGATCGTTGTCCTTCCTTTCATCAGTTCGTCTAGGGCTTCCTGAACAAGGGCTTCTGATTCGGCATCCAATGAAGAAGTTGCCTCATCGAGGATCAAGAGGCTAGGGTCTTTCAAAATAGCTCTAGCAATGGCTACACGCTGACGCTGTCCACCGGAAAGCTTTACTCCCCGCTCTCCAACCAATGTATCCAGTCCTTCTGGGAACTGAGAGATAAACTGCCATGCATTGGCTTTTTTGGCAGCATCAATGATTTCTTCCTCAGTAGCCTCCGGACGTGCATAAGCGATATTTTCGCGGATACTTCCTCCAAAAAGCAAAACCTCCTGGGGAACCATCCCGATATGCCTTCTGAGCTTGTCCAAATTCCAGTCATTGATAGACTTTCCATTGATGGAGATGGACCCCTTCTCTACTTCATAAAACCTCAGTAAAAGTTGGATGATGGTCGATTTCCCTGCTCCGGAATGACCGACTAATGCCACCTTGTCTCCTGTATGAATTCGCATGGAAAGTGACTTCAAAACAGCCATTTCAGGGCGTGTTGGATATCGAAACTCGACGTTGGATAGCTCGATTTCTCGAATTTCTTCCTGAGCACTGCTTGTTCCGCTTTTCTCTTCTGACTCTTCCAGTATTTCCAAGACTCTTTCAGAACTCCCGATTGCTTTTTGGACCTGACTATAAATATCTCCCAAGCCGGCAATCGACCCCCCGATAAAAGTGGTATAGAGAACAAATGAAACCAATTCACCTACACTCATCTCCCCACTTGCCACCAAGCTTGCTCCGTACCACATTACTGCCACGATACCTCCGAAAAGCGCAAAAATGATAAAAGAAATAAAAGCTCCTCTGAACTTGGCTGTCCGCAAAGCCACTTGAACCACATCTCCCAACTTATTGGAGTAGCGTAAAGACTCATAGGCTTCACCCACAAAAGACTTTACGGTTGAAATCGACTGTAAAGTCTCCTCCACGATGACATTGGCTGAGGCGAGTTCATCCTGTGTTTTCCTACTCAAAGAGCGGATAAATCTACCGAATACCATTGCCAGCAAAACCAAAACCGGAAAGGATCCCAGCATGAAGAAGGTAAGCTTCGGTGTGGTAAAGAAAAGAAAGGCTATACCTGCCAGAAGAGTAACTACCTGTCTAAAAAGCTCCGCTAAGGTTACTGAAAAGGTGTCTTGAAGCAAACTGACATCCGAAGTGATTCTTGAAATCAACTCCCCTGTTCTTCGCTTGTCGAAAAAAGTCATCGGTAATCTCAACATTCGGCTATAAAGTGCCAGACGTATATCCCGCATGGAGCGCTCAGATACTTGGGCAAACAACCAAACTCGGAAAAAGGAAAAGACGCTTTGGATGGCCAGAATGCCCAACAGTAAAAAAGCAATGGAATCAATGTCCTGAATGATCCAGTCACTGCCCTGAGCTGTATCAATCAGTTTACCCGCAACAAACGGGAAGGTCAGCAGGGTAAGCGAAGACAAAAGCAAAAACACCAAACCAAGGATAAATCTTCCCTTGTATGGAACCATGAAACGGAATATTCCGCCTAGTTTTTGAAAATTTTGCTTGCTTAACTTACGCTTCTCGTGATCTTCTAACGCCGCTCCCCTTTTTTTAGCCATTCTGAATTAATATTGATGCAAAAATAGCCTTTTGATTGAAAAGAAGCTTCCAAAATATGGAAATTTGAGCAAAGGGTTATTCGGCCAAAACTTGGGCAGCTAGCATTTCTCCAAGAGCACTTGCATGTTTGAACCCGTGACCTGAGCAAGCAGAAACTAGGGAAACGTGATCCATCTGTGGGTGTGGCTGCAAAACAAATCTTGCGTCTTCGGTAACGGTGTAGAAACAAACCTCACTCCGCACGATTTCAGGTAAAAGTCCCACAAATTTCCCTTCCAATTTTTCCTTCCAAAACCTTTCTTGCTCCAGCTTGCTCACAGAGCGATCGATCTGCTCAGGATGCTCAGTTTCCAAAAATTGCTCAGAGGCTATCTTCACCGTTTCCTGATCTTGGCTTGGAAAACCATACAAGAAATCTGTGGGCTCTGGACCATATCCCCACATAAATACGGAGTTCAAGGATTTCAAAGGACTATCTTCCTTCATCTTCACCCAGTAAAGCACTTGTCTACAGATTTTAAACTTCGTCTGAAAGCTTGGATCGACAAAGTCCTTTACCCAACCGCCGGCAGATAGGATTACTTTTTTGGCACGAAGGGTTTCCTCTCGAAGTTGGATTTCAACAAATCCCGCTTTTTGCTGAATACCCAACACCGGCTGATGAACTCGGACGTTAGCACCATTCTTCACGGAAAGATCCAATTGGGCTTGTATGGTTTTCTCAGGAAATACAAATCCTGCACTCGGCTCAAAGTACCCTCTTACCTTTTCCGGAAAATTGAACTGAGGAAATTCTTCATTCAATTTCTCCTGATCAAAAATCGAGTGTGGAATAGATTCTGAATCAGCGATTTGTTTGGTTTGATCAAAAAAGCTCGAGCCCCCATACTTAACCCAAGCTTCCTGGCCGGACTCGATCAAAAGTCCCCCTGCTTGTTTGAAAAGCTCAATTCCTGCCTCTTTTTCGATTTCTTTCCAGATCTCTTGGGATCGACGAGCAAACTTGACATACTCTCTTCCTTCACCCACAGCCAGTCGGGTGATTCGGGTTTCTCCATGTGAGGAGCCCATGCTATGCGGTGGGTCAAAGCGGTCGATTCCAAGAATCCTCTTTCCGCTCTTCGAGAGAAAATAAAGGGCGGCAGATCCTACAGCCCCGAGTCCGATTACCACATAGTCATTATCCTTCATGGAGACTTTTCAAGTCAGGATTTACCCATTTGGGCATCAATTAGTTCTCGCTTGAGTTTGCGCTCCCGCTCCAAGGTATTTTTGCGGTGTTGTTCAAATTCCTCCTGTAGTTCAGCGAGGTCTTTTTCGGCCTTTTTGATCTTTGAAAAACTTCGGAAATATTTAAAAGAGAAAAGGGCTAAAGCTGCCGCTAAGGCTCCTACCAAAACCCACATAAACGTGGAGTAGACCCCTTTTTGAATACCAAGACCAAGGAAGTTGAAGTTGTCCTTGGCGGCTATTGCTTCCTGCTTTTCAGACTCAGTCTGTGCAAGAAGATTTTGAATAGATCGAATAGAGTCCTGTCGGGTTTGTACGTCTTTTTTGAGTTCCAAAACCTCTCCTCGCATGGTTTGGATGGAGTCAAGCATATTTGATTTTAATCGATCCAAAAATGACCTTCTGACGACTTTATACTCTTGATAATTATTTGAAGCTCCGTAGATATAGTCAAACTGTTCATCGATTGTGCCGGATTGAAGTGCATTTTCATTGGTTTCTTGGGCCAAAAGCTGACCGGAAAGTAGTGTCACAGTTAGCGCCAGAAATACTAGATGCTTGTTCATTATCGTATTTTTTGAGTTCAAGGGGTGATTCAATAAATGTGCCTTCCGGCAAATTTAGCCTGTTTTTTTTGAAAACCTTCCAGTAAAAACCCTTTGTCAAAATCCTTTTTTGTTGATTTTCAGATAATTATAATTAAATTCCTTTTCCATTTTTTTTACCATGCGTATAAAAATTCTAAAGGTTTGGCTTTTTCTTTTGCCTGTAATTGGCATCATCGGGACGGTCTTGTATATCCAGTCATCGAATAATATCACCGAACTGGAAGAGCAAAACCTGAGAAGTATTCAAGCAGTCAAAAATGATATGCAAGCTGCTCTGCCTGATTATTATCAGCGAGTGGAAGGTTATATTTTCAGAGAGGCCTACGCTGTTTATTCGGAAGATTCGATTAGTAAGGAGTCCCAAAAATTCGTCGACCTGCTTGCCAATGTCTTTCAACCTGAAATCGAAAGGGTCCGCTTGGTAGGTAAAAGTCAAGTTCCGCTCCCATCTCTTTCATTAGATCAAAACGAACTCTCGCGAAAGAATCTGAAGGTGAAAATCCCTTCGGAAAAAATGAATTATTTCACGAGTTATGGATTTACAGGAAAATTTGAAGCCAGCTCAGAATCCATCAAAGATGCCGTGATAATTGATGTCACCTTTCCTATCGAGGAGCTTCTTAGAAAGCAGGAAAACAACAAAGTATTTCAGCAATTCTTTATACTGAATAGTCAGGGAGAAGTAGTCTATCCCGAGGAGCAATTAGGCCTTCAGCTACTTGAGCCTTTCCCGCTTACACGAGATAGTCTAGGCGTGGTAAGATCTGGGGTTTATCACGAAGTGATCAATTTTTCCGGATTCAAAAACAGAGCCTATATCGCTCCTGTGACACTGGAAAACCTTCAGCTTTTCGCGGTAGGAACAGTTCCCGAGGCCCAATTCATGAAAGTAGGCCTTCGGATCAATTTTTCCTTGCTGAGCATTTTACTTTTCTTCTTGGTTATACTCATTTCTTCCGTGCCCATTTTGGCCATTTTAAATTTGGGGCTTGGAGATTCACTGACAAGATCCAAAATTCTTCAGGTGGGTCTATCTCTTTTGGGCTTGACCTTGATTTTGGGATTTGCCTTTTCTTTTTTCAAAAATATACCTGACCCACTTCTAGAGACTAAAAATATACGCCTGACCTTAGACCAACAGTTCACTGATAGTCTTTGTCGCTTTAATACGATTTTGAGAGATTTTCAGGATCAAGGTGAAAAAAACACTTTTGGACAGGTAAATGAACTGATAGAATTCTCCGATGATGGCCTTGCCAAACAAATGTATTTTCAAGGTCCCGGCCTGGATTTGAATTTTGGAGATGGCTCAAATTCTCCTATTGACTTGAGTGACCGGGCTTATTTCACGTATTTCAAAGAAGGCGACAGTTCCGTTTTCATCAACTCTCATTACAGTAGGGGAAGTGGTCAACTAGAGTCAGTAATCAGCAGGAAAACTAATGAAGGAAACATCCATGCTGTAACATTCAAGCTTCAACCAGATGCGGATATCAGTAAAAATTTCCGATTCCTCCTCATCAAAGAAGATGGAGGAATATTATATAAAAGCCAAAAGATAATCTCCCCTATTTCCAACCTTAAGGAAGGAGTCAGTCTGGTCAAATGGCAGGAAATCGAATCTATTCTAGAAAACAATAGAGACTTGGGCGAAAATCAAACTCTCGAGGTGCCCTTCTATCTAAACGGTCATCAGTACACTGGAGTATTTTCACGGATACGGGATACGGGATTTGACCAACCGGTTTGGATGGTCTTCCTAGTCAATCACAACCTTACCCATGTATTTTCCTCGCTTTCATCCTTGGAAGCTGTTTTGATTTTATCAGCGTATTTTCTGATTCTTCTCCTTTCTATGGCCGCACAGGGGCTATCTCGACAATTATTGACTGATTTCGGATTTAACACCTTCCTGTTTGAATGGCTTAAGCCGACCCAGCAAAATCTTCGAAAGCTCAAATATCTGACCTTCGCTTTTCTGATTTATGGGGGAATCGTCCTTACGATCTATTATTACTTACCACTTGATCCGATCCGTTTACTACTCCTGTTGATCATTTCCTCCCTCTGGATTTCATTTATCAACCTAGCAACAGATTCCAATAGCTCAAAAGGCAACTCTTCGAAAAAATACCACCTCAATGAGACAGCCTATGCACCTTTAGGGATCAACCTAATGATCATTTTAGTATCGGTTTTGTCTGGCTTAATTAGTTGGATACCTATTCTCATTTTGAGTTTATCGGCTCTTGTCCTGACTTATTTGTGGCATGGATTTGTCAAAAAAATCCCGGGAAGAATCAAAATCATTCCTGCCTCCAAAGTACTCCCTGTTTATCTCGTGACCTGGTTTCTATTGGTGGGATTTATTCCCGGCTATCTTATTCAGTCCAAGACACAGATTTTCGAATCAAAAATCTGGAATAGCGTCAAAAGCTCTGAAAAAGAGGAGCAAAACCTTCAACTTGAGAGTCTGGAAAAATCCCGAAGATCGATCATGATGACGGTAACCGATCCTTTTGATCAAAAAATTCTCGACTTTATCACACCAAATCAGGAGGTCTTTCGGGCAGCCATGCAAGGGACCTCCAAAAACTTGAGCTTTGGAATTGGCTGGATTGGAGTGATCGGACTCCTATTCCTTTTTGGCTTTTTGATCTATTATTTGCAGCGCACCATTTTCTTCACATTTGAACCTGTACATGAGGATAATTTCGATCTCAGCCAGCCAAAACTTTTTGTATGTAGCATTGACTCTGGGCATTTTGACGAGATTATGGATCAATTGCTTTCAAATAGCGCTAAAACTGTGGCAAAGATTGACTTCCTGACGCAAGAGATCAATTGGCAGTTTAAAGTAGACAAAAGCTACGACATGTATATTTTTCAAAATTTCCACTGTCTAGCTGACCCTACAAAAGCCATTGAAATCATCGAAAATCTAGACGGTCCAGGCAAGACCATTTGGATATGCTCTGGAAAAACCTGGCCTGAGTTGCTATCAAAAATCAAGGACAATGATCAGTCCATGCGTTTCTCGGAGGCTTTTTCAGATTTCCGATTTAAATTCTTAGCCATTCCCCATGAAACCCTTGAGACAGAACCCGGCTTCGAAAAACCAGAAATTCTACTAAGAGAAATGCGAAGCAGAAAGGCATTTTTTACCAATATGTGGGCAGAACTTTCATTTTTAGAGCGCTTAGTCTGTTATTCATTTGCTCAAGAGGGATTCTTTAGCCCCGCCCGAAAGGATGTCATGATTGGGCTGGCACAAAAAGGAGTCCTAAAACCAAAGGATACAAAAGTCAAAAAACCGGTTTGGCTAGAAAATCCCTGGCTGGAATGGCAACTCTACAGTCCGGTTTTTAGAAAATATATTTTAGACCAAACCTCAGAATCAGAACTTGAAGCTTTCCGGGTTTTTGAGAAAAAACAAGGTAATGCCCAGAGCATTCAGGTTTCACTGGTCAGTTTTGCATTGATCTGTCTTGCCTTGATCGGTATTTTCGACCAGAATTTCTTCTCCGAAGCCTATGCGTACCTAACCGGTTCACTCGGATTGCTAGGAAGTGTCTATGCACTTTTGAACCGTGGGCTTTTAAATTTTAAATTTGGGAAAAGTAATTCATGAATGACCCGAATCTTTCTTGTCCTTTTATTCATTTCCCTCAGCGGTTTTGGCCTTGCCAGACAAAACAGCCCAAAAAATGACTTTGAGGCTGCCTTGGAAGCCATGGATCGTGAGGATCAGGAAGCAGCTTTTTTTCATCTGGAAAACTGGCTGAAAAGCTATCCCCAAGATGCGCTTGCTCACTGGTATATGGGTCAGGTCTATGAGTCCTTTCCTGGAGAAAACACTCCATTCGCACTCGAATACTACAATCAAGCCATCAATTTGAATCCACAACTGGCCTCCACATACTTCAGTCGTGGGAGAATATTTCTTCAAATGGAAAAGTTTGAAGCTGCGGAAAAGGATTTTTTGACCTTTCAGAATCTTCCCAAAGGAGAAACCAATCAAATCTTTTTCGAAAAAAATTCCACGCAAGCTGGCGTATCGGGAATTTTCACCCTTCAGGGAAATCTATCAGCAAAAGTCTTTTACCACCTTGGGCTTTGTCAGATGGGGATGGAAAACTATGAAAAGGCCAATGAGTATTTTGACCGGGCGATTGAGATCCGACCTGAACCAGACTATCTCACTGAGAAAAGCCAAGCTTTGCTTTCACTCGATCGGAGCAATGAGGCGGAATCTGCTTTAATCACAGCCTTGGAAATAGACCCGGATCATTTTCTTGCTCAAGAACGTCTTGCTTTGATTCGGGGGAAAAATCCAGAAGAATTGATCGAGCCACTAAATATTGCCGTAAAAAACAAACCCAATGAACCCCAAGTATGGAAAAAACGGGCCTATTATTTTTTAGAAAGAGGAAATTGGAAATTGGCAGAGAGAGACCTTAGGGAGGCCCTTGCTTTGGACAATCAAGACGCTGAATTATATCTATACCTAGGAACGATTGCGTCCAGGCAGCAAGAATGGGCTCAAGCCGAAAAATACTACAGCGAAGGGCTTTTTCTGGATGAAACCAATACACAAATCATCCTAGCCAGGGGACAAGCTCGCTATCAACAAAGTAAATTGGAAGAGGCGCTGGCAGACTTTATTCAATTGATAGGCATAGACCCCACGCTTCCTACGGCCTACTATCACAGAGGAATCACCCTCCTCCGGATGAAAAGAAATCAAGAAGCCTGCGAAAACCTACAGCTTGCAGCCAATTGGGGAATGGAAGCCGCCCAAGAAGTCATTAAAAAAGCCTGTCAGGACTAGAGTTCGCCGGTAGTCTTCACCCTTGAGGCGATCCAGGCTGGTCTCCAGGAAGCTACCAATGTGATCAAAATGACCACCACGGTGATCCAAGCAAAGTCAGTCCAAACCATTCGAACCGGGTATGCATCCACTACTGCAGAGGCAATGCCTAGAGAGACCAATCCAAAACTCTCCTGTAGCCAAACGATAGCAAATCCCAAGACTAAGCCTATTGCAGCACCTACCACGGCTATCATCGCACCTTGCTTCAAAAATATCTCCCGAATTAGCTTATCCTTTGCGCCCAAAGCCTTTAGCATAGCAATGTCTTTCTTCTTTTCAATTGCGAGCATACTGAGGGAAAAGAAGATATTGAAGGAGGCAATAGCCAGAATAAAGCTCAGGGTCAAAAAAACAAATAGCTTTTCAAGCTTGACTGTGCGTAGCAAGCCGGCATGTTGTTCATCGGTATTTTTTACTGAAAAATCAGGTCCCAGGTGAGCCTTCAAATTTTCTTGTACCTCATCAATGGAATATCCATCCGAAATCTTGATTTCCAGAGAAGTCCGTTTGTTTCCATAGTTCAATAGCTCTCGGGTGAACTTCAAGGGGGCAATTACATACTCATCATCGAATTGACGCTCGACTGAGAAAAATGCAACCGGCTCAAGCGAAGCGGAGGAATAGAGTTGATTGGGATTGAGAGTGGCAGCGCTTCGAGGGGCCTTTGGGTAAAAGACCTTCAAGGGGACATTAACATCCTTGAGATTTACAGACAAGAAAAACCCAACTCCACGACCCATAATGGCGCCGGGGCTAAGATCATTTCCGAGCGTGGTGTCTCCCCAAAAATACCCTCTGGAAAAACGGTCCTGCTCCAAAAAATTATCCGAAACCCCTTTGATGGTAGCTACTAATTGATTGCCATTGTAGTCCAGAAGCGCATTATCTTCGATCACTTCGGTAAGTACAGCTACTCCCTCTACGTTTTGGATCCCATCTAGCCATAAAGAATCCACTTCGAAACTTTTGCCGAGCACAGCCTCCACTTTCAACTCCGCATCGAAGCTGGCAAAAAGTCCCCGGATCAGATCTTCCAGTCCATTGAATACGGACATGACTATCACCAATGCCATTGTACCAACTGCCACTCCAATCATGGAGATAGTCGAAAGCACCGTGATAAAGTTTCGCTTCTTTTTACTGCGAAAATACCGGGCCGCTATAAAATAGCTGAGGTTCAAGTATCCAAGGAATTAATCTTCATCTGACTCATCTTCCTCCTCATCTGGTGCTGGCGGAATCTCCAATCCGGAGATCACCTGATCCATATGCTGGGCATAAGCCGCAGACTCATCCGGAAAAAATGCCAATTCAGGAATAATTCGAACAGACTTGCCGATTCTCCTTCCCAAATGATGTCTAATTTCTTTTTTGTGCTCCTGAATGAGCTCGTAAGTAGACTGTGTGTCTGCAAGCAAAAAACTAAGGTAAACCTTTGCAACACTTAAGTCAGGACTGACAAAAACTCTCGTAATCGTCACCATTGCCTTTCCTACCAGGTGTTTAGCCTCTTTTTGAAATATTTCTCCCAACTCCTTCTGCAGAAGTTTTGCGTGTTTTTGTTGTCTTTTGCTTTCCATTTGAAGTATTTATGGTACAAATTTAGCGAAATACTTGGGCAAGCTTTAATTTCGACCCAGCTAACCCCAATTCTACAGCCTTGTTTCAATTTTTCAAATTAAACGATCCATTCCGAATAATCGGCGTAGTCTTTTTTCTACTCCTATGGACTATTCTTTATTTGGTGTTTGCGGACCTTCCGCTCACTCAGCTTCAAATGAGTTGGATGCTGCTCGGTGAGCGATTGGGAGATGGATTGCTCTTCTATCGCGATTTAGTAGATGACACAGGTCCCTTGTCGGCTGGCTTTTTCTTTCTGATAGATTGGATATTTGGAGGGAGCTCTCTAGCCTATCAAATCATTGGAAGGATTTTGATTTTCATACAAGTGATCTACTGGAACAGCGCTCTCATCAGATACCGCGTCTTTGATGAAAATACATTTATCCCGGCTATTGTTTTGTTGAGCCTATTCCATATTAGCTTTGATATGCTGAGCCTAAGTCCGGCACTATTGGGTAGTACCTTTGTGATATTTGCGCTATCACAGCTATTCTCCCAGACCATCCTCCAAAAAGAAAGCAGTGAGGCGACCTTATTAATTGGAATCTATGGGGGTTTGGCTACGGGCTTTCATCCCATTTATATCGTTTTTCTTCCCTTTTTGATTATCGTAGGAGTGACTATTAGTGGTTTTAGCTTTAGGCAGTTGATCCTATCGCTGATTGGCTACTTCACGCCTTTGTTACTTATCGTGGTTTATTATTTCTGGTCGAATGGGCTGGAAGATTTTCTGAGAATTTGGCCTTTGAGTTTCACATCCGAAACATACCAGTTTCATACCTTCGCCACCTTAGGAATTCTCTTTGCATTTCCACTTGTTTTGGGATTTTTAGGATACTTTTTTGGAGTACTATCTAAAGGAGCCTCCATCAATCAGCAGAAACAGCGGCAAATTTTATTTTTCTGGGCAATCTTCGCTGGCCTAGCCATTTTCATTTCCAGACATCACGCAGCTTTGGAAATGATGGTTTTTCTCCCATTAATAAGTTATTTGATTACCGCTTTTTTCCTGGGGGTGAAGAAAAAATTACCTCTACAGATAGGCTTTTTGGGCTTGGTCATTCTTCTGCCTTTGGGTTCTTGGTGGTTTTGGGCAGAAAACAGATCGCTACAATCGGAATATTTCTTAAAAGAATCTGCAAATCCACAATGGCCGGGAAAAAGTGTCCTAGTGCTTGACAGTGATCTTTCTTTATACCAAGACCATTCCATGAAAGGCCCTTTTCTAAATTACTACTTATCCCAGGAGCTTTTGGAGAAGGAACGAACCTTCGCTAGAAAAGTGCAGCTTTTTAGAATGATCAATAAGCAAATGCCTGAAGTGGTTTATGATCCACATGGTGACTTTGGGCAATTGCTGAGTCAGTTCAAGGAGCTTGAACGAAAATATAAAATGGAAAAAACGAATGTCTTTATCCTGAAATAAGGGTTCAAACATTTGTATTTCAGCGATTTAAAGTGTTATTTGAGACTGGTTCTTACTTTTTAACCCAGTTCACAAATGGATCGTCTCAACGATATTTTGAATGCTTTTTCTACACAGGAAAAGGAACAATTACTTCATTTAGCTTCTGCAAGAAATACAGCCAGATCAAAAAAGCTAGACCTACTTAGATTACTGATTAGAAATCCACATGAAGAGGATGACTTTTTTGCAAAAAGACTTTATCCTAATCATCAAAGCAATGCTTTTCCGCAGCTGAAAAAGCGGCTAAAGGAAGAGATCAAGGAAATCTCTGTTTTGATCAAGCCATCTGCAGTCAATACCAAAGCCCATCAGCGGATCAGGTGTTCTGAATTGATCTTACAATCTCAACTGCTGCTTGCCCGAAACCTAAGAGACGAAGGGTCAAAACTCCTTCAAAAGAGCCTGGAATTGGCCATTGAAGGTGGCTTTCACGATTTGGCACTGACTGTATTCTCCATAGGACAAGAATATGGGTCTGGCCACGTACTCAGCACCAAAGACCTTCCGGAGCTCGAGCTTGCCATCAAGTGCCATTTGCAGGTATTGGTAAGCCAGTCTGAAATACAGGCTGATGGAAAATTGCATAGCTCCAATCGATGGTTGAGACAGATGATTCAAAAACTGAATGCAAATCGGAAACAATGGGGACTGGTAAGCAGCCTCAAAAATTCGATCCAAAAAAGAGATTATGAGGAGGCGAGCCTATTGATGGAGCAAGTAGAAAGAGAGGAGTTTTCCGAACCGGATGACTACTCTGCCTTGTGTGAATTTCTTCATGCCAAGCTGCAATTGCTCTTCGAAAAAATGGACTTTCTCCCAGCCCAATCCCTTTGCGAAGAATACCTACAATCAAAACTCAAAAATCAGGAAGTTCCATCGACATTTTTTCAATATTATTTCCTTTCACTATTTCATCAAAAAAAATGGGACGAGGCATTACAGGTAATTCATCAAAAACTTAATGGACCCGAACTTCAGAAAAATCCACACTGGGAATATTGGAAAGCTTTGACGTTTTTCTCTTTAGAAAAGTATAAACCTGCACTGAAGTTAATTCATGATTGCCAATCCCGCCTCAAATCAGTTCCGGATTATTATTTGGGATCAAAAATGCTGGAGTTAATGATTTTGTTTGAGCAGAAAGATATGGACTGGCTTGAGTACAAAATGGAAAACTTTCGAAAACTCCTTTCTCGATGGAGCCATAAGGCTAGCATTCGATTGAATTCTGCCTTTCATTTGCTCTCAGATCTACATCAACACACCGAGGTAGAAAAGCTTCTGGAATCTTCGCTATGGGAAAAACTCAACCAAAGAATAGGAGAATACAAGTGGCACCCAGATGGATTTGAATTACTTCCTTACGATCAGTGGTTTTATAAAAATATTGTTAAATAATTTCTAGATAAAATTCAATATTTAAATTTTTTTAATTCTTTAATCAAATAAAAAGCAATTTAGATATTAAAAAGATAGAGATTATTTTTAAAATCTTTTTGATTTACAATCAATTGATAATCAATTAATTAAAATATTTTCTTGAGAATTTTTCAAGTTATTTCAATCTGATTTTTTCCTATCAAAGCCCAAGCCACTTCAATATCTTATGTGAGTCTTTGTATTCTTTCATTCTTTCACTTTTAGTCGATGATCCATTCTGTTTTAGAATTTCTTACGGATGAATTAAACACCTTTATCAAACTAAAGGTAGGCGATCCTACGACAACTCGGATTTATCTCTCAGGAGTAACCAATGAAGCTGGAATAGCCATTCCTGATCAATCTTTGGGTATTTCCTTGATCAATATCGAGGAAGAGCGGGTCAATAAAGATCAGCAAAACCGATTCGTCAATGCAGTGGGAAAAGTCGAGAAGCGAAACCCCGAAATACGACTCAACCTCTACGTCCTAATCACGGCTAATTTTCAAAATAAGAATCCTAACAACTCCTCGGATGATTATGTGGAAGGGCTAAAGCAGCTAAGCTATGCGATTTCCTTTTTCCAATCCAAAAACGTCTTTACGCCTGAAAACAGCCCCGGCTTGGGGAGTTTCGATCCCAATCTTCAAAAGATAGTAGTGGAATTGTACAGCTATTCCTTTGAGCAGCTTTACAATTTCTGGTCTGTGGTAGGTGCAAAATACCTGCCCAGTGTGCTGTATAAAATCAAGACCATCAGCATTCAGGAAAATGCAGTCCTCGAGCAGGGTGAGCCGATCGAGCAGATATTCACACAAAGCCAGCATAAGTCATGAATATCATCTACAAGAGACTTTTCGAGCTTTCGATACGACACGAGTTTTTCGCAAATGGGAAAGGAAGAAACCTAAACCTAATTCCCACCAAAGAAACGCAGAACCTTTTCAAAAGTGGGCGAATGCTTTTTAGAGATACTCCCAATGGCACCTTAGTTTTATATCGGGCAAAAAATGATTTAGTAAGCCCTGAAATAGATCTTCCTCGGCCGAAAACATTCACTTTTTTGCTTCAGAGTAATGATCCGGCTTTTATCCAAACTGTCAGCGATTTTGACAAACTACCCAGAAAATTTTCTTCTGGTGACTTTTTACATTTTCAAAATCTCCCTGCCCAAGCTTCCACCGATTCCTCGAATCCAGAGTCCCTAGAACATGAGATCTTGGACGGAAGACGTCCCATGAGATTCAGCTCAGAATTAGTACTAAACCCAAATCCCGGAACAGTAATTCTTCAAGTCCTGGATTCGGATGGGAACAAAATCAGCTCAGGTCAGGATTTCAATGGCCAAGCATTTCCAGTAGACCGAAATATTCAAGCTGAGCCTGATGGAAAGGTTCGATTTGAAATCAATCTAAATGGAAAAAAGGAAGGAGTCTACACAATTCGACTCCGAAATGACTTAGATACCACGACGCTTTGGACGTGTGACTTTTTTTTATCCGCAGATCCAAATTTATCAAATAGCCTTGGTGTAGTACAGATTCGATACATCAACTCACCGGATCATTTGTATGGATTGCAGGAGTTTTATCGCTTACAACTAAACAGAAAGACCTCAAAGTGGACGTACTACATCGTCAACCAAAATAAGCGAATAGACTTGAGCTCATCTACCCTGATCATCGAGGACAGGGAAAATCCCCCAAGCTCACCCTATTCACAATATCAATTTGATCAGTTGGGAAGTACTCCCCATCCAGATATCCGGATCAATGATCACGAAACGGTCATTTTCAGATCGCAGGTACCCATTCCATATTTCGAAAGGCCCAAGCTCAACCTTGAGCTCCGAAGAAATCCAGGCAATCGGGTTTTATTTTCTCATTTACCCAATCCTCTCCGGCACAGCCCTGTCAAGACTGACGGAGGAGACCCCATATCCGAAATCTATGTATACATCTAGCATCACAGACCATGGCAGACTTTAAAACTCCGGGAGTTTATATCCAGGAAATCTCTACTCTTCCAGCCTCCGTCGTACCGGTAGCCACTGCTATCCCTGCCTTTATCGGCTACACCGCCAAACGGGAGAAAAACGGAGAAACAATCGCAAACAATAAGCCAACCCGGATAACTTCATATCTGGAGTTTAAGGAAATATTTGGGGACTCTTTTTATGAAAGGTATGAGGTCAGCTTGACGAGCACCGAACCGGGATATACGATTACCGACCCTAGCCATTTTTCCAATTATTTATTACCATACCATGTCTATCTCTACTTCTTAAATGGAGGAGGGCCATGCTACATCGTATCTGTGGGCACTCACATTTCCAATCCTAGTGGAAATGAAATTGATCCTGCAGCCTTACTGGCAGGTTTAGCAGCTCTAGAGGAAGAGGACGAACCAACACTTCTTGTAGTCCCCGAAGCGGCAGTTCTTTCGGATGTAAACCGTACCACACTACATGACCAGCTTTTGGCACAATGTGCAAAGCTTCAGGATCGCTTTGCGATAATGGATGTCCTACACAATAACAACGATACACCCCTTGAGGATGCCACGGCATTCAGAAATCAGGTAGGCACATCCGACTTGAAATATGGAGCAGCTTACTATCCGGGTTTGAAAACATTTTTATTCAGAAACTTCAATGAGAAAACGCTCATTTTGACAGACAATCGGGGTGGTACAGCACAAGGTCCTTTTCACCAAATGCCTCTAGAAATGCTTGGAACGGGTAGCAACCGGGCAGTAGGCATTATCCAAATCACCAACAACGCTAACCTTGATCTGGACTCCTTCACTATTGACACAGATACCTTTAACGAAGGAACAGAATTTACCAAAGAGCCTGGCCCTTCAGCCAATGCAGGATCAGCAGAAAACTTACTGGTAGCCATCCAAGCAGCTGCAAATCCCAACTACACCGCCCGAAGGTCAGGAGCTACGATCATCATTGAAGCTACTGCCGAAGGAAGTGCTGGCGAAAGCTTGGCTTTGACTTATACAGACAATGGAGACGGAGGGGCTACTATTAGCCCTGGAGGCACTCTTCGAATCCCTCAGGCTGAAAAATCACTCTACAATACCATCAAGGCAAAGCTTGAATCCAGATTAATGACTCTCTATCCTTCTGCAGCAATGGCGGGAGTATATGCTCGCGTAGATGGTCAACGAGGCGTATGGAAAGCACCGGCAAATGTGAGCCTGCGCGGCGTATCTCAGCCATCTGTGCTTCTCTCATCGCCAGATCAGGAGCCACTCAATGTGGATGCTACCTCTGGAAAATCAATCAATGCCATTCGGCTTTTCCCAGGCAAAGGCAACTTGGTCTGGGGAGCTAGAACACTGGCCGGAAATGACAATGAATGGCGATACATTCCAGTCAGAAGGCTCTACATTTTTGTGGAAGAGTCAGTCAAAAAAGCTACTGAGTTTGTGGTTTTTGAGCCCAACGATGCAAATACTTGGATGAGGGTAAAAGCCATGATCGAAAACTTCCTATCCGGCCTATGGCGGGAAGGAGCACTGGCTGGGGCAAAACCTGAACAGGCATTTTTTGTCCGGGTAGGATTGGGTCAGACCATGACCTCATTGGATATTCTGGAAGGCCGAATGAATGTGGAAATCGGCATGGCAGCCGTGAGACCTGCAGAATTCATCATTCTGAAATTCTCTCACAAACTTCAAGAAAGTTGATCTAACCATTAAAACATAAAACCATGGCAAATTACTTCACACCAGGCGTCTATATAGAGGAGATCTCTACACTTCCTGCATCAGTGGCAGCGGTAGAGACAGCCATACCTGCCTTCATTGGTCATACCGATAAGGCTACAAAAAACGGAGAAGATGTACGGGGTGTTCCTACTCGAATCACCTCTATGCTTGAATATGAGTCCATCTTTGGCAAGGCCAACCCGGAGGCAATTACTATCACGATCACGGATACTTATGGAGGCCCTCCTACCAAACTTACTGAGCGAACTATTTCAGCAGCTTTGACTTCATCGGCCTCTGTCTATAAGATGTACTATAGCCTTCGAATGTTTTTTGACAATGGAGGTGGACCCTGTTACATCATATCAGTCAATGACTTCACTGCAGGGCCGAGTGTAGGAGACCCGACAGACAGCACCAGTCTCCTGGGAGGATTAGCAGCTTTGGAAAAAGTAGATGAACCAACACTCATTCTTTTTCCGGATGATCTCTCACTGGCAAATGCAGGACAGGTATATGAGCAAGCTCTTGCTCAATGCGAAAAGCTTCAGGATCGCTTTGTCATCATGGATGTAAAAGAGGAAGGAGCAGGCCCCATTACGGATGCGGACAATTTCAGAGGTTCATTCGGCATCTCAGATCTGAAATATGGAGCGGCATATTACCCCAAGCTCAAATCAGCCTTGAATTATGGTTTTGATAATAGCTCAATTACAGTCGCCCAAAGCAGTAGCTATGAAGGAACCGAAACTCCTGCTCCGGCTACCCCAACAGATGCAAATGGGCAGACGCTCGACTGGATCGCCATGAATGATCCGAGCCTCCACCGGGCTATTCTAGCCGAAATAGCAAAACTCTATGTGACTCTTCCTCCAAGCGGAGCAATAGCCGGTATTTATGCCAGAGTGGACAGTCAACGGGGCGTGTGGAAAGCCCCTGCCAATGTCAGCGTACGATCTATCATCGGACCTTCCATCAAAGTGACAAACGAGCAACAAGGATCACTTAACGTAGATGCTGCTTCAGGAAAGTCTATCAATGTCATTCGCAGCTTCACCGGAAAAGGAACTTTAGTCTGGGGAGCCCGAACCCTAGCAGGAAATGATAATGAATGGCGCTACGTACCCGTAAGACGACTCTTCATTTTCATTGAAGAATCAGTTAAAAAAGCAACCGAATTTGTGGTCTTTGAGCCCAATGATGCCAACACCTGGCTTCGGGTGAAAACCATGATCGAAAACTTCCTTTCCAAGCTTTGGAGAGATGGTGCACTGGCTGGAGCCAAACCGGAGGATGCCTTTTTTGTACGAGTAGGACTCGGAAGCACCATGACAGCTCAAGATATTCTCGAGGGAAGGATGAATGTAGAAATCGGATTGGCAGCAGTACGACCTGCAGAATTCATCATCCTGAAATTCTCTCACAAACTTCAAGAATCATAAACCATTAAAATCTCAATACCATGGCAGTAGCATATCCAGTTTCCGTCTTTCACTTTCAGGTAGAGTGGGGCGGTACCCGAATAGGTTTCACCGAAGTGTCCGGCCTGACCGTAGAGCTTCAGTCTATAGACTATCGAGAAGGAAGCTCTCTGGAATACCACGTCAGTAAAATGCCCGGCATTCCTCAATATAGCAATATCACACTCAAAAGAGGTGTATTTCGAGCGGATAATGAGTTTTTCCAATGGCTGAATACAGTCAGGAAAAATAATATCGAACGTCGGGATCTCACCATCAGCCTTCTCAATGAAGAACACGAACCAGTGATGGTATGGAAGGTCAAAGAAGCCTGGCCCTGCAAGGTCGAAGGACCTTCGCTCAACTCCACTGGGAATGAGGTGGCCATCGAGACGATCGAGCTTTGCCACGAAGGACTTTCCATCGAAACTCCCTAATCTATGGCGCTTTTCTATCCACCCACCGGATTTCATTTTCTGGTTCGATTTGAGGGTCTACTACTCAAATATCCGGGAATACCGGATGTAGGATTTCAGGAAGTAGGCGGCCTAAGCGTGGAAATAGGAGTAGAGGAATATGCTGAAGGAGGAGAAAACCGCTTCAAGCATCGAATGCCAAATCCAGTTTCCTACCCAAACCTTACCATGAAAAGAGGAATGTTGGTCGGGTCCCAACTGATGAAGTGGTTTAAGGATTCGGTGGAAGCTTTTCAATTCGAGGCACAGGACATTACAGTAATCCTACTCAATGAGCAACACCTGCCACTTCAAGCTTGGAATTTCATCAATGCCTGGCCGGTCAAATGGAACATTGAAGGACTCAATGCGATGGAAAACACCCTGATGATCGAGTCGATTGAATTTGCTTACCAATACTACCGAAGAATTGACCCAACAGACCTTTTACCGATTTGATATGCCCATTGAAGTCAAAGAATTAATCATTCGTACTACCGTGGATACGGCAGATGAAAAGCCAACCGGTACAAAACGGCCGATTCCTCGAGTGGAAGCTTTGGAAAAAGGAATGGAAGAAATCGTCCATCTGATCAAAAATAAAAACGAACGCTAATCTCATGGCACTTAAAGACATATTTTCACCGCTAGGAGGTCTGGAAAAACTGAAAATCACCGCATTTTCGGATGACTTTTTCACTTCCTCCAGGCAGACTTATGTCGTCATGTACAATCCGACTGCTTACAGTCAGGAGGTTCAAAATAAATGGGTGCCAGAAGAGGGACTCGCAGATGGAGCCCAGAATCAATTTCGCTCCAACCAATCTGAATCGGTCACCTTCGAGTTTTTATTTGATGCGACAGCTGCCTCACCGCCGGGAAATGATTCGCCCGGAGACATCAACCTGGATTATTTGGGAGATAGCAAGCCAAATACAGATTTGATCAGTAATGACAAGGTATCTGCGATCCAACTTATCCAAGAGGATAAACATGTGGATCGGGCCATTCAGCGATTCCTAGACATCACTCAAAAAATCCAATCTGACACCCACAAACCCAACTTTCTACAAATCAACTGGGGTGCTTTTCAGTTTCGGGGAGTGCTGGAAAGCGCTACGATTAATTACAAACTCTTCAATTCGGCAGGGCTTCCTATTCGGGCAACGATTTCAGCCAAGTTCAAGCAATCCATATCCAGAGAAGAACAGGCCGCAGAGACAGCCCGCAACTCGCCTGATCTTACCCATGTCCGAGTGGTAAAAGCAGGAGATACACTTCCCATCATGTGTCAGAGGATTTATGGTAACCCAGATTACTATTTGGAAATAGCCAGAATCAATCAATTGAAAAACTTTCGAAAACTAGAAATAGGACAGGAGCTTTCCTTTCCGCCAGTTCAAAAGAATTAAACTATGCCCATAATTCCCGTAAGCGCTCGTACCAATCCAGATTTGGCTACTTATACCATCCTTTCGGAAGGACAGGAGCTCCCTGCTTCTGTGGGAGTTGCCATGCTTGCTGTGACTTATGCTATCAACAAGGTTCCAGCTGCCAAATTGGTGCTCTTTGATGGAGATGTGGCGACGGGTGAATTCGAATTAAGCGACGGGGACTTATTTGTGCCGGGGAGAAAAATCGAAATCAAGGCGGGCTACAATAATGATGAGGAACAAATCTTCGAAGGAATCATCATCAAACATGGTCTGGATATCAGCAAGGATTCTTCCAAACTGGTTTTGGAGCTTCGAGATCCTGTCATTCGGATGACCGTGGGAAGGAAGAACAATTACTTTTTTGATTCTTCCGATTCAGAAATCATCGAAACTTTAATTGGTAGCTATCCTGACCTAAGTGCAAATGTGGAAAGCACCCAGCCAAATCATGCTGAAATGGTGCAGTATTATTGCTCAGATTGGGATTTTATGCTTACCAGAGCAGAATCCTCCGGGAAAATAGTCCGCGTAGCTGCAGGAGAGGTAGAAGTCTTCAAACCTGACACTGGCAGCGAACCGGTACTTGAACTGGAGTTTGGGATGAATGTGATCAGCTTTGAAGCTGAAATGGATGCCCGAAGACAATACTCTTCTAGCAAGGCTGTGAGTTGGGATGCATCCCTCCAAGAACTGAAAGAAAAAGAATCTGCCAACCCCAATTTGGATATCCATGGGAACATCAGTCCAGATGACCTTGCCGCAGTCATTGGGCTCAGCGAAAACAAGCTACAGCATGGCGGACCCAAAAAAGACGAGGAACTTCAATCTTGGGCCGACACCAATCTTTTCCGAAGCAGATTATCCAAAATCCAAGGAAGGCTAAAGACCCTGGGAAATAACAGTATCCGTCCGGGTGATTTGGTATCACTACAAGGATTCGGAGATCGATTTAATGGAAAAGCATTTGTCTCTTCGGTGTATCACGAGATTTCCCCTAATCAGAAATGGTTTACTCACTTAGGAATTGGTCTGGACCCAAAGCTCATTGCCTACACTTACGATGATATTCAGGATGCTCCAGCTGCAGGACTTTTACCCGCTATCAAAGGACTGCAGGTTGGGAAAGTGACGATGCTACAAGACGATCCGGATGGAGAATACAGAGTAAAAGTCGTCATCCCTATGATCAAAGCTGAGGAGGAAGGAATTTGGGCACGATTAGCCCAAATTGACGCCGGAGATGGTAGGGGCAGCTTTTTCTATCCTGAAATCGAAGATGAAGTAATCGTCGGATTCATCAACGAAGACCCACGGGATGCAGTAGTCCTTGGCAAACTCTACAGCAGTGCCAAAGCAGCACCTCTGGAACCGTCAGATGACAACCACGAAAAGGGAATCTTCACACGATCCGGAATGCAAATAGTATTCAATGATGATTTGGTTTCTCTCACCATAAAAACTCCCAATGGAAATAAAATCCTACTCAGTGAAGAAGATGGGAGCATTTTAATAGAGGATGAAAATAGCAACCGCTTTCAAATGAGCAGTGAAGGAATAGAGCTAGAAAGTAATAGCAATATCAAGATGAAGGCATCTGGAGACATCATTATGGAAGGAACCAATATAGAATTGAAAGCCTCGGCAGGATTGAATGCTGAAGGTGGTGCTTCAGCAGCATTTACTTCCTCAGGGAGTACAGAAATTCAAGGGTCTATTGTACAAATCAACTAAGCTATGCCAGCAGCAGCAAGAGTCACCGATCTTACAAATCACGGAGGAACCATCGTTGGGCCCGGACAAGCAACCGTACTTATCGGAGGTATGCCGGCTGCAGTAATGGGCGATATGCATGTGTGCGCCTTACCACCCTCTGGACATCAGCCGACCTCTAGCCCATTTACCATAGGAAGTGCTACAGTACTAATAGGAGGCGTACCAGCCTTGCGAGTTGGAGATACCTGTGGATGTGGCGCATCAACAGTAATTGGCGAACCCACTGTAATCATTGGATGATATGGAAGACAATAATTCATTTTTGGGAAGAGGCTGGGGATTCCCGGTATCCTTTGACAAAGGCTCAACTGAAGTAGTTCTGGCTGAAAAGGAAGAGGACATTCGGCAAAGTCTGATCATCCTGCTGAATACCACAGTTGGGGAAAGAGTCATGCGACCGGATTATGGGGCCAACATGGAAGACCTGCTTTTCGAAGCTCTCAATGTCACCACAGCTACCATCATCATCAACAGAATCAAACGGGCCATTTTATTTCATGAACCAAGAGTAAAAGCGGAGGAGATCGATATGCGTCCAAATTATGAGGAAGGCAAGGTGGAAGTGCTCATCAACTATCGAATCATTGCCACCAACAACCGAAAAAATCTAGTCTATCCATACTTAAGTATTGAAGCTACAGACACCGAACTATGAGTCAAGACAACTGCCATAGCCTAGTCGCTCCAGGAAGCGGAACCAACCGGGGAAACCGGCTGCTGGAAAGCCTCTTGCCTAGCTATGTGGCTGTAGATGCCAGGAAGTTGGATGAGCTCAAGGCTTTCGCAATTGGCCTAGCCGAGCAACTCCGATTTGCTGAATCCAAGAAAGTTGGGGATAAGGAAACAGTGGAATTCAATGGAGACTGGAAGCCGTTTTTCGAAAAAAAGATCAAGGAAGACGAAAGAAACTCCCCTCACTTTGCGCTTTTCCTAGCATTTCTTCAAGCCTTCTCTCTCGCTCAAAAAGAGCTGAACAGCTTGAGCAAAAAGCATCTGGACTTTTTCTACAGAGATGTTTTAAAGCTTGGCGAAAAACCAGCTGAGGCAGACCAAGCCTATTTGATTTTGCAGCTAGCCAAGCATGTTCACGAATACCTTTTGCCAAAAAACACTGGTTTCAAGGCTGGAAAGGATGATTTGGGAAAAGAAGTCACCTTCAAAAATCCAACAGACCAAGTCCTAAATAAAACAGAGGTAGCAGCTATTCAAGCCTTGTATCGGGATGAGAATTCAAGATTTTACAAATCCAGTATCGCAAATTCATCAGATGGAAAAGGCGGAGAAATAGCTGAACCTGACGGAAGATGGGAGTCTTTTGGGCGACCCGATGTACTTTTCCCGGATTCTGAAAGAGAAATGGCCATTTTAGGATTTGCCATTGCTTCCCCTACGCTACACTTACAAGAAGGTCATCGGAAAATCAAACTTTCCCTTCACATCAAAAAGAAAGAAGGCCTCTTTGACAAACTTCTTTCGCTACACCTAGATTCCTCTTTTCGCTTTTGGTTGAGCGGTGAAGAAGAATGGATTGAAGCAAGCCCATACCTACCAGAATCTGAATTGGAAGCAAAACAGGAAGCTTTAGATTTTATCAATAAGGCTTCCAAATGGTCGGATATTGCCGGGATTGAACCACAGATGGGGAGAATATTTGACAACCCGGAATTTGGGAAACACCGCCCTTTCCGAGGGTATGACATCGGAGAAGTCACCGCCAAAAACATCCTTGCCAGAAGAACTGCATTGGGAGGCCGATTTGAGGAGCTCGAGCAATTGAAGGATGTCAGAGGAATGGGAATGGACAAGTTGGAAGATCTGGAATACAGTTTTAGAACCAAAGCCCATTGGATTCAGCAAAAGGAAGAGCAGCTTGTACTGGTTTTGAGTATTCATCTCAATCCCGATCAGGCAGCAGTAGTCGCATATTCCGAGGAGGTGCTTTTACAAAAATTTAAGACAAAGCAACCTGTCCTTAAAGTCGAATTGGCCGACACAATCCAAAGCTACCCTTACAGCGTCCTGAAAGAAGTCGAAGTGACTGCTGTCGATATCCGAACGGAGGTCAAGGGTGTGGAAAACCTCATTCTTCAAAATGATCAATCCATTCTTCCTGTGGGCAAGAATATTTTTCCTTTTGGATTTCGGCCCCAGATAGGCTCTTCATTCTACATTGGTAGCAAAGAGGCCTTCGCTAAAAAGCTAGAGTCCTTAACCCTTCATTTTGAATGGTTTGGTCTCCCATCAAATTTTGGTAATCATTACACTGACTACACAAATAAAAACCGTAAAAACGAAAGCTTTTTGGTCCAAACTGCCCTGCTCGATGATAAGGCTTGGCTACCAGGCCCTCAACTGAAGCTATTTAAACAAACCAATAACCAAACCCTTCAAACCAATCAGGTGCTTTCATTTGAAAGTACTTTTCTGGAAAAATTAAAGGCTGAGCCCGACATGCCCTCATTTACGGAATGGGGGCCAAGTATTCGCAGGGGGTTCCTTCGACTGAGTTTGGCAGGAATAGATTTTGGACATAAAGAGTATCCAAGTGATTTGGCCAAAGCTATTATTGCCTTAAATAAGGATGAAACAGGAAATACTCCACTCCCAAAAGAACCTTATTCCCCCGAAATCAAATCCGTTAAACTGGATTATGTGGCTACAGATAGTTTTTCATTGGATCGGGACTCCGAGTCTGATTTTTTCCATATTGGTGCGTTTGGAGAGGCAAAGCTAGATTCCAATCCCAAAGGCTTGAAACTACTTCCCGATTATGAAGCCGAGGGAATACTTTTTATCGGTTTAAAAAATCATCTCCCAGCTCAGTCATTCCAATTATTGATTCATGTCTTGGATGGAAGCGGCAACCCTGAAAAGCCTGTACCAACCGTCAATTGGAGCTACTTGAGTGACAATACCTGGATTTCTTTTGACAAGTTGGATATCCCCGTGGACGAAACCAAAGGGCTGATCCAAACCGGGATAATTGGCTTCACTCCTCCCAAAGGAGCGAATGCTTCCCATACAATCCACTCGGATGGACTTACCTGGATCCGAGCTTCAGTAGAGAATAATAGTGACGCCATTCCTCTTTTCACTCAGATTTTAGCTCAGGCGATTCGGGTGACTTTTGAAGACAAAGACAACGATCCGGACAGGTTGGCTGAAGCACTTCCTGCCGATTCCATCTCCAAGCTAGTATCAGGACAAAGTCAAATCAGTAAAATATCTCAGCCTTTTGCATCCTTTGGAGGAAAAGTCCCTGAGCAACCTGAAGATTTTTATCAGCGAATCTCAGAAAGGTTAAGACATAAGCAACGAGCCATTACACGCTGGGATTATGAGCATTTGGTGCTAGAACAGTTTCCTGAGATCTATCAGGTGAAGGTTCTCAATCACACCTTCTACGATGGAAATCTGGAGAAATACCGGGCATTGGCACCTCGCCATGTGACCGTTGTCATTATAGCCAATGTACTAAATCAAAATGCGATCGACCCACTGAGGCCGAAAGCTAGCGTCGCGCTGATCGCATCGGTACGAGAATTTCTTGAAAAAATCAATCCTCCGGGGGTATTCCTTCATGTGGTAAATCCCATTTACGAGGAGCTGCAGGTCAAGACTAAAATCAAATACCGCCCTGGAATCGATGCAAGCTTTTTTACCAAAAAACTAGAAGATGAAATCAAAACCTTTTTGTCACCATGGGCCTATCAGCTGCCTGAAGGATTTGATTTTGCAGGTGAAGTACACAGTTCACAAGTGCTCCACTTCATCGAAAAGCGGTCTTATATCGACTATTTGACCTGTTTTGAATTGTATCAGATTATCCGAAACCCCGTCGATGGGAGTCTAATTTCCAAGAGAAGTGTCGAAGAAGCAAAGGGTAGTACCGGGATTTCAATCTTGGGATCAGCCGGTGTCATTGGCAACTATGGGGATCATCTGTTGGAAATATTAGAAGGCGAGGACTGCGAATGTCCTGATAATGAAATAAAAGCCGCTGTAACGATCGCCTCATCTGAGGACTCAGACATGGACGAAGCCTACGAAACCTAAGCTATGCTCACACCGACAACCATATCGAAGGAAAAGTCTCAAAATCCAGTCATGGATTATGAACTCTTGCGAAAAGAGGCGATAACATACATTCAGCGCCTATCTGGAAAAATCTGGACTGATTACAATGCGCATGATCCAGGAATGACTATTCTGGAGGTTCTTTGCTACGCAATCACCGATTTAGGGTACCGGAGCAATCTCCCTATTTCAGATTTACTGGCTGACTCGACAGGAAGTCTTAAAGATCAATTTTTTAAGGCTTCAGAGATTCTTCCCTCCAAGGCACTGACAATCAACGACTACCGGAAACTTCTGATGGATGTCGAGGTGGTAGAAGATCTTGATGGGGAAAAACTTTATGCGGGAATAAAAAATGCCTGGATTGAAATCCGACCAACCAACGAGATTCCTGTTTTCCCAGATCGAAAAGAAAAAAAGCTCGCCTACCAGCCCTTCCCCAAATCAGAAAAAGCACTTCAAATGGGCATTTTATACGATGTCTTGCTGGAATTTGATGAAAATGAGCTCCTTGGAGATCTAAATGAGAATAAAATCTCGATGGAAATCCAGTTGGATGAACATCCCGACCTGGCTGGAATGGTCATCGATATCCAAGTTGAATTCCCACGATGGGATGCTGATATCGATTGGAATGATCCCACTGAAATCAAAAAATCGATTATCGATATTGTCGTCCAATACCAGAATGTCCCTGATAATTTTGAATTAACCTATCGCACTACCTCTTCCAACACGATAAAAATTGAGGGGAGTGAACTTACCCCATCGGGACCAAAAGCCATAGACGGGCTTACCGCCATCAACACCCAAGTAAATAACTTTGTCTTCAAAAACGAAGATGGGATTTTGAGTTTTTACCTTCTAAAAATCAAAAAGGTAAAAGAGATTCTGGCTGAGGCCAAAAAAACACTGTATGCCAACCGCAACCTTTGTGAGGATTTTGTCCATTTCCACGCCCTTCGTGTAGAGGAAATTCTTGTTTGTGCAGATATCGAGCTGCATGCAGAAGCCGATGTGAAAGCTACCGAGGCTACTATTTTCACCCAAATCTCAAAATTTCTTTCACCTCAGGTTAATTTTTATGAGTTGGATGAGATGCTGCATCGCTGTAAATCAGGAAATCTCGAAATCCAGCGATTTGAGCAAAAGCCGGGGAAAATATGGCTTAATCTTCCCGAAGAAGAGTATCCAAAAATAGGCTCGCTGATTAGCATCGTTGGATCGGGAAATAATGTGGGCAGCTATTCAGTCACCTCAATAAGCCCTGACAAGAAATCTCCAAATCTTGCTCAAATACAGGTTAGCCCCGCTTTTCCAAGCCCTATTTTGCAAGATGAGGATCGAGTCTTCATCGGAGACTGGTCTGGTGAGCAGTGCACCCCAACTGAAAAGATTTTTGAAGGTCCACTTCTCAAACATGGATTCATTGATGAAGAGGAGCTGGAAAAAGCCAGTAGAAAATCGAAAATCCATGTATCCGACCTTATCCACATCATCATGGATATTCCTGGGGTCAAGGCCGTGAAAAGCATTCAAATTGCCAACAAACCTCAGGATAATGAGAGTGGAGAAATCCCCAGTAAAAGCGTCAAGTGGTGTCTGGAGCTGGCAGTTGATAAAAACTACGTCCCACGCCTAAATATCCCTGAAAGTAAATTGGTGTATTACAAAGAGGAGCTTCCTTTTGTTGCCAACCGGGAAGAGGTGGAGGATATCCTTTCCTCACAAAAAGAAACTGAGCGAACTCAAAAAATTCGCAATGCGCAGGTAGATTTTGAATTACCACGTGGCACATTCATGGATCCCGGAGACTATTTCTCTATCCAAAATGACTTTCCCCAAGTATATGGAATCGGTGAGGATGGAATGCTCCCACCAGCCCCCGGTAGACCGAAAAAACATGAAGTGAAGCAATTTAAGGCCTTCTTGATGGTTTTTGAGCAGTTTCTGGTCAATTATCTGCAGCAATTATCCCATATCAGGGACCTCTTTTCTATGTCGGCAGAGCGGGATTCTTTTGGCAACCCACTTATTGACCGGACTTATTTCACCAAAAGCTTAGAGAACCTAGTTCCCGACTCAGCCGACCTATGGAAAGACCTGGTCGGATTGGAAGACCTGGTGAAAAACCTTGCAGAATCAGAGGAAACTTACTTGACGCGGCGGAATGAGTTCCTGAATCACCTTTTGGGAAGATTTGCAGAGCAGGTGGTGGACTATGCAAGCCTGAGTGTGCGAATCGGAACTACCACTGCCAAGCGCCAACTGATCGACGACAAGCTCCGCCTTCTCAATCATTATCCACAAATCTCATCGAGAAGAGGTCAGGGCTATGATTACTCGCGACTTGATTCATTTTTCCATATTAAAAATCAATCAGGATTGGAGGATAGAATCGGAGCTCTTTATGGATTCAAGAAAAAAGATTGGTCTTGGTTGCAATTTAGCCCATCCTTTGAAATCCGTGAAGACTTGACTGGCTGGACTGTGTGGGTAAAAGACGAATTGGATCAAGAAATATTCACCCTGGCCAAGCTATTTGAAACTCATGAGGAAGCTGCTTTGGCTTTGGAAAAGACCATTAGCCTAGGCTCAAATTCTGAAAATTTCAGTATCACGGGATCAAGTGGAAATTATCTGGTCGAGCTCATTTATGAAGAAGAAATAATCGGGGAAAGTATTAAAAAAGATTTCCCCAATTCGGACAGCGGTGGAGAAGCAGCAATTTTTATTGAGAAAGTAAATGCCATTTTCAGAGAAGAGTTCCTCTTCAATGCTCGTGCTAACCGAAAAAGTCTTAGCCTTAATCTAGAAAACTGGTATGATTACAGCATTCAGGTAAGCCTTGCCCCTGCACCTCCACGCTATGAAATCGAATTCGAATTCTTTGACGCTCCATTTGGGCAGGGAAATCAAATCCTCGCTGGAAAAATCACCGAAGAAGTCCCCGGTGCCACTACTGAGGAGGAACTGGAAGATTTAGCTGAGGAAAGAATCAAAACTCATATTTGGCAATTGGTCGCTTCTGCTTCTCGGCCTTCGGGCTATCAACTAGACCCTGACGATGCTTCTCCCTATCACTTTTATTTGGTAGACCCTGTATTTGGAAATACCCTAGCCAAGTCCAGCGAAGCCGACTTCAATGCTTCCCTCGCTTCCGATTTGCTAGCTGGGGTATTTGGTGCTCCTTATCTACAGCAAACGGGCTTCCCTGAAATTGAAATAAGTCTTGAACAAGCTGTGGCCCAAGGCAGCCAACTTCTTTTGAAGTTTGACCAGGTTCCTCAGAAAAAGGATTTGATCGAATTCAGAAAAGGCTTTCCCATTCTTAGTGTTGATTCGGACTTACACGAAATCACCATTGGAGGCGACCACCATACACTTTGGAGCCAAGGCGATCAGGTCAAAATTAGTTTCTCATTAGAGGGTGAATTGACCTCGGTATCTTATGAAATACTTGAAAGTCGAGTATCAGGAAGTGATACCACTTTAGTAACAAAAAAATCTCCAAGACCTGACTTGGAGGGAGGGGAAGTCATTATGAGTAAAACCTTTGAAGTGCTAAGGGTCCTTGGCAATAAGGTACAAGTGCATGGTGGAGAGGAAGAAAAAGCCATCGAAGCTATGCAGCAATTCTTCCAAATGGAGTTTTTCGATATGGAGGGAAGTCACCTATTCGAGCACATACTTTTGAGACCCAAATACAAGGGCTCCTATACGTATCCTGATGAATTAGGAAACCCGGTGATCTCAACAATTGAAGACCGCCTTCTTGACCCTCACTTCCAAGAGGAGTGTGACTGTACCCTAGATGACCCATACACCTGCATGGGTCACCTCATTCTGCCATTTTGGGCAGGTCGATTTACCAATCGGGACTTCCGAAACTTCATTGAAAAAAAGATCAAACTAGAGACCCCGGCACATGTCTTTCTTACCGTGTGTTGGATCAGTCCTGCGCATATGGAGGAGCTTGAACTCGCCTGGAAACTTTGGCATCTCGAAGCTCAGAAATCCGTACCCCATCCGCTTCACCTTTCCCAAGCCCTCCAAAGGCTGATTGAAGCGCTTGAAAAAGTCCGAAACGTCTATCCCGCTGGTACTTTACATGACTGCGACGAGGATGACAACCTGGACAATTCCATTATTCTCAATTTCTCATCTCTGGGAGAATTCTAATCCGAATACTATGAGCCAGCTTATTTCCAATTATCCGATTTTTGAAGGAAGCCAAGTCCTCACCAGTGCCCAGCTCAATCAGCTCAGCGCCTATCTCGATCAACAAAACCGACTGACTCGTTCCAAGCTAATTGGAATCGGTATTGTCTGCGGTCTCAAGATCAAGCCGCTCTCCGGAGGGCTCCTGATTAGCAAAGGATTGGGAATCACTTCGGAAGGCTTTTTGATTCAAATCGGAAGAGATTTTGAAGGCAAATACTACCGACCCTACACGCTTCCGGAAGGAGTCACTTATAAGCCTTTCGGCCAAGAGGAACAGGATGTCACGCTTCATGAAATTCTCAGCGAGGAACCAGATGATGATGAAACAGTCAAGAAATTAACCAATCCCTCCAATTTTTTAAACGACAAATTTGTCCTTCTTTTCCTAGAAATATTCGATCAAGACCTCAAATCATGCCTGGGGAATTCCTGTGACGATCGAGGTCAAAACCGATTGCTAACGCTGCGAAGATTGTTGATCTCCAAAGAAGACCTTGACCGGATACTTCCCGAACGTACTGGTAATGTATCTGGAGACTTTGGGCAGGCACTAGAATTGGCCGATTTCCATCTCAAGCGTCCCCTTTTCTCTCCAAAAGGACCTGAATCCAGCGAATGGAAGGCTTTTGTCAAAAACTATCAGAACCCCATAAAGGAGCTACTTTCCAATAGCTTCTGGGAAAATATAGCCAAAGGTTTTGGGGTTTTTTCGCCCATTTTGGAGAAGACCTTTGATTTCAATAATCCATTTGAATCAGACAGTCTTCGGGAAAAAATCAAAAATATCGAAGAGCTCATTTCCGCGGATGCCAAAGAAGTCGTAGGCATCCAATACCTGTATGATTTCTTTAAGGAGCTGGTCCTTGCTTGGACAGAGTTTTTAGAAACTGGTCGAAATTTATGGTATAGCTGCCCCACGGACCCTTCCCTTTTCCCTCTTCATTTGATGTTGGGAAGAGCCAGGGCTCAGTCGGAAACAGCCGCAGAATTTTACCAATACCGACACGGTTTTGTGCAGCCCCCCATTTACAATGATCAGCGGGAGGAGAAAGAGCGACTTGCCCAACAATACCGCCGATTGATCTTGATGATCGAGACATTGGAACTGTCCATCATTCAGGAGGGGGGAAAGGAATACCCGGTGAAGATCACTCCTTCTAAGGAGAAATATGGGATCTTGGGAGAGCGGAGCATTCCCTACTACTATGATATCAAAAGCAAAGGCAAAACGGGTTCCTGGTATTCCTTAGAAAAATCCTGGCCAGATCCACAGCGGAAAAACACCTGGTCTCCACAGCGGAAAGGCGTACTTTCCTATGATAACCAGCCTGATTCTCCGTCGGAAAAAGATGGATTTCTTGAAAGCCCTCTCAACTATGATTTGGATCTCTATCCGTTTTTCAGAGTAGAAGGTCATCTGAGTCAAAACCTGGAAGAAGCTCAAAAAAGTATTGAAAAGTTGATCAAACAATTCAACCTTCCCATTCATGTACATGCACTGCACTTGGATGAAGGTGAGGCAGAAATGCTTGATCGTTGTGGCTGGCATGATCTACAGGAGGAATATGCCCATCAGCGATTACTTCTGATCGGTACGGCGAGAGACATTCGTGAGGTCATTGAGTATGTGAAAAGCATCCGTGCAGAATTCAACTCGGAAAATCTGCGAACCGCCAAAGAGACGATCAAAGAGGACAGCGGTGAAATATTCTTAAAACGAGTCAGCGAATCCTTACCAGAATGCTTAGATCAATTGGATTGGGAGAAATTTCAGGAGGCTTACAAAGAACTCTTGGAGCTTATCCTTGACTTTTTATTACTCCGCCTTCGCCTGATCAATCGCCTTCGGGTTACCCCTCAAATTCCAAACATTGTGCTTCAGATGTACAATGGTATCATTTCCAGATTGTCTCCTTTGCTCTATCGTCTTTTGGACTTGGTTTTCTTCAGCAAAATTCAACGACTATACCTTTCCTACCTCAATAGAATTCAACAGCTAAGTAGAAACAACCTTTTTGCTGATTTCCTTAAAAGAAACCCCGGACTCGAGCACCAATCGGGAGCTTACAGAGGAGGGACACTTATATTGCTTTATCATCAAAAATCTGAGCGGATCATCGGAGACTTCTCCTTGCCGGGAGAAATTTGCTCCTGTGAGGATTGCTTTGATGCCTGCGAAAATATGGACTGGGGGCTACTTCCTCCATTTGCTCGACCCGATTACGCAGTCACACTTGCAAATGTCCCCATTTTGGTAGAGCCCAGCCTCAATGACCGCCTGGCTATCCCTAGAACTTACGAGGTAATCTTGGTCTCCTCTCAAAGTGATGAAGGAGGTGAAGTCAATCAAGATGAAAGCAAAAACAAGTTTTTATATACTCCTAAGAAGGACTTTGTTGGTATCGATCGCTTCGAATACAAACTCGTGGATAAAGAGACTGGAAAATCTGATACAGGAAAAGTAACCATTCTAGTCCATGAAAATGTCAAGTCATGTTACTCTGCAGAAATTTTGAAATGCTGGGGTCTCAAAAACGTCGTAGACACATTGAATTTCAGGGATATCAATATCCCCGATCTGGCCACACCAGAACAAACTATCAATTTACTCCTAGAAAGCCTCCGAGAAACCAAAGGATTCACTTCCCTCGAAATGACTCAAGGACCGTTAGAATCGGATGAAAGTAAAAAGGCTCTTCTTACTTGTTTGGGTATTTCCTTCACAGGAGAGACAGGCACGAAGTTGAACCGCTTGATTCTTGACTATCAGCAGGCTAACTGTGGCGGATCTGAAAATGACTGTACCAGTCAGGCAATCCAAGGAACTGTCACAGATGCAAATGGAAAGCCCATTCGGGCGGCAATTATCCGAATAAAAAACACTGATATTCAAACACAAACCAGTCGAGAAGGGGCTTACGAACTAGGTTTTCCTAGTCCAGGCCAAACCATCATAGTCTCCCAAGATGGATATATTTCGCAAGAACGGTTCATCTGCTCAGAGACAACGGCTGATTTCCAACTTATGCCTTTCCAGAGGGTGGTGCCCACAGAAGGGTATGTGGTGACTATGGAAAATTTAGACAGGAAGGAAGTTGAAACCATACTCGCCAATCGAAATATCACTTTTGAAAAAGAAGCTGATAAAGAAACGCTGATTGCTACTTTCCTCCGAGAAAACCCTGAATCAGTTCTCAAGGAAGAAGAACTTAAAGTGCTCAAAAAAGACACCCTCAAAAAGGTGCTGGAGGAAAAGAATATTGAAGTAAGGGCAAGCGAGAATAAAAGTGAATTGATCAACAAATTCAAGCGCTTCTAATGGCTAGGCATATTATCCATACACAGAGACTGGAGCTAAATTATGCTAAGGAAGAGCTTGCCCGAGCGGATCAAAATCGCTGGGGGGAAATCTACGAAAAAGAACTCCTGCCAGTCATGGAAGAAGTTTTCGACAGGTATGAGCAAAATGGATTTCATCTTCGGCTTGATTGTCTGGATCTAAACCTAGGCAGCATCCCGCCAAGCCTGGATCTAGACATTTTAAAGTCACGGCTTAAAAATCAATTGGAGGATCAATTAGCTGTTTCACTGGATAAAAAACTGAAAGGAAAAGACTTTGAAAAAAGGAGTCAGGATTCAAATGATACAAGCTCTCCCAGTGATGAAGAAAGCCATTCCACTTGGGAATTATTTATTCACCTACTCCGCTATGGAAGTAGGCCTTGGTGGTCCTCTACTACAAAGAAGCCATCTCTAAAAACAGTACTACAAGATTTAATTGAGGGAGAAAGTCCAAAACTGATAGAATTTCTCGAGCAGAAAAAGTTTTCTTCTCAAGAGTGGAATAGGCTCAATCAGGTACTTGACTTTCAAAAAACATACGACTTACTCTCCCTTCATAGCCCTCACTTTTCCATTAATGCCCGAAGACTTTACTCAGCTTGCAGGAAGCTTCTGGTGAACAATTGGCTCACAAAGGACCAATTGGAAGAGCTCCTGATAGAATTCTTCATGATGGACTTGAAGCCCTTTTCGGAGAAATCAGAAGAAGAAATCAGGAAATTTTCTGCTGCCATATTTAGGCCCGATTTAGAAACAAACAGTGATTTCTTTATCCACTTGATGGCCTGGCTCCTTTCTAAAAAAACTCCTGAAATGACCGCTCCAAAAATCAGGGAAGTAGGAAAAGAATTACTTACCAAAAGTCGGACCTATGGTTTTTATAGAAGTTGGTCTTCCACTGGAGAAAAGAGAGAAAGTCTATTGAAAAAATTTACTGAGGCTTACCTCCAATATTCAAAGCAAAAAGTTAAGGAAAAACCAAAAAGGCTAGATACTCCAAAGCCCCAAGATGATGAGGTTTTCATCGTTTCCAATGCCGGACTAGTAATTCTAGGGCCTTTTCTGAAGCACTTTTTCTCAAATCTTGGATACTTGGAAGACAAAAATTTCAAGGATCAATCAAGTCAGGAAAGAGCAGCACTCTTGCTCCAATATCTTGTAGACCCTAATGCTGAATATGCAGAGGAAGACCTTCTTTTAAATAAGATTCTCTGTGGAATCCCCATTCACCAAGCTATCCCAATAAAGGCAAGCTTTTCTGACACTGAGATAGAAGAGTCCATGGCACTACTCGAGTCCGTGGCTCATCATTGGGAGGCATTGAAAGCCACCTCTGGTCCCGCTATGGCTAAGGGTTTTTTCCCTCGTGAAGGGTCCATTCGGATAATTGATTCCGGATTCAAACTTCAAGTCAACCGACTTTCCTTTGACATTTTGATTGATCGCCTGCCTTGGGCGATTTCAATCATCAAGCTGCCCTGGATGGATCAAACCCTAATCACAGAATGGTGAATTTACACAATGATAACGCCCACTGCATTCAATTGGAGCTCGAATGGCTACAGCAAATTCTCAAGGCCCGTTCCATCCAAAATGCTAAACCAGGCACAGGCCCGAGTGACCTTTTAGAAATCCCCGCCCCGGATCTGGAAGGAATTGACGCACCTTTTGTTGAGTTGGTCAAAAAATACGACTTAGGTCCTGAGCATCGCTTTCTTTTGATCATGGCAGCAGTTCCGCATATCCGTCCCCAACTCTTGGATATGTTTATGAGTCGAAATCAACAGACTCAGCAAATCTACACGGAGTTTGGAGTGAAAAAGGGGAAGCGAGCAAGTGGCATTTTGCCTACCGGCGAAACCGTGATGTTTATCCTAGCGGGAGGAGACCTTGCAAAGCGATTTAAGTATCAGTCACTTTTTGAGGAGGAAAGCATCCTCTTTCGCGAGAAAATACTTTCAATGGGAGAGGTAGACCCTGAAGAGTCATTTCTATCCGGCACACTCTTGATCCAGCCAGAAGTCCTGGATATCATGACCACCGGCAGAAAGCGAAATCCCAGATTTGGAAATGATTTTCCAGCCCACCCACTTCGCACCAATCTGGACTGGGAGGATCTCATTCTTCCACATGACACAATGCAGCAATTGAGGGAGTTGGAGTCCTGGCTGCGAAACAAAGATTTTTTGATGGAAAACTGGGGAATGAAACGCATTCTCAAGCCCGGATACAAAGCGCTTTTTTACGGGCCTCCGGGAACAGGGAAAACTTTAACAGCAGCACTTCTAGGTAAAAAAATGGACCTGGATGTATACCGAATTGACCTTTCGAGGATGATATCCAAATACATCGGGGAGACCGAGAAAAATCTCTCAAAAGTCTTCGATAAAGCCGAGCACCAAGGCTGGATTCTTTTCTTTGATGAGGCTGACGCCCTATTCGGTAAACGTACCGCTGTCAATGATGCACATGATCGCTATGCCAATCAGGAAGTATCCTATCTTCTACAGCGCATCGAGGAATATGACGGCTTGGTCATTTTGGCCACCAACCTAAAAAGCAACTTGGATGATGCCTTTATGCGAAGGTTTCAGTCTACGATATTTTTCCCTGTGCCTAATCCTGAGGAGCGCTATCAACTTTGGAAAAACGGATTCCCCATCCAAGCAAAACTCGAAGAGAAAATTGATTTGAAGGAGCTCGCAAACAGCTATGAACTCAGCGGAGGAGCGATTATCAATGTGGTTCAGCATAGCTTGCTGATGGCCTTGGACCGTCCAGAGCGAAGGGTTCATCGAGAAGATATTCAGGAAGGTATCCGGCGAGAATTTCAGAAAGTAGGTCGTACCATTTAATCCCTAATTCCATGAAACGAAAAGTAAGGAGAAAACCTGAACCCGAAGAGGAGGTAGAAGAACACGCTCCCGTTCTTGAAAAAGAAAAAGAAGCGGAAAAAATGAGCCCTGTTGAGCAGGAAAGGATTCAGATGACACCCAAAGAGTCTGAAAGCCCCATGAATCCACTGAATAGCTAATCATGGCAGCACAGGCAGAACGAATCCCTAGAGTATCTACTCCGCCGATAGCTCGGCATATGGGAATCGTACAGCCTGCCCTCAAAGTAGGAAAGCCGGGAGACAAGTTTGAGCAGGAAGCCGAGTCGGTGGCTGATCAGGTAATGATGATGACTGCGAATTCTCAAACTGCTATGATGAGTCCACTTAGCGATGGGATACAAATGCAAGTGGAGGAGGAAGAAGAAGAGCTGCAAATGATGCCTATTTCCTCCACCATATCAATGGTCAGCAGACAGGAGGAAGAGGAAGAAGTGCAGCTTTCAACGGAGGAGGAAGAGGAAGTACAGCTTTCTAGTGAGGAAGAAGAAGAACAAATCCAACTTTTTGGAGAAGGAGGTGGTACTGTCTCAAGTGATGTTTCCTCCCAAATCATCCAAAGCAAAGGCTCTGGTCAAAACCTCCCGAGTCCCATTCAGGCAGAAATGGGACAAAAGATTGGAGCCGATTTTTCTACTGTTAAAATCCACACGGGACCAGATGCAGCCCAAATGAGCTCGCAACTAGGAGCCAAAGCCTTCACACACGGAAATGACATCTATTTCAATGAAGGCAATTTCCAGCCAGGCACCTCAGAGGGGAAACACTTGCTTGCTCACGAGTTGACCCACACCGTACAGCAAGGGGCAGCAGTAAGGCGTTCGCCAGAAATGAATGTTTCTGAAGCCGAACCGCAGGTTCAGCGGCTTCCATGGGCAGTTCGGGAAGGACTATCAAGGTTTGCCAGCTATATTCCAGGATACTCACTGTTAACAGTAATTATTGGCTATGATCCATTGGCTGGAAGAACTGTCGCCCGAAATGCTACCAACTTGCTTGGAGGGCTGCTGGGTCTAATTCCTGTTTTTGGCACCTTACTTTTCACCAAACTCTCTGAACTGGGAATCATCGATTCAGCATTTGCTTGGGTGCAGAGCGAAATGGCTGCTTTAGATCTCAGCTCTAATCGACTAGAAAGAACTCTGGAAAGCACCTGGGACCAAGTCTCTATCCGAAATAGCTGGGATGAGAATATGGCAGTGCTTGACCGGACTTTTGGACAATTATACCGCGATATCGTATCCTTTGCAGGGAGAGTAAAAGACAAAATATTTGAGCTGATCAAGGAGGCTTTGATGACCGGCTTGAAAGCCTTGGCAGAATCCACCCCAGGATATCCGCTTTTGACAAAATTACTCGGAAGAGATCCGCTCACCGGTGAGGAGGTCATCAGTACCACCGCAGAAAAGATCGAAGCATTCCTTACCTTGATTGGGAAGGAGCAGGAGCTCGAACGAATGCGTGCAGAAGGGACTATTCAGGAGACTGCAGACTGGATTGATGCAGAGTTAGCTGCATTGAATTTCAGCTTTGAGGAGGTTCGCTTACTTTTTGAAACTGCTTGGAACGCCTTCTCTCTCGATGACCTTCGGGATCCACTAGGTGCTTTTCAGCGAACCGTTGGGATTTTTACACCCTTCCTCACTCGGGTATTCACCTTTGCTGCAAATGTCGCTGTGAAAGTTCTTGAATTTATCAAAAACGCCCTTCTCGCTCAGCTTTCTGCCTATGCCAAAGAGCAACAGGGTTTTCACTTGATCACAGTCATTCTAGGCAAAGATCCATTTACCCAAGAGGAAGTCCCCAGGACAACTGAGAATATCATACGGGGATTTATGGGATTGATGCCGGGAGGTGAGGAGCAGTTTCAGCAAATGAAAGAAACTGGGGCGATCGAACAGACTGTAGCCAGAATTGAAGCTGCCGTAGCCACGCTGAATTTCACCTGGGAGTATATCACTGGCTTATTTATGACGCTTTGGAACAGCTTTACTATCCAAGATGTCTTTGCACCGATCCAGGCTTTTGTGCGGATCGTACAAACGCTGGCAAGTCCTATCCAACGCCTCTTTGCCTTTGTGGTGACCATCGTGAAGATTCTGGTTGAGGTATTGCTGGTGGTGATGAACTTCCCGATTGAGACGGTACAGCAGATTATCGCCAATGCCATGTCGGCTTTCGAAGATATCAAACGGGACCCAATAGGATTCCTGAAAAATCTACTTCGCGCAGTCAAACAGGGCTTTGTACAATTTTTTGAAAATATTGTCACTCACTTGCTAGGTGGACTGAGAGACTGGTTGTTTGGAGAACTAGCCTCAGCAGGCATCACTCCACCGGCCGATTTGAGTTTCCAGTCCATTCTAGGCTTTGTCCTAGAAGTCCTCGGGCTTACGATGGAAAATATCTGGCAACGGCTCGCCTTGAAAATTGGAGAAGAACGGGTAGCTCAAATCCGGGGTGCGATCGATACCTTGACAGGTATCTGGACATTCATCAAAGATGTATGGGAAAGAGGGCCGGTCGCCATTTGGGAATATATCCAAGAGAAAATCAGTGATCTCTGGAGTATTGTTTTAAGTCAAATCCAAAACTGGATCATGACTCGCATTATTGAGCAAGTCACAGTGAAGTTGCTCGGTATGCTTGACCCGACTGGTATTATGGCTGTTGTGAATAGCTTCATCGCATTCTATCGTGCGGTACAATCCTTCATTGAGAAGCTGCGCGAAATGTTGGAGATTGTCAACAGTTTCGTAGCCGGAGTTGCCAATATTGCCAGAGGTAGCATCGCGGATGCTGCAAACTATCTCGAAAATGCACTGGCAAGAGCTATACCTGTTGCCATTGGATTTTTGGCCAATCAGGTGGGATTGAGGGGACTAGGCACCCGAATTGGGGAGATGATTGCAAGTCTGAGAGAAAAGATCAATGGAGCTATTGACTGGCTAATTGATAAAGCACTTAGCGTGGGTGGGGCAATTTTGCAAGCAGGAAGGAATGCGGTCTCTGCTGTTACGAATTGGTGGAATGCAAGAGTATCATTCCAAGCAGCTGACGGTCATCAACACGCTTTGTATTTAGAAGGAGAGGCAGAAAACGCTTCTCTTATGATCGCTAGTAATCCTCAGCAATTTGAAACCTTCATTCAAAATCTAGATACTCGAAATAATCCGCAAAAAGAAACAGCCAAACAACAAGCACTTGCAAAAGCAATTGAAATCGATTCAGAAAAAAGGAGGCGAATTGACAGGAATCTATCTGATGAACAACAAGCTGAGGCTGAAAACTCTAAGAAAACTACAATTGAAAGGTTATTAGGAGAGCTTAGAGACATTGTTCAAGTATTTTTTGGTACCGATACTCCTGATGGTCCGCCAGAAAGAATACTTCCTGGTACAGATTCGGCGGGCTATGGTATTTCAATGCACATTAAGAAGTTGCATTTGTCCAACAAACCCTCCGATGGATCTACTCCTACTCAAGCTGCTCATACTGAATATGATAAGTTGAATGCAAGAAGAACTTCAAGCGGGGCTTCTTACTACATAAGAGGACATTTACTAAACCATAATATTGGAGGACCAGGCTCTTGGGATAATATGGTTCCTCTTTCTCGAACAGGCAATAGCAGTCATGAGTCTAGTGTAGAAAATCAGGTGAAAGCTGCTTTTGATGCTGGTGCTGTAATTGAATATAAGGTAGTTCCCAGTTCTCAAAAACATAACTCAGGAAAGTCTAGCCTAATTTCAGCTATTGACTCTAGCAATGATGATGGTCCAACAAAGACGACCAAAAAACAAATAGTAGAAGCAGAGTCGAATGTTCCAAAGTCTCTAGACACGGAGGCTTATACCATGAAAAAAACCAGAAATAACAATTTTGAGAGGGGTCGGAAAATTGTAAAAAAGAAAGTAGATAATCCTGTTGAAAGAAGTCTCACAAGTTATTTTCTTTCAGACGGTGGGGTACAAACCAAGGTTTATTTAAATGAAGAAACAGATGTTTCAAAAATCAGGGAGGTAACTGGACTTACCTCAGCCCAAGTGAATAAAATGATTCAAAGTCGTACTAGTCGCGGACAAAGATTCGGTCAATATGCAACTTTTCTAAGGTCGGCAGAATACCCTGAAACTGAAATTGAATCTAAAGCAAGTGAATTAGCCTCAAACAGCAGAGTCAGTCTTGGAAGTTCGGGGAGTTAATTTCTCAAATAAAAAACTAACTATTCACCTCAAAGCTCACATCCAATACATCCTCCACGCTGACAATTCTATTAAAATCTGGATGAATCGGATTGATCAGTAGATTAAATTCCTCCTGGTAGTTTACTAAAGGAATCCGACAAGAGGGTATTTTCAAAACAGGAGACAAAAACTGCTTGCACCAAGTACTACCAAACTCCTGCGTACTTCTAGGATAGGGACGATTCCGCCAATCTCTAGGTAGCTCAGCAATTTCCAACTCCGGTATTTCTGCAGCTATTTCCAACACAATCAACTGCCATGCACTTTGAGTGACGATCGGGCCTTTGATACTTAGAAGTTCAAGAAAATTAAGCGAACTGACACTGCAGGCATAAATCATAGGAACACCGAAGTCATTCCATCGCCCGGGACCAATCCCATACCCTAAAGGAGATCTTTCCGGCATCGCCTCAATAAGTCGAAAACAGCGCATCAAACTACTGAAAAGCTCCCCAAGACATCCCTTCTAATGCACTATTGACCTGATCCACTCCATACGGAGTCTTAAGCAAATCTATGGGTCTACGATCACCCAGAGAGAAATTGATGGTGCTCAGCCATTCTGAAAAAAGCGGCTCTGAGCCAAAAATCCGAACTCCCTTTGCCACTACTTGATCCATTTCTAGGATATTCTTAGTAATTGCTTTGGTCAACTGTCGATTTTCTTTGCGCCATCGAAATAGCGTACTCGGGTCCACTTCCATTACTTCTGAAATATCCTGCTGCGTGAACCCCAAAAAATCAAAAAAATCCTTGGTGTCCTCATACTTGAATGCTGTCTCATAAATAGCCGCCGGCTCACTCACTGAATCTATTATCCTTTGGAAAAAGTAATGGCGACTTTTTCCTGTAGAAAGAGCCTGCTGACTTCCATCCGGAAAACGAATATTCCATAGCTGATCCATATCTTCTTTTTCTTAAAGATACGATTTTTTATTTTATTTGCAATAATCAATTATTGCAAATGCAATCATTCCAACAAACCCCTAATCTCTTCCGACTGCAAATGCGCATTGAGCCAACCTGCCTCCAGGTATGCTCCATATTTTTTGTAGAAATTTATGGCGGGTTCATTCCAGTCTAGTACCTGCCACATCATGCCGGTGCATGCGTCATCAAGAGACTGAGCCATCACTCGGTCAAAGAGTAATTTTCCAGCACCATTGCCACGTTCAGATTCTGTCACCACAATATCTTCCAAATACATGCGCTTTCCTTTCCAGGTACTGTATCGATAGTAATAGATCGCTATCCCAATGATCTCTGAGGTTTCGTTTTTTTCACAGACAAAAAGTCCGAAAACAGGATGGGGTCCAAAACCATCTTTCTCCATCATTTCCACTGTATTGGTCACCTGCTCAGGTGCTTTTTCATAGATGGCTAGTTCTTTGATCAATTCAAGAACTCGGGGTAAGTCTTCGATTTTTCCTTTTCGGACGGTATACATGGGATATTTGATTTAATTTTCAAGAATGAAAGCCTAAATTAGTCAAAAGCTCCAAAAATATGTTCCTAGCCATCGATGCAGGCAATTCCAATGTGGTATTCGCATTATTTGATCCCAAAACCCAAAAGTGGACCAATCAATTTCGTCTAGAAACCAAAACCGAACTCCTCATTTCTCAGCTCACCAAGAAGGTGCCCCTCTATTTTTTGGAGCATGCCATTTCCCCATCTGACATTAGCGAGATAGGTTTTAGTACGGTGGTGCCTGAAGTGCAAGGACCCATTCAGGAGTTTTGCGAAAAGTTTTTTGGCAAAGCCGCCTATCAAATCGGCCCTAAAAGCTATAAATCACTTCCCATCAGCACGATTCGTCCCAAAGAAATAGGGACTGACTTGATGTGTAATGTAATGGCTGCTTGGCAAAAGTATCAGCAAGCCTTGATCATCGTGGATTTTGGAACGGCGCTCACCTTCACCGTCGTAGATGATGGGGGAAAGGTATTGGGGGTAAATATTGTTCCTGGTCTTCAAACAGCCATCCGATCCCTATTTACAAGCACATCCAAACTACCCGAGGTGCCCCTGAAAGTGCCCAAATCAGCAATAGGGAAAGATACAATCCATGCGATTCAGGCAGGGATTCTTTACGGATACACAGGATTGGTACGGGGAATGCTAGAAACCATTCGGTCTGAAAAAGAGCTCCATTTTAAAGTCATTGCTACTGGAGGACTTTCAGCCATTTTGACCACCTTGGAAAAGGACTTTGAAGAGATCGATCGCTATCTGACCTTAAATGGGATTCGATGGATTACCCAGGCAAACCAAAAATCCAATCAGTCTTGAAAACCCAAAATTAAATTGGGATCAGGACAGTTGGCGGAATAATGTGCAACTTCCCGCTGAGAGCAGACGCCTGGATAGTCTCCTGATTTACCCTCCATGTCCCACATCAACTGAAAATGTAGATGGGGTGGCCAATCGCCATTTTCTGGAAAAGGACCTACATGTGCAATGATCGCTCCTTTTTTAACGATTTTTCCCAGCTCCCAACTCTTCAAATCTGTACGAGTAAGGTGCCCATACAATGAGTAGAAAACCTTGTCTTGGCTGGAATGCTCCAAAATCAACGTAGGACCATAGTCACCAAAACCAGCATTATCCTGGAAACTGTGGATTCTTCCTTCCAATGGAGAAAAAATCGGAGCTCCTGCCTCACACCAAACATCCACACCTAAGTGAATATTTCGAAAATCCTCTGCATCCGTAGCAAATACATTGGATCGACGGTAAATGGCTCGATTTTCCAGATAACCCCCTATTCCAAAGCGTTTGCCGGATAGTTCAAGCTGTGAAAAAACAAATTGATCAAAAGCCTCCGTATTGCTAAGTTCTACCTCTTCCAAGGCTTGATTTTTGGCACTAAAGTCCAGCCTCAGCGTATTCTCCGAGTTTAAAGCCTCTCCCATTACGGGAAAGCAATCCAATTCATTCCAATTCATGTCCGAAGAAAAGACTTTTCTTTCAGGTAGAAAAATGAAAAAATAACAGTTTGTGAAGTTAGCTTTGGAAGTAGTTTTATAATTTTATTACATGCAAAAGCCGCAATTCCCTTCCCTCAATGATATCCGACACGCTCGCGTTCGGATCAAATCTTTCATACACCGAACGCCCATCCTGACTTCCTCAGCAATCAATGAAATAGCCGGTTGTGAAATTTATTTCAAGTGCGAAAACTTTCAGAAAGTAGGGGCCTTCAAGGCTCGGGGTGCGGCAAATGCGGTCATGAAATTATCGGATGAAGATAAAGCCAAAGGAGTAGCTACTCACAGCAGTGGAAATCATGCAGCGGCTTTGGCTCGGGCAGCACAGATTGCAGGCATTCCGGCATACATTGTCATGCCATCTAGTGCTCCAGAGATCAAAAAGAAAGCAGTCAAAGGCTACGGAGGAGAAATAATCGAATGCGAACCTAACCTTCAGGCGAGGGAGACTACCCTTGAAAAGGTGGTCAAAGAAACCGGAGCCACCTTCATTCCTCCCTATGATTTTATGGATGTCATCGAAGGACAAGCCACCTGTGCCTTGGAGTTTTTTGAGGATGAACCAGACCTGGAAGTAATCTTGGCTCCTGTAGGTGGAGGAGGGCTTCTCGGTGGGACAGCCTTGCTTAGTCATGAGTGGGATGAAGACATTGAAGTATACGGGGCAGAACCTTCAGGAGCAGACGATGCCTATCGATCTTTCAAAGCGGGAAAAATCATTCCTCAAACCAAGCCAAATACCATTGCAGATGGCTTACTTACATCTTTGGGCGTTTTGAATTTTGAAATCATCCGCCGCTACGTCAAAGACATACTCTTGGCAACAGATAGTCAAACCATCGATGCGATGCGGCTTATTTATGAGCGGATGAAAATCGTAATCGAGCCTTCTTGCGCTGTTCCTCTGGCAGCTTTGTTGGCAAATAAAGCGCTTTTTAAAGGCAAAAAAGTCGGGATAATATTATCAGGTGGAAATGTGGACCTAGGGAAGCTCCCATTCTAAACCGTTTCACCAGCCTCCTTCCGACTTGGTGATGGTTTTCTTTTGCTCGGAGCTCAAAAAAGCGGATTCGATCAATTTCAAAACCATAATAGCCTCTTCTAGCCGAACTAGTAATGGCTCTCCAAGAAGGATAGCTTTAGCAATATTGTTGTAGAAAAAACGATAATCACCTCTTAAGGTGGGATAAGAGTCTGTCTTCTCCTCTAAATAAACCTTCCCCCACTTATCAGCTTCCTCCAATCCCCAATTCTCTCCCTCAGGCTTTCTCCCTTCCTTAAAGGCAGCTTCCTGTACATCTAATCCGAATTTTTGATAAGTTCCTTTCTCGCCTAATACTAGGAATTTTGGAGTAGGTGCATTGACAAGGACTCCTGCGGTGACCCGGGCCAAGCGATTCCCATAGTCTAGCTGAATATCAAAGTAGTCATCAGCTACTACTTGTGGGCGCTGCTTGCGAATAGTAGCTGTGATGGATTCAGGAGCTCCCCAAAGCACACAAATTTGATCAATTAAGTGAGTACCCAAATCGTAAGTTATCCCATTTCCAGGCACCTCTTTCTCTCGCCAATTATCCCTTGGCTGAGGTCTAAAACGATCAAAATGGCTTTCAATGTAATGAACTTCCCCTAGCAATCCATTTTGCAAAATCTCCTGAACAGTTCGGAAATCCCCATCGAAACGGCGGTTTTGAAAAGCAGTACAAATCAACCCTTTTTCAGAAGCAAGTTTTAGCAGTTCTTCGGCCTGCCATGAATGAATAGTGATTGGTTTATCTACCACCACATGCTTCCCTGCTTCCAAGGCTAATTTGGCCATGGGAAAATGAAACTCATTTGGCGTAGTGATGACAATGAGCTCAGACCTCCCCTGACTCAAAAGCTCCTCAAATGACCGAAAGGTTTTAACCCCCGGATATTGTTGCTCACAGAGATTGGAGTGTCTTTCTACTACCTCCACCATATCCAATTCCGGGCAGACATCTATCAGAGGAGCATGCATTTTTTCCGCTACGGATCCGAATCCGACGATGGCAGTTTTGATTGGTTTGGTTGAATTCATCAGATATTCATTTCGTGAGCTTTATTCACTAGTTCTACCCGTGAATTGATGCTGAGTTTTTGAAAAATATTTTTTCGGTGGCTTTCGATGGTACCCTTACTTAATACAAGCTGCTTGGCAATTTCTTTACTCGTCAAACCTTCTTTGATCAGCTTAATAATCTGAACCTCCCTCCGGGAAAGACGATATTTATCCCGAAAGGAATCGAAAAAAGCATTGGGACGTGCCTGCTCAATGATTCTATCAAAATTGATCAAATGCCTTCCTTCGTGAACTTCTCGAATGGTAAAAACCAATTCATCCGGATCAGCATCTTTTAGAATAAATCCGTCAGCACCTTTTTCAACGCATTCTTTGAAGATTTTTTCCTCATCATACATGGAAAGGACGATGACTTTGATTGGAAAGTCAAGCTGCTTCACAGCAGCCAATACCTCAAACCCGTCCATTTCAGGCATATTGAGGTCTGTCAAAACGATGTCTACTGGGTTTTCGGCTAGAAAATCCATTAGCTCAGATCCATTTTTGAAAAGCCCACGGATAAAGAAATCCTCCTGCTCATCCAATAATCCTTCTATGCCCTTTGCAAAAAGGGTGTGGTCGTCTGCAATAGCGATCCGTATCATGTTACTTAAGGGTGAAGTCTAATTTAGGACTAAAACTGATACAGGCAAAGAAAGATTTATTTGAGTGCCGTTTCCGGGTGATGATATGATTTCAAATGCACCTCCAATGGTCTCCATTCGCTTTCGAAGATTGGTCATACCACTACCCTTTGATTGCTGAGAAGTGTCAAACCCCTTTCCGTCATCTTCTATCCGAACCAGATACCTTCCATCTGATTCTTTCATCTGGACTTTTATATTTGATGGACCTGCGTGCTTGATGGCGTTGTTTAGGCATTCTTGAATGACGCGTATAAGCACAAGTTTTGTGTCTTTATTTAATTTCCAGGCCTCATTACTCTCCACAAGGAGCGTTTCGCAGAAGTCAGTTGCCTGGATCTTATCCAACTGCTGTTTTATAAATTCTTCCAATGAAATGGACTCTACCCAGTCAAGGTTCAGGGTCTTGGAAAGGCCCCTAACCTCGTTTATTATTTGATTAATCAGGAGGCGTCCTTCAGTCTGCTTTTCAGGTTTGCTGGAGCCGAGATAGAGTTTTGCGAGGGAAAGCAATTGGCCTACATTATCATGAAGTTCCCGACCGATATGCCTCAGGGTATCCTGCTGAATTTCATTCTCGATATTCAAAAGCGTCTTTTCATATTCTGCTTTTATCTGATCCATCTTTTGTTTGTTTTGGACCTGACGCTGCCTGTGCAAAATAACCATAGAGACCACAAATGTGGCCATAATGGCTGCCAGAAATGCCCCTGCAAAAAGTATAAAAATGATCTGATTATCTTCTCCGCCCATTATGCTTTAGCCAATTTTGAAATTGTATTGCTTCCTGTGTAAAGTAGCATGTTAAAAACTACCAATAAAATGATGTAAAGGATCATTGAAACATAATTGAATAAGAAGTACACATTTTCATTTTCAAATACCAAGTACTCAAAGGCTACATCTGCCAAAAATAAAGTGACTGATTGAAACAAAATCAAGGTGATATACCAAAAAGGCCAGTACCTAAGAGGATTGATATTGATGTAATAATCCTCAGACACCAAATCCACGAAGAATAAACCACTGGCCACAATCAAAATGGTATTGCCGAAAAAGTATAGCACCGGCTGAAAATCATAAATGGGAGTGGCTTCGGAAAAGTAGGTATAAATACAATAGGCGAGAAAAATTACTCCAAGGGACACGGTGATTTTTTGACTAAGGCCTTTTCTTAAATTGATTCCGATCAAACCTAATAGTAGAAGCTTGGATACCTGATAGTTGAAAATATTAAAAACCCAGATATTCCACCCCTGAAAAGTATCATCTGTAAGGAGATAATGGATTTTTTGGTTGATACTCTTGTTGACGAGCATCCAGGCTCCTAAAAACTCATAAAAAAAAACTAAGAAGACTACCAGAAAAGGAATTAGGAAGTGCAGACTACGCTTCTTTTCAGGATTAAGAAATCCGTAAAAAACAATAGCCAGCACTCCACAAATTATGACAACATGGAGGTAATAATTATCTCCAATTCTGGCAAGAAAGTCCTTCACCATGAATATAAAATTTATTCACATTTAGGAGGACAAGTAGTGCCTCGATTGTAATAATCTTCTTCCTCTTCTACCAACCCCTTTTTGGCTTCATTTACAGGAGACATGACGATGGCAAGCCTTCCGATGTATTCTTCCGAGTTCTCCGGGTAAAGCTTCTTTGCTACCTCTTCCGTGTATTCAGTTAGGTAAAACTTGATTCCACCTTTCTTGGGATCCTTATCCGCTTTGCTTAGCACTTCCTCAAGAGTCTCTCGATCAAAAAACACCCACTTGGTCTGATTTTCTACATCCTCCTTTGGTCCTCGAGCGGGTTTCCCCTTTTGGATTTCTTTATCATACTTTTTCTGCATCTGATCGAAATCCTTCTTACTGATCTTCATAATCTTTTTGTTAGTTAAAAATTAGGTAAAACTGGTTTAAAATGGACCTGAATATAGGCTTTTTGAAGCGGAGTGAAAAAAGAAAAAGGAGGCGCTAACCTCCTTTTGAAAAAAGTTGGGGAAATTTATTCCATCCCTTTATCTCTCATTTTCTTAAACTCATCGAATCTTCGATAGATCGCCACAGTGAATCCCATCAAAGTGATGATAGATCCTAACCACAACAAATTGATGTATGGTTTGACGATAGCTTTCATCACCACATAGTCCTTTTGATAGCGGTTGACTTTGAAAACAAACTTATTTTCTTCAGGCACGATGTTATCCAAAGTGACTTTGATCCCGAGCTCATTGTCCACTACAGGTAATTTACCGACTTGGTTATTCCGAATAATGAATGTAGGAGTGAGCTTTTTCTCAACATCATAATCAAGCACCCGAAGATTGGCACGGACAGCCACATCTCCCTCTTGCAGCACATAGCCCTCTACCTCCTGAAGTACTTCTGCTCCATCAAAATAAGTGACAAAATCAGCGATATGGAATTGCTCACCCGGGCTTGCTTCATAGAACTCATCTTCTTTCCAATCAGGATCTTCGTAGTCATTCATCGCTGCTACGTAGGTGTAAAGATCCTTGTTGAGGTAAATTTTGGAATCAGGTGAAGAAATCAAACCTCCCATTCCCTGATTGAATTGAGACATAGGTGCCAAGGAGAATTTCAAGACCTCATTTTGGAAGTAATCAATTTTGAAATAATCATTCTCCTCCAATACAATATCAACCACATCGCCTTTCTTGAAAAAGTCTTTGTAATCCTCTAAAGCAATGGCTTCATTCACATTTCCGGTGGATTCTAAGATTTTGGCAGGGACATATTCAGGTACACCCACCACTTTCTTTTGCCTTCCTCGATAGATGACCGTGTAGTCTTTCATTTGGGTCGGCTTGTTGATCCAAAGCAATACGTGCTCCTTATTGAGATCGTCCTCCCAGCTATTGCTATAAGTCAATCCTGACATATTGATCGAGATCGTCTCGGAATAACCGGAGCTGAACATGATTCCAATCAGCATCATCCCCAAACCGATATGCGCCAAAGAGCCTCCAGCTAGCTTGAAGGTAGATTTCTTCAAAAGTCGACTTAAAATCACAGCATTGGCTACTACAGTAAATGTACCAGCCACGACGATGATCATATATTTCCAATCGTATACTTTCGCAGCTACAATAATCAAAGCCGAAACAACTACGGAAACTATGTATGGAGTCAAGAGCGCATCTTTCAGTGCTTTTTTGTCCATTTTCTGCCACCAGAAAAACTGTCCAACTGCTGTAAGCAGCGCCAAGGCAATCCCAAACCACAATTGGAATTTTGTGTAAAATTCTATTTGATCTGCCGGCGGAGCCATATTGGAGATACCTCCAAAGCTTTCAATCAATGCATTAAATGCCGGTATGGAGGTAGGGAGAATTACCTGAAATCCCATCAAGCCCAACGTAGTCGCACCGATGAAAATCCAAAACTCTCTGGAGTAAACTGATGCTTCCCGCTCGGAAGTAGGAATGTGCTTCCAAGCTCGAATCGTGAAGAATAAGGCAACTGCTGTGAAAAACAACATGTATATCAACAATTGCCCTGAGAGACCTAGATCGGTAAATGAGTGCACAGATGCATCTCCAAGTACCCCAGATCGAACCAAGAAGGTAGCATACAATACAAGAATGAATGAAAGGATCACCAAGACGATGGACGTCTTCAGCGCAGTACTACTTTTCTTGAAAGTAATCATGGTATGCACTGCTGCCACCAAAATCAGCCAAGGGACATAGACTGCATTTTCAACCGGGTCCCAGTTCCAATATCCTCCAAAATTAAGGGTCACATAGGCCCAATAGGCTCCCATCAAAATCCCCATCCCCAAAATCATAGCAGAGAAAATCGCCCAAGGCAAAGCAGGTCTGATCCACTCTGAATATCTCTTCAAGGCAAGTCCACCTATCAAAAAAGCGAATGGTACTAAAGTAGAAGCATAGCCTAGGAACAAGGTAGGCGGGTGGATGACCATCCAAATATTTTGTAGTAGTGGATTGAGGCCTGTCCCATCTTCAGGAACGAAATCTGGATTGATTTCGAAAATCGGTGCAGGAGTTGCGTCGCGAAGTAGAATGAATGGTGAGCTACCGATTTTCAAATCACCAATCACCACACCCATAATCATCGAAACCAAAAATGCCTGCACGAGCGCAAAAACGATCATTACAGGAGCCTCCCAAAGTTTATTGGTATGAATCAGGATCACTCCTAATATCACATTCCAGAAAATCCAGAGGATAAATGCACCTTCCTGACCTTCCCAGAAACTTGATATCATATAATGCACCGGAAGTGCCTTACTCGAATGGGAATAGGCATAAAAATATTCAAAGCGGTGATTGTAGATGATCTCAAAAAGTGAAAAAGCGATCAACACACTGGACACACCATGGATGTAAAAAGCGATGCGACTAAAGCGCTGCCAGCTCTTTTTCTCCAGCTCATTGGCTTTGTAATATTGGTAATAAGCAAAAGCTGCTACCAATGCACTCACAAAGGCCACGATGGTCATCATGTGGCCCAAATTCCCGATAAAGGTATTGATCATTGATTCGTTGAGTTGCTACTACTTCACATTCCTGCCGCCTGCACGTCAGTCTCCTGATATTTAGAAGGGCACTTCATCAGGATTTTATCTGCAATAAATATCTCTTCATTTTTGTAGGATCCGATTACCACTACGGATTCGGATCTGGTAAAGTCGGCCGGGACAGGTTCATTATAAAAGACCTCTTGCTCCGTACCCTCATTGTCTACCAATACAAAGGTGAATGAGGTCTTATCCTCTCGGACTTGAAGGCCCTGAACTTCTCCCTGTGCATCTTTTTTAAGTTGCCCTACCACATGAATGGCTTTTTCATCACCATCCTTTTTCATTTCTAGAGCTGTATTGAAGGTCTCATAGCTACTCGCATCGCCAATAGAGGTCATGATGATCACAATTGCAACAGCGATGATGCCTATACCTACCAAGTGTCCTTTCTTCATCTTATTTTTGAGTAATAGATTTTTCGATTTTTGTAATCTTCCGCTCAGTGCTTACAAGGTAAACCGTAATTCCGGCGAAGATGATTCCAATTATTCCCACTAAGACGTAGATTTTTCCATCTTCACGCATCTTATCAGCCATATCTACGCTGTTGTTGGAATAGTCCGACTCAGTCACAGGAATCTTCTCTTGTGCTACTACGTGCAAACTGACAAAAAGGAGGAATAAAACGAGGTATTTTTTCATTTTCAGGAATTGATCAGTTGATCTTCAAGTACCCTTTGCACCCTACGCATTCTGACGCGGACAGTTGCGATCCAAGCTCCAAAAAGTGTCCATCCGATTATTGCGGGATAAAACACCATTCTCAATTTGGAATCAAGGTCGTAAGCATTGAAGCCGGGATTTCCACCATTTCCGGGATGCAGACTATCCGTGAGTCGAGGTAGAACAAATATCAGCGGGATAAATGCTGCAAAAGCAAAGATGTTGTAAATAGCACCTATTCTGGCCCTTTGCTGCATATCGGTCAGGGAATTGCGAAGAATTAAATAGGCAAAATACATCAGCAATCCGATAGCAGAAGCATTTTGCTTTGGGTCGCCACTCCAGTAGTCTCCCCAGGTAAATTTGGCCCAGAGCATTCCAGTGGTGATGCCCAGAACTCCAAATAGAATTGCCGCATTGGTAAACTCAATGGCTAGATCATCGAAGCGAAGATCATTGCTTCTGAGATATCGCACACTGTAGTAAACCGAAACCATCAACATCAGGATCATCCCAAACCACATGGTCACATGAAAATGCAATGCCCGAATCGTCTCATTCAAAATGGGTAATCGGGGTACATCCATCAGTAGGCCTGCAGTGATCGTGTACAGTAAGAGCGCAACGGCCAGAATTTTCCACCAGGATTGGCGCATAGGGTAATTTGGCTTTTTCAAGCGCAAAAATAAGGCATAAGTTTCTGAATTCGTTGTCTTTTGTCACAAAAGACAAAAGGTCAGACTAGTTTTAGCCTGACCTTTCGATTGAAACTTTCTATATCTTATTCGTTTGGTGTGAGCGGATTACCTTTTCGGATCAACCCATCCGGTAATTCTCCCTCTGTACTGGCCACGATGGTACAAACGGTAGCATCCCCTGTGACATTGACCACCGTCCTAAACATATCCAATATTCGATCAGGGGCAATAATCAAGGCAATACCTGCAGCAGGTACTCCAATAGATTCCAACACGATAATTAACATGATCAAACCCGCACCAGGTACACCGGCCGAGCCTATCGAGGCTAAGGTAGCTGTCAGAACGATCATCAACTGCTGAGTAAGAGTTAGATCCATTCCCAAGGCCTGAGCAATGAAAACTGCCGCCACTCCCTGGTAAAGGCTGGTTCCGTCCATATTCACCGTGGCTCCAAGAGGCAACACAAAGCTGGAAACCTCTTCCGAAACACCAATCTCTTCCTCGACCTGCTTCATGGTGACTGGTAGTGTCGCCGAGCTGGAACTCGTGGAAAATGCCAAAAGCTGTGCGGGTCGAATCGCTTTGAAAAAATCCAAATACTTCACTTTCGTAAAAGAGATCAAGATCATCGGATAAACAACCATAACCATCAATAGTAAGCCACCCGTCACGACCAGGCTGTATTTCAACAAGGCCAAAAGCAACTCCACGGCCGAATCGGGATTGTCTCCTGCTATCTCTACGATCAATGATGCCATCAAGGCAAAAACCCCGTAAGGAGCAATCATCATGATATAATTCACAATCTGAATGATCACATCATTGAAGCCATCGAAGAAAGCGATGACTGGATTCCCCTTTTCTTTTGGGATCTGAAGAAGCGCAATTCCAACAATAATAGCGAAGAAAACTACCTGAAGCATCGCTCCATTATCCGTGGTTGCCTGAAAGAAATTTTGGGGTACGATGTCTACCAGCGGTTGCAGAGGACTCTGCTCCTGAAGCTGCGCAGCCTGACCGACCCTAGCTCCAGCATCACCTTCATACATGTTCATGAGGTTCTCACGAGTCTCGATCGGCAAACTTTTTCCAGGTTTAAAAACATTGACCAAGATCAATCCGGTTGAGATTGCAACCACCGTGGTAATCAAATAGGTGGCAATAGTTTTCCCTCCTATTCGGCTTAATTTGGAAATATCACCCAAATTGGAAACTCCTACGATCAAAGATGCCAACACCAGCGGTACGGCAATCATTTTTAGAGCATTGATGAAGATAGTCCCAACCGGCTTAATGTAATCGAGGGTAAAAGAATTTGGGATATCGGTTTTGATCACCACCAATCCAAAAACCAATCCTAGGACCAATCCTATGATGATTTTGGTGTGCAAGGGTATTTTCTTCTTCATCCAGCTTGGGTTTATATATCTTGAATTTTATCGCTTTTTGCTAATAATAAGTAATCTGCTATGACCAATGCAGCCATAGCTTCTACGATGGGAACAGCTCGTGGAACAACACATGGATCGTGTCTTCCCTTACCCGAAACAGTCACATTTTCTCCTGACTCATTAACAGATTCCTGATCCTGCATGATAGTTGCCACCGGCTTGAAGGCCACGCGGAAATAGATGTCTTCTCCATTACTGATTCCACCCTGAATACCTCCGGAATGATTGGTAGTAGTACGCACACGATCTCCTTCTTTGACAAAACTGTCATTGTGTTGGGAACCACGCATTTTTACTCCTTCAAAGCCACTCCCATATTCAAATCCCTTGACTGCATTGATACTGAGCATTGCCTTGCCCAACTCTGCATGCAAACGATCAAAAACCGGTTCACCAAGGCCAGGAGGGGCATTTTGAATGACACAAGAAATCACTCCCCCAATGGTATCTCGATCCTTTCGGACAGAATCAATCAGCGTGATCATTTCCTCAGCAATTTCAGGATCTGGACAACGCACGATATTGTCCTCTGTCTGCCTAAGGTCTAGCTCCTGATAGTTTTTTTCTAAAGTCAAGTCCCCTACTTGTGAAACATAGGCCTGAACGGAAATCCCTTTTGCCTTTAAGAGCATTTTGGCGACAGCTCCTGCCGCTACCCGTGCAGCTGTTTCCCTTGCTGAGCTCCGGCCTCCACCGCGGTAATCGCGAATTCCATATTTCTCAAAATAGGTGTAATCTGCATGAGAAGGGCGAAATTTATCTGAAATATGCGAATAGTCTTTACTTTTCTGATCAGCATTTCGGATCACTATTCCGATCGGGGTACCGGTACTTTTTCCCTCAAAAACCCCAGAAAGAATCTCGATCTCATCCTCTTCTCGTCGCTGGGTAGTGATTTTGGATTGTCCTGGCTTTCGACGTTGCATCTCCTGCCGGATAAAGTCCTCATCGATAGCAAGTCCCGCCGGGCAACCTTCTATAGTCACGCCCAAAGCTTTGCCATGAGACTCCCCGAAAGTGGTGATCTTAAAAAGCTTTCCAAATGAATTACCCATTGTTTTTACGAAGTATAATGATTGCCAAAAGTATCAGCACTGCTAGCAGAAGTACATTAATGGCGGTGCCAAAATAGTATTTATATCGCTCGTTTGAAAACTCATTATCCTCCGTGCCTATCCGGTCATAGACGCCTCCCAGTCGCTGATTTGAAATCGCCTGATTGGTTTTACTTTCGCCCACGACTCGAATTTGTGCGGATGGCTTGAGTGTATCATAGGCCGCCTGCTCAGGATCAAAATAAATCCATTCGAAGTGATTGGCTAAGTTGACATCCCCGGGCTCATTGATAGTCAGGTAATAAGAAAATTCCTTGATTCCCGAAACTCTTCCGTAACCGCGGTTGATTTGCTGACGGACATTCGGGTCGTAGGTATTGAGATTTGCACCAGAAATGAGTTTCGGAGCAGGCAGTGAGTTGATATTTCCTACACCGGTCACCCCAAAATTATAATTAAAGCCTTGTCCAGTTTCGACCTCCAAGTCTGTGATATTTTCCCGCAGTTGGAACTGTCCTACGGCCACTTCATTACGTAGCGGATGCGGAGGCAAGGGCTTCACCGTGACTGTCTTTGGAGACGAGTAAAAGGTCTTGAAATCTTCCTGTCTGCTTGCCCCAAAGAAAGATGGATTGCGGGCAACCCGGTATTTGATCATTTCCCAAGGGATACTTGGGATCTCTATTGTGCCTTCTGAAAAAGGAAAGAATGTAGCCTCGTAGACCTTATATCGTACCCATCGCTTGCCATTGATCGTGACTTGCTCTGGTTCAATGTTGGTAATGTTATAATTTTCTTCCCAAGCATTAGAAGGCTTGATCTGTTTCAAGACCTTATCCAACTGCTCTCCTGGCTTGTAGAAGTTGAAAGGAGCTTGATTGGTCTCTGACATGTAGAAAGCCAAAGCTACGGTAAAACCTTCTCTGGCGTAGATTTCTTCCTTATCTACTGTGACAGAGAAGAAAGCTTCGTCATCCAGCTCAATGTATTCAGGTTCCTCCTCAGCTCTTCCAAAAAAATCAGAAAAAGGGTCAAATAAACCTCCACTCCGTCCGCTGTTTTGATTGGAAACGGCATCAGTTACTGTGATTTTTTTTCCTTGGAAATCAAAGTTTTGCCCATTGATATTGATGGAAAAGGAGGGTAATTGAAACTCACCTTTTTTAGTAGGCTTGTAATACTGAATGATACTGTTGGAGCTAGTTACTTGCCCATTGATCACATTCATAGAGGATGACTGCGAAACCCCTTGTTTTTGGAATCCCGGTATGTCAGGAAATTGATCGTAGGATTTGATTTTTTCGTTGGCTACACTTATTTTAATGGTGAATGTTTCATTCAGCCCAATTTGATCAGACCCTAGCTCAACAGTAACCTCTTGAGCTACAACTTTCCCAGCAAAAAAGGAAAGGACGAATACCAAAACAGAAGTCAGTAGCGTTTTAGTCATGGTTGCGAAATTAAGGATTAATCCCAATCAGGGTAGCTTATTTTACGCAACAACGGAGGAAAAGCCTCCGTATGGTAAATAAATCTCTTAATTAACCTTAAACTCTTTTAGCTATGATAGAATATGTAAAGACCATTTTGCAGAAAGTGAGTTTCTCGAGATATCTTTTCGAGAAGGAACTACGCAAGGGCCTGAGACTTATTTTACCCGCTGAATTGATGGAGTTTCGAGATTGGTGCTATCGGATGTTTGGAAAAACACACGAACCCATTCTCAATCGGTACTTCTTACCGGCCCTTTAGAAAGCAAACATTCCCGCCTAGTGCGGGTTTTTTTTTAGTAAAGACTCCTGAATTTTCACAAGCTCAGTTCATGGTCAATCACTTCCTCCTCTCAAATTCTTTTTTTGCCCCATCCAAAAATTCTACAAAGGCCTGGACATCCGTATCATAGGCTCTGGGTTTTGCGACCAGTTCCTCATCATGATCCAAAATCACATAATAAGGCTGAGCGTTATTCTGAAAACGGGTGATCTGAAAATCGGCATTCTGCTTGCCAAGCGTTTTTTTGACCTTCCCGTCATATTCGGAGGTGTACCACTCACTCTCAGGAAGCTCCAATCGCTCATCGATGTAAAGTGCCACCATCACAAAATCCTCCTTTAATCGTCTCAAGACTTCCGGGTCTACCCATACATTCTCCTCCATCTTCCGGCAATTCACACAGCCATGCCCCGTAAAATCAATCAACAAGGGTTTGCCAGCAGCTTTGGCGGCTCTGAGTGCTTGATCATAGTCAAAGTATCCTTTGATCCCATGGGGAATCTCCAGTAGATCCGCGTATTTGACAGACTCATCCAAAGCATAACCTGCATCATCGGACATAGTAATCGAACCCCCAACTTTGAACTGCTGTGAAGTCAGTGGCGGCAAGTATCCGCTTAGGTATTTCAAAGGAGCTCCCCATAGTCCAGGGATCATATACAAAGCAATCATCCAGCTGAACAAGGCCATTAAAAGCCTAGGCACACCAAGATATTCCAACGGAGAATCGTGAGGAAGCCTGATTTTGCCTAGCAAATACAATCCTAGTGCAAAGAAAATCACGATGTGAATCACCAAGAATACATCCCGATCCAAAATCCCCCAATGATAAACCTGATCAGCGATGGATAGAAATTTGAAGGCCAAAGCCAATTCAAGAAAGCCTAGAACAACCTTCACCGAATTGAGCCAACCGCCGGACTTGGGAAGGCTACTCATCCATCCTGGGAAGACCGCAAAAAGAGTAAATGGTATCGCAAATGCTAAAGAGAAAGAGAACATTCCCAGAACAGGTTTGATCAATTCTCCTCCAGCCGAAGAAATCAAAATCGATCCAACGATCGGCCCTGTGCAGGAAAAGGACACCAAAACCAATGTAAAGGCCATAAAGAAAATACCAATCAAGCCACCTTTTTCAGCTTTTGCATCTACTTTATTTACCAAACCAGAAGGCAGGGTGATCTCAAACAATCCCAAAAATGCCAAGGCAAAAAAGATGAAAATACCGAAGAAGAATAAGTTGGGAAGCCAGTGAGTAGCCAGCCAATTGGCAAACTCAGGCCCCTGAATGGCCGCAACTGCAGTACCAGCTATGGTATAAATTCCTATGATTGAGAGGCCGTAAATAAATCCATTTCGAATCCCGGCAGCTTTGGTTTTAGCTCTTCCGGTGAAAAAACTCACCGTCATGGGAATCATCGGAAAGACGCAAGGCGTCACCAGCGCAGCAAGACCAGCCAAAAAAGCCAAAATCATAAAGCCCCAAAGACTTTCCTCTACGGCTCCTTCCGGTTCAAAACTTACCTGGACTTCTGAATTTTCTGTGCCGCTAGATTCACCTGAATCTACCGAATTGAATAGGTCCGAATCATTTGCGGAAGTGTCAAGGGCATCTGAATTCTCCTCTTGGACGGAAGTCGTTTCCGATGCATTTTGGGTAGCAGAGATTTGGCTTCCTGTCACTGTCAGTGAAATAGAGACATCCTTTTCATAATTGATGCATTGCCCTGTAAGGTCAGAGCACATCTGATATTCCAATACACCTTTGATAGTTCCTGATTTTTTGGCTAAGATTTTTTGCTCAAAAAGTCCAGAACCCATGAAATAGGTAATATCTCCTTCCCAGATTTCATCATATTTCTCCTTGGCATCTACTTCCTGCAAACTGCCAATTCGGTCGAAACTCTCGGAATCTTCCAAAATCAAGGTCGTCACCAAAGGACCTAAATCCGGATCGAATCCGGTCCCATAGATATACCAACCAATCGGAATTTTTGCCTCAAATCGTACAACCGCTTCCTCACCAGCTTGCACCTCCGCAGGAGAAACGCTCACCGACCATTCCGGTGGAGAGATTATCTGGGCTTTGGCAAGGAAGCTGACCGAAAAGAGCCCAACTAGGAAAATGCTTTTCAGCCAATTGGAAAATTGATTCATACCAAGCTATCAGGTTAGCATAGAAAAGGAAAATGAAGGAAAGATAGTTCGCAATTAGGATTGACTCATCTGACGGAAGTGTCGGAAAAAGGCTGCAATAGTCTCAATTCCTATAAAATAGTTTTGAACCCCGTAATGCTCATTGGGTGAATGAAGTGCATCCGTATCCAAACCAAAACCGAAAAGAATGGGGTCAGACCCGAGTTCCTTCTGGAAAAGTGCTACAATCGGAATGGAGCCACCCTCTCGAGTAGGGATTGGTCGCTTTCCAAAAGTCTCTTCCATCGCTGCTTCAGCAGCTTTATAGCCAACTGATGTGTCAGAAACTACCGCAGGTGAACCGCCATGATGACTTCTCACTTTTACCTTCACTGATTTTGGTGCCAAGGAGCGGAAATAATCTTCAAATAGTTTGGCAATCTCTTTCCAGTTTTGATCAGGGACCAATCGCATAGAGATTTTTGCGTAAGCTTTGGAAGGAAGGACCGTTTTGGCTCCCTCACCGATATAACCCCCCCAAATGCCATTGACATCCAAGGTTGGTCGGATTCCTACACGCTCGATGGTTGTATATCCCTTTTCTCCGTGAACCTCATCTACTTCCAACTTGGCCTTGTATTCCTCTAAATCAAAAGGTGCTTCATTCAATCTACTGCGCTGCTCGGCAGTTAGTTCCTGCACCTTGTCATAAAAGCCCGGAATGGTAATATGCTCATTCTCATCCTTCAGCGAAGCGATCATTTTAGCCAAAACGTTGATTGGATTTGCCACCGCACCACCGTAGGTACCGGAGTGTAGATCCCGGTTAGGTCCTGTCACTTCTACCTCCATGTAAGTCAGCCCGCGTAGTCCTACTGTAATAGACGGATCTTGCATGGAGATCATATGCGTATCAGAAATCAGAATGACGTCAGATTTTAATTTCTCCTTATTTGCCAGGACAAAGCCTTCTAAATTGTCAGAACCTACTTCCTCTTCACCTTCAATCATAAATTTGACATTGCAGGGCAGGTCTCCGGCAGCCATCATGGCTTCAAACGCCTTCACATGCATGTAAAACTGCCCCTTGTCATCAGCAGATCCACGGGCGAAAATCGCTCCTTCCGGATGATTTGCAGTCTTTTTGATCACCGGCTCAAAAGGCGGGGAGTCCCAAAGCTCATAAGGGTCTGCCGGCTGCACATCATAATGCCCGTAAACAAGAACTGTAGGAAGATTAGGGTCAATGATTTTTTCCCCATAAACAATCGGATAGCCCGGGGTTTCGCAGATTTCAACTACATCCGCTCCAGCCTTTTCAAGGCTATTTTTTACAAATTCGGCCGCTTTGAAAACTTCATCTTTGAATTTAGGATCGGCACTGACAGAAGGAATCCTCAATAGGTCGAGGAGTTCGTTTAAAAATCGATCTTTATTTTCTTGGATTATTTTATTGACTGACATGAGCATGCTTTTAGTGAATGTCCCCAAAATTATCGGATTCGGGAGGAAATGCCTATTTTCCACCGACCTTTTCTTAGTGACAAAAATACAGAGAGCGATGAAAGCAGTTATTTGCGAAAAATTTGGACTTCCTGAAACCCTGAAATACGGAGAGCTACCTGATCCAAGTCCCAGTCCTAGCCAAGTACTGATCCAAGTCGATGCCTGCGGAGTCAATTTTCCGGATGTCCTCATCATCCAAAATAAATATCAATTCAAACCTGAATTACCTTTTTCGCCGGGCGGAGAAGTCGCTGGAAAAGTTATTGAAATTGGTAACGAAGTAAAAAACGTCCAAGTTGGAGATAGCGTTTTGGCGCTTTGTGGCTGGGGAGGCTTTGCCGAGAAGGTAGCTGTGGATTCCGACCGGGTATTCAAGCTTCCTCCGGGTCTTCCTTCCGAGATTGCGGCCACGACTCTCTACACCTATGGCACCTCCTATCATGCATTGAAGGACCGTGCAAATTTACAGCCCGGGGAAACCTTGCTGGTCTTAGGTGCAGCGGGAGGAGTAGGCCTCGCAGCAGTTGAGCTAGGAAAAACAATGGGAGCAAAAGTCATTGCAGCAGCTTCTTCGGAGGAAAAACTGAGCCTTTGCAAGGAAAAAGGCGCCGAACTCACCATCAATTATCAAAAAGAAGATCTGAAGGCTCGGATCAAAGAGCTTACTCAAGGCAAAGGAGTGGATGTAGTCTATGATCCTGTAGGTGGAGACTACACCGAAGCAGCCCTTCGAGGAATGGCTTGGAAAGGACGTTATCTCATCGTTGGATTTGCCAATGGAGAAATTCCCAAAATCCCGATGAACCTGCCTTTGCTAAAGGGCTGCTCCGTTGTGGGGGTTTTTTGGGGGCAATTTTCAAAACTCGAGCCTGAAAAAAGCTTTCAAAACATCGCCCAATTGATGCAATGGATACAGCAAGGAAAAATCTCTCAGCATATCGGCGGAAGGTATTCCTTGGAGGAAGCGCCTCAAGCTTTGAATGCGATCTTAGAGCGAAAAATGCTAGGTAAGGGAGTAGTCATAATCAAAGCTTAAATTTTTCAAGATCAAATGACCTCATTCGAGATTCGAGAAGTCAAGGTGGCTGATTTAAAGGATTTGCATCAGTTTGCCAAAGCCTGTTTTGTGGATACCTATGCCAGTCAAAACACGCCGGAGAATATGAGCCTTTATTTGAAAGAGGAATTCTCTGAAGCAAGAATCCTGAAGCTCCTCGAGGATCCCAACATTCAATTCTTTTTTGCATTAAAGGCCAGCCAAATCATCGGATACCTTCAGGTCAATTGGGGCAAAGCACAAAGTGAAAAGCTGGATTCTTCCATAGAAATTGCCAGAATTTATGTGGATAAGTCATTTCAGGGAAGGAAAATTGGCAGTCTTCTTTTGAATCAGGCCATAGAATTTGGAAAGGAACTTGGTCTGCAATGGCTCTGGCTAGGCGTCTGGGAAAAGAATACCAAGGCCATGGATTTTTATCAGAAAAATGGATTTGAAATCTTTGATCAACACCTCTTCAAACTTGGCGAGGATGAGCAGCTGGATTGGATGATGCGTAGGTCCTTAAACGAATCTAATTTTTCTCTTGAAAACTAGAACCAGCGAGGATTATTCATCACAGCTTTCCTTGGAATCATGTAAAATCCAAGTGAAAACTCATGTGAATTTGCTCTAACATCTCTCAAGACATTCAAGTTATGGTCGTAAGCATAGCCCAAACGCAATCGGTCAGTGATAAAGACTTCTAATATCCCCGCAATAGCATTTCTATTCGACAGATTGTCTTGTAAGTTTTCATTCCAAATTTTCAGATTAGATCGGTATGCGGCTCCAAGCCATACTCTTTCATAAAAAAGAAACATCCCATTGATATCTACATTTGTTGGGGCACCTTTTACTTCTTTGAATAAAATGTTGGGTTTAAATGCCACCTGATCTGAAATATTAAACAATGCCCCGAATGTCAAGAAATAGTGGAAATCGTGATAGGCCAAAGCGATGTCTTCCCGTTCTAAGGCCTTCCGACCGATCATATTGAAAACACTAAATCCTGCATAGAATGTAGGAGTATGAAAAAACAAACCGGAGTTTAAATTAGGTGTAAACATATTCAGAGTTCCTTCGGGGATTTCTGGATCATTAGGATCGTTTGGATCCAAAAGGCTTCCGTCAATCTTATATTCTGACAATCCAAAACTAGCTCCGAGCCCTAGAAAGCTTTCTTTTCCCAACTGTATCCGATAGGCATACGTGAGCATACCCGAAAAGGTATTGGTGGGTCCGAGTTCATCACTCAGTATAGAAAGCCCGAACCCCATAGTTCCTTCATTCGCGCTTAGATCTGCTGTCAATGAAAAGGTAGATGGGGAGCCTGGAAAATTCAGCCATTGACTACGATACGTAGACTGAATGTAAGGTTCCCCTTTGTAACCGGCATACCCGGGGTTGATGTGAAGCCCGTTGAAAATGTACTGACTAAACTGGGGAAGCTGCTGAGCCCGCAAACTTGAACCCACAGAAATCAGAACCATTCCAAGAAGTAAAAAATATTTCTTCATAGCTGTCATACTTTAACGTTTGATTACCTGAATCCAGCCTTGGAATACAAATTCTTCACCGGAAGAATTCTTAGCTTTTAGAACATAGAAATAAGTTCCAGGATTGAGTCCTTCGGCAGACCAGTTGTTCTGATAATCATCTACTTCAAGTACAGAATCACCCAATCTGTTAAAAATAACCAATCTATTCTCTGTGAACTTGTGGAGCCCCTTGATCTCAAATTCATCGTTAAATCCATCTGAATTAGGAGTGATCACATTAGTGATTCTAAAAGCTCTAATTTCATCAGTGACGCTAGACTGATTATTACTTGGATCAATTTCCACACCTTCAGAAAGTATAGATGCCGCATTCGTGATTAATCCTGGGTCACCGGCTTTAACATTAATTCTGATCACGATTTCAGCTCCTGAAGGCAAGAAAGGAACTTCCCAAGTAAGCACACTGCCTACTACGCTTGGATTAATCTCTATTTGGGGATCACTCACCTGAACTATTTCCTCGCTGATTCTTTCAACGCCTCCTGGCAGTTCATCTCGAACAACTACATTTCTAGCAGCAGTTTCTCCCAAGTTCTGGATTGTTACTTCATATTCGAATTCATCTCCTTCATAGATTTCATCTACCAAAGTGACTTTCTGAATAGATAGATCCACACGGTCATCTTCCAATTCAATGGTAATTATGGCGTCATCGTAATTCTCTAGCACACCTACTTCACTCAATCGATAAGTCAATTGATAAATTCCGGGTTCGTTAAGACCTGGTATGAGAATTAGGTTTCCTTCCAAATCAAAGCTCACCCCTTGCAAATTGCCACTCTCGATAATTTCAACAAAAACCTCAGTAGGATTAGGGACTTCTCCATCCACCAAATCATTATTGAGGACATTTCCTAAAGTACCAGCAAAACTCAATGGGAATACTCCAAAGTCATCGTCAACAGCTATAATTTCTGTAGGAACATACTGAGAAGTAGCAGATCCATTTGCTTCTATCAAATCAGTACCCAAATAGGTTCCTTTGGCAAAAGCTATATTGGTAAAGAAGCCTCTTTGAATGTCAGCTTCAGTGATGGTATAGCTTGTTTCAAATGTGATTGATTCATTGACACTTAATTCATCTATTATCTCATTTAGGCCTGTTGATGGGTCCTCTACTGTAATATTGGTAAGCGTTACATTTCCTTTATTGGTCAAAACCAATTCATAGGAAAGTACATCGCCCACTTTGCTAAAGGCTGTTTGGATAGCGGTTTTTACCAATTCAGCATTGGCATTCACTATAGCATAACTTACCGTCTGCGCATCGGCGGTCAGCACCGTCTGGTTCGGATCTGTGCCGCTCACGCTGCCCGTATTCAAGACCTGACCCCCATCCACGTCTGCCTGCGTTACCGTGTAGCTCGTCGTTACTGTCTGGCTCTGGCCCGGAGTCAGGGTTCCCAAATTCTGCGTCAAGCCTGTCAACGGATCGCTTACCGTCACATTGGTCAGGGTCTCATTTCCTGTATTCTCCACTGTCAGCGTATAGGTCAGTACCTCGCCTGCCTGGCTGTATTCTTTCTTGTCCACCGACTTGATCAGTGCGATGCCCGGATTCTGTACCGCCGTAGCCGTCGCACTGGCCGTAGCCGCCTGGGTCTGCTGGTTCGGATCCGTACCCGTTACCGTCGCCGTGTTCACCACCTGCCCGTTGTCCACGTCTGACTGGGTCACGGTATACTGCTCGTTCAATGTCGCCTTTCCGCCCGGAGTGAGTGTGCCTACGCTCTGGCTGAGGTTGGTCAATGGATCCACCACCGTCACGTTCTCCAAGGTCACGTTCCCCGTGTTCTCTACCGTCAACGTGTAGGTCAGCACATCCCCAACCTGATCATAGGTGCCCGGTAGCACCGCCTTGCTTAGCGTGATGCCCGGCGTCTGTACCGCATTGGATACCGTCTGTGCATCCGCCGTCAGCACCGTCTGGTTCGGATCTGTGCCGCTCACGCTGCCCGTGTTCAACACCTGACCCCCATCCACGTCGGCCTGCGTTACCGTGTAGCTCGTCGTTACTGTCTGATTCTGGCCCGGAGTCAGGATTCCCAAATTCTGGGTGAGGTTGGTCAATGGATCTGTTACCGTCACGTTGGTGAGGGTTTCATTGCCTGTATTCTCCACTGTCAGCGTATAGGTCAATACCTCGCCTGCCTGGCTGTATTCTTTCTTGTCCACCGACTTGATCAGTGCGATGCCCGGATTCTGTACCGCAGTCGCTGTCGCACTCGCCGTCGCTGTCTGAACCTGCTGGCTCGGATCCGTGCCCGTCACCGTGGCCGTGTTCACTACCTGCCCGTTGTCCAGGTCTGACTGGGTCACGGTGTACTGCTCGTTCAACGTCAAGGTCTTGCCCGGTGCAAGCGTGGTAAAGGTCTGGCTCAGTCCGGTCAATGGATCCACCACCGTCACGTTCTCCAAGGTCACGTTCCCCGTGTTCTCTACCGTCAACGTATAGGTCAAGACATCCCCAACCTGATCATAAGTGCCAGGTAGCACCGCCTTGCTCAGCGTGATGCCCGACGTCTGTACCGCATTGGATACCGTCTGCGCATCCGCCGTCAGCACCGTCTGGTTCGGATCTGTGCCGCTCACGCTGCCCGTGTTCAACACCTGACCCCCATCCACGTCGGCCTGCGTTACCGTGTAGCTCGTCGTTACTGTCTGGCTCTGGCCCGGAGTCAGGGTTCCCAAATTCTGCGTCAAGCCTGTCAACGGATCGCTTACCGTCACATTGGTCAGGGTCTCATTTCCTGTATTCTCCACTGTCAGCGTATAGGTCAGTACCTCGCCTGCCTGGCTGTATTCTTTCTTGTCCACCGACTTGATCAGTGCGATGCCCGGATTCTGTACCGCCGTAGCCGTCGCACTGGCCGTAGCCGCCTGGGTCTGCTGGTTCGGATCCGTACCCGTTACCGTCGCCGTGTTCACCACCTGGCCTGCATCCAAATCCGCCTGAAGGATGGAGTAGCTTGTCGAAATAGTGACTGTTTCCCCAGGAGTCAAATCACTCAAAGCCTGATTTAGATTGGTCAGGGGATCTGTCACCACCAAATTACTTAGGGTAACATTTCCTGTATTGGTGATTATGAGCTCATAATCAATTACTTCACCCACGGAAGAGTAATCTGGCTGAGAAGGTGTCTTGGAAATAGAAATACCCGGACTTTGTATCGCGTTGATTCTGACAGAATCTATGCTATTCTCAAGGGTGTTGAATGGATCAATACCTTTTGCTTCAGCGATATTCAGGATAAACCCAGCATCCAAATCAGCCTGCGTGACCGTATAATTTCTGGTAATCGTAATTACCTGATCCGGATCTATTGTGTTCTCAAATTGGGTTAATCCAAGTATTGGATCGCTGATGGAGATGGTATTGAGCGTGGTATTACCGGTATTTTCTACTTTGATCTCGTATGGAATCAACTCACCCAATTGACTAAAACCTGTTGCCTGGGTAGTTTTTTCCAAGGTAATCTCTGAATTGATCAATGCATTGGCCAAAGAAGCAGCCCCAGCAGTCAAGGTTTGATTGTTAGGATCAATTCCTGAAGCTGTTGCGGTATTTGTAATTACCCCTAAATCAATATCCGCTTGGGTGACTGAATAAGAAGTAGTCAAACTAATTCTCTGTCCTGGAGTCAAAGCACCAATAGCTTGATTGAGACTGGTCAAAGGATCGACTACCGTCACATTATCCAGCGTCTCATTTCCGGTATTTTCAACGATCAGTTCAAAATCCACCACATCCCCTACTTGAGAATAAGTACCAGGAGCAACGGTAGTTTTAATCAGTCCAATGCCTGGATTTTGAACTGCAAAAGCCGTAGCAGAGGCAGCTGCTTGAACAGCCAAACCATTCGGATCTGTTCCTGAAACATCAACTGTATTGATCACCTGCCCTGCATCGATATCTGCCTGCGTAATGGTATATTTTTCAGTAATAGTCACCTTCTGACTTGGCAGTAGGGTAGGAATGGTCTGATTGGTATTGGTCAATGGATCGCTAACCGTAACATTGGTTAAAGTCAGATTACCCGAATTTGTAACAACAATTTGATAAGTAATCACATCTCCCACCTGATCATAGTCAATTGGCGTGGCTGTTTTTGTGACTGAAATGGCCGCATTTTGACTAGCTGTTGCAATAGACCGAGCAGTAGATTCTACCTTTTTATTGCTTGGATCAAATCCAGAAACAGTTGCAGAATTATTAATCTGACCAAGATCCACATCTGCCTGTGTAGCCGTGTAGGATGTAGAAATACTGGTGGATTGGCCCGGTGATAGCGTTCCAATGGTTTGATTTAATCCGGTCAGAGGGTCAATTACTTTTACCTTAAACAGCGTTTCATTTCCAGTATTTGTAACCTTCAGTGTAAAGTCAATCACATCTCCCGCCTGATTATAAATCGGGGTATTGGTGGTTTTGATCAGGCTGATTCCCGGATTTTGAATGGCTGTCACTATAGCAGAGGCATCATCTTGAATAGGAGCCCCTGCTGGACTTTCGGCGGTTACAGTAGCTGTATTAACCACCTGACCCCGATCGATATCCTGCTGGGTAATCGTGTAGCCCTCATTAAGCGTCAGCGTCTTCTTCGGAGACAGGATACCGAGGTTTCGATCCAGACCAGTCAGAGGATCTACTACTCGAATAGTATTTGTAGTTACATTCCCTGTATTGGTCACCTTAAGAACATAGCGAATCACATCCCCCACCTGACTATAGGTTGTCGGTGTAGCTGATTTCGTGATTTCAACAGAGGCATTAACAGTCGCCGTTATGGTTGCACTTTGTGAGTCGGAGACGGTAACTCCACTAGGAGCTGATGCCTCTACGATACCTGTATTGACAAATTGTCCTTTGTCCAAATCCTGCTGGGTCAAAGCATAAGAAGTGGAAAGGCTGGTAGATTGACCCGGTGCCAAGGTGGTAATTGTCTGATTCAGGCCAGTCAACGGATCCTTTATCACCACATTCGTTAGGGTCACATTTCCGGTATTCTCTACTAACAGATCAAACGTAATGGATTCTCCATTTTGAGAATAGGTCGATTGACTTGGGGTTTTGGTGAGAGAAACCGAAGGATTCTGAAGGGCAGTAGCCTGTGATCCTGAGTTTGCTTGAATTATTTGACTAGAAGGATCAGTACCGGAAACTGAAGCTGTGTTGAGAATCTTTCCGGCGTCCAAGTCAGCCTGAGTTACGGTGTAAGACGTGGTAATAGTTTGACTTTGAGTTGGAATCAACGTCCCAAGATTTTGATCCAATTTGGTCAGAGGATCTACCACAGTGACATTGCTCAGGGTCTCATTCCCCGTATTGGTCACTTCTATTTCAAATTCCACCAAGTCTCCCACAGCACTATAGGTAGGAGTGGTAGTCGTCTTCTTGAGACCGATTCCAGGATTCTGAATGGCATCTACCCTCGCAGTTGCTGTGGCCGAAACTTTCTGAGAATTTGGATCTAAAGCCTGTGAATTGGCCGTATTCAATACAAATCCCCGATCAATGTCTTGCTGGGAGATGGTAAATACCTCGGTAATGGTTTTAGAAGCACCTACTGCAAGTGTATCCAAATTGACATTGAATCCGGTTAAAGGATCAGTCACTGTAGATTTGGTGAGCGTGACGTTTCCGGTATTTTTCACGACCAATTGATAAGTGATCACATCTCCAACCTGATCAAAGGTGCCTGGTGTGGCGGTCTTGGTCAATTCTAGATCAGGATTTTGATCAGCAAATACGGTGTTGCTTGCAGTGCCAATTGTGGTACTACCTTTTGGATCCAAGCCTGAAACAGCGACCGTATTAACCACTTTACCGGCATCAATATCAGCCTGAGTGACTTGGTATTTCTCAGAAATACTAGCCTTCTGACCCGGAGCTAGATTACCCAGAATTTGATTGGTATTGGTCAGAGGATCAGTTGCGATCACGTTGGTCAAGCTTACATTTCCACTGTTGGTCACTTCAATCGTATAAGTGATCAAATCACCTACCTGATTAAAGTTGCTGACATCAGCGGTTTTGGTCACAAGCAGCGCGGGTTTTTGAACTGCCTGAGAGATCACTTGATCTGAATCTTGAACTGCCTGATTTCCAAAAGTGGAAGCATCGACAGTTGCAACATTGGTCACTCTTCCTGAATCTAAATCAGATTGCTTGATAATATAGGAAGTAGTAATGGTTCGGGATTGGCCGGGAGCAATATTCTGTACAGACTGATTCAATCCTGTCAGCGGATCTGTCAGCTGAATATTTGTTAAGGTCACGTTGCCATTGTTGGTAACTACCAGCTGATAATTAAGCGTGGTACCCACAGCATCAAATGTCTTGGTTAGATCCACTTTATCCAGCTTCACACTTGCATTGGTAGTAGCAAGAATAATCACTGCATCCTGAGCAGATACGGTTCTAGCTTGAGGTGTATTTTCTACCCCTTGAACAAATGCTACATTTTGGAACTGACCAGCGTCAATATCGGCCTGAGAAACAGTATAGGACGTTGGAATCACTGTAGAAGCTCCAGGAGCTAGACTTCCCAAATCCAAATCCACAATACCTGTTGGCCCGTCTGTCAAACGGATATTGTCAATGGTAACCGTTCCGGTATTGGTCACTTTCAATTCAAAATCTAAGACATCGCCTGCCGCATTATACGTTTTTTGGATCGCGGTTTTATCCAATTGAAGAGCACCTACCCCTGCAATGGTGATGGTATTGTTATCCGTCGTAGTGACCATAGAATTGTCAGGAGCTGTTCCGGTGGCCGTGGCAACATTGACCACCCGAAGAGAATCAACATCTGCCTGGGTGAGCGTGTAATTCGTAGAGAACTGTGCCGCCTGATTAGGAGCCAGGGTTCCCACCGCTTGGTTGAATGGAACTCTAGGATCATTGATGACCACATTGTTCAAGGTAACATTTCCAATATTGGTCACTTGGAAATTGTAGGTGACAACCTCTCCAGCAGCATTAAACAAGGTTGTGCTTGCTGTCTTTCGAAGCTCTAAGGCTTTGTTTTGCAAAGCAGGAACCTTTAAGGTATCCGCACTCTGAACAGAAGTAGCAAATGGATCCTCTCCAGAAACGGATGCAATATTTACAATTTCTCCTGCATCCAGATCGGCTTGAGTCACCGTGTAGGTAGTGATAAAAATGCCAGTGCTTCCTGGCAATAGGGTGGATGGAGGATTTGAAGTAAAATTAGCCTTAGCATCAGAAACCACCACATTGGAAAGCGTAACGTTACCTGTATTTTCTACCGTAAAGGTATAGGTGATCTGTTCTCCTAGAGTCTGGAAGTTTTGCTTATTGGCTGTCTTGGTGAGGACTATACCTGGTGTAGCCACCGCCGATACAGTTGCCGTAGCTTGACCATTCAATGTATTGGAATTAGGGTCAATGGCTTCCAAGACAGCCACATTGACAACTGAACCCGCATCCAAATCGGCCTGCTGAACAGCATAACTTCCTGTCAAAGTTTGGGTAGCGCCCGGTGCCAAGGTCCCGAGGTTTTGATTGATCGCAGCAAGCGGATCCTGTACCGTTACATTATTCAGACTTACGTTACCGGTATTAGTCACGATCAGCTCGTAATCTAATACATCACCTACTGCCGAATAACTTTGGGTAAGTGCATTTTTCTGAATATCTACAGATGGTTTCTGTACTGCATTTAGGGTAACCGAAGACTGCTGACTAAGCGGCGTTCCAGTAGGAGGTGAGGCGATTACCGTTGCAGTATTCGTCAACTTACCTGCATCCAACTCAGCTTGGGTCACTAGGTGGCTTGTTCGGATGGTTCGATTTTGACCAGGTCCTAATTCACCGATATTTGAATTCAAGCCGGTCAAAGGATCTGTGACAATCACGTTTTTCAAGGTCACATTTCCAGGATTGCTTACGATCAGCTCATAAGTGATCAATTCACCCAATGAATCATAATCTGTTTTATCGGCAGATTTAGTGAAGCTCAACTGCGGATTCTGACTAGCCGTAACTGTGAAGCTCGCCTGCGTTTGCTGGGTTTGACCGGCAGGGTCCAAAGCGGTGGTGGTCGCCCTATTCACAATGGATCCGCGGTCAATATCCTGCTGAGTCACCGTATAAGTCTCAGTGATTGAGACTGTTTGGCTCGGCACCAAACTTGCTGACACGGTTTGATTAGTATTCGTCAACGGGTCTACTACCTGTACATCCGATAAGGTGACATTTCCATTATTGGTTACCTCAAGTGTATAAGTAATCGCCTCCCCAACTGTGCTATAGGAAGTAGGTGAACCTGTTTTGATCAGGGAAATAGACGGTGTTTGAAGACCCTGAACGGTAGCCCGAGCAAGTTCAGACACATCGGTTCCTAAAGGATCTTTTCCAGAAACAGACGCTATATTTTCAAAAAATCCTCGGTCTACATCTGCCTGCTGCACCGTATATGTAGCATCTAGTGTTACCACCTGACCAGGTGAAAGCGTTCCAATATTTGGATTGGTGACTGTTGCTGATGGGTCAGACACCACCACATTACTCAAGGTGACATTTCCTGCATTTTCGACAATAAGTTGATAGCTCAACACGTCCCCAACTGCATCAAAATCGGCAGTTTGAGCAACTTTGGTGAATATAATTGCATCCCGTACTTGGGCTACAGACAATGCACGATCCTGTGCATTAACCGGAGTAGCCTGCGGAGTGCTTTCCACTCCGGTTACCGAAGCTATATTAACAACTTGACCGGCATCCAGATCAGATTGCAGAATGGTATAGGAAGTTGGTATCACCGAGCTGCTTTGCCCAGGATTGAGCGTACCCACAGGTACATTGAGATTGGTCAAAACATCTGTCACTACCACATTGTCGATCGTGACATTTCCCACATTGGTCACGGTGATCTCAAAATCAATTACCTCTCCTACTTGGGTATAGGTCTGATCCAATGCTACCTTATTGATATCGAGAGCCCCTCTATCCTCAGCAGTCACTGAAGCCTGATCCGTAGCATTTACTGATTTGCCTAGAGGAGAAGTGGCCGTAGCAGTGGCTGTGTTGACAAAACCCTGGGCATTGATATCATCCTGAGTCAGGGTGTAGCTATGGGTAATCGTGGTAGCTTGTCCCGGAGCCAGATCCTGTACTGCCTGATTAAAGCTAATCCTTGGATCATCCAATACGATACTGGAAAGTGTCACATTCCCCGTATTGGTCAATTCAAAGGTGTAAGTGACTACTTCTCCTGCATTGACAAACACGGTGGGACTAGCGGTTTTTTCCAGATCAAGCACCGCAGCAATTTTTGCCTTAACAGGAAGGGTGTCAGTTCCGGTTACTGCAGCGCCGAAAGGATCTTCACCCGATACTGTAGCAATATTGACAACCTCTCCAGCATCCAAATCTGCCTGGGTTATCGTGTAGATAGTGGTGAAGGTTCTCACTCCTGCTGGGGCCAAAGAGAATGGAGTCCCTGAATTGAAGCTGGTCAAATTATCCTGTACTACCAGCTGATCCAGTGTAACATTACCTGTATTTTCTATCTCTAGCGTATAGGTAATGACCTCGCCAAGTAATTCGAAGGTGGACTTTTCTGCAGTCTTGCTAATGCGTATACTTGGATTGGACTGAACTGTGACCGTATCCGAAGCCGTGGCATCGGCCAAACTTGGTGCTCCCGAAGGTACTGATCCGGAGGCCGTGGCCGTATTGACAATCGTACCTGCATCAATATCCGCCTGGGTGACTGTATAGGTAGCTGTGTATATAAAGCTTTCTCCTGGACTTAAAATATTATCCGCAGGGCTCAGGCTTTCGGATTGAAGAACCGGAGCAGGAGACACTTTATTATCCGACAGGGAAACTCCCGTAATTGACACATTCCCGGTGTTGGTGAGCGTAAAGGTGTAATCAATTACCTCTCCTACCTGAGAATAGGTGGATTTATTCGAGGTCTTGGTCAGCATCCAACTTGGACTTTGCAGCGCTGCTACTCTTGCTGTGTCTGTGGCAGCTGGAAGCGCGCCACTCGGCCCTTCCGTAGCGGCTGTGGCTGTATTGATAAACTCACCCGCATCGAGATCGGCTTGAGTCACTTTGTAATTCCCTGAAACCACCACGCTGTCTCCCGGCGGGATGGCTTGGGCAATGTCCTGATTCAAACCCAGAAGCGGATCGGAAATATTCGAATTGCTTAGCGTCACATTCCCGGTATTCTTCAAAATCAACTGATAAGTAATCGGATCATTTACCGCTTTATAAGAAGGTATAAGGGCCTTTTTCTCAAAACTGAAAGATGGGTTCTGGACCCCATTTACTGTCTCTGAATCTCTTTGCTCCACCATTGGACCGGCAGCAGAGTTTCCATTTGCCCTCGCGGTATTGGTGATGAACCCTCTGTCCATATCGGCTTGGGTGGTCCTATAAACATAGGAATAGGTCCAAACTTCTCCCGGATTCAAAATACCATCTTGTGCAGGACCATTTTGTACTAAGTTTGGAGCAATATTGAGCGTCTCATCAAATACATCAACAGATGTAATATTCACATTGCCGGTATTGGTTACCAGAAACTGATAAGTAATCGTCTGCCCCGCCAGATCGTAAAAAGTAACCCGAGCTACTTTATCAAGCGTCCAGTCTGGATTTTGAACCGCCGGAATATCCACGGTATTGCTGGTGGCCGGTGCAAGCGTGCCCCCAACCGGAGTTCCAGTAGCTGAAGCCGTATTGGAATAACTACCTGCATCAATGTCCGCCTGAGTGACAGCATAGGTACCTGAATAAATCCAAACCTCTCCTGGTTCTAATACAAAAGGAGTACCTACATCTCCAGACACCAAAACAATGTTTGAGGAGATATTTGGGTCAACAATATTTACTGAACTAATGTCGACATTTCCTGTATTTTCTAATTCTAAGGTATAATCGAGGATATCCCCAACGACACTATATTCCGGAGTAGTAGTTGACTTGGTAAGCGTCCAGGAAGGGTCCTGAACAGTAAGAGTTGCCGGACTAGAGGTGACTGGGTTACAAAGAAATGCCGAGTTGTTTACGATAGCACGATATTGATTCTCGTGCTTATCGGCTCCAGGAGTAAGGATGGTCAATGAAGCAGTTTGCGTACCAGAGTACTCCCCTCCATCCGTGATATCTGAAAAGTTACTTCCGCCATCGGTGCTCACCTGCCATTGAACATCGATGGGACTTCCGGAAGCTGCAACACTCATTACTGCATCAACTCCAACCGGTACTGTTGCTGATTGAGGTTGTGTCGTTATGGTATATTGACTTCCGCTTTCTTGAAAGTCCTTGGTGCCATTAGCATCTCCATCACGGGGTGTAGTATATCCATCTGTACCCGAGGTAACTCTTCCTGATGCATTTACTGTAACATTTGCAGGCCCTAGAAGACCATCTCCATCAGGATCTGAAAAACCAGCCTCGATCACATCATTGCATCCGTCACCATCCGAGTCTAATTGGAAAGAATCAGCAATACCATCTCCATCTGTATCCACCGATTCGAAAATCGAAGCCGAAACCTTAATTGTATGCGTATCAGTTGCCCGATTTGCAGGGGTGGTTGCAATTACTTGTAAGGGACTAGAAAATGTATTTCTCAACTTGGCTGTAAAGCCAGAATTAACAGTATTATCACCAGTCAAAATTGTAACCGTGAGTCCATCTGCAGATAATGTTCCTGTTGCATTTGACTTAAATTGGATATCTCTTAGGGGCTGATTGAAAACTAATGTCTCATCAGGGTTCACATAGCTGATTTCTACATTAATTTCTTGAAGTTCATCTAAAGTTGCAGAACCTTGTGGAGTAAATGACATACTAAAAGTCTCACCATCAGTGTCAACAGCGTAGGCAACTTCTGTCCCGCCACCAAAAAAGTCTGAAGAATTTCCAGTTCCACCATTTGCCGAATTAGGAGTTCCAGTGAAAACAATATCATAGACATAAGTTCCAGCAGCACTCGATAAGGTTCCAGTTACATTTCCCGTTCCACTTCCAGCGGTGAAATTAGTACCTACATCAGTTACTCCATATCCTTCTTGAAGATCTGTAAGACCATCATTGTCATCATCCTCGTCTATTGGGTCAGGTACTCCATCATTATCAAAATCAGCACGGCCAGTTGCTATAGAAAATACAACCCCATCTGGCAAGTTGACTCCATTGAAAATCAGTTTTGGACTGCCAAAAGCATCAGGAGTAATCTGCTGAACTGTTCCTGTACCAAAGTCACCATCTCCGTCTTCATCAATTAGCAAACGATAGTTATTTAAATCCGAGGTACCACCCGTGGTGGTGATTCCATTAAAATCAAAGGCCAAATCAACCGCCCCAGGATCGCCTGTTCTTTGAACTTTCCATTCTCTTCCAAGTCTGTAGAAACCAAGTCCAGCTGGTAAATCCGATAATTGCTCCGTTAATGCCCCTCTGTCATGCCCTATCATCAAAAAGTCACCATCATCTAGCGATGAAGGATTGCTTAATAAAATATTCCCCTTTCCGCTTTGCCCGGTTCCATCTCCGCTGCCTGTGTTAGCGCTGTTGGACTGGGTCAGGTTCAATCCACTTGCATCGTCCTTACCTATGCCAAAGACATCGTTTCTGTAGCTATTAGAACCACTATTGTCAAAGACCACTGTTCCATCGGATGCGGTATAATTCAAAGATGAGGGGAAAATTTTAATTCCATATTTAATGCTGAGATATGAAATAATCTTTTCCTTTTCCGTAATACTTAAACTGGTATTATACGCGACGATCTCAGCTACCTGTCCTCTAAAATGTTTCAATCCGGAACTATTACCCCCATTATTCGTTCCTCCAATCCATGGCGTAAGGGAAATTTCGGAAAAAGTGGCCGATCCATTTACCTGTGCAGGTGCAGCTATATCATCGATGTAAATTCTTACAGCTGAACCTCCGGTTAAAAGGTCAACACCTACCACAGCAGGTACTGAAGGGTTTAGAAGAGTTGGAAATCTCTTAGAATAAGATTTATTAATTTCTCCGGATGCCACATAAACATCACCTCCGGCATTCCCTCCCAAAATCTGGCTTCCATAACCACCCGAAAATGCCAGCGAAGAGCCTATTAGCGCACCACTTTCTGCGTTTGTTGTTGTATAAACTGCAAAAGCTTCCTTAACGATTATTGGTGTATTTCCGGCAAGATAATCTCCCGGACTAACTCCTGCTGCTTCAGCGTTATCAAAAGAAACCGCCGGATAGAAGTTTAACCCACTTGATAAAAAACCGGGCGTACCAGTTACGGTAAACGTGTTTGTTCCCGTCTGATCAGTCCAACCGGTCAGGTTGTTCCCATTGTTGCTTGCTCCTACATCAGCTTTTAACCATAAACTAGCTCCTAATACACCTGGACCCGCAGTTGGCAAAAATTTGGTTATTATGGTAAAATAACTTCCATCTGCAAGATTGACGCCTGTAAATTCCACTTTGGTTCCGGTTAGGCCGGCGGCATCCACCACTGCAGCCCCATTGCTAAAGTCTCCATCAGCATCAATCAGCAGCTTAAAGTCTGCGGCCGTAGTGCCCGATACTATGAGTCCATCAATATCAAAACTCAGATCCACCGTGCCCGGATCTCCGGTACGCTTCACGAACCACTCCCGAGTAATCCTCTTTTGGCCTGCAGTGAGTACTTCGGTGGTCTGTTCTGTGAGCGCTGTATTATCATGCCCGATCATCAAAAAGTCACCATTATCTAGCGAAGAAGGATTGCTCAAAACGATATTCCCTGCACCAGACTGCCCGGCACCATCACCACTACCGGTATTTGTGCTGTTACTTTGGCTTTGATTTAAGCCTTCTGAATCAAGACGCCCAATACCGAATACATCATTCCAATAGTTCGTATTTTCCCAGACCGGAGTGGATGTTCCTCCTCCTGAAGGAATTGCATAGGCACCAATGCTAGGATCGAGAGTAATTCCATATTTTATGGCGAGGTACGATTCTACCTCTTGCTTTTCAACAGCCGTTAATGAAGATGGGTAAAGTACAATTTCTGCAACTTCCCCTCTAAAGTGTCTCCATCCAAAACTATTACCATTATTATTGGTGCCACCAATCCATGGTGTAAATGTTATTTGTGAAAAGTCTCCACCGGTTCCGCCAGCAACCGTTACAGTTTGGCTTGCTCCATTTAACCTTGCAGTTGCAAAAGGAGAAGCCGTAGGACTAATATCAAAATTTACCAAGGCAAGATTACCTGTGGAGACATCTGGATTTTCAAATCTTTGGTAAGCTCCAGTAATTCCGTTTCCAACCCACATTTGGTTATCAGATTCACCTGAAAAAACAGCAACACCATAATCAGCCCTGGCCGTTTCACTTCCAACAAGAGCACCACTATTGGCATTGGATTTTCGAAATACGGCAAAACCTTCAACAAAGTCGATAGGAGTGTCTCCAGCTAAATAATCACCTGGAAGGGCTGTATTTGCTTCAGCATTATCAAAGCTAACTGTAGGGTTAAAGTTTATGGCATTTTCATTGAATGCAGGCGCACCAACCACACTAAAGCTATTAAAGCCTGACTGGTCTGACCAGCCGGTTACCACATTGCTTGCATTTTTGGTTAATCCATTATTAGCTTCCAACCATAAAATCTCATTTCCTACTCCTGGTGAAGGTAAAGCTGTGATGATTGTAAATACATAAAAGTCCTCCAGATCAATGTCGTTAAAGATAAGCGTGGTATTCCCATTTAGACTGGATGGGTCTGGTTGAACGATGGTGGGTTGACCAGTAGTGAAATCACCATCCTGGTCGGTATCAATCAATAAGCGGTAGCTGCTTGCAACAGTACCTGCATAGCCAAGGCCATCTGTATCAAAGGTTAGGTCTATATTACCGGCATCGCCTGTCTTTCTAACCAACCATTGGCGTTCAATACGTGTAAAACCACTCAAACTGCCAGGTAAATCGGCTCCCGAGGCCAATTCTGTAAGGCCTGCATTGTCATGTCCAATCATTACGAAATCACCGTCATCTAAACTGGTAGGGTTCGAGATCACTACATTTCCTTCGCCACTTTGACCAGTGCCATCACCACTCCCTGTGTTAATGCTGTTAGAAGAGCTTTGATTCAATTCACCTGCATCATCACGACCAATCCCGAACACATCATTCCAATACGTTGCATCGTTCCAAACTGAAGTGCCGTCTGAGGACACGTAGTTGGTAACAGATGGATCTAATGTAATGCCGTATTTTTCAGCTAAATAAGACTGTACCCTTAATTGGTCTGAGGATAAAAGTACTGATGGGTAGTACAAAAACTCAGGAATTTCACCAACAAACGTAAAATTAACTTCATTTGAAGTACCATGGCCAGCGCCTAACCTGAACTCTTTGGAGGTATTTAACCGTTGTGTTCCTACACCAGTTGCTACTTGCTCACCATTAACGTAAAGAAAAGCATTGGTCCCATCATAAGTTGCTGTAATCTGAGTCCATTGATCTAATGCAATACTACCGCCATTTAGAATGGTCCATTCTGAACCATTTAATGGTACCCAAAATTCCAACTCATTGGAACCAGTTATATAGAGTACATATCCCCTATAATCTGTTGTCTTGCTGGATGCTATCGATCTAAAACCACTGCCACCAGTAACTTTAACTACAGTATTTAGTGTAAAACTGGCCGTGTTCAAATCAGGTGTGTATCCTACGCTTACATGGTCCGCCGTACCATCGAAAGATACCGAGGAGTTGAAATTGGCAATATTTGGATTGATTTGTGGGTCCCCATTGATTGTTATGGATTGATTACCTGATTGGTCTATCCAACCTGTTAGCGTACCATTGGCAGGACTGGCACCAGCATCAGCCTTTAGCCAAAGATTAGTGCCACCAACACCACCGGCAGCGTTAGTCGTAAAGTTTTTTTCGGAACCAAAAGCTTCTGCTCCACTTGAGGTAGCTGTTGCCTTTAAACGATAGTAATAAGTTGTCCCGGGTTGTAACCCTGTAAGATCTGCTGTTACCGCAACCGCAGATGATGCGGAACTACCCGCTGGCGTTGTGGCTATGGTAGAGCCATAAGTAGATGGGGCTGTTCCATACTCAAACTCAAAAGTTGAAGCTACGCCTTGCGGGTTTACTTCACCACTTAATGTGGCACTATTTGGTGTTATCGCGGTTGCATCCCCGGTTGTCACCGAACCTAATGCCCCAGCTATTTCATCCGGAGAGAGTGGTGCATCCCAAACTCTGATACTTCGAACTGAACCTCCGGTTGTATGCTCAGTAGCAACCTGATCATTCATAAAAAAACGAAACTCTCGACTGCCATTGACATCTCTTGGTACAGAAGCTCCATTAGTATCGGAGGTGTTATAGACTTCAGTAACAGTCCCATTCCCTTCTACTACATAGACAAGGATGTTTCCGGATGCATTTCTGGTTAATACAAAATCATAAAAAGTGTTTGGGGTATATGTTATGGCAGCATTTTTCCCAAAAGGAAAGAATTCCAAATTACTGTTTTGGAAATAAAGCCCATTGTCATCGGTAGGGCCTTTAAATGAGAGAATTTTTTTATATCCAGCACCTGTCTCTGCAAAAGATATTCTGAAACCAATTGAATAACTGGTTGGGTCGGGTAATTGATCTGTTAGTAATTCGAGACCTCCTCCGGGACTACTTGGCTGCGTCCAATTCCAACTATTTGGGTTGGTACCAAAAGAAGAAGAAGCTACATTAAAAGGAGTAAGGGAGACTCCTGTGGGTTTAGAGTCATTCAGGTTGTTGTTGAACTCAAAGTTGTGTATAAGATTTTGCGATATCCCCTGAATGGAAATCAATAACCCCAAAAAAGCCCCAAAAAGTGATTTCTGTAAATTTTTCACCATAAACAGTTTTATACAAACCAAATCCTAATATCAGAGAATACCTAAAACCCTAAAACTTCATTCTTTTCCCAGTCTAAAAGCTTATCTAAACCTTCAAATGAGCCAGAATAAATCTCTAGAGTTGAAGGGTTCGAAGGATAAGTTTGACCATCATAGGTCACTAACCTGTTTTCACTCCCACTGAAAAGAATCAAATTTTTCCATCCATTGGTAGTTTCTTCATCTATAAAAATTGGGTATTTGACGACGGAAAATCGAGTGATTACATCCCCATGATTTGACAGAACAAGCATAGTACAACCACCCGAACCGCAAAAATAAGGTCCTGTAAGGCCTACGATTATCTCAGAATTTCCATCCTCATTCAGATCTGCTTGATCGTAGAGATATTTTCTACTTGCAGAGTCCAAGAAGCCCTTTTGCAGATCCTCCTTAAATAAATCATTCAAAGTCAATCGGATTAGTCTTTGAATATTCCCTTGGTCATCTTGGGTATACTCTGATGATGCATCAGTTGTATTTACCGAATCAGGACTTAAGGAAGCTATTTCATCTACAAATTCCATCCCTGCCTTGTCCGTCTTGCAACTGAACCAAAAACAGCAAGATGCCATTATAAATAGTCGGTAAATAAATTTATGGCTTGAAAAAAAGCCTGATAAATCAGGCTTTTTAAAAATTAGTGGATTCATAACGTAATTAGAATCTAAGTCCAGCAGTCCAGAAAATGCCTCTGGTCTTTCCTAAATCTATTTGATCAACATCCGTTTGTATGTTGGAAAGAGACCACTGATAAGTGAAATCGAGATAAAAGATTGCGATATCAAGGCCTAAGCCTCCAAAGACTCCCCATTGTGGCGATTCGACCATATCTTTATCCAAAAAGTCACTATTCGTCCCAGTCACAATTAATCCTGAAGCTCCACCAAAAACACGAAGACCTGCAAATGAGTCTGCATTTCCCAAAACATCTAACCCCACTGCTACAGGGATACGAATTCCACTATAAGTGGCATCAGTGACAGGAAGATTTCCTACCTGATTTACTTCAAAAGAATTGGTTTGATAAAAAACTCCTGGCTCGAAATAAAATTTTTCGCCAAAGGCCACACTTCCTCCAATTTGCCATCCAATTTGTCCAGAAGCATCTAAGCCACTACCAGTTATATTGGTCGTATTTACTCCTATACCTGGCTTAATTTGAGTTTGTGCATGAAGGGTAAAAACGCCTAAAACCATAGCACCTAATAGAGATAAGATTTTTTTCATGATAAAATGAATTTTATGTTTATCTAAATTTCGAGGTTACCTAGATAATAGCCACTCAATTTATTTTTGTAAAAAATAACAATGCCTGTTTTTTTTGTTAATTTGGTTATTTTTAAATGTAATATTTTAAGAATATGAAGAATTTGGTATTCATTATAATGTTTTTTTTTCAAGTTGGGCTGTCTTTAGGCCAAGACACCTTGTTTGTGAATAAGCACCATTTTGCGAGTCCAGTTCAAAATGTTTTTGAAGCACAGGAAACGATTTTTGTAAAAACGACGCTTACTCTTTACCAATTAGATGGAGATAAGTGGAATCCAATTGAGAAAAGCTTTTCAAAACCTTACGTTTTCTTTAAAGACAACTTTTATGAATCTGATTTTATCCCTAACTCAGAGCTTTTTAACCTAGGACCAATCAAAGAACTGGTCCCACAAAGAGGAGAATTTATTGCTACTGCAGCTCGGGCAGGATCTCGCTTTTTTATCGCAAGTGGCAGTGAACTATTCGAATATGAAATCAGAGATCATTATACACGCAGCTACCACAATATGTCTATCCGCGATATTTACATCGAGGACAGTCTGAAAGTCATTTTGACCTATTCAGGTATTTTTGTGAATGATAGCATCAAACTGAAATCTCCCATTTATTCCAATGGGCCCCTGACTAAAATTGATAGTACCTATTATATCGCATGGGATGAAATCAGTGAATTTTTTCCTCCGGATTCTACCCATGTTATTTCAGATGCAACAAACAAATTTACAGGCAAGGCAAGAAAACTAATTTCTTGGAAAGGAGATAATTATGCTATCTACACAAATTCGTTAGTCAAGATTCTTCCGGGATTCGAATTAGAGCCTATCCATCAAGGCATGGAATATTTAGATTTGGAAGGAACAGAGACCGGCTTGGTGTTTTCTACCTATGAGGGCTATTGCTTAAAGTGGACAGCTGAAAAACTGGACACCTTAGCTCGACTCTCCACAAAAATCAAAGACATTTACCCTATTGGGAATCGGTATCTTCTAAGTTCCGATGAGGGCGTATTTGAAATAAATTCTGATGGAACTGATTTCCATAAACTTGCCAACACTCCCAATACGGTCATGACTACCTTAGACGATTTCAACAATCTATGGATCGCAACAGAAAGCGGACTATATGTTTTGATATCCGAGTTTCCCGAGCCAATCTTGATCATTAAGGATGTAGAATTTAACCGAGAAGCACTTTTGTTGTATAAAGAAATGCTTTATGTAGGTGGTGTCAATGGGCTATATACACTTAATACCTATGAAATGGAAAAGTCTTTTATACCCAATCTGATAAACCCGATAAAAGTCCCTTTTTCAGAAAGACCCTCCTTTTGGATAATCGGGAGTTTTTTAACAGTTCTCGGCTTTGTAATTGGATGGTTGCTTTTCAGAAGAAATAGAAAAGATGACCTCCTCAAGGGCTTAGACGGCAAACAAAGCAAGTGGAGTTTGGAAGCTATTAAAATAAAAATCCTCGAGGAGAAAATTCTTACTGTCGAAAGTCTTGCCAGCTCCCTGGACACTAATACGGTTCAACTCAACCGCAACTTCAAAAAGCTAGGAACTACACCGGGAAAATTTCTGAAAAAAATAAAAATGGAGCAAGCAAAAGAATTAATCAAAAAGGGAGAAGATCTTGAAGAAATATCAAAAGTGGTAGGCTACTCCACTTCTTTCATTAAGAAGGAATTGAATGATTGAAAATTCAAATCTCAAGCTCTACCGCTTATGAAATGTCCAGCCCAACTTCACTTCCAAAATAAAATCCCTATTCGCAGATTCAATAGGAGGATCACTATCCATATTCAGCACATAATGAATCCCTATGTTGAAATGATTTAAAAAAAGGTATTTGATACTGGTGTCCAAGGTATTCCTCACTCGATTTGCTTGAGACAAACTAGGAAAAATAGCCCAGTCTAAATCCAAATCAACTTTCTCCCAAAACCTACCATATAAATGATTAGAAAAAGTAAGCTCTGTGCTGGAAAACTTATTGTCAATAGAAGTAAATTTTTCCCTGTTTGAAACAAGACCTCCGGTAATCGACCAGATTTTTTCTTCCCTGTGAATCAAATTTTTGCCCATACCAAGAGAAACTGTACGACGAAGATCCAAACTCTGCTCTGTACTAGAAAATAAAGAATACTTCCCATTAAAAAACCATTCCCTTTTAAAAATATAGGATAGATTATAATCCACAGAAGTCCTAGCAACTAGCTGAAGGCCTATGACAGCCGCATAATCTTTGTAATCCAAACTTGTATCCCATTGCCTCGTCCTAAACCTAGAGCTGAGTCCTGCCGAAAGTGCAAGCGTATTCTCGGATTTGGCCCGAGCAAAGCCCAAATCGATACCTAAGCGAAAATGATCTTTAAAGTGCTTCTTCCCATCTTTTGCCAAAAGATATATCTCTTTCCGGTTGAAAAAATAGAGAGAATCAAAGGTTTCAATACCTATTTGATCTTGGCCGATAGAATCTAAAATTAATTTTCCTCTCCAGTTTCTATTCAATACATCATTCAATAAAAATCCTTCTGGACTGCTCAGCTTTGAAACCTCGCTAAGCTTGATATCGACAGGACTATCTCGATATGCTGTCTTAAAAAAAACTTGACTAAAAGTAATTCGCTCAACTTTGCCCAATAACAAATCACCGTATTTAGTAAACAAGCTATCTTGAGCATTTATTTCAAAGGAAATAAGACTCAAACCAGCCAAAAAAAGCAGACGAAAACAGTTGGTGAGGTTCATCGATTTTTCTAAACTATTGTCAATAATACACGGATTTTAATTCATCAAAAAAAAACCTTACCACACAGCACTTTTTTTAGCTACTATCTTGAAAATTTAGGTTAATTGATCAAAAATTATTGAGATGAAATTAAGCTGCCTGAAGCAAACTGGCAACACTAGCGCGTCAAATAATGGGATGCACCGACAGATTGGGGAAACCCTGCGGCTTGCCTATTGCAGTCAGAGATTTCATTACGTCCCTCAGTGAGGGACAAGTTTTGACCTCTAAAAAACAATTTATAAACAGATGAAAAACATAACAAAAAAACTAAGCCTACTGATTGCTGTGATGGGTTTATGGGTTCATAGCCCACTTTTCGCCCAAATCACCTATCAAACCCCACCAAAGGCCATCGCCGACTTGGTCAATGCCCCGAGCACCCCCTCGGTGGTCTTTTCAGAAAATGCCGATTGGATGCTCATGCTTGAGCGTGCAGACAATCCATCCATCGAAACCCTCTCCCAGCCGGAACTCCGAATCGCAGGAATGCGAATCAATCCTGCCACATCCGGCCCTAGCCGTAGCCGAGGTATCGAAAATATGAAAGTTCGAATGACTCAATCCGGGGAGGAAATTCAAATTAAAAACCTGCCTGCGAATGCCTCTATCGGAGGTATCGGGCTTTCCAATGATGAAAAGTATTTGGCTTTCACCAATACCGAATCCAATGGAATCAGTCTTTGGGTAGTGGACCTAAGCACTTTTGAAGCCAAAAAACTGACCGATGCCATCCTCAATGATGTCTATGGAAATGTAATGACTTGGACTCCAGACAATCAAATCCTGATCAAAGCAGTCAATCCTGCTCGCGGTGGCATCCCACAGGCACCATCAGCGCCTGCAGGCCCCATCGCTCAGGAGACTTCCGGCGATGCAGCCCCTAGTCGAACCTATCAAGATTTGCTTAAGGATCCTTATGATGAAAAGCTTTTTGCCTACTTCATGGATTCTCAGTTGATGCTAGTCAACCTAGATGGTAGCAAAAAAGCTGTTGGGCCAACTGCCATGATCAAATCCTTTGACCTTTCACCAGATGGGAAATACATCCTGGTAGATATCATCAAAAAGCCTTTCTCTTACCTAGTTCCGGCCAGCCGATTCCCTTACGATGTGGAGATCTGGACTAGTACCGGTCAGAAAGTGAAGACTTTTGCGCAGATTCCTTTGGATGAAGTCCGTCCCACAGGTTTCGACGCTACTGTCACCGGTCCTCGAAGCATCAACTGGCGTGCTGACAAAGGCGCTGTACTTTACTGGGTAGAAGCCCAAGATGGAGGTGATGGCAAAATCGATATGGAAGAGCGGGAAATCGTCTATACACTTGCTGCTCCATTCAATGGCTCCAATCAAAAACTGGCCACTACTTCCCTTCGCTTTGGAGGAATCGCCTGGTCTACAGATGATTTTGCGATACTCAACGAAAGATGGTTTGGTGCACGTCGGGAAATCCGCTCTGTGATCAACCCTTCCAACCCTTCCCAAGGCAAGCAAGTGATCATCGACCGTTCTTATGATGACATCTACAACGATCCGGGAGATCCGATCTACGAGACCAATGATTTTGGCAAAAGCGTCTTGAAAAGAAAGGGAGACTTGCTATTCATGACCTCTGAAGGTGGAAGTCCTGAAGGCAGCATGCCTTTCCTTTCAACTTTCAATGTGAAAACCAAAGAGCAAAAGATTCTTTGGAGATCACAGGCTCCTTACTACGAGCGAGTAGTCAAAGTGGTGGATGAGGATGCTACTGAATTTATCACCTTGAAAGAGAGCACTGATATCCAGCCAAACTACTGGATGGTCAATACCAAAAAGCGAATCGCTCCGATGCAAATCACCGATTTTGCACATCCTTACGAGGGGCTGAAAGGCATCAACAAGCAATTGGTCAAATACAAGCGTAAAGACGGTTTGGATCTATCTGCTGTGATCTACACGCCAGAAGGATTTACTCCTGGAGAAGATGCACCACTGCCGGTATTGATGTGGGCCTATCCAAGAGAATATAAGTCTGCAGCAATCGCAGCGCAGGTTCGAGGTTCCAAATACCGGTTTACCAGATTGAGCTGGGGCTCTCCCATCTATTGGGTGACGCAAGGCTATGCGATCATGGATCAAACTGAAATGCCGATTGTGGGTGAAGGTGATAAAGAACCCAATGACTACTTCCGTGAGCAATTAGTAGCCAATGCAGAAGCAGCAATCGATCATATCGTGGAATTGGGAATCGGAGACCGAAATCGAATCGGTGTCGGCGGACACTCTTATGGTGCATTTATGACGGCCAATTTGCTTTCGCACACTGATCTATTCGCTGCAGGAATTGCACGAAGTGGTGCTTACAACCGTACTTTGACTCCTTTTGGATTCCAGTATGAGCAGCGTACCTATTGGGAGGCGCCGGAGGTATATTTCAATATGTCTCCCTTCTCTTTTGCGCACAAAGTTAAAACCCCAATACTCCTGATCCACGGGCAAGCGGATAACAACTCCGGTACGTTCCCTATTCAGTCAGAGCGCTACTACAATGCTTTGAAAGGACATGGAGCTACGGCAAGGTTGGTGTTTTTACCTCATGAAAGCCATGGCTATGCGGCCAAGGAGTCCATTCTACATACCCTGTATGAAATGGATACCTGGTTAGAAAAATATGTGAAAAACAAGAATCAGATTGAGCCTTCGAAATAAAAGAGGAAGAAGATAAAAAGTGGAAACCCTCCTCAGCTCGTGCTAGGGAGGGTTTTATTTTGTCAAATTGATTTTACAAAAATGACCATTTTTTGTTAATCGTATTTTACAATTAACCCAAGTCCGTTCCCCACATGAAGATCAGAAAGAGAATTCCGAGCACGATTCTGTACCAGCCAAAAGCAGTAAAGCCGTGATTCGAGACGAATTTTAGGAATAATTTCACGGCAAACCAGGCTGAAATAAATGCGATCCCAGAGCCCAAAGCCAATAAAATAATCTGCTCTTGGGTAAAGGTCAACTCTGACTTCAACAGGTCATATCCACCGGCAGCCATCATGGTCGGCACTGCAAGTAAAAAAGAAAATTCGGTTGCTTGCTTTTTGTCCAGGCCATTGAAAACTCCGCCGATGATGGTGGCCGCTGCACGAGAGGTACCGGGAACCATAGAAAGACACTGAAAAAGCCCAATGAAAAAGGCACTTCGATAAGAGATATCCTCCACCTCGGCTAGGTCGGAGGTTTGATTGACCACTTTTTTATCAATCAAAATCAAAATCACCCCTCCCAAAATCAAGGAAACGGATACCACTACTGGATTGAACAGATAGCCCTTGATGAAATCATAAGCCAAAAGCCCCACGATGGCGGTGGGAATAAATGCTGCCAATAGCTTGTAATAAATTTTCAAGCCTCGAAAAAATCGCTTGATATACATCAGCGCAATAGCCAAAATCGCTCCGAGCTGAATAAACACCTCAAATGTTTTCACAAACTCATCATCGTGAATACCCATGGCAGCCGAAGCCAAAATCATATGCCCCGTGGAGGAAATAGGCAAAAATTCTGTTAGTCCCTCAATAATGGCAATGATGATTGATTGAAAAAGCGTCATAAGAAATCTTGATTTGCGGGCAAAAATACAAATACCTGCCCGACTGCCTAGCTTTTTTTAACAGGAAGAGATTGCTTATCAACGATTTTTTTATTTGATTTCTAAAAATTCAGTACCATGAACAAATTCTTATTCCTGATTGCATTTTTAAGCTGCCTCAGTATCGGCTATGCTCAAAACAGTCCTGAAAAAGCCCTGAACTCCTCCATTCAGGAGGTCACGGTATTTCTTCAGGGAGCACAAATCTTTGAAAAGGCTAGTGGTTCGATCCCAGCAGGAGAGTCAGTAGTGGTGATCAAAGGCCTTTCTCCCTATCTCAATGAGCAGAGCTTACAAGTCAAGGGTTTGGGCAATTTCACGATTCAAGCGGTGAACAAACGAATGGATTTTTTGCAGGAAAAGGACTATAGCAAGGATGTTGAAGCACTTAAGAAGCAGATTGACGCAATTGAGGCACAGCAGGAGCAAGATAAAGCCCGACTTGAAGTGCTAAACGAAAAGTCCAACTTGCTCCAAGCGAATAAAAACCTCGGAGGAAGGGATGCAGGCCCTAGCATCACAGAACTACAGCAGGCTATTGCTCTTTTTGAGCGGGAGCTCACAGGAATCAAAAAGGAGGAAATCAGTATAGAAGCCAAAATCAAAAAACAGGACGCTGAAATCAGAAAACTGCGCAATCAAATTCAAACTTTCCAAGAACCCGAAGAAGAGGCCCGTGCTGAGATCCGTATCCGAGTGAAGGCTCCCAATGCCAGTACGGCCACCTTTGAATTCAATTATCTGGTGGACAATGCCAGCTGGTACCCAAAGTATGACATTCGGGTAAATAGTGTAGGCGAGCCCATCCAAATCGACTACAAGGCGGAAGTTTCCCAAAACACCGGTGTGGATTGGAAAAATGTCAAACTGCGGTTTTCGAATGGCAACCCCAATCAAAGCGGGGTACCACCAGAGCTTCCCAAGTGGGAACTGAACTATGCCCGACTGACGCGGCGAATGGATATGTCCTTGCCCCGACTTCCTGGTACCATATCAGGAGTAGTTTTGGATGAAAACGGAGAAGGCCTTCCCGGCGTGACAGTTTTAGTAAAAGGAAGCACCATCGGTACTTCTACCGATTTGGATGGAAGGTACTCCCTGACTCTCCCTCAAAACGCCGAGCGATTGGTCTTTTCATTCGTAGGCTATGCAAAAGAAGAAGTAGGGATCAATGGTCGCTCTACGCTTAGTTTGGCCTTGACTCCAGACCAAATGGCGCTTGAGGAAGTGGTAGTCGCGGGATATGCAGCAAGAGAAAAACGTTCGATGACGGCTAATGCTCCGGAAGCAAGAAGAGAAGCTGCTCCCATCATTACCTCTTTTATCGAAAACCAGACGACAGTGGAAATTGAGGTAGCCGAGCCTTACAGCATTGCCAGCAATGGGGAGAAAAGTCGGGTGGAGTTGAAAAACTATGAGATCCCGGCGCAGTATCAGTACAAGGCCATTCCAAAGCTGGAAAATGATGCCTTCTTGATCGCCCAACTAAGCGATTGGAGTCAGTACAGTCTTTTGGAGGGAGAGAGTAATCTCTATTTTGAGCAAGGTTTTGTCGGCAGATCGATTTTGAATACCGGAGCCCTTGAGGATACCTTGTCCATTTCTATGGGTCGGGATCGAAGTATCCTGATCAACCGGGAGAAAATCTCTGAATTCTCACAAAAGCGGACCATTGGATCCAATATTACCGAGAGCCGGGGCTATGCCATAACAATCCGAAATAATAAATCTCAGCCTATTTCCATTTTGGTGCAGGATCAGATTCCAGTTTCGGTCAATTCGGATATTTCTGTGGATGCGACCGAACTCAGCAAAGGAAAACTCGATCCGCAGACAGGTATTGTGAGTTGGGAGCTTCAGATCCCGCCCGGACAGCAGGAAGTGCTCAATCTCCGCTACGAGGTCAAATATCCGAAGCGGGAGAAGGTGATTCTTGATTAGAAAAAACTTGTTCCTCGAGGAAGTTCCGCCCCTACTGCCTCTGTGAGTGTCCTCACTCACAGAATTTCTCTATACTCCGCCTCTGTGAGTGTCCTCACTCACTAAATTCCACAATCCTTTTGACTCTGGATATTTATAAAAGTGAAGATGCAGCTTCTGGAGAAGCAGCATAACTAAAAAAAACAGCGGCCAATGACCGCTGTTTTTCCATTGTAAAGACCTCTAAATCAATCTAATCCAGGAAGCAACCCTTCCTTGACCCAATAGAAGTTGGGTTCTTGTGCAAGAGCTTTCTCCCAAACTGCCTTGGCAGCTTCTTTTTGCCCATTTTCTTGATGAATAAGTCCCAGCCAGGCAAGATTATCCAAGTACATCCAATTGTCTTCTATCCCTTGCTTTTCAAAGTTTGCATTAGACTTTTCAAAAGCCCGCCGAGCTTCTTCCACATCTCCTCCCCACATACTTGGGGTGAAATATTTATTGCTTGCATACAACTTCAGGACGATGGGACTCTCAGGAGCCTCTTCCATGGCTTGTTCCAGGAGTTTGGAGCTTTTGCCACCCAGCGTCATGCCTTTGAAAGGGCTGAAGGCAATCTGAAATCCGTATAGTCCGGATAGCAAAGCCTTCGCTTCTGCCTGATGGGAACCTGACTTCTTAAGTTCATCGAGACGCTCCTCTAAGCTTTCTGAATAGGCATCGAAGAGGTCCTCATCCTCATCAGCCATCGATGCATTCAGCAGGCCATATTCTGTGAGTGCCAATTGCCACTCTGCCTCAGGAGATGGATTCTTTTGCGCCTCAAGCATTGCCATAGCTACATTTTTTTTCCATTGCTCCTTGTTGGTTTCCAAGTAGGCCCGATAGTTCATCTTTCTGAGCTCTTGCGGATAGCCCATAGCCATTAAAGTGATCATTAGGATGGTTGCGAAAATTTTAGAGTTCGTTTTCATGAAGTAAATTGGTTTATGTTATAAACTAAATTGAGAAAATTTTTTACTGTATATAATTTTTAAGGTTATCCACATAAGCTTCAAAAGCTTCGATTCCCTTTTTGGTGATCTTGCAGGTCGTGAGCGGGCGCTTGCCACGAAAGGATTTTTCGATCTCGATATACCCAGCCTTTTCGAGTTTATCCAGTTGCACACTGAGATTTCCAGCGGTGGATTCGGTTTTTTCTTTGAGAAAGGTAAATTCTGCCTCCTCCACACTGATTAGCAAAGACATCACTGCCAGACGCAATTGAGAATGAAGAAGTGGATCTAAGGGCTTAAACACGATTTTTAAATTTGCTTTTTAACAAATAACCAGGAAAGAGGTATCCCAACACAATGGATACTCCTGCAACAAGGTACTGCTCATCAATGGGCATCAAAAATCCGACAATCGCGCCAAGGAACAAAACCAGTCCTCCCAATTTTACGGATTTGTCTTTGATCAATGCTCCGGAGCAGAAAACTCCAATTCCTGCCAGTACTAGAATGACGGGACTATGATTGAATCCCAAAGTTCCCATAAAAGCCAATACGATAATCATGGCAGAGAAGACAGTAATCCACAATTGCCCCAGCATATCATCCAAATGAGATTTTAATCGGGCCTTTCTTCTTTCCCGATAGGCATGCGTAAAACTCCAAATACTCGCAGGAATAACCGCCAACCAGACCACATAGGGCATTTCAAAACCGGACTTTGCCAATCCATAGTGGCCAAAATTGCATATCGCAATCACCCAGCCCCAAAGCAAAAACTGGAAACTCCCGTCGCCGGCTGCTTCTTTTTTGGCCTTTTGGATCATTTCCGTGATCAATGCTAAGGACTCAGAACTGTTGAATTGTTTTTCCATAATTGTTTTTTACTTATCTAACGATACAAACATAAATAGGTTTACATTATAAACCAATTTATTTTTAAAAATTTTCTCATAAAAATTTTAACTTAGGCTGAAATCCAGCCAAAAAGACTATGAAGAATATTTTTGACCAAGCCGTTACAGATGAACTAACCGCAAGAGTAGAGGCTCTGAACCCCGATTCTCAGCCTTTATGGGGTAAAATGAGTGTAGATCAAATGCTTGCCCATTGCTCGGTGGCTTATGAAATGGCCTACACCGACAAGCATCCCAAACCCAATGGATTGATGCGCTTTTTACTCAAAACTTTTGTCAAATCGGGAGTAGTCAATGAAAAGCCTTATCCAAAAAATGCCCGAACGGCTCCAGTTTTCATTATTTCAGACAGGCGGGATTTTGAAAAAGAAAAAAGCCGATTGATCGGCTACTTACAAAAAACTCAAGAACTCGGTTCTGAGCATTTCGAAGGAAAGGAATCTCCTTCTTTTGGAGCAATGACCGCTCAGGAGTGGAATAATCTTTTTTATAAACACCTGGATCATCACCTAAATCAATTTGGGGTATGATACAGCCAGGTAAATCTATTCGGACTTTTATTGGCTCGAAAAACTTCAGTGAAAGCTGTAAGTTTTATGAAACCTTAGAGTTTGAATTGCATCACCATGGAAAAGGCTTTGCCTACGTTTCTATCAGCCCAGGAATCGGCTTTTACTTACAAGACTTTTACAATAAAGACTGGTGCGAAAACAATATGGTCTTTTTGGAGGTCGATAATCTGGAAGCATATCTAGCCAAAATCAAAAGTCTCAATCTACCTGATAAATTTCCAGGAGTCAAGGTTTCTGAAATCCGAAAAGACAGTTGGGGTGATGAGTTTTTTATTCATGATCCGGCTGGAGTTCTTTGGCACATAGGAGTATTCAAAACTTAGAAAATCAATCTTATTTTAAATTTCTCACTAAGGATTCAGGTTTTCTCACTTTAAATCACTAGTTTTCTGGTAACTAAACCCTAAAAGCCATGAGAAATCTACTTATTGCACTAATCTTATTTGCTACTTCCTCGGTAGCATCAATTGCCCAAGAATCTAATCCCTATTCAGAATTCAATAAGTTTCTAGCCAAAAACCTGCGATATGCTCAGGAATTCCGTGCCGAAAAAGTGCAAGGGCCTGTCACGCTTTTGCTTTCCCTCGATGAAAACGGAGATTTCAATAAAGAGCCAATATTGGTGGGAGGAAGCGAAACCCTAGCTCAAGAGGTATTTCGAACTTTGGATCTGATGGAAGCCAAAGGAACGGCTAGCTTAATACCAGAAGAAGCATTTGGAAAGGAATATTTGTTGACGGTTCAGTTTAAAATGGTCAAAAATCAAAATACCGGATTTTACATTCCGGAGCGCTACGATACTGAAAGTAAAATTCTTGAAAAATTAAACGCCCAGATCCAAGAAAACCCCTATTTCGCCAATTTCTATGAGCAAAGAGCTGAATATTTTCAGAATACAGGTCAAAGCCTACTAGCTGAATTGGATCTAGAAAAAGCTAAACTTCTTAGAAATAAAGAACTGACCAATATTGTCGTGGTAGGTTATGAAAGCAGCCACAAAAAATCTTTAATTGGCGAATAAATTCAAGCCAGATAACATGAGAAAGATCAATCTTTTAACCCTAATCTCATTATTCATTTTCTTCTCTTGCCAGAGTGAGAAAAACACCGAGACCGTGAATGATGATTTTCCGGAAACCATCGAAGTCCCAATAAATCCAAGCCCAGGAGACAACTCCATGAATGCACTGGATTGGGAAGGCACTTATGTAGGGACACTTCCCTGTGCAGATTGCGAAGGAATAGAAACAGAATTGACTATCAACTATGATGGTACTTATAGCTACAAAACCACCTATCTGGGCAAGGAATCAGAAGCCGAAGAAGTCACAGGTACATTTCAGTGGGATGAAAACGGCTCTGTCATTACCCTTGCGGGGCTAGATGGGGCTCCCGGAAAGTACAAAGTGGGAGAAAACCGCATTTGGCACCTGGACATGGAAGGAAAGCAGATCGAAGGAGATCTGGCAGACAAATACATTCTGACCAAGCAATAGCTTATTTGAACCGGACGATTTTTCCGTGAGCTTTGGAGGTCATCTCATGTGGGATGGCCTCTGTTATTTCCCGATAAAGGAGCTCCACCAATTTTTGCTTTAGGAAGCTTCTATTCAGGATAATACTGACCTCTCGAGTTGGGGACTGACCTTTGAATGGTCTCAATCTACTTTTTTCCTCCGGTGAAAGATCATGTGTCGCCAATTCAGGAAGAAGAGTAACTCCTTTGTATCGGTTGACCATATTTCGCAGACCTTCTAGCGAACCACTTTCATAGTGAAAGTTTTCTGGTCCGCTGGCCGTCTGATCACAAAAATTGATTACCTGATCCCGAAAACAATGCCCCTGCTGCAGCACCCAAAGATCATTTGATTTGATCTCGGCAGCGGTAATTTCTTTCTTATCCAACAAGGGATGATCCTTGGACAGGTAGGCGTAAAACTTCTCGTAAAACATCGGCTTTTCCACGATGCCATTCTCATCCAGAGGTGTCACGATGATTCCCAGATCCAGTTCATCGTTTTTCAGTTGACGCACGACCTCCTCAGTGACCATCTCCTGTACCTCGAGCTTCACGTTGGGGTATTTTTCCAAAAAACCTCTCACAAATAAATGAAGCAAATAAGGCGCAAGCGTAGGAATGATACCCAGCTTGATAGTTCCTGAAATATCGCCTTTTAGCTGAGCGACCAATTCATAAATGCCCTTACTTTCTGACACCACTCGTTTGGCTTGAGCGATGATCTGTACCCCGATTTCAGTCGGAATTACCGGCATTTTGCTCCGGTCAAAAAGAATCACTTCAAGCTCTCGCTCCAACTTGCTCAATTGGGCGCTTAGCGTAGGTTGAGTCACAAAACAGGACTCAGCGGCCTGCCCAAAGTGTCGATGTTTATCCACCGCTATCAAATACTCGAGTTGCTGTATAGTCATAAGGTCAAAATATGATATTCTAAGTTAGAAAAAGTCCAAAGAGTTCAATCAAAACTAGGATTTGAAATCCTTTTTCGTGGATCGCCTTTTGTCAAAAAGAACAGGATTTTATAATGGGATTGATTAAATTCCAAATCAATAACCCTTTAAACCTAAAATTATGGCTATTTCCAGAAGAAAATTCTTCCTGACCAGTGCATTGGCTGGAGCAGGTCTCAGTTTAGCACCGGGCTTTTCTTTCGCTCATTCCAAGCGGTCCAACTTCCAAAAGACTGTACGCTTGGGATTCATTGGAGTTGGTCGTCAAGCCATGGGGCTCCTTAATCGATTTATGCAGTTACCGGAAGTAGAAGTTACGGCAGGTGCTGATGTATATGAAGTGAAAAGGACACGATTTGAAGAGCGGGTAAAAGCTGCTTACGCTGCCCGCGGAACTCAGCCTTTGAGCTTAAAAGTATATGAAGACTACCGGGATCTTTTGGCTAGTGATGAAGTGGATGCTGTGGTGATTGCCTCTCCCGACCACTGGCATGCTAAGATGGCTATTGATGCCTGCCGAGCCAAAAAGGATATTTATCTGGAAAAACCATTGACTTTTACCGTTTATGAAGGCCAGCAATTGGTCAAAGCAGTAAGGCAAAACGGGACAGTATTGGCAGTGGGTAGCATGCAGCGCTCGGCAGTCAATTTCCAAACCGCCGCAGCACATGTGCAAAAAGGAAGCATTGGCGAAATCAAGGAAGTACTGGTCCATGTGGGTGAAAATCCCTTTCCCAAGCCATTCGATCTCAATCCAGAGGCCGTCCCAGCAGGTTTGGATTGGCAAGCATGGCTAGGGCCCTTGCCCGAATTACCCTATCACCCAAATCTCAACCCTCCTATTTCCCTTGATCCCGTAGAAAACGAAAAACTTTGGGCAGCTTGGCGCTGGTTTAAGGAAACGGGCGGAGGATTGATGACTGACTGGGGTGCACATATGATTGATGTGGCACAATGGGGTCTCAACCAAGACCGAAATGGGCCAGTTGAGGTGATTCCACCGATGGGTGAAAATCCACTTACTTATAGATTTGAAAATGGAACTCCTATGAAAATCACTTCTTTTGACGAAGGAAGACAGGGTGTCAAATTCATTGGAGAAAAAGGATGGATTAAGGTTTCAAGAGGAAATTTTGAGAGCTCACTTTCAGAAATCAGCCTAGAGAAAAAGGATGAAAATTTCAATTACACTCAGCACTACATTGATTTCATCGAATCCATTCAGCGACGCAAGGACCCGATTGTTCCGGTAGAGATTGGACATAGTACCTGTACATCTTGCACCATTGGAAATATCGCCAAAGAATTGAACAGGCCTCTTTCTTGGGATCCCATCGCTCAAAACTTTGAGGATGATTTTGAAGCCAACACCAAGCTTCACTACACTTACCAAAATGGTATTTCTCTGAGCTAATAAGGCTTTTTAAATCAATTTGAATGAATAAGAATCTATTTCTCGCCCTAATTGGTATTCTAATTGGATTTGGCTGCCAAACTTCTCAAGAAGAAAAAGCGATCCAACTCTCAGAGCTGAGCATTTCGGAAATTCATAAAGCCTATCTTTCGGGAGACTACACTGCTGAGCAATTGACCAGAGCCTATTTGGAGAGAATAGAGAGCTTGGATGAGCGCATCAATTCCATCTCTGTGATTAATGGGGAAGCATTGAATCAAGCAAAGGCCTTGGATCAAGAGCTGAAAAATACCGGGAAGCTTCGTCCACTCCACGGGATTCCGCTTATCGTCAAGGACAATATCAACACGAAAGGGCTTCCGACCACCGCGGGTTCACTGGCCTTGAAAGACTTCATTCCCGAGGAAGATGCTCCTATCATTGCGAAACTGGTCGATGCTGGAGCCATCATTTTGGCAAAATCCAATATGGCTGAATGGGCATTCTCACCTATGCATTCAGAAAGCTCCACCTTTGGCACAACCCGAAACCCCTACAATCTGGACCATGTCCCCGCAGGATCAAGTGGCGGAACTGGAGCAGCTGTAGCGGCTAATTTTGGAACAGTTGGTCTTGGAACCGATACCGGAAACTCCATCAGAGGTCCTTCCTCACATAATGCTTTGGTAGGTTTCCGCACCACATTGGGCTTGATTTCAAGAACTGGAATCGTACCCCTTTACCTTCGAAATGATGTAGTCGGTCCCATGTGCCGCACGGTAGAAGACGCGACCCGAGTCATGGAAGTCATGGTAGGGATCGATCCAAAAGATCCACTTACTGAGTATTCCAAAGGAAAAACTGAGGTAGATTATCAACAATTTTTGGTGAAGAGTGGACTTGAAAATGCCCGAATCGGAGTGCTACGAGAGCTAACTGAAGACATGGATTCAGAAATCTCAGGATTATTTGAAAAGGCCATACTTGATCTAGAAAGTCTGGGCGCCGAACTAATTGACCCTATAGTTATTCCTAACTTCTCTGAACTACGGCAGAATCAGTGGTGTGCTACTTTTCAAGAAGATCTTGAGGCTTTTTTATCTGAATATGTGAAAAATGACAGTATTCAGACTTTGGAAGACATCATTCGTGTTGGTTCCAATTCACAGTTTGCCATGGACCGATTAGAAATGATGGCAGGGAATTCCGGAAGATGGGGACTGGAAGCAGAGGATTGTGGAAATGTCTATGAAGACCCACGAAGAATCGCTTTTCGGGAAGCAATCGAAGCGGTCATGGATTCTCTTCAGTTGGACGCTATTGTTTACCCTTCTTGGAATTACCCGGCGGCAAGAATCGAACGCTTTCAGGAGGAATACCGCGGAGACAATAGTCAAATCATCTCCCCCCATACCGGTCAGCCAGCGTTTACTGTTCCCATGGGCTTTACCAACAATGATCTTCCGGCAGGGCTTCAGTTTTTGGGAAGAATGTATTCCGAGCCTACACTGATCAGACTGACCTATGCCTACGAACAGGGGACAAAGCATAGAAAGCCTCCCAAAATATCGGAGCCCAAAAAAGAATAATTAAGTTTTTTCAATTAAATTGAGTCAAATTGAAAATACATGAACTCAATATCTGATTTAGCTTACCTGCTTTACAGCAATTCAAGGCTGTTGATCCAAAAAATCCAAATGAGCCTGGATGAAGTTGGGCTTACCTACACCCAATACCTAACCTTGGCCGTACTTTGGGAACAAGACGGACAATATGTAAATCAAATCGGCAAAAAATTAGAATTGGATTCAGGTACTTTGACTCCACTTTTGAAAAAACTGGAAGCTCAAAACTACCTTAGACGAATTCGAAGTGAAGAGGACGAGCGAAAAGTAAAAGTAGAGCTAACCTACCCCGGAAAAACTTTACAAGGAAAAGTAGAAGAACTGTTGAAAGTCTTTTCTGAAGAAATTGAATTGATCAGTGATCCTCAATTGGAAAAATTGAACAGTTCATTATCCGGAATGTTATCAAAATTAAAATCACTTGATTAATCACATATGGAAAAACTAAACATTGATTACACTGCAGTAGCCATCAATACCGGAGGAAGAAAAGGTCACGTCCGAACAGATGATGGAAAATTAGATTTTGATGTATCCATGCCAAAGGAAATCGGTGGAGATGGAGAAAAAACAAACCCTGAGCAGTTTTTTGCGGCAGCCTATGCTTCTTGCTTTGGTGGTGCTCTTGGAGCAGTAGCTGGAAACACAAGTCTCCGGGATTCTGAAATCAAAGCCAAAGTACACCTAGGAAACTATGGGCCTGGAAGCTTTGGTTTAGCGGTGGATATTGAGGTTAAAATTCCTCATGCTTCATCACTTGAAGAGGCTCAAAAGCTAGTTGAAGCAGCCCATCAAGTTTGTCCTTATTCCAAGGCAACACGAGGAAATATTGAAGTGAATGTGAAAGCTGTAGAATAAATTCACAGGATTCATTCATACAAAAAGCCCGCTGAAATTGAATTTCAGCGGGCTTTTCGATTATATCTATTCTTTTTTATTTGCCTCTTTCTCCGATAGAGATCATTGCACATCTGAAGCCAATATGATTGGTAGCAGAATCTTCATGCATAAATCTTCTGGTACCTGGTGCTAACCAATAAGTAACATCTCTCCAGCTTCCGCCTTTGTAGACTCTCATTTCGTCAGTTAGCATAGATACCTCGTAATTTTCTTCTTCATCGCCATACCCATCTTTTCGAAGTGGGTTAAGGTCATCAGCATCTTGGTAAGTCAATGGACGGTAGACATCATATACCCACTCATTCATGTTACCAGCCATGTGGTACAATCCGAAATCATTTGGAGCCATGTCATACACGTTGGTAGGAAGGATTTCGCCGTCATTTCTTTGATTACCGGAAATACCACCGTAGTCACCACGTCCTCTTTTAAAGTTAGCCAGGAAATCACCTTGCTTTCCTTTACGCTTAACGTTGTAAGGATTACGAACGCCACGACCATCCCAAGGATAGATTCTTCCGTACTCCTGATTCTCATCAAGGTACTGAGTTCCGATCATCGCTTTTGCAGCGTATTCCCACTCAGCTTCTGAAGGAAGACGGAAGTCAGCCATGGCTACTCCACGCTCGATCAATTGAGATTTGGTAAAGGTAGAATCGATTTCTCTTTCTTTTCTGATCAGCTCCTGTACATAATCTGTTCTCCACTTTCCGTAGACATTTGCCTGTGTCCAAGAGACGCCGGCTACCGGATAAAAATTAAATCCAGGGAATCGGAAGTAGTAGGACTGATACATGTCATTGAAGGAAAGAGCGCCACCCCATACATCTTCACGAGGCTCCAATTTCTGCAATGAGTCTGCACTGACTTTGCTCTTCATATCGAAAAGAAACTCACGGTAATCGTTATTCGTGATTTCTGTTTCATCCAAATAAAAATTGGCGACAGTCACCGTGCGCTCTAAGTTGTCACGGAAAGCCATGACATCTTCTTCTTGAGAGCCCAATACTGCCCGACCTCCTTGAATGAATTTCAAGTTTGGCCCAGGGATTTGCTCAGCATTTTTTGCTACAAAGAACTGAGTAGTATCATTTTCATCAAATGAAAACTCAGCGCCCGTGGTAGCACTTTTTTTACCAGGCTTATTTGCCGTACGACGACCATAGCCAGGAGTTTTGTTGCAAGAAGATAAGACTGATCCTCCTACAATTAAGAAGGCTGCAGCCCACAATCCCCAAGGTTTTTTAGTCAAATGCATATAAATAGAAATTTAAATCAATTTTAGGGTGCTAATATAGTCCCCTTTCCAAGGACTTCCAATCTTTCAAATCCGTACAAAGTCTTCGAATTAAGGCCTTTGCGTCTAATCGGAGCTGAAACGACAAATTTTGGGTGCGAAAGTGCAATATTTATGCCAGTTAAATTTTTGTAAAATTAGCTTTCTAGCATGTCATTTAGCCACTTTTGACCCTTTGAAATGCTCGAAACATCCGAAATGGTAAGAATCAAACGATTCTTATACTCTTTTATTTTAAAGTATTTCGAATTAGACTGAGCAAATTGCATGATTTTCAAGAAGGTAGGTGAAGAGTAGAAATCTCCTCTATCAGATGGAAGCAAATGGCATTTCATCTGCCCATTTTTCATCACGAGCTTCTCTATTCCCAACTTTTCCGCTTTCCATCGTAATCGGACGGTTTCCATCAAATCATTCACCACATCCGGAACAGGGCCAAAGCGATCATGTAACATTTGGGCAAACTGAGCCAGCTCTTCCTCATTTTTGATCGAGTCTAGCTTGGAATAAAGACTCAATCGCTCGCTGATATTGGCTACATATTCTTCAGGTATAAGGAGCTCCAAGTCTGTCTCAACCGTACAGTCCTGAACCAGCACTTTTACCTTTTCTTTCAAATCCACTTCAAATAGGGCAGCAAACTCATTTTCCTTCAACTCCTGCACAGCCTCATCCAGGATTTTGTGATACATCTCAAAGCCCAAATCTGTGATAAATCCACTTTGCTCGGCACCGAGAAGGTTTCCGGCCCCGCGAATATCCAAGTCACGCATCGCCACCTTGAAGCCATCCCCTAAATCTGAAAACTCTTCCAATGTCTGTAGCCGCTTTCTGGATTCCGGAGTCAAACCTGACATGGGTGTTGTCAGCAAGTAGCAAAAGGCCTTTTTATTGCTTCTTCCTACCCTTCCGCGCATTTGATGCAGGTCACTCAGTCCAAACATGTGCGCCCGATTAATGATAATGGTATTGGCATTTGGGATATCCAGACCGGACTCAATAATATTGGTCGAGATCAGCACATCGTACTCATGATCGATAAAGTCAACCATGATTTTCTCCAGCTTTTTACCATCCATCTGACCATGAGCTCCTACCACTCTCGCATCAGGAACCAGCTTTTTGATCAAATTGGCGATGGAGTCGATCTCCCCAACCCGATTATGCACAAAAAAGACCTGACCTCCTCTTCGCAACTCATAAGCCACCGCATCTCGGATGATTTCCTCCTGAAATGAATGAACCTCTGTCGTCACCGGCTGCCTGTTTGGCGGGGGCGTAGAAATCACTGATAAATCCCTTGCTCCCATCAGGGAAAAATGCAAGGTCCTTGGGATCGGAGTGGCCGTTAGAGTCAGCACGTCTACATTGACTCTCAAATTTTTGAGCTGATCTTTTACCCGCACCCCAAACTTCTGCTCCTCATCAATAATCAGCAGTCCCAAATCTTTGAAGACCAAACTCTTATTGACGATTTTATGGGTACCGATGAGAATATCAATTTTGCCGGCCTTGACTTCTTCCATGATTACTTTAGTCTCCTTGGCCGTGCGGAATCTATTGATATAATCAACCGTAACCGGGAAGCCTGAAAGCCGCTCTTTGAAGGTATGAAAATGCTGCATGGCCAAAATCGTAGTAGGAACCAGCACAGCAACCTGCTTCCCATCATTCACTGCTTTAAATGCAGCGCGGATCGCCACCTCAGTTTTACCAAAACCTACATCTCCGCAGACTAAGCGGTCCATAGGATAGCTTTTTTCCATGTCGGTCTTGACATCCGCCGTAGCCAAAGCCTGATCTGGGGTATCTTCGTAGATAAAGCTACTCTCCAACTCCACTTGCATCACGGCATCTCTCGAAAAGGCAAAACCAGGCGCTGATCGTCTTTTTGCATACAGGGCAATTAAGTCCTTGGCAATATCCTTCACCTGCTTTTTGGCTCGTTTCTTCTTGTTTTCCCATTCGGGCGAACCGAGCTTGGACATGGAAGGCGCTTGACCCTCCTGACCTGAATATTTCGAAATTTTATGCAGTGAATGAATATTCACATAGAGCAAGTCATCGTCCCGGAAAACCAGTCGAACAGCCTCCTGCATTTTGCCACCTACTTCCACCTTTTCTAGGCCTGCAAATCGCCCTACCCCATAATCCACGTGGACCACATAATCCCCGGGGTGAAGCGCTTTCAATTCTTTCAATGTAAGTGTCTTCGACTTACTGGCTTTTTTGCGTGAGCGGTATCGGTGAAATCGCTCAAAAAGCTGATGATCGGTATAGCAAATCAGTTTGTTTTGACGGTCTTCAAATCCTTCCCGAAGGCCCAAAATCAAGGTTTGTACCTGAAGAGTAGGGTCCAACTCAGCAAAAATCCCCATGAGTCGGTCGATTTGCTTGGAGTTTTCTCCGGTGATAAGATTGGTCAGGCCCTGCTTTTCATTTTCCGCCAGCGTCTCTACCAAAAGGTCAAAATTCTTATTAAATGAAGGCTGCGGCTTAGAATCCCAGGCCAGTTTCTCAGAGTTTTTCAGATAAAACTGTTTCCCAAACTCAATCACTTTAAAGGCTTTGACCTGCTTGATAAAATCCTCTCCCTTTTCAAAAAGATCCTCCGGCTTAAGTACGGTCTTCGTATGATTGGTTTTGGCCAAAATCTGATCAAAAGCCACTTCTGCCCGATGAAAACACTCAGTCATCACATCCGCGGTCAGTTGATAATCTTTGATCCAAAGGTTTGCCTTCTCAGGTAAGAAGCCCAAAAACGACTGCCGTACTTCTTGAAGTAGCTTAGTCTGCGTATTGGGAATCAGGGATAATTGATCCACTGAGGCGATCGAGAGTTGAGATTCAGGATCAAAGGTTCGGATGCTTTCGATTTCTTTCCCAAAAAGCTCCAAGCGATAGGGATGCTCATTAGAGAAGGAAAAGACATCCAAAATCCCTCCACGAATAGCAAATTGCCCAGGCTCATACACAAAGTCGGTCCGCTCAAAATCGTAGCTATGGAGCAATTCTGCCACAAATTCCATATCCACTTGCTCTCCTACTTTTGCCTGAAATGTGTTCTCTTTGAGCGAGCGCTTGTTAATCACTTTTTCATAAAGCGCCTCTGGATAAGTGATGATGATTTCATCCTTTTCCTGCCCTTCCAAAACGCGACTCAAAATCTCTGATCGCAAAAGGACATTTGCGTTATCCACCTCCTCGTACTGATAGGGCTTTTTGAAGCTGGAAGGGAAAATGGGAAAATCTTCTCGTCCTAAAAGATTCTGAAGATCTGTATTCAGGTAGGCGGCCTCCTCCTTGTCTTGGGCGATGATCAGGTGAAAGCCACCCAATCGCTGAAAGATGGTAGTAAAGACCACCATGTCCAGACTGCCAGACAGGCCTCTGAGTTGAAAATTGGCCTGCTCAGCATGGGCCAGCTTTTCACTAAACTGTCTCAAAAATGGATCTCCGTGATAAATCGAAAGGAAGGAGTCTCTATCCAAGGTATAGGGGGATATTGGTTTGGGGACGCAAGTTAGCCGTTTTCATTTTTTTCGGCTCTCAAAAACGATATTTCATGAACCTAAGCCCGTTTAAATTGTTTTGCAAGCGATGAGTGTTACTTCTGACAATAAAACTTGGTTCCAGCGCATTGAAGACATGCATCCCTACGAGACACTCTTGTATCTGGGAATGTTTGGTAGCGGCCTGATATTCCTCTTCTTGACTGTTGCCTTTCTTTTTTCCGGATTGGATCAATTGGGAGGAATGAATAAAAAAATTCCTGTTTCATTTCTGATTTCAACCTTTTTGCTGGTCAGTAGCGGCTACACAGCCACAAGAATTCGAATATATTTTCAAGAGGAGAATGCCGAAAAAGTAATCCGAGCCTTGGGAGTTACCTTACTTCTAGGACTGCTTTTCACCGGCCTACAAATCACCGGTTGGAAGGAATTACAATCCATGGGCATAGATTTCCAAGGGATTCCCAGTGGTAGCTTCTTATATGTACTGTCGGGTATTCACGTTTTTCACCTTTTGGGAGCCATGATTTTTGCAGTGATTCTTTGGGCTCAGCTCCGAAACAGGAAAAATGATGAGGTGAAGCGTCTCATTCTTTTCACCAATCCTTTCGAAAAAATGCGGCTTCGCCTATTCACCGTTTATTGGCAGTTTATGGACGGGATTTGGCTGATTTTATTTCTCTTATTTGCTGTCAGCCTATGAATCTCACTATCGAAACTCCCGTCAAGCAGGACTATCTAAAAGTCAAAGAAGGTTTTGACGAAAAGCTATTCACCCGCCTGAGTCCACCATTTCCACCAGTCAAATTGATCAAATTTGACGGTTCTCAAAAAGGGGATGTAGTTTCATTAGAACTGAATTTTTTGCTCTTCAAGCAGAAGTGGACCAGCTTGATTACAGAAGATCAAACGAATGAAAAAGAATTCTTTTTCGTGGATGAGGGTACAGAATTACCTTTTTTCCTAAAAAAATGGACGCATAAACATCGAATCATCAAAAAAGGGGATCAAAGCATCATCCGGGATGAGATCGAATACGAAGCTCCGTTTAAGATTATGACTTGGCTACTCTATCCGGCGCTTTGGGGACAGTTTATTTATCGAAAACCGATCTATAAAAAAATCTTTGCCTAGAGTTCGATGGCATTCAGGTTTTGACAATTTTCAATCTGACAATCGCCATAAAGTACCAAAGAGTGCGAAGTGATTCCTGATTGAAATTCCTTGCCGATAATCTCCTTAATTTCGTTGATCTTGGGGTCTGAAAACTCCCGGATTTTACGACACTGATTGCAGACATGATGATCATGGTGCTTGTAGGTAAGAGCCTGTTCGTAAAGAGCAACCTTATCTTTGAACTGATGCTTAACAGCTAAGCCGCTTTCGACAAGAAGATCCAAGGTATTGTAAATAGTGGCCCGGCTAATGGTATAGCCTTTATTACGCATTTTGAGGAAAAGCCCCTCCACATCGATATGCTCATCCTCTGGAAGGAGGTATAGCTCATCAATTACAGAAAACCGCTCCGGAGTCTTTCTGCTTCCCTGCTTACTCAAGAAATTTTCAAATATCTTCTTAGCTTTTTCTATCAGCGCTGTATCTGCCATCTTTTGGTAGGATCTAAAAATTAAAGATGCGGGTTTAGGTTTTTTTTGACAAATGTCTACTTGCGCTTTGACTTAATTTGGGTTCAGTCTAATTAAGGATTGAAAAGCCGAACAAAGCACGGGGGAATATTCGTTACTAGGTTGAAACCGATTGAAATTAAAGTACTAACTTAAAAAACCACCCGACCCAAAATAAATGAAAAGATTTCTCTTTCTGTTCATTTTGATTTATTCCATTGCCTGGGAAGCGCAGCCGCAGATTCCTGGCTTTTTCATGAAAGAGGACAAAAGACGGGTGATTTTACCTTTTTACGCTTCCAATAGCCTCATCATTGTACCCGTCTCTATCAATGGAGCCTATCCCGTGAATTTCCTCATTGACACAGGTGTACGGTCCAATATTTTGTTCAGCAAGGACCTTGGCGATGCCATGGGACTGAAGTACACGCGGCGACTGAATCTGATGGGCGCTGATGGGTCGGAGCAAATCATGGCCCAGGTCTCCCCAGTCAATTATTTGGATTTGGGGCCCATCGAAGGAATAGCACAAAGTCTATTGGTATTGGAAGAGGATTTTTTGGAATTGGAGTCTGTGGTGGGGGTACCGATTTATGGGATTATCGGATATGAATTTTTCAAATTCAATCCCGTCAAAATAAACTATGACGATGAGCGAATTGAATTTTTCCGGGAAGGAGCATTGAAATGGCGTCCACCTTTTTACACCAAAAAAGAGCTGAGCATCCAGTCCAGCAAACCATACATCAGTGCCAAGGTAAAACAGCGAAATGGAGAGGTACTTGATGCCAAACTGCTGATTGATACTGGTGCAAACCATGGCCTTTTACTCAATCAGGAGACATCGGAAAAAATCGAGATTCCAGATCTCAATCTAGAAACGGAACTGGGACAAAGCCTGGGAGGTACACTTTATGGAAATATCGCCCGAGTAGATTGGGTGAAGATCAATCATCTTACTCAGCGTGATGTCATGACTTCCTATCCTGAAGAAACGGCATTCAGCTACATCATTCAGGAATCCGGAAGATTGGGAAGTCTGGGCTCAGAAATCCTTGGGAGAATGCGAATCATTTTGGATTATCCTCGAGAGCGAGCTTTATTCAAAAAAGGAGACACCTTTTATGTTCCCTACGAATACGACATGAGTGGCCTGACTGTCAAAAAAGTCCCTACGGACAAGAAGCGCTTCTACATCGGCTCAGTGAGAAAAGGCTCTCCGGCTGAGGAAGCAGGGATTTTACCTTTTGATGAAGTGCTCAGCATCAATAAAATCCCTGTTCTCATCTGGGAGCTGGCTGAAGTTGTGAAGCTGCTCCGTGAGGAAGAGGGAAAGGTGGTTGAATTCGAAGTGAGGAGATATTTTGATGATACGCTAACCAAATATGAAGATTTCACGTATCGCATTGAGCTTAGAAAACAAATTTAAGTGATTTTCGAAGGTGAAAATTTTGGTTACTTTTGGAAATAAAACCTAGCAATTTCAAAACTTAATGATACTATGAAATCGAGCCTACCTGAAGCAGACAGGCATGTCGAAAGCGACACCTGCTTGAATGATTGTAAGGCACGCGAGATTCCATGTGGCAACTGAAAAACAAATTATAAACACATGAAAAAACTATTAATCCCGATTGCAATTCTGGGTGTTTTGGGAATTTTTATCTATACCAAAGCTGTCGGAACGTATAACAGTTTCGTGACTACCGAAGAACAAGTCAACGGACAATGGGCTGAAGTAGAAACCCAATACCAGCGACGTGCTGACCTGATTCCAAACTTGGTCAATACGGTTAAAGGTTATGCGGACTTTGAGCAAGAAACCCTAACTGGTGTCATTGAGGCACGCGCCAAAGCAACTTCCATCAATGTGGATGCAAATAATCTAAGTCCTGAAAATCTTCAGCAATTTCAACAAGCTCAAGATCAATTATCCGGAGCACTTAGCCGATTATTGGTGACTGTAGAACGCTATCCAGATCTGAAAGCAAATCAAAACTTCCTAGAGCTACAGGCGCAATTGGAAGGAACTGAAAACCGGATCGCCGTAGCCCGAAGAAACTTCAACCAAGAGGTGGTGGCCTACAATCAAAACTTGCGGGTTTTCCCCAACAATATCTTTGCGGGCTGGTACGGATTTGAGACTAAAGGGACTTTCCAGGCTTCCGAAGGAGCTGAAAATGCACCTAGCGTCCAATTTTAAGATTTAGGAATGCCAGAAAAACTCTTTTCAGCAGAAGAACGCAAAACTATCATAGCGGCCATCCAAGAGGCAGAAAACAACACCTCCGGTGAAATACAGGTCCATATTGAAAACCATTGCCGAATAGATGTCCTAGATCGGGCAGCGGAGGTATTTGAAACCTTGAAAATGCACCAAACCAAAGAGCGGAATGGGGTGCTTTTCTATCTGGCTGTACTAGATCATAAATTTGCCATTCTTGGTGATGGTGGAATCAATGCGGTTGTCCCAGATGACTTTTGGGAAAAGATCAAAGACCACATGGCTGCACTCTTTCGAGAGCAAAAATTTACCCAAGGACTCATCGACGGCATATTGATGGCCGGAAAAGAACTGGCTGCACACTTCCCCCATCAAGGGGATGATGACGAAAACGAACTACCGGATGAAATTTCTTTTGGCTCCTAAGAGCCTCCCCATATTTATTCTATTACTTCTCATTCCAGGCTTTTTGATCGGGCAGGATTTCCCTCCTGCTCCCAATCCTCCTCGTTTGGTCAATGATTTTACACAAACGCTCAGTAGCGCTGAGGTAGCGCAGTTGGAACGTAAACTGGTCGCTTACAACGACAGCACCTCATCTCAGATTGCCATTGTCATGATTCGCTCTGTGGGTCCTTACGATATTTCAGATTATGCCTTTCAACTAGGCGATCAATGGGGAATCGGAGGAGCTGAAAATGACAACGGACTGTTGATTTTGGCGGCGATGGATGACCGGAAAGTCTTTATCGCTACCGGATATGGGCTTGAAGGGGCAGTTCCTGATGCCTTGGCAAAGCGGATAGTCAGCAACTTGATTATCCCCAACTTCAAGATGGAGAACTACTATGCCGGTCTGGATCAGGCCACTGATATGATCTTCAAATTGGCTTCCGGAGAATACGAAGCGGAGCAGGTCATGGAAGACGGCAATGAAGGAGGAGGAATATTCGTACTGCTTTTCTTTATCATCATTTTTGTAATCATCCCATTGATCCGAAACCGTCGCGATAATGACAATCACATGGGCGGACGTGGCGGAGACGTAGACCTCTGGACTACCATCATGCTGGCCAATCTGCTAAAAGGCAGCGGAGGCGGAAAATTTGGTGACTTCTCTAAAGGAGGAGGAGGATTTGGCGGCTTCGGTGGTGGCGGGGGCGGAGGCTTCGGCGGATTTGGAGGAGGAAGCTTTGGTGGCGGCGGTGCCGGTGGAAGTTGGTGAGTGGAGAGTTTGAAGTGGGAAGTAGGAAGCTGAAAGTGAGTCGTAAATGGTGGTTAGGTTAGAAGGTGCTAATGTTGGAAAGTTGTAAGGCGACAAAGTAACGCAATTATTGAGATTGCTTCTCTCGACCCTGGTCGGGATCGCAAAGACGGTCACTTCGTAAATTGAGTTGGAAAGTGGAAAGGTTGAAAGGTTGGATAAAAGACTGAATCTCACTTTAACTCAAGCTGATTACTCGTATTTCGTAATTTCAAATCACATTTCATAAATAGATAAACCTAATATCCTTATGGCAAATCGAATCATCTTCACGGCTGAGGCACCCGCTCCCATTGGTCCTTATTCACAGGCAGTTTTGGCAGGGAATACACTTTATGTCTCTGGCCAAATTCCCTTGGATGCTGAAAGCGGCGAACTGATCAATGAAAATATTACTGAGGAAACTCACGCCGTCATGAAAAATCTAGAGGCCGTGCTTCGGGCTGCTGGTTTTGGCTTTTCTGATGTGGTGAAATGCAGCATTTTCATCAAATCCATGGATGATTTCGCTACCATCAATGATGCCTACGGACAATACTTCAAAACCAATCCACCTGCTCGGGAAACGGTAGAAGTCAGCAAACTGCCTAAAAATGTCAACGTAGAAATTTCCTGTATTGCAGTGAAGCACTGAATTTGTTAACCCTTGGCAATCGCTCTTCCCATTCCCCAAAAAATCAATTTGTGGATGGGAAGAACGAGGTACCAATAAGCCTTTCCCCATTTATTTTTTGGTAAAAAAGTAATCGCTTGCAGCAGTTGATCGGCATCCAGGCTCCATTCGAGCAAGACTTTTCCTGGCAATTTCATCTCTGCCTCTAGCAGCAATCTTCCACTTTTCTCGTCGACTTCCCGTACCCGCCAAAAGTCCAAGGGATCTCCGACCTCCAGTCTATTCGGGTGAGGCCTTCCTTTGCGAAAGCCCACTCCTCCAAACATCCCATCGATCAGCCCACGAAACTTCCAAAGCCCAGTCAAAAAATACCAGCCGGATTCCCCTCCGATCCGCCAAAGTTTACCTTGAACTGCTTCCCGAGAGCCTTGAAACGGAAAGCGCATCACTTCTCGTATTTTATTACCACTGTCCATTTTGACGGAATTTTGAAGAGAACCCTTAATTTTATAACCTAAGTTCTATCTGATAGTTAAGAAAGTATGAACCTCATTCCCTTTTTCAGCGAAACCCTTGTCAGTTCCTACTCCAAGGATGAGGTGATGGAGCATATTTCGAAAAAGACTTTGGAGGTCAATTTTTTGGATAAAAGCGATTACCTAAAACCAAAGCACATCGCTTTCAACGGGATAGTGGGAAAAAACACTTTCCGCATCTCCAAGGTGATTCAACGAAGCAATACTTTCCTTCCGCTGATTCTTGGAGAGGTCGAAGACACACCTCGTGGATCCATCCTCTTTCTTCGCTACAAGCTATTCCCCGGAGCCCTCTTTTTTGTCCTGTTTTGGAGCTTCATTCTGATTGGATTTTCAGCCTATTATTTTGGACTGCAGACCAACGTCCTGAATGGAAGCATTTGCTTGGGACTGGCGGGTTTGAATTATGCTTTGGCTTTATTTTTCTTTCACCGGCAGGTAAGAAACTCGCGTGAAGATTTTCACGAATTAATCAACCTGCAAATAAAGGATTAAATCCACAAGCGGTAGGGAAAAAGCCCATTAGCGATTAATTTAGCAGCGTAAAATTCACAACACAATAAACCATAGATCATGAGCATCCGAATCGAGAAAGATACCATGGGCCCGGTAGAGGTTCCTGCAGATAAGTACTGGGGAGCGCAGACCCAACGGTCCATCAATAACTTCAAAATCGGCGGAGAGAAAAACCGCATGCCGATTGAAATTATCCGTGCTTTTGCCATCCTAAAAAAGGCTGCAGCCCAAACCAATGCCGAACTAGGAGTATTGGCGCAGGATCGAGCTGATGCTATTTCTCAGGTATGTGATGAAATTTTGGAAGGAAAACTCGACGATCAATTCCCGCTTGTCGTTTGGCAAACCGGATCGGGCACCCAATCCAACATGAACTCAAATGAGGTGATTGCCTACCGTGCACATGTACTGCTCGGCGGTTCGCTGGAGGATGAAAAGAAAAAAATCCATCCAAACGATGATGTAAACAAGTCCCAGTCATCCAATGATACCTATCCAACGGCCATGCACATCGCTGCTTACAAGATGGTTGTGGAAACCACCATTCCTGGGGTACAAAAGCTTCGCGATACCCTCGATGCAAAGGCCAAAGCATTTAAGGATGTGGTGAAAATCGGTCGTACCCACTTCATGGATGCTACTCCGCTTACATTGGGACAAGAGTTCAGCGGCTATGTAGCCCAATTGGATCATGGATTGCGAGCTCTGAAAAATACGCTAAGCCATCTTTCTGAATTGGCATTGGGAGGTACAGCGGTAGGAACAGGGCTGAATACGCCAAAAGGCTATGCAGAACTAGTTGCGAAGAAAATCGCTGAATTCTCAGGTCAGCCTTTTGTAACTGCTCCAAACAAATTTGAGGCTTTGGCAGCCCATGATGGCATGGTCGAAGCACATGGAGCGCTTAAGCAATTGGCGGTATCCCTGATGAAAATCGCCAATGACATTCGTATGCTTTCCTCCGGTCCTAGATCAGGAATCGGTGAAATTTTGATTCCGGAAAATGAGCCTGGATCTTCCATCATGCCAGGAAAAGTTAACCCAACGCAGGTAGAAGCTCTGACTATGGTAGCTGCCCAAGTGATGGGAAATGACGTAGCCATTTCCATCGGTGGATCCAATGGTCATTTCGAACTCAATGTATTCAAGCCAATGATCGCATCTAATTTCCTTCAGTCAGCACGATTGATCGGAGATGCCTGCGTTTCATTCAATGATAACTGTGCCATCGGCATCGAGCCAAACACCCCAATGATTCAGCGTCACTTGGAAAATTCCTTGATGCTCGTAACCGCTTTGAATCCACATATCGGCTATGAAAATGCAGCGGCCATCGCTAAAAAAGCGCACAAAGAAGGCACAAGCCTTCGAGAAGCTGCCATTGCTTTGGGACTTTTGACTTCCGAGCAATTTGACGAGTGGGTGAAGCCTGAGGATATGATTGGTAGTTTGAAGTAGGGAGTGATAAAGTGTAAATTGTAAGTGGTGAGTAGTCCTGAATACTTCATTATTCGAGATTCAACATTCATCATTCGATATTTTCAGTATTTCCCGCTTTCTAGATCTTAATCTTACACAAGAAGGAAGTGAATGGTAAGTGATGATTAGGTTGAAAGGTGTAAAAGTTGAAAAGTGCGTCCAAAATTCAGGGTCTCCCTTAAAATTGCTCCGTACTTCGCATTTTGCAAATCCACCTGAATGAATTCCTCCCGTCCCTGAAAATCCCAAAAAGCCTTTCCGAACTGGAAGGGCTTTTTTTGGTTTCATTCCTCTAATCTGCGCAGGGTCATCAACCTAAAATCAATAGCCTTATTTCCGGGAATTTGGGTGGCTTCCAAGCTTAGTGTTCCTACCCCTTTTTCCAAATCAATGGTCCCAAGAGTAAAAGGCCGGAAATCTTTCACATAAGATTCTCCTCTGGGTACTCTATCATACTCCATTCCTTCCAAAAGCGGATCATGAGGCAAATCCACAGGCCCACTTAGGGATGCATTTCCCAAACTTAGGCGCATCATAGGAGCCATATTTTCCTCAGCACAGGTATAGTAAATCTCTACCTCATATTTTCCTGCTTGCAACACCTCCACTTCCCAGGTAATCTTATCTTCAGTACTGGTCCAGTTGGTAAAGAATGAGTCATTGGGCCATCGATTGGATCGTTGAATAGTGCCATGAGCTTGCCCATCACGGGCCGGGATTTGAGTGTTGGCAAAATCGGGATGTCCTATCGTAAAAGTACGGGTGTCATTTTCCGGCAGCTCCACCAAGACCGAATCGATCCACTCTTTCTTTTTAGTGAGTAACTTTTCCTTGATAGCTACATAGTCTTCCGACACATCCACCTGCTGCCCGGGATCACTGGGAATATGATAGAGTCGGTCTTCATGATCAAGGCGAAAGTCCTGACTTCGAACACTGGTTTGATTTCCCCAGTGACTGACTAAAAGCCTTTCGGGCCATTCTCTTTCTTCTTTCAGCAATAATGGTTTTAAGCTTTTCCCGTCTAAGGCTTTAGCGGTTTCAAGCGGAATTCCCGCCAAATCAGCCAAGGTAGGTAGGAGATCTGGAGTAAAGGCAATCTGTGGAATAATGGTGCCAGCTTCGATTTGTCCTTTCCATTGGATGGCAAGCGGCGAACGCACACCACCCTCATCAGTGGACCCTTTCCTTCCACGCATCCCGCCATTCCAGCGCCAACCATTGGGTCCATTATCAGAGAGGTAGAGGACAATGGTATTTTCCAGCATGCCTAACTCCTCCAACTTTGTCATAAGCCTTCCCACATTCCAGTCAATATTCTCACACATCGCATAGGCAGCACGAGTAAAAGCCATATCCTGCATTTCGGGATTTTGGTATAAGCTATCCAGCTTTTTGTCTTCAAACTTGCTCCACCATTCATCCGGGACTTGCATGGGACTGTGAGGAGTATTGTAGGGCAGGTAAAGGAAAAAAGGTTGATCCTTATTGGCTTCGATAAATGACAAGCCCTTTTCTGTCAAATCATCCACCAAAAACCCTTCTCCTTCTACAATTTCATTATTTCTTTCCAGCATGGGGCTGAAATAATCCCCCCAATGACCCGAGCAAAAACCGTAAAAATCATCAAAACCCCTAGCATTGGGATGGTAGGGTGGCTGCATGCCATTATGCCACTTGCCATAGGCTGCTGTCCGGTAACCTGCCTCCTTGAAAACTTCAGCGATGGTAGTCTCATCCAAATCCAGTCGCTCACCACCTGCAGAAGTAGAATAAACCCCTCCGCGTACGGCATACCTGCCTGTAAGCAACTCTGCTCGTGTGGGCGAACAAACCGGGCTTACAAAAAATCGCTCAAACCTCGCCCCTTCCCTTGTCAACCGATCGATATTTGGAGTGCTCAGATCAGGGTTCCCATTGATTCCCAGATCCCCCCAGCCTTGGTCATCGGTCATTATCAGGATGATATTGGGCTTGGATCTTCCTTCGTTTTGATCAACCTCATCTGATTTACAAGATGCTAGGATCAGGGTGAAAAAGAGTAGCCATAGCAATTGTCCAAGTCTCATTTTGTGGGGCATTTTATTTACTTATTTATCATTCAAACCAAAGGGAATCTGGAATAGGATAAGCTTGATCGAAATCCAATTTCCAAAATACACAAAACAGAAGGCTTGGAAGTAAATTATCTCTCTGCTTTTATCAAATTGAAAAGACTTAGTAATCCGACCAAAAGCAAAAAGAGCCTTTCCGTTTTGGAAAGGCTCTTTAACTTATTATCTACACTAGGTTTATTGTCCTTGTCCCAATGAATAGCCTCTGACGCCATCAAATAGGTAAAGATTTTCTGTTTTGATGGTATCTACACCTACCTCTTCAGCTTTGGCGAGTACCTCCAAAATATCCTTTTTGCTTGGACTAGCACCTTCTACGGCACTGTATCGGCATCGCCAGTGGTCGGTACAGAAAGTTTCCTCAAATCCCTGAGGCCATACCTTCACACCTCGGTTGGTGATCATGGATAGCTTCAAATTATCATTGTTCATCTTCTGCAGCTCCTCAGCGATCTTTTTCGGGTCGGTACCTTCCCAATGCACAAAAACATCCACCCCAACCAGTTCCTTTTTAGCTCGTGGGGCTCTGACGTGACGAGGAATGTTGATCAAACCGCTATTCTTCAATTCGACTTTCTTCAGCGTTTTGGGCTCTTGGCCTAAGTTGGCAATGACCGCCTCAGCAAACTCCTTGGTACCTACCTTTTGAGTACTGACACCCTCCTTGAAGATATCATAGGTATGAATCCCATCTTCCATGGTCTTCAACCAGGCATTTTGCACCTTCTCGGCAATCTCAGACTGACCGATATGCTGCAGCATCAAAATAGCTCCCTGCAAAAGACCGGATGGATTGGCTAGGTTTTGACCGGCTCTACGAGGGGCTGAACCGTGGATCGCTTCAAACATGGCATGGTCATGGCCGATATTCGAAGAACCTGCCAAGCCTACCGAACCGGTAATCTGAGCAGCCACGTCGGAAAGTACATCACCATACAGATTTGGCATCACGATCACATCAAAAGCCTCCGGCGTGTCGGCCATTTTAGCCGCACCGATATCGATGATCCAGTGCTCATTTTCTATCTCAGGGTATTTGGCTGCGATCTCGTCAAATACTTTGTGAAACAAACCATCGGTCTGCTTCATGATATTATCCTTGGTAAAGCAGGTTACCTTCTTTCTGCCGTATTTTCGGGCATATTCAAAGGCATAAGTGACAATTTTTTCACAACCCGGACGGCTGATCAGCTTCAGACACTGCACCACCTCATCGGTCTGCTGATGCTCAATTCCCGCATAAAGATCCTCCTCATTTTCCCGAATGATAACCAAGTCCATATTGGGGTGTTTAGTAGAGATAAATGGGTGTAAACTCTTACAAGGTCTTACATTGGCAAAAAGTCCTAGCGTCTTTCGGGTAGTAACATTCAAACTCTTATAACCGCCTCCCTGAGGAGTGGTGATTGGCGCTTTCAAAAAAATCTTATTTTTACGAATAGTTTCCCAGGCCTCATCCGAGATACCTGCGGTGTTTCCGGCTAGGTAAACCTTTTCCCCTACCTCAATTTCATCAATTTCAAGTTTTGCACCAGCTGCTTTGATAATCATCAGCGTGGCATCCATGATCTCAGGTCCAATACCATCGCCCTTGGCTACAGTTATTCTTGTCATAAGTCTTTGTTTTTTGTTACCAGCTATAAATTAGAAAATCAATATACTTGAAAATCTGCGATTTATTAAGCCCGATGGTCAAATTGTAAGGTGGGCAGATTTAAAATCCTAGGGAGATGGAAATACAGTGGAAATATAGCTCGCATGCGAGCTGAAATACTTTGAAATAAATTTCCCGTAAACACGCAAAGTCGAGTCTACTTATCGAAAGAAATATCCTAGCCAGTAGGGAAAATGACTAAATCCGAGAAATACAGTGGAAATATAGCTCGCAAGCGAGCTGAAATACTTTGAAATATATTTCCTGTAAAGAATCAAAGTTTCCGGATTAAAAATCCTAGGATAGGAGATTCGAGATTGCAAATCTCGAATAGCTGAAATAGTAGCAGTCAGGAGACTGCATTGGTTGAAGCACAAGTCCTGAGACTTGCGCTAGTATAAGGTAGGTAAATCCTGAGACTTGCGCTAACCTAAGCATTGTAATGCGAGAAAAGTGCTGAAGGCACGAGATGTAATAGCCCTGGGTAAGCATGCCGAGGTACGAGGCTCAGCGCAACCCAGGGTAAAAGTCACAAATACAATTCCAGCGCTGGCCCTTGTTCTTTGATATGGAATAGAAATAGTATGCCAGCAAGACAGAGACAAATTAATCGTAGCAGTCCTGAGGCGTGTGCTATAGTGTGTCCCTAGTCTTGCCCCAAGATGGGCTGATATCCAATGCTGAATTCGGAAAAGCAGCATAACAGATATCCCGGATTGAAAACCCTACGATAAGAAATTCGAGATTGCAAATCTCGAATAGCTGAAATAGTAGCAGTCAGGAGACTGCATTGGTTGAAGCACAAGTCAGGAGACTTGCGCGAGTATGAGGTAGGTAAATCCTGAGACTTGCGCTAACCTAAGCGCTGAAAGTGCGAAATGTATCAGCCCAGTATGAGCGAAGAGGTACGATGAGCGAAATGCTGGGCAAAAAGATAACATAAACCAGCGCTGGCCCTTGGTCTTTGATTGGGAATAGAAACTTTTTGCCAGCAAGACGGAGACAAATTAATCGTAGCAGTCAGGAGACTGCATTGATTGAAGCACAAGTCCTGAGACTTGCGCTATGGGTGTGTCCTGAGACCTGCGCTTGGATAGGCTGAAATCCAATGCTCCTTTCGGAAAAGCAGCATAACAGATAACCCGGATTGAAAATCCTACGATAAGAAATTCGAGATTGCAAATCTCGAATAGCGGCGCCAATCTAAATCTCGAATAGCGGCTTGATGGTATCATAAAGTATTTTTCTATCATTTCAGACCAAATATTCATCTTTGAACCTTTATTTTGTGCCGAGCATTGGATGAAGAAGCGAGATATGTAGGCGAGTTATGCGCCTAGTTTCCTGAAGATCATCTATAAACCTGTAAAATGGACATCAAATTCATCAATCGAGCCACCAAGGAATTGGTAACCGAAAGGCCGCCCAGGGAGGATATCCTGCGATTTCTCTATGGAAATCCGGTTGGTGAAGCGCTTGTCCTGCCCATTGCCAAGCAGAAGTTTATCTCGGACTGGTACGGTAAAAAAATGGACAGCCCCAGCTCGGTAAGCCGGATTGAACCTTTTGTTCGCTCGCTGAATATCGACATGAGCGAGTCCGAAAAGCAAATCGATGAATTTACCTCCTTCAATGATTTTTTCTACCGCAAACTCAAACCTGGTGCACGCAAAATAGAAGAAGGGCTGGTTTCTCCAGGAGATGGGAAAATTCTGGTTTTCAAAAAGGTCTCCGAGGTCAATTCCTTTTTCGTCAAGGGTGAAAAGTTTACCCTTGGGGAGTTTCTGGAGGATGAAAAGTTGGCAGAGGAATACCAAGATGCTGCAATGGTCATTTTGAGGTTGGCGCCGAATGATTACCATCGCTATCATTTTCCCTACCAAGGCATCCCTTCTGCATGCCATGAAATCGGAAAGGATTATTACTCCGTCTCTCCGATCAGTTTGGAGAAAAAATTTACCAAGGTATTCACCAAGAATAAACGGGAAATCTGCCGATTGAAAACAGCCGGAAAAGGGGACATGCTGATCATCCCGGTGGGGGCAACCATGGTTGGGAGTTTGAACTCCACTTTTACGCCAGAGTCACCTATCGAGAAGGGCGAGGAAATGGGTTATTTCGCTTTTGGAGGCTCTACGATTGTGCTACTTTTTGATGCCAATAGCTTTGAACTGGACAGCGACCTGGTTGAAAACACCCAAAATCAATTCGAGACGGCTGTCAGAATGGGTGAAAAAATCGCCAGTGAATAAACTATTGGAAATACAGCTCGCAAGCGAGCTGAAATATTTTTCCTGAAAAAAGCAAAGTCTAGTCTACTTATGGAAAGGAATATTTTATCCAGTAAGGAAAACGACACAAGCCAAGAAATACAATTGAAATATGGCTCGCAAGCGAGCTGAAATACTTGGAAATATATTTCCCGTAAAGAATCAAAGTTTTCGGATTGAAAATCCTACGATAGCGGATTCGAGATTGCAAATCTCGAATAGCGGAAGATTAGAGACCCTGAAAGGGTCAAACCTTGAATAGCCCTAGGTAAGGAGGAACGACGAAACCTGGGGAAAATTAAGCAAGAACAACCACCAGCGCTGGCCCTTGGTCTTTGATATGGAATGGAAATAGTATGCCAGCAAGACGGAGATGAATTCACCGTAGCAGTCAGGAGACTGCATTGGTTGAAGCACAAGTCAGGAGACTTGCGCTAGAGTGGTCTCGAATAGCTGAGACTTGCGCTAGGGTGGGGCTAGGGTGCGTTCCGAGAGCCTGCCTCCAAAAATATTTTCCAAAACGCATGCCCGAGGATGAGGATTTCCGTATAGAGCATGAAACCCCACACTATGAAATACGCACCTTTACTCCTCCTGCTATTCGCATTCTATGCATGCACGACAGTCAAACCCACAGGAACAGGAAGTTCTACCCAGACTTACTACCAAAGCGAACCGCCTATCACCCAATCACTATTTGCCGATCAATCCTCCACCATTTCGGAAGAAAATATCCGAAAGATCCTCGAAGGCACTTATTCCCTGCCGGAGAACTTACGAATTTCCCTAGTCAAATTAGAAAGCACGCAAAACCAACGCAGCTACTACTGGAACAATGAGGAGTATCTAAAATCCCATCAGGAGTACTTGGATCGATTTACGGAGAGTTTTAAGCTATCGGAACGGGTGCAGCGAGTGTCCCAGATTCCTGATTTGCTGATTTCCAGCAACCCCAGCTTTACCACGATTCGGGAGGTGGCGGTGCGAACCCAATCCGACTTGGTGGTGATCTACTCCATCAATAGCGACTTATACTCCAACTACAAGGTCTTCGCCAAGACTGATATCAAGGCTTTCGCCACCACGCAACTGATCCTGATGGATGTGCGAACTGGCTTGATTCCCTTCTCGACGATTGTGACCAAGGAGTTTCAGTCCAGAAGAATGGATGGGGAATTGAATGATAATGAGGCCGCCAATCGGGTCAAAAATGAAGCGGTTCTGTTGACTATTCAAGAAATAGGCGATCAGATCCATCAGTTTTTGAATCAGAAATAAAGCTCTTAGCTAAACCTCCGCTGTCCTGCATCTCCTGACTCAGTTATCCTGGGTCTCCTGACGCTGGACCATTCCCTCTCTTCGTTGTCCTGCGTCTCCAGACGCTGGACCATTTTTCTACTGTCCTGTGGCTTGGTGGACTGCTGCCCTGCGACTCACGACGCTGGACTATATTTCCTGACCCCAGATCCCTAACTCCCATCACCCTATCAAAATCCTCTCAATTTATGTCCGAAAAATTCAAAAATTACCCAGTTTATGGTATAGATTCTTAGTTTGAAATGCTTTTCTTTGGGAAAGAGAGGGGGAGATTTTTGGATAAATTAGAAATCGAAGGGGAAAGGATAGTGGGACAAACGGAGATTACAACCATGTGTCCAAGTAGACCTCGTAATCCTTAGGTCCTCTTTTGATGTTTTTATAAAGAGGGGATAAAACGCTTATCACCCAGATTTGGGTGGATATTGGGGTGTTTATGGAGTTGAAAAGAAGTTGCCTACTATTAAGAATGAACGACAGAAATAAACATAAAGTGACTGGACAAATGAACCATCAGACAGCCGACCCAAAAGCCAACGCTTCTGTATTTTTATTTTTTCCCAACGCACATTTTTTAAAAACAATTTTAGCCAGCCACACAAATGGCACATTTGCAAAACCGGACAAGCCAATCCACAGCCCAAGTTTTGCAAAAGAGCCATTTTTTGCCAACGCTGACATATGTATTTTTAGACTATGATAAAACTACCCGATATAGGATTGACATTTTCAGACGGAGACGAATGGGAAGCTTTCTGTCAAAGTTGCCTAAAAATCAAGCATCAGCATAATAACTTTAAATCGGTGCCTGCAGATTCAGGTGGTGATTATGGACTAGACGGCTATAACTCACTTGGAGACGCCTATCAGTGTTATTGTCCAGAAAAAGAATATTCGGATAAGGAACTATATGAGCACCAAAGAGATAAACTTTCAACTGATGTTCAAAAACTATTTGATTATCAAGACAAAATTAGAAAAATATTAAACGGTGTAAAAATCAAGACTTGGCATTTCACAACACCTTTAATCAAATCAAAGGAACTTATTCTTCATGCTAACAAGAAGCAAGATTTGGTGAGGAGTTGGAAACTAGATTTTATTGATCCTGATTTTGAAATTGGTTTAAAAGATTACGAATATTTCCTACCTGAGCTGCCAAGTATAATTGATACGGGTAAGGTTCTTAAGCCAATTAGTTACCCCGAGATTGACTTTGAAAGCACGGCACCAAGTCGTCAAACTATTGAAGACTTTAAAGCCAAATACGAAAACAATGAATTCGTAAAAAATGGTTTAAGGAAAAACCCAAAACTATTCCCCAGCAGCTCTAGCATAGATTACACGAAGAATATTGTTGATTTAACAGACTCTCAAATAAGTGACTTTCTCGTAGGGGAAGAAATTCTAGAAAAATGGTCAAACTTTAATAATAAGCTCTATGAAAAGTTTGTTCGAGTCAGAAACTCATTAGGAAAAAGAGTGGCAAAGGAAAGTCTGATTCCTGTAGATGATAACAGAGAGAAATTAAAAGAAATAAATGCCACAGTCAAAGCATTAGTAAATGAGGAATTTCACTTTTTATCACAATCTAATAAGGAGGAGCTAACTGCTTACTTGGTCTCATTTTGGATTTTACAATGCTCATTAGATTTTAGCTAAATGGAAGAAAAAAAGTACATAACCTTTACCGAAAGAGAGTTGCCGATGTACGTGAACTATAGACCTATGTACAAGGTATCTCAGATTCTAATGATTCTATACTATAATGGGTACGCAGGGAAAGCTAGTCTTTTAAAGTTGCACCTATTCTCTTGGGGCTTGAAATCTTATGACAACCTCAATACACTTAAAGACTTCGTTACTTCCAATTATCAAAACAAACTCCATTTCTTCGGAATAGAATCCACATTAAACAGAGCCTTGAATCTTGCTTATGCAGAAAAACTAGTGGATTTTGACAGAGGGAATTACTCACTTCTCGAAAAAGGTAGAAAATTCGCTCAAGCAATTGACACGGACGAGACTTTATTTTCAAATGAAAAGCAAGTACTGAAATTGATTGGCAAAAAAATCCCTGAAAAAATTATTAATGAACTAGTAAACAAATGGAAGAATGCTTAGGATAAGAGCTCTGAAAATAAATATCACTACAGACAAAGGACCATATGGAACTCCGCTTCTAAGGTTTAGTGATGGATTAACGATAATAAAGGGATTTAACTCAACAGGAAAGAGTACCCTGTTTCAATCCATTCTTTATTGCTTAGGTTTAGAAGAACTAATCGGAGGGAAAAATGAAAAAACCATGCAGTCTGTACTTAAAAGTGAAATTTTAGATAATGACAATAAATTAGAAGCAAGAGTAATAGAGTCAAACATCCTTTTAGAGATTGAGGGCAATTCAACTGTTACAGTCAAAAGATATATTTCAAGTGAATCAAAAAATTCAGGTCTTGTTGAAGTATTTAACGGAAAATTACTTACCGAACCAAAACAGTACGACTACGCTCCAATGTATGTCCATGACAAAGGTGCTGCAGACGACAAGAATGCATTTGGTTTCCATTCGTTCTTAGAAAACTTAATGGGATGGGAACTTCCACAAGTTCAGTACAAGGACGGCAGTTACAGAAAGCTCTATCTGCAAAACATATTTCCAAGCTTTATTTTGGAGCAAAAAGCGGGTTGGACTGATTTCCTTGCCACAATTCCATATTATGCTTTAATTGATAAGGAGACCAGAGCAATAGAATTTTTGCTGAACCTTGATTCTTGGAAAATCCAACAGCGTAAATCAAAACTAAAGCAGGACAAAAGTGACTTAATTTTTGATTGGAAGAATAGATATAACGAATTCAAATCTTTAGCAAATCAAGTGGCATGCGAAATACGTGGAGTGAATAGCCAACCCGAAGTAATTGAATCGCCCAATTCAATTTACCTAGTTTACATAACAGAAGACAAAACATACAGCATATCAGACTACATTACTCATTTGGATGAGCAATACGATGAGTTAGTAAAATTGGAAATCCCAAATGTGGGGGATCAAGCGAACGAGTCAGAACTAAAAATCAATCAATTAAATGAAGAGTTAAGTAACTATTCTATAAACCTATCATCAGCCATTAACAGAAAAAATCTCGCAATTAGTAAGTATAATACTTTCAAAGAGCGGCTATCTGAGCTTGAAAATGATAAGACTCAAAATGAATATCATCTAAAAGTTAAAAAGAAAGGAGCCGAAGAAGGTTTTTCGATTGCTCATGATAATTGCCCCTATTGTAGTCAAGGATTAAACGATTCACTCTTGCCTAAGGACATTGAAATCGTCCCAATGCAAATTGAAGACAATCTAGAGTATATAAAGTCTCAAATCAACTTAATCAAAATATACATATCAAATCACGAAAATGATATTTCAGAGTACGAAAGTCATATTGGAAGTTTAAATGAAAGGATTTCAGAAACAAGGAGTACTATTCGTACATTAAAAACACAACTCACTAGCGATAACCGACTACCTTCCATTGAATTAATTGAGAAACGATTAAAGCTAAAGGCTAGACTTGAGCTATACAGGAGGAAATATGAAGAATTAGCTTCGTTCCAAGAAGACTTCAAAAACTTGTCTGATGAATGGGTTCAAATTCTCGCAGAGGAGAAGAAACTTCCAAAGTCCCTTTCTGCATTTGATTACAAAAAAATCGCTGAATTGGAATCTATTTTTAAAGTGCTACTAAAAGAGTTTCACTATAGAAGTAAGACCATTGATAGTATCAGTATTTCAAGAGACACTTTATTACCCGTTGTAGATAGATACTCTCTAAAATTCGATTCTTCTGCAAGTGATTTTACAAGAGCAATTTGGAGTTACACAATAGCACTTAAAGAAACTTCAGAGCAATTCGAATGTAATCACCCAGGATTATTCATACTTGATGAACCAGGGCAGCAAGAAGCAGGTGATAATGACCTTCAATTTCTTTTGAAACGATTGGGCAATTATGAAAAAACACAATCAATCGTTTTCTCTTCATTTCACCAATCCGAAGATACTTTCCAAGCCTGTACGACCGATGTGAAGTTCGAGCTTATTGATTTAGGAAAAGAGAAATTCATAACTAAGTTGTGATAGTTACTACAGTGATTAAAGCCATACACATTTGCAATTCGCACCAGCCTTTGCTGCAACCGAAAATTGCAAAAGAGTATGTCTTTGCCAACTCTAAAAAAGAAAAAAGCCAGTGGCCAATCGAGTAGACGGCCTCGCCAACCGTTAAGTTGACGAGGTGCGCCTCTCACACCACCGTACGTACGGGTCTCGT